>Ga0078972_1000020_pt1 | contig 592032 bp, 512 predicted proteins | sample YelNatPaOPGAMG01_FD_67568 | JGI IMG/M metagenome (GOLD analysis project Ga0078972, IMG submission 67568) | Hot spring thermophilic microbial communities from Obsidian Pool, Yellowstone National Park, USA - OP-RAMG-01 (SPADES assembly) (version 2) | ecosystem: Environmental > Aquatic > Thermal... | reverse complement strand
GCGACAACATCACGATGGGCGTGGAGTTGATCACGCCGGTGGCGTTGGAAGAGGGCAGCCGCTTCGCCATCCGCGAGGGTGGCCGCACTGTTGGCGCTGGCGTCGTCACCAAGGTCAACGTATAGGGCGCTCGCTACCAGGCCGCCACGGCACACGAGTTGCGCTCCTGGCTGATATCCATCGGTCAGGAGCGTACTGCGTCCGGGTGCTCAGGCGCGCTATCGGGTGAGCAGGCCCATTCCATCAGGTCACTGTGCTAGACAGTGCTCTAGTCTTGCGATACAATAGCCGGGAGGTGGACCTCGCGGGAAGCTGAGCCACATCGCCACGCGCAAGCGACGCGGTAGATGGCTGGCGACGCGATTCACCAGCTGTGGAGGATACAGGGATGGCGGCCAAGGGCAAAGAAAATCGTATCGTCATCACGCTGGCGTGCGTGGAATGCAAGTCACGCAACTACGTGACGACAAAAAACAAGAAAAATGATCCGGAGCGGCTGGCTCTCCAGAAGTTCTGCCCACGCTGCCGGACGCACCGGGAGCACCGCGAGACGAAGTAACGGTGCCGCCGGCGGGTGCATAATGAAGCGTGCATCTGACTGGTGTATCCAGGTTAAGCGGGCGCGACGGGCCTGGCCTGATATCCCCGCTGAGGAGACGCTCTGTGGCAAAGACGATCGGAAATGACAAAGGTGCGCTCACCCGCGCGCGTCGCGTGACGGAAAGAGATGCCAGCGCCCTGAACGATCAACCCACTGCGGAATCAGGCGACGAAGAAATGGACACGCCCCTGGAGGATGAGGCGACGTTCGAGGATGAGCAGGGAACGGCGCTACCCGCTAGTGGCGGCAACATTGTGGAGCGGCACGCCGCTCCCATCACACGCAGGCGCACCGTCCCTGAGCCGCTGATGGGCAACCCCATCACCCGCTTCATCGTCGAATCGTACATCGAGCTGCGCAAGGTGACGTGGCCAACGATGAATGAAGCGTGGAATATGACGCTGATCGTCATCATCATGTCGGCGGTAATCGCCGCTATCCTGGGGCTGGCGGATCTCGGTCTGGTGCAGGCGCTGAGCTGGCTCGTCGGCCACTAACTCGCGCCGTCAACGCCAGGCGAGAGGCCACCCGGCCCATTCCACAGCACGTTCGCACAGGCGCAATTCGGCGCACACGAGGAGTCCCCACGTGTCGAGTGATCAATCAACGCAGGTGGAGGGCGACGCCATGGAGTCCGAGCAAACCGATCAGCAGAGCGCGCCCGGCGCGGGCACGCCTCAGCCTGAGGAAGACGCGCGACGCCACTGGTACGCCATTCACACGTACTCCGGGTATGAAAACAAGGTGAAGACTCACCTTGAAGCGCGCGTTGACGCGATGAATGTCAGAGAGCGCATCTTTCAGGTCGTCGTGCCGACGGAGGATGAAGTCGAGATTCGCGGCGGCCAGCGGCGCACGGTTACGCGCAAGATCTACCCGGGATATGTCCTGGTAGATATGGTGCTCGATGACGACACCTGGCATGTAGTGCGCAGCACGCCTGGCGTGACGGGCTTCGTCGGTACCTCCAGCACGGAGCCGGTCCCGCTCACGGAAAACGAGCTTCGCTTCATCCTGCGGCAAAAGGAAAAGGGCGAGGAAGTCAAGCCCAAGGCACGCATCAACTTCAACGTTGGCCAGAATGTCAAGGTAATCGATGGGCCATTCGCCGAATTCATCGGCACCGTCAGCGAGATCGACGCGGCCCGCAACAAAGTAACCGTGCTCGTCTCATTCTTCGGTCGTGAGACTCCGGTGACGCTCGATTTCCTGCAAGTCGAAAAAGTGTAAAGCTTCGGCCAGATCGATACGCCAGCGTGGTATCCGTACCATGCTGGCGTTTTCCTGTCCGCTGCGGTATACTGTGCAGTCGAGTCTTGTTTTGGGCTGGGTAGTGAGCCTACGCGCCAAGCGAGACGCTCAACACGAGGGAGGGCCGCGGGCATGTCGCTCGCGCCGGCGCGCTAGCGCGGACTGGGCCGGTAGACCCGAACACCTCTGGAGGAGAATCCATGGCAAAGAAAATCAAGGCATACGTCAAACTGCAGATTCCCGCCGGCAAAGCGACACCGGCTCAGCCAATCGGCCCGGCGCTGGGCCAGCACGGCATCAACATCATGCAGTTCTGCAAGGAATACAACGAGCGCACGGCTAACATGGCCGGCAGCATTGTTCCCGCGGTCATCACCGTATATGAAGACCGCACCTTCACTTTTATTACGAAGACGCCTCCCGCTGGCGATTTGCTGAAGAAAGCCGCGGGCGTTGACAAGGGCGCGGGCACGCCGAACAAGACGAAGGTTGGCAGCATCACACGCCAGCAATTGCGCGAGATCGCCGAAACAAAAATGAAAGATCTCAACGCGACGACAATTGAGGCGGCTGAGCGTATCATCGAGGGTACCGCGCGCTCGATGGGCATCACGGTCGCGTAGTTATCGCCCAATAGTCACTGCGGTCCAAACGCCACGAGGAGGGCACTTGCATGCCTAAACACGGAAAACGCTATCAGGAAGCCATCAAGCTCATCGAGAAGGACAAGAACTACAATCCTGACGAGGCTATCGAGCTTATCAAGAAAATATCCGTCGTCAAGTTCGACCCCACCGTCGAGTTGCACATGAAGCTCGGCGTTGATCCTCGCCACGCGGACCAGATGGTTCGCGGCACGGCCACGCTTCCGGCGGGCACGGGCAAGACCGTACGGGTGCTCGTTTTCGCTCAGGGCGACAAGGCGAAGGAAGCCGAAGAGGCTGGGGCCGATTTCGTTGGGCTGGATGATTACATCAAGCAGATCAACGACGGCTGGCTGGGCTTCGATGTCGCCATCGCCACGCCGGACGTCATGAGCAAGGTGGCCAGCCTTGGCCGCCGCCTCGGCCCGCGTGGTCTGATGCCGAATCCTCGTACCGGCACGGTCACCTTTGAGATTGGCAAGGCCGTGCAGGAGGTGAAAGCGGGCCGCGTGGAGTTCCGCGTGGACCGCACGAGCCTGATACACGTGCCGATTGGCAAGGCGTCGTTCTCTGAGCAGCAGCTCATGCAAAATCTGACCGCGGCGATCGATGCCATCATGCGCGCGAAGCCGACCGGCGCAAAGGGGCAGTATGTTCGCAGCGTCGTCCTCTGCTCCACGATGTCACCGAGTGTGCGGCTCGATCTGCCATCCGCGCTCGCGCTTAAGGTCAGCTAGGCACCAGCTATCGACCACAGATTTTCGCCAGACTCCCCACGGCACTTCGCCGTCCGGGGAGTTCTTTTGTCTCACATCCTCTGTACATGAGTGGGATACTGTACCGCAGAGTACCGCTAGGCGCATGCCACGCGCGACGGAAAGCAGTAGACCCGGGAGGCATACATGAGCAACGGACAGGCCATCCCACCATCATCGCCAGGGCAGCAACGGCAGTTCGAGGTCTATCTCGCGGGCCTGGCGGGTCAGCGCCCCTCTTTGCCCGTTGATCCCACCGCTCTGGAGCGGGCGGCGAATGCCGCCATGACGCGCGAGGCAAGCGGATATCTCGACGGCATGCCCGATGCCATGCGCGCCAATCTGGAAGCATTCCATCGCTGGCGCATCGTCCCACGGATGCTGCGCGATGTCGGCGAGCGCGATCTGAGCATCGAGATGTTCGGCCAGCGGTATCCCGCGCCCATTCTGCTGGCGCCGATTGGCGTGCAGAGCATCGTCCACGCTGATGGTGAGCCGGGGGTAGCGCGCGCGGCGGCTTCGCTCGGCATCCCGATGATCTTCAGTACCGCTTCCACCGCGCCGCTGGAGCAGATCACCGCCGCGATGGGCAGCGCGCCACGCTGGTTCCAGCTCTACTGGAGCAAAGATCCCGCCTTCAACGCCAGCATCGTCCAGCGTGCCGAGCGCGCGGGATGCGAGGCCATCGTCGTCACGCTCGACACGTTCCTGCTCGCCTGGCGCGCACAAGACATCCAGAACGCCTATCTGCCCTTCCTGCTGGGCATTGGCATCGGCAACTATCTCACTGATCCCGCCTTTCGCGCAGGTCTGGCGCGGCCCCCGGAGGAAGACCCACAGGCGGCAATCATGCGCTTCGTGCAGATCTTCACTAATCCCAGCCTGACCTGGGCCGATCTCGCCACGCTGCGCCAGCAGACCCGATTGCCCATCCTCCTGAAGGGCATCCTGCATCCCGATGATGCGCGCCGCGCGCTGGATGCGGGCATGGACGGCGTGATCGTCTCGAATCACGGTGGGCGTCAGGTGGAAGGCGTGATTCCCTCGCTGGATGCCCTGCCTGCTATCGTGGAGGCTGTTGCCGGCCGTGTGCCCATCCTGCTGGATAGCGGCATCCGGCGTGGTTCGGACGTCATCAAGGCCATCGCGCTGGGTGCGCAGGCTGTGCTGCTCGGGCGACCGTACATGTGGGGGCTGGCGCTTGGCGGCGAGCAGGGCGTACGCGAAGTGCTCACGAACCTGCTGGCGGACCTCGACCTCACGCTCGCCCTCAGCGGCTATCGCACGTTCTCCGCGCTGGATGCGTCGGCGCTCGTGCGAACCGGCACATAGGAGAGCGAACGCCACTCTGTGCGACGGTTATCACGCGCACACGCCGGCGCGCAACTCAATGCCGCGGCGCCGCATCCAGTTCACCCAGTGCGGCGAGCGCGAGCGTGGCCGCAACAATCGCGGCGGTTTCCGCTCGCAGGATGCGTGGGCCAAGCGTCACGGGAAGCGCGCCATGTCGCTGCGCCAGCGCGATCTCACGCGCGGAAAAGCCCCCTTCGGGGCCAACGAAAAGATAGACCCCGCGAACAGCCCGCTCGCTGACTGCGCGCCGCAGCGCCGGAACCAGCGGCGTAGCGTCCGCTTCTTCCCAGGGAATGAGCGCGATGGCGTCTCGCGGCAGCGCGGCGAGCGCATGCATCAACGGCTTTGGCGCCGCAAGGACCGGCATGCGCGTACCACCACACTGTTCGATGGCTTCCGCGACAATCCGGCTCCAGCGGCGGCGCTTTGTCTCGCTTGTCTCCTCCATCGCGCCCACCGCACGCTCGGTCAGCAGCGGCACGAACTCCGCCACCCCAAGCTCGGTGCCCTTCTGGAGCACCCACTCATATTTTGCCGCTTTGAGCACCCCCTGGCAGAGCACGATGCGCGCCTGCGGTTCGGCCTGCCCACGGCTGCTCGCGCCCACGCGCACTTCCACTCGCTTGCGCTCGCACGTCACGACCGTCGCGGAATACTCATATCCGGAACCATCCAGGAGGTGAATCTCGTCGCCGGTGGAGAGCCGCAAGACGTCGCGCACCTGATGCGCTGCATCCTCCGGCAGCACGAGCTGATCGCCAGCAACGAGCGGCGTATCCGGCAGGAGGAAGCGTCCGGCAGGCATCAGGAGGGCCTCCTGCCGGTGAGCGTCACCCAGTCGCCGTCTATGAAAGCGTCGACATCGATGAGGCCGGCCCGGCGCAGGGCCATCTCAGCCTCGGCGCGACGCTCCTCGATGATGCCACTGGCGATCAGGACGCCGCCGGGGCGTGTCGCGCGAACGAGCGCGGGCGCGATCTGCGCGATGACCCGCGCGATGATATTCGCCAGCACGACTTCATATGTGCCGATCTCCGGCCCGAGCACGGCAACGCCAGGGGGAAGCGGAAAGTGGCCGCCATCGGTCGCTCCTTCCAGCGTCGCCAGCTCAACGCTCATGCGGTCCGCGAGTCCATTCAAGGCCGCGTTCTGCCGCGCGGCATCCACAGCCTCCGGGCTGACATCCAGCGCGCGCGCGCTTGCTGCCCCCAGCTTGAGAGCGGCCAGGGCGAGAATGCCCGAGCCAGTGCCGACATCCAGCACGCGGTCACCGGAGCGCAGGTGCTCTTCCAGCGCGAGGACGCAGCCGCGCGTTGTGGGATGCAGGCCGGTGCCGAACGCCATGCCAGGGTCCAGCTCGACAACAATCTCCCCGGGCTGCGACGTATAGTCACGCCACGAGGGTTTGATGACTGTCTTGCGACCAAGGTGAAGCACGTGGAAGTGTTCCTTCCATGCGTTGGCCCAGTCTTCCTCAGCGATGGTACGAGTGGTGATCTCGCTGACATCTCCGAAGCCGATCTGCCGGACGTGCCAGAGCGCTTCCTCAATTCCAGCGCGCGCCTCCGCGCCGTGTGGACCCGTGGAAACGTACGCGCGCACTGTGACTGGCGCGCCCGGAACCAGCACCGCTTCCTGCCCGTCATCGGCCAGAGCGTACGGCTCCTCGATTGCCACACCCCCTGGCGCAAAGCGGTTCATGACCTCGCTGACCGCCTCGACGGCTTCGGGCGCGCAGGTAACCGTCAACTCCTGCCAATCATTTCCCACAGTTGTCCTCCGGTACTCGCTCCTTCACGGCAATCCGGCATCTATTTTCGCACATTGCGTGAGCCGGTTCGCGGGATCGCATCGCACGTCCGGTTTTGACGCCAGCATCACGCGCGGATTACAGTTCTCGGTGTGAACTGAGAGCGGCAGAACAATGAGGATAGGCGCATGACACAGTCGCAAGATGCCATACGGGATGACGCACAGGCACAGCTACGCGCCGGCAACGACGCGCTCCTTGAAGGCAAACTTGAGCGGGCCGCAGAAGCGCTGGCGTATGCGGAATCCATGTTCCGCGCGCTGGGCGACAAGGAACAAGTTGCTGAGTGCCGGGCCGCGCTGGCAGAAGTGCAGAGGCGCAATGGCGCGCTGGAACAGGCGGAAGGCAGCTACACCCGCGCGATGGAACTGTTCCGTGAGACGGAAAATGCCACGCGTGAAGCCGGCGTGACACTGGCGCTGGGTCATGTCGAGCGGCAGCTCGGCAAGGTGGATAGCGCGTGGGAGCACTACTTTCTGGCGCTGCGTCTCTTCGAGAAAGAAGGTAACCAGCAAGGCCAGGCCAGCGCGGCTCTCGCGCTCGGCCACACCGAAGTGCAGCGGGGGCGCTTCCAGAAAGCCGCTGAGTATTATAGCCGCGCGCGCGAGCACTATCAGCAGGTGCACGATACCTTCGGCGAAGCTGACGCCACCAGGGGACAGGCGGATATGCTGGCAAGCAGGTCACAACTGGAAGAGGCCGCCTCGGCGTATCGCGAGGCGTTGCGGCTCTACCAGCTTGCCCATGACCGCTTTGGCGCGGTGGATACCATCAACGGACTGGGCAGGCTCGAAATCGCCCGCGCCCACCCGGAGGAAGCGGGCACGCTCTTCGGTGAGGCAATCTCGCTGGCCGGTCCACTCGAATACGATCTAGGTGTGGCCGACGGCACCCTGGGGCTGGCCGAACTTGCACTGCACCACGCTAATATCAGCCAGGCACTCGCAAACAGCGTGCAGGCGGAAGAATCCTACCGGCAGGCTGGCAACGCGCTTGGCCAGGCGGAGTCGAACGCGATTCTGGGCGAGGTGCAGTTGCTGCGGGGCGAGCTCTCACAGGCCATCACGGTCTTTGATCGTTCCTCGCGCGCTTTCCGGGCGCTTCGCGCGCGTGTGCCGTATGCGCGCTCGCTCCTCGGCAGCGCTGAGGCGCATCGGCGACATGGCACACCACGCAAGGCGGAAGATCTCTACACTGAGGCGCGAAACGTAGCGGAAGACGTGGAGCAGCCGTTCCTCGCGGCGCGCGCAATGCTGGGTCTCGGGCAGATCGCGCGCCAGCGCGGCCAGGCGTCGCTGGCGGCTCCGCTGCTCGAAACCGCTGCCGCTCGCTTCGAGTCGCTACACCGGCCACGATTCGCCGCACTCGCGCTGATCGAGCGAGCACGACTGATGGTGGCTCTCGGCGAGCTGCAGCAGGCCTGGGCACTCGCCGAACGCTCTCATCAACTGGCCGATGAGACGCAGAGCATCACCGGCGAGATCGGGCCTGTAACGCAGGCGCTGGTCGCCAAATCCGTTGTCGCGCTGGAGCTGGGCGATCTCGAACTGGCACGTTCGCTTTCCGCTCAGGCTCTGGAATTCGCACCACGCGAGAGCGATACCCTGCCGGCCATTGAGGCGGCGCTTGCCGTAGCGGAAACCGAGCTGCAGTCGGATCACGTCGATGGCGCTGTGACGGCGTTTAACCGCGCGCTCTCGCTGGCCAAAGCGGGAGAGGCTCGGCTCGCCGAAGCCATCGCCAATATGGGTCTGGGTCGCGTGCTCTTGAGTCGAGGCCTGTGGGAAGAATCGGCCATAGCACATCAGGAACTGCTCAATCCGCTGAAGATGTGTGACGACGTGGCTGCCCTGGCAATGGCGCATCTCGGCATCGCGCAGGCGAAGCGCAACCTGATGGACTACGACGAGGCGCGTGAACACTACAAGCAAGCCGAAAAACTTTACGCGCAAAGTGGCAACCGGCTGGGGCAGGCCGACGCGATCAGCGGTGAGGCACAGATGCTCGCAGGGAACGCTGAACTGGAGGCAGCCGCTGGACGGTATGAGGAGGCGCTCGCTCTGGTAAATGGCGTAGGCGATATGCTCAGCGCTGACGTGCGGGGACGTTTCTTCAACCGATTCGCGGCTCGCTATGCGGATGCGATCATCGTAGCGGCGCGTGAGCTGAATGGTGAACGCGCATCCGTGCTCGTCGAGGCATATGCCGGACGGGCCAGCCGCGATGGGCGTGTGGCCGCAGCTCAGAGATTGCGCGAATACGAGCAGAGTCTGCCCACACGCGGCCCTGATCTGACAAAAGAAGAAGTCGACCGCAACAAGGCCATCGCGCAGATCATCGCCAACTCCCGCGGCGCGCTCGTGGGATGAAACATGATCGAAATGGCTGGAAAGAGTCTTGCAGTACTGGAAGATGGATGCCTTGAGAAGGAGGTACACATCCATGACCAGTAGTGGGCAGAGCCAGCAACACGATGCCGCCGGAAAGAACCTGTCACGTGAGGACAGGCAGTTCATCGACGAGCACGGCGACGAACTCTCCAAGTCGACTTTGCGCGCCAGATGGATTCACTCTCCTGACGAGCACGGCGACGAACTCTCCAAGTCGACTTTGCGCGCCAGATGGATTCACTCTCCTGACGAGCACGAGGAGCGCCAGGGAGAGACGCTTGCCACACGCAGCCACGACGTCATCCAGCACTGGGCGGAAGAGCGCCACGCGCAGCCGGCGACGGTGCCAGGCACGGAACATGGTGACCAGCCCGGCGTGCCGCGGTTCAACTTCCCGGATTATGGCGGAAGTGATCTCAAGACGATCAGCTGGGATGACTGGTTCAAGTCGTTCGATGAGCGGAACCTGGTCTTCCTGTTCCAGGAGCATCAGACGAAGGGGAACATGAGCAACTTCTTCCGTCTGGATAACCCGGACCGTGAGGATGCCTGACGTCCTCGCCCGAAACAATCGGGAACAAGACACGCTCGCGGAGCGCCCGCGCCATCGCCGCCATGTCGCGGGCGCTCGCTGTGTCGCATATCGCACTTTCCGCAAAAGAGCGGGCGAACCAGCATTTCCTCGGTCGCGCTAGGCAACTGGCAAGGTGAAGTTGAAGCGAGCGCCGCCCTCAGGTCGCTCATCGGCCCAGACGCGCCCGCCATGCGCTTCCACGAGCGCCTTCACGATGGCCAGGCCCAGCCCGCTGCCGCCAGTGGCCGTGCTGCGGGAACGATCCGTCCGGTGGAAGCGCTCGAAGATCCGCTGGCGTTCACCCGGAGCGATGCCTGGCCCGCTATCCTCCACGCTCATTCGCACCATTCCCTGCTCCACCGCCGCGGATACCCCAATGCTCCCTTCAGGCGGCGTATGGTGAAGTGCATTGTCCAAAAGGTTCAGCAGGATCTCCGTGAGCCGGTCGCTATCGGCCAGCACGGGCGGCAGATCAGCAGGCAGTGACTGCGCCACCGTGATGCGTCGCTGCTCCAGCTCCGGCGCAAGCACGTCTAGCGTCTCCTCAACCAGCGCCGGCAGCCGGAGCGGCGCGCGCTCCAGCTTGCGGATGCCCGACTCATAGAGCGCGACCTGCCGCAGCTGATCGACCAGCCGGTGCAGTCGCGCCGCCTCGCGAGCGATTGTGCGCGCTGTCTCTTCGCGCGCGGCGGAATCGTGAACGACGCCTTCCAGCAGCGCTTCCGTAAAGCCTTCGATAGCTGTCAGCGGGGTCGCCAGCTCATGGGCCACATCCGCGACGAGCTGCCGCCTGAGTTGCTCCTGCGCGTGAAGCTCAGCGACGTCACGTTCCAGAGCGGCGGCCATCGTGTTGAACGAGTCACCGAGCTGGCGATACTCCTCTGGAGAGGCAATCTTCACCCGGACAGCGTAATCGCCGCTCGCCATGTTCAATGCCGCTGCTCCCAGGCTCGCCAGTGGGCGCGTCAGTCTGAGCGAGAAAAGAATCGCCGCCAGTGCCGCAAGTATAGCTACCGCTACCACCGAGATCAGCACGGCTGAGTTGACGTCGCCCACAAAGCGGAACGCCCCAGTTCGCTCCGAGCGTTGGGGCGAGGAGAGCGCAACCGCACCGATAATGGCGCCTCCGCTCTTGCCGTTCGCGTAGACGGGCGCGACGGCATAGAGGCGATCCGCCAGAAAGAGCGGTCGTGTGCCGGGCAGCGTGCCGCTGCTGGCATGTCCTGCCAGTGCCTTGCGCAACGCCGGCAGGAGCGCCGCCTGATCCTGCGCGAAACCGGTGCCGGGAATCGCCGCCGCGGCCGGCGCCGTCAGCAGAGCTTCCTGACGATCCATGACCCATATGTAGGCGTTGCCAAGGCGCTGATCCCCCGGCACGTGCGTGAAAATCACACGCGTTGACGCGACCGCGCCAGCATTGAGGGCAGAGTGCTGGTCAGCGCCGAGCGCCGAGGCAATCTGCGCTGCATCAGTGGAAAGCTGCGTACGCTGAAAGCCGTTGAACGACGCCGTCACAGCAAGCACCGTGGCCAGCGAAACGAAGAGCACGGCTGCCAGCGCGATCAGTGCGGAGCCAATCGCCATTTGGGCACGCAAGCTCCCCGGCAATCGCGGGCGGGGCAGGCGGGCGTGAAAGGATCGTGGCTGCGCGGAAAGCTGCTCACCCGGCTTCATTCGCTCCGCCCTCTGGATCGAACCGGTAACCAGCGCCGCGCACGGTCGAGATATACGCGCCACCGGGAGCCGCACGCTCCAGCTTCTTGCGTACGGTGCCCACGTGCACATCGACCGTCCGCGAATCACCAAGGAAGTCAAAGCCCCAGACCTGGCTCAGCAGCGCCTGCCGCGAAAGAACACGTCCGGGCGCGCTCGCCAGCGCAAGCAGAAGATCGAATTCCTTTGCCGTCAGCTCCACTGGCTTGCCCCAGGCTTCGACCCGCCGCGCCTCAGGGAAAATCACCAAACCCGGAAAATCCAGGCGAGGCAGTGGCACAGGCGCGTCCGGTGCGGCGCGTCTAAGGATGGCGCGGACACGGCTCACCAGCTCGCGCGGGCTAAATGGCTTCGTAACGTAATCATCCGCCCCAAGATCGAGGCCGCGAATACGATCATCCTCCGTCAGGCGAGCCGTCAACATGAGAATCGGCGTGCGGGCGACCTCGCGGATACGGCGGCAGACGTCCCATCCATCGAGGCCGGGCAGCATGAGATCGAGTATCACAAAATCCGGCCGGAGCTGCTCGAACAGCTTGATACCTTCGATGCCATCCATCGCCACACGAACGGTCGCGCCGGCCTGTTCAAAAAACAGCCGCACCAGCTGCGCGATGCTTGCCTCATCTTCGATGATGAGCAGCATCACACCACTGAGCGGAGGTCCCGATGGCTCAGATGGCACGCGCTGCCTGCTGAGTGATTCGCTTCGCATGCGCCGCCTCGCTCTGCCCGTACGCACATGTACCGGCACTATCTGGAGCATATCACGCGAAAATCTCTTATGATACGTCGCGAGCGCTTGCCCGCCGGGCGCGCCTCGCCAGCACTGAGTGTGTGGCGCGAGTGAGGACGGATAGCCTCACTGCATCGCCGCTACTCCGTGCGCAAGGCAACGATTGGATCAAGCCGCGACGCACGCACAGCCGGGTAGAGTCCGAAAATGACGCCGATACCCGCGGAGACGCCGAAGGCCAGCAGGATCGGCAGTGGATTGAGCGCGATCGGCAACCCGAAACTCTTCACCAGCCCCAGGCCCACACCGAGGCCGACGAGAATGCCGATGAGACCTCCCGCGACACTCAGCGTCAGCGCTTCGATCAGGAACTGATCGCGCACATCACGCCGTCGCGCGCCGATAGCCATCCGAATGCCAATTTCGCGTGTCCGCTCCGTCACCGACACGAGCATGATGTTCATGATGCCGATACCGCCAACGATGAGCGAGATGGCCGCGATGCCCACCAGCAGGAACGTCAGTGTCTGGGTGAAAGTCTGCGCCGTCTGAACGAGCTGATCCGAGCTGCGCACCGTAAAATCGGCTGTCGCGCCCGGCGCGAGATTGTGACGTTCGCTGAGCACCGTCGTGATATCCTGCTCAGCCGTGGCGATGTTGTTCGCGTTATCCACCTGCGCCGTAATCTGCGAAACATACTGCGTATTGTTCAGGCGCGTCTGCGCGGCACTGAAGGGCACATACACGATGTCATCCTGGTTGCCACCGACGGACGTTCCCTTGGCCTGTAACACACCGACAACCGTGAACGCCTGCCCGTTGATGAGGATGGATTGCCCGATTGGATTTACCGCTGACGCGGCGAAGAGGTTCTGCTCCACGGTCTGCCCCAGAACGGCCTGTGCCAGGCCGGAGCTTTCCGCGGCGGAGCTGAACCACGCTCCCTGCGCGAGCTGCCAGTTGCCGATTTGCTGATAGGACGGATACACGCCAAGCGCGCGCGTGCTCCAGTTCTGCCCGCTATAGATGACCTGAGCCGTGGATGTGATGACAGGACTGACAGCGGTCACGTGTGCCACCGTCCCAACGGCGTTGGCATCGGCGACAGTCAGCGTACGGCGAGAGCCAGCGGCGGAGAAGACCCCCCCGCTCTGCGCCGCGCCAGGCGTGATGATCAGGGTATTGGTGCCCAGACCGGCAATGCGAGAATTGATAACCGCACTTGTACTCTCGGTGAGAGTTACCGCGCCGATGACGGCGGCGACGCCCACGATCACGCCGAGCGCAGTGAGGAGCGAGCGCAGCCGGTTCGCCCAGAGCGCTTCGAAGGCGCTGCGCAGGTTCGCGCCCGCCGTATTGCGCAAGCCGCGTGTAGCGTGCCGCCCGGAACCGTGGGCGACGGCGCGGGTCGTAGTGGAAACGGGTGATCGGGAGGATGAACTCATTGCTGCTCCTCCGTGATCTGCACAGGATGACGGTCGTCTTTCGCCTGGGCGAGCAATTCCCACTCATGGCGCGCGGAGCGCGTCGTGGGCACTGGCTCATCGCCCACCACGCGGCCGTCACGAAAGTGAATCTCCCGCTGCGCGTACGATGCGATATCTGGCTCATGCGTCACCAGCACGATCGTCAACCCGCGCGCGTTCAGCGCCTGCAGCAGCGCCATGATCTCAACGCTCGTGCGGCTATCGAGGTTTCCGGTAGGTTCATCCGCGAGCAGAATGGCGGGACCGTTTACGAGCGCGCGCGCGATGGCGACGCGCTGCTGCTGGCCGCCGGAAAGCTGCAGCGGCTTGTGATGCACGCGCATGCCCAGCCCAACCAGCTCCAGCACGCGGCGCGCGCGCCGCTCCTGCTCGTCGTGGGGCATTCCCCGGTAGATCAGCGGAAGCTGCACGTTGGCGAGCGCGCTGGCCCGATTCAGCAGGTTGAAGCCCTGAAAAACGAAGCCGATGCGCAGGTTGCGGATATCAGCGAGCTGGTCGCTACTAAGCTTGCTGACCGGCTTGCCCATCAGATAATACTCGCCGCCTGTTGGCTGATCCAGGCAGCCGAGCAGGTTCATGAAGGTCGATTTGCCTGAGCCGGATGGCCCCATGACGGCGACGAACTCTCCGTGACGGACCTGCAGAGTAATGTCGCGCAAGGCAGGCACATGCGTTGATCCAATCGTATAGGTCTTGCTCAGGTTGCGTACGGCGATGACCGGCGTGGCACCGGGGGATCGCTCACTCTCGCTCACGCTGTGGCTCTCCTTCTGGTGTGTAGGCATCTAGCCGCCGAATCCGCTGCCAGCGCCCCCGGCGCCTCCAGCACCCCCGGCTCCGCCAGCGCCACCGCCGCCGAATCCGCCGCCAGCACCACGACCACCAGCACCTCCAGCGCCGCCGCCACCGCCGCCGAAGAAGCGGCCACCGGCGCCAAATCCGCCGCCAGAAGAAGTTGTGGTCGCGGCCGTCGTCGTGCCGCCGCTCTGCCCGGTGACCACTGTCTCACCCTGCTGCAGGCCCGAGACGACCTCGATAAACGTGCCATCTGAGAGTCCCGTCACGATGGGCTTGATCACCCAATTGCCATTCACGCGCTCCGCGACGACATTCGCCCCCAGGCCATCCGTCGCGGCGTTAGGATCATTCGCCCGCGCCGTCCGATACATGCTAGCAGCCTGCCGCAGCGCCGCGATGATATCCGTCCGCGAAATGACGCCGCTGGTCAGTTGCTGGCGGGCGAAAGTCGTCGCTGTGACGGGAATGCGCAGAACGCCTGTCTGCCGCGCGGTCACGATGGAGACGGTGGCCGTCATGCCCGGCAACAGGTGTGCGCCGTTCAGCGTCGTCGTATCGACCTGGATCGTCACGGGATATGTCACCACGCTCTGGCTCGTCTGGCCGAGCGGCGAAACGTTCGTCACCGTCCCGCGGAAGATCTGGCTGCCATATGCGCTGACGGTGAACGTCGCTGCCTGGCCTTTCGCGACCTTGCCAATATCAGCCTCGTTGACGTCGGCTGTCACTTGCAGCGAGTTCAGATCGAGAATCTGGATGAAGGCAGAGCCGCCAGAGCTAGAGCCGCTTGCGGAGCTGCCTGAGCTGCTTCCGCCACCACTTCCGGGCGTGCCGCCGACGATGCCATTCACCGCGGCGACGATGCCCGCGTGTGGGGCCGTGATGGTCGCGTCGGCGAGGTTATGCTGCGCCGTCGTCAGCTGCACCTGCGCGCTGTTGAGCTGCGCCTGCGCCGAGTTGATCTGTGACTGCGCCGAGGTCAGTTGCGATTGTGCCTGCGCCTGCGCCGACGCGTATTGCGCCTCAGCGGCGCTCGTGCAGGTAGTATCGCCGGATTTGCAGTTCGCCAGCGCCACCTGTTCCTGCGCGTATGCCTGGTTGACCGCATCCTGCGTTTGCACCTGCGTCCGCGCGTAGCTGGCGTTCGCGTTATTCAGCGACGTCTGGGCAGAGTTCACCGAGGCTTGCGCTGCATTCACGGCATCCTGCAGCGATGTCGGGTCCAGCTTGGCGAGCAGTTGGCCCGCCTTGACCTGCTGGCCCGTCGTGACGTCGATCTCCGCAATCTTGCCGCTACCGCTGAAGTTGACGTCATACTCCTGGCTCCCCACCGGTCCCGTAGCTGAGACGGAATTGACAATGGTTCCGGTGGTGACCGCGGCCGTCGAGTACGTCACCGGCTGGGGACGCGCACGGACGACCATGACTCCCGCCAGGATGATCGCCAGTGCGACCACCACTGCCAGGACGGGCATCCATTTGCGCTGCCACCAGGGGCGGCGCGGCGGCGGGGGCGATTCTTCGCCTCCATCAAACATGTCATCCGAGAAGCCTGGCAGATCCAGCAGTGTATCCCGCTGGTCGACCGGCGAAGCGACTTCGCGTGGCGCCTCTTGCCACTTTCCGGAGCCGTACGTATCCACTCTATCCTCCGCACACGACGACAGCTGGTAGGCCAGCGCGCACTCATACCAATTGATCTAGAAAATGACAACGTCTATGGTAGAGCAAAGCGCCACGCACGTCTGTAAAGTCTGTGCAAAGTCTCCCAGAGCAGGCAGGAAGCGTGTTTGCGGCACCGTGCATCAGCCGAAGATCGTGCTAGCTCATGGCGGTAGGTACTAGCCGGTGCCCAATCCACTGGCTGACGACCATCGCGACGAAAGTCGCGGCGAGTGTCGCCAGAAGCGCTCCGCCGACAATCAGTTCCAGACTACTCTCACGATCTTCCACGAGGGTGAGTGATCGCCCCGCGAGCACGTAGCCGCCAGCGTATGGCACCACGATGATCGCGCTGCGCACGCCGTTCTCCGGCATCCAGGTGACGGCATCCCAGGGCATGCTTTTCGCGCTCGTGAAGACGCCAGAGGGCGGGGTGATCGGCTGACCGTGCAGGGTTGCTGAGGAAGCCAGCAGTTTGCCGTTCGTATCATAGATTGCGAGATAGGGCGCGTAGCTGCGCGCGATGTCGATCTGCGTCGCGGGCACGAGATTTCGCGGAGCCGCGCCGTTCTCGAGCGCCGTGCGCGCATCCGTCGCCATCTGTATTTGAGGATCGTTCGCGTTACTGCGATAGCTCTGCTGAACCGTTGCATAGATTGTGACGGCGACCAGAATCGCCAGCGTCGCCAGCGGAAGCCAGCGTATGAAGCTTGCTAGCAGCAAGCGTCCAAATTGCCGCATGCTCTCTCCTCCGCATGAGTGTGCCTACCAGTGTTGTTCCCGATGCGCATGTCGGAAGTAGTATGCGTGAGAGTCATTCTACGCGCGATCACATGGAAGCGGGCGCCGACGCACACAGGTACCACGCGGTATGTCACGCCGTGTCGTCCGGAGCGCTGACTCCGCGACGCGTTCATGACTGGATCGCGGAATTGCTGGCGCGGAACTCTTCTATCAGAGCATTCTTCGCTTCTCTCGCGGCGTTTATGGTATGCGACCGCGGGCCTGGGCGGGACGCCTTGTACCGTTGGCGCGATCTGAAAGGCAGTGCTATGCTGATGAATGCCGGCACCTGGACAGCCGGCCCAAATATCTGCGCATGGTGGCTGTACAATGCATCCTCTTCCTTCTCCCGGGGCATGGAACCTCGACCCTATCGCCATCGTCGGACTTCTGGCGCTTCTGGCTGGCTTCTGGGCCGTGGTGGGTCCGCTGACGCGCCGATACGCGCCCGATCACGCCATCTCACGCGGCCGCGCCATAGCATTTCTCGTTGGCTGGCTCCTGCTTGTCATCACGGTCATCTCGCCGCTGGATACACTGGGACGCTATTACCTCTTTTCCGCGCACGCATTTCAGGTCTTTATGATCGTGACGTGTGTCACGCCGCTCGTGCTGGCGGGTCTGCCGGAATGGACCGTATGGACGGTGCTGCGCACACGCGACCTGCGCAACGCCACACGGGGTCTGGGGTTCGCCGCGCTGGCCATCCTGTTGTATAACGGGATCGTCCTGATCTGGCATGTCGGGCCGCTCTATGAGGCATCCCTCCAGAGCACGCCGCTGCACGATCTTTCGCTGCTCTGCTTCTTCGTCGCGGGTATCTTCGGCTGGTGGCCCATGCTGACGCCGCTCGACCGCCATACGCGGCTGGCCTCGCCGTCACAGATCATATATGTGGCGCTGAACAGCCTGCCGCTCGATATTTTCGGCGTGTTCGCGCTCTTCGCCGGCCATCTCTTCTACCCGCTGTACGCGACGGCGCCGATCATCTTCGGATTGCCACATGACGTAGATCAGGCAGTCGCTGGCGGCATCCTCGCCGTGCCCAACTCTATCGTTGATATCGTGATTATGAGCCTGGCATTCTTCGGCTGGATGCGGCGCGCCGAGCTTGCCCAGATGGAGCGCGAGCGCGAGGAGTTTGGCGAGGACCTGGCGGAAATCCCGCTGGATTCACCCGCGATCAATCCAGCGGACGCGCAATAGCGAAGCGTTCGCCTCGCTGGCTCACGGCTCTGGTGGAACGACCATCGTCTTTCGTGGGCGTGGAGGCCGCTGCACCTGCATGTGGTCGAGCAGCGCCGCCGCCTCCGAATCGTAGGTGAAGAGGCTATTCTGCCCATCGGCGACAAAGCCCTCGCGTATGGTGTGCTGGATGAACGCAAAGAAGGGAGCGAAGTACTCGTCGACATTGAGGAAACCGATAGGCTTGCTGTGAATGCCGATCTGCGCCCAGGTGATGATCTCGAACGTCTCGTCAAGAGTACCGTAGCCGCCGGGCAGCACGATAAAGGCATCGGAGAGGCTTGCCATCATGGCTTTGCGCTCGTGCATGCTTTCCACCAGCAGCAGCTCAGTGAGCCGCTCATGCGCAACCTCATTGCGGAAGAGACCGCGCGGCATGACGCCGATGACCTCGCCGCCAGCCGCCAGCGCGGCATCCGCTGTGATGCCCATCAAGCCGACACTCGCGCCACCGTAGACAAGCCCGATCCGTCGTGCTGCCAGTTCCTGCCCCAGTGCCGCGGCTGCCGCCGCATAGCTTGCACGATGTCCTCTGGCCGAACCCGCAAAGACGCACACGCGTCGCATACACGTATCCTGTCCTGGTTGAGTACGCTCGTTCACGCCGTGTCGCATTCGCGTCACGCCTGCTTCACCGCTCTGGCGCCACCGAAGAGCCGCAGCAGCACCAGAAATCCGATTCCCGATGCGCCGCCCGCATAGATCGCCATCATCCACGTTTCGCGTGCATCACTGCCGGCAAGCAGGCCATGAGCCGTAACGAGCGCGAACGTAATAAAGCTCGCATAGTGCAGAATACGCCAGAAGCGATAGCTCATGCGTCGCCGCAACCAGGATGAGAAAAGCAGGATGCCCATTCCGTAGAGTGCTGCCACCCCAAGCGCCACCGCAAGTGGACGATACGGCTCATTGAGCGGGATGAACAGATTCGTGACGGAGAACGGGAGGAAGGGGTCAAGCGTCAGCGTGATGAGGTGCCCCAGTACGAGCATGCCCGCCAGCAGCGCGAGGAACTGGTGCAGTTCATCTATGATCCAGGTGAGCCGCTCGCCGGAGCGACGCGCGATGGTGCGCAACATGCCCAGCGCAACGGATACTGTCAGAGTCGCGTAGGCGGCCAGCGCCAGCGCGCGCGTCAAATACCACATGGTCGGGCTGGATGACACGGCCGCAAGCGCCACAAACCTCGGCGCCGCACCCAGCAGCACCGTCACATTACCCATACGTTCCCACCACCTCCCAGCGTTCTCAGATAGTCCGGCAGATGCGCGGAGCAGACGACTTCACCAGACCCCAGAACGAGCAACAGCGCGACCTGCCCATCATCATATACCGCCGGCGGCACGGTACCGGATCTTCGTTCGCTCCAGGCATCCTCAACCGCGCGGAGCGCCTCCGGGTATCCGCGCAGCAAGGCCATTTTGGTAGCAACCTCAGCATGGGCCGCCGTAGGCGCGATTGCCGTTACGGAGGCGATGAGCGCGCCATCATCGCCCTCGCCCATCCAGAGACGCACTGGCGCGCCCGTACGTGGATCGAGCAAATGATGTTGCCGGACGCCATCACGATACCACGATCTGCCAGTCGCGCCCGAAGTAGCAAGGCCACCGCGCGCGAGCGTGAGCACGGCCACATGCCGCTCCGCGTGAATCGTGGGCGCATCGTGCGGGTTGCCAATGCCCACGGGCCATGGCTCACCTTTGCCCAGCCTGCCGCGAATGCGCATATCACCACCAAGATTGATGAGCACATTTGGGAAGCCCGCGAAAAAGGATTCCAGCGCGATATCCGCCGCCCAGCCCTTCGCGATGCCGCCAAGATCAATGCGAATGCCCGGCGCCAGCCGGATGCGCCGACGTGCACGGTCAAGCGTGACCTGCCGCCAGTCCACGCGAGATGGCGTGCTCGCGGGGAGTGTTACCGGCGCGGCAGGCACGATTTCCTTGAAATCACGGTCATACCCAAGTAATTCAAGCGCGGGCAGTATCGTCGGATCAAAATATCCGCCACTTCGCTCCGCTGCGATCAGGCTCTGCTCTACGGCCTCGAAAAGCAGCCCGGAAGCCGAAAACCACTCTCCCTGGCTCGCGTTCAAGCGCGAGAGTTCGCTTTGCGCACGAAACCGTGAGAGCCGGTTGTCCACCTCTTCCAGCCATTCGAGGCAGGCAAACACTGCCGCATGTGCGGCATCTTCTTTTTCCACCGGCGCCATCACCTGCACGTCCACCTGTGTCGCCATGATGCGCCGTGTCTGCTGGATTATTCTTCTGGTGGCAGATGCGCTGCGCGTCATCACGGGGCAGGCGTTGTTGTGCTGGTAGCCACCGGCGTCGGAGCAGGCGCTGGCGTCGCGGTCGGCGCTGGCGCGGGTGCTGACGTCGGCGTGGGCGCTGGCGCTGCGGCAGGTGGATTGTTGTTCGCGCTGCTCGCTGGAACAGGCGTGGCAGTCGGCGCGGGGCGGGCCGTCGCGTTCGGCGCGGGCGTCGCCGTGGATGCCGGACTGGTGGCGCTATGCGCGGGTGGGGCCGCGGTAGCGTTGCTCACCGTGCCCCAGCTGGTTGGCCGGTGGTTCGTTAGTTGCCACGTGCCAGCCAGCAGCGCACCGACGCTCACGAGTGCTCCCATCCGCACCAGCCGCGTCGTCGACTCGCGCGATCCGCCTGCCGCTCCGGCAACGCGCGCGACTCCAGACGGCGGTCGCCCGCCCGACGCGAGCGTGACATCGCCAATCGGCCGCGCGATACAACTCAGTACATAACCTTCAGCGCGCTCTCCCGGCGTGAGCACTTCACCGACCGGGTCCACCTGACCCGCAAGCACCTTGAGCCTACACGAGCCGCACGCACCCGCCCGGCAGCTAAAATCGGGGCGGTAGCCGTGGCGCTCCAACGCGGCGAGCAGCGTCTCTTGTGGACGGACATCAAGCACGGCATCCGTATCGGAGATACGGATCGAACCGCCGACGCCTTCGCCATGCCGGCTCTCGACCCGATAGGCGGGACCCGTGCTGGTAGCAAACACCTCGGAATGCACCTGACTGGCGGGCACGCCCAGCCGTTCAAGCTTCTGCTGCAGCTCGCGCTTCAGCGATTCCGGGCCGCACATATACCAGTGCGCATCGGCAGCGAATCGTCCCGCCGCCATGAGCACACGATCTACCGTCATGCGGTTGCCGTCTGTCGAGAAGTAGTAGCGCTGCTTGAGCCACAGTTCTTCCTGATCCATCTGATCCAGCTCACTGCCAAAGATCATGTCACGTGGCGATTTGGAAGAATAATGGAGCTGCACCAGCGGGCGCTCGTCCGGTTGCATGCGGTTGATCGCGCGGATCATGCCCATGATCGGCGTGATGCCACTGCCGAGCGCGATCATCATGATCTTCTGCTGTGGACGTAGGGGCGCGGGCAGGGTGAACGTCCCGCGCGGGAGGCTGGCGTAGAGCAATGTGCCCGTCTTGACCGAGTCGTAGAAGTATTCGGAAACGCGCCCCATGTGCATGCGCTTGATCGTCAGTTCCCACGGGCGCGAGGCATCGCCATCGCCGCAGAGTGAATACGAGCGATAGAGCGTCTCGCGCGGTGTCGGCAGGGCCAGCGTGACGAACTGCCCTGGCAGGTAGGGCGCGGGCGCTTGCTGCGTCCCCGGCAAAACGAGGAATACCGATACTACGCCAGGGGCCACGACTTCGCGCGCGGCCACCTGCACGGGCAACATGTTCGCCGGCGAAACGACCGGCAGTCCTACAGTTGGAGGTCCTTCATATTCGTATCCAGCCATTCGCCGTACCTTTACCACCACTCATCCGGGGGTGTCACATCCCGGGCACTACAACCAATCGGCTACGTTTCCTTGCTCAACAGTGCGGCCATGCTATCATGGAGGACGATGGCGGTCAAACAAAACGGGAGAGAAGTCCAGGGGAGCGCTGAGGAGGTGGCGGCATGAGATTCTTGAGAAGCAGAGTGGGTCTTGGGGTTGCGGGTATGTTGCTGGTTGGTCTGGTCGGCGCGAGCATCGCTGTCCTTACCAGCAGCCACACAACCCCATCTGCCACGGCGCGAACCACCAGCCAGCCGACTGCCACGGCGACGACCGCGCCATCGCCCAGCCCGACCAGCACACTGGCGCCCGTGCGGCACGAGTTGCCTGCCCCAACCGCGACGCCTGCGCCTCCACCAGAATCCACGCCGACCGTGATGCCATCCGCTGGCCAGCCCATTGATCTTCACGGCACAGTGGGCACAGTCACCTCAGGCAATAACACGTTCACGCTGAAGACATCCACCAATGGCACGGTGACGGTGCAGGTAACGAGCACGACCACATTCCAGATCCAGGGGAAAACGTCCACGTTCCAGAATCTGCGCTCAGGTATGGCCGCGCAGGTCACGGGCAACTTCGAGCTCGATGGGACATTCGTTGCCCTGTCAGTGGATGCGCAGACCGACAACTGAGCCGAAGGATCCTTATCTCCTGCGTCTTCACAATCCGAATGCGCTGTGGATCGGGTGGTGCTACGCGCCCAGCATGCGATACAGTAGCATCCGCGCCCGTCCCCAGCCCATGCGCGCCAGATCGAGCCGCTGGAAATGCAGCTTGCTTAGCTCAGGCGGGATGGTGTATGGCTGTCTTGACCAGTAGACTGGACGGAGAAAACTCTGGCGCTCTGGCAACAGCGAGAGCGCGAATTCCCACTCGCGCCGCACCCAGCGCGACTGCGCGGCATTCGCGGACCAGAAGAGCTGGAAGAGATCCGCGTCTCTGATCCGGTCCAGCAGTTGCTCATCGAAATCCTGGCCGGCCCGGAGGACGCGCACATCCCGCAGATACTCGTCACCCAGCGACTGTGCCGCCGCTTCGCATGAGCGCACCACCGACACATCACGGTGCGCGTACGAGACGAAGACACGTCGGTACGCCCGCGCGATCGCGCTGGCCAGTTCTTCCGGCGCTCCCGCGCGCTCGCGTGGCGACTTCACGAAGAGCGAGACGGGGATGATGCCGCGTATGATCGGCCCGTGATAGATCGTGATCTGTCCATTTACGGATGCGCCTGGAGGTGCCGTTTCAGCGCGTATCTGGAACTCATGCTGCTGCACGTCGTCATCCCAGGTAATCGTCATCTCGGCTGGATTGCAGCGGAAGCCTGGAATTTCCGGCACAATGGTCAGCTTTGCGCCGCGCCGCAGTGTCGCGGGCCCAGCCGCGCGCGCGCCACGATACTGCTCGCGCCTGGCTCCGAATCGCTCCGTGACGGCAGCATCCACACGTGAGAGCGCCACTGGAGTATCCAGCGAGACGAAGACGAGCAGCGGCTGCCACATCCGCAGCGGGATCTCCTTGGGGTGGTACGCCGTGAACCGTGCCTGTTCCAGATGGATCGGCTCCGCAACTGGCGCGCTTCCCGCTGGGCGCGGAGCACCGGTAGACCGCTTCGCGGATCGCTCGGGAAGCCCGCTTCCCGATCCGGCACCCGGTGGTGGCGCCGCAGGCACGGGATATGGGGGTACGGGCGCGGCAGGTGGCCCGGAGGGTGACGGCGCTTCAGCCGGCGGATAGGGGGCGTAATCCGGCGCGGCCCAAGGATCGGACACTGCCGGAGCCGGTGGAGGCGGGAGTGGCTGCGCTGGCGCCGGAGCATCTGGCACCGGCTCTTCCGGCGACTTGTCGCCTTTCACGATGGGATTGGGCCGCGTATTGCGTCCGCGCATCTGCGAACCCTCGGGTACCCCTTGCATGATCGCGTCGGCATCCCACTCTTCCCACTCGAAAGGTGTCGCGCCGGCAGCACTCGCCTGCTCGCCGGCAGCCCCCATCTCGCCATCACTATCCGCTGCGGGCTTTGGACTCAGCGTACCGGTATCTACGCCGCGCTCGGGAGGGTCCCACTCGATCCCCCGTGTCGTCCAATCGGGAGGCACGTCGCTGTATGACGTGGTATTATCCCGCTCCGCGGGCTCCTCATCGGAAGCGAGGGGATCAAAGGCGCGATGCGTGCCGCTGATCTCCGCCTCTGCTGGCCCAGCGGCATCCGGCTGCGCTCCGCTATCGGGCGCCTTGTCGTCTGGTTCAGTCCAATGCGGCGAATCAGGCTGAGCTTCTATCCGTACTGCCCCGCGGGATTCTTCGGCAGCGGGCACGTGATCGGCGGCGAGCGCGCCCCCATGCAGCGTCCTCAGCAGGGCATCCCACTGTGGCCCCTCCCATGTGGCGGGAACAGTGAACCGCGTATACCCGGCCAGCACGTCCGGCACTGCCACATCAGTCGTGTCGCCGGTCTGTATGACGTAGATGGCCCGGTGGCTGTCGTCATTCGCCTGCCATGCGTGCACCGAGAGAAATAGCGCGTGCATGGCGCTCGACGCGAGCGCGGCAGGGGAAAGCAGGATAATGTGCGTATCCGCGGCATCCGCGATGCGCCAGAGATGTTCCGCGATGTCTTGCTGGCGGCTGGAAAAGTCGTCGAGGATGGATACCTGAGGAAAGCCCGCCTGTCGCAGCTTCCACTGGAGCCGCGTCGCGGATGGCGTATCCGCGCTGGCCGCAATGACGACGATTCGCCGTGAAACAGGCATACCGCGCCTCCCGCGCTCAGGAGGGGCAACGATCGTCGCCACCCACTCCATGCCAATCACGCCATTATGCTACCACAGCCTGCCTGCCGCAGGGAGATAGCGAACAGGTGAAGATTTCATTGCCTCGCCGGAGCGGGCGCGCTTCGCGGATATGGGGCTTTCCCCTCTCCGCCGCCGGAGAGGGGGTATGGTGAAGATATGTGGAGACAGGCGGATTACTGTCCGTCGTTGAGTGAGATGACCATCTGCGGCGGCTGGATGATATGGTCCGCGCGTGTCGGCGTGACGGCAGTGCCGATGGAGAAGAACTCGATGACGTGTGGATCCCAGCCGAAGCGGCCTTCCTCCACTCGCGCGCTCACGATGCCCTCCGCGCCGATCTGCTCCGCCTCATACTGCATGCGTTCCATCGCGAGCTCGCGGGCGTCATACAGCGCCTGGGTGTAGTTCGTCATTTCGATATTGCGGCCTGCCATCTGCGAGAACATCTGGCGCAGAGAGGAGACGCCGACATGGTAGACGCAGGTGCCCATGACGAGCGCCATCGGGCGGTAGCCAGCGGAGAGCAGCGTCCGGAAATCCTGGCCGGAGAGGTCGCTGGTGAAGGGCTTGTTCTGCGGCGTGCGGTAGGTGATCGAGCGGTCACGCGCTCTGACAGCCGTGCCGATTGCCTTGAATTCCGCGAGATTCTGCCCCCAGGCGTATTGCAGCACTTCCAGCCGAACGCCCACAATGCCGTCGGCTTCCAGCGCGTCCGCCTCGGCCTCCATTCGGCCCATCGCCAGCTCGCGCGCGGAATACATCGCCTGCGTGAGGACGCCCAGCTCCTGGCTTTGCATCACGCCCGTAAACTGAAAGCCGATGTGATAGAGTGACGTGCCCATCACCAGACCAACTGGATCAAAGCCAGATTCTTTGACGAGCAGAAACTCGTTGACCGAAAGATCGCTAGTGAAGAGCTTGCGGCCACCCGGTCCGCCACGCATCTCGCGCAGCCGTTCCTGCGCCCGCTGCGGTAATTCACCAAATGTTGGTTCTTGCATCACATGCTCCCTAATTTGTGCATCTACGAGAGAAGTCCCTGAATGGCAGCCCGCTCGCGAGCACTCGTCGCCGCCATCTCGGCCAGCACCTCGCTCAGCGCCGCAACCCAGGAATCCAGGGGTAGCTGCTCCGTCTTGAGGGAGATCCCGCGAACGACGTGCGTGCGCTCCGCCACCGGCTGGCGGCGATCCAGGCGCAGGCGGAACTGCCATGCGCCAAAATCACCAGTAAACCCGTTAACCTGCCCAGTGCCGAAGATCCCGGCATGTTGCAGGCGCACGCGATCCGGAAATGTTCGTGCCATCTTCTCACTCAGAACCGCTACCCATGTGGGCATATCGCTCAGGTCCGCGCGCAACGAGGCCGCGAGGAGATCCATGCTGATGCCTTGCCCATCGGGAGTACCCATGATCGCTCCTCCGCTATGCTGCCAGATGGCAACGGGGTAGTCCACGTGTATGCGCCCCTGATCAATTATCTCTTACGTACCAGCCGCACGTCAGGTGGCAGGGAAAGAGGGATACATCTGGCCGGATTGCCAGGCCGCGTCTCCGCCGTTCGACCAGTGCTTGCGGAGAAGCAAAAAGGTACGCTAGGCAGCAAGAACATAAACCAACAGATTCGCCGGATGAAAAGCACCTGCTATCTGATGGAGAGCATGAGTCATGAGCAACTTCACCCCTACTGAGATCGCTTATCTGCAAAGCCAGCGGCTGGGCCGGCTCGCCACGACCGGGCGCGATGGACAGCCGCATGTCGTGCCGGTCGGCTTCCGCTACAATCCTGACCAGGACGCCATCGACATCGGTGGCCACGGCTTCACCAGCCGGAAAAAATACCGCGACGTGCTGCAGAATCCGCGCGCCGCGTTCGTCGTGGATGACATCGTCTCGATCAGCCCATGGGTGGCGCGCGGCATCGAAATCCGTGGAGATGTGGAGATCCACAAGACGGGCGGAGCGGAAATCGGACCCGGCTTCGATCCAGAGATATTCCGGCTGCGCCCCAGGCGCGTCATCAGTTGGGGACTCAAAGGCGCGTCATTTTCCGCCACTGCGCGCTCTCTTCCGGGAGATCTATGAGCCAGTCGCCGGCGATTGAGCGGCCGCTTCGCGGGCCAGGTGTTACAATCCCTATGGTTGGATGCATCCGGCGAGAGCGGGGCACGGACCGGTACGAATCGGGTATTCATCTGCTCGCCCCTGGCGCCGGATATTTCAGGAGATGAGTCGATGAAGATTCACGAGTACCAGGCCAAGGACATCCTCAGCCGGTACGGCGTGCCCGTTCAGCCGGGAAAGGTCGCCACCACATCCGAGCAGGCCGAGGCCATCGCGCGCGAATTCGGCGTGCCGGTGGTCATCAAGGCACAGGTGTACGTCGGCGGCAGGGGCAAGGCGGGCGGCGTCAAAATCGCGCAGACGCCCCAGGAGACACGGGAAGTCGCCGGGAAGATTCTCGGCATGGATATCAAGGGACTGACCGTCGAGAAGGTGCTGGTCACGCCTGCCCTTGATATCAAAGAGGAGTATTACGTCGGCGTCATCATGGACCGCGCCACACAGGCTCCCGTGGTGATGGTCAGCGCGGCCGGCGGCGTAGATATCGAGCAGGTGGCAGAAGAGACGCCGGAGAAGATCATCAAGGAACCGATTGACATCCGGTGGGGTCTGCCTGCCTGGCGCGCACGTGACCTGCTGCAACAGGCGGGCATGCCGAGCGTGGTCGTCGCTCGCGGCGGCACGATCCTATCGTTGCTGGCGCGTGCGTTCGTCGAAGCGGACGCCACCCTTGCCGAGATCAACCCACTGGCGCTCACAGCGGATGGACAGGTCATCGCTGCTGACGCCAAGATTCTCGTCGATGACAATGCCCTCTACCGCCAGAAGGAATACGCCAGCTGGTCCGAGCCGGAAGAGGCCAATCCACTGGAGTTCCAGGCGAAGGCGGAGGGGCTGACGTACGTCAAGCTGGATGGCAACGTGGGCATTATCGGCAATGGCGCGGGCCTCGTCATGACGACGCTCGATATGGTCGCGCGCTCCGGCGGCAAGCCCGCGAACTTCCTCGACATCGGCGGCGGCGCCAAGGCGGATGTTATGAAGAAGGCGCTGCTCTTCGTGGCGCGTGATCCACAGGTCAAGGGCATCCTCGTGAACATCTTCGGCGGCATCACTCGCGGCGAAGAGGTTGCGCAGGGCATCATCATGGCGCAGCCGGAATTGCCACCGGGCATGCCCATCGTCGCCCGCCTCTCCGGCACGGGTGAAGAGGAGGGCCGCGCCATGCTCGCAGATGCCGGGCTGACGTGGGGCTTTGACATGCGTGACGCCGCGCAGAAGATCGTCGCCGAGATCAGGGCCAGGGGGTAGCAGACCGTGAGCATTCTGTTTGATTCGTCATCCCGCGTCATCGTGCAGGGCATGACCGGCAGCGAGGGACGCTACCATACGACGCGCATGGTTCAGTCTGGCACGAACGTGGTCGGCGGCATGACGCCCGGCAAAGGCGGCCAGACCTTCGAGGGCATTCCCGTCTTCGATACGGTTGCTGAAGCAAAAGAGAAGACCGGCGCAAACGTCTCGTGCATCTTCGTTCCACCCCCAGGAGCCGCAGACGCCATCATGGAGGCCGCGGCCTCCGGCATGGAGCTGGTGGTATGCATTACCGAGGGCATCCCGGTCAACGATATGGCGCGAGTGGCGGCATTCCTCAAAGAACACCCGACCACGCTCATCGGACCGAATTGCCCCGGACTCGCGACCCCCGGCGCCGGCAAAATCGGCATCATGCCATATCACATCTTCAAGGAAGGCAACGTTGGGTTCGTCTCGCGCTCCGGCACACTGACATATGAAGTTGTTTCTCTGCTGACACAGGCCGGGCTGGGGCAGTCTTCCTGCATTGGTATCGGTGGCGATCCCATTATTGGCACCACGTTCACGCGTATCCTTCAAATGTTCGAGGAAGACCCAAAGACAGACGCGGTGGTGATGTGTGGTGAGATCGGCGGCAGCGACGAGGAAGACGCCGCGGCCTACGCGAAGACGATGAAGAAGCCGGTCGTTGGCTTCATCTCTGGCCGCACAGCGCCACCAGGTAAGCGCATGGGCCATGCGGGCGCGATCATTTCCGGCAAGACCGGCACCGCGCAGGGCAAGGTCGAGGCGTTGCAGGCGGCGAATGTGCCAGTGGCGGATACAATCTTCGACATCCCTGACCTGGTGAAGGAGGCGATGCGGCGCTAACCACAACGTGATCACGCTCAGCGCCCGCTCTCGTCCCTTGTTGAGCCTTGTCGCTTCACGGGAACCTGGGCGGGCGCTCTCAGCGAGTAACGGTGTCGCTTTCGCCGGAATGGTCGGCGCGCGCCTCGTCCCACGGGCGGAACGCGACCATCAGTACCGTATCCGCCAGCGCGCGCAGCCCCGCCTCCGTGCCATCGTACGGATATCCCAGAAAGCGCATGACAGCGCGAAACGCGCGCCGGTACTGCCGCTCATAGATGCGGAGCGCCGCGAAGCGCTCATCAGGCTCGAGCAGGCGGTACTGTGGCACGTAGCGGCTTCCGCCCGTTCGCATCTCGACCGCTGGATGGGCCAGGAGGTTGCGATACCAGTCCGCGCGCTCTCCATAGGCGGAGAGCACCGCGCTTTCGCGCGTGGCGGGATCGTAGCGGACGACCTCCAGCACCGCGCGGCGGATCTTCCTCGTCTTGCGCCCCTGGTGCGTGAGCAGCAGGAAGCGATGACCCAGGAGCCAGCCCAACCGCGCCTGGTACAACACGATGGGCAGTCTGTATCCCCACCTGAGCAGGCCACTTGGCTTCGCTGGCGCTCGATAGGCGCTCATCCTCGCCCCTCCCTCTCCGCATGGTGGGTGGGTACTGACCCCTACCTGATAATAGCCAGTCTGTCCGATCTGGCAAGCCGCTATGAAGGGCGGAGCAGGGAGCGGTGGCTTTGGCTCATCACGCACAGATTAGGAGTTGACCAGGGACAGTTCCCAGTTCTCGCCGATGAGATCTTTCCCGTAGCTGTGGTGCGGCTCCTGCTCGACGAGCGTGAATCCCGCTTTGGCGTAGATGTGGCGCGCTTCCACGAGCACGCTGTTGGTCCAGAGCACCAGCTTTTCGTATCCACGGCGGCGGGCGAAGCGGATGCATTCGTCCACCAGACGCGTGCCCAGCCCCATGCCGCGCGCCTCCGGCTCGACCAGCAGCAGCCGGAGCTTGGCGACCGTGTCGCTGGCCCGCACGACGAATACGGACCCGACGATCTCGCCATTCATTTCGGCGATCCAGCAGCGCTCGCGATCTGGATCGAAGTTGTTGATGAAATCCGCGACAATCTGGGCCACCAGCGCCTCGAAGCGCTCATCCCAACCATATTCCCGCGCGTAGAGCACGCCGTGCCGGTGCGTCACCCAGCCCATGTCGCCCGGCTCATGCGCCCGCAGAACGAACGGCTCGGCATACTTGAGGCCGGTATCGAATACCTGCTCGATAGTTTTCATCGCATCCAGCAGGCGGCGCTGGTCGCTCTCGCTGAGATTGCCCAGCATCTCCGCCACCTCGTCGCGTGAGCGCTGGTCGAGCAGGGCGAACGCTTCCCTGCCGTTCGGGGTCAGCCGCAAGAGACGCTGGCGACCGTCAGCTTCCGAGCGAACCCGTTCGAGCAACCCCTGCTGTTCGAGTCCGGAAATGATGCGGCTGAGATAGCCCGCGTCCAGTCCAAGCTCCTTGCAGAGTTCGGTGGCCGTCAGGTCGTCGCGCTGGGCGACTTCAAACAGGATGCGCGCTTCCGTCAGGGAGTAGGGGCTGTGCAGCAAGCCTTCGCGCAGCACGCCAATCTGGCGCGTAAAGAAACGGTTGAAGGAACGCACGGCGGACACACGGTCTTCGAGGGTTTCCGTGACCATAGAACTGTCCCTCCTGCTACCCGGCTATCTGATTGCTACAGTAAACTATTTATATGCTTTAGTCAAGTGTTTTTGCCGCGTGTCGACTCGCGAGACGGGTTCGGCTTGCTGGCATGCGACGGCTCCAGCGAGCCAGCCAGCTGCGTGGTTTGTGCGCGGGCTGTGTCGGTAGGGGGCAGAGTGTGCGCCGGGTGTGATCGGTCTGTGTCGCGCTGCGGGTATGCCGCGCATACATGTCACCGGGCGCGTTACTCCACGGATGCGCCTACGAGCGCAATCCATCGCGAGCCAGTCGTCGCAGGATCTCCTCTTCGGTCGCTGGTGAATCGCCATCCCACGGCGTTACGCACGCGGATGAATCAGCCATGTGCGTCTCCTTCCCCAGCGGAGAACAGCTTCGACGTGCGCTGGCTCATGACGATTGGCAACGCGAGCACCGTTCCCACCAGTCCCACCACCAGCACGCCGCCAAATCCCGCCGCGCCCGCGACCGGACCCGCGACCGCGCCGCCAAAAAATATGCCGACGTTGTATGCGGCCGTGCCAAGCGCCATCGCCGTGCCACGATTATGCTCGCCGCTCTTGCCGCTGAGGCTGACGACTACCGCTGTGATGAGCAGGCCGGCGCCGGTCCCCGTGCCCGCGCCCGCCAGGACGAGTGTCGCCACTGAGGCAGGCAGAAACAGCGCGCCAATCCCGCCCATCGTCAGCATAATGCCGAGCGCTTCCGCCAGACGCGGCCCCCAGCGATCTACCACCAGACCCGTGGGCACGCGCAACAGCAGCACCCCGAGTGCATCCGCGCTGAAGAAGATGCCCGCGTTCGGTCCGTTGATCCGTGCCATCATCAGGGGCAGATACGCCGCGATCCCACCGAAATAAATATTGCCAAGCACGTCCGCGGCAAGTTCACGCGTCCACCGGCGATCATAGCCGAAGCCGCGAACTTCAGCTTTCGGGCGCTGCGAGGCCCGCAACGCGAATCCCAGCAGGAGGCCCAGCAAGGCGCAGCCAGCAGCCGGGATGAACAGCGTAGCCGGCCCGCCGCGATTGAACAGCCAGAGACCAAGTGGAGGTCCAACTGCTGACGCAACGGTATAGAGCATGCTCATCAGGCCAAGCGCCATGCCCGATTTGAGCGGGATGATCCCTGGGGCGAGCGTTAGTGCGCTGGGAATCACGAGCGCGGCTCCAATGCCCTGCATGGCGCGAAAACCTGTGACGGCAAGCTCCGACGGGAAGGCGAGCATGCCAATCGCGGCGAGGAAATAGGCCACCATTCCCGCGAGCATAAGCCGCTTCGCGCCGATCCGGTTGATGAACGGGCCAACTCCAATCGTGCATAGTGTGATCACGATGCCGGTTATCGTCACTTCCAGACCGATCCGATCCGTTGGCGCGCCAAGGCCATGCAGATAGAGCGAGAGCGCGGCAGTGACGAGCGCGGTGCTGCCCTGCCCGATCAGAACAGTTCCCGCGATGATGACAAAGCCACCCCACGACGCTGCAGGCGAGATGGGCATGGCGGGCGCTGTGGATTCCCACGAGGAAGTGGACTCGCTGGTCAGATCTTTACGACTCATGCATGCCATCATACGCCACACGCGCCTCTACGTGGATACGAAACCGAAATGCATGTCAGCCGCCTCACACCACCAGGAGACATTCCGCAGAGCACAGGCGATACCGGCAATCAGCGAGGGGCGGGTAGTCCAGCGGTAGTCTCATGCGGCATGGTGTTCCGGTCTCCATTCACACGTGGGGAATAAAACGCCAGTGCTATCATAAGGTGACGTGCATTCAGGAGGGGAGCATGAGCAAGCCGCTACAATTGACACTATCGGAGGCGCGGGGCATCCTGCTGGCGGCGCAGGGGATGCTGGACGCGCCACCGCGCAAGCCGCGCGTTGAGGATGTGCGCGGGATGATTGAGCGGCTAGGCGCGGTGCAGATCGACACTATCTCCGTCATCGATCGCTCGCAGTATATCGTCCTCTGGAGCCGGCTCGGCCCCTACAACACCACCCACCTGGACGCGCTCCACACGCCCCATCGCGGCATTATGGAATACTGGAGCCACGCTGCTTCGATCATCCCCATGCGCGATTACCCCTACTACCGCGCGGATATGCTGCACCACGCCGAGGGACACATGTGGGAAGGTATAAGAGCCTGGCGGCAGGAGAATCAGGAGATCATCGCGCGCACCCTGACGACAGTGCGCGAACGCGGGCCAATGGCATCCGCCGATTTTGAGGCGGAACCGGACGCCGCACGCACCGGCCCGTGGGACTGGTATGGCCCCAAAGCCAGTCGCCGGGCGCTGGATGTGCTCTGGACAACAGGCGATCTCATGATTCACAGCCGTCGCGCCAGCCAGCGCGTTTTCGATGTGCGCGAGCGCATCCTGACAGAGGCGTTTGGCAGTGTCCCGCCGGATGATGCCATCCCTACTCTCAGCGAACATCTGCGCCACTTCGTGTTGCTCACCGCACGCGCGCTGGGCGTCATCACGCCTTCGTGGCTCTGGGATTATTTTCGTCTCGGAGGAAAGGTGGATCGCGCGTTCAGCGACGGCAGCGGCAGAAGTCGCCGGGCACGAGCGGAGGCGCTGCTGGAACAACTCGCCACGGAAGGCATCATTCGGCGCGCTCAGATTGAAGGATTGAAGGAGCCAGCCTATCTCGCATGCGAGCACCTGCCAGCATTGGAACGGCTGCGCGGTGGCGATGCCGCCCGGCGGACGACGCTGCTCAGCCCGTTCGATAACCTCATCTGGGACCGGCAGCGAGCCCGCGACCTCTGGGATTATGACGTCTCTTTCGAGGCATACGTCGTGCCTGAGAAGCGGCGCTACGGCTACTACTGTCTCGCGATCCTGCATGGCGATGACATCGTGGGCCGCGTGGACTGCAAGGTCTATCGCGCCGAACGCCGGCTCGGCGTTCGCGCCCTCTACCTGGAGCCGCGCATCACGGCAAAGCTGGAACGCTCCAGTGCGCCCAGCCGTGGTCTGGCCGCGCGAAGACTACTCTCCGGGACGACTGAGGCGCTGCGGAGTCTCGCGCGCTTCACAGGAGCCGAAGCCATCACGGTTGAGCTATCAGACCCGGCGTGGTTCGCTCCGGCACTCGCCGAACGCCTTGCCTGAGGCGGATCGAGCGTATCGCGCCACGGTTCCAGTCTAAGTCCTCTTGCCTGGCAGCCGTTCCCATGTATACGCGCTCGCACCTGCGGCACGAATATTGCACAAGCAGATCCACGGGAGGTGACGGAGGAAGTCTTCCTCACTTCAATGCAGCCAGGGATGCACCCTGCTGCATCGCTTATGCGCAAGCAGACGGAACTCAACGAGGAGGAGTCTCACATGGATGATGACAAGGATCTGAACACACGTGGCGCCGAGCACGAGGCCAGCGGCACCATGGACAAACTTGGCGGCAAAGCCAAGGAAGGCTGGGGCAAGCTTACCGGCGACCGTCGCACGGAGGTCGCAGGCAAGATGGATCAAGCCAAAGGCAACCTGAAGGAGGGGCTGGGCAACGCCGAGCAGGACATAGATGCCTCGCTAGATCGCTAGGAAACCCATTTCCGCGCACTCCCGGACCGTCGGCAAGCGCAAGGACGCGTAACCACGGTCGCGCGCCGCCTTCACCCATCTGGACGGATGGATTCCGGCAGATGGGTGTTTTTTGCGCGCAGCGTACCGGCGGAAAGACGCTCTCGGCGGACCTGCTTTGGCGCTTCGGTCACTTCCAATCATCCCCGCGACATTTCCTTGCAGGTCGGAGAGGACGCCAGACTGGATCGTCTATGTTGCTGGCGCTGTCAGCAATCGCGGCATCTGTCGCGCTGACTGGACCCGCGTGACGGGTGAGAACAAACGCGAGGCCAGAAGCGCGGAAGCCGTCGCGCCAGCGGTGAGCGCCCAGCCCAGCGGCGATGGCATCGCCAGCTGGAAGAACGAGCGCAGTGGGGGTACGGCGAGTGAGGCCGCCAGCAATCCACCAGATCCAACGACCGCTGCGACCATCGATCGGTTCCAGCCCTCATCCGTGTAGCCCGCGTCGAGCGTCTGGATAAGTTGCGTCGTCACGAGGCTGGTATACGCCACGACACTGGCCTCCCCTGCGCCTCCCACGCCGAGCGCAGCGAGCGACGCCGCCAGCGTTGGCACTGCTGTAGCGCCCGCGCGGCGCAGAAGGTCGTTACGCAGGGGCTTGCCAAGCGCCGCCTGGCCTTCCCGGGCCAGCGCTGACAGATCGTGGTTTTCCGGCTGTTGCAGCGCGACAGCCACACCGGGGAAGACATCCGTGACGAGATTGACGCCCAGGATTTGCCGCGTGGAAAGCAGAGAAGACGACCCCAGTAAGCTCATGCCGACCAGCAGCCCCAGCTCTCCCAGATTCCCTCCCACGAGCAGACCCAGCGCTCGCCGGACGTTGTGCCAGTAGCTGCGGCCTTCCACCAGCGCATCTACTAGCGTCGCGAAGTCGTCATCCATAAGTACGAGGTCGGCCGTTTGCCGCGCGACTTCCGTCCCTCCCCGCCCCATCGCGACGCCGACATCAGCGAGGCGCAGCGCGGGCGCGTCGTTCACGCCATCGCCCGTCATGGCGACAATATGGTGGTGTCGTTGCAGACTCTCGACGATACGCAGCTTATCAAGCGGCGTAGCGCGCGCGATGACAGAAGCTCGCTCCAGACGCTCATCCAGATCACCGTTGTGTAGCTCGGCGATGTCCGCGCCGGTCAGTACCTCCTCATCGCCATCGAGCAGACCGGCCTCGCGCGCGATGGCACGCGCGGTCGCAGGATGGTCTCCCGTCAGCATGATGACGCGAATGCCTGCCGCCTGGCACGTACGCACCGCAGCCCGCGCGTTTGGACGCAAAGGATCACTGATGCCAATGAATCCAAGCGCTACCAGATCGTGTGGATCATCGACCGGTATATCCGCGCGGCCCTCAGCCGCCAGCAGGACCCGCAACCCCCGCGAGGCCAGGCGCTGTGCCTGTTCAAGCAAGCCCGCGCGCCCTTGCTCATCGAGCGGCTGCGTCTCGCCATGCGCGCGGACACTGGCGCAGCGCGCCAGCAAGACTTCCGGCGCGCCTTTCACACAGAGGCGTCCCTGAATGACCGCCGCCGCGAAGGCGCGCACCGGATCAAATGGCAGCTCGTGATCACGCTTGGCGTAAATCGCGCCATTCAGGCCCGCCTCCTGCGCGCCGCGAATGACGGCGATATCAGTGGGGTGCGAGGTGACACCGGGATCTTCCGGGTGAGGGCTGGCCAGCGCCGCGACCAACAACACATCCCCCAGATCGCCGGCAAGCTCGCCCGGCAGCAGTACCTCATCATCAGACGTGGCGACGAGATGGAGCGCGAGATGCCCCTTGGTAAGCGTGCCCGTCTTGTCTGCACAGGCAACGTCCACACGGCCAAGCGCCTCGACTGCCGAAAGCCGCCGCACCAGCGCCTGGCGGCTTGCCAGCCGGCGCGCCACGCCCGCTTCGCCCACCTGCGCCAGCACGGGCAGACTCTCTGGCAGCACGGCCAGCGCGACGGTGATGCCCATCACGATCTCCGTCGCAAGGGCTCGCCCGCGGAGCAGGCCCGAGCCAGTCACAACCACGCCCGCAATCGCCGCGAATGGCAGCGTTTGCCAGAGCATACGGGAGAGGCGCATGCCGATCGCGCTCTGCCGCATCTCGCCTGTCGCCAGCGCCGCGGCGGTCGCGCCCATGCGGGTATAGCGGCCCACCGCAACCACCACAGCCCGCGCGCTGCCAACTGTCACGTCGCTGCCTTCGAGCACAATCCTGCTCGCATCCGAGCCGCCCTCCGCATGCTTTGATGCGGCAAGCGATTCGCCAGTAAGTGCCGCCTCATCCACTTCGAGATTCTGCGCCTGAATGAGACGCGCGTCAGCCGTCACACGGTCGCCCGCTTGCAAGACAAGGACATCCCCTGGCACGAGGTCCGAGGCGAGAATTGTCATTTCTTCTCCATCGCGGAGAACCCTGGCGCGAGCGGTTCCCATGCGCTCGAGCGCTTCCGTCGCTTTGCCGACCTGCCGTTCCTGCCATGCCGCGACAGCCGAATTCGCGATTACGGTCGCACCGATGATCGCGGCATTGCCGACCGAGCCAAGCAGTAGTGCGACGACCGCTGAGCCGCCGAGGATGAGCGTGAGGGGCGAGGTGAACTGCTCAACGAGCGCGGGCAGCAGGATGGATTGCTCGCCACTGGAGATGCGGACCTGTCGCCGCTCCTCAGCCTGCGCGCTGGTGAGGCCGGTCGGGGAAGAGTTGAGCGAACGGATCACATCCGCGATATCCATCCGGCCCCAGCGCTCGGGGCGCGGTTCCGGTATGCTCTCCAGCACGGATGGTGGCCGCTCGCCGCCCCGCGTGCGAAGCCATCCATCGGCAAGAGAGGCCAGCACCATGGTGTACATGCCACGTGACGCCACCTGAATGCCGACATTGCCCCGCATTCCCCAGGCAATACCCAGCCCGTTCGTTATAGCGGAGAAGCCCACCGAATCACGCACCGCGGCATCGCGACGCGCTCCCGCATCCAGAATCGCAGCCACCGCAACGAGGTCCGGGGCGAGCAGGTCAGCACGGGCGAGCATTTGGCCGCGTGGGTCAACGACGCCAATCGCCATATCGCAGGCCGCGAACGCGGACCCGGCGGATGAGGAATCTGACGCGAAGGCAACATATGCGCCTTGTTGTTGTAGCGCGCGAATCGCTGGCACGGCTTCCGAAGGGATGACCAGAATGCCCGCGCGATGCGCCACGTCCCGCGCCGTGAGTGATTCGGCATCTGCGAGGACACCGATCTTGACATGCAGCCGCTCAGCGGTGCGTGCCAGATCAGCCGCGCCGCGAGCCAGCCTGGGCCGCAGCACGAGTATGGCCAGTCTTCCCTGGCGCTCGCCACGAAGTTCGAGCAGATAGTGTCCGCGCTGTTGCAGACGGAGCGCGGCTGGTATGTGCTCCCAGTCCGTCAATGGGCCGAGCTGATAGGTCTCCCCATAAATGGTCGCACTCGCCGCCGTGCCATCGAACCGTCCGTCACTGCCCTCCGTCGTGCCACTCGCGCGAAACACGCCGCCCCAGGGCGAACCTGCCGCACGCGCCACCACACTGGCCCGTGTGATGAGATCGGCGACCTCCACACCCTCTGTGAGTGGGACAACACTCGCAATCTCATATCCATCTACGAGCAGCCGCGCGCTATCGAGTAGCAACACATCCGGCCGCTGAATCACGCGATCAGGACGCGTGCCGACGACCGTAACACCTCCTCGCAAGACGCGCGCGGAAGCATCCAGGCTAGCCGCCTCCATACCGATGATAGCGGTGCGCGGACTGACCACCACGAGCGCCTGGATCGTGCGAGCCAGCGAGCGTGTCCAGATGCCGGTGAGGGCGGCGAATCCGAGCGAGAGCATGGTGGCGGCACGCATGTAGTGCTGGTACAGCGTCGTATGCGGCGGCGCGGGCCGGTTAGCGACATTGAACGCTTCTCCAGCGAGCAGCCGGACGGAGAAAGGCCCTCCAAACAGCTTCGCGCCTGCCGAGATACGCCTTCCCGGTGAAACTGGCCCCGGCTGCCCGTCCCGCTCGATAGCCGTGCCGTAACCATCGACAATTTCAGCATCGAGGGGAAGCCGCTCGCCTGTTTCCACGTTGAACGTCATGCCAGGCTGCGCGGGCGCGACCCCCTCGACACGAGCCTCCATCTTCTTCCAGGCACGCCGCCGGGCGATGACCTCCGTCAGCAGACGCAGCGACTCAACTCCCGAGACGAGCAGACCAAGCGGATTATCCGAGAGCGCCAGCGCGGCCAGATTGGGCAGCGTGAACGTGAGGTCGGCAGCGTCGGGTCCCAGCAGGCCGCGAGCACCGTTGCGAATAGCAGGAAAGCCGCGCATGATGCCGATGACGTTGGCAGTCTGTCCGGCCACTTCGCGAGGGATGAGGAGATCCTGTATACCAGCGAACTGCTTGAGCGCGACGATGCCCAGACCGGCGACAGTCGCCGCCGTGCGCGCCGAACCCTGGATGAGCGGACCTGGGTCCAGTGGATGCGTGGGCTGGTCTTCGTCGGGGATATCAGGCAGATCGAGATCCGCAAGCTGCGCCAGCAAGTCATCTATTTCAGTCTCATGCTCCGTGAACTCCACGAGAACCCGGCCCGTAAGAGGGCTGGCCATCGCACGGCTGACGCCGCGCTGCGCTCTGAGACGTTCGACGACATGCTGCGCGAACCGTGGATTCGTTTCAATACCACGCACAGGGATACGGGCCCGCAGCGTACGGCCGGGCGCATGCCGCTCGCCCTGCGCCTGTGTGACGACGGGTATGGTGCGCGGAGTGGAAGCACGTTGCGGCTGGGAGGGCATATTCGCGGCATCTTGGGGGATAGCGCCGCGCGTGGCAAGTTCTGTTATCTGGCGCAGGAGCGCCTGCTTTGTGGTCACTCCCGGATCATAGTAGATCAGCGCGTTATGCGTGATCTCGCTGACCTGCGCGCGCAAGACGCCTGGTGCCTCGCGCAGGCGCGCCGCCAGCGTCTTTGTCCATCCAGTCGCAGCATCCGGAAGGCTCACACGCATGCGACCGGGGATGTCGTGAATCACCCGCGGCTGTTCCACTGCGGCAGCACTCATGATACGTTTCGAATCCTTCCCATAGGTGCGCCGGCATTGGGCATGCAGCCCGCTTACCGGTATGGTCTGAACCAGGTGCTTCCACGCGTGAAAAGCTGACGGGCTGCTCTTGATTCGGGGTACAGAGCAGCCGGTGTCACGCTGTGCTAGCTGGAGGGCGTCTGCTCGTTCGTCTGGCTGCCGTCTCCCGTCACTTCGACGTGGTGGGCAGCGTTCCGCTCCTCAGCTGAGCGGGAGCCTGAAGGAAAAGTTGTGTTCTGGCGCACGGACTGTGCTTCGGCCCACATATCTTCGATTTCCTCGCGAGCGCGCGCGCCGAGCTGCTGAATACGCCTGGTTGCTTCCGCGGCGAACGCGCCCACTCGCATCCCAATTTGATCGAACGTCTCCTCGGCGCGTTCGACGGCTGGACGCTGGGATCCGGACGCGTTTCCCTGCCCCGCTGTCTGTTCGAGGCGCTGGCTCACTGCCGTACGCACCTCGCCAAAGCGGCGACCCAACCGGGCAATCATCTCCTCCGCGCGTTCCGTTGGTGCCCGGCTCGCGGGCATCTGCTGGTCTTCACCCATCATCCTCATCCTTCGGTGTGCTCAGGCTGGGGCTCTGTGCCGTTCTCGTTCTGCACAGGCACCGGCTTGGGCTGCGCACTCGCTGTCGCGCTGGCAGCCGCGGATTGCACGCCGCGCGTGACGCCACGGGCGAATGATGTGACGGCGTCGCCCGCCATGATAATGCCAGCAAGGCCAAATACAGCACCTCTCCGCAACACATTGCGCACTTGCGGCGAAGCGATGACGGCAGTGATCGCGGCAGCAGCGGCGACTTCCGGTTCAAGAAGATTTTCAAAGTCCATTGCATAACCTCCAACGGCTGGGGACGTGGCACAGGAGAGAAGCCCACGGCACGGCAGGCGTGATAAAACAGGAAAAGACAGCAACTGGTGTGCCACGCGCCGCAAGCGGGCGGCGAAGAATCAAGGGGGAGACGCGAGGGAGTCGGGCGAAGTCCATTCGCCCGTGCTGTTGTGGCTTCCGCTTCCTCAGGAAGAATGAGAAGCGGATGTGCCCTCCGGTGCGATGCCAACGCGCTTGGCAACGATGGCCGCGGCGGTATATGGGTCGGTCTTGCGCTCAACCACGCGCTGCACGAGTGACTGCCATTCGTCGGGACTGACGCGCTCGGCGATACGCTCCAGCAAAGCGCTCTGCAACAGCGCCAGCATCTCGCTGCGTGCCTGCTGCCCGGAGCGCGCAGCGAGTTGGCCCGTCTCACGCAGCGATTGCATATGCGCGGCGAGCTTGTCGGCCAGATCGGGCACACCCTCGCCTGTAGCCGCTACAGTCTTGACGATCGGCACTCGCCACCGATGTTCGTGTTTGTGCTCGTCCAGACTCAGCAGCATGCGCAACTCGGCGACGGTCTGGTCCGCGCCAGGGCGGTCCGCCTTGTTCACGACGAAGATATCGGCAATCTCGAGAATCCCCGCCTTGATCGCCTGGATGTCGTCGCCCATCCCCGGCACGGTCACCACGAGCACGGTCTGCGCCGCGCGCACGATCTCAACTTCCGCCTGACCCGCGCCAACCGTCTCGATGATGATGATGTCGTAGCCAGCGGCATCGAGCGCGCGGACGACATCTCGCGTGGAGACGGCGAGCCCGCCCAGGCTGCCACGGCTCGCCATGCTGCGGATGAAGACGTTGGGATCGCCCGCCAGCTCCTGCATGCGGATGCGATCACCCAGCAGGGCGCCGCCGCTATAGGGGCTGCTGGGGTCCACCGCGATGATGCCCACACGCTGCTCACGCCGGCGCAATTCGCGCGCAAGCTGCGAGACGAGCGTGCTTTTGCCCGCGCCCGGAGAACCGGTGACGCCAATAACATGCGCATTGCCGCCGTGGATGTGCAGTTCAGCCAGAAGGGCGTGCGCATCTGGCGCGTTGTTTTCGATGAGCGTGACCACACGGGCCAGCGCACGCCGGTCTCCCCGCAGGAGGCGCTCGACCAGAGGAGAAGTCGTCATGCTACTGCGCCGCTTCGGTAGGCTGCGTCATCCGCTGACCATTGCCGGGGTCATCCAGCGAGGCTCCGGGCGTGCTGACGGGAGGCAGATCGTGCGCCAACCGCTCCGGGCGCACGTGCTCGCGCACATAGTTGATGATCGTGGCCATTGGCGTGCCGGGGCCGAAGTTGCCCTGGATGCCCATCTTCTCGATGGCCGGCCTGTCTTCATCGGGCAGGATGCCGCCAGCCATAACCAGCACGTCATCCACGCCGTTCTCCTTCAGCAGTTCCATGACCTTCGGGAAAATCGCCATGTGCGCGCCGGAGAGAATGCTCATGAGGATCGCGTCGACATCTTCCTGAATCGCGCCTTCAACGATCATCTGGGGCGTCTGGCGAATGCCGGTGTAGATCACTTCCATGCCGGCATCGCGCAGCGCGCGCGCGATCACCTTCGCGCCGCGGTCGTGACCATCCAGACCGGGCTTGGCCACCAGAACACGAATTTTTCGCTGCTCTGCCATATCGTTTCGGCCTCGGCCATCAGTGCCGCGCCGTCCCCCTTTCACCGTGGAGCGACTCCGCTGTGATGCGGCCGCGTCGTCGCCAGCCGCCCACTCTCTCTGGCGATTGTACACGCGCCTGCGCGTAGCCGCAAGCGACCCGCACGCGCAAACCCGCAGGTTGGCGCCGGGCAACCAGGATATGACATTCCGCATGTCTGCGTGGTCGCAGTATCTACATCGCGGGCAAGCAACGCGAGATACGCGACATCCCCCCGCATGCGTATAGCGCGCCGCCCAAGCGCTCTCGCACACATGGGACGGACCGCATGCGCCGTGAAGGACGGCGACATCGTGTCCCAGAGCATCCCAGCTCGCGATCCGCTTGCCTGGCGATATCACCTGCCAAGAGGAGAAAGGAGGTGAGCAACCGGGCTATCGCAACAGGCACGCGAACAACAAAGAAGGAGAACCTGGAGCGCTCCAGTACCACCCGGTCTGCTCCAGGTCCGACCCGAAAGACGACGTCGTCACCCCCGTGGATTGGCCCACGGGAATGCTCGCAGCGCGTGCAAGCGCATAGGAGACTGATCGCCTTATGCACACTATACCGAATCGCACCAAGCCATCTCCACGTACCCGTATCGCGCAGGCAGCCCTCGCGCTCGCCCTCGTTGGCGCGCTGGCCGGCTTCTGGGGAGACCATGCTGCCGCCTCATCTTCGGGCCAGATGATCGTAGGAACAGGCGCAACGCCGATGTGCGGGGCTGTCGCAGCGTCCTGCAACTAGTGATGGTCATTTCTCTGCCGTAGCATAGCGGGCTTCTCGTATATCGGAACTGATATGCGGGAAGCCTACGTAGGCAGATGTGAGCGATGTTAACGCTCTCCAGCAGCGATGCGGTCCCGTAACCGCGTGATCAGCGCACCAAATGCCATCTGTTCCATGCTCTCTCTCGCCGCGCATGGCCTGGCACTGCGGGCAATCATGGTTTATGGTTTCATGTGCGCGACCGCGAGGCGCGGATGTGCCGCGGCATTATCGTCCTTTTCTCTCACTGTGGCAAAAGTGGCCACAGATCCCGCACGAACGGGACGTTCTCGTTGTAGAGTAGAAGAGCAATGGCGCGCATATGGACTGTGCGCGGTTGTGGCTGAGGAGGTGAATATTCGTCATGCTCCCGGGCGGCTATGATGCTGGATACACGAATGCACCTTCGCTGGTTTTCGCTCTCGCCCGCTCCGTTGGCTGCCCTTCTTCCTGAGGGCACGTAGCCGCGCGTGGCGGCATCGCTGTGATCCAGAGGTGAAGCTGACATGTGGGACTATGTGTTGAGCATTCTGCACGACCCGGGTAATCCCCGATGGCAATTTGACTTGCCCTCATCTCCCGAGGTCCAGGTAACTCTCGAATTCACCGAGCGCGTGTTCGAGCAATATTACACTGTTCAGCGACATGAAGCACTGCCCGAACTTTTCGTGAAGGTACACGCGTTTCTCGCGCTGCCCATGTCCATGCGCCAGCGCATACACCTGAACCGGAATCTCGCCATCGTGCTCATGTTTCAAGACAAGTATATAGATGCGCTCCGATACATCGATGAGGCGCTGCGCGTGGCGCGGATGTACTCCGCGACGAAGGAACCGATCTACGATGTGCTCGCTGAGCTGCATCAAGTCCGCTCGCGATTCAATAGGGGTTTGCTGCGTATTGGCGACACGCTGCACGATCTGCGTGAAAGCCTCCGCTTTCAGCGTGAGCATAAGCACCACGGAGGCACCTTCCAGGCGTCGGCCTATCTGCTTGCGCTGACAGACGAGGCGACCTGGGAATACTACACCGGTGATTTGAAATCGCTCCAAGGCACCATAGCAGAAGCGAATCACATGTACCTGCCCATCCAGGGCAATGAAATGTCGCGAGCGAATCTCCTCTGGATGGAAGCACGCCTTGACCAGATAACCGGCAATCTTCGGCGCGCCACTGAAAGCATGCGGGTTGCCCAGGCTCTGTATGAAGAGCGCGCCAACCTGACTTCACAGGACAGAATTTTGTACGACGTCGCCGAGATCCATCTCGACTACGCCACGAAGCTGCCCGAAGGCACCATGCGCGACAACACGCTCACGTATGCCGAGAATTGCGTCATGCGCAGCCTGGAGCTTGCGCGCGAGGTGAAGGATGACAACGGCCGCATGCTTGCGTCCTTGGCGTACGCGCATTTCGCGCGGCTTACTGGCGCCAATGTGGACCGGATGCACTTGATCACCTATGCTCAGGCGTTCGGGGAGAATGAAAACGACCAGGCACTGCAGGCGCAGGCGCTCATCGCGCTCGGTGATGAGTATCTGGCTCGCGGTTCATATGACGCTGCGCGCAACTGCTGGGGACAGGCGATCTCCCTCCTCGATGGGAGTGAGCTTGCGATCTTCCAGTTGATCGCGTGGCGCCGGATCATCGCGGCGGAAAGCCGGTATGACCGGTACTGATTCCAGCGCAGCACGCTGAGCACGGGTATATGGCAGAACTACATTTGCTGTGCGCCAGTACTCCGTGCATACTGTCCGTATAAAGAGCTTGGTTTCGCATCTGAATCGACCGGGTGGGCTATGGGCATTCTCGATGGGAAAGTTGCTGTTATCACTGGCGGCAGTCGTGGCCTTGGGCTGGAGGTCGCGCGCGCATATGCGCGAGAGGGCGCGCGTGTCGTTATCGGCTCGCGGGACGCCGAAGCGGTCGCCAAAGCGGTGGAGACGTTGCGCGGCGAAGGTGCGCGGGCAGAGGGAATTGCGTGCGACGTTGGCTCGCTCGCGGATGTGCAGCGCCTTCGCGATCTCGCGCTCCTGACCTTCGGCCAACTGGATATCTGGGTCAACAATGCTGGCATGGCAGGCGCATACGGTCCCACCGCCGAGATTCCCATCGCGTCCTTCGAGCAGGCACTGCGCACGAACATCTTCGGCACGTATTATGGATCGGTCACGGCGATCCGGCATTTCGAATCGACGGGCAGCGGCAAGCTCATCAATATTCTTGGGCGCGGCGACCGGAACATCGTGAAGTATCAAAACGCCTACGCGCCGACCAAGGCCTGGGTACGCGGCTTCACGCTCGCGCTCGCCAAAGAATACGCGGGCAGCGGCATTGGCATCTACGCCTGCAATCCCGGCCTGATGAACACTGCCTTGCTGCGGCGTGTCGCGGCGTTGTGCGGCTATGAGCAACGCTTGCGCCCGCTGGAAACGGTGATCCGGCTCTGGGGCGAAGATCCTGCGGTTCCCGCGCGTCGCCTGGTCTGGCTGGCATCTTCTGCCACTGACAGCAAGACGGGCATCGAGATGAAGGTGTTGTCGCGCTGGCGGATCGCCACGGGCGTGATGCGTGAGGTCCTGCGGCTTGCCCTGCGCAAGCCCGCTCCTGATACCTCCCTCGATGTGCAGGTCATCGAGCCGGAGCAGTGGGCCAGAGCCGCGATTGCTACCGCGCGCGAAGGTCGTCCGTAGCGCGTGCTGGCATCCCCTGGAGCGGAGCGCGCATCGCCCATGCCGCTTCGTTTACTTATATCCGTCGGGTCGTAGCCCGTGCCGGGTGTCAAACGCCTCACACTTTGCCTGCTCACATGGACGCGGTGGCAGCGCGGCGTGTATGCTGTCGCTATGGCTGTCATGACCGTTTGCGTAGGTTGGCCGAGCACACGAGCCGTGGGCATCGTCGCCCACTACGCCGGAATGCGCCGGAGGCTCGTGCGCTGCGATCTGAAGCAGGAGAAGAGCCATGTCCGCTATCGAGGTCGTGAGTCCCATCGTGCGCCGCTGGCAAGAAGACGGCGAGCGTGACCCCGATGCCTTCTGGGCGCGGGCAGCGGAGCAGCTGCCGTGGTTTCGTAAGTGGGATGTCGTATTTGAGTCAATGGCCCCGAGTTTCCGGTGGTATACGGGTGGCCTGACGAACATCAGCTATAATGCGCTGGATCGTCACGTTGCTGACGGCTGGGGCGGGCACGCGGCCCTGATCGCGCTCGACGAACGCGGTGGGCAGGCTACATATACGTACGCGCAGATGCTCGAAGGGATGAAACGCATCGCGGCGGCCCTGCGCGGGCTGGGTATTCAGCGCGGCGACCGGGTGGCGATCTACATGCCAACGACGGCGGAAGCCATCATGTTGATGCTCGCCTGCACACGCATCGGCGCTATCCACATCGTCGTGTTCGCCGGATTCGGCGCGGGCGCGCTGGCCGAGCGCATTCACCTCGCGGGCGCGAAAGTCCTCTTCACCGCAGATGTCACCTACCGCAAGGGCAAAGATGTCCCGCTCATGGGAATCGTAGATGAAGCGCTGGAGAAGCTAGGCGACGGCATTGAGCACGTCATCGTGTGGAAGCGACACCACGCCACACGCCTGGCCATCGGCCGCGACATCACCTGGGAAGACTTCCTCGCGGGCGGGCAGGGGCAGAACGATGCCTACGAGATCATGGAATCCAACGATCCCGCCTACATTCTGGCTACCTCCGGCACGACGGCTCGCCCCAAGCTGACGGTGCACACGCATGGCGGCTATCAGGTCGGCATCTATAGCGCTGGCCAGTGGTGCTTTGGACTCAAACGCAACGACATCTGGTGGTCTACGTCGGATATTGGCTGGGTGGTAGGCCACAGCTATATCGTTTACGCGCCGCTGCTCGCTGGATGTACGACAATCGCCTACGAGGGTGCGCTGGATCATCCCACCCCGGACGCATTCTACCGACACATCGAGGAGCAGCACGTCAGCGGCATCTTCACGTCTCCGACGGCGGCGCGCCTGCTGATGCGCTATGGCGAAGAAATCGCCGCCGGGCACGATCTCTCCTCCGTTGAGCGCGTCTTCTGCGCCGGTGAGCCATTGAACGCGCCCGCATGGGAGTGGCTGCAGAAGAAGGTGTTTCACGACCGCGTACCAGTGATCGACCACTGGTGGCAGACCGAGACAGGCGGCCCCGTCATTGGCAATCCCTACGGTCTGGGCATGTTGCCGATCAAACCAGGATCGGCGGGCATGCCGCTACCGGGCTACGGCGCGAAAATCGTGACGCCGGAAGGCGAGCCGCTCAAGCCGGGCGAGCGGGGGATCGTTGTTCTGACGCGCCCCTTCCCGAGCATGACGGCGACGCTGTGGGGAGAGCCGGAGCGCTATGGGGCGGATTACTGGTCGCGCATCGAGGGAATGTATTTCACCGGAGATGGCGGCATGGTGGATGAGGACGGCTACTTCTGGTTCAGTGGCCGGGCGGACGAGATCATGAACGTCGCGGGGCATCGCATCGGCACCATCGAGGTGGAGACCGCCATGCTGCGGCATCCCGCCGTGGCGGAAGCGGGCGTCACGGGGCGACCGGATGAGTTACGCGGCGAGGTGATCACGGTCTTCTGTGTGCTGCGCCAGGGCTACGAGCCATCGGCTGAGTTGACGGCGGATCTGCTCCAGTCGGTGCGCGAGGAGCTCGGGCCGGTCGCAGTGATTGGCGAGATCAACTTTGTCCATATGCTGCCCAAGACGCGCAGCGGCAAGATCATGCGCCGGGTGCTCAAGGCCGTCGTGCTCAACCGCGACCCCGGCGACATTTCGACCATCGAAGACGAAGGCTCGGTGGAGGACGCGCGGGAGGCGTGGCAGAGCATTCGCGCCGACGTGCACTAGTTCACATCTGGCTGATTAGGGGCGAGAGGCGAGGGGGTGCGACGGCTGAACGCCGCACATGCCACCCGCTTCTCGCCCGCGAGTCGCGCGCCGGGCAAAGGATTTCTCCGTGCAAGGGAGGGCCATCACCCGGCTCACCGGCGCAGCTTCAACCGCTGGCTAGCTGTGCGCTACGACACGGATGTGAAGGGCCTTTGGGCATAGAGTGGGCATAGAAAGGGTGAACCTGTGACGTCTGCGCATGATGTTACGACATCTCCACAGGCCGAAGGAATCGTCTCGAAGGCCAGTCCGTATTCACTTGCTGAGACGCTGGCAAGGCTCGAACGCGCAATCGCCGCGCGCGGGCTGACGCTCTTCGCGCACATCGACCATAGCGGCGAGGCCGAGCGTGCCGGGTTAACGATGCAGCCTGCCCACGTGCTGATTTTCGGCAGCCCAAAGGCAGGTACACCGCTCATGCGAGTCTCCCCTCTGCTCGCGCTCGATCTGCCACTCAAAGTGCTCACGTGGATGGACGACAGCGGTCGGGTCTGGGTCAGCTACGCCACGCCATCCTACCTCGGCGCGCGTTACTCCCTGCCCGACGATCTCGTGAGGAATCTCGCGGGCATCGCGGCTATCACGGATGAGGTGGTCGCCCAGTAAGCCGCAACGGCTCCGCAGATGTAAAATCACCGTTAGCGTTGCTGGCACTCCCTTGACAGGACTGCTAACAGATGATACGTTCATCAGTGTTAGCAGTCTCAAGGTGAGATTGCCAATCCTGCGAGTGCGATGGTGATGACAAGACGTGGATACCGGCGATACGAGGCCTGATCGACGGCTGACCGAGCGCAAGGAGCACATCCTGCGGGCGCTCGTGGAGCAATATATCCGCTCTGCCGAGCCGGTCGCCTCACGGCAGCTTTCAGACGAGCTCGCGCGCGTTTATGGTCCCGGCTATGGCCCGGCGACCGTGCGCAATGAGATGGCCGGACTGGAAGAAGAGGGCCTGATCTATCAGCCACACGTCTCTGCGGGACGGTTGCCGACTGATCTGGGGTATCGCTACTTTGTCGAGTACCTGATGCGCGAATCGCAGCTTTCGCTCGAAGAGCAGCGCCTGATCCGCCACCAGTTCTTCCAGGTGCAACATCAGCTGGATGAATGGGTGCGCCTGACGGCTTCGGTCCTGGCCCAGGCATTGCACAGCGCGGCAATCATCACGCCGCCGCGTGGCGCGCTGGCGCGACTGAAACACTTTGAGCTGCTTTCGCTCAACGAATCCGTCGCGCTGATCGTACTCGTTCTTGAAGACGGTACCGTCCGGCAGGAACGCCTGCTGCTGGATGCGCCGGCTTCCCAGGATGAGTTGAGCAAGCTCGCCCGGCGGTTCAATGGCCTGTTCCGCGGAGCCACCGCGCAAGCCGTGCGGGACCGTGTCGCGCTCGATGCGCTCGATGAAAGCAGCGAGTTCGGGCCGAACGAGCGAGTGGTCGTGGAGGCGCTGATGCGTGTGCTCTCGCAGCTGGATGTGCTCTCGCCGGACGCGTTTTATCACGACGGCATCGTGCAGCTACTCAGCAGCGAAGAGTTTACCAAGGCGAATCCCGAGCGCATCCGTCAGGTGGTGGAGGCACTGGAGCAGAGCCGCTTCTTGCCGGCGATTGCTCCGCAGGTGCTCGAAGCCGAGGGCGTTCAGGTTATCATCGGCGGCGAGAACACGCCTGCCGCGCTTAAGGATATGAGCGTGGTCGTGGCGCGCTACGGCATGCGCGATCACGTCAGCGGACTGGTTGGCGTGGTTGGTCCTACGCGCATGCAATACGGACGCGCAATCGCGCTGGTACGGTATATGACCGAGATGCTAAACGATCTGCTTTCAGAGATGTATGGCTCGTGAGCATGGATGTGACGTACGGTCCATCTCGATCATGGGCATGAGAGGTGAAGTGAGGCATGAGCGAAGAAGAGCAGCTTGACACGCCGGTAAAGGCCACACCTCCAACGGAGGCCGCCGAAGCCAGCATATCGAGCGCTTCTGAGGCGCCAGGTGAGGCATCCACGACATCCGATGAGGATGTCTCGGAGTTGGAGCGGCGTATCGCGGAACTGGAGAGCCAGCTCGCGAAAGAACACGAAGCCGCCACCGATTATATGAACCGGTGGCAGCGTACACAGGCGGATTTCTCGAATTTCCGCCGCCGCACGCAGCAGGAGCAGGAGCGCATGGCCCAGATGGCAACGGCTCAGGCGCTCGGCACCATCCTGCCAGCGCTCGATAGCTTCGAGCGCGCTTTCGATTCGCTGCCTGCCTCGATGCGCATGTACTCGTGGATCGATGGCGTCAATCTCGTCTATCTCCAGCTGCGCACAGCGCTACAGGCGCATGGCATCCAGCCGGTTGAGCTGGAACCTGGCCAGCCGTTCAATCCCGCGCTGCATGAGGCGATTGGCGAGATTGAGACGGCGGATCATCCCGCTGGCAGCGTGGCCGTGGTTATCCAGCGGGGGTATACCGTCGGCGAGATGCTGCTCCGGCCAGCGCTTGTTCAGGTGGCACGCGCGCCACAACCCAAGGCCGCGCCGGAGACGAACGCGCCGGAGGCCATTCCGAAATCTGGAGAAGAAACGCGCGATGAGGCGTCAACCTCTTGAAGCGCGTTGACATAGATCAAGCAACCCTTTGAACGCACTGTCTGTCGTCTCACGTTTCACGTCGGACAATACTGGTTTCAGGAGGCTCCCTGGTGGGCAAAGTCATTGGAATTGACCTTGGCACAACAAATAGCTGCGTCGCGGTGATGGAAGGCGGCGAGCCAACAGTCATCCCGAACGCTGAAGGCAGCCGGACCACGCCGTCAGTCGTCGCGTTCACCAAGAGCGGCGAGCGCCTGGTCGGCGAGGTTGCCAAGCGGCAGGCGATCACTAACTCAGAGAACACGATCTTCTCGATCAAGCGCTTCATGGGGCGCAAGTACGATGAGCCGGAGGTCGATCGTGACCGTCGCCTCGTGCCCTACAAGGTCGCGCGCAACTCGAACGGCGACGCGTGGGTAGAGGCCAGCGGCAAGACGTATTCGCCGCCGGAAATCAGCGCGATGATCCTGCAAAAGCTCAAGGCGGATGCCGAATCATACCTTGGTGAGCGCGTGACACAGGCCGTCATCACGGTGCCGGCATACTTCAACGACGCGCAGCGCCAGGCCACGAAAGATGCCGGTCAGATCGCCGGACTCGAGGTGCTCCGCATCATCAACGAGCCGACGGCAGCCGCGCTGGCCTATGGCCTCGACAAGAAGAAGGACGAGCGCATCGCCGTCTATGACCTCGGTGGCGGCACGTTCGATATCTCGATCCTCGAGCTGGGCGACGGCGTCTTCGAAGTAAAGGCCACCAACGGTGATACGCACCTGGGCGGCGACGACTTCGACCAGCGCATCATCAACTGGCTGGCTGATGAATTCAAGCGCGACCAGGGCATCGACCTGCGACAGGACCGCATGGCGTTGCAGCGGCTGAAAGAGGCGGCGGAGAAGGCGAAGAAAGAGCTCTCGTCTTCGATGCAGACGGAGATCAACCTGCCGTTCATCACGGCGGATCAGTCCGGACCGAAGCACCTCGCCATCACACTGACTCGCGCCAAGCTGGAGCAACTCGTCGATGATCTCATCGAGCGCACGCGCGAGCCGGTGCTCAAGGCACTGGCGGACGCCGGCCTGAACTCGTCGCAGATCGACGAAGTGGTGCTGGTCGGCGGCATGACCCGTATGCCAGCCGTGCAAGCGGCGGTCAAGAAGATTTTCGATAAGGACCCGAACAAGGGCGTCAATCCGGATGAGGTCGTGGCCATCGGCGCCGCGATTCAGGCTGGCGTGCTGACGGGTGAAGTGCGTGATGTGCTGCTGCTGGACGTCACGCCGCTTTCGCTTGGCATCGAGACGCTTGGTGGCGTCTTCACGCGCCTGATCGAGCGCAACACGACAATCCCGACGCAAAAGAGCCAGGTGTTCTCCACGGCGAGCGACGGGCAGACGAGCGTCGAGATCAAGGTGTATCAGGGCGAGCGCGAGATGGCGCGCGATAACCGTCTGCTCGGCACGTTCATCCTCGATGGTATTCCACCCGCACCCCGTGGGCTGCCGCAGATTGAAGTGACGTTCGATATCGACGCGAACGGCATTGTGAACGTCAAGGCGCACGACCGTGGCACTGGCCGCGAGCAGCGCATCACGATCCAGCCGTCGAGCGGTCTCAATAAGGACCAGATCGACCGGATGGTTAAGGATGCCGAGGCGCACGCCAGCGAAGACCAGCGTCGCCGTGAGGAGATCGAAGTCCGTAATGAGGCCGATAACGCGGTCTACCAGGCGGAGAAGACCCTCAAGGATGTCGCCGATCGCGTGCCTGCGGATGTGAAGTCAGACGCCGAATCGAAGATTTCGGACGTACGCGCGGCATTGGCTACGGACGACATCGAGCGCATCCGCTCGGCGAAAGACGCGCTGCAGGCGGCTATGCTGAAGGTCGGCGAGCAGATCTATAGCGCGGCTGGCGCGACGGCGGATACGGGCGCAGGCACGAGCCCGGGTGAGACGTCTTCCGGCCCGGCGGACGACAACACCGTCGAGGGCGAGTTCAAGGAAATGTAGCCGTGCGGGCGCACTGGGGTTCACTCCGGCGCGCCCGATGCGCGACGCAATGGCCCACGGTCCTGTGTGGCCCCAGTTTGGTTTGCCCGATAGCGTATGATGCGAGCGTATCCAGCGGGCGATGTCGGGCATAAGCTGGCGCAGACCTGACACAATATGACTCATGGCGTGTAATCTGCACGTCATGAGTCGTCGTACGTTATTCGTTATACAGGTAATTTCCGTGGCCGGTGGATGTAGCCGGCTACGCACGCGGGATGGGATGCTCCATCGTGAGAGTGGCGCCTGGCATGCTCGAGAGGGCGCTTCGGGTGGAGAAGCCGTACGAAGAGGAAGCCTATGGCCGCCAAACGTGATTATTATGAAATTCTAGGGGTGTCGCGATCAGCGACTGAAGAAGAAATCAAGAAAGCATTTCGCCGTCTCGCGCGTCAATATCATCCGGACGTCAATAAGGACAAAGGCGCGGAAGATCGCTTCAAGGAAGTCAATGAAGCATATGAAGTGCTCGGCGACGCGCAAAAGCGCCAGGCATATGACCGCTTCGGTCATGCGGGCGTCTCGGGCGCCGGTGCGGGCGCGGGCGCGAATCCATTCGAGGGCTTCGGCTTTGGCGGCTTCGGAGATATCTTCGAGCAGATTTTCGCCCAGGCCACCGGCGCCTCATCCACCCGGCGCGGTCCCCAGCGTGGGGCGGACCTGCGCTACGATCTGACGATCAGCTTCGAGGAAGCCGTTCGCGGCTGCCAGAAGGAGATCGAGATCCCCCGCTGGGAGACCTGCCCGAACTGCCACGGCTCCGGCGCACAGCCGGGCACTACGACGGCACGCTGCAGCGCCTGTAGCGGCACGGGCGAGATCCGGCGCGTGCAACAATCCATCTTCGGGCAGTTCGTCAATGTCATGGTCTGCGACCGGTGCCGTGGCGAGGGGCGCGTGATCACCACGCCCTGCGAGCGCTGCGGCGGCCAGGGGCGCGTGCGCAACGTGCGCCGGGTGACGGTGAATATTCCGGCTGGCGTGGATGATGGCATCACCGTTCGGGTGACGGGCGAGGGAGAAGTGCCGCCGCGCGGCGGCACTCCCGGCAACCTGTTTGTCGCACTGACGGTCACGCCGCACGAATACTTCAAGCGGCAGGGAACGGAAATCCTGTTTGACATGCCGATCAGCTTTGCCGATGCGGCGCTCGGCGCGGAAGTGGAAGTGCCGACGCTTGACGGCAAGGAAATACTCAGGATTCCCGCTGGCACGCAGAGTGGACGTACATTCCGTCTGAAGGGCAAGGGCGTTCCCGTCGTGCACAGTAACCAGCGCGGCGATGAGCTGGTGACCGTGCGCGTGGTCACGCCGCAATCCATGACGGCTCGCCAGAAGGAGATCCTGAAGGAATTCGCCGAGATCGAGCGGCTGCAAAACGAGAAGAACCAGCACAACTTTCTGGAGCGCACATTCGAGAAAGTGAAAGACGCGTTCCAGTTCGAATAACCCACGAGTCGAAGACCTCACCTCACGGCCTCTTGCGAGGCGCATGCGCGGTATAGCCGCGGGGGTGAGGTCCGTTCTTTTCTCTGCACTGTGAGAAATTTCTGTGCCGGCACGAGGCCAGTCTGCTTCCACGCGTCCGCTCTACTGATCGTGCACTTTTCGCCTGGCATCTGTGATACAGACTGCAATTTCCCCCCCCTTGCAATTTGCCAGCGACTCATCTATAGTGTGGACCCAGCATATACCTGCCGGGGTGAACGAGTTGCTGTCTTATGCGTTCTGTCGTCACCCGCGTCATCTTGCGAAAGACCGTACGTTTAAGCGATGGCAGCCGGATGCGGATGCCATCGAATGGACTTTGCGTACGCGATGACGGTCACATGATCCATGCGACCGGAATCTCCTCACACATCGTATTCGGCATACACAGCGCACGACTGATACAGAGCAGCGATGGAGTTCAGGGGCTCGCGAGTCCCATGGACAAGCAACAATCGTAAGGCGACCAAGCGGAGTGGCGCCAGCCAAAGCGTGGCTGGCATGGTGGACGTGGCTGGATGAGTGTGCGCCCGATGATTGGGGCATTATCTCCCCGCTCTGGCGGATACTTCGCGTAAGCGGCTGACCAGGCTGATGTCCGCGCCGGTGCGCACGAACACCCGCGGGCAACTGCGATACCGCTGGCGTGTCATACTTCCCCCGCGTGATTCGCACTCCGTTCACTGCCCGGATGCGCAGTGCTATCCGGATTGAAGAGCCAGAGGCTCTTCGGGGGTATCCCGTGATGATTGTCCCCCAGCGCGCATCACGTCACATCTTGCGGAGCATCCGGAGGCTAACGCATCGCCACCAGCGACGGGCGGAGTGCTACCGGCAGCGCCTGCGCCGCGGCCAGACGCTGATCATCTTCGCGCTCTCGTTTACGGTGCTGTTGGGGCTGGCGGGGCTGGCGGTTGACGTCGCCAATATGTATGACCTCTATGCGCGGATGCAGCGGGCTGCCGAGGCGGGCGCGCTGGCGGGCGTGCTGTACCTGCCGGACTACTATTCGACCGCCATGAGCCCAGGTGATGGACTGGATGCCGTCACACGCGCCACGATGGAGACCGTCAAGAACGGCTTTGGAACGGTGATTCCAGTGGGACAGGCGGACTGCCCGACGCCAGTCGGATCAGTCGAGGTCGCCGTCTGCCAGGTGCCAGGGAAGTCCTCTGATCTGCGCGTGACCATTACGGAGCAGCTTTCGCTGGTGTTGCTGGCGGGGCTTGGCGTGACGCCGGTAACCTTGCAGGCTTCGGCGCAGTCGGAATACCTGCCGCCCGTGCAGATCGGCTCTCGCGGCATGTATTTTGGCGATCAGGTCGAGTGCACCTCCGGGACTTCTCCGAACCTGACGCTCAGTTCCTGTAACTATTCATCTACCAGTCAGACGCACGCGCAGGATTTCATGGCGACGTTCGACGGGCCTGCCGAACTGGCGGAGTCAGGGGACCCGTACGTCTACTGTATGGAGGGACCTGGGCAACTCTCGCCCCCTGCTGCTGATCCCACCAGCGCACCCGCCACCTACAATGGCTACGGAACAGACCATCCGCAGAATCCCGGCGTAACCAACGGCTGGTCAGCCATCTCGCAATACTGCGGCGAACCGGTGCCGGGAGGCAAGCCAGGCAATCCCTACTATCAGCCGGATGGCTACAACGGACCTGCCACCGCCAATTCACCCCATCCAGGTGGATACAACTACTACATCGGCGTGACATCCACCGTGAGCCAGGCGTCGCTCTGGATCTTCAACCCCTATTACGCGCCGGTCAATAACACGAATCCTCCACCGCTGGATCACTTCATCGACAATGGCGCGTCCAATTTCTATCACGGTCCGCTCGATGAGGGGCTTGGTCAGAGTACGCCGTTCGATGGAACACATCACGACGCACCGCTGTTCTTCTTCACCACGACCTTCTCGGTCTATCAGGTGAATAGCGTGTATGACAGGACATCCGACCAGCTCATCGCCCGTGAGGATTTCGCGCCGCTGGACGGTACTCCCGCCGACCTGGCCACACACGGCTGTTCATCCAGCCAGCTCTATAATCCGTACTGGAGCGGCGGGAACACCCAGAATACGTACTACCATCCCACCGGCATTACGCCCGGAGCTGGCTGCCTCAGCGCGCCGCTCTCACTGGCCCTCTCGCCGGGCTGCACATGGGTGATGCAGTGGTGTCAGATGTATAACGAAAGCACGGGTAAGCCCGTCGTACTGCAGGGTCAATCTTCCACCAGCACGGGCATCTACCGGCTGGTAGTGGAGGCGACGGGCCTGGATGCGAATACGAACGTCTATGACTCCCAGATTACCGACGGCTGGGGTCAGCACTCGTACGCGGTGAAGCTCTGCGCGGGCAGCCCCGCCTCGCCGGTAAATTGCAGCGACGGCCAGGGAGGCAACGGCACGAATACCAGCGTCTCGCCGTCGATGTATATCTTCGGCTGGAACAACATGGACGTCACCTTTCAGGCGCCGCTGACGACTGCCACGCCAAGTACGAGCGATCCCGCGACCTCCTGCGTGACCAGCAACGCGTATGGCTATGCGTGTATGGATCTGGGCTGCATTCCGACGGCGTATGCGGGTCGCACTGTCACGATCAGCCTGTACGATCCCGGTGACGGTTCCGGCAATCTTTTCCTTGGGGTCACGCCGCCACCAGGGGCTGGTTCAACAACGACGGTTACCTATCCGTCGTATCTCTCGACGCAGACCTACGATGGCGACACGGTCTTCCAGGCACACTACTCGAACGGATACCGTCCGCTGAATGGGCTCTGGGTGGATATTGCGCTGACGCTCAGTCCGAGCTATCAGGGGGACTGCGTGACGGCGAGCGGAACGAGCGGGAATCCCGGCTGGTGGCAGCTGGTGTACCTGACGACAGATGCCCCTGGCTCCGGCTCGCAGCCGACGGACAAGCTGGCGGTCTCGTTCACACTCGTCGGCAGCCCGGTCCATCTCGTGCCGGTAGGATAGAGCGGCATTCATCCGTCCTGCGCCGACGTGTCCGGAGGCTGCCCATACGGGTGCCACACGTCCCTGACGCCATGCGAAGACACGCGGACGCGAGTTACAATATATGGCATGAACATCGCAGATTTTGATTACAAACTCCCGCCTGAGCGGATTGCCCAGACACCCGTCGAGCCGCGGGATAGCTCTCGCCTGCTCGTGGTTCATCGCGATACAGGAGTGCTCGAACACAGGCAATTTCGCGATATTCTCGAGTATCTGCGGCCCGGCGACTTGCTGGTCGCCAACCAGAGTCGCGTCATTCCGGCTCGCCTGATCGGCCAGAAGGACGGCACGGGCGGGCAGATTGAACTGCTGCTGCTGAGTGTGCGCGGCGATATCGGCGTGGACTACTGGGAAGCGCTCGTGCGTCCCGGAAGGCGCATACATGATGGCCATCGCGTCATCTTCGGGGAGGGCGCGCTCATCGCGGAAGTACGCGAGCGCACACCTGCCGGTGGGCGAATCGTCCATCTGAGCGCGCCCGATGGGGACGTCACGGGGGCACTCGAGCGGCTCGGTTCCATGCCTCTGCCACCGTACATCCACGAGACGCTGACTGATTCCGAGCGCTACCAGACGGTCTATGCGCGTGAGCCGGGGTCCGCTGCCGCACCGACCGCTGGGCTCCATTTTACGCCTGATCTGCTCGAACGGGCGCGGGCGATGGGTGTTGAGGTCGCGTTTGTCACACTCCACATTGGGCTGGATACGTTCCGTCCGATTGGGGAGGAGAAGGTCGAGGACCACGCGATACACAGCGAAGAAATCGACGTTACCGAAGAGGCCGCGCAACGCATCAACGAGACGCGAGCGCGTGGTGGGCGCATCATCGCCGTAGGCACGACGGCTGTACGCACACTGGAAAGCGTGGCGGCGTTCGCTGAGGAGCGGGACGCCGACACGCTCGTCGTCCCGTATCGCGGGCGCACGTCACTCTACATCACCCCGGGCTACCGCTTTCGTGCGGTAGACGTGATGATCACGAACTTCCACCTGCCACGCTCAACGCTGATCGTGCTGGTAAGCGCGTTCGCCAGCCGCGAGTTGATCCTGCGGGCCTACCGTGAGGCGGTAGACCGCGAATACCGCTTCTATAGCTTCGGTGACGCGATGCTCATCCTGTAGCCAGAGCATGCGCAGGCAGGGCTGACGCGGCGGCACGGATCATCCGGCTCGCATAGCGAGTGCGCGTGGTGTCGATCGGAAGGGGATTGCGCGTGAGAAAGCTTGCCGCCGGCCTGGCCGCCGCTGGTCTCTGCGCAAGCGCTCTTGGTCTGCTCACCATCAACAAGCTCCGCGATGATGACTACGTATCAGGCATCCGGCGCTCGCTCGAACACGCGCGAGGGAGGGATGGCGTCTTTACTGAGGAGATGGTGGCTGGGCTGCCCGAACCGGCAAGACGCTACTTCCTCCACGCGATCCAGCCGGGAACTCCGCTCGCGTCCCGACTGCACTGGCGCTACTCCGGCAGCTTGCGGCCAAACGAAAGGATGCCCTGGCTCCCGCTCAGAGCCGATCAGATTCTGGTGAAGGAGCGCGGCTTTGTCTGGCGCGCCAGAGCCTGGAAGGGTCCGCTGCTTCTCACTGCCTCGGATCACTATCAGGATGGCCGGGGCCGCGTGCGGATCGCTCTCTTTGGCCTGATTCCAATCATCAATGCCACCGGATCGGACGTTTCGAAATCTGCGCTGGCTCGGCTGCTCGTCGAAGGAATCGCGCTGCCATCGATGCTTCTGCCGGGGCCGCATGTCCAGATCGATCCGGTTGATGACACGCACTTCGCGGCGAAGATACACCTGTACGGCGAGACGACACCTGTTACGATTGCCGTCGATTCGGAAGGGCAACCCAGGGAAGTCACGCTCCCGCGTTGGGGCAACGCGACGGATGACCAGACCTACCGCTACATCCCATACGGCGCCACGATTACGGAAGGACGCACGTTTGGCGGCTATACGATTCCAACGCGGATAACCGCTGGCTGGTGGTATGGCACAGAGCGCTATCAGGACGCAATCCGCATCTCAGTGGAGTGGGCCTATATCAACTGACGACTAGCCTGCCCGCTCCCACACGCCGGGATAGCTCACAACCAGCCCCTCGGCGTCCACGCTCAGAGCGGCAGTGAAGCCGGTATCGCTTTCGTACCTCCAGCCGCGCTCCTCCAGGCGTGTGTAGCGCTGGCCGAGTGGCTGGACGTTCAATCCCGGGAAACGCACCCACGCGGCAGTGAGCGGCGCGCTCTCGCCGGTAGCAAGTGCCAGCCGGCGAATGGGCAGCGTATTGGTGGCGGGCGTAATGCCCAGGTCAACATCGAGGCAGCCCGCTAGATCAGGCGCGAGTTCGCCATTCACGCGCCACTGTCCGTCGCCATCGCTGGCGAGCGTCAGCGCGCGAGGCGGGATAGCGGGAATGCGCGCCTCCCACGCGAGGACGCGCACCTCGCGGGTTCGCCACCGAGTATCGCAGAACACGCTATAAGTGACCGGCATAGGCTGGCCATCGACGCTGGCTACGACGGAGCCTTGCAACAGCCAGCCCATAGCGACGCGTGTGAGCGCGCACACCTCGTAGCTACCGTCCGGACCGCGCCAGGCGACCTGCCACGTCGTAGCGAACGGCTCCAGTTCGCTCATGCGCTTCTCCCCCCTCGTGCCCGCTGGCGCTCAGCCCTGATTGCCGTTGTCGCCGCTCAACACGTCACGATAAACCCGCTCCACCTCCGGCGAGAAGCAGACAAAGACGACACTGGCGGGCATCTCATGTTCGCTCAGGTAATCGCGCACTTCACGGATCGCGATGCGGGTGGCGCGCTCCAGCGGGAACCCATAGATGCCAGTGCTGATCGCGGGAAACGCGACGGAGGCGCAGCCGTGTTGGGTCGCCAGCTCCAGGCTGGCACGATACGCGCCCGCGAGGAACGCATCCTCGTCGTGGTTGCCACCTCGCCAGCGCGGGCCAACAGCGTGTATCACATATTTCGCGGGCAAGTTGTAGCCGCGCGTGATCTTGGCTTTACCCGTGGGGCATCCGCCAAGCATGGAACATTCCGCGAGCAGTTGCGGTCCGGCAGCCCGATGGATCGCGCCATCCACGCCGCCGCCGCCCAGCAGCGACTGATTCGCAGCATTGACGATAGCGTCCACCTGCTGGCGTGTGATATCGCCCTGTATAACAGTGATGCGGTCCGACACGAGAGCATCCTTTCAGCGCTGGAGCAGGCTATTCCAGGTATCCGCGCACATGCGCTGGAAGTATAGCACGCAGAAATCATACTCAAATCGAGGCAGATCCTTGAAAATAGGGTGGGATGCCGGTACGCTACGTCCGGCGCTTCAATCCGCGCCGGGCGCGAATGAAAGACATCCGCCAGTTCCGCAAAGGTGCAGCAATGAGCGACAACGAGTATCTGGAGGGCTATCGCGACCCAGAGCAATACGATCTTGAGGAAGCAGGATACGACGAGGATCGCCCCTTCATCGAAAAGTGGGCGCGAACGCTTGGTGGACCGCTGCTCGATCTGGCGTGTGGCACCGGAACCATCGCCATTCGCCTCGCCCGGCAGGGATACCAGGTGACGGGGGTAGATATTATGCCGGAGATGATCGCATGGGCCGCGAAAAAGGCAGCGGCCGAGAACGTCGCGATAGACTGGGTGGTCGCTGACGGACGCGCGTTTCAGCTCCAGCGGCAATTTCGGCTCATCTATATGGTGGGCAATGCCTTTCAGCATTTTCTGACGCGGACCGATCAGGAGGCATTATTCGCGCGTGTCCGCGAACACCTGCACCCGGAGGGCTGTTTTCTCTTTGGCACGCGCAACCCATCGCCCCGGAATCTCTTTGAAGCGCGCTATCCAGAGCCGCAGACCTACACGAATCCGGATGGTAGGAGGCTCATCGTGACGGAGCATCAAGAGTACGATCCCATCGCGCAGATCCAGCACTATACCTTCGAGAACCAGTGGTTCCATCCAGATGGACGGCGCGAGGAGAAGGTGTTGCGTACTGCCCTGAGATACGTCTTTCCGCGAGAGATGGAAGCGCTTCTTTTCTACAATGGCTTTCAGATCCGCGCCTGCTTCGGTAGCTGGAAGGAAGACCCGCTGACGGCGACGTCTCGCGAGATGATCTATGTCTGCCAGACACGATGAGACGGCACATTCACCTGCCAGTCGCTTCTTGATGCCCCTGGCCAGGTGTCGCCATCTACGTGAAATGTGCTATATTCTTTTATGCGCATGTAGCGAAATAGCAGAGGTCTGATGCGTGAAGGAGCAGACTATGGCCAGTACATATGGTTTTGGTGTATCACTCGCGGTGCCGTATGAGGAAGCGCTGGGTTTGGTGAAAGAGGCGCTCAAGGCGGAAGGTTTCGGCGTTTTGACGGAAATCGACGTGCAGAAGACACTACGCGAAAAGCTTGGCGCGGAGATGGAGCCATACATGATCTATGGCGCGTGCAATCCACCGCTCGCGCATAAGGCGCTGACGGCGGAGCAGGATATCGGACTGCTTCTGCCATGCAACGTTGTGGTACGGGCTGAGGGAAGCGGCAGCCGAGTGGATGTGGCCGACCCCGAGGTGATGTTCACCATCGTGAACAAGCCTGAGCTCGAAACCGTGGCGAGCGATGCGAAGAGCCGCCTGCAGCGCGCCATTGAATCGCTTTCACGCGAGCACGCCGCCAGCCACTAGAGCCATGTCTGATCTTGGGCGGACGTGATCCACGCTGTCCAGTTTCTCTTCGGGCGAGCCGGTTCCCGCGCGGGGCCGGCTCTCTTCCTGTCTTCTTCGATGTCGCCGCAGTCTGCCGCATGCGAGCCAGTGCCAGCGTGCCTTACTAATCTCCCATGCCGACCCGGTATGCCTCGCGGAGCCAGCTGCTGAATTCTTCACCAAGCTGGTTCACGTCGGTGAGGACGAAATAATGAACGAACAGGCGCTTCATATACGGAGAAATCCGGCGAAAGCGTGGGCTCTCCACGCGACGTGGCAAATCGAGGTAGCCCTCCAGTCCACGAGTGGTCAGCTTGACACCAGCAAAAATCCGTTTCTGCCGGCGGAAGCCAACCGGTGCCTTGACTGGCGCGAGGACGACCGGCCCGGCGGCCTGAATAACGTGGGCAAATGCGTGGAAGAGCGCAGTCGTCGCGGGTGGCTTGCCTTGCAGATGATTTTCCACCGGCGTCGTCCCGCAGACATGCCTCTAGCCCTTTCACTGAAAGTTCCTCACGCAGACGGGGCAGACTCATGCGCCCAGCGATGGATCTGATTGAAGCGGCTCTTGCCGGGTCGTCGCCATCGTCATTCTCCTGCGCGATCAACCGCATGATGCGTCCATAATTGCCGAAGCCGCGCACGCGCGTGAGTTCCCCATCGCGCCACACTGCCCCTGCGATAAGCACAGGCAACCCAGTTCCCTCAGGCGGCCTGTGAATGCGCGGGATGTCGTGCGATTAAGCTTTGCTACCCGTCATAGCGGTACAGGTTGTAGGCATGCAGAATGGCGATGAGCGAGGAGCCGGGGTTGCCCGTTGCGGTGTAGTGCGCGGCATCCCACGGTGACTGGCCGAGCGCGCGCGCTGCGGCATCCGGACCTCCGCTGGCCGCAGCTCTCGCGACTGCGACGTAATAGTTGAGGTGTGCCACGTAGACGTAGATGCGCAGCCCCTCCTGTGGCGTTGGCGCATACGAGAAGGTGGCGGGCGATCCGGGGACGTTCAGGCCCGGCACCTGGATTGCGCCGGGGACCGCGCCACAATTGCCGAAGTTGTAGCCGGTATAACTCGGCACATGCCAGCCTTGCTCCAGTCCCCACTGCGCGAGAATCAGACTCGTCGGCCAGCCAGTTGCCAGATGGGCGGCGCGCGCGTAGGGCAGCGCGAACTGGATAAACGCCTGAGCACCACTGACCGACTGGACACCGGGAGCGAGGGCTGGAAGCGCCGGAATGCCCGAAGGCGTGGGAGTCGCCCGGGGGACTGGATCACTGGCGGGCGCCTGGCCCCCGTAGCCTTGAGCGACTCCTCCATTCGTGGGGATGCAGATGCGCTGCCCGACATAGATCAGGTCTGGATTCGGGATGTTGTTGGCGCTGGCAATGCCGAGCGCGCCACCCGGAGTCCGCCAGCCAAGTTTGCCGAGTGTATCACCAGCTACCACCGTATGCCAGATGCAGGTGGCCGTGGTGCTGCCACCGCCTGTCCGACTCGTCACGCCCGCCGGGATGCAGAGCCGCTGCCCGACAAAGATCAGATCGGGATCAGCGAGGGAATTCGCGGCGGCGATGGTTAGCGCGTTGGAGTGGTATTGCCAGCCGAGGTTGCCGAGTGTATCGCCCGCTACCACGGTATGCCACGTGCAACCGGAAGATTGCGCACGCGCCTGTATGGGAGTCGCGAGCGCCACACACGCACCAATCAGCGTAGAGATGATCATGAGGCGAAGTACCGGCGACCGGTCAGATATGGCCGAGATACACCGCAACGCAATGCATTGGACGTGAGGCATCACCCGTTTCCTCCCTGAGTTGCTCTTCCGCTTCCATCCACAATGAAGCACTCTACCCGGAGTCTGGCCGGGGACCGACTGGTCCGCTGGCTGGTGATTGAAACGTCTTTCAGGCTGCGAAATCTGAGGTAAATCAAGTATACCCAATAGCGCGGCGAAATTGGCCGCATACCAGTCACTAGACGCTCACAACAGGGCGTAAGTTCCTCATGATCGCATGGAGATGTAGTGAAGATTGGCGTCGCCGTTCCTGACGGGGTATCGTATGAGGGCATGTGAGTACAAACCAGCAGACAAGGGCAGCAGGTGAACGAATCTGAGGATCGCGAGCGGGAACGTGCGCAGCGCCGTTCGCCCAGAACTGGCAGAGGCTCCGGAGCCCGCGCGGGCATGGGGCGCGATCGGCGGCGACAACAGGTGCCTGCGCGGCCATCACGGCAGCGCAAACCCGGCGTAGACGTTGATGCCGTTCTGGCGCGGCTGCGCTCCGGCGGGGTGGACGTGCTCGCGGAAACGGAAGCGCAGATCGCGGAGGAAGAATCGCGCGCGCTGCGGGAGAAGTCCGGCGAGGCGGCGGCGCACGCGGAACTCGACCTGACGAATGTGCGGACGGTTCGGGCGCTGCTCCGCCGGCATGGATTGCGGCCCAAGAAGGGCTTCGGACAGCACCTGCTGGTAGATCGCGAGGCGCTCAATGCGACGCTCGCGGCTGCGGAGCTTTCGCCTGAGGATAGCGTCATCGAAGTGGGCGCGGGGATGGGCGTCCTGACCATCGAGTTGGCCGAGCATGCGAAGCGCGTGGTCGCCGTGGAGATCGACACGGCCATCCTGCCGGTGCTGCACGAGACGACGAGCCGCTTCACTAACGTCGAGATCATCCCGCGCGACCTGCTGGATGTGGACCCGACACATGAATTCGGCGACGCGCCGTACAAGCTCGTCGCCAACCTGCCGTACTACATCACCTCGCTCACGCTGCGCCACTTCCTCGAAGCGGAGAACGCCCCGCGTCTGCTCGTCATCATGGTCCAGAAAGAGGTCGCCGAGCGGATTACCGCGAAGCCGGGTGATATGAGCCTGCTCGCGCTGAGCGTCCAGTTCTATGGATCGCCGCGCATCGTCGCCCAGGTGCCAGCCGCATCGTTCTACCCGCCGCCTGAGGTTGATTCCGCCATCGTGCGCGTCGATCTGGCACCCAAGCCACCGCTCACCGGCGACGCGCGCGACCTCTTCTTCGGGCTGGCGCACGCGGGCTTCGCCGAGCGGCGCAAGATGCTGCATAACAGCCTCGTCCGCAACCTGACCACGCCGCGTGAGGTGATCGAGCTGTGGCTGGCAACCGCCGGAATAGACCCGACGCGCCGCGCCGAAACGCTCAGTCTGGAGGACTGGCTCCGCCTGACCCGAATCGTACTCGAAGATGAGGCACGCGAGGACGCTATCCGCGTAGCCGGAGAGCGCGCTCAGGCTGAGAGCGCGAAGGAGTGAGCGCGCTCACCCCCGTCAGGCAGGACACGAGCAGTGCTACAGGTTTTCGTGGGTTTTATGTGAAATCCTGTACCCTCAGCGCTCACTTCGGATTCAGCGCGCGGCGGGGTGGACGTAGCGGCGCAGCAGCTTGATCCCTTCAAACCAGAGGATGCTCACCAGCCCGACGCCGACGGCGATGGCGACATCGGCGGCGCTCAGCGGCGCGAAGCGGAAGATGTCGCGTACGGGTGGAATGCTCAGCGTCAGCGCCAGCAGCAGCGCCGCGCCGCCAATCACCCACCAGAGCGCGGGGTTCGGCTCACGCAGCGTTGCCAGGATGGTGCGCGTCCATGAGCGGTCGGCGAGGATCAGACCGAGGTTGGCCGTGATGAGCGTCGTGAACGCCAGCGCGCGCACGGTGTCGTCGTTTTCGCCCGCCGCCCGCGCCAGCAGGTACACGACCAGCACGGCGGCGAGAATGCTCGCGCCCTGCAACATGCTCATGACGATTGTGCGGGAGCTGAAGACGGGTTCATTGGGGTCGCGCGGCGGGCGTTCCATGATGCCCTGCTCCTCCGGCTCCATCTCGAAGACAATCGAGCACGAGGGGTCAATGATCAGCTCCAGGAAGACGATGTGGACTGGCATGAGGATCAGCGGCCAGCCAAAGAGCACCGGCAGCAGGGCAAGCCCGGCGATTGGCACGTGGATGGCGAAGATGTAAGCCATCGCCTTGCGCAGGTTATCGAAGATGCGCCGCCCCAGCCGCACGGCCTGGACGATGGACGTGAAGTTGTCGTCCAGCAGGACGACGCCCGCCGCCTCACGCGCGACATCCGTGCCGCGACCGCCCATCGCGACGCCGATATGCGCCGCCTTGAGCGCGGGCGCGTCGTTCACGCCGTCGCCCGTCATCGCCACGATCTCGCCGTTCCGCTTGAATGCCGTCACGAGCCGGAGCTTCTGCTGCGGGACAACGCGAGCGAAGATCGAGACGCGCTGTACGCGTTCGGCCAGTTCATCATCGCTCATGGCGTCCAGTTCCGGTCCGGTGATGGAGATATCGGCAGGCTTGAGGCCGATCTGGCGAGCGATGGCTTGCGCCGTGCCGGGATAGTCGCCAGTAATCATTACAACGCGAATGCCCGCGCTATAGCAGGCGCGGATGGCGTCCGGCACGGCGGGGCGAATGGGGTCCGCCAGCCCGACCAGCCCGACAAAGGTAAACGCGAATTGCCGGGGATCATCCGGCAGCGCGTCATCCGTTGCCTGTGCCTGCGCTATGCCAAGCACGCGCAGCCCGTCATCCGCCATCTCGCTCGTCCGTGCCACCACAGCCGCCTGTGCGCTCGCATCCATGTGGCAAAGGTCCATAATGGCTTCGGGCGCACCCTTGGCGGCAACGACCAGCCCGCTGGCCGCGTCGTCGGGCTGCCAGACGTACGTGACGGCCAGCAGCTCCGGCGTCAGCGGATACGCGCGCACCGTACGCCAGCGGGCGTGCGAGCGATCTTGCGAATCGAGCGTCTGCGCGGCGAGATCGTGCAGCGCGCGCTCCATCGGATCGAATGGCGTCTGCTGGCTTGCCAGCGCGCCGAAGCGGACGATCTCGCGCAGGCGTGCGGAAAGGTTGTGAGGTGCATCATCTATATCCTGGCGCGTCTTTGTAGTGGCGAGGGATCGAACGATCATGCGGTTCTGGGTCAGCGTGCCCGTCTTATCCACACAGAGCACCGTAACGGAGCCGAGTGCCTGGATGGCGGGCGTGCGGCGAGTGAGTACCTCCCGCTGCGCGATGCGCCAGGCGCCAAGCGCGAGAAAGACCGTCAGGATGACTGGGAATTCTTCTGGAATGAGCGCCATGGCGAGCGTCAGGCCCGCCAGCAATCCATGCAGCCAGTCGCCACGCTGGATACCATACCAGACGATGATGATACCGCAGACGGCGAGTGCGCTGAGGGCGAGTACGCGCACCAGCCGGCCAATCTCGATCTGGAGCGGCGTGGATTCGATCTCGACAGATGTGAGCGCGCCGCCGATCTTCCCGATCTCCGTGCGTGGCCCCGTCCGCAGCGCTTCCGCGATCCCCTGCCCCTGCACGACGAGCGTGCCCGAATAGACAAATGGCTGGCCATCGCCGCCGGGACGCATTTCACCCGGAAGCTCTGTCTGATTCCACGCCTCCTTGCGCACCGGGACAGACTCGCCCGTGAGCAGTGATTCATCTACGCTGAGGTTGGTGGCCTGCCGGATGATGGCATCTGCCGGAACGCGGTCGCCTTCCGCGAGAATGAGCATGTCTCCCCGGACGACTTCGCGGCCCGCGATACGCTTGCGCTGACCGTCGCGCACGACGAGCGCGCGCGGACTGGAGAGATCGCGCAACGCTTCGAGGGTGCGCTCGGTCCGCCGCTCCTGAAAGAATGTGATGCCCATGATGATGAGCACTGAGCCAAGCAGGATCACTGCCTCGCGCAGCTCGCCGAGAAAGAGGTACAGCGTCGCCGCGACGAGCAGCAACAGGAGCATCGGCTCGCGGACGACGTTGAGCGCTGTGGCGAGGATGCCATGCGCCCGCGTAGACGGGAGTTCGTTGTACCCCTCAGTGCGCAGCCGGTTTGTCGCCTCCAACTCGCTGAGTCCCGCGAAAGGGGATTCTCGCGACGGCGTCGTGGCTTCCGCGCGTGTCATGGCGATGGCTCCCCGTCTGCGCGAGACAAGAAAATAGCGGCTCAGGTCGCCCTCCCGATGGCGCCCCGGCCGCCGTGTACTATCATGCCGCTCTCGCATCACACCTGCATCACAACGAGTGGGGTTCGGCGTCACGGCGACATCACGACTACACGCCAGGTGATACGCTATCTGGAAACTGGATGAGAGCGGAAGCCGACCGCGCATCCCGTTCGACGTATGGACCCATGTTACAGCATGAGGCGTGCCCGCGCCAGCTGGAAGGAGGCTTCGCCATGCTGCATAAGGTTGATGTGGGCGACCGGTCGCTCGAATCGTACCGCGGCATCGTGCCGGACGTCTTCCTCGATGAGCTACACGCGATTGCCAGCCAGTTGCGCGGCTTGCGCGTGCTGCATCTTAACGCGACTCCCTATGGTGGCGGCGTCTCCGAATTGCTGCGCTCGCTGGTGCCGCTACTCAACGATCTGGGCCTGCATGCTGAGTGGCAGGTCATCAGCGGAGACGACCATTTCTTCGCCGCAACCAAAGCCATCCACAATGGCTTGCAGGGCGCTGCCCGCGAGATCAGTCAGCGGGAGCAGGCCATCTACCGCGCAACGAGCGAAAGCAACGCGGCGAAGCTGGAACTCGACAGCGACATCGTATTCGTTCACGATCCGCAGCCGGTAGCCCTGCTGCCACTGCACGGCAACGGCACGGCGCGCTGGATCTGGCGCTGCCACATTGATACGTCCTCGCCGAATCCGCAGGTCTGGGATTTCGTGCGCGGTTATCTTTCACATTACGATGCCGCTGTCTTTACAATGCGCGAATTCGTCCCGCCGGAACTGCCAGTCAAGCGCGTCGAGGTCATCCCGCCGGCGATTGATCCGCTCAGTCCGAAGAATCTGCCCCTGGCCGACAGCATGGCGCGGCAAATCGTGAGCTGGATCGGCATCGAGCTGGATCGCCCGCTGATGACGCAGGTGGCGCGTTTTGATCCGTGGAAGGACCCGTTTGGCGTGATCGCAGCGTACCGGCTGGTGCGCGAGCACATACCCAACCTGCAGCTCGCGCTGGTCGGCTCGATGGCACTGGACGATCCAGAAGGCTGGGATCTCTATCGCCAGCTCGTGGAAGAGAGCCGCGCCGACCCGCTGATCCATGTCTTCACGAATCTGACCGGTGTGAGTAATATCGAGGTCAACGCCTTTCAGCGGCTCTCGGACGTCATCGTACAGAAGTCACTGCGCGAGGGTTTCGGACTGGTTGTCTCGGAGGCGCTATGGAAGCGGACGCCGGTTGTGGCAGGCCGGGCTGGCGGAATCCCCCTACAGATGGCGGATGGCGCGGGCGGTCTGCTGGTGGAGAGCGTAGAAGAGTGCGCGGATGCAGTGCTCTCGCTCATGCATGACCCGCAGCATGCAGATGAGATCGCGAAACGCGGCCAGGAGCGGGTGCGCACCCACTTCCTATTGCCGCGCCTGTTGCTGAATGAGCTACAACTCATGCGTGATCTGATGGGTGAGCGCCCGGGCGAGCGCGAACAGCGCGCACCACTGATGACCGATCCGGTCTGCGGGTTACCGCTGGCGCCGGATTTTCCGATACTGCGCGAAACGCTCGACGGGCACGTCTACGCCTTCTGCTCGGCGGAGTGCCGCGACCGCTTCCTGGCGGCACGCGTGGGATAGTCAGTGGAATGCTCACGGTGCCACAGAGCATGTTATTCCGGCACTATCATCAGCGCGTTGGCGCGGCCGATGTGTAGGCCCTGCGGCCAGCAGATTGGGAGCGCCTCCCAGCTTGATCCGGCATCGACCGAACGGAAAACACCCTTGTTGTTTGCCGCATAAAAGACGCCTGGTTCAGCCTCGTGGGTTGCCAGTGCGGCGATCAACAGGCCGCGCGGCTCAGGGAAGCCATCTTGCACCCGCTGCCACGGGCCATTGCTGGAGCGGCGATAGAGCGCCGAATCCGCGCCGTGTGGATTGTGCGCCTGCTCGGGACCATGCGCGGCCGAGATGACGAGCGTCGCGGGATCGGCGGGATCTGCCGCTACGCTCCAGAGGTAGTGGTGCTGAAGTCCTTCGTCCGGTCGATACCATGTCTGACCACCATCGTCGCTCTCGAAAAAGCCATGACCAGGGATCACGAAACCGTCGCCGGCCGCTGAATAGAGCCGGTTCGGTGCCAGCCGGTGCATCACCAGCGTGTGTGTGTCATAGGGACCGCTCGGCTTGCGATCCTCCCACGTCTGCCCGCCATCCAGGCTTCGCAGCAGCGCGCCTGCCTCGATGGCGACGAAGAGGCGCCCCGCCACCAGTGGATCGGGCGTGATCCAGCGCACATGGCTTGAATCTGGTCGGTCGGGTAAGCCCCACGCCGGGGCCGACGGTAACTGGCGCAGCGCGCTTAACTCCCGCCACGTGCGCCCGCCGTCTTCAGAGCGGTAGAGCGCACTCGGCTCTGTACCCGCGTACACTACGTCATAATCGCCCATTCGCTCTGTGAGACTGACAGCCACCGAGGTTACAAATTGCTGTTCGATGCCTGTGCCCACGTGCTCCCAGCTATCGCCCGCGTTGTCGCTGCTCCACAATCCCTGCTCGAAGGTTCCACAATACACTTGGTGCGGGCGCTGGCGATCCACGGCGAGGCACTGCGGCTGGCGCCCCACCATCTGCACGTCCACCACCCATTCACCATGGCGCTGCGAAACGATCGCTACTGCCTCACTCATCGCAAGATACAATCTGGTCATCGTGATTGCCTTTCCGTGCGTGTGTTAATGTTGGCACTTGGCGACAGTTTCCGGACCACTCCCCGTCGTCATCCGCTCATCGTTTAAAGGCGTTTGCCGGGTATGGTTAGCATCTGTTCTGCAAGCCCTTGCGTCTCTGCCGCTACCAGCAGACGCTCAATCAGACCGTGCAACTCCTCCTGTTCGCCCTCGTCCAGCACGCTCAACAAGTGTGTGAGCGCCTCACGTCTCTGCTTGCGCCATACCTCAATCAGCGCTTGCCCCTGCTCGGTAAGTGCGACCTGCACGACCCGTTCATCATGTGCCTGACGAGCTCGTGTGACGAACGTGGCTTTCTCCAGGCGCTGGCATGCGACCGTGACGGAACCGGCAGTAATGCCAAGCGCATTGGCCAGTTCGCCGACACTGGTGGGGCCATGGTGCTGAAGATGGCGCAGGAGCCAGTATTGCTGCGGCGTCATATCGGCGTGCCGTCCCGGACGCAAAATGCGCCCCAGCGAGAGGAGCGCTTCTGCCAGGTGCTCAGTAATCATGATTCGCCTCATTTGATTATCAAGTATTTTGATGTTCAAATAAATTAGGCGGCAGAAGAGAGCCCCTTGTCAAGGGGCCGAACAAACGGCAGTGCTATTTCAGAATTGGTCTCTCCGCGCGGAGAGACCGTGCCAATCAACCTGAATACATGAAGTGAATATGGAGCGTCTCGAAAACGTCGTGCGCGGTCTGCCTGGATTCTCAAAGGAGCATGTCGACGAATTGGCGAGTTGTTCCTGCCATAGCCATTCCGCGACCTCTGGTATCGCTATACGGAAACATGGTGACGCATATCCTCAACCGCAAACATAACGCCCACCCCAAAAGTACAGGTTTTCCACAAAGATAGGGTGAGTTATCCACAATAGCAGGCGATCAGCCGGTGGATGAGTCGGCGCGCAAGGCGCGATTCTTGTCGCGGGAGGTCTGTGCCATCTCGGCCTGATAGTCCAGCATCTTGCGCTGGAGGTCGGGATCGCTGGCGGCGAGGATGCGCACGGCGAGCAGTCCGGCGTTGCGCGCGTTGCCGATGGCGACGGTGGCAACGGGAATACCGGCGGGCATCTGGACGATGGAGAGCAGCGAATCCAGCCCGCGCAGCCACTCCGTCGGAACGGGCACGCCGATCACGGGCAGCGGCGTGTGTGAGGCGAGCATGCCGGGCAGGTGCGCCGCGCCGCCAGCGCCCGCGATGATCACGCGCAGGCCGCGCTCGTGCGCCGTTCGGCCATACTCCGCCATATCGTCTGGTGTGCGGTGCGCGGAGACGATGCGTATTTCATGCGCCACACCGAAGCGCTCGCAGATTTCCGCCGCCTGGCGCATTACCGGCAGATCCGAGTCGCTGCCCATCACGATCCCGACCACAGGCTGCATCACACACCCGCTCCTTCCCTCTGAGTCGCCAACTGTCCGTCATCAGCGTATGAGGAGCCACGCGCAGCGTCAAGTGCGGAGGAAAGTTCGCGAGAGCCGCATCAGGCGTTATAATGAGCGTGAATGGCAGATGCCGTTTGTATCACCCATCCTGCAGGAGCATGTCGCGCGTGAGCACATCAATCTTGCGGCTCAGTCCGCTATTCGCGCTTATCTGTTTTGCCGCCGGAATCATCGCGTTTTTCAGTGGCGGGTTTGTCATCGGATCAGCGATGGTCGCGATTGCCGCGTCATTCGTTCTGATCGGCCGGGGCAAGATCGCGTGGGAAGAGCTTCCGATGTGGAGAAAGAACGGGTCCATCGGGCTCCAGGTGGTGGCGGTCATCCTGATCTTCGCGTCGCTCTTCTACACGGGCGGAAAGTAAGAGGGCGCGGCTGATCGGGTGGATGCGCCCGCTCAGCCCGCAACACGGCGAGCATATGCTCGCCAGAACCACGTCTACATGTATTCGTAGTCGCGATCACCGTGATAGCCGTGATGGTGCTCATGGTGATGCTCGTGATGGCCCCACTCGCCGTGGTGATGGTGGTGGCACCATCCATACCCGCCGCCATGCCATCCATAAGGCCCGCCGTGATGCCTGCCCCAGTGCTTGCGTCGCATACAGCGGCGTCCGAAAAAGAACAGGAACAGCCAGAATAGCGGCGAACGACATCTTCGCATCTTGCTTACTCCCTCACTTGCGCTGCCATCAGAGGCGGTCGGCATGCGTATGCTGGCGCTCCGTGAGCGGCGTCTTCATCATGAAGTATACGCGCTTGTGCCGATGGCGGTTCACGTCCGCCAATATCCAGATCATGGGACAGATGTGAGCGGCAAGCGCGTTATCTCCCGCAAGCAGCTAGAGCTGGATGGCATCCGCCGCGGCACGCGCCCGTGCCTCCGCTTCCTCGATGCTTCCGCCCAGCGCCGTCACGTGGCCCATCTTGCGCCCTACCCTGGAGGCGAGCTTGCCGTAGATGTGGATATGCGCTCCGGGGATGGCGAGCGCCTGGCTCAGTCCCTCCGAAGTCGCGGGACCAGCACGCTTGCCGAGCAGGTTCACCATGACGGCGGCAGGTGCGACCATCTCCGTGCTGCCGAGCGGCAGGCCCAGCACGGCGCGCACGTGATTCTCGAACTGCGAGGTGACGCAGCCCTCGATGGTGTAGTGGCCCGTATTGTGGGGCCGCGGCGCGATCTCATTGTAGAGCACGCTGCCGTCCTCCATCTCAAAAAGCTCGATGCCGAAGACGCCCACGCCGTCGATCGCCTCTACTGCCCGCGTGGCAATTTCCGTAGCGCGACGAGCGGTCTCTGGTGCGATCACGCCGGGAGCGCGCACGACGTGGCAGATGTGGTCGCGCTGGATCGTTTCGACGACCGGGTAGGTCGCCAGTTCGCCATTGCGCCCCCGCGCGACGATGATTGCCAGCTCCCGCGAGAACGGCACCCACGCTTCCACAAACAGGCTGCGCTCCGGCCAGCCGAGCTTCGCAAACGCGGCAGGCACGTCTTCCATGCTCCGGAGAGTCGCGTTTCCGTAGCCGTCATATCCGTTGCGCCGCGCCTTGAGCACCAGCGGCCAGCCCCACTCCTCCGCCGCCCGCGCGATATCGCCTTCGCGCTCGACCGCCGCGAAGCTCGCCACTGGCACGTCCGCCGCGCGCATGAACGTCTTTTGCGCGAGCTTGTCCTGCACGGTCGCCAGCGTTTTGCCCGTCGGGAAGACGGAGACTCCACGCTCCGCGAGCCAATCCAGCGAGGGCGCGTCCACGAACTCGTTTTCAAGCGTCACGATGAGTGTATCGCGTGCGAGCTCCAGCAGTTGCGGGTGATCGGTCCAGCCGCCGACGACTTCGCGACGAGCCACACGGGCCGCCGGACTGCCCGCCTCATGTTCCAGGATAGCGACTTCGATGCCGAGGCGTGAAGCGGCTTCCGCCGTCATGCGGGCAAGCTGGCCCCCGCCGAGAATGCCGATGAGGGCGGGATACATAAAAGCTGGTGGCGTGGTCATGGCTCCCCTTTGCGCGTTGTAGAGGCATCCGCTCCGAAAACATGTGTGCTCTCGCATGATAGCACGCGACGGCGGGGCAAGCCCAGTACGCTGGAGCGGACACACTCGCCCGTGCAGCGCGCGCGACGGTCCTCCCGATCTCGTGAGGTTCGGCAGCGCGTGAGACCATTGAGTCCCGTGAGCGCACGCCCGTGACGTTTCTGTGAAGCAACCCTGCTATTCCTATAGCTGAGATTGCGCGGCGAAACCCTAGATATCGCGCAGGTTAACGCAAGGATGGTGCATATGGAATCTGGAACACCCACTTCCGTTAAATCGCGCTTCCGGCAACCCTGGCGGGAGTGGATTCCGACCAGAGTGCATGTCATACTTGGCGTGATGGGGTTCGTTACGGCAATCGTAGCGGCTATAGGGAGCTACAAACAGTTTCCTTCCGCGTGGCTGGCCTTCTTCGTCTTCGCGCAGACATTCTACCTTACTGGCAGAGGGCTGGCTGACGTGATCGTCCTGCCGCACCGTATCCAGCGCGCGATCTATTACCTGCTCTTGCCGACCATATCGGCGGCGGTAGTATACGAAATCTATCTCCTCTGGGGGCACATGTGGATTGCCGTCATCCTTGGACTCATTATCGGTGGGATGCTACATTCGCTGATCACCTATCTGCTGCTGCCGCGCATAACGCATGAGAAGCCGCCGGATGGCCCGATTGATCTGCACGAGGAGCGCTGGCGCGCGCCCGAACCGGAATCCATTGATACAGACTGGATACGCAAGCGGCACCCCGGCACGACCATCTGAGTGGCGATTCCAGCCTTCACTTCTGTTTGCGGCGCGGGTCCGTGATATACAGTGCGATCACGAGCGCCACAGCCAGCACGGCGAAAAGGACGCCCCACACCTGCGAGGGAAGGTCGACAATCCCATTCGACATGAAACCACTCCTCTGAATACATGCGCACGCCATGTGGCGCTGTATCTCCCAGGCAGATAATAGAGCCGAACGGCAGTGCGGTCGAGCCATTTAGCGCGTGCGCTCCAGAACATGATGCCGGCATGCGGCCTGTCGCTCCCACCTGCCATGAGGTAGGATGGAGCGATGTGGGTCCACATCAATCTGTAGCCTGTGGACCTCAAGCACCCACAGGGAGAGGTCGTTCGTACGTGGAGACAGTTACAGGTGGAGAGCAGACGGCGCCGGTGATGTCCAGCAGCGGGGGCAAGCATGCGCTCTCGCGGGGCGGAGCGATGGGGCTGCTCGTGCTTGGCAACGTGCTCTGGGCGGGCACGTATACCGCTGGCAAGATCGCCCTCGGAGAGTTATCCCCGGTTGAGCTGAACGCGTTGCGTTTCACGATCGCTTCGCTGCTGCTCGCGCCGCTCCTCATCCGCGGTTGGCGGCAGATCCCGCGGGACCGCAAGACGCTGCTGCTGCTCGGCCAGCTCACGCTGCTGGGATTCGTGCTCAACAAGACGTTCGAGTATTTCGGACTCGCGCTTTCCACGGCTTCGGATGTTGCGCTGCTCATTGCCACTGAATCCATCTTTACGGCGTTGCTCTCCTGGACCTTTCTACGTGAGCGGGTCTCGCGCGCGGGTATCGCGGCGCTGGTGCTGGGACTGGCTGGCGCGTACCTGATCGTCGAGCGCGGCTTCATTCCGAATCTCGGGAGCAGCGCTGGCAGCACGCGTGTCGTCGGTGATGTGCTCGTCGTGCTGTCGCTGCTGCTGGAGGCCGGCTATACCGTGCGCGGCAAGACGGCGCTCTCGACCCTGCCTCCTATCCTGCTTACTTCCTGCACGATCACCGGCAGCCTGTTCGTCTGGATTCCCGCGGGCGCGATAGCCGTCGCGCGGAGTGGTCTGCCGCATCTCACACTCTCCGGCTGGCTTGCCGTGCTCTACATGGCCGTCTGCGCGACAGTGCTGGGCTACTGGCTGTGGTTTCGCGCCCTGAGCGTTCTGGACGCGTCCACCGCCGCGCCCGCGCTCTTCATTCAGCCTCTGGCCGGCGCAGCCCTCGCGATCCTCATCCTGCACGACGTGCTCACCTGGGCGACTGTGCTCGGCGCGCTGCTGATCGGTGCGAGCCTGCTGGTGATGGCGCGCGGAACACGGCGCGAAATCGCTGAGGTCGTGGCCGCTGAATCGACGCCGTGACTGGCGACCTATCGGGAGGTATTCGCGATGTATGTCGGAACCGCCAGAATTGCGCTGCACATTCCCGCAAGCGGGTCGCTCAAGGATAAGCGACAGGTCGTGCGCTCGGTGCTCCAGCGACTTCGTAACGAATTTGGCATCGCGGCGGCGGAGGTGGAGCATCAGGACTTGCGTCAGCTCGCGGTGCTTGGGCTGGCAAGTGTGAGCGGCGAGGCTGGCCACGCGCAAGACGTGCTGGATAACGCCGTCCGCGCAATCGAAATGTGGCGTCCGGATATCGAGATCAGCGATGTCTACGTCGATGTCATCGCGATACACGAGTAGGCAGCGTGATACACATCGGCACTTCCGGCTGGAATTATCCCCACTGGAACGGGATATTCTACCCGCCGAAGATGACCGCGCACGAGCAGTTGGCCTTTTACGCGCGGCATTTTCATACCGTCGAGATCAATCGCAGCTTTTACCGTCTGCCGGAGCGCGAGCAGTTTGCCGCGTGGGCCGACGTAACAGCGGAGATTTCCGGATTTGTCTATGCCGTCAAAGCCAGTCGTTACCTCACGCACATGCGCAAGCTGCGCGAGCCGGCGGAGGCCCTCACGCGCCTGCTGGATGCCGCGGGCGGTCTTGACGGTCAGCTCGGCCCACTGCTGTTCCAGCTGCCGCCACGCTGGCGAGCGAATCCCGACCGGTTCCGTGCGTTTCTGGACCAACTTCCCCCGCGCCATCGCTACGCCTTCGAGTTCCGTGACGCGACATGGTACGCGCCAGACATCCTTGCCGCGCTGGAGGAGCATGGCTGCGCGCTGGCTGTCGCCGTTGGAGGACAGCTCTACACGCCCGTCGAATTGCGCGTTCCCGGGCCGTTCGGCTATATCCGATTCCACAACGGTCTATATGGCACGGGATTCACTGATGGGGAACTGGCTTTCTGGGCAGAGCGCATCGCCAGCGAAAGCACGCGTCACGATCTCTACGCATACTTCAACAATGATCCAGATGGGCATGCCATAGCTGATGCCCGGCGCCTGCGCGAGATGCTGGCCGGACGCGGAGCGCCCCTGCAACCGTGAATGCGAAAGGTCCGGCCAGAAAAAAGGAAAAGCCGCGCAGCCCCTGACAAGGAGCGTGCGCGGCTCACGCGCGGCTCATGCGCGGCTTGTGCAGCCGAAATCAGGCAGTCTGAGCCGTTAGCTCACCGACCGCGCGGCGCAGCGCCTCGACCTTATCCAGCCGCTCCCACGGCAGATCGACATCCGTACGGCCAAAGTGGCCGAACGCTGCCGTCTGCTGGTAGATCGGGCGGCGCAGGTTGAGGGTCTGGATGATGCCAGCGGGCCGCAGATCAAAGTGCTCGTGAATCAGCTCGATCAGCCGCTCGTCACTGACCTTGCCCGTGCCGAAGGTCTCGACGAAAATCGAGAGCGGGCGTGCGACGCCAATAGCGTACGCGATCTGGATCTCGAAGCGATCTGCCAGGCCCGCGGCGACGATGTTCTTGGCGACATAGCGGGCGGCATAGGCTGCCGAGCGATCCACCTTGGTGGGATCTTTGCCGCTGAACGCGCCGCCGCCGTGCCGTGCCATGCCGCCGTACGTATCCACGATGATCTTGCGGCCAGTCAGGCCGGCGTCGCCCATCGGACCGCCAACCACGAAGCGGCCAGTGGGGTTCACGAAATACTTCGTGTGCTCATCCAGCAGCTCGGCGGGGATCACCGGCGCGATGATATGCTCGCGCACGTCCGCCTTGATCTGCTCCTGGCTGACGTCATCGGCGTGCTGCGTGGAGATGAGGACGGTATCCACACGCACCGGCTTGCCATACTCATACTGGACCGTAACCTGGCTCTTGCCGTCGGGGCGCAGGTAGTCCATGGAGCCTTTGCCATCCCAGGAAGCACGGCGCACCTCGGAGAGGCGGCGCGTGAGCTTGTGGGCGAAGCTGATCGTCGCTGGCATGTATTCCGGCGTCTCGTTGCAGGCGAAGCCGATCATCATGCCCTGGTCGCCTGCGCCGATGGCATCCAGTTCGGTCTCAGAAAGACTGCCGCTGGCCAGCCGGTCGCGATATTCGACCGATTCGCTCACGCCACGGTCGATATCCGGGCTTTGCTTGCCAATCGATGTGACGACGCCACATGTGCGGTAGTCGAAGCCATAGCGCGCGTCAACATACCCGACGCTCTTGATGGTATTGCGCACAATCTCTGGAATATCGACCCACGCGGTGGTCGTGATCTCACCCGCGACCAGCACGAGGCCGGTCGTCGTTGCTGTCTCGCAAGCCACGCGCGCGGTGGGGTCCTCAGCGATGATCGCGTCGAGCACACCGTCGCTGATCTGGTCGCAGAGCTTGTCGGGGTGGCCCTCGGTCACGCTCTCGCTGGTGAAGAAGGACTTTGGATCGGACATGAAACTGGTCGACATCTGACCGTTCCCTCACTTTCCCGGCGCGGACTGGCTCATCTGGCAGTGCCGCACCCGCGTGTGCCGCGGCGAGTGTACCCTGCCCGCCACGGCTGCATCAACATACGCTGGTTTCCCGTGACCTAGGTTCCCGACTCCCAGCCGGAGAGGTACGCTTCCTGCTCCGGCGTCAGGGTGTCGATCTCGATGCCCATCGCTTTCAGCTTCAAACGGGCGATCTCTTTGTCCATCTCCGTCGGGATGGTATAGACACGCGGCTCCAGCTCGCGCGCGTGCTGCAACATATATTCCGCGCCCAGCGCCTGGTTGGCGAAGCTCATATCCATCACGCTGGCCGGATGGCCCTCCGCGGCGGAAAGGTTGACGAGGCGCCCCTCCGCCAGCAGGTACACGTTGCGCCCATCGGCAAAGGTGTATTCCTCGACGAAATCGCGCGCTGCGCGATGGCCATTGGTCGCCAGCTCTTCGAGCGCGGAGATATTGATCTCGTCATTGAAGTGGCCGGAGTTGGCGATCAGCGCGCCGTCTTTCATGCGCGCGAGGTGCTCGCGGTTGAGCACATTCAAGTCGCCCGTTACTGTCACGAAGATGTCGCCAATCTCCGCCGCCTGCACCATTGGCATCACGCGGAAGCCATCCATCACCGCCTCGATCGCGCGCACCGGATCGACCTCGGTCACGATGACATTCGCGCCCATGCCACGCGCCCGCGAGGCGACGCCCCGCCCACACCAGCCATAGCCCGCGACGACGAAGTTGCGTCCCGCCAGCAGCAGGTTGGTCGCGCGGATGATCGCATCGACCGTGCTCTGACCGGTACCGTAGCGGTTATCGAAGAAGTGCTTGGTCTCCGAGTCGTTGACGGCCAGCACGGGGAACTTGAGGACGCCCTGCTTCTCCATGCTGTGCAGCCGGATGACGCCCGTCGTCGTCTCCTCCGTTCCGGCGATCACGTTGGGGATCAGGTCCTGCCGCTCCTTGTGCAGCGATGAGACGAGGTCGCAGCCGTCATCCATCGTCATCTGCGGCTCGTGGTCGAGCGCGGCGTGGATGTGCTTGTAGTAGGTTGCTTCGTCCTCGCCCTTGATGGCGAAGACCTTGATGCCGTGGTCCACGACGAGCGAGGCGGCGACGTCGTCCTGCGTCGAGAGCGGATTGCTCGCGCACAGCAGCACATCCGCGCCACCCGCTTTGAGCGTGATGATGAGGTTAGCCGTCTCTGTGGTTACATGCAGGCAGGCAGAGACACGAATGCCCTTGAGCGGCTGTTCGCGCGCGAAGCGCTCGCGAATCTGCGCGAGCACGGGCATATCTTTCGCGGCCCAGGCAATACGAGCCTTGCCGCGGGGCGCGAGCGTCAGATCTTTGACGTCCGCCTGAACTCCAGAAGATGTTATCACTGAATCGAACTCCATCCCCCTTCGGGGAGAAACAACCGTGCGGCGGGAAAACTCGACCGCCACATCCGGTACAAGACGGTAAGGTCTGGCTGATGGGCCGCCGGATGGCTTCCACCAGCAAGGTGCGTTTCCCGTTACGGCGCGCTCTCTACCGTTCACTGCTACACCACCGGATGGGTTGCCGGGTGCTCCGCACAGCGCTCCTCCAGGCGCGACAGGTGAAGGCGGAGGTCACGGCGCCGGTGGGACACGGCGGCATCGCTGCCGTATTCTCCGGCCATATCCTCTGAGCGGCGATATCCGCTCAGAGTTTCACTACACTCTTTTACTTCAGGACGCCATTGGGCGCCTCGACATGGGTAAACTCAACGAATTCACCGTACCGCGCGGCGATGTCGCTGTTCCTCAACGTACGCAAGCGGTCTACACTGAACTCTTCGCAGGCAAACGAGCCCAGGATATTGCCGTGAATCAGAGCGCGCTTGTAATCCGCGGCAGTCAGCGTGCCTGCCTCATCCAGTCGGCTCGCCAGATGTCCGAGAAATCCACCCGCGAAAGCGTCGCCCGCGCCTGTCGGGTCACGCACATCCTCCAGTGGGTAGGCGGGCGCGGCGAAGAACGAGCCATCCGCGCCAAAGAGCAGTGCGCCATACGATCCCTGCTTGACGACTAGCATGCGTGGTCCCAGGCTGAGAATGTAGCGGGCCCCTGCTCGCAGGCTGGGCATCTCCGAGAGCTGGCGCACCTCTTCTTCGGCGATCAGTACGATATCCACCTGACGCATGACCTCGATCAGCGCATCTCGCTCGGTCTCGATCCATAAATTCATCGTATCGAGTGCGGTCAGCCGCCGCGTGCTCGTGGTGCTGGCTTGCCGCAGGACATCGAGCTGGAGCTGCGGCAGAATGTTCGCCAGAAAGACAACGTCGGCATCGCGATAGGCTAAGGGAAGCTGTGGCGAGAAGCCCGCGAAGACACCCAACTCCGTAAAGAGCGTATCTCGCGTGTTCATGTCCAGGTGATAGCGCCCGCCCCAGCGGAAGGTATCGCCCTCGACGACCTGCAATCCCGCCAGATCAATGTTCCGCGCACGGAAGTAGTCCATGTACCGGCGGGGAAAATCTGAGCCTACCACGCCGACCAGATTGACGTGCGTGAACAGGCCAGCCGAGAGCGAAAAGTACGACGCCGCTCCACCCAGCGCATCATCCGCGCGACCGAACGGCGTCTCCACCGTATCGAGCGCGACCGATCCCACTATCGTTATCGCCACACTTCCCCCTTCTCGCGATTACTCGACAATTGCTTCAGCCTCGATCTCTACCTTCCACCGTGGGTCGAGCAGCCCCGCGACTACGACCATCGTTGCCGCCGGGCGTACCTCGCGGAAGATCTCGCCATGTGCCTGACCAACGGCATCAGCGTATGCCGGATCAGTGATATACATGCGCGTGCGGACAACGTGCTCCGATCCAGCGCCCGCTTCGCGCAGTGCTTGCAGGATGATCTCAAAGCAGCGGCGGGCCTGCGTGCCGGGATCGGACGCGCACGAGCCATCTGGCCAGACGGGAGCCGTCCCCGATACAATAACCCGCTCGCTAGCGCGAATCGCCCGACTGAAGCCAAACTGCGGCTCAAACGGAGAGCCAGACGCGATGCACTGTCGCTCACTTGCCATGCGCGCCTCCCGTTCCAGCCGTAGACGCGTTTATATGAGTCGCCATCACCTCGCGCAGACCTTCCCTATACGGTGGCCGGATGATTCCAGCCTCTGTAATGATCGCCGCGACAAAGCGCGCTGGCGTGATGTCGAACGCCGGGTTCGCGACCGCGACTCCCTCCGGCGCGATCCGCTGCCCGCGCACATGCGTCACTTCCTCAGGCGAGCGCTCCTCGATGGGAATCGCCTCACCAGATGGCAGCGTGAGATCGATTGTTGAGCGCGGCGCGACCACGTAGAATGGCACGCCGTGCTCGCGCGCGATGACCGCCAGTCCGTATGTGCCGATCTTATTCGCGACATCACCGTTGGCCGCGATACGGTCTGCGCCGACGAAGATGCCATTTACGTTCGCCCGCTTGATGATATGCGCGGCCATGCTGTCGGTTATCAGAGTAAGCGGAACACCCGCGCGCTGCAATTCCCAGGCGGTCAGGCGCGCTCCCTGCAAGACCGGCCGTGTCTCATCCACATAAACATGGAGGCGCTTGCCAGCCTGGTGCGCGACGAAGATCGGCGCAAGCGCCGTCCCCATGCCCGCTGTTGCCAGCGCTCCGGCGTTGCAGTGCGTCAGTAGCCTGTCACCATCGTGAATCAGCTCCGCGCCTAGCTCACCCATCGCCCGACACGCGCTCGCATCTTCACTGGCGATACGCTGCGCCTCGCTGAAGAGCACATTGGAAATCTGGTTAACGTCCGCTTCATCGGCCGCGAGCTGGCTATCTGCTGCCGCCCGCATCCTGCGCACTGCCCAGGTAAGGTTGACGGCCGTTGGCCGCGTGGCTACGAGCATCTGGGCCAACTCGTCAAGGCGCCCGCGCAGCGTGGCGGCATCGCGGGTTTCGCGCATGGCGGCACGCGCGCCCAGCGCGAAGCCAAACGCCGCAGCGACGCCAATAGCGGGCGCGCCACGCACTTTCAGCGTGCGGATGGCGTCGGCGACTTCAGTGGCTGTGGTGAGCGTCAGCACGTGGACCTCGATGGGCAGCGCGCTCTGGTCGATCATGGCAAGCGCACCGCGCTTCTCATCCCACCAGAGTGCTCGCGGAACGTTGCCCGCGGCCTGGTGATCGCTTGCGATGACACCATATGGCATGCCGCCGTTGTCATCTGTTCCCACAGCTACTGCGCTCCCCGGTCTGGCTGAAAATGCTGCCGCGTATGCGTCGGGTCTGGATCACGTTCAGTACAAGAGCAGAGGGCGGCGACAGAAGCGCAAAAAATGCTGCTCTCCCCTGAGAGCAGCAGCATCATGCCATAGTGAGCGTGCAAACTCACTATCTGATGCGCTCATCTCTCAGGAAGCACTGCTCCCTGCCGGACTTGGCACCGGACGCGCGTACTGGCGGTACGCGCCGGTTGCCGGGCTTCGTAGGGCCGTCCCCTCCACCCGTCTGGATGAGCGTGTCGCAGAGCGACCTTGTCTATTGTACCGCACGTCACACGGGATCGCGACATGCGGCCACAAATTGCAGCGAGAGCATAGCACGCGTCAGGTGGTGTGTCAAGGCAGCGGGGAGGGCGTGCGCGTGATCGCGCACTCCATGTATCGTCTGAATGCGCGACGGCCTTTCTCGGCTTCGCCAATGGGATCGCCCACAGTGCCTGGTGTATGCCTACAGCGAGTTGGAGATTCCAGTGATGTTAGCCGCAAGCAGATCTTCAGGATGGCCGCCACAGCCTCTGGCTCGTAGTACGAAGGCCAAGCCCGCGCGCGGGCCAAGATAGGCACAGAGCTTGCGCCAGATCACAGACCGGGAGGTCGACTCGCGTGATATCTCTCCTATGTGTGTATTCGCTGAATCGAGCGTGGCCATGCAGTTCTGGAACGTGGTACTCGTCATCATATTTGGCATGCTTTTTCTGCTAGGGCTGATTTCCGGCTCGATTACTGGCTGGATGCTCATTTCGGAGCCGCTGGTGGCGCTGGTTGTGGGAGCGGTGGTGGGCCTATTCGTCTCTGGCTCGTCGGGGATGTCCTCGACGCTGCTTACTGCTCCGTTCATTCATCAGCTGGCGAATATCACGCTAGCCATCGCGCTGATGACGACCGCTTTGCAGGTTCCACACGAGTATATCCGTCATCGCTGGAGGACCATTCTCGTTCTGTTGGGCGTGGGCATGCCGATCATGTGGCTGGTGAGCGGAGCCGCGCTCTACTTTGCGCTTGGTGTGCCGGTATGGGTCGCGCTGCTGATCGCGGGCGCCATCACACCTACCGACCCCGTGCTCGCCAGCACCATCGTAACAGGCAACCTTGCCGAAGAGAATATTCCGGCCAGGATGCGGCGACTTATCATCGTCGAATCTGGTTTGAATGATGGGCTGGCCTATGCGTTCGTTCTGCTTCCACTGACGATTCTTTCACAACCAGCCGGGCAGGCTCTTCCGGACTGGTTTCTGCATGACGTGCTCTGGGAGGTGGGTGGCGCGCTCGTCTTTGGCGCGTTGATCGGCATCGTCGCGGGGCTGCTGGCGAATTTTGCCATCGCCGCGCACGCGATGGCACATGCTTCATTTCTTGGCCTCACGCTCGCTCTGGCGCTGCTCTCGCTGGGACTGCTCGACCTGATCGGAACAGACGCTATCCTTGGCGTCTTCGCTGCTGGCCTGGGATTCAGCGAGATGCTGAACTATCGTGGACATCAGCTGGAACGCACAGAGCACGTTCAGGAAGCCGTCGAGCGGTTCTTCAACCTGCCGGTGTTCTTCGTGCTCGGCGTGGCGCTTCCCTGGAGCGCGTGGCGCCATATGGGCTGGAGCGCGCTCGTCGTCGTGCTGGCTATTCTGCTCGCCAGGCGCATACCGGCGATCCTCGCGCTCAGTCCGTTCTTGCATCCTTCGATCTGCAACCGGACGGAAGCCCTGTTCACCGGGTGGTTCGGCCCTGTGGGCATCTCCGCGCTCTATTACGCGACGCTCAACCTGCCATCAAGCGCGGGCGGCGTTTCGCTGGCGGACGTGTGGCCGGTGATCACACTGGTTATCCTTGGTTCGGTCGTGGCTCACGGAGCCAGCGCGACGACTCTCACCAAACGCTTCGGCCAGCGCAAGATAGAGGGTGGCAGCGAGGGCGCGCAGCCACAAACCGAAGAGGAGCAGCAAGACGCCATAATCGAGGCAATCAGCCGGAGCGTGCGAACGGACATCGAGCGCTCAACGGATGACATCATCGAACGGGTGATTATCCGCCATCTGACGGCGCCTGCTCAGGATGTCGCGGGAATCCAGGGGCAGGCTGACATGAACTATTTGCGCCTCGATGGGATTCGCGAGAGAGCCGGGGCACAGATAGGCAGCCGGCGCGAGGCCAGCGAGGAAATCGCACGCGAAATCGCGCAGGAACTTTCACACCGGTTGGGAGATGACGCCGCACGATCCGTCTCGGATGAACTCGCGCACGCGCTCAACCGCGATGAGGACACGGACGAGGAGAACGAGGAGACGGATGAGGAGAGCGACGACAGCGCGTCTCCCGCGGCAGGAAACGTCGATGGCGGCAGAGACTGGCGGCGGGGTTCATGACGCGGGCGGCCAGCGCACGACTCAGGCGGGCACGACGAGGGCGCGCTCGATGGGCAACGCGGGTCGCGGTGTAACAAGCATGAACTGCTGAATGCCCACCAGCCGGTACACCGGCTGCTGCCACACGGGCAGAAGTCGCAGCACTTCACGCAACGAGAGCATTCGGGCATCTTCGCCCGCGAGCAACTCGCCCTGCCAGGTGAACAGGCACGAGCCAGAAGCGAGGATGTTGCGGCACCAGTCGGCGTCTGTGCCGTAGGTGGCGGGAATACCCTTCGCTGAGCGCAACGGGAGCAGCGCGACTGGCGTCGTGTGCCAGCGGCCCGATGAACGTCCCTTGTGATGCAGCAGGGCAAAGGCGCTTCCCTTCCTCCCCGCCCAGTGGAACATCACCCGGTTGAACGCCGTTCTGGCCCGCCGGTAGGCAGCGGACCGGTTGAGCCGGCGCCCGAAGTGGCCGATGAGCAAGGCTGCTGTGCCAACCCCGATGATGCCCGCGCCCGCCACAGCCAGACACGCTCGCAGAGCGCGCCATCCTCTTCCCGCCATCGTGTCCGCGCCTTTCCCCCACCTCGCTGCCCGTTCAACTCGCACCTCGACAGTATATGATGGCGCGCTGCCTGGCGAGTCTCAACTCTTCCCCGCTGATCTTAACGCGCCCGCAACACGCTCGCCGTGCGAATCTCGCGTCTCCAGTGATACTCTCACAGTGTGGAGCAACCACTCGCGCATCCGGGGGCATCACTGTTCCGCGCCGTCCTTCGCCATTCACGTACAGGATACGCAGCATGACGACACCCACCTCTAGCGCGGCGTCACGCGCACTGCTCGTGATTTCCGCCGAGCCGCCAGCGGATCTCGCCGCGCGTGTGGCGGGGGATCGTGAGCCACAGCGCGATTATGTCGCGTTGCAGACCGTACTTGGTGCGGATATGCTCACTCCTGCCGGAGCCACGCGGACGCGCACGGGACGGCTTCTCGCTCGCGTCGCGGGCAAGCGCGCCGCCTTGATCTGGATGACATTCCGGCTTAGTCGCGGGTACGATGCCATCTTTACAGATGCCGAGTATATCGGGCTGCCCTTCGCCTTGCTGCGAAAGATGCGTTTTTCGCGTCCCGGCCATCCCCGCCACGTCATGCTGACCCACTATCTCACTCCCGCGAAAAAGCGGCTGCTCTTCCGCCTCGGCGCGATGACTCATGTCGATGCGCTGATCGTGCACAGCAGCGCGCAGCGGGCACGCGCAGTGGGAGACCTGCGTGTGCCGGCGAGCAAGGTGCATCTCCTGCCGTATTTCACCGACACTCGCTTTTGGCGGCCGCAGCCTGCCACGCGGCAATCAGAGCGCCCCATGATCTGCGCCGTCGGGCTGGAATTTCGCGACTACGACACGCTCGTGACGGCAGCGCGCGGCCTCGATGTGGATGTGCGCATTGCCGCGGGCAGCCACTGGTCGCATCACGATGCTTTCGCGGGCTCGCCCACGCTGCCGCCGAATGTAACCGTCGCGAGCTACAACTACGCCGACTTGCGCGCGCTCTATGCCGCCGCGCATTTCGTGGTGGTCCCCTTGCGCGAAGTGGATAATCAGGCCGGGATCACTGTCATCCTCGAGGCGATGGCGATGGGCAAAGCGGTCATCGTTTCAGGCACGCGCGGCCAGACAGACGTCGTGCGCGACCGGCGCAATGGCGGCCGGGGGCGCGTCGTACGCGAATGGTGGCCGGGCTTTGTGGATGCGCCGGAGGTGCGCGAGCGGCTCGGCTCCTTGCCGACGGGCTTCTATGTGCATCCGGGCGATGCGGAGGAGATGCGCGACGCGATAGCCTACCTGCTCAGGCATCCGTCCTTCGCGGAAGAGCTTGGCCGCAATGGTAGACGCGTGGTCGAGGAGCTATTCACACTCGATGCTTTCGCCAGGCGCTTCGCCGCCCTCATTCGCGGCGAACGCCCCACCCTCTCGGCCCCCCTCACGCGGTAGCGGCCGCCGGGCTAATTTCGCGTTGAGCGCGCGTTGCTTGCGGGGCCTGCGCACGGTGTGCTATGGTATCCGTCGCTCTTTCCCCACTATCCCTCGCATGAGCGGCTGGCAGAGCGGAACGTCACCGGTCGCTGTGAAAGTTGGACCGCAGCAATGACAAAGACCTCACGCGGGCGGCATGTGCCTGAAGTTGAGCCGGCTGAGGCTGTCGCGATGGATCTCTCCGCCGGCTGGTCGAGCCACATCCCACGAGCGTTCAGTTCATTGCGCCAGCGTAATTTTCGTCTGTTCTGGTCGGGCCAGATGGTGTCGGTGATGGGTACCTACATGCAGTCCATCGGGCAGGTCTGGCTGATGCTGGAGCTGACGCATAGCGCGTGGCAGCTCGGCCTGATAGGCGCGTTGCAGGCGCTGCCCATCCTGCTCTTCTCGCTGTTCGGCGGCGTATTCGCGGACCGGTGGCCCAAGCGTCGTGTTCTGCTCGCGACGCAGTCAGTCGCCATGATTCAGGCGCTTGCGCTCTGGGTAGTGATCGTGACGGGCACGCTACAGCTCTGGCAACTCTACGTTCTGGCAGTGCTGCTCGGGCTAACCAATAGTCTAGGCAGGCCCGCGAGCCGGGCGTTTCTCGCCGAGATGGTCGGCCGCGAGGATCTCCCCAACGCGGTCGCCCTGAACTCCTCATGGTCGAATCTGGCGCGTGTGGTCGGTCCCGGACTCGCGGGCATCATCATTGCCGGCAGTGGCGTAACGCTGCTCTTTCTGCTCAATGCGCTCAGCTTTCTCCCGATCCTCCTGGCGCTGGCGCTGATGCGCAGCCATGACCTGCACGCGCAAGCCGCGCAACTGGCTAGCGCCAGCAGACGGCAGGACACGTGGCGGAGCCTGCGCGAGGGCGTGAGCTACGTCCGGAACACGCCGGCCATCCTGCTGGTGATCATCGTGACAGGCTTCGTACTTCTCTTTGGCTCGAACTTCAACGTCGTGCTGCCCCTGTTTTCCTCGGGCGTGCTGCATGTGGGAGCGTCCGGCTTTGGCTTTCTCTCCGCCGCATCCGGGGCTGGGGCGCTGATGGCGACGCTCTGGCTCGCCTGGCGCAACCGGCAGCCAACGATCAATCGCCTGTTACTCGGCATGCTGGCTTTCGGCACGCTGGAAGCCGCATTCGCCATCTCGCGCCTCTATCTCCTGTCACTGGCGCTCATCGCCAGCGTCGGCTGTATGGAAGAAATCTTTGCCACGCAGGCACTGACGATGCTCCAGACCATCCCTCCCGACCACCTGCGCGGTCGGGTCATCAGTGTGCAGGTGCTCTTCTTCGATGGCAGCCTGCCACTGGGATATTTGCTGCTCGGCTGGCTATCGGGGCAGTATGGAGCGCCAAGCGGCTTTCTCATCTGCGCGGCACTTACCCTGCTGGTCGTGGGAGCGGGGTGGCTATGGCGCGGGCCAGCGGAACAGAACGCCACGGGACGGGCGCGAGCATAGATGAAAAGTCCGTAACGGCGCTTCAGCCCAGAATCTTCTCCATCACCATGACGTCAACCCACCGGCCATCCAGCATGCCCTGCTCGTGATATACCCCGACCAGCTCGAAGCCGTGGCGCTCATAGAGCCGCTTGCCTGGCGCGTTCGTGGGAAACGCCGCGAGCACCATCTTATGGTAGCCCAGAGCGCGCGCGCGATCCTCCAGCGCGCCCAGCAGCGCGTCACCAATGCCGTTTCCACGCTGTTCCCGCGCGACATAGATCGAGAAATCCGCGACGTGGTCATACGCTGCGCGAGGATTGAACGGATTGAGCGAACCCCAGCCAGTGACCGCGCCCGCCACATCCACCGCGACGATGACCGGATGGCGTGGTCCACGCGCCGAAAGCCAAGCCGCGCGCTCCTCCGGTGTGCGGAGGTGCGTTTCCAGTGTCGCGGAGCGATCCTCAATTCCTTGATCATAGATGCGCGCGATGGCCGGGGCGTCGTCTAGTGAGGCGGCGCGAATCTCCATCTGCTGCTCCTTCCGCGCTGTGCTCACCAGGCTTTGCCACGAGCGCGCCTGCTGGCTGATTCCACTGAGATAGGCCGCGAGGAAATCCATGGCCGAGGGATCGAGACAATAGTAGCGATGTGAGCCTTCACTGCTGGACTGGATGATACCCGCCTCGCGCAAGAGCGTCAGGTGGTCGAAAAGGCTCGATTGCGCGAGCGGTAACGCCTCGGCAAGCTGGACGGATGTGCAGTCTTTGCGCTCAGCCAGCAGCGTGACAATGCGGAAACGTGCCGGATTCGCCAGCGCCCGCAGGATGGGCAGGATGCGCGTTTCCGCTGCCGTCGGGGCAAGCTCGCGTGTCTTCACGTATGTCTCCTGCCTGCAGCGACTCCGGATATTCCCGATTTACCGGAGTATATGCTACACTAGCGGGCAGGTCAAGCGCGTTGAAGAAAGCGACAGCAGATGAAACGGGCACGCCAGCGCAACCCACTCGGCGCAACGCGGCCCCACGGCGCGAATGCGCGCTCTCTTCCTCGTGGGGGTCGCTCCGGCCCTCTGTACTATGGGTGGGTGCTGGTGGTCGCGCTCGCCGTGACTGAGGCTACCTCGTGGGGCGTGCTGTACTATGCGTTCACGGTATTCCTTACGCCGATGGAGCACGAGCTGAAGTGGTCGCGTACCAGCATTTCAGGCGCGTTTTCGCTGGCCATCCTTCTCTCGGGAATTGTTGGGCTGCCTCTCGGGCGGTGGCTCGACCGCCACGGCGCGCGGCTGCTGATGACGACTGGCTCGTGTGTCGCGGTAGTTCTCGTCCTCGCCTGGTCAGCAGTAGATAACCTCGTGGCGCTCTATCTGATCTGGGCAGGCATCGGCATTACGATGGGCGCAGTGCTCTATGAGCCAGCGTTCTTCGTGGTGGCTGCGTGGTTCCAGCGGAAGCGCGGGCGCGCGCTGGGGCTGCTTACGTTCATCGCGGGCTTCGCGAGCGTCGTGTTCGTTCCGCTCTCCGGATGGCTGGTTGCCACACAGGGATGGCGCGAGGCGCTGGTGTCCCTCGCGGTTATCCTGGCGGTCGTAACGATTCCCCTGCACGCACTCGTTCTGCGCCGCCACCCCGCTGATCTGGGTCTCACCGTCGATGGCGAGCCGGCAAGCGAAACGCCGCCGGACGGCCAGGCGCCGCAAGAATCCGCGATTACGCTGCGGGCCGCGCTTGGGGGTGCCACCTTCTGGCTGCTGATCGGCACCTTCTGCCTGACCACGTTCACGGCTGGCGTCGTCTTCGTGTACCTTGTTCCGTATCTCATCAACCGAGGATTTCACGCCAGCGTGGCGGCTGGGGTCGTTGGACTGATCGGCATAGCGGCTTTGCCTGGCCGGCTGGCACTGACATTCATAGATGGGCGCCTCCGGCGCGCCACAGTGGCCGCGTGCATTTTCGCCATTCAGACCGGCGCGTTTGTCGTCCTCCTGCTGGTTCCCGGAGTCGCTGGCATCTTTGGCTTCGTCGTCCTTTTTGGCGCGGGATACGGAGCCATCACCCCGACCCGCGCGGCGCTCGTCGCGGAGTATTACGGTCCCACACACTTCGGCAGCATCAACGGCACGGGAGCCTTTATCCTCAATTTCTCGCGCGGCATCGCGCCGGTGAGCGCGGGGGTGATCTACTCCCTGACGGGAGGATATGCGGCCATCTTCTGGGGGCTGGGCGTGCTCGCCGCGCTCGCGACTGTAACGGTGATCCTCACCGAGCGCCAAGCCATCTGCGCCGGACTCGCGCGCGCGTGAAGATACCGTGAGCAAGGGCGATTCGCATGTGATAGCGCTGAGAGCAAGGCATGACTCGCTGACCGGTGAATAATGGCACGCCTGGTCATAGGGGAGGGAAGGCGCTATGACGATGTTCATACAGCCGGCGATAGAAGAATTGATGCCGGAATACGAAATCCACCGGACGCATACGATCATCATCACTGAATCTCCTGAGCGAGTCTACGACGTTCTCTGGCAGGTGCGCGGCTCGGATATGACACTGGCGCGAGCGCTCAGCCGGATACGCAACTTTGGCGTTCAAGCGGAAGGAGAGAGCGAGCAGATGCCCCTCCTGCGATTCTTTACGCAGCCGGGCGCATGGACCCTGCTGCTCGATGAGCGGCCACGCCTGCTCGCTCTGGGCCTCATCTGGAAACCCGGCAAGCCAGTCAACGCCGAGGGCATTCACGCCGCCGCCACACGTGAGGAGTTCATCGCATTCGATGATCCCGGCTGGGTCAAAGTGATCTGGTGCTTCCGCCTGGAGCCAACCGTGAGCGGCACCCGTCTGATCTCCGAGAGCCGCGTCCACGGCACAGATCCCGCCGGCAGCCGCCGCTTCCGTCGTCTCTGGGGCTGGGGACTTATTGGACTCGGAGAGCCGGTGATGATTCACAGCTTCCTCGGAGCAGTCGAGCACCGATCCGACGCGCTGAGCGAGCAGCCTCGCCTCTATGACTGATCGCCAGCGCCTCATGGTCGCGCCGTCGTGAAGGCGGGTTGCGAATGAACCAGCGGTCCGGCGGGCACAAGAACTCGCGGCACCCGGCGGACCCGCTGCCCCAGTGGTACATGACATCACAATCTGGTCACGCTTGCAAAGAGAGCGCAGTACCGGTACAATGGGAAGGTACGCCGCCGCTGATAGCCTGGCGTGTGCCGGTCTACTCTCGTTCATCCTGCCGCGCGGTTGCATTAACGTTGGCTTCACACGCGGCTCGATAGCACTTTTCCGGGAAAGGACCTGACGGTTTATGACGCCTTCTCGCAGCGCCAAGCCGCTGGTCAGCGCACTGCTCGCGTTGGCTGTCGTGCTATCGTTTGTTGTTCCGTTTCTTTCGTATGACTTCCTGGCTGGCCCCATTACACCGTTCGACCCCGTCCAGGCGGGCGCTATACGGTACGGTGCCATCGGATTGCTGCTGATCGTGTGGTTAGGCATCCAACTGTTCTGGAAGGCACCTGCCGAGGCCACCAAGCTGGGTCTCGCCATCTCCGGCACGATCTTCTGGCTGTCCATTGCGCTCTTTTTCGGATTTCAGAATACCAACTTCACCAGTGAAGGGTATCGCGGTGCGGTCGCATTCTTCACGCTGGTGGGCGGATTGGGCGTCGTGCTGGCCTGGGTGCGATTCCTTTCTGATGAAATTACGTTCTAGCGCCTGTAGTACTCGACCTTATGTCCCTCTTCTCATGTGGAGAGGGACATTTTTCTGTCCTGCGCGTGGCCCCCTCGACACGATGTTTCCCGGTTGAAGCGCATTCCCGGCATGTTTCGCGCATCCGTGCGTCACTATTGTGCGTATGCCGCCCTGCCTGCTCATGCTACGTGGTTCCACCCACCCCACGACCACTGCAATTGCGCATGGCGTGTGGTCTCTTTTGCCGTCGCGCACGGCGCCGGCGAGAGTTACACTTCACGCATCTGAGGCCAATGCTCAGCCTCGCGTGTGGCTCCTCCTCCGCACGATCGCGATACCGCCAAGGTGACACCGGTATGCCGGGGCGCTCGCAATGTTTCCTGGAGGAACGTTCGGTTGGTGTTCCAGCGGTCTCTCGTTCACCCCACGTAGCGCCTATTCGGTAGACAGAACAGACGCGATTCGCGCGACCGCTGCTGCTTCATCGGTCACGCATTAGTCGCCACTACCGGTATCCAGCGATCACAGCACCAGTGCCAGCGGGAACGGCGCCCGTTGCACAATGCCCGACGTCGAACGTTCAGTGCGTAACTGTGCCCCCTCTTGCCAGGGATGAGGAGAACCATGATTCTACGTGATACCCACCTGCCGCTGCCTCCCGCGCTCGCCAGCGATCTGCGCGCCAGGCTGACTGGTGATCTCGTGCTGCCGGGCGACATGGACTACGATGCCGCCAGAAAGGTCTGGAATGGCGCATATGACGATCGCCAGCCAGCGGCGATTACCCGCTGCCATACCGCGGCAGATGTGCAGGCGGCACTGCTCGCTGCCCGCGATCAGCATGCCGAGATCGCCATTCGCGGTGGAGGCCACGGCTTCGGCGGGCGCTCCACAGGTGACGGCGTCTTTGTGATCGACGTTTCGCCGATGAAGGCGACCCGTGTACATCCGGACGCGCACACCATTCACGCAGAAGCCGGATTGCGGCTTGGCGAGTTTATCCGGTCGACGGTGCCATTCGGGCTTGGCGTCACCACTGGTGTCGTGTCGGACACGGGCATGGCCGGCTTGACGCTTGGCGGCGGTACTGGCTGGCTCATGGGCAAATATGGTCTGACCATCGATAACCTGCTCGCGATCGAGCTCGTCACCGCGGATGGCCAGTTGCTCCGCGCCAGTGATGAGGAACACCCGGACCTTTTCTGGGCCTTGCGTGGGGCAGGTGCGAATTTTGGAATTGCCACCGCGTTCACGTTCCAGCTCCATCCGGTGCGGCAAGTTCTCGGGGGCATGCTTATTCATCCGATTGAGCGCGCGAGAGAGATGTTGCGCGTGTATCGCGATTTCTCGCGAGTATGCCCAGACGAGCTGACCGTCTATGCCGCGATGCTGACCACACCCGATGGTCATCCAGTGGCGGCCATGGGGGTCTGTTACTGCGGCGATCTCGCGGAAGGCGAGCGTGCCATCGAGCCGCTGCGCCGCTTCGGACCGCCTGTCGCGGACCTCATCCACCCAATGGATCTCTATGAGCTGAACTGCCAGCTCGACGAGGCTAACCCGAGAGGACGCAGCTATTACGACAAGGCAAACTCGGTGATGACGCTCACCGACGAAGCCATTTCAGGTATTGTCGAGGCAGGCGAACACCTGACGTCGCCGTTCTCCACTGTGCTCATCCAGCACATGCACGGAGCTGCCACGCGCGTAGACCCCGCGGCGACTGCTTTCGCGTTACGCGATGAGACCTACTTCGTTGCAGGCATCGCGAGCTGGGAAACCGGCGATCCATCTCCGCACGTCGCCTGGTCCCGCGCGCTTTACCAGGCGCTCGAACCGTATTCGCGGCATGGCACCTACGTCAACTTCCTCAGCGATGAGGGTGATGAACGTATTCGCGCTTCCTATGGCGATAGCTATCAGCGGCTCGCCGCGCTGAAGAATCGCTACGATCCAGACAACCTGTTCCACCTCAACCAGAACATCAAGCCGGCACACTAAGGAACATGCCGGGTACGCGTTCCGGCCAGCCGCACGCTGTCTCTGACTGCCGTCCAGAAGCGGACGGATCGCAAAGCAGCGTGCGGTTCGATTTTCGTTTGCGCGCACGCGCAGGGCAGCATGCCACATAGCACACCACTCTTCGGTCCGGTCGTATGCCTCATCTTCTGGCATGGCCGGGCCGCATTCGTGCCAGACACTCCATTCGAACTATGCCAATGAGATGAAGGAAGCTTCTGCCACATTGCGCAGGCCGTGTGTCCCGTTTTACCGGCGTAACAGGAACGGGTTGCGGTTACACTCTCCTGCGTCCGGCGCATGCGCAATGCCTCGCGTTTGATCCTTCCATTCACCGTGTAGCTACACCGACAGCCAACCACAGCAGCACCACGATTACACGCTGGCTCTATTGTGTTTTCCCAGTGAAGAGGGTTGACTATGCGAGCTTACGGCTTATCCTTGGCGCGCCGTTTCCTTACGGCGATGTTCATGGTACTCGCGCTCACAGCGACTGTCTCCGTGCCTGTTGTGGCGGCGCATGGTGAACACAGCGGAAAGCCTTCCATTGGCCAGGTAAAAGTTGTCGGCTGGGATGACGGCAAGACGCACTATGGGTATACGCTTTCCCGCACGTGGATTCCAGCAGGGCTGACGCGATTCACGTTCATCAACGCCGGCACGCAGGATCACGAAGCGGTCTTCTTCAAGCTGAACAAAGGCGTAACGGAAGACCAGCTAATCGCGACACTCGAGAAGAACGACATCGCCGCACTGTTCCAGATCGCCTCCGCCGCTGGAGGTGTAGCCAGCCTGGAGAAAGGGTTTAGCGGCTCGGTCATCCTGAACATGGCACCCGGGCATTACGTGATTACCTGTTTCGATGCGAACGCGCAAGGCATTCCGCATTTCGCGCTTGGCATGCACAAGAGTTTCTACGTGACTGGCTCAGGGCACGATAGCCGGTCATGGGACCGAGACGACGGAATCGGCCATACGGATGGAGTGGTGACACTGAAAGACTTCTCCATCACGCTGCCGAAGGCAATCACCCATAGCAGACCGCTGCTGCTCAAAGTGAGCAATCTCGGTCCACAAACACACCAGATGCAACTGCTCCGCGTTACGGGAAACTATACCATCAGCCAGGTGAAGAGCTGCCTGGCCAATCTGGAGACCTGCCAGATTCCAACTCAGGACTACGGCGGAATGAACGCGCTTGCTCCGCACACCGCCGGCTGGGTGGAGCTCCACCTCCCGAAGGGGCTCTACGTCGCGATCTGCTTCGTGCCAGATGTGAATAGTGGCGCGCCGCACGCGGCGTTAGGCATGTACACGGTTTTCCAGGTTCGGTAGGGCGTGCCACGCGCCGGACTGCCGCGCAACGGGATGGTTCGCCGGTGCTGCCGGACCATCCCGTTTTTCGTTGCGCTTCTCAATCCTTCCACCATCGCGTATCGTTATGCTGGTGGAAGAAAGGAAGCGTGACATGCCGCTTATCCTCGCGCTGGCGCTCTTTGTCGGTGGTGCGGCCCTCGCGATCTGGTCGACCGAGCTGCTGATCCAAGGACTCGTCGGTCTGGCGCTCCTCTTGCGCGTTTCGGCATTCGCCGTCGGCGCGGTTTTCTCCGGACTTGAGGTAGAGAATATTGCCGTCGGTCTGGCGGCAGGGCACCAGGAAGCCGCATCCATCGCGCTCGGCACGGTCTTTGGAGGAGCGGTATTCCTGGTCTGCGTCGCGCTCGGGCTGGGCGCGCTGCTCTTCCCGCTACAAGTGCGCCTGCCTCGCGGCTTCATCGTCCTTTTCGCGCTCAGTCCGCTCGCGTCGGGCATCGTCCTCTTCGCTCCAGTGACGCCGCGCCTGGGCGGCGCCGCGCTGCTACTCCTCTTTGCCGTTGGCCTGTTGTATCTCGTGCGCGCCTCGCGCGGGCGCGAGTTCCTCGAATCAGAAGAGGTCGACGAGGCGCTGGAAGAGGTACAGGAGAAGCGGCGCCCGCTCAGCGTCGTGCTGACTACAACGCTCTTTGGGCTGGTGGCTATCGGGGTTGCGGGCGAGATGGTGGCACGTGGCGCGGTGGGGCTGATCGCGGGGCTTGGCGTCCCCGCGCTGGTGATGGGCATGGTCATCTCCCCGGCAGCCGTGGAGATCGAGGAAGTGTTTCGCCAGGCAGTGCCTTCACATGAGGGACGGCACGACGTGAGCGCGGGCAACCTCGTTGGTACGATGCTCTATTTTGTTCTCTTCAACCTTGGCCTGATCGCGCTGCTGACTCCCGTACGAGTCGCGCCCGTTGTGCGCGCGCTGGACTGGCCTTTCCTTGTTGGAGCAACGTGGCTGGCCGCCGCATTCCTCCTGCGTGGCAAGGTTGGCAGAGGCGCGGGCGTGCTCCTGCTCACGCTGTATGCCATCTTCGTCGTGCTGCAGATCGCATTCGCGTGACGCCCTGTTCGTCCTCCATTCGGAGTCCTGTCGTCCTCCGTCGCGCACTTTCAGCCAGCAGCTCAGGCTTGGACATCGAGGCACGATATCTGCAACAGTTTAGCTCTTGACTTTAGCACACAACTTGTGCTATTAATTCGTTATAAGCTTCATTTAATGAAGCATTGAACACAGAACGCACTCGTATCTTGCTCTGGAGGATTTGGCATGGCCTGGGAGATTGACCCCAAACACTCGCTTATTGAGTTTTCCGTTCGCCATATGATGGTGACGACCGTCAAGGGTCGCTTCACTGAGTTTACCGGCGATTTCGACCTGAACGAAGAGAACCCCGCCGCATCGAAGGTCGATGTAACGATACAGGTCGCGAGCATCTCCACTGGCGACGAGGGTCGCGATGGCCACCTCCGCTCGGCGGACTTCTTTGAGACCGAGAAGTATCCGACCGCAACATTCAAGAGCACGCGCATTGAGAAGCTCAGTGGCGACAAGTTCCGCGTGTACGGTGATCTGACCTTGCATGGCGTAACGCGGGAAGTTCCGCTGGATGTCACGCTCGAAGGCCAGACGACGAACATGCAGGGCCGCCGGCTCATTGCTTTCTCCGCGTCGACTACGATCAACCGCAAAGACTTCAACCTCAACTGGAATGTCGCGCTGGAGACTGGCGGCGTGCTGGTAAGCGAAAACGTCAAGATCTCGATTGAGGCGCAGGTTCTGGAGAAGCAGGTCGCTGAGGCTAGCACGCTCTAACCGATAGCATGCCGACCTAGCCGCGCCACAAGCGCGGCAACCAAGGCGGGGCAGCCCCTAAAGCGGGACTGCTCCTTTTCTGTATGTGCGCGCACACCTGGACACGCAGCCTGGCACCTACAGGCCAGTCTCAGCAGGCAACCTGTCACTGCCGCCGCGCTATCCGACGCGCTCGATGTGCGCACCGAGCGCCTGCAGCTTGATATAGAATTGATCGTAGCCGCGCTCGATATGGTCGATGCCGCCAATCCGCGAGGTGCCGTGGGCCGCGAGTGCCGCCAGCAGATACGACGCGCCTGCGCGGATATCCGGCATGACGAGATCCGCCGCATGCAGGGGCGTCGGCCCGCGAATGATGCAGCTGTGGTTGAAGTTGCGCTCGCGGAAGCGGCACTCCAGCTCGCCCAGGCACTTCGGATAGAGGCCCGTATCGGCGCCCATTGCATTGAGGCTCTCGATGTAGCCAAAGCGGTCAGCAAACACCGTCTCGTGAATGACCGACATGCCTTTTGCCTGCGTCAGCAGAACGGCGAACGGCTGCTGCCAGTCCGTCATGAAACCGGGATGTACGTCGGTTTCGAGCGCAATGGGCTTGGGCGGCTCATCGGTGCCAAGGAAGCGGATGGCATCGTCCTCCACCTCGAAATCCAGCCCCATGCGGTAGAGCGTATTAAGGAACGTGAGCAGCGTCGCCTGATCCGCGCCGCGCAGACGGACATCGCCCTTCGTAAGATAGGCCGCGACGGCAAGAGACACAGCTTCGTTGCGGTCCGAGAGGACGGTGTGCTTCGCACCGTGCAGCCGATCCACACCCTCGATCACGATCTTGCGATCCACCCGCTGTTCGATGATCGCCCCCATCTTTTGCAGAAACTGGATGAGGTCCATGATCTCTGGCTCGATGGCACAATTCTGCAGGACGGTGATACCCTTGGCAAGCACGGCGGCGATGATAAGGGTCTCCGTCGCCATGACGCTTGGGTACGGGAGGTCGATAGTCGCCCCCTTGAGGCCATTGAGGGTATGGAAGTGGTACATCCCCTCGCGGTCCTCGATAATGGCACCCATCTTCTGCAATCCATCAAGATGGAAGTTGATCGGTCGTGGGCCGATGCGGTCGCCGCCAGGGACGGGAATCACAGCCTTCCCCAATCGCTGCAGTAGCGGGGCAACCACCAGAATCGCGAGACGGTTCTTGCGGCCTAACTCCATCGAGACTTCAGTGCTGGTAATCTCGCGGGTGGCGCACGTAACGGTTGCCGGCTCAGACCAGTTGACGGTCGAGCCAAGCTGCGTCATCACCTGATCGGTGATGGTCACATCGCCGAGGTTGCGTGGCGCGTTATGAATCACACACGGATCCTCGGTCAGCATGGAAGCGACCATTAGCTTCGTGACGGCATTCTTGGTGCCGCTCAGCCGGACTTCGCCCTTGAGCGGAATGCCGCCTTCAATCAGGTAATGTGCGTCTGGGTTCACCTGCCACGTCTCCGCTACAGGTTCGGGAAGTGTGCCGCGCGACACCACACCTGTCTTCGCTACCAGTTCCTCCTGTGCACTCCGGGCCGCCGCCCGCCGCCGCTGTACATCTCGCACGACACTGCCCCCTGGATATCTGGTTTTCCTTCACACGGCGCCACTCCATACTCTGATGACGCCCATTTCCTGTTCGTCTAGCGCAAGCGCGTGGCCAGCATAGCGGTGCCGCGGAGCGCTGTCAACGTAGCACACGGCGCCTTCCCGATGCCAGGGCAGCAGTGACAGCGTAATCTCGCCCGGCTTGCTGGTGACATGCGATATGCTGTAGCCTGTGTAATCACGACCACCGTTCGAGAAAGTTGATCCATGCATGACCTCCGCCCCTTTCACACGCGATCGCATGACCTGGGTATCGTACTGGATGCTGGGATACTTTGCCTATCTTGAAGCTGTGCTTGGCCCCGTGATGCCGTTCCTGCGCGGTGATCTGCACCTGAGTTATGCAGTCGCCAGTCTGCATTTCAGCGCGTTCGCCCTCGGCGCAGTGGCGACTGGCACGCTTGGAGATCGGGTCGTATTGCGGTTTGGGCGGCGGCGCGCGTTCTGGGGTGGTGGTGCTGGGATGGCACTGGGCGCGGCGCTCATCGCGGTCTCACCCGTGGCCGTGGGCACCGTCTCTGGCGCGCTCCTGATGGGTTCCCTTGGCGGTCTGCTCCTGCTCTGCATCCAGTCCAGCCTGGCCGACCGTCATGGCGAGTCGCGGGGCGTCGCGCTGACTGAGGCGAACGTGATGGCAAGCATCTTCGCGATTCTCGCGTCAGTGGTCGTTGGCATCTTCGCCTCAACCGGCGCAGGATGGCGATTCGCGTTGCTGTTGCCGCTGCTGGTTCCGGTGCTCAGCGGGACTATAGGGACGGGAGTCTCGTTCGGGAGCGTCCGGCGCGCGGCCAACGAGAGCCCGCGGCCCACTCACATTCCGGGCCGTTTCTGGGCAATCGCTGGCGTCATCTTTCTGGAGACGGGTGTCGAATGGTGCGTTGCCTATTGGGGCGCGAGCTTTCTCGTGGCAAGCGGGCAACTGGCGAAGGCAGCCGCTGCCTCCGCGATGGGTGCGTTCTTTCTGGCCATGGTAATCGGTCGTTTGCTCGGTAGCATGCTGATGCGCAGGATGCGTGGCGCGCAGCTCCTCATCCTCTCATTGAGCCTGGCAGTGCTGGCATTTCTGCTCTTCTGGCTGGGCGCTGGCATGGCAACACATGTCGTCGGGCTGTTTCTGGTTGGGCTGGGCGTCGCCAATGTCTATCCCGTTTCACTGACTCTGGCGACCGAAAGCACACCCGAGCACGCTGACTGGGCATCGGCGCGCGTTGGTGTGGCGGGAGGGTCCGCCGTGTTGCTGGCGCCGCTGGTGCTTGGAGCAATCGCTGACCACGCCGGCATCACGCGCGCGTTCTCAATCGCGCTGCCATTATTGCTGGTGGCGCTCGCATTGAGCTTGGCCGCGAGCAGACGGCGGATGTAACGCCGCGACGGAGCGACAGGTTTGATTCGCCCCGCCCTTCCACTCGTGACTCCCTTCCAATGTAAATCACATGTGAAATTAATAGTATATGCGTGAACGAGAGAATACCCAGGCAGCGGAGGGCGCACATGCATGTACTGGTGGTCGAGGACGAACAGCATCTTGCCCGGCTCATCCAGCGGGTCTTGCTCGAGGAGCGGCACGTCGTCGATGTCGCTTTCGAAGGCGCGACGGGCATGGATCTGGGCCTGAGCGGATCGTACGATCTGCTGATCCTGGATGTGATGCTCCCGGAATACAGCGGGCTGGAAATCTGCCGGCGCATGCGCGAGGAAAACGTGCAGACGCCGGTATTGATGTTGACGGCGCGCGGCGAGGTGGAAGACCGGGTGACGGGGCTACGCGCGGGCGCGGATGACTATGTGGTGAAGCCGTTTGCCATGGCCGAGCTGGTGGCGCGTGTCGATGCGCTCTTGCGTCGTGGCCGCGCGATCACGGATGTGACACGACTACAGGTTGCCGACCTCACGCTCGACATGTCACGCCATGAAGTCACCCGCGATGGGCGTATAATCGAGCTGACGGCAAAGGAATTTGCCCTGCTCGAATATCTCATGCGTCATGCCGGGCAGGTGCTGACGCGTACACAGATCATCGATCACGTCTGGCGCTATGATTCCGACTCACTTTCGAATGTGGTGGATATCTATATCCATTATCTGCGCGACAAGATTGATCGCGGATTCGCGAAGCCGCTCATCAAGACCGTACGCGGCGTGGGGTACAGGTTATCGGCATGAGTCAGGTCTCTTTGGCAGAATGGACGCAGCGAGCTCGCGCCTGGGCAACGTCGCTGCCAGCGAGATTAAGCCTGCCCAGCGATCAGGCTGATCCCTCCGCTCCGCTGTTTCGGCGCATCCGGCGCGACATGACGCTGCTTTACGCCGTCGTCCTGCTCGCCACGCTGCTCATCGCGGGAGTGATCATCTATCTGGCAACAGAACAGGTTGTGCTCACGACTCCACAGAGCACGCTTGACCATCGCGCGGTTGAGCTCACACGCTTCTGGGAAGAGACCGGCATCAATCCATGTGCCGTTGGCCAGCCCACTAATGAAGCAGTCAACTTCATCGCCTGCTATAACGCGCAAGGTAATCTGATCGGGCAAAACCGGGGTGCTGAGGCATTTCCGCAGTTCGTTCAGCCCTCGCTGGCGCGGCAGGTCTTGCGCGGTGGAGGCATCGCCACAGACCAGATCGGCTCGCTGAACAGCTACACGTCAACACTGCGCGAAGCCGTCGTTGCCTATTCGCCGCTTGATAACAGCGCCATCGGCGTCGTGCAGGTAGGCGTGTTTATCGCGCCGCAACTCAGCGCGCTGCACACGTTGCTCGTTGTGCTCATCCTTGTGGGCATCCTGACGGTGATGGTGTCTGCGGCTGGTGGCTTCGTCCTCTCCGCGCGCTCTCTGCTGCCCGCGCGCATGGCGTATACACGACAGCAGCGCTTCATCGGCGACGTTTCGCACGAGCTGCGCACGCCCCTTACCCTTTTGCGCGCCGATGCGGAAGTGCTGCTGCGTGGACGTGATCGCCTGCCTGAGGGTGACGCCGAGCTGCTGGAAGATATCGTATCGGAGACGGCGCACCTTGCCTCCCTGACGAATAGCCTGTTGACGCTGGCTCGGCTGGATAGCGGCACGACGCACGCCGAGCGCGACGTAGTGGAACTGGGCGAGATTGTGTCGCATGTGGCTGGCCGGGCGCGAGCATTCGCGAGTGAGCGAAACGTGACCGTACAGGCGGAAGGTCCTGCTGGCGTCGTCGTGCTGGGCGCGCCCGACCTGTTGGAGCAGGCAGCGATGATCCTGGTGGATAACGCGATCAAATACAATTCGCCGGGGGGCAACGTCGAGATTCGCTCAGAGCGCGCGGGCGCGAACGCGCGCCTCGTCGTTCAGGATACCGGCATCGGCATTGAGCCACAGCATCTCGCGCATCTTGGCGAGCGCTTCTACCGTCCGGATAAGGCCCGCTCACGGCGGGAGGGCGGCGCGGGGTTGGGCCTATCGATTGCGCGGCGAATTGCCGAGATGCAGGGCGGGACGCTCACACTGGAGAGCGTGCCGGGCAAGGGCACGACGGCGACGATCACGCTGCCCGCGCTCGAGACGCACGCTCGCGCAGGAGTTGCGCCATAGCTTCCACCGAGTGAGGATGGCGCCTTACGCTCATGCGTCACCGCACACTGCCATTCACCGCGGCAGCGGCCCTCTGCTCATCGTCTCCGGAATACGCCTCATACCGCCGCGCCGGCCACATGTGGCCTGCCTGAGCCTTTGCCTCCGGTGCGCGCCTGGAACGCATATTGCACAGCCGCCAACGGGAGCCCTGATTCATCACAGGCGCAAGGGGGCGCGGGAATACACTTGCTGAGAGCGGCCCAGAAACACACATCTCCACCGGCTCTCTCTGGCAGATGGCGAAGGCTGCGTGTTGGTTTTTCGGAAGGAACCCGGACGTGAAGAGCATCAAAGGAGTTCCAATCAATAGCCTGGCGATGGGGGTACTCTCGGGGATTGGCGGCTTCGTCGATTTTGGCGGCATCATCAGTTACACCGGCGCGGGCGCGCAGTTCCACTATGCGCTGCTGTGGACTCTGATCCCCGGCGTGATCGGATTCTCGATCTTTGCGGAGATGTCCGGGCGCATTGCCATCAGCTCGGGGCGCACGATGTTCGACGTAATTCGTGCGCGCCTCGGCGCCCGCCTGGCGCTAGTGCCGCTGGTCATCACGGTCGTCGTCCACATCATGACCCTGCTGATCGAGCTGGCGGGCATGGCTCTCGCGCTTCAATACGCGACTCAAATCCACTACCTTGTCTGGATTCTGCCCGCGGGCGTAATGATCACCCTCATGCTCTGGAAGGTTCGCTTCGATACGCTAGAAAATGCGGCAACTGTCATTGGGTTCTCGATGGTGGTCGCTGTCGTAGCGATGTTCGCATCCCGGCCGCAGTGGGGGACTGTCGCGATTTCGCTCGGACACCCGGGTCTGGGCGAAATGCAGCCGCTGCCAGCGTATCTGTATGCTGTTGCTGGTTTGCTGGGAGCCTATATGACGCCCTATCAATTCGCCTTTTATTCATCGGGTGCGCTGGAAGAGCGGTGGGGCAGCAGCGATCTCTTGACCAACCGGGTGGTGGCGATCATTGGGCCATCGGCCGGATGCATTCTCAGCCTGGGCCTTATGATGCTCGGAGCGCAATACCTCTTTCCGCGCCACATCCAGGTGAATACGCTGGGACAGGCGGCATTGCCGGTCCAGATGCAGTTCGGCCTGGTCGGATGGTGGCTGTTCATGTTCGCCACATTCTCGCTGTCGCTGGGAGCCGGGCTGGAGGCGGCGCTGAGCGGTTCGTATGAAATATGCCAGTATTTTGGCTGGGAGTGGGGCAAGACGGCGCGCCCACGTCTGGCGCCGATGTTTCATCTTTCCTACTTTGTCATGATTATTCTGGCGCTTGCCGTGGCCTATACTGGCGTTGATCCGATTCAGGTCACGAATTTCACGCTCGCCATCGGCGCCTTCTCATTGCCCTTCATGTTCGCTCCGCTGCTCATCGTCGCCAACGACCGCGACTATATGGGCGAGCAGAAGAACACACGCGCCACGAATATTGCCGCTGGACTGATCCTCGCGCTGCTAGTAGCGGTCACCGTGTTTACCATTCCGCTCATGTTCCTGTCCGGCTCTGTCTGACGGCGTTCATAAGCGCGAGGGAAAGGCAACGAAAGTAAAGAGCCAAGGAAGGATACTGTGATAGATCTTGGAAAGCATGTGATGGATAAGACGATGCTGGATGCGCGCGGGCGGCGCGCGGGCAAGGTGGATGATCTCGTGCTGGACTGGCCGGAAGATCAGGATGGTCGGCATCCTGCCGAGCCGGAGGTGGTGGCCATCCTGACTGGCCCACTCGCGCTCACGCAGCAATGGCGCGGCTGGTCACCACTGGCGCGGCTCGCCTATCGGCTGATTGGCTTGCGCGATCCGCATCCGGTTGAGGTTCCGTGGTCGCGGGTGGCCGCGCTAGACGTCGTCGTCTACCTCAATGCTAAGCGCGAGGACATTGGTCTGGAGGAGCCCAGCCGCTCGGCCAATCGCCGGTATATCGCGCGTATTCCTGGCGCGTAGCATTTCGTGCGAAGGACCAGTTGGTCTATGCGTATTCGGTACTCAGAGCTGATTGGCAAAATGGTGGTTGATTCCAGCGGCGCCAGGGTTGGGCGGATCAGAGACCTGCTGGCTGAGCGGCGGGGCGATGCGCTGCGCGTTACAGCTATACTGGTTGGCGAAGCTGCGCTTCTGCAGCGCATCGCATTCAAGCCAGATGTAGCGCACAGGCTTCTCCGCACGCCCGAGCCGAACCTGATTCCGTGGTCACTGGTAGATCATATTGATGCTCGTGCGGTCTGCCTGCGTGCCTCTAGAGAGCACGCGGTGAGGCGCGAGGCGCCGCGCTCGGATAACGTGCACGCGCCCGGCACGGCGACTCCACGAGAGAATGACACATGATGGCGCAGATGCTCGTTTTTGTTGACTGGCTGATTACGATACTCGTTGTCGCGCTGGTGACAGCGCATATCGGCTATCTCATCAGTCTCAGAAGCCAGCCTACAGGACGGCGCCCGCGCACATGGCGATATGACCGCTTCGGCGAGCGCCTCGATGCGGTAGAGAATCCCGACTATCACGTTATCCCGGTCGAGGATGACGACGACAAGGCAGACCTCAACCTGCCCGCGACAGAGCACCAGGCAGGCCGCTAGTATCCGCGCTCCAGATCGTGTCAGGCCGGTCCCGGTGCCGTTGCGGTTGACCCTTGCTCCGGCTGCGTCGGAGCCAGAGACCGCACGATACTATCTGTCCACGCGTCCACGTCGTTCCAGTCGCGGAAGTCACCTTCCGGCGCGCGAACTGCCTTGATGACCATCCGCTCGGGGAAGGAGAGCTTGTTATGGTCGAGCGCGCCAAAGAAGAGATGGTGATCGCGCGGCCTGATCGTTTCGCGGAACTCGGCCAACTCTTTCGGCTGCTCCTGATTCTCTTTGACCTCCACACCCAGCGGTCCGACGCTGAACAGCCAGACGGGGTGCTGTGCCAGCTCAGCTTGATGCTGGTGGATGTATTCCACAGCCTCTTTCATCCATGACCCGTAGTAGACGGCGCTGCCAAGCACAACAGCATCGAAGGACGCCACACCTGCCGCGGCATCGATGGGGAGCGCTTGTGTTTCATGTCCAGATTCACGCAACTTCGCGGCGATATGTTCCGCGATGCCCTTCGTCGATCCATGTTTGCTCGCGTACAAGACGAGTACGGCCATTTCAGGTTCCTTTCCGCTCAAGACAGCGCACTCAGCGGAAAGTATGGTCATGAAATAGACCGCAACTGCCTCACAGAAAGTCGAGGCATCCTCACGAGCAGCTCACAGAGGCCGCGCTGGGCATTTGATCATGGCAGGGCGAGGACGTCGTTACGCTCGATTGCATAGCGACGGGGCCGGGCGCGCAGCGTGCCCACCGCAATTCAGCCGACGTCATCCCATGCCGAGACGACCCGCGCCACCATTCCTGGCATACGGCACTTTGAACGCCTCGCGCAGACTACTTGCCGGAAACGCCGCTGCCATGGCGGCCCTCGCCGGAGGCGAAGCGTTGCGCTCCGGCTGTCGCGTCAGCCGCGAGGGAGACCAGCCCGTGGCGGAACTCGTTGGCGAGCGCCTGCTCCAGCGGGAGGCCATCCTGCTCGTAGGCGGAGAGCCGATCCTGTCGCAGGCAGACCTGCGGCAGCAATGCCAGTTCACGTGCCAGCGCTTCCGCTGCCTGCCGTGCCTGTCCGTGCGGGACGACCCGGTTGGCCAGCCCCATCGCCAGCGCCTCCTGCGCGTTTACGGCACGCCCTGTGAGGATGAGGTCGAGCGCGCGGCTGAGACCGATCAGGCGCGGCAGCCGCACGGTCCCGCCATCGATCAGCGGCACACCCCAGCGGCGGCAGAACACGCCCAGCACTGCGTCCTCTTCCACCACGCGCAAATCACACCACAGCGCAAGCTCCAGGCCACCCGCGACGGCATAGCCCGCGACCGCCGCGATGACCGGCTTGCTCAGCAGCATGCGCGTCGGCCCCATCGGACCGTCGCCCTCCGGCTCAACGCGGTTGCGCTGACCAGTGGCGATAGCCTTCAGATCGGCGCCGGCGCAGAACTGCTCGTGATCGCCATAGAGCACGCCGACGCGCGCTTCAGGATCAGCCTCGAACGCGCGAAACGCCTCCGCCAGCGCTTCCGCTGTCTCGCGGTCCACGGCGTTGCGCACCTTCGGGCGGCTCAGAATGACTGTGGTCACTGGCCCACTGCGCTCGATGATGACCGGCATGGCGTGGCGTCCTCCTTGCTCATGCATGTCACGTACCGTCATTCGCTAGATCGGCCGTGGACGTCCGGCCCAGAGAGGATCGCGAACAGCGCGGCGCAGCACCTTGCCGACGGCGCTCTTTGGCAACGTCTCCTCGAAGCGAACCGACTTCGGGACTTTGTATGCCGCCAGTCGCTCACGGGCGAACGCGATCAATTCTGCTTCCGTAACCTGCGCACCCGGCTTGAGCGCGACAAACGCCGTCACTGCCTCCACCCAGACGTCATCCGGCGCGCCAACGACGGCGCACTCCTGCACCGCTGGATGGGCCAGCAGCACGTCTTCCACCTCACGCGGATAGACGTTGTAGCCGCCCGTCACGATCATGTCTGACGTGCGGTCGATCAGATAGAGGTGGCCGCGCTCATCCATCCGGGCAAGATCACGTGTGCGCATCCAGCCTCCCGGCAGAAGCGTCAGCGCGTTAAGCTCGGGCGCGTTGAAATAGCCCTTCATGCGGAAGGGCGCGCGCACGGCAAGCTCCCCGATCGTTCCGGTTGGCACGTCGCTGCCGTCCGGGTCAATGATGCGCACCTCGGTATCCGCCGATGGCTGACCGCACGAGAGCAGCCGCTCCTCCGCGCCAGGGCCGATGTGGTCTTCCTTGGAAAGGCGTGTCAGGAAGATCGGCGCTTCCGTCTGGCCGTAATACTGGACGAAGCGCGGCCCCCAGAGCGCCAGCCCGCGCTGGATGACCGGCAGCGGCATCGGCGACGCGCCATAGATGACCGTTCGCAGCGACGAGACGTCGGCCCTCTCGATCTCCGGATGGGCGAAGAGCATCGCCAGCATGGTAGGCACCAGATTGATGGTCGTGACATGCCAGCGCGGGATGCTGGCGAGATATTCCGATGGCTCGAACCGGGAGAGCACGGCGGCGGACGCTCCACGAATCCAGAACGGCAATACGAACGTCCCGCTGGCGTGGATGAGCGATGCCGCGTGCAGCATCACGTCGTCGCTCTCAACAGGCATATTGATGAGAATGTTCGTGCAGATGGCGGCGAAGCTGGCTTGCGTGTGCTGCGCGGCTTTCAGCTTGCCCGTCGTGCCAGAGGTGTAGATTGTCAGGATGACGTCGTCCGGCTCGGCTGGCACGTGCGGCTCATCGGCGGAGGCTGATTCGGCCAGCGCCAGCAGATCAACTTCACGTGACTCGTCGCCCACGCTCACCAGCCGCAGATCAGGGATGGCCGCCTGCAACTCCTGAGCGCGGCCGGCCAGGTCCGCGCCATGGACCAGTACGCGGGCGCCAGTCTCAGTGAGCATGTGCGTGTGCTCTTTTGCCGAGAGGCGGGCATTGAGCGGCACGCGGTTGAGTCCGGCCTTGACGCAGGCGAAGTCCACCGGGATGCTATATAGCCCGTTGTTCAGCAGCAGGGCAACAGTCGAGCCGGGGTGCAGCCCCATTCCGGAAAGGACGTTGGCAAAGCGATTGGAAAGTTCATCCACAGCGCGAAATGTGAGGGATGTATCGGCAAAATAGACGGCAGTGCGCTCGGGGAACTGGCGCGCACCACGATGAATGAGCTCAACGGTGAGCATGGGAGCCTCCCGCGCATGAAAGCGCCTCTGGACGGCTGGTCTTCAATCCGTGAGGGATGGCCCACGAGGGAACGCTACAACACCTGGATGTCGATGAGGAAATCGCGGGCCTAGCGTGCATTCTAGGAGAAGCGGTTGCCAGTGTCAACGCCGGTCATACGCCGGGAGCGAGCGGCAACCAGGCTCACGCTTTTGCTCCCGCCGCCGCACGTCCCACACAGCGAGGTGCGATCTTCGCGCGAATGCAGCCCCATCCATCGCACCATCGACCCATATCGTCCGACTCCGGCGCTTGCCAAATGCCGGTTGCCGCGCCTTCGTTTTCAGGCTGACTCTGTGGATTTCTGTCGCGTCACATAAGAAAGACCGGAGGCTGTCTCCAGTCCTCCGGTCTGTGCCGTGCATCTGACGCGTGCGATCACGGCAGCTCGCGTTCCGCCTGCGGCGGGCGGGCGCGATGCGGGTGCCGCTGGCGCTGAAGCTCCGCGACGCGCAGACGTCCGATAGCGCGCTCAAGCTCCGCGGCCGCGGCGGTTTCAGCGTCGCCGCCCTGCTCAGCCTTGCGGAGAGCTTCCTGGGCGGCATCGCGGGCGCGCTGGGCAGCTTCCTCATCGATGGCGGAGGCGCGCTCGGCGTCGTCCGCGAGAACGGTCACCTGATCGTTATTCACTTCCAGGAAGCCGCCCGCAACGAACACACCTTCATCCTCACCGTGCTGGCGGATGCGGAGCTCGCCCAGCTTGAGCGTCGTGAGCAGCGGGGCATGGCGCGGCAGAATGCCAAGCTGGCCCTCGCTCCCAGGAGCGATCACCATTTCCGCCTCGCCATCGAAGACACGACGCTCCGCCGTCACGATGGTCACGTGCAGCGTGGGGCGCTGTGCCATGACCTCTCTCCTTTACTGCTGCTGGTTCTTGCGCGCATTCTCCACGACTTCGTCGATGCTGCCGACCATGTAGAACTCGGTCTCGGGAATGTCGTCGTACTTGCCTTCGAGGATTTCTTTGAACCCGCGTACCGTATCAGCGAGCGAGACATACTTGCCCTCGCGGCCCGTAAAGACCTCCGCCACACGGAACGGCTGCGAGAAGAACCGCTCGATCTTGCGCGCGCGGGTGACCGTCAGCTTATCCTCATCCGACAGCTCATCGACGCCGAGAATAGCGATGATGTCCTGCAGGTCTTTGTTGCGCTGCAAGACGCGCTTCACGCCCTGCGCGACATCATAGTGCTCCTGGCCCACGATCTCCGGATCGAGAATGCGGCTGGTGGACTGCAGCGGATCGACGGCGGGATAGATGCCGCGCTCGGTCAGTGACCGCTCCAGCACGATTGTCGAGTCGAGGTGCGCGAAGGTCGTCGCCGGAGCCGGATCGGTGTAGTCGTCGGCGGGCACGTAGACCGCCTGCATCGACGTGATGGACCCCTTCTTGGTCGACGTGATGCGCTCCTGCAACTGGCCCATCTCCTCTGCCAGGTTCGGCTGATAGCCTACAGCGGAAGGCATGCGGCCCAGCAGCGCGGATACCTCGGAGCCGGCCTGCGTGAAGCGGAAGATGTTGTCGATGAAAAGCAGCACGTCGCGGCCCTCAGCGTCGCGGAAGTATTCCGCCATCGTCAGGCCCGTCAGCGCCACGCGCAGGCGCGCACCCGGCGGCTCGTTCATCTGGCCGAACACCATCGCCAGCTTGTCGAGAACGCCCGCTTCAGTCATTTCATGATAGAGATCGTTGCCCTCGCGGGTCCGCTCGCCCACACCAGCGAAGACCGAGTAGCCCCCCGATTCCTTCGCGATGTTATTGATCAGTTCCTGAATGATAACCGTCTTGCCGACGCCCGCACCGCCAAAGGTGCCGATCTTGCCGCCGCGCATGAACGGCGCGATCAAGTCAATAACCTTGATGCCGGTCACCAGCACTTCGGCGCGTGTCGCCTGATCTTCCAGACCCGGCGCGGGCCGGTGAATCGACATGCGCTCCACATCCGCCGGAAACGGCATGTTGTCTACGGGCTGGCCGAGCACGTTAAAGATACGCCCCAACGTCTGCGGTCCCACCGGAACGGCGATTGGACCGCCTGTATCGTATGCGTCCTGTCCGCGCTCCATGCCGTCGGTCGGTCCCATGCCCACGCAGCGGACGACGTTATTGCCGAGCAGCTGCTCCACTTCGAGAACGAGCGGCTGCTCGCGACCCTCCACGCGGGTCTCAATTGCGTTATAGATTTCAGGGACGTGATCGGCGGGGAACTCGATATCAACGACGTTACCGAGCACCTGCCGAACAACCCCCTTGACTCGTATTGCTGCGGTTGCCATTCTTCTTGTTTCTCCTCGCGCCCCCGTTACGCGCTGGCGCCGGCGACGACCTCCAGGATTTGCGTCGTGATCGAAGCCTGCCGCGCCTTGTTGTAGGTAAGCGTCAGATCTTCGACTAGCTCGGTCGCGTTGTCGGTTGCGTTGCGCATGGCGATCATCTGCGCGGAGTAGAAGCTCGCCACGGTCTCCAGCAGCGGCTGGAAGATCAACGTCTCCAGATAGCGCGGTAGCAGCTCGGCAAAGAGCGTCTCCGCGTCTGGCTCATAGATATATTGCGGAATCGGCCCCTCCGCGACGACGCCTTCAGGCGGCTCCACGGGCAGCAGCTGAACGACGGTCGGCGTCTGCGACAAAGTCGAGACGAATCGCGGATAGACCAGGAAAACCTGATCCAGCTCCTGGGCCATATACGCATCGGTGATCGTGCGGGCGATGGCGCGAACGTCCGCCGGCTTGGGAACATCTCCCAGACCAGTGAATTCGGCCAGCATGTCCTGGCGGGTGCGGACGACGAAATCACGCCCCTTGCGCCCGACCGCGATGAAGGTGATCGGAAGGTCAGGGTTCCCAAGTTCGCGCCGCAAATCCAGGGCTAGCTGCCCGGCCCTGCGATTGACATTGCTGGAGAGCGCGCCGGCCAGGCCGCGGTCCGGCGTCACCACCACAATGCCAACGCGGCGGACCTCGCGCTTCTGCATAAGCGGCAGATCAGCGACAGCATCGGCTTGCGTGCTGAGTCGCGCGAGCAGCCTCACCAGCTGCTCCGAATACGGTCGGGAAGCCAGCACACGCTCCTGAGCGCGGCGCATCTTGCTGCTCGCTACCATCTGCACGGCGCGCGTAATCTGCGCGACGTTTCGCACGGAGCGAATGCGCCGCCGGATTTCACGGGCTGTTGCCATTGTTCTCTCCTCACGCCGGGCATGCCGGTCGCGGCGCCTTCCACACGCGAAGCGCGGAAGACGCCACTCACACGCCTAGCGCGGCGCGGTCTTCTTGAATTCCTGAATGGCCGCATCGAGCGAAGCGAACATGTCATCCGGAATCTTCTTTTTCTGGACGACTGTCGTATCGTAGATGCCCTTCACCAGATCGCTGTAGTTCGCATCCATATACTGGTGGAATTGTGACTCCCACTCCTGCACGGATTCGACGGCCACATCATCCAGGTAGCCCTTGGAGGCCGCGTAGATGATCATGATCTGATGTTCCACCGGCACCGGTTGATACTGCTTCTGCTTCAGAATTTCCTGCTGGCGCATGCCACGATCAATGCGCGCTTTCGTCGCGCGGTCCAGGTCCGAGCCGAACTGTGCGAACGCGGCCAGCTCGCGGAACTGCGCCAGGTCGAGTTTGAGCGAGCCCGCGACTTGCTTCATGCCGGGAACCTGCGCCGCGCTGCCCACCCGGCTCACCGAGATGCCGACGTTCAGCGCGGGGCGCACGCCCGCGTTGAAGAGGTCGGATTCCAGATAGATCTGCCCATCGGTGATCGAGATAACGTTCGTCGGGATATACGCCGAGACGTCGTTACCCTTCGTCTCGATGATCGGCAGCGCGGTGAGCGAGCCGCCGCCATACTCTTTGCCCAGGCGGGCCGCTCGTTCCAGCAAACGGCTGTGCAGATAGAACACATCACCGGGATACGCCTCGCGACCCGGAGGCCGCCGGATGATGAGCGACATGTTGCGGTACGCATCCGCGTGCTTGGAAAGGTCATCATAGACCACCAGGGCGTCGCGCCCGCTCTCCATGAATTCCTCGCCGATGGCGCATCCGGCATATGGCGCCAGATACTTCAATGGAGCGGGGTCTTCGGCACCGGCATGCACGATGATCGTGTGGTCCAGCGCGCCATGCTCGCGCAGCGTTTCGCGAATACGGGCCACCTGGAAGTTCTTCTGGCCGATGGATACGTAGATGCAGATGAGGTCTTTACCCTTCTGATTGATGATCGTATCCAGCGCGACAGCCGTCTTACCGGTCTGCCGGTCGCCAATGATCAGCTCGCGCTGCCCGCGGCCAATCGGGATCAGCGCGTCAATCGCCTTCAGACCGGTCTGCACCGGCGTGTTCACCGATTGGCGCGTAATCACGCCCGGCGCCACGCGTTCGATTGGGCGTGACTTCGTGGCGTTGATTGGACCGGCGTCATCCAGCGGCTCACCAAGCGGATTCACCACACGCCCGATGAGTTCATCGCCAACCGGGACCTGAATGATGCGCCCTGTCGTGCGAACTTCATCGTCCTCGCGTACTTGGGTGAAATCACCCAGAATCGGCACAGCCACCGAATCCTCTTCGAGGTTGAAGGCCATGCCCATCAGGCCCGAGCGTGGGAACTCGACCAACTCGAGGTATCGCACGCCCGAAAGGCCATAGACGCGCGCGATGCCGTCCGCGACGCTGATCACCGTGCCCACGCTGACCATCGCGGACTCGGTGGCCGCACCATCAAACGTTTGTATGCGTTCGCGTATGACTTTCGTTATTTCGTCCGCGATTGCCATTGCGTTCTCCTCATGAGGGTCTTTCGCCAGATGGCGCGTTACCATTCGTACCGCCAGCATCGGGTCCCGTGCTCACGGGAGCGGTGCCATCCAGCGGGCCGCCAAATGAGCCGCCACTGGTCGCGATGTGCTGGCGTAGCTGCGCGAACCGGCGCTTAAGACTGCCATCTATGAGCATATCACCTACGCGGGCCACGGCACCGCCAAGAATGGAGGGATCAACATGCTCCCGCAGGAGAATGTGCTTGCCGGTCCATTCTTCCAGCTGGCGAGTGACCTCCGCGCGCAGGGTGTCATCAAGCGGAATAGCCGTGGTGACATCAGCGACAGCCTGCCCTTTATAGTCGTTGTAGAGCGAGGTAAAGCTTTCGCTGATGCGAGGGCCCAGCTCAGCCAGATCGCGTTCAACCAGCAGCAGCGCCAGGTTGATCGCCTCCGGCTGCACTTTCGTCGCCAGCAGGTCACGAACGATCTGGGACTTTTTCTGAAATGAGATTTTCGGCTCTTTCAGAATGAAGACCAGATGGCGGTCACCAAAGTATTCGCCTATGGTCAAGATATCCTGATGCCACCGCTCGATCGTGCCAGATTCCTGGGCAATCTCGAAGACGGCCTCCGCATAGCGACGCGCCGTCGCACCCGTTAACACTGGAGATCCCTCGATTGCGCGACGAATTCGCTCACCAGACGGCGGCTCGCGGCAGGATCAAGCGTACCGCCAACTACGTGTTCGGCGGCCTGGATGGCCAGATCGGCCACCTCCTGGCGCAGCTGAGCACGTGCCTGCGCGACCTGCTGATCGATGCGCTTCTCCGCCTGCTCGATGATCTCGCCAGCCCGGCGGTGGGCGTCGGATTCGATCTCCTGGCGTATGTGATCCGCCGCCTGTTGCGCCTTGGCCAGCGTATCCTGGGCATCGCGGCGTGCCTGGTCGAGCAGATCCTGCACACGCTTCTCCGCATCGGCCAGCTGGCGGCGGGCCGCTTCGGCGTTTTCCACACCCTCGCGGATGGTGCGCTCACGCGCATCCAGCGTCTTCAGCAGCGCCGGAAAGGCCCAGCGCCGCAGAATCCACAGCAGGATGAGAAATGTGACAACCTGGGACAGGAATGCCCATACATTCAAACCCACAGGCTCATCCTCCTTTCGCAGCGTCTCGTGCTACCGGACGGCACGTACCGGCAACACTACTTCGTTACGACGAAGAGGATAATCAGAGCCACGACGAGCGCGTAAATCGAGATAGCCTCGGCAAACACGATAGCCAGCAGCATGTTCGTACGAATGACGCCGGCGGCCTCAGGGTTGCGTCCCATCGCGTTGAGCGCCGGGCCAGCCACCAAACCAACGCCGATACCAGGGCCAATAGCGCCAAGACCAATTGCGAGAGCGGCAGCGAATTGGATGGTCACGTTATCTCCTCCAGATTGATCGCAGTCCGGATAACGAAACCGGACGATCAGACTGACTCCAGGTTCACCCCTGGACTGGTCCTGGACGGGCCAGAACCTGATACTGTAGCGCCCCGCCAACAGGGCTTCCACTCCGCCGGCGACCACGGCACGATACCCATCGCCAGCCGGGGCGGACAAGCAGACTAGCACAGCTATCCCCCTGGCACAACCCGCCAGATGGAATAGAGGCGATAAGAACTCGCGCTGCGAGAATCAGTTGTTCTCGCGGTCGCGCGCACCACATGCGCGCGAATTCAGAATATACGGCACACTACGTTGCACTACGCGCTGTGGCTTAGCCCCCGCGCGGCAAGCTCACGCTCACTGCGGGCAACTTCAGCCGCATGTTCTTCCTCAGGCTCCTCGTGGCCGTGGCCCGTTGTGCCAAGCTCCATAAACACCAGCGTCAGGAAGGCGAAGACAAACGCCTGAATGAATCCCACGAACACTTCCAGCGCATAGAACGGAACCGCCCCGACGAATGGAATCAGGAAGCCCATCACGAGCAACAGCACGTCGCCAGCGAAGAGGTTGCCAAATAGACGGAAGCTGAACGAGAGGACACGAGCCACTTCAAGAACAGCTTCGAGAATGCCTACGACAAGGCCGAGCGGTCCCTCACGCAGCGAGAAATATCGCCCTAGCTGACCTGAGACGCCTAGCATCTTGAATCCATAGACCTGCGTCGCGATGACCGAGATGATCGCCAGGGCAACCGTGAAATTCAGGTCAGTTGAAGGTGGCCGCAGCCACGGATAGATCTGGTTCGACTGGCTGCCAAACAGCAGGAAACCCGCGACGGGCTGCGCGCCTGGCTTCAGCGTGCCGATCGTCTCAATGCCCGGAATGACTTCCCACCAGTTCGCGAAGAGCACGAGGAAAAAAATCGTCGCCACCCACGGGAAGAAGCGGCGCCCCTTTTCCTTGCCCGCGACATCGGTGCAGAGATTGAGCAAGAGTTGGTTCGCCCACTCCACGAGATTCTGCATGAAGCCGGGAATAATAGTCGGGTGACGCAACGCGGCCCGGAAGAAACCAAGGATAATCAGGGCAGAGATGAGGGTGATGAGGAACGTGTTGTATACCGGATATGGACCAATATAGAAGAGTATGTCCGGTGGAACGGCGATTTCTGGCAATTTCCAGAGCACGGAGGCTCTCCCTTCGTCCCCTGACTGCTGCTCGCGCCTTCTTAGCCTGAGCGCTCGCCAGACGCCTCTCTACACTGAGGATACGATGCGATAAACACCGTAGATGCCAGCGGCTAGGCCAAGCAGCAGCCCGATAAGTGTCGCTACCGGCGACGATTGGAGCTTGCTGTCAATGAAAAGCCCGATGCCCAGACCGACCACTGTGGAGAGCGCAATCGTCCAACCCACTTGCCCGAGCAGGGCAACGGATCTCCAAAGACTGTCGTTGTCTTTCTGGTCATTGTTCTTCATTGAGCCGCATCCACGCCGCACACCAGAGGGAGTATAACATAGCCCTCTCTGCTGAGGCAACAGTTATAGCACTATTTACAATCCCTTATAGTGCCGGGTGCAAAATGCCGCCTCAACCTATGGGTCGGGCGGCGAAGAAATCAGCTACTGAATTTGTTTGCGCGCTAGCGGGCGGCTGCCAAATGTGGCCGACACCCAATATGTATCGCCTCGCTGCTCCCAGAACATCGCCTCGCACGGAGTCTCTTCTGTGACGTGCGCGGCCTCGCGTGCCAGTGACACGAGCGCCTGGCGGTGCGCTTCGCGCCAGATCCGCAGCGAGTGGCTTGCCCCGCAGGTGCGCGCGTATTGGGCGAACTGCGTGGCACGCCGGCGCACCAGCTCCGCGGGAATCCTGAGGTCAGCAGCGGTCAACACACCGACGGCAGGGGCGGGCGCAGTCGCGGTAAGACGGGGCGGCGTGATGTGCCCGCGTGTCATATGCGCGGACCGGTCAGCGGGAGCTTCCGCTTCGATGGAGAGCGGGAGCGAGAAAGCGTCGAAATCCTCTGGCTGGCCGTACATATGCTCACCTTTTTCATCATCTGGTTCTATGAGTGCGCGACTCCTCAGTCGCGATGTTGTTCAGATGAAGCAAACCGCGTGCCGGTTTCTCACATGTGAGCCTCACAATGCCATGATGTAGCTGCTATTTGTTCTTCGGCTTGCCGCCAATAGCCGTGATGAGCGCTGGCGTGAGGAGCCATTCCAGCGTGCCTTTCCCGCTGAGACTCTTGCCGTCGGTAACTGGGCCAGGCACATCCACGCGGCAGCAGGCGCCCTTTTTCAGATGAATATGCGCCGAGCGATCTCCAATACAGTGCGCGACCATGCGGCTCAGGTCCGGCTCGTGCCCGGTAATGATGACCGCCTGCGCCTCGCGCTCGGGCAGACGCCGCAGCACGAGCGCAAGCTGATCGAGATCGCAGTCTTTAGCCAGTTCAGATGCTTTTGTCGGCGTCAGCTGCAGCGCGTCGGCCACGATAGCCGCGGTTTCGCTGGCGCGCTGTAGTGGGCTGGTCACCAGCGCGTCTACACCAAGTTCGAGGGCGTGCAACCCTTCTGCCACAGAGTGCATCAGCTCGCGGCCTTGAGGTGTGAGTGGCCGCGCGTCATCTGTCCCCTGCCAGCTTTCGGAGTCACCGGCTGGTCCGTGGCGCAAGAAGTAGAGTTGCATCGTTTCCCTCCGATTTCGTCGCATCCGCCCGCAGTCCACGCGCGTCGCTCATGCGGGCAGATGAAATACTGTCGCGATGATGTTATTGAAACCCAGCATGTGATCTACAGAATACGTGCCAGCGCCCGCCAGGAAGAACAGCACGCAGACCATGATGATCAGCGCGTTGTATTCCCAGCCATTCTTGGAGATCCAGTAACCGTTCTTGCCCGTCACTGTGCGAATGGCTACCACCATCGTCGCGGCAACGAGGACTGCGGCGAGCGGAGTGAGCAGGCCGAGCGCGAGCAGCAAGCCTCCGCCCGCTTCGCCAAAACCCGCGAGAAACGCGAAGAGCCACCCAGGACGCATGCCGAAATTGCTTTCGTACAGCTTGGCCGTCCGGGCGAATCCCGCTCCACCAAACCAGCCGAAAGCCTTCTGGGTGCCGTGCCCGATGAAGCTGATGCCAAGTGCCAGCCGCAGCAGAAGTAATCCAACCTGTAGCATGATGAAGACCTCTCGCTCAGTACGATGATGCCACCATATCGGACCACGCACTAACTATCATGTACTAACTATAGAGAAGGAAGTAACCCGTTTAGCAAGCGGAGAGCGCTGCGTGGAGGGAGAAGCGCTGTATCGCGCTGACATGGAGAAGTGAAGAGGGAGAACAAAATAGTGGACGTCCCATCTATAGCGCCCGTGCTAACGCTCGTCACGCGCTGGGCTTCAGCCCGTGAGGATGTCGAAGCCGTCGCGCTGGTCGGCTCGCACGCTCGTGGCGCCGCCCGACCCGATTCTGACGTGGATGTCATGCTACTCGTTTCCGATCCCGGCCGTTTGCGGCAAGGGGCGCGGTGGATCGACGAGATACCTTGGGGCCGCGTAAACGCGCAGATCGCCTCTTGGACGGATGAAGACTATGGCGCGGCATGGTCCCGGCGTATCGTTCTGAGCAACGGGTTCGAAATCGAGATGACCTTCTCATCCCCACGATGGGCGGCAACCGATCCCTGCGACGAGGGCACACGGCAGGTTATTCAGGGTGGCCGCAGGATTCTCTTTGATCCCGGAGGCATGCTCGGCCGGTTGATCCGGGCTATCGAGCAGTCATGATCGGTGTTCCATGACGCGACAGATACTCACTCACCAGCCAGCCCGGTGACCTCTATGCTATCGCCCACCCGCAGGTCCAGCGCCGCCGCTGCGGACCCATTACGGACCGCGATGGCAAGATGGCCGGAGCTATCGCGCAGCATGAACGGCTGATGCTCAGGTCCGGCGGCAAACGTGGAGGCACGTTCGGTGAGGGTCGCACCAGCGAGATACAGGACTGATCGCGGGCTTTGCAGAATGCGCGCTGCGAGTTCCGCATCGAGATCGGTGATGAGATTGCCGAAGCGGTCAATGTGGACAACATGCGCGGTGATTCCACCGGCGTGGAGCAGCGGCTCAGGGAGGGAAATGCGCGTCAGCGCCCGCGCCGACAACGACGAGCCAAGCTGCGCGAACGGCACACCGCGCGCGAGGTGCGCCGCGCCCGGCGCGAAGATATCGCGCCCGTGGAAGGTGGCGCTGGGGTTGGGGAGCTGATATGCGGGCTGGTCCAGCGCCACAGCCCTCGCACCGGGATCCGCGCGATAGATGTAGGAGAACAGGCCGTTATCCGGCCCAACGAAATAGCGTCCGCCCGCGCTCAAGGCCATCGCCACGCGCTCGCTACCCACGCCTGGATCCACGACGCAGAGAAAGATGCTCTTCTCAGGGAAATAGCGCCAGGCCGTATGCAGCACCCACGCGGCCTCGCGCACATCCTGCGGAGAGATATCGTGCGTGAGATCAATCACACGGGCATCAGGCGCGATGCCGAAAATAACGCCCTTCATGACGCCGACGTAGCCATCGGACGTGCCAAAATCAGTGAGCAGAACGATAAGCGGAGATGCTGCCATATGCTCAGCCCCGCGTAGACTGATTGTCAGTTTCATCCGGCAGCAGCACGCAATCGAAGCGGACGATGCCTTCCCTACGATCGGTTATCGCGCGCGTCACCTCCAGCCGGATGTGCCCGCCAACCGGAATATCCAGCTCCGCGATGCCCACAATGCGTGCCTGCGCATGCCTGCGCGGATCGTCCAGCCGCGCGATCTCGCACCGCACGTACGGCTGTTCCTTGCCGCCAAATGACGCGGAAAGCCCGCCTTCTTTGGAGACAATCGTGCCTTCAATCGTCATGCGCCGCGCCCTCTTCTCAGATGTCTGCCACCATTCGGGACTATAGGCCCGGCGCGGCGAGCGTGTCAAACGAGACAGGCTACCCGTTCTGCCATTACCTGTGATGACAACGAGAGCCCGCGGCACGATCGGGCGGGAAGCGAAACGATACCCTCATCAGGCAGGCGCTGGTGCCGCGATCAGCGGAACAGCCGGAGCGCGCACGCATCAAGTCTCCGCCCGCAGTCGCCCGGACGATGATGCACGATGATGCCGGGCCAGTACGCTTCGTCAACTTCGTCCCGCGTGGGTGATGTCAACAGTACGATTTCGTCCTATACTCCAGATCGAATGGAAGCTACCTCGAAGGGATAGATGGGTGTCGAGCACGAATCTGGGAGAACGCGAGCGCGTCGTCTTGCCCGCATCGGGACCGACCTCACGGCAAAGCTGGCGGCCGTGGCGCGAGCGGCGGCTGCTCATGCCCGCGCTTGTCGCGGCATATATGGTGTTGTGGGGCGTGTCGGGACTTCCGCACTGGAACATCACGGACTTTGACGCTTTCTTTCTGCCCGCCGCGCGGGTTGCGCTCGCCGGGCACCCCTTTGCCATCTACCAGGTGCGCTATCTGGATATTTATCCCGATGCGAACGGCCCCCTAAGCATCCTGCCGCTGACGCTTGTCGCCGCTATTGCACAGCGGCTGCACTGGCTGAACGATCCCTCGCTGCGCCGCATGCTCGTGATGGGAGCTTTTGCCGTCTTCCCGCTGCTGATGGCTCGCGAAGCCCTGCTTGCCTCCGACCGGCTCCGGGCACGTCCGCTGGCGGGCTGGCCGCGTGTCTTCGCGTGGGGGTTAATCATTCTCTCGCCTGAGCTGTGGCACACCGTTCTCCTGTATGGTCACATCGAGATTCCGATCATGCTCTGGCTCACGCTCCTGGCGATTCGGGCGCTGGTGAGCGAGCGGATTGTGCTAGCGGGCGCGCTGCTGGGACTGGCACTGCTGACGCGCAGCATGTCGGTCCTCTATCTCATGCCGCTGGTTGCCGTGCTGCTGGCGCACCGGCGCTGGCTCGCGGCTGTGCGTGTAAGCGCCGTGGCCGGGCTGGTAACGGCGCTTGGATTGCTGCCGTTTTGGCTTGCTGATCGCAACGACCTGATCTACTCGCTAATCACCTTCCGCTCTGGCCTGATCGTCGGAGGCGGCTCCATCTGGGGTCTGTTTCTCGGCACCCCGCTTGAGGCGGTAGGGCTGCGCTATGATGCCGTGCTGGCGATCGTCGTGGCGCTCGCGCTGACGATCATCACGCTCACCATCCGGCCTGATCTGCGTTTCTCGTCGCGGGATATCTATCTGCTTCTCGCGCTGACTGGACTCTGCTTTCCATTCTTCATCAAGACGCTCTGGCCCTACTACTTTCTCGATCCATACGTCTGGTTCGCCGTCTGGTGGATCACTGGCGATCGCCTGTTGCCGGATCTTCGCGGGCTGATCTTGCGCGTGACGGGGCTGGCGCTGCCGCTGGCGGCCGTAGCCACAGCGCAGATAGCCGAGCAGGGCCTCTCCGTGTCCGTTCGCGGCGTCTGGCTGCCAGGGTGGAGTGCCGCGGTCTGCGCGGCGCTTTTCATCATGATGACCACCTGCGCGACCATCCTGTGGGCTGGTGAAGCGCGCCTTGCGAGCTGGCTCACACGCCACCCGCGAGCACAGAGAGTGGATTATAATACGAACGGAAACGCTCCACCGGCATGATGAGGCACGCAGCCTGATCCAGCGGGGAGCATCACAAGCGAGCGAATATGCGATTACCTGATCATGTGGTCCCTACCTCCTATCTGCTGGATGAGGATAACCGCCAGCTTTTCGTGAGCTGGTCGGACGGGCACGAAAGCATCCATCCATACGAGATGCTGCGGCGCGAGTGTCCCTGCGCGTGGTGTGCGGGCGAAGGCGGCCAGCCTGGAGCGGTGGATGCCGCGACGGAATTCACTGAGCAGCAGACGACCATATATGAGCTACAGATGGTCGGCCGCTACGGACTTACACCTGTCTGGGGAGACGGCCACCGCACCGGAATCTATACATACGAGCGGATGCGTGATCTTTGCCAGTGCGACGCGTGCCGGCAAGAGCGCGACGCGCGACGGGCCACGAAGCGATGAGGAGTGGACGAGGAGTTTATGAGCGATAGCCCCCCGGAAACCGTGACCAGGCAAGAGTGGCTGGCACGCATCCATGTGACCCTGAAGCCAGTCGTGCTCGATCCTCAGGGAGACGCTGTGCTGGATGGATTACACCAGCTTGGATTTGGCGCAGTGTCGTCTGTGCGCGTCGGCAAATACCTCGAAGTACGGCTCAACGCCGACGACGAGCGCTCGGCTGGCGATGCCGTGCGTCAGATGTGTGAAAAGCTCTTGGCAAATCCCGTCATTGAGCGGTATGATTTCAGCGTCGAGAAGCGAGAGCCATCCGCGGAGGCTTAGGACTTCGCATCCGCTCTCGCACGAGAAATGACCTTCGGGGCAGGGTGTAATTCCCGACCGGCGGTGAGGCGCGCAGAACGCGCCAAGCCCGCGAGCTGGGCAGTAGCCTGGCAGATCCGGTGTGATTCCGGAGCCGACGGTACAGTCCGGATGGGAGAAGGTCGAAGCGTAGCCGCGCGCACCGGTAGGTGCCGCGTGGTCATACGTGTTCGCCTGCGTGTCGCCCTAGGTCGGTCCCTCCGGCTGGGGCGACGGTTTTTTTCCGGGCGCCTCAACGGAGATCCGAGGAGGTGTCCGTATGGCCATCGAGTCCATGCGAGGAACCCAGTCTCCGCCGGAGGCGCTTACGCCTGCCGTCACCTCTGGCGGCATCCGTGCGCCCGCGAGCCAGCGCGCGAAACGCGCGCTCACCCTGAATGGCTGGCCGAGTCGCGTTCCTCCACTCGCGCTGGGCGTGCTTTTCGTCATCGCCTGGCAGTTAGCTTCCACATCGGGAGCCGTTCCTTCGTATCTGCTGCCAGCGCCGCGATCTGTCCTCAATGCCTTCTGGCAGGCGTTACAAACCGGCCTGCTGCTGCCGTACGCCGCCACCACGCTGGTGGAGAGTCTGGCGGGCTTCCTGCTGGGCACAGCCGTCGCGCTGCCGCTTGGGTATAGCATCGCCCGCAGTTCCGTGCTCGCGAGGATGCTGGAGCCCTATATGGCGGCGAGCCAGGCGTTGCCAGCGGTGGCACTGGCGCCGCTGCTCGTCCTCTGGCTGGGCTATAGCGTGCTGCCCATCGCTGTGCTCTGCGCTTTGATCGTCTTCTTCCCCACGACGGTAAATACCGTGCTCGGGTTGCGCACGCTGGATCGCGACATCGTGGATGCCGCGCGCGTGGGTGGCGCGGGCCGCTGGCCGCTCCTCTGGCACATCGAAGTGCCGCTGGCGCTGCCAAGCGTGCTCGCGGGCGTGCGTGCCAGCCTGACGTATTCGATCACCGGCGCGGTCGTGGGTGAATTCGTGATCGGCGATCAGGGGCTGGGCGGCCTCATGAATATCGCCCGCGGCAACTTCGATACCCCCCTTGTCTTTGCCACGCTGCTCATGCTCGGCATCCTCGCGGCGATCATGTATGGCATCGCCCGGCTGGCCGAACGGCGGCTCTCATACCTGGAGGAAAAGTAGCTCCCATGCCTTCATCGCCTATCAACCGGCCCGGCATACGTCGCGCGGGATTCGCCGTGCTCGCCATCGCGCTGCTTTCGACGCTCGCGGCCTGCGGCGCATCTGCCGGTTCCAGTCCCACTGTCGGCACTTCCGGTTCAGATACTCCAGTCACCATCGGCTTGACCTACGTGCCGAATATTCAGTTCGCTCCGTTCTACGTCGCACAGGATCTGGGCTACTACAAGGCCGAAGGGCTCAACGTCACGCTGCATCACCACGCGGCCGCCGAGGATGAATTCGGCGCGCTCGTTGCCGGCCAGGAAAATATGATCTTCGCGAGCGGCGATGAGATTCTGGGGGCGCGCAGTCATGGCGTGCCAATCGTGGATGTAGCGAGTGTCTACCGCCAATCGCCGATCACGCTGATTGTGCCAGCGGATTCCCCGATCCACACGCTGGCCGATCTGCGTGGACACTCGATTGGTGTTCCCGGCCTCTACGGCGCAACCTATATCGGCTTGCTGGGGCTGCTGAAGTCAGCGGGCCTCACACAGCAGGACGTGACGATCAAGGCCATTGGCTACACCCAGAAGCCCGCACTGATGAGCCATCAGGTTGATGCCGTCATGGGATATCTGAATAACGAACCCATCGTCTTCCAGCAAGCCGACTTCCCCATCCGCACGTTTCCGGTTTCCGGCGTCCTGCCGCTCGTCTCGAATGGACTGGCGGCGCTGGAGCCAGAGTTACAGCAGCATCCGGATGTCGTGAAGAAGGTCGTCGCCGCGACACTCAAGGGCGTGCAGTATGTCATCGCGCACCCGCAGCAGGCGCTGAAGATCAGCGAGAAGTATGTGCCCGGTTTGAGCACGCCCTCCAACGCGGCGACCGGCATGGCCGTGCTCAACGCGACGCTGCCCCTCTGGAAGACGTCCGGCCAGTGGGGCTACAACAATCCGCAGGACTGGCAGCAAATGACGACATTAATGCAGTCTCAGGGATTGCTGCCGAAATCAGTAACCGCTACGCAGGCGTATAGCAACGCCTACCTGCCGGGCTGATCGCGTAGCCGCCCGGTGGCGAGTGCGCTTGTCGCCGGGCGTCAGCGCTTGATGAGGTAATCCGCGAAGACAGCCTCCATAGACGGCGAGGCGAGCAGCCCTGAAGCGCCAGTGCGATAGGCGCTGTCGGTAACGGTCCCTACCTGATGGCCATTGATGTAGAGATCGAAGCGGTCTCCCGCCACTTTCGCCTCCAGCCGGTTCTCGTGGTTCAGTCCCTGCGCGATATAGCTACTGGGCTGCGGCGCGCGCAAGGAAGACGGCAGGGTGTTCACGACCCGGGTAAATATCCACTGACCCTGGGCATTGATGGCGAACTCATAGAAGTTGCCCGGAGTCGCCCGCAGAGCCATCCCGTAAAACGCTGATGGATCGCCAGCGATTTGCTTCGCGTACACAGCGAAATCACCATCAGCGACGCTAGCCACCGGCGCGAAGCATACGTGACCGTTCAGGATATGATAACCATCCTTCGCGAAGTAACACTGGCCTGTCTGATTAGTCCACTGGCCGGTATCCGAACGCAGGGAATCAGCGAAAATCGTAGCCGATGGAGATGCCGTCCCACCGGCGCTGTCGTGGTTCACGAGCGTTCTCAGGCCAATCGCCACCAGCACCGCAACCAATACTACGGCCACCACGCCCAGCAGCCTGTTCACCGGCGTCTTGCGTGCTGGCACGTGCGCCGGCCACGCGGGCTGGTTATCAGGGAGACCAGGGGCGTTATGTGGCGCATCCCAATCCCAGGCGGTGCGTGTGCGCATCGGATCGGAAGGCCACGAACCATCCAGACTGGAGGAAGATGGCATCTCGCGATAGGGGAGCGCGTGCGACCGAGAAGCGGATGGGCGAGCGCGATCAGGCGGCCACTGAGACGACATGAGTGCTGTTGGAGGCTCGTCGAATAGCGGCTGCGCGGCGTGATCCGCGCCGCGAACCGGATGTCCCGGTGCGGTCTCGTCAGGATCCCATCCATTCAGAATCATCCGACCGCAGCCTGGGCATTGAGTCTGCCGGGCCGTCTCAATCGCTGTGCCGCAGGTGGGGCAGTACATGGGCATCCTCCGTCCCCATCGCGCGCATCGTGCAGAGCAAAGAAGGAGGCGATGCGACAGCCCGCGCGCTGAGAAGTGGGATGCAGCGCACAGCCGCGCAGCGCCTCCGGAAAAATCGCCGCGCACGCGCCTCACGAACAGCGCGAGCGGGCAGACACTAGAAAAAAGACCTACTGCAACGAACTACGCTGTCGCACTACAGGGTCTAGGCATCCGTTTCACCGTACGGAAGTGGATGCTTCGCCTCCGGTGGGGGCCATGCGGCAAAGCGCTCACTCCCGTCTGGTGTGTGCAACGCGCAACCGAAAACCCGGTAACAGGCACCAAGCCCGCATCACCCCGTACATTGGTCCCACATACCATAGGACACTCCTCCCAGCTATCACGCGGCAGGAGGAAGCAGTCGCAACAGCGAATCGAGCATGCGCCCGGTCGCGCCCCATATACAATAGGAGCCAAAGTCGAAGAAGTGAACCAGGTGTTCCTCTCCTCCACGACGCCACAACTCCGTGCGGTGGATCGATGGGTCGGCTAGCGATTCGAGCGGGGCCACGATGACCTCGGCAACCTCAGCAATATTCGGCCGCAGTTCGGGCAGCTCGTCACCCAGCCAGCCCGCGAATGGCGCAATGAGAAAATTGCTGATGGATGCGTGCACGTGCGGAAGCGCCCCAAGAATATCAACGCCGGATGTCGCGAAGCCAAGCTCTTCCTCGGTTTCGCGCAGCGCAGTGGCTTCGAGCGATATATCCGCAACATCGCGACTCCCCCCAGGAAAGGAGATTTCGCCCCGATGCGCGGTCAGGTCCGCGGAGCGGCGGGTAAAGAGCAGGTAGGGCCGGCCGTCGCGAGCGAAGAGGGGCGCCAGTACAGCCGCAGCGCGAGCAGAAGCGCTCACGCTGGCAGGTATGGCGGGCGGTTGCTGCCGCGCGAGCACATCGCGCAAATAGAGCCGCAAGGAGTGAGCATCGGAGAGCAGGCGCGCGCGTTGAGGCATGGTTTCCGTTCGCTCTCCACTCAAGTCACTGCGCCAGGCCATCGCTGTTCCACTCGAGCGCACCCACACTGTGACAGTCTGTTCATCTTCGTTAAATTGGTTGTAGATCTTGCCGTATCTCTCTTGCGGTGCGCTACCCCCTCTGGTATAATAGCCCGGAGAAGTGGGGGCATGCAACGCGGATAGCGTGGGACGCGACCGCAGGACATCAGATATCAGCGCCGAGAGTGGGACTTGCCCTCGGCGTATTTGTGTTCCAGCACCGTCAGGTATACCAGCACCATTTGCCAACAGGATCAGCAACGCACTCGGCACGCGCGCTCACCGACCAGAGAGACATCGGGTGCGCGAGCTACGGGCCTTACCCGACTGTCGGTTCCCCCCAACCGTGTTGGCCTCACTTCCATTGTCATCGCATGCACGACATCCTGCATGATCTGCGAGCGCGCGGCAAGGAAGATCCTTCTTGCGAGCGAGAAGACCGCAACGGATGTGCATCGCGACGGCATACATTACAACAGGGGGTAACCCATCACCCATGCCAAATGAGGACGGGACAGCACCGGCGACACAGGTGGTCGCCACAGCCAGCGCATCCGGGAGCACCGTGCAGGCCCACGGTGAAAGCGCCAGTAGCAGCGAACAGGTTAGTACGATGAGTAGTGCAGACGACGGCATCACCGCGCGTGAGTACGCGGGGCAAAGCGAGCAGCGACCAGTGGCAAGCGCACTAGACGAAGACACACAGGATTTCAGCGCTATGCAGGCCCTGCTGGATGAACAGGATGCCCAGTTCAAGACGATCAAGCGCGGCGACGTCGTAGAAGGGCAGATCGTCCGCATCGACCAGGACGAGATCCTGGTGGATATCGGCCTCAAGAGCGAGGGCGTGCTCTCCACCAAGGAGCTTCCTGCCGCTGGCTATGGCTCGCTTTCCGAGCTGCATGTCGGCGATCAGGTGCTGGTGTATGTCATCCAGCCAGAGACTCCCGAGGGCCACGCGAACGTCTCGATCAAGCGGGCACGGCTTGAGCGCCAGTGGCGCATCGCGCAGGAGCAGTACGAGCGCGGCGACCTGCTTGAAGCCGAAGTCATCGACCACAACAAGGGCGGCCTGATCGTCAACCTGGAGGGCATCCGCGGCTTCGTGCCGATCAGCCAGATCCTCAATCTCAAGCGGGAAGATACGGCTGATAACGCCGAGACGCAGAACAAGCTCGCCAGTATGGTAGGCCGCAAGCTGCAGCTCAAGATCATCGAGATCAACCGCAACCGCAACCGTCTGATCCTCTCCGAGCGGCTCGCCGTGCAGGAGTGGCGCGCGAAGCGGCGCGAGGAGCTGCTCAACGAGCTGCAGGTGGGCGAGGTGCGCAAGGGCATCGTCAGCAACCTCTCCAACTTCGGCGCGTTCGTCGATCTGGGCGGAGCCGATGGTCTGGTGCATATCAGCCAGCTTGCCTGGAGTCGCGTCAACCACCCCAGCGAAGTGCTCAAGGTCGGCCAGGAGGTCGAGGTGCAGGTGCTGGGCGTGGATAAAGAGAAGAAGAAGATCGCCCTCTCGATCAAGCGCGCCGAGGTGGATCCGTGGACGACCGTCGAGCAGCGCTACCAGGTCGGCCAGCTCGTCAAGGGCACGATCACCAAGATTGCGCCGTTTGGCGCCTTCGCCCGCATCGAGGACGGCATCGAGGGCCTTATCCACCTTTCCGAGCTACCAGTAGGTGTGCAGGACCCAAAGGCCGTGCTGAAAGAGAGCCAGGAAGTTACGGTGCGCATCCTGCGCATCGATCCGGAGCGCCGGCGTCTGGGTCTCTCGATGCGTCAGGTCGATGAGAGCGTCTACGCGGGCGAGCAGGCTGGCGAGGCCGTGACGGCCACCGCCGAGGCCACGCCATCTGCGGAAGCGGCGCCTGAGGAAGCGCGCCCGGCGCCCGCGCCTGAAGCGTCCGCTCGCCAGCCGCAGCAGGAAGCCCCGACGACCGCCATGGCGGCAGCCTTCCAGGCGGCGATGAGCCAGCAACGCGAAGCCACGCCGGAAAGCGCGCCAGCTCCGGCTGCCGAGGCCACAAGTGCGCCAGCGGCGCCAGCCGCCGCTCCGGCAGCGGAAGCTGAAACAGCCAGCCCCGCGGAAGCTGCTACGACGCCGGAGGCCGCGGAGTCCACGGAGGTGCCCGCACAGGCCGAGGCCGAATCTGAGGAAAGCTCGTCGGGAGCGGGTGAGTCCTAAAGATCCGGAGAGGTTCGAGCACACGCGCCCGGCATGTTGCGACGGCGCGCGTCGCCGGCCGTTGCCGTCGATGACGGTGACGGCCGGTGTGTATTTTATGCCGGCTGGCATAGCAACCGAGATGACCACGTTACTCCCGGCGTATATAGCGTTATACAGGATAATACGGAAGTCAGCGAAGTAGGTGTAGTTCATCGGAGCGATATCAGCAGCGCCATGTCCTTACGATGTACAATAGGATTAAGCACAGACGCGTACCGCTCCGCCAGGATTTGGTGCTCGATTGCCTGGAATGGCATCCAGGGTGCGTAAGCAGCGCTACAGTTCTCGTAGGTCGTGCGTCTGGCGACCACTGGTTGTCGGGCAGTTCTGGTCCATTGGACCGAGGCCACGCCAGCGCGTTGTGGCCCCTAGAGAGGGGAGAGCATGCGCCGCTCGATGCCCACGGGAGGATGTGTCACGTGGCGCGCGATCAGGCCGGATACCCAGTGCGACAGTCAGGTGTGGAAGGCAGGATTTTCCACCTTGGCGCGGTAGAAAAGAATATCCTGTGTGATCGTTGTGCAGCGATGCGCGGCGGGCTGCAGGCAACGTGAAGCCTTTCAGGCGAGGAGCGTGTAACGAACGAGATGTCCAGGTAAGCTGCCTCGCGAGGCAGCTGCCCATCTGGCAACGCCATGTGAGGAGCGAAGGTTCCTTGGCGCTCGTCGAGAACGCGGCGTGCATTTGCGCGAACGGGTTTACCTGATCACTAGGGACCAGTTTCACCCTCGGCCTCGAAAGGGGGATAAATCAGGTGAACGATAGAGACAGATTCGATAAGTTTACGGAGCGGGCTCGGCGGGTTCTGAGCCTCGCACAGGAAGAAGCACAACGCTTCAACCATAATTACATCGGTACCGAGCATCTGCTGCTTGGCCTCGTCCGTGAGGGCGATGGGGTAGCCGCGCAGGTCCTGAGGAATCTTGGCGTCGAGCTGAATAAGGTGCGTAGCGCCGTTGAATTCATCATCGGCCGTGGAGATCGCATCGTTCTCGGGGATATCGGGCTGACGCCGCGGGCGAAGAAAGTCATCGAGCTTGCGGTGGATGAGGCGCGCCGGCTGAACCACCATTACATCGGCACGGAGCACCTGCTCCTCGGGCTGGTGCGCGAGGGCGAGGGCATTGCCGCTGGCGTGCTGGAGAGCCTTGGCGTCAACCTCGAAAAGGTGCGCACCGAGACCATCAAAGTGCTCAGCCAGTCGGGTGGCACGCATGCCGAATCGCGTGGTGAGAAGCACTCGAAGACGCCGACAATCGACCAGATGGGCATCGATCTCACGGCGGCGGCGCGGGCGGACAAGCTCGATCCCGTCATTGGCCGCGAGACGGAAATCGAGCGGGTGATCCAGATCCTCTCGCGGCGCCAGAAGAACAATCCGGCGCTGATTGGCGAGCCTGGCGTCGGCAAGTCAGCTATCGTCGAGGGCCTGGCGCAGCGCATCATCTCAGGCGAGGTGCCTGAGACACTGCAGGGCAAGCGCCTGCTTACGCTGGATGTCGGTTCGCTCGTCGCCGGCACGAAGTATCGTGGCGAATTCGAAGAGCGTCTGAAGAAGATCATCGAGGAGATCCGCAACAGCCAGGATTGCATCATCTTTATTGATGAGGTTCATACGCTGGTTGGCGCGGGTGCGGCAGAGGGCGCGGTGGATGCCGCGAACATCCTCAAGCCGGCGCTCTCACGTGGTGAGCTTCAGTGCATTGGCGCGACCACACTCGATGAATATCGCAAATATATCGAGAAAGATGCCGCGCTACAGCGCCGCTTCCAGGAAGTCATCGTTCGCGAATCCAGCGTCGAGGAGACCATCCAGATCCTGAAGGGCATCCGGGACAAGTACGAGTCGCACCACCGCCTGAATATCTCGGATGAGGCTCTGAAGGCTGCCGCCGAGATGGGCAGCCGGTATATCACAGACCGCTTCCTGCCGGATAAGGCCATCGACCTGATCGATGAGGCGGCCAGCCGTGTGCGCATGCAGCGCTCACTTGCTCCGCTGAACCTGAAGGAAGCGACACGTGGTCTGGAAGCCGTTCTGCGTGAGAAGGACGAAGCCATCCAGAATCAGGATTACGAGCGGGCGGCCGAGCTGCGCGACCGCGAGGTCAAGCTCCGCGACCGCATAGCCAAGCTTGAATCTGGCTGGCACCGGGAGCAGGATAACGAGCGCCCGACCGTCAACGAAGAGGATATCGCCCAGATCGTCTCGATGTGGACGGGTATCCCGGTGATGCGCATCGCGCAGGAAGAATCCGCGCGCCTGCTTGAGATGGAATCCGCGCTGCATAAGCGCGTCATCGGGCAGGAAGAGGCCATCGACACCATCAGCCGTGCCGTCCGGCGGGCGCGCGCGGGCCTGAAAGATCCCAAGCGGCCTATCGGCTCCTTCATCTTCATGGGCCCGACTGGTGTCGGCAAGACGGAGCTCGCCAAGGCACTGGCGGAGTTCATGTTTGGCAGTGAGGACGCGCTCATCAAGATCGACATGTCCGAATTCATGGAACGCCATGCAGCCGCGCGACTGGTCGGCGCGCCTCCGGGATATGTCGGCTATGAAGAGGGCGGCCAGCTCACCGAGGCTGTGCGCCGCAAGTCGTACAGTGTGATCCTGCTGGATGAGATTGAGAAGGCGCACCCGGATGTCTTTAACATGCTGCTCCAGATTCTGGAGGACGGCAAACTGACAGACGCCAAGGGGCGCACGGTCGACTTCCGCAACACCATCGTCATCATGACGTCGAATGTCGGCGCGCAGCTACTCAACCGCGAGGCCGCCATCGGCTTCACCCAGAGCACGGATAAGGACAAGCAGGCCAAGTCCGACTATGATGCCATGAAGGATAAGGTGCTCGGTGAATTGAAGAACACCTTCAAGCCTGAGTTCCTGAACCGTATCGATGCCATCATCGTCTTCCACAGCCTGCGGCGTGAGCATGTGCGTGAAATCGTCGACCTCATGCTGAGCCGTGTTCGCGCCCAGTTGACCGAGCAGCAGGTGGAGCTGCTCGTGCCGGATGGCTCGAAAGATTACCTGGTATCCAAGGGATACGATCCGCAGTACGGCGCGCGTCCGTTGCGGCGCACCATCCAGAACCTGATCGAAGATCCGTTGGCGGAGGGCCTTTTGCAGGGTCGCTTCCGGCCGGGTGACATCGTTGAGGCGGTAGAGCGTGACGACAGCATCGCGCTCGAAGTCCACGAGCGACACGAAGAGTTGTTGCGGCAGCTGCCACCGCCGTCCGAGCCGGCGCTCTCGGCGGGAGATGCGGGCGGCAACGAATAATAGCGGAACCATAACCTGTACGCCATCTCAGGCGTAAGGAAGGTAACGCGCTGGGGCGTGCTTCGGGGGTTTTCCTCCGGGGTGCGCCCGTTCTTGTCTCGAATAGGTCACGCCGGCAGCGCGAGCGCTTTCGCTCGTGCGCCACGGCGCGGAAATTGCCAGGGAATTAAAGAGAATGCCGCGAACGCGCACCCGGTTCATCTGCCAGCAATGCGGATATGAAAACGCGAAGTGGATGGGACGTTGCCCCGACTGCGGCGCGTGGAACAGCATGGTGGAAACCGTCGAGACGCCGACATCGACGGCCACGGGCCGTCCCGCAGCGCATGGCTATGGCATGAAAGAGGAACCGGTCGCCCTGCCGGAAGTGCGCGCTGCGGGATTCGAGCGCGCGCAGACGGGCTCACCAGAACTTGATCGGGTGCTTGGCGGCGGCATTGTTCCTGGATCGCTCGTCTTGCTCGGCGGTGAGCCAGGCATCGGCAAGAGCACGCTCTTGCTTCAAGTCGCGGGCGCACTCGCCGAGCACTTAAGCGACGTCCTCTACATCTCAGCGGAAGAATCACCTCAGCAGGTCAAGATGCGGGCGGAGCGGCTGGGCATCGCGTCGGAGCACCTCTATCTGTTGGGTGAGACTGATCTTGATGCCATTCTTGAAGCGGCGGAGCGCCTGCGTCCGGCGCTCATCATCGTCGATTCGATCCAGACCGTCGCGTCTTCCGATGTGACATCCGCGCCCGGCAGCGTGAGCCAGGTGCGTGAATGCACGCTCCGCCTGATGCGATTCGCGAAACACAGCCAGTCTCCCGTTTTTATCATCGGCCACGTTACAAAGGAAGGCACCGTTGCTGGCCCGCGCGCGCTGGAACACATTGTCGACGCGGTACTCTATCTGGAAGGGGAGCGCTATCATATTTACCGTCTGCTGCGCGGCGTCAAGAACCGTTTCGGAGCAACAAATGAGGTCGGCGTCTTCCAGATGCGCGGCGAGGGCTTGCAGGATGTCGAGAATCCTTCCGCGCTGTTCCTGACGGACCACAGCGGGGCCGCCACCGGCTCAGCAGTCGTCGTCAGCCTGGAAGGGACGCGCCCGCTCCTGGTCGAAGTGCAGGCGCTAGTCTCAACGACACCCTACGCAACACCTCGCTGCACCGTGAACGGGTTTGACCACAACCGGATGCTCATGCTCCTTGCGGTACTGACGAAGCGTGTGGGATTATCCCTGAGCAACCAGGATGTCTATGCCAACGTAGCCGGGGGCTTTTCGCTCGGTGAGCCGGCAGCGGATCTGGGCATCGCCGCAGCCGTGGCATCCAGCTTCCGGGAGCAGACGATCCAGCCTGGAACCGTGCTGCTTGGCGAAGTTGGCCTGGGTGGCGAGCTTCGCCCGGTGACGCGTGTGGAGGCGCGCATTCGCGAGGCGGCCAAGCTTGGCTTCAAGCAGTGCGTGCTGCCCACCATGCGCCCAACCATCGAGAAGGAGTTGATTAGTACTTCTGGAGATGTGCTGACGCTGATACATGTTGGCACACTTGCCGAAGCATTAGCCGTCGCGTTCTCATCATAGGCCAAGGCACAGGTAGTATACTATGGCGGTCAGCGTGACATCTCAACACAAGGTGAAACACGCCGAAAGGCGCGGGCGCTGGAATGCCATTCGCCAGAAGGAGGTTTACAGGCTGTTTACACGGGGTGACGTCCTGGCATGGACGATGGAGTGGATTTCGCGCTTTACCCTACCCTTCGCAGCATATGACTCTGGACTCATCCGCGCCGCATATGCGACGCAACCACTGCACGTCCGCATCCCCGACGCCAGGATTCTGTGCGCGCGGCTCGCGCGCTCGAGGCGCCAGGCCATGACAGGAATATGGCCTGATCGGAGGACATCATGTCTGGCAGAGTCATTCGAGGAATTATCGGACTTATCGCGGGTATCGCCGTCGCGGTTGGCGTATACGAAAATCTCATCAATACCCCGCCAAAGCTGTTGCGCGATGTACCGCTGAGTGGCATCATCGGTATCGCGGCGGTGAGCGGGCTGTTCGCGCTCATCATCGCGATCTACATCTCGCTGGTTCCCTATCGCTGGGTGCGCGACCAGATTCGCCACGCGCAGGTCAGCGACCTCGTTGCGGGCGTCATTGGCCTCTTCGTGGGCCTCAGCATCGCCGCGCTCACCAATATCTTCCTCTCGCAGATCCGCTTTCTTCAGTTGGGGCAGTGGCTGCCGATCCTTGCGGCGCTCCTCTTCGCGTACATCGGGATCGCTATCGCCGTGCTGCGCAAGGATGACTTCGCCTGGCTCTTTTCTTCCGCGCTCGCGGCCAGCCGCGCGCGCCGGCTCGCCCGCGAAGACCGTGAGCGCGAGAGCGATGAGCACGAGGAGCATGGCCGCTTGCGCGACCGTCTCACCCCGCGCCGCAACGTGCGCACCAGCGACCGCATCCTGGTCGATACCAGCGCGATCATCGACGGGCGCATCGCGGACATCAGCCAGACCGGCTTCGTCACCGGAACGCTCGTGGTAACGCGCTTCGTGCTTGAGGAGTTGCAACGGATAGCGGATTCGTCCGACGCTATGCGACGCAACCGGGGCAGGCGCGGGCTGGAGATCCTGCAGCGCCTGCAGCGGGACGAGACAGTCAGCGTCGAAATCTCCGATGCCGATGTGGAGAACATACACGAGGTCGATGCCAAGCTCGTCAAGCTGGCCCGGCAGTGGCGTTGCCCTATCATCACCAATGATTTCAACCTGAACCGCGTCGCGGAACTGCAGGGCGTGAAAGTGCTGAACATCAATGAACTGGCGCATGCCGTGAAGCCCATCCTGCTGCCCGGCGAAGAGATGAACATCAAGATCATGCAGGACGGCAAAGAGAGCGGGCAGGGCGTGGGCTATCTTGATGACGGCACGATGATCGTCGTCGAGGGCGGCAAGCAGTATATGGGGCAGACCATAGACGTCACCGTCACCCGCGTCTTGCAGACCGTGGCCGGGCGCATGATCTTCGCGCATCCGAAAGAAATGGCCACCGGCACTGCCTCCGCGCGCCGGACTGGCACGGCCTGATCCGGCTACTATGGATGAGCGCGCTACGAGACATGTCGCCGCTGATTCCGCTCCGGATGCCTGCATGCAGGTCATCGTGATTGCGACACACGATCCGGAGCGGGATAATCCGGCGTGGCTCGATCTGGACGGCGCGCCGGTTTTTGCGTGGGCCATCGATACGCTGGAGCGCGTTGATGTCGTGAGCGGCATGACGCTCGTGCTCGCCCCCGAGCGCGTGGCGGAGGCACACGCATTAGGCGCACTGCATGGCTGGCAGCGGACGCATATCGTCGCCAGTGGGCCGGAGTGGCATAAATCGCTGCTCGCCGGGCTGCATGCGGTAACGGATAGCTGCCGCTGGATTGGCATTCATGAAGGAAACAGGCCACTCATCACAACCAGGCTGATCCGTACCGCGCTGGCGGCGGCCCGGCAAAGTGGCGCTTCAGCTTTGGGTGAGCCGGTGAAGGACACGATCAAGCGCGTGGCCGGCAACACCATTGTGGAAACGCCCCCGCGCGGGGAGCTGGCCCAACTCCAGACGCCACAAATCTTCGAGCGCGCATGGCTGCAAGAGGCAAGCGAAACATTCCCGCAGGGTCGCGGCGGGGGCCACGAGGCGGTATACGCCTTTGAGGCGGGCATATCCGTCCAGGTGGTGCCCGCCTCAGCGGACAATATGAAAGTCCTCTCCGCGGACGACCTGCCGCTGGCCCATCACCTGCTGAAGCAGCATGACCGGTCTGTTCCGTGAAGTGTGCGGACAGCGCCCGCGCTTGCCCCTGTGGACGTATGTGCTGTATCTTCTACGGGACGTGAGAGTCCACGTGAAGCGGCAAGGCAAGCGGCCAGGGGACGGCTCGTGTAGCGCGTGGGTGCCAATCAGAACTCTTGGTAGACTGGCACAGAATTTGGTACGGTTAGGATACACAGCGTCCCGGCTGCGAATGCCACGTGGCAGTATGTGAAAATGCCAGCACGTACGGCGTGGAAACCGGCAGGGTGGCCGGATCCGGGAGATTTCCGCAGTCTCACCGAAGACGACTGGAGGTCGTGCGAGCAGTGCACCGTGCCGATGTGACCTGGAGCACCGTCCTGTCGTAGGACATAGCAGCATCAGCGCCTACGCAATAGTGCGTAGCGGCTGGTGTACGGGTGCATCGTTTTCGGGGTTTTCACCCTGCGCCGCAATGCGAGAGATCGGGAGGATTGCGTGGAGAGCGCAAGGAAGCCCGGGCAACAGCCCGAGCTGTCGCTTGTCGTCCCCACTCGGAATGAGCGGGGAAACGTAGCGGCGCTGATAGAGCGGGTACATCACGCGTTGAGCGGTGTCACGCATGACATATGGTTCATCGACGATAGCGACGATGACACGCCCGAGGTGATCGAGGAGTACACGCGCAGCGATCCCGCTGTGCATCTGGTTCACCGGGACCCGGAGCAGCGGGATGGGGGGCTGGCGACGGCGGTCGTCACGGGCATGCGCATGGCTCAGGGCGAGTGTATCGCCGTGCTGGATTCCGATCTGCAGCACCCGCCAGAAACACTGCCGGCGATGCTTTCCGCAGCCAGAAACGCTGATATCGTGGTGGCCAGTCGATATACTTCCGGCGGCAGTAGCGGCGGTCTGGATGGTCTCTACAGGCAGGCCATCTCGCGGGGAAGCAAGGCACTCGCCTCGCTGCTTTTTCGCCGCGCACGCGCCACAACAGACCCGATGAGCGGCTTTTTTCTCGTGCGACGCGGCGTCATCGATGGCGTGGATCTGCAACCGAGCGGATTCAAGATACTGCTGGAAATCCTCGTTCGCGGCAAGTGGTTTCACCTTATCGACGTGCCATATCACTTCGAGGAGCGGTTCGACGGTGATAGCAAGGCGACCGCGCAGCAAGGTGTGGCGTATCTGCGCCACCTGAAGCAATTGCGCCTGCACGGTGAGCGTGGACATGGGCCGGTGCATTCACGGGCCATGCGCGTGCCTGCCGGGCCGGACGACCCGCAGCCGCTGGATGACGACTTGCCCGATATGCCAGAGCTCGCCGGGAAGCGGCGGCGTCAGATGCTCTGGATTGTCGCGATTCTGGCGCTGGTCGTTCGCGTCATCCTGCTCCCCATCGGCCACTGGTGGGATTTGACGGTTGACTACAATGTCTTTGTCGATCTCGTGCGTGGCAACTCGCCATATGAGACGATGGTCTATCTCTCCCACATCGCCAGGGCTTCTCACTGGGAGTCGTACTACGAATATTACGCCTATCCTCCTGTGCCGCTCTACATCTACTGGCCGCTGGCACATATCTACGCGCTGATTCACCCCAATCCGCAGTACTTCATTCCGGTTTCCGGCTCGTACGCGATGCCGTCACTACCAATCGATTTCTACTTCTGGCTGAAGCTGCCGATGTGGATCGCGGATTTCATCATCGCGGCATTGCTGGCGCGCATGTCCGGTACGATTCGCGGCTGGCGCGACTACCTGCTGAATCCGTACGTGCTGCTGATTAGCGCGGCGTGGACGTTCGATTCGGTGATGGTGCTCGGTCTGGTGCTTGGCGCGTACTGGCTGCAGCAGGGCAAATTCGCCCGGTCGGGCATCGCGCTTGCGTTCGGCACGATGGTCAAGTTCATCCCAGTGCTCGCCGTGCCGACCTTCCTGCTTTTCATGATCAAGAAACAGCGGCGGGTGCGCGAGATGGTGGTGTTCCTGGCCGCATTCGGCATCGCCTCGGTGATCATGCTGGGGCCGTACCTCAAGGGATTGCTCTATGTCGTCAACTTCCACAGCGGGCGCGTGGGCGGCGGCATGACGTGGCAGATGTACTGGCGGCTGCCGATATTCTTCCCGCCGGGCACACACCTCAACGCCATCTCGCTCGCGATTGGCTCGTTCGATATGCCAACGCTCATGATCGTCATGCTGCTGGCTTACTGGTATATGTTCGTCACAGACATGCGCTTTAATCGCATGATCATCGTGACGCTGCTTGCGTTCTTCGTCGGCTCGAAACTGATCAACGAGCAGTACGCGCTGGTCATGTTCCCATTCGCCTTCCTGGAAGCGCGGCAAGTGGGCGGCGCGTGGCGCTGGTTCGCGCGTCTGTTCTGGATCGTGCCGCTGGCATTCGCCACCATGCGGGTGCCAATCGATCGCTTCCTGTGGCTGTTCTACCATACGATCTTTGGCACGCGCGCCGACTCTATCGCCGTGACAGGCTACACGGGCTTCGAATCACCCTTTGTTCCGTGGAAGAACGTGTCGATAGATGAGCACGCGATACTGCTGCTTGGTGTGGCGTTCTTCTTGCTCTCGGTGATAGCGATCCTCTGGCCGGCCCGCCCGTCGCGGGTACGGTTCCAGCGGCTCTGGCTCCCGCAGCCAGCCGCGATACCCGTAGTGGCGGCCAGCGACGCGGAATCCGCCGTTGAGCCACGCGAAGGCGCAATCCCTGGCATCGCCCGCGTTCTGGGCGACGCGGAAGCTGGCCCTGAAATTGTGTTGCGGAGATAGGCAGGTATGCGTCCTGCTGGTGAGTGTCGCGGTGTAGGGACTGGCCCGCGCTGACAGGAGATCAAGGAACCATGTTTCAGACGCTCAAGACCGGAGACCGGCTGAACGTCCGGGTGAAAGCCTTCGTGACGAAGGCGATCACGCCGGTCGTCTTGCTGGCCGGCCTGCTCATACTCGTCGTCTACCACTTTCATGGCGTGCTCCAGTTGACGACGGCGCAGCAGAACCAGTACAACGGCATCATCGCTTACAGTGGCGGACCGCTTGCCGTCACATTCGACCAGAACGCGGGCACGAACCGACCACAGATTACGTTCGCCGATGCGAAAGTGCTTTCCATCGTAGACTGGGATTCGACCATCTCCGTTGATGGCACGGTCACCAACCTCTGGGACAGCTCCCACGGGTACTCACAGGACAACACCAAGCGGCAGATTTTCTCCACCTCAACGGGCACCAACTGGCAAGTGATTCAGATCATCACGCTGCTAACCGATCGTACCGTGCAGGTGCAGTACGAATTTGTCGCGCCACGTGTCGATTCCACCGAGCCTCAGAACGTCGTCCTGACCATCTCGCACTTGCAGCAATCGCTTGAACAGCCGCAGATCAAGGGCAATACGCTCACCGCGCTCGTGCTGCCACATAAAGTCACGTCGCTCACGAACACATCCGTGCCCAAGCCCATGGGTACCTTGACGGTCAAGGTAAGTGGGCCAGCCGTCAGTGGCAATGACATCGGCATTCAGAACCTGCAGGCCCAGGCGACATCCACGAACTCCCTCGTGACCGTGTTCGACACCTTCACGACAACCTACACCGTGCGGAACCCTCAGGTAGACCGGATGATTCCGCTGGGCACGGAGACGATCACATATAACACGTCCATCGCGCCGGGCCAGCCGTTGCCATCGAGCAGCCCCACGCCGTGAGATGCCAGCGGGCTACGAAGAATTGTCAATCATGCGCGCTTGAGTGAAATAGGGCGCTTCTGCTAAAATGGCGGCTAAGAGGGCAGGCGCGATGCCGCCTGCCCGTACGTTCCCGCGACGACCGGTCAGGGTTGCCCGGAGCGGGTCAGCGGGTGCGCGTAGCGCCGGAACGCGCGCTCACCCTACGGCGGGCCAGTCTCGCCGTGAGGAGCTTGCATGAGCGACGTTTCGACGACATCACGTCTGTCTCATCCCTCCGGAAGCGGCCCCGCCGCGCGCGCCGGACGCTACGCCAGTTACGTCTTCTGGCTGATGTTTCTCATCAATTTCCTCAATTACGCCGACCGGTTTGTTTTTACGGCGCTCGCGAACGTGCTCAAAAGCGAGCTGAACTTCAATGATTCCCAGATTGGGCTGCTCAGCAGCGCTTTTCTGCTTGTCTACACCATCGTCGCGTTTCCGCTCGGCTTCGTAGCTGACCGCGTCAGTCGCAAGCTCATCGTCGCCCTTGGCGTGGGCCTGTGGAGCGTCGCGACGGCGATGACGGCGCTCATCGGTAGCTTCTGGGGGATGGTTGGCATCCGTGCGCTCGTAGGGGTGGGTGAGGGCAGCTACTATCCAGCCGGCACGCCAATGCTCGCGGCATGGTATCCACCGGGGAAACGCGCAAGTGTTCTGGCACGCTGGGGCGTCGGCTCGCTGGTCGGCGCAGGCGTCGGCTTTCTTGTGGCGAGCTTTCTGGCGGGGCCGCAGTGGCGACTCGCATTTTTCGCTACGGGCGCTCCCGGGCTGGTCCTGGCGGTTCTCATCGGCCTCACGCGGGAGCGCGTGCGGCACGAGGACGATCCGCCGGAGGAACACGAAGCTATCGAAGGTTCGTTCTGGCAGCGCGTGCGACTCTACCTCCGCATCCGGACGCTCCGCGTCATCCTCGCGATGCACGCGCTGGGCTTTTTCGCGCTGACCGCGCTCACCACGTTCCTCGTCATCTACCTCGGCGCGACCTACGGCACATCCACCTACGGAAAAGACGGACTGAGCGAAAAGATGGTCGTCCTGATCCCTGGTGTGCTCCTGCTGCTCGGCGGCATCGGCGGCAATCTTTTCGGCAGCTGGTGGGCGAACCGGCTGAGCAGGCACACCACCGGCGCGCGCGTGCTGACCGGCGGCCTGGGCTTTCTGATTGCCGCGCCGCTTGTGATTCTCGTTCTCACCGCACCGACCATCCTCGGCGCGATCCCCGCGTATGCGCACGCCGCCACTTCCACACAAGTGAGCATCGGCGTCGCGGCGTTCGCCATTCTGGGAGTCACGGTGGCATTCTTCCTGAACGTCTATAACGGGCCGACCAGCGCCGCACTACAGGACGTGGTGCCGCCGGCCGCCCGCGCCTCGGCGGGAGGGCTGGAACTGACGCTCGCGCACCTGCTGGGCGATAGCTACGCGGGAGCCGCTGTCGGGGGACTTTCCTTTCTGCTCGGCACGGCGCTCGGTGGGGAGCAGATCGGGCTGGCGCTGCTGCTGACGTGCCCGGTCGTGCTGGTCGCCTCTGGCATCGTGGGCATATGGGGCAGCCGCTTCTACGCGCCGGATGTCGAGGCGCTAGGCAGCTCATCAGAGGCGATGCTGGGCATCGAGGCGCGGGTGGACTAGTCCCCAAAACGTCACGCCGCTTTGACGCGCTCGCGCTCCGCATGCTACACTCGCGCCCGGCGGCTGTCCATTCCGGGTGGCCGCGCCGCCCCCCAACAGCCGCAGCGGAGGACAGACATGACCGCGATCTGTGTCGCGAACAATAAGGGCGGTGTGGGCAAAACAACCACTGCCGTCAATCTCGCCGCCGGTCTCGCCCGGCTCAACTATCGCGTTCTGGTGGTGGATGTCGATGGACAGGCCAACGCCACCTATGCGCTCACCGGACGTGTGCATCCGCGTCCCTCGCTCTATGACGTGCTCGCGGGCGACCGCAAGCTGGAATCGCTCATCTGGCAGACGAACGAAGAAAACGTCTGGATCGTTCCCGGCGATGACCGGCTGCAGGATGTCGAGACTGAGCTTGCCGCCAAGCCTGGGCGCGAGTGGCGTCTGGCCCGCGCGCTGCATGGGCTGGCATACGACTACATCATCATCGATACGCCGCCCGCGCTTGGCCTGCTGACGCAGAACGCGCTTGCCGCCTCCCATCGCGTGCTGATCCCCATCTCGCTCACCGAATTCAGCCTGATCGGGATGGACAAGCTCGAAGCCACCATCGAGGAGATGAAATATCAGCTCGATCTCGACGATCTCGAAGTCTGCGGCGTGGTCGCGACGTTCTACGAAGAGACCAGCACGGCGCGCGAGACCTGGGGCATCCTCGAAAAGAAATATGAGGGGCGCCTGCTGGAGACGCGCGTACCCAAGAATCTTGATCTGGAGAAGGCGCATCGCCAGAACGAAAGCGTCCTGAGCTTCGCGCCCAATAGCAGCGGTGGCCGCGCCTACGCGGAACTGGCCCGGGAGGTGAAGCGTCTTGTCCCAGCGAACTCGCAGCCATACGACCGGCGCCGACGTCTCCACTCCGCCTGATCCGCAGAGCGCGCCCTCTCCCGATGCGCACCGGCTTCTCGCGCCGGAATCGCTCGCGCGCACGTTGCGTGCGGTGGCGGACGAGCTGGAACGTGATCCCGAGCTGGCTCGCCGGGTAGCGGGTCGCCTCTCACCAGCCGATGGCGTTGCCGCCGCGCTCGGCACAACGGGCGTGGCCGAGGAGCACGCGCCTGCGCCAGTGGATGCCGAGCCGTCCATGCGAGGGCGCGGCTCGACCGGCTCGCGCAAGCGACTCGTGCCCGGCACCGATCCCGGCCTGGGCACAGGCATCCCCGATCCATACGCGCTTTACAAGCGGCTGGGCAAGGCAGGACTGCGCGAGGCTCTGTCGGAGCTGCGCGCCGGCACTTTGCGTGCGATCATCCGCGAGCATCACCTGGACCCCGAACAGTCGCTGGCGGGCATCAACGACGCCGCCAAGCTGCGCGCGGCCATCGTGAAGGCGACGACCAGACGCAAGTAGGCACGTGCGCCATACCGTGAGTGGTGTGTGACGGCATACCGCATCTCGCGTGAGAGGGCTGTGAGACACGGCGGCGAAGCTTCTTCCGGAGTGCAGTAAGCGGCGGAAGAGGCTATCGCATGGTAGATGTAGCGCAGCCGGAGCAGGTGATTGTCGTCGAGCATCTCAGCAAGCATTTTGGCGGCCTGCGGGCCGTTGACGACATCAGCTTCACGGTAGACAGGGGCGAAATCTTCGGGCTGCTGGGTCATAATGGAGCGGGCAAGACCACCACCATCCGCATGTTGACCGGACGCGCCCGCCTGACGAGTGGGAGCGCGACCCTTGCCGGTTATGATCTGACGACCCACCTCGATCGCATCAAGCCACTCATGAATGTCGTCGGCGAGGACCAGAATCTCTACGAACGACTTAGCGGCTACGACAATATGCGATTTTTCGCGGACCTCTACGGCGCGCCCGCCAGCCGCGTCAACACCCTGCTCGATTTGGTGGGGCTCCGGGAGGTCGCGAAACGCCAGGTCAAGAAGTATTCGAGCGGCATGAAGCAGCGCCTGCTGGTGGCGCGCGCGCTGATCAACTCGCCGCGGATTCTCTTTCTGGATGAGCCGACGCACGGACTCGATCCCGCAGCCGCCCGCGACGTGCGCCAGATTCTGAAGCAGCTCAGCCAGGACGGTACAACCATCTGCCTCACGACGCACTACATGGAAGAAGCTGACGAGCTCTGCCATCGCGTTGCGTTCCTCAGTCAGGGCAAGATCGTGGCGCTGGATACCCCCCGTGAACTGAAGCTGCGCCAGGGCCGCCGTACCGCGCGCGTATTGCTGCGAAGTCGCGAGGAGCGCACGGTGAGCCTGGATGATCCAGTAGACGCGCGCCAGCTCGATGCCTGGATGGCCGCTGGCGATGTGCTCTCGATTCATTCCCAGGAAGGTACGCTCGCGGATGTCTTTATCGCGCTTGCCGGGCGACCGCTCTAGGGGAGGGGACATAGTATGCGGATACAGACCCTGCTGACGATTCTGCGGAAAGACCTGCGAGATGCCATCCGCGATTCGCGCGTCGTCATCGCCATCCTCGTACCTCTCGGCGTCGGCGTGCTGTATTACGCGATATTCCCGGATGTGGCGGTCCTGCCAAGCGCCACGGTTGTCTATACCGCCGCCGATACCACGACGCTGCCTCGCGTGCTGACATCGGTCACGGCAAACACGGTGCATCTCACGCTCAAGACTGTGGCAACACCGGCTGACGTGCGGCAAGACGTTGCCAACAAGACGGCGGACCTGGGCCTGGTTATCCCCGCTGGCTTCGATTCGGCACTCCAGCAGGGAAAGACGCCCGCGCTGGTGATTGTGCGCCCGGCATCGCCCAGCACAGGCAGTTCATACACGCTGGCCGCGATGGATCAGGTTCTGCGCCAGATGGCGGGGCAACAGCCGCCAGCAATGATGCAGGTGGAAACCGCGCCATCGTCACAAGTGGGATTCGAAGCGCTGCTCATGGATATCGGCCTGCGCCGCTATTTCGTGCTGGCGTCCGTGGTGATGCTGGTAGGCATGATCACCATGCTGGCCGTACCGATAGTGCTGGCCGAGGAACGGGAAAAGAAGACCCTCGAAGCGCTGATCATGATCGCGTCCTATCCGGAAGTGGTCGCCGCGAAGGCGCTGCTGGGCGTTGTCTACGTAGCCATCGCGGTCCCGCTGCTGCTGATGGTCACCCGCGTGTTTCCGGGTCAGCTCCTGTCGTTCGTCGCCGGATTCGGCTTGCTCAGCATCGGCCTGATCGGCTTCGGGCTGCTGCTCGGCAGCCTGTTCAGCGCGAACCAGCTCAACACCTGGGGGTCGATCTTCCTGGTTCCCATCATCCTACCGGCGTTCTTTATCGGCATCCCCATCCCGTCGGCGGTCGAGCAGTTGCTCCTGTTGATTCCATCGACCCACGCGATGCGTCTGGCCGTAAACAGCGTGACCGGGACGGCCATCTTTCCGAATGCGTGGCTTTCCTATGTCGTTCTCGTTGCCTGGGCGGCTATCGCTTATGCGCTGCTGCTCTGGCGGCTCTCGCGGCGTGAAGACTAAGCAGCTTGCCGTGCGACATCGGATATGAGCGCGTGCGCATCGCGCAGCGTTTGATCCATATCATACCTTTCGCTCGCGAGAGTTAGATGGCATACTATATCCTGTCTCTGGAAGTCTCACTTTTACGTACAGGTTATGCACGGGCAGACGGTGTGTATGGGGTTCATGATGAAGAAACTCGAATATAAGTGGATCGCCCTGGCGGTTACCACTGTTGGCGCGCTCATGGTGGCTATCGATTCGACAATCGTAATTCTCGCTTTGCCCAATATGATCACGGATCTCCATTCCAATCTCGTGCGCATGACGTGGGTGCTGATGGGCTATCTGCTGGTGAGCACGGTGCTGCTGCTCACCTTTGGCCGCATGGCGGATATGTTTGGCCGCGTGCGCATGTATAATCTCGGCTTTATCGTCTTTACCGCGGGTTCTGTGCTCTGCGGGGTCGCGCAGAGCGATACGATGCTGATCGGCTCACGGCTGATTCAGGGTACTGGTGGCGCGATGCTGGCCGCCAATGCGATGGCTATTATCACGGAGATCTTCCCGCCGGAGCAGCGCGGCCAGGCGATGGGCTTCAATGCCGTGACATGGGGCGCGGGCAGCGTGCTGGGTCCGGTGCTTGGCGGCATCATCCTGGCTAACGCCTCGTGGCGCTGGATCTTCCTCGTGAACCTGCCCATCGGCATTCTGGGTACGCTGGCGGCATATCTCCTGCTTCACGACATCGCTCCCAACCCACGTGGCGAAAAATTCGATCTGCTTGGCGCGGGCCTCTTCTCGGTCGGGCTGGTCTCGCTGCTGCTTGCCATCACCGGTGGCATCGGCTCTAGCTGGCTTTCAGCGCCAATCCTCACGCAAACCGGAGTCGCGGTGGTCGCGCTTGGCGCTTTCATCGTGCGCGAGCGGCGCATCTCATATCCCATGCTGGACCTGCGCCTCTTCGAGAGCCGGCGGTACGCGTTCTCCGTAGCCGCCGCCTCGCTCCAGTCGCTCGCGGTATTCGCGGTAAACTTCCTGCTGATCTACTATCTGCAGGGCGTGCGCAGCTACTCGCCATTGACGACGGCGTTTCTGGTCCTGCCGCTTTCGGTCATGAGTTCGGTCGTCGGGCCGCTGAGCGGGCGCTGGGCGGATAAGATCGGCGGCACCATTCCCGCCACGCTGGGTCTCGCGGCGCAGTGTGGCGCGCTGCTCATCCTGACGCAGCTCACACCAACAACGCCTTATGTCGTGCTGGCGCTGGCGCTTGCCCTGATGGGCACAGGAAGCGGCCTCTTCTGGTCGCCCAATACGAGCACGACGATGGGCGCCGCGCCGCGCAACCGGCTGGGCGTCGCCTCGGCCACGCTCAACACGCTGCGCAACGTCGGGATGGTCTTCAGCTTTGCCGTAGCGCTGGCCGTCGCCGCGGCAACTATGCCCGCTAGCCTCATGAATGACGTGTTTCTTGGCACAGCGGGCCATCTCGATCCAGCGATCTCGCGGGCCTTTACAGGAGGCATGAGTCACTCGTTTCTGGCGTCAGTCGTGATCTGCCTCGTCGCGATTGTCTTTTCGGTTGTGCGCGAGACCCGCAAGTCGAAGCTGGCATCCCCCACGCCAGCCGGTTCGGCGGAAACCATCGCGCCCGACGTCAGCATCGCGTCGCAAACCATCAAGCAATAACGCGCGAAACGGGCATTCAACGGGCGGAAGCATCTGAGAGCGGATGCCTCCGCCTTTTCCATGCGCGCTTGGCGGCACGCTGATCGCCCCACAGTTCGCCACAACTGACCATGCGCGTACACGGCGTGTGCGCCAGTTGCGTGCTCTTGCCGCCGCACCGGCATGTTGCTATACCCGCAAAAACGGAGCGCACGGCGTTGCCCTCTCTTTGGATGTGCCAGCACAGGCGCCAATCGCTGAGGGGAGGGGATGGGTGTAGTCCAATGAGTCCTGGAACAATGCTGCAAGTGCATGTTGATGTCTCGGATTCACCAAGTTCGGCAACAGTCGACATACAGGATGGAACGTTTACCCTCACGTTTGTCGGGCCAACCACCACAATGTCTCCGAAATTGCAGGTCGATGGCTCAGGCAACATGAGCACGCCCGCTCCAACGCAGATCGGCTGTTACAATCAGGTTATCTGTTCATTCAGCGGCACAAGCATGTTCGACCCCGCATCAGCGAATATCGCCGGGCAGCCGCTGCTCATCAGCGAGATGAAACTACTCAGCGGAGCGCAGATATACACCAATCCGACGACGTTTACAGCGAATCAGTCGATGGAAATGTACGTCGTGTTTCATGGCGCGCCGGGATTGCCAGCGCCGAGTGGGTACTATGGCATCAGAGTCGGCATCTCCTTCACGAAGGTCATTCAGCTAGGCTCAAATGGAGATTCGCTCGTCAAGCTTGACCCGATCACAAATCTGGGGGGCTCGACCCAGATTCAGATCAGCTACCAGGGTGACCCGTACTACAGCTCGCAGGTCTACTCCTTCCCCCTGACCAATCCTCCGATTCCCAACATGAGCAGCGGCGGCAGTAGCGGTGGTGGCAGCGCCTCCAGCGGAAAACTGACCTCGTCGGCCAGCTCGTCCAGCGCGGCGAAGGCGACGGCAACCGTGGGAACGAAGACGGCTAGCGAGAGCACTGCTACCGCCGTGACGACCGTGACAGCCGATCCTTCCACCACGGCGACGCCTGTCACTCCTGTCATCGCCGCGGCGTCTCCATTCGGGAGCGGCGCTCCGGCCTGGATCGCGGTGATTCTCGGCGTGCTGCTTCTTGGTGGAGGCGCGTGAGCCGTCTGGTATTTCTGGCGGCGCGCAAAGAGCGTACAGGAGTGAAATGGGTGTAAGCTATGTGAGTTGTCGAGCGCGTCTCGTTAGCTGGCTACGTTGCGCGCTCAGGGTCGCTGTGCCAGATTGCGGGTATCAGCGGATGGAATGCTTTGGTCGCATGGCACAATGAGGAGTCCACGATGAGCACTCCCGCGAGCAGCCGCGTCTTTACGACCACGAGCCCGCAAGGCTTGCGCTACGATTTGCCCCCCATGCGCCTCTGGCGCAAAGCCAAGCAGCTTGGCATCTGGAATCCGGAAGATATTGACTTCAGCCAGGATGCCCGCGACTGGCACGAACTGAACGAGAAGCAGCAGGAGGCGCTGGCCCGGCAGAGCGCGCTCTTTCTCGCGGGCGAAGAATCCGTCACGCTGGACCTGCTGCCGCTCATCCAGATCATCGCGCGTGAGGGGCGCATCGAAGAAGAGATGTACCTGACGTCGTTCCTCTGGGAAGAAGCCAAGCACGTCGAAGGCTTCCGCCACTTCTTCGATCTGGTCGCGCGGGACCATTCCGACCTGAGCCGCTACCACGGTCCCAGCTATCACCGCATCTTCTACGAAGAGCTGCCGGACGCGATGAATCGCCTGCTCACCGATCCCTCACCCGTGGCGCAGGTGCGCGCATCCGTCACGTATAACATGATCGTCGAGGGCGTGCTGGCGGAGACGGGCTACTATGGCTACGGGCGCGCGCTGACGGCCAATAACATTCTCCCCGGCATGCGGCAGTTCATTGGGCTGCTCAAGCGGGATGAGTCGCGACACATCGCGTTCGCGGTCTACTTCCTCTCGCGCCTGATGGCCGAGCACGGAGATGTCGTGTGGGAGGCGTTCAATGACCGCATGAACGAGCTATTGCCACTGACGCTGGGCGTCATCAACGATCACTATGATGCCGCAGAGGGTGGCGAATTGCCGTTCGACGTGCCACGCGAGGAAATCCTCGCCTACGCGATGACACAGTACCAGAAGCGGGTCGCCCGCATCGAGAAGGCGCGCCACCAGACGCTCGACGAAGTGTACCAGGTGGCAAATAGCCTCGAAGAAGAGGATGCCTGACCTGTACGGCTGAGCGATATCCAGATGGCACACGTTCGCGCTTCGTGAAGCTCACGGCTATCGATGCGTACCGGTGTCCCCTTGTTGCGCTATACCGGCGACAAGCGACTGGTTCCGCTGGCCGTATTGGGAGGCTTCATTGCACGGTGGCCCGCCAGCAATAACGCGCTCTTTCTGTATCGCTTCGGCGTCCTGCTGGCGGCGAACGACCTTGCCCACCAGTTCATGTCAACGCTGCCGCAAACTACAGGACAGACGGAGATAGGTCTCATACACCAGCTCCAGATGCACTTGCAGCCCGCTGCCTGAGCAGCCCCACTCTTCTTCTGACCATGCCAGAGCACAGGGCCGGTTGTCATCCCTCACCTGCCCCTCGTGCCGCGGATATCTGATAGTAAACTACCTGTCTTATGTGGCATACTGGTTGGGCTTTGACGCGCGTAACCTATTCCTGAAGAGTAGAAGACACTATGCCAGACACACCGTACGATGCCATCGCGGATTGGTACGATGACTATATCGAACGCCGCCCGATCTACCGCGAAATCTTGCTGCCCGCGCTGCTCTCGCTGACGGGCGGGGTGGACGGGCGGGAGGTCTGCGATCTCGCGTGCGGCCAAGGGTTCATCAGCCGTGAGCTGGCGCGGCGCGGTGCGCGTGTGACCGGCGCGGATATCTCAGAGAAGCTGCTCGATCTCGCGCGAGCATATGAGGCACGCGAGCCGCTCGGCATACGCTACCTGCTGGATGACGTCCAGCATGGCGCAGCGCTGCCTGACACCAGCTTTGACGGCGCGGTATGCTCTATGGCGCTGATGCCGATTCCCGACCTCGCCGCGACCTTCGCCACCGTGCGGCGCATTCTCCGGCCCGGAGGCTGGTTCGTCTTCGCCATCACGCATCCTTGCTTCCAGACGCCGCATGCGCGCTGGGTACGCGCGGAAGATGGCACGATCTCGCGGCAGGTGGGCGACTACTTCAACGAGCGGTACTGGAGCGCGGAGAACTCATCCGGCGTACGCGGGCAGGTCGGCGAGTATCACCGCACGCTGAGCACGTACCTCAATACGCTGATCGCGGCAGGTCTGCGCCTTGACCGGCTGGAAGAGCCAGCGGCAACCGGCCCCTCGGCGGAACGCGAGCCGGAAAACGCCAGCGTGCCCTCGCTGCTGCTGGTACGCGCGGTCCGTGGGTAGGGGGACCTCACCCCGCTTTGCGCCTATCACCCACAGAGCCAGCGGCGGCATGGGCAGTGGTCCTGCCCTTTACGCACACGCCCCCTTCCCTAATGAGGAGAAGGGGCTGGGGAATGAAGTCTATCACTACCGTCACCTTCCTGTCAGCGCGGCATCCTCGGCGGCATAATCGAAGGCTTCCGGCTTGATGTCGCCTGGCGGGTTGGCCCGCTCCCACTCGACCGTGTGCCGGATGGCTTCCGCGCGGGAGACGCGCTCAGCGTAGCCAAGCTCGGCGCGTATCCGGCTGCTATCGGTCACGAAATCGTGCGCGGTATCCAGATCGTGGCGCAGGTGCGCGGGCATATGCTCAGCGGGCAGCGTCACGATCTCGCCATGCCAGCCCACGACCTCCGCGATTGCCCGCACGCGCTCCGCCGTCGAGAGCGCTACAGGCTCGCCCACGTTGTAGACACGTCCGCTCGCGCGATCATCCCCCACCACCAGCGCGATGGCATTCCCGATGTCCTCGACGTAGCCATATGTCCAGCGCCAGCGGGCCATGCCGTCATCCAGTAGGATCGCGGGACGCTGGTCGTCCATCCGCTTGAGATACGAGAAGAAGCGGTGCTGCCGGTCGCCGGGGCCGTAGACCGCGGGCAGCCGCAGCACCGTCCCCGGTAAGCCAGTCGTGTTCAGAACCACCTGCTCGATTGGAATCTTGTCGTAGTCGTCGCGCCAGCGCTCCGGATCATCCGTCGCGCGTGGCTCCGCGCCACGATAGGGATAGAGCCGCTCGCGCAGGGGCGCATCCTCTGAGAGTGGCGTCCGGTCCGGCAGGCCTGGCTCCGTCCCGATCAGCCTCCCGTACGCGCGGTAGACATCCTGGCTGCTGATGGCGACCAGTCGGCTCGCCACACCCGCGAATAGTGCCGCGACGGCCAGCGCGTCGTCTTCCGTGTATGGCCGCATATCCAGCACGACATCCGGCTGTGTTTGCCGGAGTGTATCCGCGTAGTCCGCGAGCCGCTCGCGCTCGCCGGAGATGTGCCGTACCTCACCTGGCAGATCCGCCGCGGATTGGCCGCGATGGAAGACCGTCACGCTATGGCCCGCCGAAGCGAGCCGCCGCACGGCGTAGGGACCGATGAATCCGGTGCCGCCAAGAACCAGAACGCGCATTGCCTGTTTCCCCTCTTTTGCTGACGCGCATATCAGCGCGCGGCCAACATGCCGCACATCGTACGATAGCGTCTCATGCGGCGGGATGGAAGGAGAACGGCATGCTCTAAGCATGTCCTTTATTGAGAGGCATGTGCTTGTGATGCGAGGCAGATGTGGTAGCGTACAACCTGTCACTACGCTGGAATCACTCGTCACGCGTCGATCTGATTGACGCGCGCCGGAGTCGCTATCGACATGTTGACACGAGCAAGCCGCCGATGCTAACACCACCTCCGCTCTCCACTGACGCGATCCTCGCCACGGTGCGCCAGACGAATGGGCTGCGCATCCGCGAGGCTGTGTTTCTGCCAATTGGACTGGATGTCAACGCTGCTGTCTACCGGCTCATGACGGAGGACGGCGCGCCGTACTTTCTCAAGCTGAAACGCGGCGACTTCGATGACATCGGCGTGGCAGTGCCAGCGTTTCTCCGCGACTGTGGCATCCGGCAGGTCATGGCTCCGCTGGCGACGACAGATCATCAGCTATGGACGAATGCGCATGGGTTTGACTGGATCCTCTATCCCTACTTCGAAGGGCGAGACGGCTACGAGGCTGTCCTTTCCGATGCGCAGTGGGTAGCACTGGGCGAGTGCCTGAGAGGTGTGCATGCCGCCATCCTGCCCGCGCCACTGAAGCCGCATGTGCCGCGCGAAGACTTCTCGCCCCGGTGGCGCGACATCGTCACTGCATTCGATCGTCAGGTCGATACTCGGACGTATGACGATCCTGTAGCTGCGCGGCTGGCCGCGTTCTGGATCGAAAAGCGCGACGAGATACGCGCGCTGGTGGCGCGGGCCACGCACCTCGCGCGGGTGCTCCGCGATCAGCCAGGCGATTTCGTGCTGTGCCACGGGGATATGCATCCCGGCAATATCCTGCTTGGCGCACACGATGCGCTGGCTGTGGTGGATTGGGATAGCCCAGTCTTCGCTCCGCGGGAGCACGATCTGATGCTATTGGGCGGCGCGATGGGCTTCGTCATGGAGGGCGCGCGCGAGGATGCGCTCTTCTATCGCGGCTACGGTGAGGTCGATATCGATCCAGTCGCGCTCGCGTATTACCGCCATGAGCGCATCGTGGCTGACGTGGCGGCGTTCGGGATGCAGATTTTCGGCGCGGAAGGCAGCGTGGAAGACCGCGAGTGCGGGCTGCACATACTGATGAGACAGTTCCTTCCAGGAGATCATGTTGTGGCCGCCGCTCACCGGACCTACGCGCGCCTCCCGTAAGCGGCCTCGCATGCCTGACGCCACACGTCCCCCATCTCCACCACACGCAATCGTTGCCCTCGCATGCCGTGCCAGACTCACCCGTCAAATATCATCGTTCGCCGCGCCTCTGGCATAGCCACTGCATCGGGCCACAGTGGCTCCCAGCTTCTGGCTGACAGGACGGGCGGAGTGGATTGGTGGATGAGAAACAGGTCCGGAGAAGCGCGCCATGTCACAGTCGACACTTCCCATTCAGCAGCAGGTGCTCATGTCACTGCTGTTCCTTGGCATTCTCGTCATCGCCGTGCAGATAGCGTTCGTACTGGCACACCGGCGCATGCAACAACGCCTCGATCAGCGAGCACAGCGCGTGCACCAGCAATATGAGGGCGCGATCATGGCACTGCTGGCAGCGGATGCCGATAGCGAAGCGCAAGACACCTTTCTCGCCGCGCTGCCAACCGGTCGCGTGGAGAAACAACTGGTTGTCCAGGATTTGCTGAACATGGCGCGCACGCTGCGAGGTCCGGCGCGGGATGGGATCGTGCGTGTGCTGGCGGAGTCGGGCGTCGCCACGGATTACGTCGAAATGCTCACCAGCAGGCACGCGCGCCAGCGCGCGCTCGCGGCCGAGATGCTCGGCGAAATCGAGGTGCGAGCGGCATCCCGGCAAGTGCTCCATCTGCTCGACGATCCTGAGGAAGAAGTGCGCATCGTGGCGGCGCGGGCGCTGGGCAAGCTAGGCGATGCCACCATAGCGGCAGCACTGCTGCGGGCGTTCGCGACGGACAAAGTGCCTTCCGGGATCGTGTCGCAGAGCATCCTGCGGCTTGGCTGGCAGACGGCGCCAACACTCGTCACCTATCTGGAGGACGCGATGCCGGAGATACGCGCGCTCTGCGCCGAGCTGCTCGGTATACTACGCTATATCGAAGCGGTAGGAGATCTGGAATATCTGCTCCTGGACTCCAGTTCCATCGTCCGGATAAGCGCGGCCCGGAGCCTCGGCGTGCTGGGCTGCCCGACCAGCGCCACGGCTCTGCGTAACGCGCTGCAAAGGGAAGAGCACCACGCCACACGCGAAGCGATACTCACGGCGCTTGGCCAGATCGGGCATCCCGGCGCGATACCATCGCTGCTGATCGCGCTCTACGACAGCGAGCAGACCATACGAGTGGCAGCCGCGGAGGCGCTCGTCGCGCTCGGTGAGCCGGGCATAGCGGTTCTGCGCAACACGCTGGAGTCGCCACCGTCAGACGCGCGGGCGCAGTGCGTCGAAGCATTGGAGCGTTCGGGCTACGTCGACGAGATGGAGCGCACGCTGCGCGCGGGTACCACAAGAGAGCGCGCGGAAGCGGCGCGCTTCCTGCGTGCGCTGGTGGCCGCTGGCGGCGGGTCCGTTCTCGATTGGGCGCGCATCACCGATGACGAGCTTACGGCCGCTGAAGAGGCAGCCGGGTGTCTCTCCGCTCCGGATGAGCAGGCCGACCTCACGCCCACTTCGGAACGAGATGCCTCCCTTGCCTGGACTTCCGCCGGATATGACCTGCCCGACTGGCAGGGACTCGATCCTCTACTGGGCAGATTCGCCGCCCGAACATCCGGGGAGGAAGTCCTGTGAACGTGCTTATTAGCGGCTTCCGGTCGTTTCTGGCCGTGTACGACGTAGTGATACTCGTCTACTTCCTCCTGCTCTGCGTCGTCTATGCGATCAAGTTCACGCTGGCCACGCTTGAAGTTCTGGCGCATCAGAAGCGACGCGCGTACTCGGGCTATGGTGACCTCTTCGCCTCCGCGCTGACGCCCGCTGTGACGGTAATCTGTCCGGCATATAACGAGGAGGCGGGCATCGTGCAGTGCGTCCACGCGCTGCTCAACCTGCGCTATCCCGACTATCGCGTGATTGTCATCAACGACGGCTCAACCGACGGCACGCTGCCGCAGCTTCGCGATGCCTTCCGGCTGCGGCGCGTGGATTGCGTCTACACGCCCGATATCCCGACCGCGAACGTCCGTGGCATCTACCTCAGCCCGGAGCAACCCTGGCTGACTGTCGTGGACAAGTGCAACGGTGGCAAGGCAGATGCGCTCAACGCCGGCATCAATCTCACGCGCACGCCTCTCTTTTGCAGCGTAGATGCCGATTCCGTGCTGGAGCCGGATGCGCTGCTCCATACGGTCAAGCCGTTCGTCGAGCAGCCGGAGCGCGTGGCAGCGGTGGGTGGCATCATCGGCATCGCGAACGGAGCGCGGATCGAGGGCGGCTCGGTGGTGAGCAACCGGCTTCCACGCAACCCGCTCGTGCGCTTTCAGGTACTGGAATATCTGCGCGCGTATCTGACGGGCTGCGCCAGTGGCAGCAGGACGAACAATCTGCTCATCATCTCTGGCGCGTTCGCCGTCTATCGGCGCGATCTCGTGGCGGCGATGGGCGGCTATCGCACTAACATCGTGGGAGAAGACGCGGAGTTGACGACCCACCTGCACCGGTACCTGCGTGAGCGGGGCACGCCATACGCGATTGTCGCCATCCCTGATCTGGTCTGCTGGACGGAAGCGCCCGAAACCTTGCGCGTGCTCTCGCGCCAGCGACGGCGCTGGCATCACGGGCTGGCGGAGACCCTGCTGGCGCATCGTGTGCTCGCCTTCAATCCGCGTTACGGCGGCCTTGGCCTGACGGGCTATCCATACCTGCTGGTGATCGAGCTGTGCGCGCCAGTGATCGAGGCACTGGGCTATCCGCTGCTGGTGCTCTCCTTTCTGACGGGCATGCTGGAGTGGCGCGTGGCGCTGCTGCTCTTTGGCGTTGCGGCCAGCTACGGCATCTTCCTCTCGCTGGGTGCGCTCGTGCTGGATGAGGTGGGCTATCGCTACTATCCCGGCTGGCACGACCAGGCACGGCTGAGCGTGACGGCGCTGCTGGAAGTGTTCGGCTACCGGCAGTTCACGGTCGTCTGGCGCCTGCTCGGACTCTGGGATATGGTATCCGGGCGGCACATGTGGGGTAGTATGGAGCGCCGCGGATTGAGCAAGCCCGCCCACTCCGCGGCATAGATAGTACGAGCGCACCCACCGCGCGATTTCAGTCGAAGTCGCTCAGGATGCCACGCTCGACAAGCCACCGCGCGAACTCCAGCCGGCGCTGATCCATCTCGGTGGGTGCACTGTTGTTAGCGGGAGTGGGCGTCGATACGGAAACCGGTATTCCCGTGCGGCGATCCCGCACGGTATCGGGTGCGATCTGGATCGCATACTGCCGCGCGATTTCCTCGCTGACATCCTGCAAAACGCGTACCCGCGAGCGAATTTTCTTCCAGATGTCCATAATCGACTCCTCGCGCTCGCGGCGGGTCCCTCTGCCCACGCACCACCGACGACTCTCACAGTTCACCTTTACATCCTGATGGGTGACGATCACAGCAGGCTCACGTCTTTTGGCGCATGCATCTCGGCTGAGTCACGTGATAGCGTGCAGCCAGATCGACGAACGGCTATGAGGAGTCTGGGGGCACAGATGTCGAGCCATCCACCGGCGCTAATACGCGGAGGACTCTGGCGCACCATGTTCTGACTGGATGGTAGACGTTCTGGCGCCGCGCCGCAGAAGGCGACTAAAGCCGAAGATGGCGAGCGCCGCGAATGACAAGGCTGTTGCCCAGGCAGGCGGGTCAAATGGATGGCGACTGGTGATGTGCGTCAGCAGCACGAACTGATTCACGCCCCAAAGCGCGAGAGTGAAGATCCAGAGCGTCAGCAGCAGCGTGAAGCCGACCAGTGCCATGAGCCGCGCCGTGTTTTCCACGACACGCGCGCGATAGGCCAGCAGCGCTGCCGACACGACGATGCAGGCGTGCGCCACAATTCCCCAGATCACGGCGGGCGTGGCGGCGGTCAGCACAAGGATGATGCCCTTTGAGCTATGCAGATACGCCTGGATGTCATCCGCGCAGAAGGCAGCCGCGAACATACCCCCAAGCGTCAGCAAGGGCCAGAGGATGTTGCGCAGCGAACGTAGCAGCTCCGCGGCATCTTCCGGGAGCGGCTCTTCCGCCAGGGGAACATTGCGGATGAAGATGCTGCGCACCGTCTGCCAGAGCGTCGTGAGCACATAAATCGTGATGGCGCGTACGGGCGCTTCATCCGGCGCGACAGGCCAGATGGGCGTTTCCGTCCCCGACGCGCCACGCAGCGAACGCATACCGTTCACCAGCGCGGAGAGCGCCGACAGCAGCAGCCCCAGCGGCAGCGAGATCAGCGCCAGCACCAGATCAATGAAGGTAAGCGTCGGCGGGTTATGCGTGCCACCACCTGGTGCAACGCATGCGCCCACCGGCCACGCGACCGTACAGCCCGTCACGGTAACGTTGGCATGTACCGCGCTCCAGAGCAACTGGATGACATCCGAGCGGAAGATCAGCGCGAGCAGCAGTGCCAGCGCTGTGCCCGCGAAAAGATCACCCGCGACCAGTTCATTCAGCTCAGGCAGGTTGGCTGGCGTCCGCGCGAGTTGCGCTCCGGCTTGCTCCAGGGGGTCCAGCCCGCGCGAGCGACGCCGCCAGCGGTGAAGCGCATCCAGCCAGAAAATCGCGATGATCCCAAAGTTGATAAGAGCGTAGAGCCACGGAGTGCGCACGAGCATGCGCAGGAGGATGCGCTGGTGCAGGATAGCCTGAATAAGCTGCTGGATGAACGTCTGCACCGGGAAGCGAAAGTAATAGACGATGGCGACGATGATGACCGAGATCACACTTGTGACGAGCGAAGCTACCAGCTTCCGACGCAGCGAGTGATGGCGAAAGATTGACGCCTGAAGCGTGACAAGCATCGCCGCGAGCCAGAGAAAAAGCGGCCAGCCATGCTCAAAGAGCGTATGGACCACCGGCGCGTCGTCCGGATAGCCAAGGAAGCCTGTCAGCGCGACCGCGAGCACGCCGGACAGCCCCAGACCGACCACCAGCCCGAGCGGGTAGCGCACGAGGAACGTACGGCGCTGCTCATCATAGACATCCGTGATCGCTGTCTGGCGTTTCGCTGTTGGAACTAACGTGCTGGCGCTCACAACCCCATCCTCTCCACCTGATGCGTCGTCGTTCGCTCCTCAGCATACCATGCGACCAGAGACATACCGCCAGTCGCTTGCGAGCCGGTTCCCCGCGGCGGCTCACCGGATGACGAGAATCACGGGCGCCAGCGCGGTGATGGCCAGCATCGTCGCATAGGAGGCGCGAAGCCCCGGATGCGGCAGCCGCGCCACCAGTATCAGCGCCAGCAACAGCCCTGGCGCTGCCAGCCGGGAGGGCGCGCGAAAATCCGCCCATTGGAACCAGTACGTGAAGCTGAGGAGCACGAGATAACAGACGATCATGAGCGGCAGCGGGTCGCGCAGGAGGTCCTGAATACCTCTTCGTGCTACGGCCAGCAAGGCGATAAGGACAGCGGTGACCATCGGGATGACGACGCCCATCACCGTCAGCGCAAAATCTGGCCGGAAGCGTTCCATCCACAACCCGGAGAATGGAATAGACGCCAGCTTCGCGGCGCTGGTATCGCCTGAAATGATAGCCCATTTGCCATAGATGACGAATAGCACCACCTGCCACACAACGAACGGGCCGAAAGCCAGAATGGCCCACAGGATGGTCGTTCGCCAGCGCCGCTGCGCGATCAGCGGCACGGCCAGAAACGGAAGATAAAAGATCGCCTGCTCCCGCGTCAACAGCGCGCCCGCCACTGCCAGCGCGCTCCAGAGCGGGTGCTTGCGCATGACGAAATAGATCGCGAGTGCAACGAAGAGCACGCTCACCGGATCGGACAGGTCGCGCACGAAGCCGACCATATTGCCGCCATACACGGCTCCCGCGACTGCCAGCCAGCGCGATACCCCCAGCTGCTCGAAGATCCGCCCCAGCACGAAGGTGAGCGCCACAATCGCGGCGAAATTCACGACCAGCAGCGAGAGCACAACCCACTGTGGATGCCCCAGAGCAACTGCCCAGGCGAGCATGGGGTACAGGATGCGCTCCATCCGCACGAGCAGCAGATTATCCATCGGGCAGGTGGCGGGCGTGTGCGCGCACGACACGATCAGCCCCGGATTGCGCGCCAGATAGAAGTTAAACTGGCCATCGTAGCCGCTGTAGGTCAGGGCGTACCGCTGCAATCCAACGGGAGCGGCATACCGCTTGCCCACATCCACGAATTCTCGCAAGTTGTGCAGCAGACCTTGAAAATCGATATGTGTGCGCTGATAAAACAACAACGCTACGATAATCGTGATAAGCGCGGAGGCGACTACCGGCAGCCACGGCTCGAGCATCTGCCATGCGGGCATGGCGGCAAGCGCGAACCGGCGGACCGGCGATGGAATATGCCAGGACGCGTGGTCGTCCATATCAGGATCTACAGGTCCCTCTTGCTGCGGCGTGGCCGATGGCCGGGCGCTACGCATTATCTCGTTCTCTTTCTCACAATCAGTGTGTTTCAGCGCTCGGAGGATTGCTGAATCGGCCAGAGTCATAGTACCAGTCAGGGCCACTGCTGTCCAATGGGATCCCACGCGCGCGGCGCTTCGGCTAACGCTGCCGCCAGGCATAGCGCGTATTTCCGCGCGAGCGCTGAAGCGCATCGCTCCTCCCGATTTGACGGCGAACTCTACCCTGGCAGGCGGGTTGTTCGTACCAGTGTATAGAGTTTTGCCAGGCGCGCACAGCGCCGCGGACACGTGAGCCGGCTGGCCGATAGAATGCGGTCACAGCTGAAGAGTTGGGGAGGACTACACATGATCGTCGTCACAACTGGGCACGTCGCGGGTTATCGCATCGTGGAGAGCAAAGGGCAGGCTTTCGGCATTGTCGTCCGCAGCCGTGGACTCGGCGGGAATATTATGGCGGGACTGCGTTCGCTGGGCGGCGGCGAGATCAAGGAATACACGAGCATGCTGGAGCAGGCCCGACGCCACGCGATTGATCGCATGGTGCAAAACGCAACCGCGATGGGCGCGAACGCGGTCGTTCGCATGATGTTCGATTCGTCCGAAATTGGGAACACCATGACGGAAGTGGTGGCCTATGGCACGGCGGTCGTAATCGAGCCAGAGAGGTAGGCCAGCGATGCTGCGCGCTTTTGTGATCGCCCTCGGCGCGTTCCTGGTGCTGAGCGGCGTGGTGCTCTTCGCGACCGGCGCCAATGTCGTGCCCGCGGCCTATACGCTCTTCATTGGTCTGGTGATCCTGGCAGGCGTGTTCTTCGAGCGCAACGTCTACCGGCCGCGGGTCAATCGCGCGCGCGGCCGATGGCAGCATACGGGCGAGCGCTTCGTCGATCCCTCGACGAACAGGCTTATGGAAGTGCTCTACAATCCCCAGACGGGTCAGCGTGACTACGTCGAGGTCAAGGACACGCGGATCGCGAACGACCAGTAGCATCCCTGTATGCCGTCGGGCGAGAGCCACTTCGTCGCGAACGGGCGGCTACGATGCCTCATCGACGGCATGCAGTTCCGCGGCCGGTCCGGCGGGATCGTGGTGCGTGCGGATGAGCAGGACGGTGCGCTCGGAGAGGCCCGCGGCGCGGGCGAGTTCGGCGCCAATCTCGGCGTGGTGCGCGGCGTAGTAGAGCGGTCGCCGCCACCAAGCCGCATCGTCACGCGCCAGCCCGCGCAGCAGATCGGGCGCGAAGCGGTGCAGCAGCACAAATGGCGGACGGACCCAGAGGCGTACACGCCCGCTTCCCTTGCCGCTGTCATGGAGCAGCGCGGCGGCAAGCAGCTCGGCATCTTCGCAGCCACGCGCGCGCAGCTTCTGGTAGACGGAAACACTGTGCCGCTGGTCATTCCGCGACATCGCATAGAAGACGGCACGGGCGGCTGGCGGCAGCGTCCGCTCGACGATGGCGTGGTCTGTTGCGCCGAGCGGGCGCGCTGTGACGGAGCGCCAGACCTGCCAGACACGGTAGACCGCTGCCCAGAGCGCGCTTCCTCGCGCGGAGAACGCGCTCGTGCTTCTCGACCTGGACGTTTCGCCGCGTGACATGGTCATAGGTACGTGTAGAACGCGATAACGTTAGGCGCGATGCCATTTACGATCACATTCGCGGCTGTCACAAACATGTCGATGGGATGGAACGGGATGTTGATGAACGCCAGGACGTACGGCACGACAAAGAAGATGATCAGCAGCGTCAGTTCCATATACGGCTCGAAGCGGCGAAATGAGATTGCCTGAGGCGAGGGCAGCAGCGCGTAGAGGATCTTGTATCCATCGAGCGGATGGAGCGGAATGATGTTGACAATCGCCAAAACGATGCTCGTCGCGGCAAGCGCGATGAGAAACTGATCGAGACGCAGCACGCCAGCGGGCTGTGCGATGCTCAGACAGCTTTGCAGGCCGGCGCCCTCCCTGCCGCCACAACTGGCCAGGTAGAGCGGAAGGGAGCTGTATCCCGGCAGTATGGATACGATGACGGCCAGCACGAGGCCGAAAATTAGGTTCACCACGGGGCCCGCGAGCGCGACCAGAATCATGCTCACATTTGGATTTCCGCGCATCCGTCTGGCGTCAAAATTCACTGGACGGCCCCAGCCAAGCCCGCCCGCGAACGAGCCAAACGAGGCGACAATGGCGACAATCGTCCCAATAGCCGCCATCTGCCGGGCGGGAACCAGGCTCAAGCGTCCCTCAGCGACAGGCGTGGAATCGCCCAGCGCGGAGGCCATCGCCGCGTGCGCCGCTTCGTGAATGGTCACAGCGATGATGAATGCGATGAACGTCTCGACAACCAGAATGATATTCGGGTTCATGCTGCCGCCTTAGTGGTCATGCGATATAGTCTCTGCGCTCGATTATACGTACGAACTGGCCTGTACGTCCACACCGAACCGCCGGATGACGGGGGCTGTATCTATCATATACTCGGCAGTGAGGGGCAAAGTTGGAGAACAACGCGCCAAGTCGCGGATCGCCCACGTCACGAGTGTCCGGTCATCATGCGTCCACGGAAATGCGTGGTCACATGGCATCAGTGGTCACGGTGCGTTCCTGTTCGAGCGCGGAATCCAGATCTTCGAGTAGTTGCCGCAGCATAGCCATTTTCTGCGCGCCGAGTCGCGCGGCTAGTTCCGTCTCTAGTCGTTGAATCGTCTCCTCGGCAGTCCGCTCCAATTGCTGCCCTTTAGATGTTAGTCGTACGAGCTTCGCGCGCCCATCGTGTGGGTCGGGCACGCGCTCCACGTACCCGCGCTCCTCAAGGTAGTCGACCAGATTGCCAATGTACTGTTTGGTGAGCTGAGCCTGTTCCGCGATGTCTGTGACACGCGATCCCTCACGTCTTAGATGACGGAACAGGTTGTTCCCGTGCGCTGGCTGAATGTCAGGATAACCCGCCGCCGCCAGGGCATCATGCAGGCGCAGCAGATGCGCGCGATACGGCATCCAGAGCAATTGCCCTATGTGCTTGCGTGGTTCCATACTCTCTCCCCCTTGACAGAATAGTAAACACAACTTACTATTTAGTAAACCTCATTTACTATATCGTATCCGGACCGGGTCTGTTACCAGGGGAGGAGTCAGTAGTCATGGTAGATGCCAGCGCTTCGAATCCCGCGCCCTATCTGGTCGCACACGATGAAGGCGAGGCCATCTGGTTCCTCGGCACGCTCATGACCGTCAAGGCGACTAGCGCTACGACAGGCGGCGCGTTTGGCCTCATCGAGCAGGAACTCCCTTCTGGGTTCGCCACTCCGAGGCATATCCACCACCGTGAAGACGAGCCGTTCTTTGTTCTCGAGGGTGAGGTCACCTTCCAGTGCGGCGAGCGCATGCTCGTAGCTGGTCCGGGAGCATTTGTCTTTCTGCCGAGAGGGATTGCGCACGGATTTCAGGTGACCAGTGATACACCGGCGCGGCTTTTGCAATTTAATTTTCCGGCGGGCATCGAGCAATTCTTTGTAGAGGCCGGCCAGCCGGCCTCGACGCGTAGTCTTCCGCCTGCGGAACCGCCCGATCTCGACAAGGTCATGACTCTTGCGGAGAAGTATGACTTCGAGATTGTCGCGCCGCCAGGCCTGTAGCCGCGTCGTGCCCCAGGTGGTTCGCGATGCCGGATGCCACTGCACCCACAGCATCGGGCATCGCACTGGCAGTCATAGCGGCTGATAGCGACCGGCCATCTTACGCATCTATTCAGTATGCAGCGAAGACTCTGTAGCCGCGGGTCCACATGCCCGACGCGAGATGAGCCATGCATGTTCACGGCAGGGAAAGAGACCGGCGTGTGCTAGCCAATTTGGTCGTGCATAAGCCAGTGGATAAAGTCGTGGATAACTTCCCGAATTTGTGGACAACCGCCTGAAAAGTCGTGGACACCGATCTCACACACGCATGCCCATTTTGCCAGCGCCCAACGAGCGCGGAAACGGATTCCACCGATTGCCAGACTTTTCCACTTTTCCACTCCCTGGGGATAAGTCGACAGTTTGTCATTCCACACAACCTCAGGTACTCTGATTGATGCGCTCCGCACCTGTCTGGACGTGCCCGCCTGGTGCTATACTCTCCTAGAATAGGTGTTCTACCGAACACTGTGCGCTGGCGGCTGGAGTGCGTGGGGGAAAATCCGGGGCACGGGAGGTTTCGGTATGGCTGTCGAAAAGCTGCTGCCACAGAACGTTGAAGCTGAAGGCGGCGTATTGGGGAGCCTGCTGATTGACCCGGAAGCCATCGTCGAGGTGGCCGACTTCCTGCGGCCGGATGACTTCTATCGTGACGCGAACCGGATCATTTATCAGGCCATTCTCGATCTCTATGAAGCGGGCAGCCCTGCCGACCTGATCACGCTAACCGATGAGTTGCAGCGGCGCGACAAACTGGACGAAGTGGGCGGCGTCAGCTACGTCAGCTCGCTCGCCAATCAGGTGCCGACGAGCGCGAACGTCGATTATTATGGCCACATCGTCGAGCGTACCGCCATCCTGCGCCGGCTGATTCACGCCGCGGGCCAGATCGCCGCTATCGCATACAACGAGCCGGATGCCACCTCAGCGCTGGATGAGGCGGAGAAGCTGATTTTCAACGTCAGCCAGCGCTTCACCCGCAACGACTTCGACCACATCAGCGAGACCCTGCGCCTCTACATTGATAAGCTGGATTCCCTGCACGAGCAGCGCGGCAGCATCGTTGGCGTAGCCACCGGCTTCACCGATCTCGACAAGATGACCGGCGGCCTGCAAAAATCTGACCTTATCATCCTGGCAGCCAGGCCGAGTGTGGGTAAGTGTCTGCCAGCGCATACGCTTATCGATGATCCAGCCACTGGCGCGCGCCTGACGATTGAGCAGTGCGTGCAGCAGCGTTTGCCTCTGGTGTATGGCATGTCCACGGACGGCACAATCCGGCCCACAGCGGTCTCTGACTGGATTGATAGCGGCGTGCAGCCCTGCTATCGGGTGCGGACGCGATCCGGACGGTCTGTCGAGGTCACTGGCCATCATCCGTTCTTTACTGTGCGCGGATGGGTACCTCTCCACGATCTCAACTCAGGAACCGCCATCGCTGTGCCGTCCGCTGTCCCCGCGTTCGGCCGTGACGAGAGCTGGCCGCTCGATCTCGTTCGTTTGCTCGCTTACTTCATTGCTAAAGGCAGACTAACGGACAGATCGCCAGAGTTCACTCACACCGATCCGATTCTGATCGACGATTTCAGGGCCATCATCGCCCGTCACTTCCCAGCGTGCGCCATTCGCCAGGAGAAGATCACCACTATCGTGGCCCAGCCGCGAATCCCCGGCGTCAAGTCACCGCGTCATCCACTGGCGCAGTGGCTGGCAGACCTTGGGCTCTGGGGCACGCTGGCGAAAGAGAAGCGCTTTCCAGTTTGTGTCTGGACGTGGAGCCGCGCCCATCTCGCCGAGTTCGTCCGCGTGCTGATGAGTTGCGATGGCTCGATCTATCCAGTCAAAGGCAACCCACGCATAGAGTTTTCGGCAGCGTCCCCCGCGCTTGCGGCTGACCTTCAGCACGCGCTCATCCGCTTCGGCATTGCCGCCCAGCGTTACGTCACAAGGAATGGCGCGCATCGCGTGGAGATCACCTCTGGAGACGCGGTCCGGCGCTATCAAGAGCAGATTGGCTGGCTTGGCGAAAAGGCAGAGCGCTTCGTGGAGACGCTTCCACGCTACCGGAGGCATCCCGGCGATACGGGACACGCGCCCGACGAGGCGTGGGAGTTTGTGCGCGTCCCCCTGCTCGCGCGGAGCCTCTCGATGGCGGAACTCGCGCGGCGCGCGGGCGAGACCACGCGAGTGGGCAAATACGCTGGGTACTATCCGCATATGAGCCGTCGTCTGCCGCGGCACCGAGTGCGCAGCTACGGTGAAGTCCTCAACGACCAGCACCTGCGCAGGCTGGGGAGTCCCGACATCTACTGGGATGAGATTGTCTCCATCGAACCGACCGGCGAGCAGCGGGTCTACGATTTGACCGTGCCGGATGGAGAGAACTTCGTCGCACAGGATGTTGTCGTGCATAACACCGCGCTTTCGCTGTCGCTGGCGCACAATACCGCCCTCAAGCACGGGCACGGCGTGGCGATCTTCAGCCTGGAGATGAGCAAGGAGCAGCTTGTGGCGCGCCTGCTCTCGATGGATGCGGCAGTCGATCAGCAGCGGCTGCGCACTGGCTTCATCGACGACGACGAGTGGGAGCGCATCAGCGAATCCGTGGGCCGTCTCTCTGAAGCGCCGATCTACATCGACGATACGCCGGGCATCACACTCGTCGAGATGCGCAGCAAGGCGCGCCGTCTGATGATGGAGCATGGCTTCGATCTGCTGGTGGTAGATTATCTCCAGCTTATGCAGGGAGCGTCGTCCGCCCGCGGAGGACACGAGAACCGCGTGCAGGAGATTTCGGAGATCAGCCGTGGCCTCAAGGGACTCGCCCGAGAGCTGAACGTGCCAGTGCTTGCTCTCTCGCAGCTTTCACGCGCCGTCGAGAGCCGCACGGAGAAGCGCCCGCAGCTCAGCGACCTGAGAGAAAGCGGGAGCATTGAGCAGGATGCGGACGTCGTGATGTTCATCTACCGCGACGAGGTGTATAACCCCGATACCGACAGGCCAAATATCGCGGATATCATCGTCGCCAAGCATCGCAACGGCCCGGTAGGGCAGGTGAGCCTGTACTTCCAGGCCGCGCAGACTCGATATCGTGACCTCGAGCTGCGCACGCCCGACTATTAACCGGAAGGGAGCCCAACCATGCCAGCTTTTGCCGGGTTTCCTCCCGGAAAGAATCCATACGTGCCATTGCCCGAACAGTTCTTCACCGTGCTCATGCCGGAAATCGAAGATATCGGCGAGATGAAGCTGACGCTGCATCTCTTCTGGCTGCTCTCACACAAGGCGGGCACGCCGCGCTGCGCGAGTGACCGCGAATTGCTGGCGGATCCGCTGCTGCGCCGCGCGCTGCGCCGGGCCGGCGATCCCCGCCCGCATGAGGAGCGGCTGCGCATGGGGCTGGAGCTTGCGCTGGCGCGGGGAACGCTGCTGCGCGTGCGGGCGCGAGTGGATCACGAGATCATCGGATGGTACTTCTTCAATACGGAGAAGAGCCAGCGGACCGTAGCGAATCTGCTCAATGGTGAGCTCTCGCCGGAGCTGCTGCTCGAGCTGGAAGGTCCGGCTGGCGGGGGACTGGAGAGCCGTCTCATCGCGCTGGAGCTGGAGCGGCCAAACATCTACATGCTCTACGAGCAGAATATCGGCATGCTGCCGCCGCTGCTGGCCGAGGAGCTGCGCGAGGCGGAGGCGCACTATCCGCCTGAATGGATAGAAGAATCGTTCAGACTGGCAACTCAGCAGAACAAGCGGCGCTGGAGCTACATTCGCGCTATACTGAAGCGCTGGGAACAGGACGGAAGAGGGGAGCAGGCACATGGAGCGCATGGGTGATATCCTGGCGAAAACGGCCACCCGGCGCGCGAGCCTGCGCACAAAGCGCTCGACGCAAGCCAGCGGTGATGTCGCGACGCCATCTACGAGCAACACGCAGGCGAAACGCCCCTCCACGACGAGCGCTCGCCCTCGCGGCCAGAACGTGCCGGTGTCCGCCCCCGCACGAGCGCCGAAAGCCGCGTCTGCTCCCCGTGCGCGCATGGCACCCGTCGTGCCGGATGCCGGTGGCTATGCCCCCACTCCCGCGAGCACGCGCGAAATGCCCGCCGACCGTATACTCGAAATGCCCGCACGCTATATCGCCTCGCCCCGCGCGAAGGCATCCGCAGATGGTCAGCCAGCGCAGACCGAGCCGGGTATGCCTCAAGTGCCGCGGCGGGCAGCGGGCGCGGCCCAACCTATACCCGCGATGCGCCGGCCAGCCACCCAGCGCGCTGGAGGGATGAACTCACTAGGCGACGTCGCGCGCGGCATTGCCGGTGAGCGGATGCGGCGCGGCGCGAACTCGCGCGGCACACAAGCGCAACCCGCGATGGCATCACGCCTTACGGCCGAAGCGGATGTCTGCCCGGTCTGTCGGGGCGCGGGCTATGTGCGGCTGGATGTGCCGGTAGGCGATCCGTCATTCGGGCAGGCGGTTCCCTGCGTCTGCAAGGAGCGCCAGCGCGAGGAGCGCCGCCGCAGCGATCTGCGCCGCCTTTCCAGCCTTGACCCCTTCATGGACAAGACGTTCGAAACGTTCGATGCGACCATTCCGGGCGTGCGTGAGGCACTGGAGGTGGCGCGGCACTATGCCGAAGATCCGCAGGGCTGGCTGATGCTCATGGGCACGTATGGCACCGGCAAGACGCATCTCGCCGCAGCTATCGCCAACTACCGGCTGGCTGCCGGCTCACCCGTCTTCTTCTCCATCGTGCCGGACCTGCTTGATCACCTGCGCGCCACGTTCGCGCCATCCAGCGAAGTGCCATACGACGAGCTATTCGACAAGGTGCGTGAGGCGGAGGTGCTCGTGCTGGACGACCTCGGTGCGGAGAACGGTACGGCCTGGGCCACGGAAAAGCTCTTCCAGATCATCAACTATCGCTACAACTTCCGCATGCCCACCGTCATCACGACCAACAACCGGCTACTGCATCATATGGATGAGCGCATCCGCTCGCGCCTCTCTGATATCAGTCTCGTGCGGCACGTCATCATCGAGGCGCAGGACTACCGTGACCGCAGGGCGGGACGCGCCCCACGCGCTCAGGGCGGCTCCACTAGCGGCGGGCGGCGCGGCTACACGCGATAGGAAAGGCGTGCTCGTGGAAAAGAGGACCATCCATATCGCGTTCCTGCGCGGCATCAACGTCGGTGGTCACACCGTCAGGATGGATCGTCTGCGCGAGCTGTTCGGGCAGCTTGGCTTCACGAACGTCCGCACGTACATCCAGAGCGGCAACGTTTTCTTTGAAAGCGCGGAGATGGAGCGCGCAGTGCTGACGCGGGCCATCGAGGGACACCTGCGCGCCGCGCTGGGCTATGCGGTGCCGGTGGCCCTGCGCACCGTCCCGGAGCTTGAGGCAATTCTTGCGCTCGACCCGTTCGGGCATCTGACCGTCACGCCGGATATGCGGCTCTGCGTGCTCTTCGCCGCCGACCCAATAGCCAGCGGCCTCGTGCTGCCGCTCCGTTCACCGAAGAATGATATGGAAATCGTACAGACTACGGAGTACGAAGCATTCGTGGTCTGGTACCTTATCAATGGGCGGCCGCCGACCTCCCCAAACTTCCTGGACAAGACGCTGGGCGTGGCGACAACCACCCGCTTCTTCCACACGACGGCGAAGATACTGGAGGCAGCCAGGGGCGCGTGAAGCGATCTCACCAGCGCTGGCGGAAACGCGGGAGCAAAATCCATGCACCTACAGATGCGTGATCTCACCGCAAGCGATACGGCAGCTATCGAACAGACCGCGGCGATCCTGATAGCGGCGTTCGCTGAGCATGCCCCTCAGGCATGGCCTGACCTGGCATCTGCTCGCGTTGAGGTATGCGAGTCGTTCGATGCCGGACGCATCAGCCGGATCGCGCAAGATGAGCGGGGAGATGTGATGGGCTGGATTGGCGGAGTCCCCGCGTATGACGGGCGAGTGTGGGAGCTACACCCGCTCGCCGTCCGGCCGGATCGCCAGGGACAGGGTATAGGCCGGGCACTCGTCGCGGACTTCGAGGCACAGGTGCGCTCGCGGGGCGGGCTGACCATCTGGCTCGGCACTGACGACGAAGATGGCAGCACCTCGCTCGCGGGCGTCGACCTCTTCCCGGATGTGCTCGACCACCTCGTCCATATCCGGAATCTTCGGCACCATCCCTACGAGTTCTATCAGAAGCTGGGCTACGTGATTACCGGCGTATTGCCTGATGCGAATGGACTGGGCAAGCCGGATATCTTCATGGCGAAATCCATGGCACGGTCGGGATAAGCCCCCGTCTTTCTACCGCACGCCAGAATCAAATACTCTCAGAAATCTGATCGCTGCGAGCGGCCGGGGAATATAGACTGAAGCCGGAGGAATTGCGCCTGCCACTTCAGGCCGTTAGCCAGAGGACATGAATGCCGCCGGAGCACACTATGCGGAACATCCAGATCGAAGCGCTCCACTCCTCAACTTTCGCCGGTTGCCCCGAGTGGCTGCAAGCCTCCTTCGCTATGCGTATGCGCGAGAATCCGCGCTTCGCCCAGTTCGTCGCGGCGCATCAGGACAAGATCCGCAAGAAGCTGCGGAGCCAGCGCGACGAGCCGGGCATATATGATGTCGCGTTCGAGCTCATTGTCGCGCACCGGCTGCTGGGCGACCCCGGCTGTGCGCTGGCATATGAGGCATACGCCGCAAGCAAGATGCGCGGCCCTGACTTCACAGCCACGTACAAGGGTCATCTGGCGGTCAATGTCGAGGTGCGGCGGCTGCGCGGGGTGGTTACTCCGGCCCGCTTGGGCGACGCGCTCGCGGGAAAGCTGCGGCAACTGCCGCCGGGCATCCCGAACATGGTAGTGTTCGGCGCGGAGGATGCGTGCTCAGCTCTTTTCGAGCCAGGCATAGCGGCTGCTCGTCTGCGCGAACGAGCCGAAGCACACGACGAAGCGCTCTTTGCCCGGCATGGCTTTGCTGACGCCACGGCGTTCTTTCGTGGTTTCCTGCGACTGAGCGCAATCGCTCTGCTCGCGCCCTGGAACGATGATGTCGCCGGAAATGGCTCCACTATGGAACCCGACACCGTGCTCTGGCTTAACCCACAGGCGAAACATCCCCTGCCACGTGCGGCACGTTCCGCGCTGTGCATGCTGTAATCAAACCATCGCACATGTGCTCCTGACGAGTCCGGTTAGCCAAACAACCACTGCCGTGGCTCCGCGACGATCAGGAAACTGATTGCCCTCCTCTCTTTGCCCAGTCTGTCCATCCAGCGTTCACGGCAGCGATCAGCATGGCACGTACGTCAATATCAGCCAGTTCGCGCAGACGGATCGCGGTCCGGCGGGTACCCCAACGTTTCAGGGCGCGTCGGACAATTTCCATCCGAATGACATTGGCCACGCGGCCATAGCGAAAGCCATCGAAGCGGTGCTCGACAAATGACGCATTCACCTCGCGTGCGCCATGCAACCGGCCAGCGATGGTTGACGCGGACGCGAAGCACGCATATGATGTCAAGGAGGCTAGCGCTAACGAGATGGCGCGGCATATCCAAAGGTAGTGGGAAAGGCGTCACCGTGAACCCGCTTGTGAGCTACTCTCTGATGCTTTCCTTCTTCCCCGTGGTCATCATGGCGGGACCAGGTCGAGTTGGTAGTATTGCGGTCGCACTAGCATTCCTGATTTTTCTCCTCGCCGCGGTAGCCATGTGGCTCGCTCCCATATTGATTGGCGTCATCTGGGTACGCGACGATGCTGACCGGATCGGCCAGCCGGGGTGGCTGTGGGCGCTGCTCACGATTCCGCTCGGCTGGGTCGCGATTATCGCCTATCTTGTGGTGCGCGCGCTTCAGCCTGCCCACGCCTGATAGCTCACGTCAGCGCGTGCGGCGTCCTCAAGGCGCCGGTAGAGCACCTGCGCGACTGGTTCATCCACACGCTCACAAGTGCGTCACAGTCCACTCGTCGACCCAGCACATACGACTCGCAGTGTGTACATACATTCGCTGTTTTGCTACAGTACAAAGCGCGGCAGCATGATGTTCACGGCAAGTGACCGCTCGTATCCTTTGACACAAGCTCGTGGCAGAACGCCACGGCACACGGGTGAAAGCCCGTTCAGCATTCCGGCACTGCACTTCGACTCAGCCCGGTGTCGCTCGCCGCAGGAGCAACGAGCTGAGCGTGCCAGAGGCACGGCATGTGGACCTGAAACCTGGAATGGCGATCTGAAAGGCAAGCAACACGTGTTGGCTGCCGCATAAGAGACGGCAGGCCATATTCCAGATAGAAGCGGCCTGCCACGTTTTGAGGGACGAGATCATTCCCTCAATAATGGAGAGGACAGAAGCATGACCCCGATGAAGTCGAGTCGGCGCCGTCTCATGCGCTGGGGCATCGCGGGCATGGCAGTCCTGATGGCTATAGCCATTGCGGTGACCATCGCCTCAGTGACTGGTGTTGCCTGGGCTGCCACCAATGGAAGCGCCGCGTCGCACTGGCATGTCGGCTACTACACACCTGATCCCAACGGTGCGCTCTCTAACGCATCGGTCCCATCCGCAGCCAATGGTATCGCTCGTCTGGATTTCACTTCTCAGCCTAACACGGCGCTCCTCGTGACTGACAATAGGGCAAAGTTCCCCGACCTGCTCGGCAACATCGCCGGTAAGAGCGTCTCCGCGAGCTTCACCGTGAGCGGTCTCCATACGGGCGCATATTTCACGTACTATGGCGAGTCCTCGGGCACCGTCGAGCCTGTGAGCGTACGGTACTTCTTCGAAACGACCAGCATCGGCGGCTTCAACGAGACCAACTACTGGTGGTCGAATCCGGTGTCTGCGAACCTGAACACGGCAACTGGAACCGTGAAGCTGCCCACGGTACAACTCACGGGGAACTACTGGAGTGACTATTACGGCCACTTTGGGAATGATCCAGCATACGCCGCCGGGTTCGATGCCGCCGTAAGCCACGTGACCATGATCGGACTTTCATTTGGAGGTGGCAGCTTCTTTGAGAATGGCATCGCCACCACGGATGGATCAGGATCCTTCACGCTGAACACCTATACCGTCAAATAGTCGTCTGGCGTACGTAGCGTACCCTGCCAACACGTCTTCGGAGCCTCACGTGAACGCATCCATGCACAGCGTCGCTCACCAGTGGGGCACAGCCCTCACGGCTTTCCCGCCACGCTCAAATCGTCGAACGCCGTGAGGGTTACCGTTTGCTGGCCGGTATCGAGGTATGAGGCGCGCACGGTATCGCCGGGGCGCGCCAGCGGCAACTGCGCGCTAAGCGCGATGCCCGCCTCATAGAGGCGTGATTGACCGGCAAGCGTGAAGATATAAACGGTGGTGCCATTGCGCGTCGTGGCGGAGATACGCGCGATGACGCCTTGCGTCGAGACGACCTTGCCCGAGGGCATCGTCCCCGTCTGGATGTTGTGGTCCGTAAGCCACTGCGCGTATCGGGCGAGCGCTTGCGCCTTCGTCGGCGCCAAGATGACGTTCGCGCCGCTCAGGTGCAGGGCATCCAGCAGACCAATCTCCTGAAACGCCTCGCCGTATACGTTCGACTGGACGTAGGTCGCCAGCCAGGTCGGCTGGCCATAGATCACATAGAGCTGGATAGCTGTCGGCGTATAGTCCCGCGTGTTCATGGGACTGGCCCGGAATATCCCGCGCACGCTCGCCGCGTCACTCAATCCTGCCGCTGGGTAGAACGTGGCCGCAAGACGCTTCGTGTCGAAAAGTACGACGCCGGTCGTCGTTTGGCTTTCGCTCGAGAGCATGGGGACCAGCCAGACCGGATGCTGCGGCGTCTCATAGAGCAACTGCGGCTGGTCGTTCGCGTCTATGGCGGGCGTCTGCTGGTTGCTGCCAGAAGGGTTGAACCAGGGCGCGCGCGCCCACATGCCCCACCAGCTCAAATACTGCGTCACGGCACTGGCCGGAATCACGCGATCCACCCAGGCCGGTACGTCTCCGAGCGCGTACCGCGTGATCGCGCCGCTCTGCGCGTTGACCACGAGCGCGCCGCCTATCACGTCGCCCGTAAAGCCGCGGGTGGGGTGCATCAGCGCGAGCACGTAGAACGGCCGCCACTGGTCATCCAGCATGAAGACCGGAGAGGAGAGATTGGCGGTCGTATACCCACTCAGGTACACGTGGCGCGTCACATTGCGCGCGAAGACGCTGTCCTGCAAATAGCGCATATGGTAGCCAGTGTGCAGCGCGGCAGGGACGGCGGGATTCTCGGCATCTACGGCGATATAGCCCGGGCTTTCCCATCGGCCCGCATCGACCCAGACGTTGTTGCGCACCAGCGGCGCGACGTAATACAGATGTCCGTCGATGGATTGCAGCGTATACTCGGTGAGCACGGTGTGATATTGCGCGCCGATCCGCTGATTGGCCGCGAGCAGTTCCAGTCCCTTGAATGCCGCTGAGCCACGAGAGACGGTGACCAGATGGTCCAGGCTGGCAGCGGGAAGCGGGGTAGTGGCGGGCACGGTTGTGACGTGGGCGATGCCGGCCAGCGCCTGAGCATTGGGATTGAACCACGTCGTGCTCACCGTTATCAGGCCATTGACAACAATCGCGATGCATGCCACAAGTGCGAGCGCTGCGGCGCCAGCGCGTCCGCTGCCCGCGACCGCGTGTGGTGACCTATCCGCGAATGCCCACCCGAACCCGTCGTGCGCTGGTGAACCCGCGTTCTCGCCATTGATCGCATCGGCAAGGCGACGCATCGCCCGCGCGAGGCCCGCCACCCCGCCACCGAAAAGCGCCAGCACGCCCGAAACGAGCAGCGGCCAGAGCAGCCACTGTCCGCCCCAGTACGGACCCGCAAGCGGCGGCATCTGGAAGTAGAGGATGCCGAGGTCCAGCAGAAAATTGAGGCACCAGAGCGCAGCCAGCCAGCGCGGCAGCGTGCCCGGCTTGCTGTGACGGTACCCGCGCTCCAGTACGAGTGCCAGTGCCGTCAGCAGGCCTGTCACGAGTGTCGCGCCAAGCGCCGCCAGCCAGACTACGATCATAACACCTCACACGAGCACAGGGACATACCAGTTATCTCTACGCGCGAGCCAGGCGGGACGCCACGCCCGCGCGGCGGCCTGCGCACTCGGATCTAGCGTATCACGCTGGGCTGGCACCGCATAGCTGCGGTATACTGAGGCCACAACGACGGTGCGACGAATGACCCACAGGGAGAGCGATTATGCCCGTATACGAATATTATTGCGCCGACTGCGACCGGAAGTTTGACCTGCTGACGACGTACGAGAAGTCGAAGCAGGGCGTGGAGTGCGTCCGGTGCGGGGGAACAAACGTGCGCAAGCTGATCTCCGTTTTCGCGCGGGCGCCTCGTGGTGGCGACGCTGATTTCGGCGACTTCGACGAAGGTCCGGATGGCAGCTTCGGCGGAGGCTGTTCCTGTGGGGGCGCCTGCTCCTGTGGCGGACACAACTAAGCGCTTTCTCTCTGCTGAACAGGCCCGCGGGCACGTCAGTCCATGGGCCTGTCGCTGTTTCGCGCATCTTGCCTCTCGGCAAGTCTAAGCGCCGGCGATCACAGATGCGCCTCAGGTCCGGCTCAGATGCTGTGTATATACTTTCCGGAACATCGCGGCCGCGGGACGCGATTCCGTGTCGCCGTCTCGCCAGTGCCATGATGCGCGAGAGGAGATGGCGGTATGACGCTCAAGCTGCGCGAGACACAACGACCTCTCAAAGCACGGTACCGGGCGCAGCCAGAAAGCGCGCGCATTACCTTGAAGGCCACGGGAAGGCAGACCGATACCTCCGTCAGTTGCAATGTGGATATTGGACGCGCCATCTATGCCGCGCAGGCACATGCGGGAGTCGGCGGCGCGGGTACGGGCGCGTGCTCCGGCGATTTGCTGCTCGGAGCGCTGGCAGCCTGCGCCCAGCTGACGACGCAGATGGTAGCGGAGGCGATGGGCATCCAGGTGGAACACATCGAGGTTACCGCAGAGGGCGATCTCGATCTCAAAGGCACGCTTGGCATAGATCCCGCGGCGCCCGTCGGATTCGCGGCTATCCGGATGTCAACCGCGATCTCCGCGCCGCAGGCAACGCCTGGGCAACTGGCGGCTCTGCGAGAAAAGGCGGAGAAATACTGCGTCGTGCTTTCGACGCTGCGCACGCCGCCCGCCATCGAGCTATCGTGGCCCTGAGAGTAATCGCAATCGCGGTCTGCGCGGCATTCGCTGGAATGGTGTAGTGCTCCGCTCTCCTCCACTCGTTCGCTCCTACTGTGAGGTAGTTCAGGGTACGCGCGCCGTGTGGTATAGTCCGCCAGCCGTATCTGTCCAGCGGGTTATGTGCCTGGGATGGTGAACCATTTCGATCATGGAATGAGTGAGCGCGTGTTTTCACGCCGCGTTGCACTCTCATACGTAAAGCGGACGACATGGCTCACCCGCACATAGCGTTTGACAGGGCGCGGGCTGGACACGTATACTAGTGGGGTATTCTTGCGGAGAAGGGGTTGTAGTTGGTACCATGAAGCGAACCTGGCAACCAAAGCGCATTCCTCGGAAGCGCGAGCACGGCTTTATGAAGCGGATGAGCACACGCAGCGGTCGCAAGGTGCTGAAGGCTCGCCGGTTGAAGGGCCGCTGGCGTCTTACCGTCGTCTAACAATGCGCAACTTGAACGTCGAATGCGTCTCGTGCTGGTTCGCGGTTCGGATTGGTGTTCCGCGCCGGGCGTGAGACGCATTTGTCGTGTTCACGAATAGATGGAAGTATACTGGTCTCGCATCCGCGGGAAGGCGTTCTAACTGGATGCCGCCGCGGTGCGTACGTGTAGTGAGGATACTGAGAGCGCGTCTCGGTGGAGCCTTCTGTAGATGTGCGGCCCGCTGTGCAGCACCAAACGTTCGGGAAATCGCGGAGGGTCCGCTCATCTCGCGATTTTCAGCGTATTCGCCGGCAGGGGCGCCACATGAGTAGCACCCTCATGACTCTGAATTTCGCCCGGCAGCCGGCGCAATCCGTGGCTTTGAGCGAAACGGCTGATGGAGAGCCGGTTGCGCAGCTTTCACCCGCGCGCGCGGGCTTTTCCGTGAGCCGTCGGGTGGGCGGGGCTGTTGTGCGCAATCGTGTCAAGCGACGCATGCGCGAAGTCATACGCAGGCTGCTGCCGGATATCGCCCCCGGCTGGGATCTTGTATTCGTGGCGCGCGCGCCATCTGCTCAGGCAAATTTCGATACGCTCGCGGAAGATGTCGTCGGACTCCTCCGGCGGGCAAAGCTCTTGAACGAGGATTTTCACCGAGGCCTGCCATGAAGTATATCGGCATGGGGCTGATCCGATTCTATCAGCACACGTTTTCGCTTATTCTGCCGTCGAGCTGCCGGTTCACACCGTCCTGCTCGCACTATGGCTATGAAGCAATCGAGAAGTATGGTCTCATGCGCGGCAGCTGGATGGCGATGAAGCGCATTGGCCGCTGCCATCCGTTCTATCATGGGAACCTCTATGATCCCGTGCCGTAAACATTCCTAGCGGGCACGCGCCAGCCTGATCGTATCATCGCGTGTGGCGTCCGGCAGAGCCATTCCGCCGCGCGCGATGCGTTCCCGCCACTCTGCCGCACTGGAGGACTTCAGGTAGCATGCAAGGTATTCTATCGCTGTTATCGCCCATAGGGACGCTCTTTCATACCGTCTTCTATGAGCCGATGTACAACCTGCTCATTATCATCTACCTGGCTCTGCATTCATTCATACCCGCCGGCTCGTTTGCCATCGCTATCGTCGTGCTGACGCTCCTGTTGCGCTCGGCGCTCATCCCGCTCACGCGCAAGCAGCTACGATCAAGCCGGGCGATGCAGGAGCTTGCGCCGCGCCTCAAGGAGCTACAGGCACGCTACCGCAATGATCCCCAGGGACTGATGGCGGCGCAACAGGCGCTCTACAAGGAACATGGCGTCAGTCCGGTTTCCGGCTGCCTTCCGCTCATCGTCCAGATGCCATTCATCTATGCGCTCTACTACGCATTCTTCGCGGTACTCAAGACACAGCCAGGCGAATCGGCAGCAGCCCATCTCGCGCTCATCAATAGAGATATCTACCCGTTCATCCCGCACCTGTCGCAGTTGCCAGATATGACCTTCTTCTGGGCGAACCTCGCGAACCCAGACCCCTACCACATCCTGCCGCTGCTCGCGGGCGCCTTCACGTTCTTCCAGATGCGCATGGCGCTACCGGTACGCGCGAAGAACGCGCCACGAGATACGACAACCCAGGCGACCGGCATGATGCAGTATTTCATGCCGCTCTTCACTATCTTCATCGCATGGGGATTCCCCGCTGGCTTGTCGCTCTACTGGGTAACGTCGACGGCGTTCTCCGGCGTCCAGCAGTATTTCATCAGTGGCTGGGGTTCGATGTTCGTCGGCATTCCGGGGCTGGAGCATCTGGTTCCGGAGCCAAAATCGATTACCGCGCCCGCGCCGCCCAGTCGCACGGTAACTTCTACGGCCACTAGCCGCGCGCTCACACCGACAGAGCCGCAAGCGCCGCCGCAGGAAGGCGGCTTCCGCGGAATGCTGCGCCAGATGCGTGAGCAGATGGCGGCCATGCAAAGCGCCCAACCAAAGGCAGAGCGCCCCGGCCAGGAAGAAACCGAGATCGAAAGCACGGCTGCGGAAGAATCCGCTGCCACGCCGCCGACTGGCACACAGCAACAGCCACGAGACCGGCGCCAGCGACCCTCCAAGGCTGGCCCCGTGCTGGTCAGGCCCGCCACGCCGCCCGCCGAACCCACCGAAACGACGCCAGAGATTGCTACGGAGACCGAACCCTCCACGCATGGCAATGGAGCGAAAGCCCTAGCTAACGGTACCGGCACTGGCGGGCAGCCTGCCGCGAATGGCACGGCAAACGGCACAGCACCTGTGGCTCCACAGCGCCAGAATACTGCCAACATATCTCGAACCAGCCATCCAACTCCTTCGGGCGCACGGACCTCTGGGGGCGGTCAACGGAAGGGCGGCACAGGCTCGCAAAAAGGATCGCGCCAGCGTAGTGGCCGACCGAAAGGAGGCAAATAGCAGTGGAGAGCGTTGAAGCCTCTGGCAAATCCATCGAAGATGCTATATTGCAGGCGCTCGTGCGCCTTGGCCGTACCCGCGATGAGGTCGAAATCACCGTGCTTCAGGAGCCGGTGCGCGGCACACGCCAGACGCCCGCGCGCGAGGCGCGTGTGCGGGTATTCGTGAAGCAGAATCGCGGCTCGCGCGGCGCGGTCGTCTCGCCTGATATGGCGGAAGCGCTCCTCAATGAGGAGGAAGAAGCTGCCGAAGCTGGGCCGTATGTACCAACTGAGTTCACCGGCGAATACGAGGAAGATGACTACGCTGCGGTTGACCTGAGCACCACCGCGCCGCTGAAAGATGTGCTGCCGGAAGACGCCAGCATTGAAGAAGTCGGCCTTGCCGCGCTGCGCCTGCTCCTGGCGCATATGGGCATCCGCGCCAACATTGAAGTCGTCGAGCCGGAAGATGAAGCGGAGGAGGAAGAGTCTCCTATCATCTTCAACATTCGCAGCGGTGATCCCGGCCTGCTGGGCCTGCTGATCGGCAAACGGGGCGAGACGCTGGCCTCCATCCAGTTGCTCGTTAATCTGATCGTCGCCAAGCAGACAGGCGTTCATGAGCGCATCATTGTGGATGCCGAGCACTACCGCGCGCGCCGTGAGGATAACCTGCGCATGATGGCGCAGCGCATCGCCCAGCAGGTGCGGCGCTCTGGCCACCCCGTGATGCTTGAGGCGATGCCGCCCGCTGAGCGGCGCATCGTCCACATCGCGCTCAAAGATAGCGACGACATCAGCACGGAAAGCACGGGTGAAGGGGACCAGCGGCGCGTGGTCGTCTCGCTCAGGCCGGCCGTGCGCTCGTAGCTAGCTCATTGTCGGGATACCCCCATCGTCCAGTAAGCGCCGGCGGAAGAGGTCAGAGGTAGTGGGCAGTGCGCGTCGTGTTCCCGATATCGTGCTTATTGGCCATGCGACGCGTGACCTCATCCCATCCGGCTGGCTGCTCGGAGGAACGGTCGCGTACGCGGGCGTGACGGCGGAGCGCCTGGGCATGCGGGCGGGCATTCTCACTAGCGGCCCGGATGATGTCGTCGCGGCCTTGGGCGAGATGGTGCCTGATTCCGAAATCGTCGCCATTCCGTCAGCCACCGCGCTCACGTTCGAGAATATCTACGAAGGCGGCGCGCGGCGGCAATTCATTCGCGGCCTGGCCGCGCCCCTTACCCTGGAGGATCTGCCGGAAGGGTGGGATGCCGCGCGGCTCGTCCTGCTCGCGCCGCTCGCCCAGGAAGTAGATCCCCGGCTGGCGGGGGCGTTTCCTCAGGCATTCATCGGCGCGACTCTGCAGGGCTGGCTGCGCCAGTGGGATACTCAGGGACTCGTCCGGCCAGGCATCTTCGAGCTCGCTGGGCGGATCCTGCCGCACCTGAGCGCGCTCATCCTCAGCCGCGAGGATGTCATGGCTCGCCCGCATGTCATCAGCGAACCGGGCGTCCCGCGCACAATCGCCGAAGCGGATGCGCTCATTGCTGGCTGGGCGCGGACTGTCCCGCTTGTCGTGGTTACGCTTGGCCCGGCGGGCGCGCTGCTCTATCGCAACGGCGCCGCGCCAGAGCGATTCCCTGGCTATCCCGCACAAGAGGTGGACCCGACCGGCGCGGGTGATGTCTTCGCGGCGGCATTCCTCAGCCACTTGCGCGAGTGCGAAGACGCAGGCGATGCGGTCGATTTTGCCAATCGCTGCGCCGCCTGCTCTGTTGAGCGCACGGGGATCACCGGGATTCCTACGCGCGAGGAGATGCTGGCGCGCTTCGGCGGCTGAACCGGGGCGCGCACGGGCGCTATCGAAGAGTGCTGTTCCACCCGCTTGAGCAGACGCTACCCTTCGAGCTGCTTCAGCAGGTCGCGTAGCGGCGAGAGACGATCATCCGATTCCTCCTCCACGCAGTCGCACGGCCCCTCGTTCAGGTCATGGCCGCACTTCGGGCAGAGGCCCGCGCAATCCTCCCGACAGATCGCATTGATCGGAAGCGCCAGCACGAGATTCTGACGAATCGCCTCGCGCAGATCCAGCAGGTGATGGCGATCGATGGGAAAGGCAAGCTCGTCATCCGGCGCGGGCAACGGCACGCCCGTCACCACGTCAATCGTCGGGTAGAACTGCTCGCGCAGCAGGAACGCTGCTGTGTACGTGAAATGCTTGAGGCAGCGCGTACACTCCAGATCCACCGGCACGCTCGCGGTGCCATCCACAAAGATGCCCTGGTTGGTATGGTGCAGCCGGACGTGCCCCTCAACCGGCCCCGCTTGCGTCAGATCGTCCTGGGTGAGCTGAAGATGGTCCTCATCGTCCAGCTCGAAGCTCATGGAAGTGCCGACAGGAGATTTTAGCAATTGCGCGACATTGTATATCATGGAAAGGTCCCTTCGATCTGGTCCCGCCGCGGAGGCATGGATACGCTGACAGTATACGACGCAGCGGCGACAGCCAGCCACACGCCGCAACTGGGGTGGATGTGATACACTTTCTCAGGCATGAGCGGGCCCATAGCTCAGCGGCAGAGCGGACGGCTCATAACCGTTTGGTCGCAGGTTCGAATCCTGCTGGGCCCACCGGAATCGGAAAAGCGGAAGCGACATACGAGGCACTGGTGGCGGGGTAGGCCTTGGCGGGCTGCCTCGCCACTTCCTCGTACAGGGGAGAGCAGCCTGTGCAGTTCTATGACAGGGCAAAGATCTACGTCACGGCGGGCAATGGTGGCAATGGCTCGATGCATTTTCGCCGGGAGAAGTTCGTGCCGCTCGGCGGGCCGGATGGTGGGGACGGCGGGCGCGGGGGCAGTGTCTATCTGGAAGCGGACACGACGCTGAACACGCTTGTAGATTACCACTACCATCCTCACCACAAGGCGAAATCCGGGCAGGCGGGCGCTGGCCAGAAGATGCACGGCGCGAAAGGCGAAGATCTCATCTTGGGCGTGCCCGTTGGCACGGTCGTGCGTAATGCCGAGACGGAGGAAGTGCTCGCGGACCTGGCGGAGCCGGGCCAGCGTGTCATGGTGGCGCGTGGTGGGCGTGGTGGGCTTGGCAATGTCCACTTTGCCACGGCGACCAATCAGGCGCCTCGCGAGGCGCAGCGTGGGGAGCCGGGGGAGGAAGTCACCCTGGCGCTGGAGCTCAAACTCATCGCGGATGTGGGGCTGGTCGGCTACCCCAACGCGGGCAAATCCACGCTGCTCTCGGTGGTGACCGCCGCCCGCCCCAAGATCGCTGAGTATCCCTTCACCACGCTGGTTCCCAATCTCGGTGTCGCGGTGGTGGGCGATCCGGTGCGCGGCGACGACTATAGCTTCGTCATCGCGGATATTCCCGGACTGATCGAGGGCGCGGCGCAAGGCGTGGGACTTGGCCACGAGTTCCTGCGGCACGTGGAGCGTACACGTCTGCTGCTGCACCTGATCGACGGCCTATCAGAGAAGGATCCGTGGGAAGAGTTCGCGGCCATTAATCATGAACTGGCCGAATATAGCGCGGACCTGGCGAATCGCCCGCAAATCGTCGTGCTGACCAAGATGGATTTGCAGGAGGCGCGCGATAAGTGGCCAGCGCTCCGCGAGCGGGCGGAAGCGCAGGGTCTCACGGCGCTGGCGATCTCCTCCGCGACGAGCGAGGGCGTGCAGGAGCTCATGAACACGACCGCGCAACGGCTGCGCGAGATAGATGAGGATGAAGCTTACCGCCTCCGCACGCAGCCAGTCGCAACCGCTGCTGGAGGGGGTCTGGTGCTGCGGCCTGAGCCGGAAGACGCCTTTACCATCGAGGAGGTGGAGGATGGCTTCCGGGTAACGGGCAAGCGATACGAACGCATGGTTGCCATGACGGATCCCGAGAGCGCGGAGGGCATGCAGCGACTGGAGCGTCAGTTGCGCCGGCTCGGCGTGATCGATGCGCTCGAAAAGGCCGGCGTGATGCCCGGCGATCACGTGCATTTTGGCAACGCGGAGTTGATCTGGGGCGAGGAGATGTAGCACGGCGGCTTTTCCTTCTGTCCTTTCACATCATACCGGCAGGTGCGCCACACATGGGCATTCGCCATGCGGGACAAATGCCGTGGCACGAGCTATCTCACGACTGGCCAGAGCAGAGGTCATGTGACGAGCCATTAGCCATCGGAGTTCTACCGTGAGTCCGGAGATACACTTCGTTCTCAATATCGCTGTGGCCGTATTCGCGGCGCTGCTCGGCGGGTTGATCGCGCACCGGATGCGCCAGCCAGTCATCGTTGGCTACCTGCTCGCTGGAGTCGTGCTGGGCCCCTTCACGCCCGGCTTCATCGGAGATCGGGCGCAGATTTCCGCGCTGGCCGAGATCGGCGTCATCTTCCTCATGTTCGCGCTGGGCATCGAGTTTTCCCTCAAAGAACTGGCGCGCATTAAGGGTGTGGCGCTCGCCGGAACCACTATACAGGTTGTGCTGCTCATCGCTCTCGGGATGGGGGTTGGCGTGCTGCTCGGCTGGCCACTCGCGCAGGGGCTGTTCTTCGGTGGCATCATCTCGATCAGCAGCACGATGGTCATCCTCAAGATGCTCATTGATCGGGGTGAAGTGGCCTCCCATCATGGCCGCGTGCTGCTTGGCATGCTCATTGTGCAGGACTTGATCGTTGTCATCCTCATTGTGCTGTTGCCGCAATTCGCGCGTGCCGGTGGTGAAGATACAGTCGCCGCGCTGCTCCTTACTGTGCTCAAGGCGCTGGCGTTTATCGCAGGAACGGTCTTTCTGGGCGTGCGTGTCGTGCCGCCCTTCATGGCGCGTGTCGAGCGGCTGCGCTCGCCGGAGCTGTTTCTGTTGATGGCGGCGACGCTGGCGCTCAGCATCGCGGGTGCGAGCGCGCTGCTCGGCCTTTCGCCGGCTTTGGGAGCTTTCCTCGGTGGGTTGCTGCTCACCGAGACGGAATTCGATCACCGTGTCATTGCCGAAGTCGTGCCGATGCGCAACCTCTTCGCGTCACTCTTTTTCGTATCGGTCGGCATGCTCATCAACCCTGCCTTCCTCGTCCAGCACCTGCCCGTTATTCTGGCACTCACAGCGCTGATCATAGTCGCCAAGGCATTGGCTACGCTGGTCGCCATTCTGCCGTTCCGTCTCGGCGGCCAGACGCTCGCGTATACAAGCCTTGGCATGATCCAGATCGGCGAGTTCAGCTATTTACTGGCCGAGACCGGGCGGAGCGTTGGGGCGATCAGCAAGGATCTTAACTCCTTTGTGCTGGCCTCATCGGTCCTGACAATTTTGCTGACGCCCACGGCGTTCACTCTGGCTCCGCGTGCGGCGACGAAGCTGGCGCATATTCCCGGCCTGCGCCGCTGGTTCGCCGTTCCCACGATTGCCCTGGCCGATGATACGCGCATGCGGGATCACGTGATCGTCGCGGGCTACGGCAGGGTCGGCCAGCAGGTGGCCGACGGCCTGAGCAGGACGGGCATGGACATTGTGATCATCGAAGATGATCTTCACCTGGCGCAGTCACTGCGCGCGCGTGATATTCCAGTCATCTTCGGTGACGCTTCCCAGCCAGCGATACTAAGCGCCGCACACCCTGAACGGGCGGCTGCTCTGGTCGTATGCCTGCCGGATAGCGGCGCGACACAGGCGACCATCCGCAACGCCAGGCGCATGAACGCCACGCTGCCCATTCTGGCGCGTGTCTCGCGCATGGAGGATGTCGCCGCGTTGACGCCACTAGGCGTGGAGGTGGTGATGCCAGAATACGCGGGCGCGCAGCTATTGCTGGAAATGAGCGAGCAGGCTCTTGGCATCGTGAGCGAGCCGAGCATACTCTCAGCCCCCGCCGCCGACAAGCTGGATGTCTCGCAATCGGAATGAGAGGCGCGCAGCGGGCGGCACGCGTTCTCTATCAGAAATGTCTCAGGCAAAGCGTGCTCCGCTCTGGTATACTTTGTGGCGAGGCACGTCTTGACGACGGCTGCCAGAAATCGTTCCCCAGCGGCGGCGCGCTCGCGCTGTGCGCCTCCACGAAAGGCGGTGCGGATATGAGGAGTATAGCAGGACAGTTTGCCATGTCCGCTCGTGTCCCGCGCCTGACCACGTCGCAGCTTCTTCGCCACTAAACGCGCGAGATCGGCTAACCACCTCAGCATACCGGCTGGTCGCTCCGGGTCACGAGCCTGTTCACCGCATTCCACGAACACCGCGCCCGCAGTCTCACTGCGGGGTACATGAGCATGTGTTGTGTTCGTGGCACCAAGAAAGTTTGAGACTCGTGACCACTAAAATACGCATTTCCGATCTCTTCGAGACAACCGAGGCGGATTCCAGCGATCTTGCTGGCGCTGCTGAATCCGCCATCCAGTCTCACATGCGCAAGGCCAGGCACGGCAATGAAGCTGCACGCGCGCGCAGCAGGTCCGCCACACAAAAAGCCAGCTATGAGGGCAACGCTCAGGTGCAGCGATGGCTCAAGCAGCAGGCGGCTGAAGAAAGCGGTGTGAAACCACCGTTCGATCCCGCCTTTCTAGCCGAAAGCCGCGACCGTCCCTGGCTGCTCTCCTCGCTTGCCGCGTTCTATGACGATGGCCTCATCACTGACGTGCTGCACATGGTCAAGAGCGGCAAGGAGGCATCGGTCTACTGTTGCGCTGCCCATCCCGCGACCGGTCTAGAGCGCGTCGCGGCCAAAGTCTACCGCCCGCGCATGTTCCGCAGCCTGAAGAACGACTCCATGTACCGTCGGGGCCGCGCACAGCATGACGAGGATGGCAACACGCTCGGCGGCCGCCGCATACGCCTGCATGCCGAACGCAAGACGGAGAAAGGGCGTTCGCTGCAGGTCGCGCAATGGATCGCGTACGAATACCAGACGCAGCGCATGCTCTACGATGCGGGCTCCGATGTCCCAAAACCACTGGCGCAATCCGGCAACGCCGTGTTGATGGACTACATCGGCACGGAGAATGGAGCCGCTCCGCTCCTGCAAGACGTGCGGCTCGATGCGGACGAGGCGCGACCGCTCTTCGAGCGCGTACTGCGCAATATCGAGCTGTGGCTGGCGCGCGAGCGCATTCATGGCGATCTTTCAGCCTTCAACATGCTCTACCTGGATGGCGCGATCACGATTATCGACTTCGCACAGGCGGTTGATCCACGTTACTCCAGCGACGCCTTTTCGCTGCTGGCGCGCGACATCGAGCGAGTCTGCGCCTATTTCTCCCGCTTCGGTGTGACCGCTCGCCCCGCCGCGATTGCCGTCGATCTCTGGACCCGCTATCTGCGCGCCGAGCTGGAGTGAGACGCCCTCATCCGGATAGCGGGTGTTTGCTGGCTATGTGTGGTCGGCACTTGTGTGCGGGTATAATGGGGCACTGAAGTGACAACGGGCACCGCAGAGGTCCACCAGAATGCACTGGAGGTATGCCGTTATGCGTGAGGTCGTCATTGTCGAGGCCGTACGTACGCCCGTGGGGCGGCGCAACGGCGCGCTCAAGGATGTGCATCCCGTCGTGCTCGCCGCGATGACACTGCGCGAGTTGGTCAGGCGGGCGGGCATTGACGCGGCGCTAGTCGAAGACGTGGTCATGGGATGCGTGAGCCAGGTTGGCGAGCAGAGCGTCAACGTCGCGCGCAACGCTGTGTTGCAGGCAGGATTTCCGATTGAGGTGCCCGCGACGACGGTGGACCGGCAGTGCGGCTCGGGCCAGCAGGCGGTCCACTTCGCGGCAAATCTCATCCAGTCCGAGGTCTGCGACATCACCGTCGCGGGCGGCATCGAGGCGATGACCCGCGTGCCCATTGGCTCGAATATGCAGTCGTTCGGCAATCCCTTCCCGCCATCGTTGATGGAAATGTACCCGATGGTGCATCAGGGCCTTTCCGCCGAGATGCTGGCTGAGCAGTGGAGCATTCCGCGCGAGGAGCTGGATGCCTACAGCCTGCGAAGTCACCAGCGCGCCGCGCAGGCCACAGACGACGGCCACTTCGCCCGCGAGATCATGCCGGTCGCGCTCCCCGATGGCAGCACGTTCTCGCAAGACGAGGGCATCCGGCGCGATACCACCGCTGAGAAGCTCGCGACGCTCCAGCCCGCGTTCAAGCCCGATGGCAAGATCACAGCGGGCAACAGCAGCCAGATCAGCGACGGCGCGGCCATGCTGCTGCTGATGACGCCAGAGAAAGCGGGCGAACTGGGTTTACGCCCGCGCGCGCGCATCGTCGCGCAGAAGGTCGTCGGCGTTGATCCCGTGAGCATGCTGACCGGCCCCATCCCCGCCACGCGCGCGATCCTCAAGAAGGCGGGCCTCACCCTCGACCAGATCGATCTCTTCGAGGTGAATGAGGCGTTCGCGTCGGTCGTGCTGGCATGGGAACGCGAGATTCATCCGGATATGGAGAAGGTCAACGTGAACGGCGGCGCCATCGCGCTTGGGCATCCGCTGGGGGCTTCCGGCGCGAAGCTGATGGTGACGCTGCTGCATGAGCTGGAACGCCGCAACGCCCGCTACGGACTACAGACGATGTGCTGTGGCGGCGGCCTGGGCACGGCTACGATCATCGAGCGCATCTAGCGCCGCATGGGAGCGGGTGAGCCGCACCACAATCATCGAGCGCGGATGCAGCGCATGGAGGCCACGGATGACCATTCGCGAGGCACGACCGGGAGATGCCCGAGCAATCGCGGAAGTTCACGTCGCGAGCTGGCGCACGACCTATGCGGGCATCATTCCGGACGACTACCTCGCGCGGCTATCCGTGGAAACTCGCCAACGCATGTGGCACGACGTCCTCACCCGCCTGGACCATCCCGGCTGTACGTACGTCGCCGAGGAGGACGGGCGCATCGTCGGCTTCGCCAGTGGTGGCCCGAACCGCGGCGATGACCCCGGCTACACCGGTGAACTGTACGGCATCTATCTCCTGCGTGAGACGCAGGGCAAAGGGACCGGGCGCGCCCTTGTGCGGGCGGTCGCTAACCGAATCGTCAGCAGCGGCATGACCTCGATGCTGGTCTGGGTGCTGGCGGGTAACCCCTCGCGGGGCTTCTACGAGGCGCTTGGCGGGCGCTATGTGCGTGAGCAACCCATCGAGATCGGCAGCCAGCCCTATAGCGAGGTCGCTTATGGCTGGCCCGATACCACATCGCTCCGGCAAGGTGCACAATAGCTTCACTGCCAGGTCGGAGCATCCCGGGACGGTGGGGAGCGCATGGCCGCGAGTGGAGAGAAGACAGTGTTTTCACCGGGCGAAGTCATCTCGTATATGCAGATGTGCCAGGCGGAAGGCACGAGCCTCCAGCGCGGCATGAACTACCGCTTGCATGGACGCGAGAGCGTCATCCTGATGAGCCTGCGCCGGGGTGCTCCATACGCGGATCGTGTGGAGGAAAGCGGAAAAGTTCTCATTTACGAAGGGCATGATGTGGCGCGTGACGGCGGCATTCCCGATCCAAAGTCGGTGGACCAGCCCATGTTCACGACCGGCGGAAAATTGACACAGAACGGCCTGTTCTTTCAGGCTGCCCAGGACTATCGCCTCGGCAGGAAGCCGCTAGAACTCGTCCGCGTCTACGAAAAAATCGCCGCCGGTATCTGGACATTTAGCGGCACATTCGGGCTGGCTGATGCCTGGCAAGAGCAGAGTGGGCCGCGCAGAGTCTTCAAGTTCCGGCTTGAACTGCTCGATGCGGAGGATGAACAGCAGACCAGCGTTTTCGTTCCTCTACCGCACAACCGGCTTATACCGACCGCAGTAAAGCTTGACGTCTGGAGACGAGACAGGGGGCGCTGCGTGAAATGCGGCAGCGCCACCAACCTGCACTTCGATCACATCATCCCCTTCTCAAAGGGTGGCTCGTCGCTGGTGGCAAGCAACATCCAACTCCTGTGCGCTGCCCATAATCTCGCCAAGAGAGACGCCATAGAGTGACGCCCGGGCTTGTCTGGTGACGGCGCAGGCGCGGCACGGGTGCCACCTGCCAGCGGCATGCGGTGACAGGGTGATCGAATCGCGTGGCTATCGCTGAGCACCGCAGAGCCATACGCGCTACTCCTGGTGTTGAGGCCCGAGGAACCGCATCAGGATGCGTTCGAGTTCATCAATGTCGAATGGCTTGCGCAGCACGGCATCTGCACCAGCATCCTGCACCCGGCGCACTCCGCCCGCCGTCATGAGGACCACAGGGGGCGCCTTGAAGCCGTCCACGCTCGCGCTAGCCCGCAACTCCTCCATCAGATGAATGCCATCCATCCGAGGCATCATCAGGTCGCTAATCACCAGGCCCGGCCGGTATTGCAGCGCAAGCTCCAGCGCCTCCTGGCCGTTAGCAGCCAGAAGTGGCTTGAAGCCTATTTCTTCCACGACAACTGCGATTGCCTCAGAAATGGGCTCTTCGTCTTCCGCGATGAGCACAATCCGCATATCGGAGTTGTCGTGGTCGAGTTGTGTGAGCGTGGCATCAAGTGAATTGTTGCCACTCATTATGAGTCCTCCGGTGCGGGGCCGCTGGAAAAGGACGATTCATGAGAGTCACGGCCATGCGACATGCGCGACTGGCCCGCAGGCCGGCGCCTCGGCGTATTTCTAGCGCCCAGCAGGCCTTCTGTCGGCAATTCGTATGCCTCCGATGTACTCTCAAGCAGGCCTTCCGTGCTTCCTTCCAGAGTGAAAACGTGCAGCCCTTTGGCAGCGTCGATAGTAAACTCTCGTATGCCAGGGTCATGCTCAGAAAACCGTGTCTTGAGCACGGCCAGCGTGCTTCGCAGACGGCGGCGGTAGATCATCTTCTGCAACACGATCACGTTGTCCGCGGAAAGGGTGAGCGGCTGTTGCGATAAATCCAGCATCATTCCAACGGTGCGCGGGATCGCCTTGGTGAACAGTGACGTTATTCCCTGCATACGCTGTGCCTCGAGTAGAGCGGAAAGATACTGCGCCACCCGCCGTGAATCGCCGAACGCATGCGCTGCTTCTTCCATCTCCGCCACGCCATCGATGACGAAGCGGCGCGCACCGGTTGAATCCATCAACTGGAGCAACTGATTCGCGACAACATCAGGATCCAGCTCTACCGGCTCCATCCGCACGAACGTGAGAGAGCCATTCGGCGACAGTGTGCGCTGCAGTTCTTCACCGAAACCAAGCTGGTTTGCTTTGGTGACCAACTGGGCAAGCGTCTCATAGAAACTGATGTATAGCACAGGCTCATCCACCCGTGCCCCGGCCAGCGCGAACCGCACAGCGAAAGTTGTCTTCCCGGTCCCAGCGCCCCCCGCGATCACCGTACACGTTCCGGGCATGAAGCCGCCGCCAAGCAGGGCATCTAACTCGGGCAGATCAAATCCGCGGCGATCCTCCGCATTACTCGCGCTGATTTCCGCCTGATCCAGGCCAGCCGCCCGCTGCCCGCTTTGATCGTGCAGGACGGATTGCAGAGCGTGCTGGCGCAAGAGCGCAATACGCGCCTCTAACCGCGGGCAGACCTCGATGCCATCGCTGCTGATGACCAGGCCATGCAGCCCCGAAAGATGTTCCTGGCCGCGCGACTTTATGACATCTATCGCTCTTCGCGCGGCGACTCCCACAAGGTTGTAGTGCATCCCAAGGATCACGTCTGCCGTCGCCGCCTCGGCAAAGAGTGCTGGATCATGCGGGCTGGCTTCGCTGGTGATGATGGTGGTGGCGCCTATCGTGGCAAGCGACGTCCCGATTTCGTAGAGAAACTCCCGCGGCACCTGACGCTCAACCGGCGAGCCATACATGCCACGGAAACCGTCGATAATCACCATATCCGCCCGCGACGAGCGCGCGAGGGCCACAACCTCTTCCCGGGTGGTCTCCAGGCCCCGCTCCAAAAACTGCTGCACGCTCAGATATTGCAGGGCATCGCCGATGAGGTCTTCGTCAAAGAACGCAAACCCGCGCAGATGTGAGATCAGCTTGCTGGTCGATTCAGAAAGCGCGGTGAGAATCAGCGTGCGCCTGCCTGCTCTGCAGGCATTGAAGGCAATGTGGTTGGCCAGCACGGTTTTGCCGCTGCCAGGCGCACCCACAATCATCATGAGCGCGCCGCGTGGGAGTCCTCCCCCAACCACCACATCGAGTCCTGGCACCCCAGTGGGATCAATAGCCTCATGGGCGCTGCTCATGACGTTACGAAGCAAACGCTCGTCCAGATGCACGGATGTACCTCTCTCGCGACACGCCCGTGAAAGTCGAACAACATGACCGCAGGCCAACATCAACCACAGACAGCCGCATTGTATCATCGCACTGCGACGGATATCCCGTCTTCCGCGTAGCCAATAAGCGGCACCATCGCGCTAGGATATCCCATTCCGCACGTATTGCCGCACGCATCATCATGACGGTCAGATGCGCCCAGAGGCGCGGCGCGCACCGGAGCCATGCGTACGGACTCGCCTTGCGTGGAATGGTTGCCGCTGGTCGCGCCAGCATGTTACGCTGTTCGATGGCGGCAACGTCTCGAGGGCGAGGCCGAGCCCAATGCAGCACAGCCCATGCCAGTCCAAAGGAGGCGCGCATGAGTGGCGATACAGCACAGAGCGATCCCGCGCAACCACGAAAACCCACATCAGATGGAGCCGCGCGCTGGCGCGAGACCACCTACCGGCGAGCGAAAGAACGCTTTGGCGAGCGTGAGCAAACATTCGCCACCACCTCGGGCATCGAGATTCAGCCGCTCTATTCCGCCGATGACCTCGCAGGTGTGGATGTGGAGTCCGCGCTCGGCTATCCCGGGGAATATCCCTATACACGCGGCATTCAGCCAACAATGTATCGCGGGCGGCTCTGGACGATGCGCCAGTACGCGGGCTATGCCACAGCCGAGGAATCCAATCAGCGCTATCACTACCTCCTCACGCAGGGCACGATGGGCCTCTCGGTAGCTTTCGACTTGCCGACGCAAATGGGCTATGACGCCGATGACCCAATGGCCGAGGGTGAGGTCGGCAAGGTGGGCGTTTCGATCAGCAGTCTGGAGGATATGCGCACGCTCTTCCAGGGCATCCCGCTGGAGCGCATCACCACTTCGATGACCATCAACGCGACGGCGGCCATCCTGCTCGCGCTCTACATCGCCGTAGCCAAAGAGCAGGGCGCGGATATTCGCAAGCTCTCAGGGACAGTCCAGAACGACATCCTCAAGGAGTACATCGCCCGCGGCACCTACATCTATCCGCCGCGTCCGTCCATGCGCATCATCACCGATCTCTTCCGCTACTGCGCGGATGAGGTGCCGCGCTGGAACACGATCAGCATCAGCGGCTACCACATCCGCGAGGCTGGCTCGACCGCCGCGCAGGAGATCGGCTTCACGCTTGCGAACGGTATCGCGTACGTCCAGGCTGCTCTGGACGTGGGGCTGGACGTTGACCGCTTCGCCGGACAGCTTTCATTCTTCTTCAACGCGCACAATACCTTCTTCGAGGAAGTCGCCAAGTACCGCGCGGCACGGCGCATGTGGGCGAAGATCATGCGCGAGCGGTTCCACGCACGCGACGAGCGCTCGCTGCTGCTGCGCTTTCACACGCAGACGGCTGGCTCGACGCTTACCGCCCAGCAGGTCGATAACAACATCGTCCGTACGGCGTATCAGGCGATGGCGGCGGTGCTCGGCGGCACGCAATCGCTGCATACCAACTCCAAGGATGAGGCGCTGGCGCTGCCAACGGAAGATGCCGTCCGCACGGCGCTGCGCACCCAGCAGATTCTCGCCTATGAGACGGGCGTTGCCGATACCATAGATCCACTGGCCGGGTCGTACTATGTCGAATCACTGACGAACGAGCTGGAGCGACGCGCGTGGGAGTATATCCAGAAGATCGACAGCCTGGGCGGCAGCGTGCGCGCCATCGAGCAGGGATACATTCAGCGCGAGATCGAGGATGCAGCGTACACCTATCAGCGGGAGATGGATGAAGGCAGGCGCATCGTCGTCGGTGTCAACAAGTTCGGCGCTGACGAGGAGCAGCATCCCGCCATCCTGCGCGTGGACCCCGCGCTGGGCCAGCGCCAGGCGGCGAAACTGGCCGCGCTGCGCGACCGGCGCGATAACGCTCAGGTGGGCGCGGCGCTCGCGGCGCTGGAAGACACGGCGCGCGGCACGGCGAACCTGATGCCCCGCATCCTGGAAGCCGTCGAAAGCTACGCCACCCTGGGCGAGATCAGCAACACGCTCCGCGCCGTCTTTGGCGAGCAGCGGGGACGGCGCGTAGTGTGAGGGGTATCCCACTCCAGCCCCTTCTCCGCCGAGCGGAGGAGAGGCTTGCCGCCCGGCCACACCCATGGCTACGGGACATGTTCTTCACGATCTTCAGGCTCGAAAACCACCTGCTTCATGCCATGCCTGTTTGCAGAAGTGACCCAGCCATATACAATGGGGCTCAAACGCGGGAAGGGCCCGCGTCGGCATATCTCTGGCTGGAGGCAGGTCATGGCGTGGTTATTCGGCAAAAGGCGCAGCTCATCCGCGGTGGCTACGAAGGAGCGAGAAGGAAGGCGGCGCTTTTTCTGGCTGGGGGAACGGCGTCACCTGGCAAACGCTCCATACGTGCTGCCAAGTGATGAACGGGAGATCAGCCGGCTGGATTTCCAGCACTTCATGCTCAGGCACGCGCTGCGCGGCAATTTCGCTCCACCGATCCAGCAGCCGAGGAGTATCCTCGATGTGGGGAGCGGCACGGGCCGCTGGGCCATGGAAATCGCGCAGTTTTTCCCCCAGGCTAATGTTATCGGCACGGATCTCGTCGAGCCGAAAATGGAGTCGGTGAGTGCCAGCCTGGGCAACGGCCTCGAACGCCGACCAGAGAACTACGCCTTTGTGCAAGCTAACGTCATGGAAGGCTTGCCGTTTGCCAATAACAGCTTCGACTACGTGCACATGCGCCTGCTGCTTTTCGCCATCCCCCACACCAGCTGGCCAGCCGTGGCGCGCGAGCTGCTGCGCGTAACAAAACCCGGCGGCTGGGTCGAATCCGTGGAGACGGGCCCGCAGCAGAATGGCGGCCCGGCAATGGACCAGCTCGTGGCATGGATCACCGAGGCAAGCTTGCGGCGCGGCGTCGACCCTCTGCTCGGCCCTCATGTAGCGAGCTTCTTCGCGGACGCCGGTCTGCGCAACATGGTGGCGCGTGACCTGCATCTGCCCGTTGGCGCATATGGCGGGCGGCTAGGCAATATGGCCGCGGCGGATGTCTTTGGCGTGGTCAACGGCGTCAAGCAGCTGGTCGTGGCGCAAGGCATCGCGGATGCCGCCAGCTATGATGCTGCGGTAGCGCAGGCACGCGCTGATCTCGACCGCATGCGCTGCACGTTGCCGTTCTACATCGCGTTCGGGCAAAAGGAGTAATCCAGACCGGTCCGGTCATGTCGTGCTCGCGTGGTACCACCATCCTACACGCTGCATATCCATCTCTTATGTTCGTCATACCTATCGCAGGAACGATGTGCATCTCACAAGCTGGATCAGGGTGAAGGAGTGGTGGTATGCCCGAGGCTGTTCGCGCGCCCTATGTTGCCCTTGGCGATAGCCTGACCCAGGGCATGCAATCCATGGGCGTAGCCTGGCTTTCACAGGCCTATTCGTTTCCCCGGCAGATCGCGGATTTCATTGGCGCGACGCCATTTGCTCAACCGATGCTGAAAGGGTGGCCCCCAGGGCACCTGCCGCAGACGGGCGATGACGGCTGGGTGGGCAATCCTCCCAATCTGGAGCTGATCCTGCGGCGCGCTGAACACCTGCTCGGCAAGCAACCAAACAGCAAGATGCCGCATCCCGGCGTCTGGCGCGAGTTGCATGACGAAGTGGGGTCCGTGGCGGCGGTGCTGCGGGAAGCCATCACAGATTATGTGCACACCGTCGAGGATGCCGATCCGTCGTCGCTCCTTGTGGAGCAGCCGCCTGCTGGGGGCTACCAGAATCTCGGCATCTTCGGCTTCAGCGTGCAGGATATCTCATCCGTCAGCTATGCGCGGCTGCGCGCGAGCACACATGTTTCATTTCGCGGGCAGATCGCGCGTATCGCTCGCCAGGCTATCGAAGGAGCGGGCGACGCGTTGAAATCCATGCCGCATGGGCACCCCAGCTTGATGCAAGCGCTCACGATGGCGCTGCTCTCGGTGGGTGAGCACGATTTTGGCGCGCGCATGCAGGCCCAGCGAGTCGCGTACGTGCTCGGCGGTGGCTCCCTGACGGCGCTCGATGCGGCCCGCGCGCAGCAGCCGCAACTCGTCACGCTGTGGGCCGGCATGAATGATGTGATCAGCACAATGGGCGATGCTCACATCTGGGATGGCGACACTCCGCTCTACACGTTGCCGGATGTCTTCAAGGCGCGTACGGCCAGCCTCCTTGATGACATCCTCGCGTTCGAGTCCCAGCCGCATGTCTTCATCGCCAACCTGCCCAGCCCGACAGCGACGCCCAATCTTGTGCGCGACCGTCTCGGCCACTGGAAATCCATGCTGCCATCGGCGGCGTTTCTGGTGGATGCACAGCTCATCGAGCTGGAAAAGATCGTTACCCAGTATAACCAGGCGATAGCGGAACTGGCGGCCAACCGCGCCGGTCGTGTCTGGCTGGTGGATGTCCACGCGCTTCAGGAGCGCATGCTGCGCGGCACCCGGCACGACGCGGATACCGTGCGCAGGGTGACGACTCATGCCGTGCGCGCCGGGCACATTACGGATGCCACTGCCCGGGCCGCGCTTTCTGCCGCGCAGGCGGGCAATCTGGAGACCATCCGCCACGCGCACGAGATCGATGCGCGCATGAGTGCGCGCTCGCTCACCGAAGTAACACAGCTGAACCCTGCCGATTCGGGCGCCTATCTCGCGCATCCCGCCATGACGGCTCTGCCGGAAAAGACGAATCTCGATGCCTTTATCGTGCGACTGGCCGCGGGCGTCCCCTACCGGCTGACCGGTGAATATCTTGCCGCGGACGACGACGGAACCATCGGCCAGGGCGGCGCGGTTAGTCTCGACGCGGTACATCCGACGAACACGGCATATGCCTTCATGGCACGCGAGTTTCTCCGGGTCATCTATCGCGCCGATCAGGAAACGCGGGGTGCCGTCCTGCGCGGCCTTCCAGGGCAGCAGCGCGATCCGGCAACCTTTGATCTGACGGTGCTGCGCGTGGCACGCGATGATACGCTGTTAAATAACGTGCCGCGGCTGCTTCCGGCCGTGATGGATGCGGCTGGCGCGGCGGCTGATCTGCTGGGCGAGTTGCACTTCAGCGACCCATACCTCACCCGCTGAGGTCGCGCCTTTCGCAGCGCACGTTGACATTGCCCGGCGCTCGCGCTCTATATGAGTTGCCGCTTGTCTGGCGGCGGAGACGATCCGTGAGGAGTGAGGGCTGAGGCAATGGACCTGAACGTGATTTCCATCGAGAAGCCGGAAGATGTCAATCTGATCTTCGGGCAATCGCACTTCATCAAAACGGTTGAGGATCTGCATGAGGCGCTGGTGGGCAGTGTGCCTGGCATTGCCTTCGGGCTGGCGTTCTGCGAGGCGTCAGGCCCGGCGCTGGTCCGCTGGAGCGGCAACGACGAGGAACTGACCGCACTGGCGCGCACGACGATGCACGCGCTGGGTACTGGGCATGCATTCCTCATCCTGATGCGCAATGCCTTTCCCATCAACGTACTGCCGGCGGTGCGCGCGGTACAGGAGGTCTGCGGCATCTACTGCGCGACGGCGAACCCCGTCCAGGTGATCGTGGCTGAGACGGAGCAGGGGCGTGGCGTCCTCGGCGTGATTGACGGCTTCCATACCAAGGGCATCGAGACGGATGAGGATATCGCCGAGCGCAAGGGCCTGCTGCGCCGCTTTGGCTACAAGCTGGGATAGAGCAGCGCCAGATCGTCCATCTGAGCACGTCTGAGCACGTCTGAACGCAAGCTCGGCGCTATTCATGCTGTAACTTTTCTCGTACAGGGTGCGACGCTCTCGCACATCCGCGCCAGATGCGGAATGTATCACGGCAGCCTGTTTGTCTGCCGGGTGACCGTGCTCTGGATGGATACGTCTCATCGCAGAGGGAACACCCGCGTACACTGAGGAAGAAGCGTACGACATGTAACTCCAGCGCGCGTCGCACGTATGCTGAGATGAAGCCCTTCGCGTGCCGCGCATGGAGCCGGTAGGGAGGATGACATGAGCAAGCTGGGATGGTTCGTGACCGGCGTTGTAGCTGGCCTTACCGCGGCGGCAGTGAGCCAGGAGCTTGAGAAGCAGCCGGAACAGCGCACCTGGACGGGTACTGTCGCTGGGGTCCCGTACAACTTCCGGGTCAACCAGTGGAGCGACATCGCGCGCGAATACTGGGATCCCGCGAATGACAACATCGTGACCCGCCACGCGCTTGGCATGGGCTGGGGCATCAATTTCGCCGCCCTCTCGCAGCGCGTGCAGCAGTTGATGGAGTCGCGCTCGACTGGCTCCGTGCCAGAGCCGGTGGAGCGCTAGAACACGTCGACCCGGGCACGGGCCGAAACAGACTGGAGTGGCAGGCATGATTGCCACTGACGCGGTATCGCTGATCTTTCTGGGATGTTTCGTTTTTGCCTGTGTCGTCCTGGTGGTAATTCTGGCAAGCGGCGTGGGCCACGGCCTCCACTTTGGCGGGCACGTGGTCCACGACCTGAGCGCGGCGGGCCATGCGCATCTGGCCGCGCACCCAGCGGCGAGCGCCACACCCAGCGCCTCCCCTTCACATGTCGTCCATCACGCGGGAAGCCCCTCTTCCGGCAGCGAGACGTCCGAGCCGGTTACGGCGCTGCGCGATGTCTTGCTGGGTGGACTCAATCTCTACACCATCCTGATGTTTCTCCTTGTGTTCGGCTTCGTGGGATATCTGCTGCGCAACTTCGCGCACGCCAGCACCATACTCTCATTCGTGGTCGCGCTCGCGCTGGCGCTGATGGCAGGTCTCGGCCTGGGCATCGCGCTCGGCAAGCTCTTTCTGGCGGCGGATAGCAGCACCCTCACGGCGGAGACTTCGCGCGTAGAGGGGCGTATCGCGCGAGTCAGCGCGACAATCCGCCCCGGCGGCATCGGTGAGGTGATCTACGACCGGCCCGGTCGCAGCCGCGTGAGCATGCCCGCGCGCTCGGTGGATGATCTGCCGGTCTCGCCGGAGACAGATGTTGTCATTCTCAGCTACGCGGACGGGATAGCCACTGTTCAGCCCTGGGATAGCTTTATGGCCAGCGTCCGTTCTGGCACCGCGCACCGACTGGAGCCACTGGAGCAGCACTTCTAGCGCGTGGCTCTTCCGCCGGACAGGCGCTCCGGCGGCACTGTCCATACAGAGACAGATGGACCAGGCATATCACTCAGTGTCATACTCATCAAGGCACCAGCGCGGCTTATGGCCGCGGGAGGAACACACATGGCTCAGGTTCTCGCCGCGATCATCATCTTCGCCATCATCGTCGCCGTCGTGTTGATCGCGATCTTCAACGCCTACAGCCGCCTCTACCGGAAAGTCGGGCCAAACCAGGCCCTGATCGTCTTTGGCCGCGGAGGCACGCGTGTTGTATCGGGAGGCGGCGTCTTCGTCATTCCGATCTTTCAGCGGGCACAGGAGTTCTCGCTGGAGCTGATGTCATTCGACGTCGCCCCGCAGCAGGACCTTTTCACCAATCAGGGCGTATCGGTGCGCGTCGAGGCCGTGACCCAGCTCAAGGTGCGCTCCGACCGCGATAGCGTGCTGACAGCCGCCGAGCAGTTTCTCAGCAAGACGTGGGACGAGCGCCAATCGCTCATCCGGCTGGTGATGGAGGGCCACCTGCGCGGCATCGTGGGCCAGTTGACCGTCGAACAGATCGTGAAAGAGCCGGAAATGGTGAGCGAGAAGATGCGCTCCATCAGCTCTGCCGATCTGGCGAAGATGGGTCTGGAGGTCGTCTCCTTCACCATCCGCGAGGTACGCGACGAAAACGAATACATCTCCAATATGGGGCGACCGGAGATCGAGCGCATCCGAAAGGAGGCGAATATCGCCGCCGCGCTGGCCGCCCGCGATACACAGATACAACAGGCGGAAGCCGCGCGATCTGCTGCCATCGCCCGTGCGGGCGCGGATCAGGCTCGCGTGGAAGCTGAGACCGCTTCACAGGCAAAGCAGGCCGAATTCCAGCGCGACCTTGCGCTGAAGAAAGCTTCCTATGATACGGAGGTGAAGAAGCAGGAGGTCGTCGCGGAACGCGCCAGCGAACTGCAGGCGCAGGTCGTCCAGCAGCAGATCGTCGCGGAAGCTGCTCGCGCGCAGGAGATCGAAAAAACAGCGCAGATCAAAGTGCAGGAGGCCGAGGCCGAGCGCCGGAAGATGGAACTGGAAGCCACCGTCGTGCGCGTGGCTCAGGCGGAGCGCGAGCGCGTTGAAGCTATCGCCGAAGCGGAACGCCGCAGGATCGCGCTGGAAGCCGAGGGCCGTGCCGAGGCATTGCGCGCACAGGCCGCGGCGGAAGCGGAAGCCGCCAAGATTCGTGGTCAGGCTGAGGCGGAGGCCGCGCGGCTACGAGGTCTCGCTGAGGCGGATGTCATTCGCGCCAAAGGTGAGGCGGAAGCCGAGGCGATGCGAGTCAAAGCCGCGGCGTACCATGAGTACAATCAGGCGGCTGTGCTTGATAAAGTCGTCTCGAATCTGCCAGACGTCGTGCGGGCCATCGCGGAGCCGCTGAGCAAGGTGGATAAGATCAGCATCGTCTCAACTGGCGGCGCAAACGGTTCGAATCTCGGCGCGAGCCGTGTGACTGGTGACGTGGTTGCGATGCTCGCGCAGGTGCCAGCCGTGCTGGAGGCGCTCACTGGCACCAGCTTCCGTGAATTGATGGATCGCGTTCCGGGCCTGAATACGGTGGACGGCACAGCCAGCGGCGGCGCGCCACATCCGGCGGTAAGCGACAGCCCAAAGGCAGACCCCACGACGCCAGCGGAAAGCGCACCCACAAGCGCGGAGCCTGAGCCAGTGGCCGCACGCGAATCCATCAACGGGACGGTTCCCGCTGGCACACGCGGCCCGCTGCGCCAGATCAGCCGCTAGACGAACGCAGCCACCTATGCGAGAGCGCCACTCACCGGCAACTCTGAATGGCGCTCTCGGCATGTGTCCGCTATGCCAGGCGTAACGCTTCCGCCAGGCGCACTAGTGGCCGATAAACGACATTCGCCGCCGGGCGGATCAACAGCGCCACGACACCAGCCACCAGCCCGCTCGCGGCGCCACCGGCGATGTCTCCCGGATAGTGGAGGCCCACGTACACGCGCGCGACGCCGATCAGCAGCAGCAGCACGATGCCAATCAGCGCAAGCACCAGAGGAAGAGCCACGCGCGCGGCGAAGAGGGTGCGCGCGGGCGTGTACTGGCTGCCAAGGTCACGCATGTAGCGGATAAGCATCCACACCAGAAAGATCACCAGCACCGTTACCACAGCTCCAGTCACCGCTTCATGATCGCTGGGGAACGACGCGTCAGCGACATGCGCCACCAGTTCATGCACCGTGCGGGGATGCGAAACGAACGGGCGTGGCTCAAACAGGATGTTTCCCAGCAGCGTATTCAGCAGGATCGCGAAGCCGGCCGCGAGGCAGCCCGTCAGCGCGATGCTGCGCGCCAGGCTCTGTTCGCGCTGCGCTTCGACTGAGCCAAATCGGCGCTCAAGCCAGCGGGTAAAAGGCGACCAGCGGGCGAAGGCGAACCACAGGACCAACAGCAGGAGCGGCACTAGAAATATGAGGTCGCTGGCGGAAATAATCATCAGGCCGTCGAGCACCGGCTGGTGCCCCGCCGGTCCATTGATATCGCGAAAGAGGTTCCAGTTGTCCTTCAGAACCTGTTGCGTCAGAGTCTGCATGCGGAAGTGTCGCTTTCTTGCCGCGTCTCATCGCGCAGGATGCCGTCCATCCCGCCACCATACAGGATATATTAAGGCAAGATCAGCATTTTGTTAAATCGCCTCGTTCGTCAGTAGCCGCCTCTGCCTCACCCTCGCCGTATTCAAGCCACTTGACGTACTTCCGTGAAAAACGTGCGCGGCAGCGATGCTGTCGGGTATGTTCTCAGATCTGAAAGCGGGTGTGACGTGCTATGTGTACGGGTCATGTGTGCGGGGAGCAGTCACCCATGATCCGCCGCAAGGCCGTGCGGCTGGCGCGACTGCTGGGGAAGATCGCTATGCCACCAGTGGTCCGCTGGTGGCGCTGTGGACCTGGTGTCTGGATAACGCAAACGCCCTTTCTGGTTGCCTCGCGGACATCGGGCCGAACATTTTTCCCGACATCTAGGGCCAGGAAGACAAAGCCCGCTGGATATACCTGCCCTCCACCTCTACCTGGCGCGGCTGGTCCCTGCTGAAGTGCGGCACAGATGATCTGCCGTATGTCCTCATGGGAACCGACCGCGCGGGAATAGGACACTAACGCGTTGAAGTGCCGAACATTCCTCCAGATACCACCGGGTTGCGGACGCGGCCGACATGCTATACTACCCACTAAACATCCACGAGCCGGGGAGACACGCGACGGGATGGAAATGGCAGGCGGCACCAGACGAGATGGCGCAAGCGAGGTCCACAGCCTGGCACCGAGGCAGCCCGGAGAGGTGGACTGGCCAGCGCGAACAGCTTGCGCTGGCGTGTTTCGTGAGATCGGCGGGGAGGGCGGCAAGACCGCCATGTACGCGCAGGAACTCCCAGGGCCAGCGCAGTGAGCGCGACGACGCGACCGTGAAAAGGAGCGGCTCACCATGGCGGATTCACCTGATCCCATGCGGCTGCCGGATGATCTTCCGGTGCCGGAGGATGATGGGGCGTGCGCACATCTGGCGGGCATGGTCCTCCCACATATAACGCTTCCGGCTACCGATGGGAACGCGGTCGATCTGGCGGCGCGGGCGGGCCGCACGGTGGTCTACTGCTACCCGCGCACAGGCCGTCCGGGCGAGCCGTCGCCAGCGGGCTGGGACGAAATCCCCGGCGCGCGCGGCTGCACGCCGCAGTCCTGCGCCTTCCGTGATCACTACGCGGAGCTGCGCGCGCATGGCGCGGAGGTCTTCGGGCTGAGCGTGCAGACCACCGACTACCAGCGCGAGGCGGCGGAGCGCCTGCATCTGCCCTTCCCGCTGCTCAGCGACGCCGATCTGCGCTTCGCGTCGGCACTGCGCCTACCGACCTTCACCGTCGAGGACATGACGGTGCTCAAGCGTGTGACGCTCATCCTGCGTGACGGGCGCATCGAGCATGTCTTTTATCCCGTCTTCCCGCCCGATGCCAACGCCAGCGCCGTTTTGCGCTGGCTGGCAGAGAATCCGGCCAGTGATGACCGCTGATCGTGACGGCCCGAATCCGCGAGACGTTGAGCGATCTCTGCGCACCCCTAGATCGAGGTATCTTTGTGATGCGCGTGAAGTGATTTGTCCACATGTATGAGTTGCTTCGGGTCTCAATCTCGCACACCGCGACCAGCGAGCGGTGTGCGCGATGGCGCATTGGTCCACACCTGCCGGGGGGAATCGAACGCGCTGGCCGCATCTGAGGTCATTCAGCGCCCAGTGCTCTGGATATCTCACGGGTTTCCGCGCGCAAGGCTTCGCCAGCGCGCACCATCGCTTCTTCGGTAAAGTAGGCGCTGAATCCAACAATCCACACCAGCGCGATGATCTGGCCATCCAATCCGTGGATCGCGGCGGCTACCGCATTGACGCCAGTGAGATATTCTTCGTGATCCACGCCGATACCGGTGCGCGCGGTTTCCTCCACGGCGGCGAGATACGCGCTTGGATCGGTCATCGAGCGCTCGGTGAAGCGGGGCAGCGCCTGGCTGTGAAGATACCTCTCACGACGAGCCGGCGGCCAGTTCGCCAGCACAACCCGCCCGATGGCGCCAGCGAGGAGATGGATGTGCGCGCCGCGACGTGCCGAAACACGCAGGACACTGCGCTGACCTGGCTCGTCTACCCGCTCGACGATGCGGACACCATCTGGTTCGATCTGGCCCAGGAAGACTGTCTCGCCAGTGCGCGCGGCGAGACGGCGCATGGCTGGCAGCGCGTAGCGGCGCAGACCGCTCCCCCGGATGTAGGACTGCGTGAGGTTATAGATGCGCGGTCCCAGCGCATAGCGGCGCTCGCTATCCATCTCGACCACGCTGCCGCTCTCCAGGGTCTTGAGCAGGCCGTGAACGCTACCCTTGCTCATGCCAAGCAGACGGGCAAGATCAGAGAGGGTGTAGCCCGCGTCACTTGTCGCGAGCAGGTCCAGCAGTTTGAATGCCCGCTCGACCATTGGCGCGCGCGCCGGACCTGACAGTGTCTCATGTTGGGGCGAATCGAGTTCCGTACTGCGAACAAGTGGTTCTCTCATATGAACAATTTTGGCCCGCGAGCCGCGGCCCTGTCAAGTCCAATACTGAGTGCGCGGGATCTACCACGACGGCACAATCGTCACGAGCGAGGCAACATGGCAAAGCGACTGAATGGTTGTTTCCACTGCGCGTGTCAGCACCGCGCCGGACTTGACGCGCCCGCCCTTGACAATATCGCGGTTATCAGGCACACTCGTTCTTGTTAAAGAACGGATCGTTCGCCATATTGAACACAACGGCGACTCCAACCCGTGCGGGGCTACAGGCAACGGGTAGGACGGAGCGCACGCTGCGAAGAAAGGAGAGAGGCAGAGCAGAGATCGCACAGCCAGACGCTTTGCGCCTGCGTGCTTCACGCCACACATCGCTGCGCGCGTGGAGGCGCTACGTGGAATGACCGCCTGGTGCGGGCAGGCTCACCGGCCGTGCCGCTACAAGCCCATACTGACGGCCATTCCAGAAGGGAATACGAAGTATGTCGGCAAATCCACATACGATCAGTCCGAGCGCCGTCGTCGCTCGCCAGGACAGAATCCAGGTCTGGTCGCTTCCCTACCACTATGTTCTCGTCATCGGCGCTGGCTTCCTCTTTACGTTCTACGACATCTTTGACATCAATGTCTCGTTCATCCAAACCTGCACGCAGATTGTCCCGAAGTGCCTTGCCGGGCCTCCGCCAGGCGCGACGAGCCTGCCGCCCGGGTTTGTTCAAGCGTCGGCTGTAGTTGGCTTGCCGGTGCTATGGAACCTTATCGGCTATGTCATCGGCGCGCTGGCGCTCAGTCCGCTCGCGGATCGCTTCGGGCGACGCGACATGCTGATGGTGACACTGCTCATCACAGGGCTGGGCTCGCTGTTCACAGCGCTCACCAATGACTACACGACGTTCATTGTCGCGCGCACCATTACCGGCGTAGGCATCGGTGCCGACCTGGCGATAGTGAACACGTACATCAATGAGGTTGCTCCGCGCCGCAGCCGCGCCAGGTACACGTCGCTCATCTTTACGATGTCGGCGCTCGGCGCATTCTTAGCCATCTGGCTAGGGCTGATTCTGACCACGCCAGCGGCGCCGTTTCCTCTGGGCTTGAGCTTCGCGCAGGCACAGGTGAGCGATCACGGCGTCTTCCTCGGCACTGGCTGGCGCATCATGTACGTCGTTGGCGCGGCGCTGGCGCTGATTGGCATTCTGCTGCGCATCCAGCTTCCCGAATCTCCACGCTGGCTCGTCTCCAAAGGCCGCGTGGCCGAAGCGGACGCGGTAGTGAGCAGAATGGAACAGCACGCCTCCGGCAAAGGGGTCAGCCCGTCACCTGCATCAGACGACGATGAAGCGCCTCTTGCCGTACAGTCCGGCTCAGGTGGCGAAGGCTTTGGCGCGATCCTCAGCAACCCCACGTATCTCCGGCGGGTCGTTCTGCTATTTGTGATGTGGTTCTTCGCGTACATGACGGTGTATTCTATCGCCGCCGGATTGACGGTAGTGCTTAACGCCCTGGGATATGCCCCGCCTGAGGCAGGTGTCATCGCGGCGGTAGGCACATTCGGGTTTATCCTGTGTGGCGTCTTCGCCTTCTACTTTGGTGAGCGGTTGGAGCGCAAATACTGGCTGCCAATTGGCGCGGCGCTTACGCTGATCGGCGGCGTGATGATTGCCCTGGCGGGCAGACCGACCGCGCCAACGGTGAACGGCACAGTCATGCTCGCGTTTATCGGCTCGATCATCCTGTTCTTTGGCTTCAACGTGTGGGTGCCCATTACGTACGCCTGGTCAACAGAGAACTTCCCAACCCGAGCACGTACGACCGGTTTCGGCATCGTAGACGGCATCGGGCACATTGGAGGCGGTGTCGGTCTGGTAGTAATTACAGGCTCGGTGCTGCCACAGCTTGATACAGCGCAAAATGGCGTGCTCTACGCATTCCTGATGATTGGCGCCTTCCTGGTTGTCGCGGCGATCATCGCCCAGTTTGGCATCGCAACACGCGGCAAGCGACTGGATGCTGTTTCACCGTAACTCCTCGCGTGGCGGCCTCTCCCGCCATGTCCAGGATGTGGCGCGGCGAGGCCGTTCACCCATGCCGATACGATCATATGATCCTACGATCAGCGGAAGCGCCGGCGCGATCCGGCTTAACTGGTACTGTGTGGTGGACATATGGAAAACGGCGCGGATTTGCCAGTGGCGGGCACCCATTCAAGACTATCTGGAGGGAAACCGCATTTCATGAATCCCTCACCCACCACGGCGGCGATCGCCAGTGATCGCGTGCGACCGTGGCTTCAGACAGCCGATCGTGAGACGATCACACGCTTCCAGCTCGCCCGGCTGCGGGTCGGTCTGGTCAGCGCGTTGCAGAGCAATCGCTTTCTGCGGCGCAAGCTCGACGGCTTCGATACACGTAGCCTGGTCAGCATGGAAGACGTATCCCACCTACCCTTCACGCTCAAGCGGGAGTTGATAGAGGACCAGAAAGAGCATCCACCTTATGGCACGAACCTGACATTTCCGCTGGCCGAATACGTGCGCCTGCACCAGACATCCGGCACGTCGGGGCAGCCGCTGACGATCCTGGACACGATGGAGAGCTGGGACTGGTGGGCTGATTGCTGGACGACCGTGTATCACGCGGCTGGCGTAGGCCGGGACGATACGGTCTTTCTGGCGTTTTCGTTCGGTCCGTTCATTGGCTTCTGGTCGGCGTACGAGGGAGCCAAGCGGATAGGTGCGCTGATCGTGCCGGGCGGCGGGCAATCTACCGCGCAGCGGCTGCGGACGATCCTGGAGACGAATGCCACCGTGCTGGTCTGCACGCCGACCTATGCTCTGCGACTTGCGGAGGTGGCGCGCGAAGAAGGGTTCGATATGGCCTCGTCCTCCGTGCGGGTGACGATTCACGCTGGTGAGCCGGGTGCTTCAATTCCCAGCACGCGCGCGCGCATCGAGGAAGCCTGGGGCGCGCGTACCTACGATCATATCGGTATGACCGAAATGGGCGCCTACGGTTTCACCTGCCTCAATCAAGACGCCGTGCATGTCAACGAGGCAGAGTTCATTGCCGAGATTCTGGACCCAGTCACCAATGCGCCGGTCGCGGAGGGAGAGCGGGGCGAACTGGTCCTGACCAATCTGGGCCGCTGGGGATGGCCGGCGCTACGCTACCGGACAGGTGATCTTGTCGAGCGCGGCCCGTCGCATTGCCCATGTGGACGCACCTATCTGACGCTGCCCGGCGGTGTGCTGGGTCGGGTGGACGATATGGTCGTCGTGCGTGGCGTCAACGTCTTCCCGTCGAGTATCGAAGCCACGCTGCGCCAGTTTCCGCAGGTGGATGAGTTCAGGATCATCGTCACGCGATCAGGCGCGCTGGATGAAATCGAGGTCGAAGTTGAATGTCCGGAGCAGCTGGTGCCAGAGCTGGAAGCGGCACTACGACAGGCGCTCAGCCTGCGTGTGCCCGTTCGGGCAATCGCGCCCGGCTCACTGCCACGCTTCGAGCTGAAAGCGCGACGACTGGACGACCGGCGGAAAGCAGGCAGCCACGATGGCTAAAGAACTGATGACATTTCACGTCAACGGCGAAACACGCATCGTCGCCGCATCACCAACCCATACGCTACTGGAAGTCCTCCGTGAGGAGCTGGAACTGACCGGAACGAAGCACGGCTGCGAGCTGGGCCACTGCGGCGCGTGCACCGTTCTTGTGAACGGCGAACCAGTGCTGGCGTGCCTGATGCTCGCCGTGGAGGCGCAGGATGTGGCGATCACGACGGTGGAGGGGCTGGCCCGCGACAATACCCTTCATCCGCTACAACAGGCGTTCGCCGAGCGCGGCGCGGCGCAGTGCGGCTATTGCACGCCCGGCTTCCTCATGAGTGGAGCGGCGCTGCTGGCCCGCGACACACATCCAGGGCTGGACGACATCAAGGCGGCTCTTGCTGGCAACCTCTGCCGCTGCACAGGCTACACGAAGATCATCGAAGCCGTGGAACTGGCGGCGGAGCGGATGCGCGAAGCGGAAAGTCACGTTGCTGGCGCGTAAAGGAACGGAGTTCTCCGATGCGGGTGATTGGTCGATCCATCCCCAAGATAGACAGCTACGCCAAAGTGACGGGCGCGGCGAAATATGCCGACGACATGGTGTTGCCCCGCATGGCCTATGGGCGCATCCTGCGCAGCCCGCACCCGCACGCCAGCATCCGCCGGCTCGACGTGTCGCGGGCGCGCGTCTATCCGGGCGTGTTGGATGTCATCACTGGCGCCGACCTGCCCCACACCTATGGCATCATGCCAACGACGCAGGACGAAACACCGTTCGCGATCGATAGGGTCCGCTATGTGGGTGAGCCGGTGGCAGCGGTCTGTGCGGTGGATGAGGAGACCGCGGAAGAGGCGCTGGCCCTGATCGACGTCGAATACGAGCGGTTGCCCTCCATCGCCTCGATCGAGGAGGCGCTGGCGCACCCCGAAAATCAGCTACACGACGAGGTCGGGCGCGGCAACGTGATGAAGGAGGTTCATCTTGAGTTTGGCAAGGTGGACGAAGGCTTCGCGGAGGCTGATCTCGTCCGCGAAGACACCTACTTCTTCGAAGGCACGACCCATGCTCCAATGGAAGAACATGCCTGTGTAGCGGATTGCCACGCCGACGGCAAGGTGACGCTGTGGACCTCGACGCAAACTCCGCACTACGTCCACCGCGAAGTCGCCAAGGTGCTTGGGATACCGCTGAGTCGCCTGCGCGTGATCACCCCACCGGTCGGCGGGGGGTTCGGCGGGAAGTGCGAGCCGTTCGCGCATGACTTTGCGGCGTCGCTATTCGCCTTGCGTCATGGGCGACCGGTCAAGTTCACCCTGAGCCGCGAGGAGGTGTTCTACTGTCATCGAGGCCGTCATCCTGTCAAAATGATCCTGAAGACCGGCGTAAAGCGTGATGGCACGATCACCGCCGTGCATCTGCAGACAATCCTGGATGGCGGAGCCTATGCGAGCTATGGGCTGGCGACGGTCTACTACACCGGCGCGCTGCTGACAGTGACCTACAAGATACCGCGGTACAAGTTCGATGGCATGCGCCTCTACACCAACAAACCAGCCTGCGGGCCCAAGCGCGGGCATGGTTCCACGCAGCCGCGCTACGCCTTTGAGTGTCAGTTGGACAGGATCGCGGAGCAGCTTGATCTCGATCCGGCGGAGTATCGCCATCGGATCGCGATCGAACCATACAGCGAAACGGTCAATGGCTTGCGCGTGACAACCTGCGGGCTGCGGGAGTGCGTTGACAGCGTGGTGGAAGCATCTGGCTGGAAAGAGCGGCGCCACCGCATGCCGGAAGGGCGCGGCCTGGGCATCGCTATCAGTTCATATGTAACCGGCGCGGGCAAGGCGATCTATTGGAATGACATGCCACATTCAGGCGTGATTGTCACGATTGACCGGGGCGGCGGCGTGGCGGTGCTGTGTGGCTCCTCCGATATTGGCCAGGGCTCGGATACGATGCTGGCGGCGGTAGTGGCCGAGGAACTAGGCATTGAGCCGCTCGACATCCAGGTGTATACCGGTGACACCGCGCTGACGCCCGTGGACCTGGGGAGCTACTCCTCACGAGTGACGTTCATGGCGGGCAACGCGGCACAGCAGGCGGCGCGCAAGCTGCGGGCGCTGCTCTTTGAGGCGGCTAGCCAGGCGCTTGACGTTCCACCGGAGAGCCTTGAGGCGGCAGACCGGTGGATTGTGAGCGCGGACGACCCGGCCAGACGCATCGGGTTCGTCGAGGCTGCGCAGCGGGCTGAGGCTGCCCACGGCACGCTAAGCGCGGTAGGCAGCTACAAGCCGCCGAGGCTGGGAGGAGCGTTCAAGGGCGCGGGGGTAGGTATCTCACCCGCGTATAGCTATACGGCGGCCGTAGCCGAAGTGGTGGTGGACCCGGAGACCTATGACCTGAAGGTTGAGCGGCTCTGGGTGGCACATGATTGCGGCCGCGCGCTCAACCCCACGCTCGTCGAGGGACAGATCGAGGGCAGCGCGTACATGGGCTTCGGTGAAGCGGTGCTGGAGGAGCAGGTCTTCCGCAAGGGTCTGCACAAGATTCCGTCGCTACTGGAGTACAAACTGCCGACGATCTATGACACGCCGGAGATTACCGCGATGCCGGTGGAGACATACGACCGCGAAGGGCCATATGGCGCGAAAGAAGCTGGAGAAGGTCCGCTGAACCCGGTCATCCCGGCGATCGCCAACGCGGTATACGCGGCCATCCACGCCCGGGTAGACAGTACGCCGATCACGCCTGACAAGATCCAGCGGGCGCTTCGAGAGACGCGGCGCGCGACTGCCATACTGACGCAGTCCGGGCGGGAACGGGCCGCCAGGGCAGGGAGGTGATGGCGCCATGATGCGTTTGCCCAAATTCGAGTATCGCGGCGCGCGCTCCGTCACAGAGGCGCTCGACTGGCTGGGTGAGTTCGCGCCCGCGATGGGCAAGGACCCTGATGCGCACGCGATGCTCATGGCGGGCGGCACGGATGTCCTGCCGAATATGAAGCACAGGGTGTTCGCGCCGAAAGTCGTGGTTGGCCTGCGTAGCGTGGCGGCCCTGCGTGGCATTTCCTACCACCCGGAACATGGGCTGCGGATTGGAGCGGGGGCAAGGCTGGGCGAGATCGCCGCGTCCGATCTGATCCAGAAACGATACCCGGCGCTGGCGACCGCTGCCGCGTCTGTATCGACACCACAACTGCGGCAGATGGGGACAATTGGCGGCAATGTCTGCCTTGATACGCGCTGCAACTATTATAATCAGTCAGAGTTTTGGCGGCGGGCGCGGGAATTCTGTTTAAAGAAGGGCAGCGATGTCTGCCGCGTGGCGCCGAACGGGACGGGGTGCTATGCCGTCTCGTCATGTGATACCGCTCCTGTCCTGATCGCATTCGGAGCCATGGCACGCGTGGCCTCGCACCAGGGGGAGCGTGTCGTGCCGGTGTCCGCGCTCTATGACGATGATGGAATCCATCCGGTGCGACTGCGAGCGGGTGAGGTACTGACGGACATTTACCTGCCCGCGGTGAAGGACGACTGGCGCTCGACGTACGAGAAGTATCGCGTGCGTGGCGCATTCGATTTTCCCATCGCTAGCGTGGCGGCGGTGGCCCGCTTCGAGGACGATATCTGCGTGGAGGCGCGGCTGGTATTGCAGGGGGTCGGGACTGCTCCGCTCTCATTGCCGGAGGCGGATGCGCTGCTGCGTGGCGAGCGGTGGTCGCCGGACCTGATTGAGGCGGCTGCTGAGATTGCCCTGCGCGCCGTACACCCGATGGACAATACATCCGGAACGATTGCCCTGCGCAAGCGCGTCATCCGTGCGTACACACGGCAGGCGCTGGCACGATTCGTCGCATAACGCGCCTGTGGATAGCGTCAGTTCTTGAGTAGGGAACACGACAGAGTGCCTCTGCCAGCATGCGGCCTTGCGCCTGCCGCTGTGACTGGTCCACGCGTCGCACCCTGTCGGCAGCCGCGGGAAATCAGCAGACTGACTGGCGAGGACTGCGTGAGCCAACAAGTGCAGAACAAGGACCGTGCTCTACAATGAGGGAAAGGCAATCTTCAGCCACTCTGACGAAGGCGATAGCATGTGACGTCGGAAATTACGGGCATTGTACTCATCGGCGAACGACTTTGGCCGACGTGAGACCGGGCCTCGATGGCGGCAGCTTCACAGTTCGAGCCCCTGGGGGCGTACCGCTACGCCATCTGGCGAAGATTCTCCCAGCCCTCATCTCGTATCGGTGCGCAACATGTCTCCGCGCTGGAAGCGGGCGGTATAACGCATTGCGGCACACAAACACACTACGTTGTGATCGACTCGCGATACGAAACCTGTGACACTGTCGCGTGCGGGGATTGTGCTATGATTGTCCTCTGCAGGCTCTCTTGAGGTGATGGTGCCGTTGCGCGTTGCCGGGCATTATGGGTATCACACGTAGGGCTTGTCGACCGAGGGCGGAGGTGAGGAACCTGTCATGGATCCTGTACGGAGACGTACATCTTTTGGCCAGGTGTCCATTCAGGCTGGAGGAGCACTCGCACGCATCGCGCCCGCGCGCGGAGGGCTGGTCACCGCTTTTCGGGTTGGTCGGCATGATGTGCTGTACATGGATGATGAATCTTTTGCGGATGCCACGCGTCCTGTCCAGGGAGGCATTCCGTTTCTCTTCCCCAATGCTGACGCACTCGCTGATGACGTCTTGCGAGAGACCGGCACGCGGTTATTGAAGCATGGCTTCGCTCGCTGGCACGCGTGGCGCGCGGTTGCGCACAGTGCCACGAGCCTCGCACTCGAACTGAGTAGCGCCGATATTCGGGCCGCAGAATATCCCTATGACTTTCTGCTCAATGCCGTCGTCGAGGTGTCTGCGCAACGCCTTCGCGTTGACATGCGCGTTGCCAACCGGGGAGGGCGGCCGATGCCCGTCGCCTCCGGCTGGCACCCCTACCTCGCAGTACCGCATGCGGAAAAACCACAAGTGACGTCCTGCGCTCTTGGTGCCATGACCGCCAACATCCACGATGCCGATGAGATCGCGTTCTCAACGTCCTTTTCGGGCACATGCGATATCACCTTCAGCAGTCGGCACACCGTGTTGGTTCGCGCCAGCAGGCAGCATACAGTACTACGGATCTGGTCACTACCAGGGCGCGACTTTCTTTGCTGTGAGCCATGGATCGGCCCTATCGACGCGCTCAACCATCCAGAGGAGCGACTGACTGTGCTTCCCGGTGCTACGGAACACCTCTGGATGGAGCTGGCGCTCGACGTGTGAGGGAGAACCGGTGGCGGGTTAACCCTTCATCGTGAGCCGGACATGACGCAACTCGTGCGCGCCATCGGGCCGTGCATACTCATAGTAGAGCCACAGCTGCGCATCAACTGGCAGCGCCGCGACGTAGCGCAATGAACCAGAGGCAAATGCGGATGTGGCCCACGGCGAATCTGGGGTCAGGCGATCCCAATGTTTTAGATCGAATGAGGTGACAAGTCCAGCGCGTTCCTCATAGTTTTCCTCGACGCTGGCAGAGCCGTCATAAAATCCAAGAAATCCATGTGTCAGCGGCACGATTCCCGTCAGGCGCGATTGGTAGCGGTCCCACCCGGCTCCCACCGGCAGCACTTCGCCGAGCCACTGAAAGTGGATGCCATCCCGGCTTACGCCAACGCCAGTGGGAAAGACGGTCATGCCCGTATTGTAAATATCCGCGGACCCATGGGCCTGGGTGCGTTCAGTAGTGCTGAAGTCACGTGCATGCGCGAAGCTGGCGAAGAGATAGTAGGCGGGCCCTATCCGCAGCACGACAGGGTCTTTCACTCCCTCAGTACCTGTGTTTGCCGCGGTAAAGATCGATTGCGCCTGAGAGACGTTGAAACGGTCTGGCTGATCCGCCCGGATCACGTCAAGGCGCCAGCGGTTGTCCGCTGGATCAACGTAACTAATGTAGAGCAGATAACTTCCATCCGGCGCGTATGTGAGGGCGAAGCGTTCCATTGAGCTACTGCTCAGTTCTTCCTTCTGGACAGTCCAGATTGGGGTGAAGGTGATGCCATCCCGGCTCTCCGCGATTCCGCACTGATAACCGCGATCGGAACCGTCGCCACGCGGACGGCGCCGGCGATACGTCAGCAGGAACGATTGACGCGCCGGATCATGCATGATACTTGGGCAGCCCACCCAGTAACCCGCGCCGGCGCTTTCCGGTTCAAAGACAACCTGCCCACTCGCGGGCTCAAAGTTCGCGAAGTCTGTAGCCTGTGGCAAGACAATTTGTGTCATACCCTGTCCTCCAGTACCTGACTCATTTAGACGAGCGTTATACCGCTCGCACGCATCCATACCGATCGGTCATTGTGCCCCCGGCGGAGAAGTGGCACTGGGTGCGGCTGCTGGGCGGCCGTGGTCTACCTGGCTGAGCGAGGTATCGTAGGTTTCACACCCTGTCTCGTACATCGTCGACATCCAGTGATGGAAGTTGTCTCCTCGCGTACGCAGCAAGTGATAGAGCCGTGCCATAAGCTCTCGCCGCACCGGCGCCAACTCGACATGCTCGTAGCGGTTGAGCAGTTCATCTGGGTCGGACGCGAGATCATACAGTTCGTTGCAATCAGCGGGATTGACGACGAGCTTGTAACGCTCTGTCCGAATCATCCGCTGGGCGTATGGAAAGTGATGCCCATGAAACTCAGCGGTGATTTCCTGCCGCCAGGAGAGGTCTGAATCGCCGCGGATCAGTGGCACGAGGCTAAGGCCATCGTACTCACGTGGTATGGGGCAACCCGCCAGATCAAGGATGGTCGGTGTCACGTCGAGCAGTGATGTAAAGTGTGATTCACTCCGCTGAATGGGCATGCCCGGAATTCGGCAGATGAACGGGATGTGGTAGATGTCGTCGTACATCGCGGGCCCTTTGTCCTCGAGCCGGTGCGCGCCAGTAAAGGACCCGTGGTCGCTGCTATAGAGAACGGCGGTTTCGTCCCACAATCCAAGTTCCCGCACGGCCCGTAGAATGCGCCCAACTTGCTCGTCGATCAGTGTCACGTAGCTCCAGTAGGCCGCGATCAGTTCGCTCCACTGCGCCGGCGACAGCGTATCCAGCGCCCAATGCGCGGCATAGTTGCGCTGCACCTGAGGCTTGTTCGCGAACGTCTCCGCCATCGACCGCGGCAGCACGACACGCGCAGGATCATACCGGTGGTAGTATTCCGCTGGCACCAGGTAGGGCAGGTGCGGACCAAACCAGTGACAGGTCAGGAAGAACGGGGTGTGGCGTGCTCGATAGTCAGCGGCATACTGGCGTAGTCGCGCGATCGTGCGCTCGGCGAGATAGTACTCGAACGTAGCTTCCACGGGCTGCTCCAGCACACCGGCCAGTAAATTGCCAGGCGTGCCGTTGGGGAATGTGCCACGAATTTCAGATTTCAGGTGAAAGGGTGGGTAGTTGTGTTGCTCCAGATACGCTGTGTAGTCGGGATGCTGCACGGGATTACCCCAACCAGGATAGTGCAGTCCATCGAAGCCATACGCCTCTGGCCCGTGCTCTTTATCGATATGCCATTTGCTAACGAGTCCCACTTGATAGCCCGCCTGGGAGAGAACGCGAGAAAATGGCATCACCCCGGCAGGTAATTCTTCAGGACAGGCAACGTTACGCTCGTAATTGGCAACGAGTTTGTGACGGAACGGATACACGCCGGTCAGCAGTGAGGCACGCGCAGGAGTGCAGATGGCGGTGGGGGTGTAGCACTGATCGAAGCGAATGCCCTCAGCGGCAAGGCCATCCAGGGATGGCGTTTCGACGACTTGATTGCCGTAGGTACCAAGTGTATCTGCCCGCTGCTGATCGGTGAACAGAAAGAGTAGGTTCAACTGCTGCTTCTGGCGCATCCCGTCTTCTTCAGCCACAAGACAACTCCCTCAGCCAGCTACTCTACCGTCACAGAGCCATCGAGTGCCGGCGCAATTACACGCCGACTCAGCGCGCGAGCGTCATGATTCTGAAGACCGGTCATCACGAACTCGTGAATCAGCAGAGTTGCGGCTCCCCGTACTGAGATGTCGGACGTTTCCGCCCCGACCACACAGATGTCGTCGTTCAGGGGCGCGTACATCGCCTGACGTATCAGGTCCTGAACGAGTGCCGCGAGTATTGGCGCGAGCCTTCCCAGGCTGCCGGCGATGATGATCAGGTCCGGGGCAAGCGTATTCGTGATCGTGATACCCGCGCCACTCACAGACTTCGCAATGTCTTGCAGGATGGCGCGTACCCCCTGATGACCCTGCTCATATGCGTCTGCGATCACATCCGTCGTTACCTGCTCTTCAGCCAGCGAGAGTACCTCCGCGGCTCGCCGCCGGATGACTGGAACAGCGGCGTAGAGCTCGAGGCAGCCATGATTGCCACAGGCACAGAGCGGGCCGTCGGTGGCCACGGTGATGTGCCCAAACTCCCCGGCACCGCCATACTTGCCCCGATGGAGATGCCCGTCAATCACGACGCCACCACCGACGCCGAAGTCGCACCAGATGAGCACGAAATTCTCGACGTGTCGCCCAGCACCAAAGTATTGCTCGGCGAGCGTGGCCACATTGGCGTTGTTATCCACGTAGAGCGGTAGGTTGATATGCTCTTGCAGATAGCGTCCAATCTGCACCAGCGTGTTCTGGCGGCCGCGCTGCCCGACAGGACTCAGATACGTGCTGCCAGCCTCTGCCTGCACGTGACCCGGTACACCGATACCGACACCCAGAACGCGCTTACCGGTCTTTTCGGCGTCTTCGAGCAGGAACTCTACAGCATGGACCAAACGATTGAGCGCATGCTGTGGGTCGTCCAGGACATTGAGACCGCCAAAGGAGACCTTTTCCTGCAGGTTTCCGCGCAAGTCGACCAGCGCGGCGTTCACTCCGTTACGCGCGAGATTGACACCGATGACGTAGGCTGCGGATGCGACGATCTCGAGCTGAATGGGCGGCCGTCCGACAGCGGCCGTATCGCCACTGCCGGTCTCTTGCACCAGCCCTCGCGCGATCATGTCATCAATAATGTGCGTAATGGTGGCCGGGTGAAGGCCCGTAGCCAGCGCGAGATCGGCGCGCGAGGCACGGTCGCGCTGCCACAGCGTCTGGTAGACAACGCCGTGATTTCGCCGTCGCAGGCTGACATGATTGGTGCCCGCGCGTTTCCTCGGCTGAGCCATACGCATGCCCACACATGTCCTCTTAGCGAACCAAAGGCGAATTAGTTGTACACTTCAATGAATACCTGTCGTAATCCTACACATTGGTTCGCCTGGCGTCAACCCTGGCACAAACATAGTGTGCCGCCGAGCGGGCGATCCAGGTCACTTCCAGTTGAATGTAATCCGTATTTCAAGCCCATGGAGGCAGCTTTACCGTCGAGAACTCCGGCTCCTGTCGCGATGCGTTAGCACCACTTGACGGCCTTGAAAGAGTATGCTAGGCTTGCATTTAATTGAAGTATGCAATATATCGACGGTGATGTTGCAAGCGAGAGGCGGCGCTGCCGTATGACCACGCCTTCCACCGACGTGATAGACGCAAATGTGGCTGCCGAATCGTCGCGTGTAAGCCGTCGCTTCCGCTGGAGCAACTACCTCTCACTGCTCTATGTAGTTTCCGTCATTCTAGGTATTGGCATTTGGTTCGTTGCCGCCATTGCTGATCGCGGGCGGGGATTGCTGCCGACCCCCCTGGAAGTTCTGCAAACCGGCTGGTCTATGGTTCGTGACGGGACCCTTCTCACGAATACCGAGGCCAGTCTCATGCGGGTGTTGGTCGGATTCATCGTCGGCGTTTTGCTGGCTATTCCCGCTGGCTTTCTTATGGGCTGGTACGATTTCGCGCGCGGACTCATCGAGCCTTGGATTCAGTTCTTGCGCACTATTCCTCCTATTGCCCTGACGCCTATGGTGATCCTGTTCCTGGGTATTGGCGAAGTCTCCAAGATCTTTCTGATTTTTTTCGCCGCCTTTCTTGCCAGCACGATCGCAACCTTTCAGGGCGTGCGCAATGTGGATCTCACGTTGATCAAAGCCGCACGGGTGCTCGGGGCGAACGACCGCACGATCTTCCTCAAGGTTGTCGTGCCAGCTGCTTTTCCGTACATCCTGGTGGGCATGCGCCTCGCCTTGGGAAGTGCCTGGGGGACGCTCGTCGCCGCCGAGTTGATTGCCGCCAATTCTGGTCTGGGATTCCTGATGCAAAACGCTGCGCTGTACTTTCAGGTCTCCTCCATCATGGTGGGCATTGTCATGGTGGGCGTGCTCGGATTTGCGATGGACCGTGCCCTGCTCTATCTGGAGCGGCGCCTGACCGCATGGCAGGAGAAGCAAACATGAGTACCCAGGAGCCCAAGATTGCCATACAGGATGTCAGTAAGTCGTACGAGGGGCGCGGCGGGGTCGTGCGGGCGCTCGACCACGTCGATCTGGCAATTCAGGATCGTGAGTTCGTTACGGTGGTGGGGCCGAGCGGCTGCGGAAAGACAACCTTGCTCAATCTGATCGCCGGACTTGAGGAGACGTCTGCCGGCACTATTCTGGTCGATGGTGCGCCTGTTCATGGACCAAGCGCGGAGCGTGGCGTCATCTTTCAGCAATATGCCCTGTTTCCTTGGATGTCGGTGCGGAGCAATGTTGAGTTCGGTCTCAAACTCAAACATGTGTCGCGTGCAGAGCGTGAGCTGATCGCCACTCACTATCTGGAGCTCGTCGGCCTAAAGGAATTTGCCAATGCGCTACCGAAGGAACTCTCTGGCGGTATGAAACAGCGCTGTGCCATTGCGCGCGCGTATGCCGTTAACCCCAGCATTCTACTCCTGGATGAGCCTTTTGCCGCTCTGGATGCGCAAACGCGCGTGCAGCTTCAGGATGATCTGCTGCATACGTGGGAACAGGAGCGCAGGACGTGTTTCTTCATTACCCACGACGTGGAAGAAGCCGTCTATCTGGCCACGCGTGTCATTGTTATGCGGGCTGGCCGCATCACGGAGGAGATCGATATCGATTTGCCGTTTCCTCGGACTGACGAGATCCGTTTGTCCAACGCCTTCCTTCAGCTACGCAATCGGGTGTGGCAGGGTGTTCACGGGCGTTCTTCGGCTGCTCAAGTGGAGAATCCCGGCAAGTGAACGGAAAGCAGGAGCGACGTATGCAGCGAATCGTGAGGCGCATGCTGGCCCCGATGGCGGTGCTAGCAACAGTGGCGATGGTGATCGCAGGATGCGGTAGCTCAACGAAAACTGGTGCCAGTAGTAGTAGTCCGACGACAATTCGCATCGCGTATATGCCAGATATGCACGGTGGTGCGATTATCGCGATCGCGAACCACATGAACTACTGGCAGAAGGCCGGTGTGAACCCGGAAGTGAAGAGTTTCAGCGCGGGACCGCCGGAAATTCAGGCGCTGGCCGCAGGTGACCTGGATGTCGCCTATATAGGCCCAGGTGCGGAGTGGCTGTGCGCCACCGGCAAATGCACTGTCCTGACGGTCGATAGCTTGAACATCGGCGACTACGTGCTGGCCCATCCAGGCAGCGACATTCACTCGCTGGCCGATCTCAAGGGCAAAAAGATCGGCGTGCCACTCGGCACGTCAGGTCAGATGATCCTGGATCTGGCACTGCAAAAAGCTGGCCTCACCGAGAAGGACATCAAGATTCAACCGATGGACCCCGCTTCCGTGGTCACAGCCTTTGTTGGCGGGCAACTGGATGCAGCCGCAATCTGGTCGCCGTTGACGACACAAATCGAGCAGCGCGTTCCCGGTACGCGAGAACTCATCGATGACGCGGCATTCTTCCCACAGTACTCGTTCCCACAGATGTGGGTCGCGTCGAACGCATTCGTGAAGCAGCATCCGGATGCCGCACAGAAGTTCCTGCGCGTATTCATTCAGGCCAATGATTACCGTATGACGCATATCTCCCAGGCAGTCACCTGGACGGCTGACCTCGCGCATGTCCCCGCCGCTGGATTGCAGGCACAGGCAACCACCACCAAGTGGCTTTCCTCAAGCCAGATTCAGACAGATAACCAGAATGGAACCACCTATCAGTGGCTCGATGGTCTCAATCAACAGTTCGTCCATATGCAGAAAATGTCGAGCCCCGGCAACGCCAAGACATTCGTGAATGTTGATCTGTTTGCCAAGGCGATGCAAGGGAGCTAGCACGCGGCATCTTACGGGGTCTGCGATGCGTCAAGAGCATTGTGGACCCCGTTTATGCTTCTACTCAATCACTGGTTTGCCCGCAGTGTCAGACCTGCTACTAGCGAAGCGCGAGAGCGGCAGCAACTTGAGCGCTAGCTGGGCACGAAAGCAGAACTCGCCCGAGAGCAGGGAGCCATCCATTAGTTCTTCGATCCGGTGAATACGGTATGACAGCGTATTTGGATGCACGCCTAGCCGTCGCGCCGCGACCTTGCGATTGAGCGCGGACGCGAAGAGCGCGTCGAGCGTCTCGAGAAGTTGTGATTGCCGTTGCCGATCATGGGCCACGAGCTTCCCAAGGACTTCCGCGACAAACGCGTCAACCGGCTCGCCTTCCTTAAACAGATCGAAGAGCCGCAGTTCATCATAGCGATAAACCGTCTGCGCTGGCGTCAGGATGGCACCGAGGGTCTGGGCGCGCCGCGCCTCCTGAAAACTCGAGATCAGCCCGTGCACACCTGCGCGAGGCGTACCCAGGCTGACAGTGAGTGTGCGACCGAGGCCAGTCGTATCTGCCACACCAGACGAGACTGAGGCGACAACGTGCTGCGCCGAGTCGCCGGGAACAGCGAAGAGCAGACCAGCACGCATGAGCACAATGGCACTGTTGGGAAAGAATCGCTCCAAGTGATCGCGTACCTGCGCCAATACCATGTCGACGCTGGTACTGGCCTGACCTTGCGCAAGATTCGCGGTCACCAAAACGACGATATGCGTGCGCGACAGGTCATAGCCGAGAGCTTGTGCCTCGCGCAGAACCGCCGGTTCGTCAGTGAAGTCACCGGAAAAGAGCCGCGTGAAGAAAAGCCGCGTTGCCTCCTGCTGCGACCGCGAAACACGCTCGCGCTCAAGCAGATAGGCACGCGCCGCAGCGTCCGTCACCCGATCCGCATACTCCAGCGTGAGAATTGCCAGATGCCCCAGATCAAGATCCTCCGCGCGCTCAAGCAGGCATTCCCACATCACGCGCAGCCCGACGTGATAGCTATGAAAGATGGCTTCCAGCGGAACAGCCTGATGGAGCCGGCGTGCGGCCGCCGATTCAAGGTCGGCCAGCTCCTCGGCACGAGGCGCACGGTCTTCGGCCAGCAGACGAAAATATAGCTCGACGTTGCGGCGATTGATCTGCGCGAAATCACGATCAACCGTGCTATCCCTAATTGCCCGATACGCAGCGACCTCAGCGCGCACGGTCTGGTAGACACGCTGCGCATATACAGCCATCTGTTCCGGTGTGCGCATGAGCGCGGCGGGCACGTCATGCACGTGCTTCGTGCTGTCGGTTGTGTCAGGCATGGCGATCACCTGCCCACCGCGGCTAGCGATGGCAGGACCTCGTGGCCCAGCAAGTGGAGCGTCTCCGTGTCTTGATAGGGCATCGCTGCGATGTAGTACTGCATGCCGGCACTGGCGAGTTCACGATAATAGTCGATTGCTTCATCAACGGTAAGCGCCACCAGGCCCGAGGCAAAGGTGTTGAGTAGCGCTTCTGGCAGCGCGCTGACCTTCGCACTGAGTGCTGCCGCGCTCTGCGCGAGCACCAGGAGAACAACATAGTGGCTGCGTAGTACACCTTCATATGGCCGGCCGAGAATCTCACAGTGGTGGCGCAACACCGCGAGTTTGTGCTGTACTTGCTCACCGGTTGCTGCCGCACCCGTCAGGTCATACGGCCCGAAGTTCGACATGTCGGCGTACTGGGCGACTTGACGCAGCGTTCCCCGCTCACCCGCCCCGCCAATCAGTAGGGGAACGTACGGTTGCTGAACAGGCGCAGGTATTCGGGCATCGCGAACACTATAATGGTGACCGTCGATGGTGGATGCAGTGTCCCAGACGCCATAGATGATGTGAATCGCTTCCTCCAGCGCCTGCTGCCGCTGCGCAACTGATGGATACGGCATGCCCAGCTGGGCATATTCATTCGGCAGGTCGCCTATGCCGAGACCCAGGATGAGCCGTCCATTACTCACCCGATCAACGTCACTGGCCATACGGGCAACGATCGCAGGATGCCGGTAGCTCACGCAATCAACTAGTGTTCCCAGGCGTATCCGTGTTGTGCGCATGGCGACCGCTGTGAGAGTGACCCAGCAGTCCGGCAGCATCAGCGGATGGTCCGACGTCCAGAAGGAATCGAAGCCAAGACGCTCCGCCTCGCGTACCCACGTGAACAGAACTTCCCACTCCGGACGCGTGCCGACCATCGCCACGCCCATACGCAGGCTCCGCTGCCCTTCCGCAACCCATGGATGGGTCGCTTGCCGCGGCCAGGGATGATCGTGTCGATTTGTTGACACCCGTTCATTGCCCATCGTGGCTCAGCTCCCATTCTGTTCTCAGCAAGCTACCGCTTGCATTCACAATGCTGCTGGCATGAAACAGTCGAAACTGCGGGGGAGGATGCACTGCTTTGTGATACTATCACAACTAACTCCTGCTTTATGTCCAAAGATATCCATACCAGTTGCGTGCTTGGTCATGGTATTCTCTTCGCAACAGTCTGGAACCTTACGACAAACAGGCGCCACCCGGCGCCAAGCGGAGGGCCGCGATGTCTGGTGCGTCCGAACAAACGACTTCGATACAGGTCGCCGCGTCAGCAGTGCCACAGAGATCATCTCATACAGCGCTGAACGTGCGATGCACCCACTGTGCGACGGAATATCTCGCGATCGATCTGCACTTTGGTTGTCCTGCGTGCAGTGTGGACGTGCCCGCAAATCTCGAGGTTCTCTACGCCGATCCACCCCATGATGGTCTCGCCTTGCGTGAGAAATGGGGCGCGCGGATGCCTGGCCTCTGGCGCTATGCTGACATGTTGCCAGTAGCTGTAGAGGATGCGGTCACGCTGGGCGAGGGCGGTACCCCGCTGATCGCCTGCCCCCAGGTAGGCGCCTCCGTTGGTCTGCCAGGTTTGCATGTGAAGTATGAGCCAGCCAACCCTACCTGGTCGTTCAAGGATCGCATGGCCGCGGTTGCCGTCGCATGGGCGAAAGCTGCCGGCCTGCCGGGTGTGTCGGCGTCATCGTCCGGCAACGCCGGTGCGGCGGTGGCCGCGTACGCGGCGCGCGCTGGCCTCCCGTGCGTCATTTTTACCACTCGCACTTTTCCGGGCACTATGCAGCGCTTCATGCGCAGCTATGGCGCGATGGTGGTGGCCACACCGACCGGCCCCGACCGCTGGACGCTCAATCGCGCAGTCGCCCGCGAGTGGGGCTGGCTGCCTATCTCCAATGTGACCGACCCGCCAGTTGGCAGTCATCCGGTCGGCATCGAAGGATACAAGACAATCGCGTACGAGATCGCACAGGATTTCGGCTGGGAAGCGCCCGATGCCATCATCGTTCCGGTTGGCTATGGTGATGCCATCGCCGGTATCTGGCGCGGATTCCAGGACCTGCTAGCGCTGGGACTCATCGACCACGCGCCGCGTATGATCGCCGCCGAAAGCTATGGTTCGCTGCGGCGCGCTCTCGATTCGGGCCAAGAGGTACCTGCTGAGACCGGCGGGAGCGGCTCCATCGCCTATTCGGTTGCGGTTCCCCGCGGCACCTATCAGGCGCTCCGTGCCATCCGCGCATCGGGTGGTACGGCCGTGCCGTTGGACGACGTGCGGGTACGCGCGGCACGTCAGGAACTTGCGACTCAGGAGGGATTACTCGTTGAACTCTCCTCGGCCCTGCCGCTCGCTGCCGCGCGAGCACTCGTAGCAACTGGCGAACTGCGACACGATGACCGCGTCGTGCTGCTCATTACGTCAAGCGGGATCAAGGATCTGGAGGTGGAGTCGCCAGCAACCGAGCTACCTCTGGTTGAACCTGATCTGACCCATTTGCGGGTCGTCCTGCGGGAGCAATTTGGCTATGACGCGCCCTGAACTCGGTGTCCTCCATCTGGGGAGTCGCCCGGCCACTGAGATTGGCAGCTTGGCACGCCGCATTGAGGGTCTGGGCTATGACACCCTATGGATCGCCGATGAGAAGTTTTATCGCGATCCCTTCGTTAGCCTGGCGGTCGCGGCGCAGGCAACGGAGCGGCTCCGCCTCGGAACTGGCGTAACGGAGCCATATGCGCGCCATCCTGCTCTGATTGCGATGGCAATGGGTACACTCGCAGAGCTCTGCCCGGGCCGCTGCGTGATCGGGCTGGGGGCGGGTGGACCGGGATTCCCGCCGATGGGCACCCAGCGGCGTCATCCGTCGCGCGCGCTCCCCGAAGCGGTCACCATTCTCCGGCGATTGCTCGCGGGTGAGCAGGTCGATTTCGAGGGCACTGTCCTCAGTTTTCGTGGTGGCCGTCTCAACTTCACGACTTCTTCGCTGCCGGTCTATCTTGCGGCACGCGGTCAGCGCATGCTTCGTATGGCTGGCGGAATCGCTGATGGCGTCATCATGGCGCCCTTTGCCTCGGAGCAGGCGATTGCTTTTGCCGTTGAGAAGGTGCGTGAGGGAGCGCACGCGGCAGAGCGGCATGCAGGTGAGCCGCGCGTCGTGGCGCGAGTGGATGTCTGTATCGCTCGCCAGCGAGAGGTCGCCCGTCGGGCCGTGCGCTACTTCGTTGCACTGCCAGTCTGGGTCAGTTACCCCGACTGGGGATTCGTGGAGGCGCTGGGTATCCGGCTGCCCGACGATATGCGCGGTCTGATAGCGCGCCGGGAGTACGGTGATATCGCGGCTGCTGGCGAGCTGCTGCCTGAAGCCATGCTTGACCACTTCGCTGTGGCAGGCACAGAGGACGATGTCGCAGCGCATCTGGACCGCATAGCCCGCATCGTCGATGAGGTGATCGTACATCCCGTCGCCAGTCCCGACTGGGATGTAGATGCCGTCATTGATAGCGTCGCCCGGATCTGGAGGCAGATACCATGAAGTTTGGCGTGGGACTTCCGACCTGCACGGAAGGAATGATGTATCCGGTTCCGTTCGCGCGTCCTGACGACCTGCTCCGGGTGACTCAGGAAGCTGAGCGCCTGGGCTACTACGCCGTCATGGGCAATGATCACCTAACTACCCAGCGCTATGTTCGCCGTACGTATGCCGATCCACCGAACTTCTACGAGCCGCTCATTACCTACGCGTATTGCGCGGCGCGAACCGAGCGCATCCGGTTCATGACCGGCGTGATCGTGATGCCGGTGCGCGATCCGGTCTTGTTGGCCAAACAGGTAGCTACCCTCGATCAGCTGAGCGGTGGCCGCGTGATATTGGGTCTGGGCGTCGGCGCGTACCGCGAGGAATTCGAGGCAACGCATCCCGATCTCCGCCAGTCCACGCGCGGCGATATGGTCGAGGAAGGTATCAAAGGTTTGCGGCTGCTCTTCACCAGTCGCCAGGCATCGCTCTCTGGCCGCTACTACCGCTTTGAGGATGTCGAGATGTACCCCAAGCCACTGCAGCAGCCGCTCCCCATCTTCTCCGGGGGCAACGCGGACGGTTCGATCCGGCGCGCTGCCGAGTTGTGCGACGGCTGGCTACCAGCCGGAATCGGGCCCGAGCGGATCGCCGCTGGTCGCGAAAAGCTCTATGCGTACGCGCGCGAGGCTGGCCGCGACCCTGAGCATATCTCCATCGCACCTCAGCTAGTAGTGAGCGTAGGACGTACACATGAGGCTGCCCGCGAGACATTCTTGCATTCGCAACTGTATGAGCATCTGGTCTCGCTGCAGAACTCCACGCTCAAAGGCTCCGACACCCGTGCCTATGAAGCCGCGAATTTGATCGGGACTCCCGACGACATCTGTGCGCGAGTCGAGCGGTATGCGCAAGCCGGCGTGGATCATCTCTCTGGCTTGCTCTTCGTGGGAAACACGATCGATGTGATGCTCGCGCAGATTCGCTTGTTTGCCGAGACGGTTGTGGCAGCTTTCCCTGAATAGGAGTGATGCATGAGTGATCTTCTCAATCGGACGCGTGCGGAACCGATCCTCGCTGAGGCTGGCGTAGATGTGCTGGTGGCGACCACCTACCAGAACGTGTACTACGTGAGCCAGTTTCAGGGTTTTGGCCAGCGATTTCTGCCCACTACGCAGGTATATGCCATCATCTCGACGGACAATCTTGGCCAGGCAACTGTTGTTGCCCCGATCGGTGACGCCGACATGTACGCCCAGTTTCCGCCACAAGCTGCGCAGATGGTGTTCTATGGGCGCTTTTTCGTCGAGTCGTCCGGAGCGGACACGGAGTTGAACGATGAGATGCGGCGCTTCGCGGAAGCCGCGCTGGGCGAGACGTGGCCCGGCCCGCTGGAGGCGTTGATTACGCAGTTAGATCGCTACCCCCATACTGCACGCATCGCCGTCGACGAACGAGGCATCAGCCCGGCCATATATGCTGCGCTGCGCGAGCGGTACGGCGACCGTCTCACTCCTGGGGCAGACCTGCTCGACCGTATCCGTGTCGTGAAGACGGCGGAGGAGATCCGGCGATTGACGCGTGCGGTGGAGGTCATCGAGGCATCCTACGAGGCGGCGCTCGCGGCAGCGCGCGAAGGACTGACAGAGGCAGAGATGGCCACCGTCTTCGACCAGCAGACGATAGCGCTCGGATGCTCCCCGATCTTCACCGTTATCGCCTTTGGCGAACGCTCGGCCTTGCCCAATGCCGTTCCTGGAATGCGCCAGCTGCGTAGGGGCGACATCATCCGCTTCGATATCGGCTGTCGTGCGGAGGGCTATGCGTCGGATATCTCGCGCACAGCCATCTTCGGAGAGCCTTCAGCGAAACAGCGGACCTATTACCAGGCCATTCTGGATGGTGAAGATGCGGCGTTACAGGTGCTTCGGCCGGGGGTGCGGGCGTGCGACGTGTTCGCTGCCGCGCTCGAAGGGACACGTCGCGGCGGAATTGCTCATTACCGCCGACATCATGTTGGCCATGGAATTGGTCTGGATGTCTACGATCAGCCCGTGCTCAACGAAACGACGAAAACGGTCCTGGAGCCAGGCATGGTGTTTGAGGTGGAAACGCCATATTACGAAGTTGGATTTGGAGGTGTGCAGGTCGAAGACACAGTCGTGGTCACTGACGCCGGCTACCAGATGCTCACGCGCACGCCGCGTGAGCTGCGAACCGCCGGCTAGTGGTGGTGGAAGTGTTCACGGAAAGCCAGGAGCATTCGGGAACAGAAAGAAGGCGCACGTATGGCTCGGGAACCTGTAAGCGATGCAACGCTTGCCGAGACCATGGACGATTACTCGCTCAGGCGGGTGCCACGGACGGCCGCGCAGTCGACGTGGGATATAGCGCTAGTACGGATGGGCGTCACCGTATCAATCTCGGACCTGCTGTTTGGGTACACCATTGGGTTGTACTTTGGCTTCTGGACCGCTGTAGTCATCGCGTTGTCCTACTCCGCTATCATCGCGTGTATCTCCATGCTCATGGGGTACATCGGCCTGCGCGAGGGCACTTCGTTCGCGCTCTCTTCTCGGTTTGCTTTTGGCCGTGAGGGAAGCCGGCTGCCTTCGCTCGTCATGGCAATTATTATCGCTGGATTCTACGGATACATCCTCGGCATCACTGTTGATGTATTTCCCAACCACACCAACCCCGTTGTGGTTGCCGCCTACAGCATCGTGCTAGGCATTATCTTTCTCGCGATCTCTGCCTTGGGATTCAGAACAGGTCTCAAATGGGTTGGTCGCGTCGGCGTCCCCCTTATGATTCTGCTAGTTCTGGTGGCGGACTACGCGGCCATCGGACATGCGGGCGGGTTTGCCGCCATTACCGCCGCGACGCCGAAACTCGCGGGCAAGATGCTGTTGCCAACCATCATCGGTTTAGGCGTCTCCAAGTGGCTCGCAGGCGCAATCATCACACCTGACCTGATGCGCTTTGGCAAGAATGGCCGGGCGGTCATCACCACGAGTCTCGCTGAGTTCATCTTTGGCAACTTCGGCTTCAACCTGCTTGGACTGATCCTTGGGTTGGGGCTGGGTATCTCCGATCTCGGCAAGGCATTCGGGCTTCTGGGCATCACGGTGCTCGCAACTGTCGCGTTCCTGCTGCAAAGCGTTACGGTGGAGATGAACGAACTCTATGCCGCCAGCCTCGCAGTGAGTAACGCGCTTGGCATCAATCGTGTCACCACCAACATCGTCGTGGGTATCATTGGCATCTTCATCGGCTACTATGGCGTGACGCAGGGCATCATCGCCAGTTTCCTAACCTTCATCGGCTATGTTGGTTACGCGCTACCGGCAATCGCTGGCGTCATGATCGCGGATTATTTCGTTGTGCGCCGGATGCGCTATCCCGAAGGTCTCGAGGGGCTGGCTCCGGTCAACTGGCGAGCGATTGCGGCATTCGTCATCTCTGTCGCCATCAACCTGTATCTCGGGCTGGCATTGAAAGACGTCTTCTGGCATTCACTGCCACTCATCCCCTTCGTGCTCTACATTGTGCTGTCGCTGCCGCAAACGCGGCAGAGTTGGAGTGGCGTGCAGCGTGAAGTCGTAACGGCATCAACCGCGATGACCTCCAAGCAATAGACGCGCACTCGATGTACCTGGCTGGTTGGCGCACGTAGCTGGCAGTCGCATTGTGTGCCAACCAGCCGTGGTCACGATCTTCAACGTCGCGTTAGCCCGCGCTTGAGCGCGAACACAGGTCCGCCCTACCCTCCACATGAAGTGACAACCGGCCAGGACTATCCGCAGCCAGCGCACAACCATCGATAGGGAATCATGCCGGCCGCTGGCATTCACGACTTCACCGCCGGATGTCGTCGAAGGGGGTTGTCGCTCTGGGTCTAAGCTGGCGCTTCGATGGGAAGGCGAGACACAGCCCAGGTGTGCGGCTGCGACATCTCGACGAGCCGCACCGACGAAAGCCTGCATCGAAGGCTTCAAAATGTCGGTACCCTCGCGGTATGTCCATACGGTAATTCTCCACAACACGCACGCGCAATGGAAATGCCTATCCTGCGCAGGTAACTGGATCGTCACCACGATTGCGCACCGCGCTGCTATCTCCCCCCGGTCGCGCGATGCCCGGCGCGGCGCGAAGCATGGTACAAGCGCATCACAACCGTTACACCGGCCAGTTGAAATCGTCTTTACGAAAAGTTGATCGCGTGGCGAGCACAATCCTGGTTGATAGAGATGGACGGATGGCGAGTACGAATGGCATTCAGCAAGAGTGAAATTGACCACGAAGCGAGTATGCGGTCCGGCTCATCTGCGCTAGACGGAACACATGATTTAAGCGAAGCGGCAGAATCATCGGTGCGGCCGGTGCTGCAAGCAGCTTCGGACGACGCCATGCGTAGCGCTGCTGAAGTCACTGTAAACGAGCAACAACCTGTCGATCAGGATATGGGCGCGGATGAGGCTAAGCTACTGGCCGCTCCGGCTCCCTGGACGCCGCCCTCAGAAGAGTACCCCGGATGGCTGGAAGATGTCCTGCGCCAGCAGGCCGCTATGATGGCGCCGGGTCCCGTTCCCTGGACGCTGCCCTCAGGCCCATACCCCGACTGGCTGGAGGATGTTCTGCGCCAGCAGGCGGCCATGCTGGCACCGGCACACGCAGTCGCGCCGCCGATTTTGTCGCCTGGCGCCGAGGATGCGGACAGCATCGGCTATATTCACGCCTGGCTCGATGACGAGTCGCAGCGGCGCGGCAGCCCCTATTCGCGTGGGGCCTGGCTAGGCTTCCTCGATGGGATCTGGCACGGGTTCACGGATCATGACGCGCCCGCTACAGGGCACCGACTGACCTTGCCGTTTTCGGCGATTGCCCGGACGCGGTCGGCTGTCGTGACATTGACGCGTGGGCAGGTTCTGGCGTTGTTGTTCGCAATCCTCGGCGTGGTGGCAGGTCTCTATCTGGCGCCTCTTACGACACTGATCGTGCTGCTTGGCTTCGTTACGTTCGCGTATCTGTTAAATCTGACGCTAACCGCCATAATGGCCACGAAGGTGATTGGGCAGCCAGCGGAGAGACGATTCACTCGCGAGTTCATGAGCGAACTAGAAGGCGTCCGGTGGCCTGAATATACCGTTCTGTGTCCGCTCTATCGTGAAGCCAACATTGTCCCGCAGTTTGTCGCCGCGATGCAGGCGCTCGATTATCCACGGGACCGGCTGCAGATACTCTTTCTCACCGAACTCGATGATGAGTTGACAAGAGAAGCCATACGGAGCATGGCCCTGCCTCCGAACTTCGAGATCATCACGGTTCCCGATGGTGTGCCACGCACCAAGCCGCGAGCCTGCAACTATGGATTGCTGCTGGCTCGTGGAAGCTTCATCGTCATCTACGATGCCGAGGACATTCCAGATCCCTTGCAGCTCAAAAAAGCAGTTCTGACGTTTGCCAGCCGGCCCTCCTCAGTGGCCTGTGTGCAGGCAAAGCTTGGCTTCTATAACACCAGCCAGAATCTTCTGACACGCTGGTTCGCCATCGAATACGCGCTGTGGTTCAACATTATCCTGCCCGGCTTCCAGTGGGCGGGCCTGAGTCTGCCGCTGGGCGGCACGTCCAATCACTTTCGCACTGATGTGTTGCGGCGGCTGGGCGGCTGGGACGCCTACAATGTGACGGAAGATTGCGATCTCGGCTTGCGCCTGGCGCAGCAGCATCTCTCTACCGCGATGCTGGACTCAGCCACGCTGGAGGAAGCAAACTCTGATCCGCGCAACTGGATCCGCCAGCGGTCCCGGTGGATCAAAGGCTACCTGCAAACGTACCTGGTGCATGCCCGTCGCCCATGGGAATACTTCATTAAAGGGCGTATCCGGCAGCTATTCTCCCTCTTTGCGGTTGTCGGCAATACCCCCGCGTCGTTCCTGGTGAATCCGCTCATGTGGGCGCTTCTGGGCATTTACGTCGTCGCCCGCAATAGCCTGACACCGGAGTTCCACGTGCTCTATGTGCTGCCAGTCTTCTATTCGGCAGTCGCGTGTCTGGTCGTGGGCAACTTTCTGTACATGTTTCTCTATCTGGTTGCCTGCGTGCAGAGCGAGCAGTATGCGCTTGTTCCCTGGGTGCTGACGATTCCCGCCAGCTGGATTCTGCTGAGTGTCGCCGCAGTCATGGCGATCTGTCAGCTGATCGTGAAGCCGCACCACTGGGAGAAAACACACCATGGTCTTCATCTTTCGCGCCCGGCCGTTGCACGGCACCGGTCAGAGTCTGGCGAGACGGCGCAGAGCCTCGCCGCAGTGACATCCAAGGAGAACGTTTACGAATAACGTTCGGTCGACAGGTGTGCGGATCACCCCCGCACTTCAAGACAGCCTCCGGCTGGAAACGCTTACTTTGCCAGCAGTGCCCTCTGTGTCCGCGACAAAGCGTCGACCTGAAGCCCGCTGGTACCACGATCGCTGGATGCTCGCGGCGGTGGTGTGCGCTGTCTGCGCGAGCGTGAGCGCTGCTGTGTGGGCCTATCTCTCGCAGAGCATCCTGCTTTATAGCGACGCGCATTCACACCTGCTGATCGCGCGTCGTGTCTTCGATAACGTCTATCCCGGACTGGCGCAGCTAGGGGACGTCTGGCTGCCGCTGCCACATATCATCATGCTGCCGCTGGCGTGGAACGATTTTCTCTGGCGCACGGGGCTAGCGGGAACGCTGACGTCAATGCCGTGCTATGTCATCGCTTCCATTTACGTCTTCCTGACGGCTCGCCGCTTGACGCATGATAGCCGCGCGAGTTTTATCGGGTCATTGATCTTCATTCTGAATCCCAACATTCTCTATCTGCAATCTACGCCACTCTCGGAGCCGGTGCTCTTCGCGACACTGACGGCGGCTTCGTACTATTTCGTCGCGTGGGCACAGGATGAGCAGCTGCGCCAGTTAATACAGTGCGGGCTGGCCACGCTGCTGGCGACTGTCGCCCGCTACGACGGCTGGGCGCTGTATCTGTCGCTGGTCGCGATGCTGGTCATTATCTGCTGGCGCAAAGGCTACTCGCGTGAGAAAACCGTAGCATACACCCTGCTCTTCGCGGTTCTGGGCGGTGTGGGCATTCTGCTGTGGTTCGTATGGAACCTGGTCATCTTTGGTAGCCCTACGGCATTTCTCTCCGGTTCATTCTCCTCGCAGGCTCAGACCAAGTCATTCATCCAGCGGGGATATGCGCCCACGTATCACAATCTGTGGCAGTCCATTCGCACGTATTCGCTTGCCACGATGGAATCAATTGGGCCGGTGCTCTTCGCTCTTGGCGTCGTGGCGGTCGTCGTCTTTACGGTCCGCAAGAGGTTCTCCAGCGACGCGCTGGCCGCCGCCACCGTGCTCGTCCCGTTCGCGTTCTACATTGCCGCTTTCGTCCTCGGACAGGACGTGATGTTCATCCCGCACGCGAACTTTCCGCCGTCCTACACTTTTTTCAACGCTCGCTTTGGCGCTGAGATGGCCGCTCCCGCCGCGATCTTCATCGGTACGCTGACGAGTTTCGTTCCGCGCCGTCTTCCTTCCTGGTTGCTGCAGGGAGCGCTCGCGGTGGTGGTCATCGGGCAGTCGGCGGCTCTCTCCTGGGGCGGCGTCATTTCGTTGCAGGATGGACAGGTTGGGGCTTCCTGCTATCCCAGCCAGTCCATCGTGATATATCTAGCCGAGCACTATGACGGCGGGCGCCTGCTGATGAATGTCTACAGCACCAATGTGGATCTGGCTCCGGCGGGCATTCCCTTCCGCGATGTGATCTACGAAGGCGATGGGCCGGTCTGGGCCGCGGCCCTGCAGAATCCGTCGCACTACGTCGAGTGGATCGTGGCGGCCCCACACGACCTTGTCAGCCAGCATATCAACACGCAAAGCGCGACATTTGAGCGCGCATACACACTGGTGGCGGAGAACTCTCCCACCGGCGCCAAGCTTTGGCACCTCAACGGGCTGCCACCATTGCCCAGCCGGCCCCTGCCCAGTGATGTTGTCAGCCCCTATATCGCCTGCAATCAGGCGAAAGGCATGCCAATCGCGCGGGCATCAGGCAGCGCTGGCGCTTTCGCCAACCTTCCGCACAGTGCCGCTGGCGACGGGCTCGTGTCTCAGTGGAGGAGAGCATGGTGAATCACACATCCAGGGTGCGCCGGGCGCTGCGTATCAGCGCGGTGGCAATCGTCGCAGCATCCGCACTCGTGGCAGTGCTGAGCGGGATGGTCCACGCGACGAGCGCGTTGCGTGTGGCGGCGATGCAGCCAACACCCGTCATCGTGCCGACGCTGCCGGACGTCACGCATGCGCTTCCGGCGCAGGACGTGCTCGCAGTACACGGGACGCGGATCGTGGATGGCATAGGGAAGACGGTCACGCTGGTCGGAGCGACCGATTACTCGCTGGAATTCGAGTGCTCCGGCGATGGGCACTTCCAGCTTGCGGACTTTCAGGCGATGCGCTCCTGGGGCATGAATACGGTACGCATCACGCTGTCTTCGGCGTTCTGGCGCAATCTGGACGGCAAATGCCCGAGCTACCAGGCGACAGTTGAGGCGGCGGTTGCCAACGCCGAAGCCGCCGGCATGTATGTCATCATCACGCTGCAGTGGGATGCTCCGTTCAGCCTGCCGCAAGACGCGACCACCGGCGGCGCGCAATGCCCGCTTCCTGACGCTACCTATGATGTGCGGTTCTGGCAGGACATCGCAGAGATTTATCAGAACGATCCCCGCGTTATCTTCGACCTGTTCAGTGAGCCGCATGATATCGACTGGTCCCAGTGGGAGAACGGTGGCACGATCACGAGCAATTGCGCGTTGTATCCCCTTCCGCACACCTACCAGGCTATCGGCATGCCGGCGCTGGCGATGAAGGTCCGTGCAATCGCGCCCTCCAATATCATCATTCTGAGTGGCGCGGGCTGGGGATACGACTTGAGCGGAGTACAAGCTGCCGGCCTTGCTCCGACGACCAATCTGCTCTATGGCACGCATCCGTTCAATCACACGGGTGGCAGCCAGCAACCCGGCGACTGGTACCGGGCTTTTGGAGCTACCGCGGCTCACCTGCCCGTCATTGCCACTGAGTTCGGCTCCTATGACTGCCAGACGGGCTATATCGCGCAGGCGATCCATTACTTCGAAAGCCTGCACATGTCCTTCATCGCGTGGGCATGGACAACCGGCTCCTGCGCCACGCCCAGCTTGCTGGCAAACTGGTCCGGTGCGCCAACGACCCCCTATGGCGCTTACATCCGGCAGCAAATCTTACGCATGAAGAATCAGTAGCACACTCGCCGCGGTGGCGGAGGTAGAGGATGAAGATGTGGATGCGCTCGAGCACGCGGCTCGTACTCGCCTTACTCGTTGTGGTGGGAGTGGGAGGCGGTACGTTATTCGTCATCCGCCACGCTCATTCAGCATTCGCGGCACCAACCGTGTCGCCGCGGGCCATCACGGCAGCGGTGCCCTTCAACAATGAAGGCATCAGCTCGAACGCCGATCCGGCAGTGGGCAACTTTGATGGCGGTGGCCGCAGCTATTCCAGTGACGCGCTGGCCGCCGCCGGTTTTGCACCTGGGCAGAACGTTACGGTGGGCAATTACTCGTTCCAGTGGGTCACGGCCGCGGTGGGGCAGGCAGATAACTGGGAGCCGGGGGAACAGATGATTCCCTTCTCCACCACCGCGAGCAGCATCGCGTTTCTGGGCGCGTCCTCTGGCGGTGCTTCCACAGGGACGGGATTCGTTCACTACACGGACGGGTCGGCGCAGAGCTTCACCATCACGTTCAGTGACTGGACACTCGGCGGAGGGAGCGTTGCCGTCGCGCCAGGCGATACGATAGCCGTCGAAACGCCCTATCGCAACACATTGAATGGCCCTGAAACCGTCAATACCTACGTCTTTGCAACAGGCGTGACGCTGACGGCTGGCAAGACGGTGGCGAGCATCACTCTGCCCATGAGCACGAGCCCGGGCGCGATGCACATCTTTGCCGTGGGGGCAGCCGCCGTGGCGACGAGCGCGACGCTAAAGGGCATCAGCAATGACTCGGACCCTACATCGGCAAACCTCGATGGCGGCGGCAACAGTTACTCCAATAACGCCCTGAACGCGGCGGGACTCGCCGACGGGCGCATCCTCTCCGTGTACGGATTCAACGTGCAGTGGCCGGTCGTGGGGCCAGCGGTGAATGATGACTGGGGCACCTATGGCGCGGTCGTACCGCTTTCCGGGTCGGGCAACTCGCTGGAGATCGTGGGGGCATCGGTAGGCGGCGCCTCCTCCGGCACTGCGACCATCACCTATGCGGACGGCAGCACGCAGACCGTGACACTCGCCTTCGGCGACTGGACACTCGGCGGCGGCAGTCAGCAGCCATTGTCCACGAACTACGTTGTCGCGGCGATGCCCTATCGCAATACATCGACCGGGCAGCAACAGGTCACCACGTACGTCTTCGCCACGATGGTCGGGCTGTGGCCGGGCAAAACGCTCACCTCACTGACCCTGCCAGTGCAGCATACAGGCGGGCGCATCGTCGTTTTCGGTGCGGCTGCGGGAACCGCCAGCGCGCCCTTCAATCTGGCCGCGATTAGCAGCGATGCTACGCCTGCGACGGCGAACTTCGATGGCGGCGGCAGAAGCTTTTCAAACAACGCGCTCGCCGCGGCGGGGCTTCCATCTGGCCGGAGTGTGGCCATCAGCGGCTATCAGTTTCAGTGGCCAACGGATGCCGCCAATACTGCTGATGCGTGGCAGGCCAGCGGGCAGATCATTCCGGTGATGGGGGCCGGCCCGGAGCTGGCATTTCTCGGTGCCGCGGGGGGCGGCGCTTCCTCCGGCACCGCAACGATCACGTATACGGATGGCAGCACGCAGACCTTCACGCTGGCTTTCAGCGACTGGACGCTTGGTGGAGGGGGCCAGCAGCTTCTGCCTGGCGAATCCATAGCTGCGAAGACGCTGTACCGCAACACCACGAATGGGCCGGAACAGGTCGCGACCTACGTGTTCTTCACATCGGTCGCGCTTGCCACCGGCAAGACCGCGCAGAGCGTGACGCTGCCAGCGACCGTCTCGGGAGGGAGTCTTGCAGTCTTTGCCGTCAGTGGAACGCTGACGACATCCAGCCAGGCATCCAATTCCTGGCCCACGTATCTGGAGAATCCCGGGCATACCAGCTACGACAGCTCCGAAACAACCTTGACCAGCTCCAATGCCGGGCAGTTGCAACTGAAGTGGACCGCGCACGGGCAACAGGGCATTTCAGTCCAGCCGGTCTTCGGCAACGGACTGATGTACTGGGGTTCCTGGGATGGCCTGATGCACGCCACGAACTCCTCTGGAACTGACGTCTGGACGGCGAACCTCGGCCAGCAAACCGTGGCAAGTTGCGTTCCTCCGACGGCTGGCGTGGCGAGCACGGCTACAATCGGCTACGTTGGATCGACGCCTGCCGTATTTGTTGGCGGCGGCAACCATACCATGTATGCCCTGAATGCGAACACCGGAGCAATCCTGTGGGCCGATACGCTCACCACATCCACTGACTATTTCATCTGGGATTCGCCGGTGGTCTTCGAGGGAAGCCTGTACATCGGCATTTCATCCTTTGGTGACTGCCCCAACTCGATTGGCAAGTTGTACCGTCTTGATCTGACGACGGGCGTGATACAGAACGTCCTGTCGCTTGCGTCCGCCTCGTGTCCCGGTGATGGCGTCTGGGGATCGCCAACAGTTGATGTGGCGACGGGCGTTGTCTACTTCGCGACCGGTAATGGATGCACCAGCGATCCGAATGCATACGCCGTCGAAGCGGTAAGTGCCGGAGACCTCACTCTGGTGGACCGGTGGGAGGTGCCAGCGGCGCAGCAGACAGGGGACAGCGATTTCGGCAATACGCCAACACTCTTCACCGCCGTTGTCAACGGGGTGACGCGGCAGATGGTCGGGGTCGCGAACAAGGACGGCTACTACTATGCCTTTGATCGCGCCCACCTGAGCACGGGTCCGCTGTGGTCGGTACAGCTGGCGATGGGCGGCGACTGCCCGGATTGCGGCGACGGGAGCATCTCACCGAGCGCGTGGGATGGCACCACGCTCTATGTGGCCGCGGGGAACACGACCATCAACGGGGCGACCTGCACGAGCAGCGTCTCCGCGATGAATCCCGCGACGGGCGCATTCGAGTGGCGAGACTGCCTGACGTCAGGCCCGATACTTGGCGCGGTGGTCGCGTCGCCGGGACTGGTTGTCGCGGACTCACAGACGGCGGTAAATGTGCTGAATGCCTCGACCGGCAGCAGTCTGTTCCAGTATACGGACACGTCGCAGTCGTCCTACTTCTTCTCCGCGCCTCAGATCTCGAATGGCATGTTGTACGCCGCGAATGATGACGGCAACCTGTATGCCTTTGGGCTGTAGCCGCGACAAGTGGCCACCCGCTGTAAATTCCCAGGCGCATGCGGGTGACCTGAGTCCCGCGCTCGTGGTCGGGGATCGCGATGCCCTGGGCGCACGTTCCGGCCCGGCATCCCGCGCGGAGACGGAGTGCTCTGGCCCGGCCCCCGCAGCCTTTAGCGCTTGAGACGTTCCGCGTACTGCTTGCGGAACTTTGCCACCTTTGGCGCGATCACCACCATGCAGTAGGGCGCTTCCGGATGATTGGCGAAGTAGTTCTGATGATAGTCCTCCGCGGGATAGAAGACGGTGAACGGCTCGATGGTCGTCACGATGGGCCGATCGTAGAGCCTCTGCTCCGTCAACTCGCGGATGACTGCCTCAGCGGTCGCGCGCTGCTCGTCGTCATGTGGCAGGATGACCGAGCGATACTGCTCGCCGACGTCGGCACCCTGCCGGTTCAGCGTCGTCGGATCGTGCGTGGCGAAGAAGATATGCAGCAGATCGTTGTAGGAGATTTCTCGCGGGTCAAAGACGATCTGTGCTACTTCAGCATGTCCCGTCCTGCCTGAGCACACCTGTTGGTAGCTTGGGTTGGCGACATGACCGCCCGCGTAGCCCGGCTTCACCGATACGACGCCGCGCAGACTGGCGAAGATCGGCTCCAGGCACCAGAAGCAGCCGCCGCCCAGCGTGGCTTCCTCCAGTCCGCTCGTCCGCTCAGCGTTCGATGTTTCGTCGCTCATGTCGTCTCTGCCTTCCCTCTGGGCTATGCGTCGCATTCGACGGTCTCTGAGCATATCATGGCACAGGCCGCAAAGAGTGGAAACCCGGCGTCAGCACCAGCCGGTCCCACCCGGCGAAGCGATACACTGATGACCTGGATGACGGATACTGTCGCTAGGAGCGCGGCATGGCACGAGATGGCGATGCGTATGCTATCCGCGCCGGATGCGCTATCCGAGCGTTCGGCGGCAGTAGAGCTAGCAGGAGAGGAAAGCGATGGCAATCGACGACTTTACCGGTGCGGTGGCAGTTGTCACAGGCGGAGCGGGCGGGATCGGGCTGGCGACGGCACGAGCGCTCTTCGCTGAGGGCGCGCACGTCGTGCTGGCGGACCTCAACGAGAGCGGCCTGCGCACGGCGGCGGAGCAGATCCGTGAGCACGCGCCCGATTCGGCAGCCCGCGTCTCAGCGGTCGTCACGGACGTGACGGATGACGCGCAGGTTCGGGCGCTGATGGCTGAGGCTCTCAAGCTGACCGGACGTATCGACCTGGTGGTGACGTGCGCGGGCATCGGGCGTGGCGGGCGCATCGAGGACCTGTCGCCATCCGACATGCGCCAGATGATGGACGTGAACTTCCTGGGGACCTATACTTGCGTCCAGGCAGCGATCCCGGCCATGCGAGCCCAGGGTGGCGGCCACTTCGTGCTCATCAGCTCGGTGGCGGGCAAACTGGGAACACCGCTCCTCTCCGGCTATTGCGCCACCAAGTGGGCCGTGCGCGGCTTCTCCATTGCGATGCGCGCAGAGCTGTACGGAACAGGCATCGGTATCACGACTGTCTACCCGGCCTGGGTGGATACCCCCATGTTCAAATTGGCATCAGAGCAGGTGCCGGGGCTGCCGGTCGAGGTGATGCTCACACCGGAGCAGGTGGCGGAGGAGATTCTGCGGGCAGCGCGAGAGGGCAAGCGCGATCTCACCATCGCGCCGAATCCGGATATCGTGCGCCTCATCGAGCGCACGCGGGACGATCCCGACCGCGCGGAAGATGGCGCTGGCCGGGCGTACTATCGCCGGACGCATGAGCAGCCGCGCGAGTAAGCCAGTCTTCACGCGAGACCGGCACGTTTGATACGCATGTAGCTGGACAAGCCTCGCGCTCTCCGCGCGCCATCCGGTCGTGGCGTATGGTCCGGGAGATACGTCTCCAGGCCATACGCACGGCTACGGTGCGCTGATCGGTCCGACCGCCTTTCTGACCGACCGAGGCCCCACACTCACGCTGAGCGAGGCCAGCCAGTTCGCGGCGGAATCACTGCGAATCGGACTTGATCCGCCAGGCGTCAATCACGCTCATGCGATGCGTTTGCCACCGGCAACGTGAACCAGAACGCCGAACCCTGGCCGGGAGCGCTTTCCACACCCACCTGGCCCCCATGCTGCTCGATTATCGTCTTGGTAATGTAGAGACCCAGGCCCAGCCCGATGCCGGAACCACTCTGCACCTCAATGCCCGGTACCCGGTGGAACCGCTCGAAAAGGTGTCGCTGTTGCTCGTGAGATAATCCCGGTCCGGCGTCGCGCACCTCCACATAGACTCTTCTCGCGCCCTCGTGTGCGTGTGCGCCGCGCTGGAAGCGCATCATGATAGCGACTGGCTGTTCGGGGAGTGAATATTTCGTCGCGTTCGTCAGAAAGTTGGTGAGCACCTGGTGAATGCGGTCATGATCCGCCGTCACGGGCACAGGAGTTTTAGGCGCGTCAAGCGTGAGAACACGTGTGGGCGAGGCAAGCCGCGCCTCCTCCACGGCTTCGCGCACCAGAGCCGCCAGATCGAGCGGTTCCATCCGGTAGTCGAGCTTGCCCGCCGTGATCCGCGAGACGTCGAGGAGATCATAGACCAGCCGCTCCTGTCGTTCCGTAGCGGCGACCGCCCTGCTCAGAAGAAGCGCCAGTTGTTGTTCGGGCGTCCTGCCGTCACGACCTTTGCGCGAGTCATCGGCATCCACGTCGCGCAGCCGCGCCAGCCGGCGCTCGGCCATCTGAACGTTCACCTTAATGGTGGTGAGCGGCGTACGCAGCTCGTGACTCGCGATGCTCAGGAACTCGTCCATGCGGCGATTGGCTTCGCGCAAAGCCAGCGCCGTGGCCTGAGCATCCGCCCGTTCCCGCAGCAGGCGCTCCCGCTCGAGGGCTACGGCGCCGAGCTGGGCAACCGCGCCCGCAAGCGTGCGCTCGCTCTCAGTGAACACGTGTGGTGGTCCGCCATAATCGAGCGAGAGCATGCCGACGAGCCGTTCACCGGCGCGCATTGGAGCGATGAGTTGCGTGGTGACGCCATAGGGATTGGGCAGCGCGTCGAAGGGGGGCTGAGTCATATCGAGCATGAAGACCTCACCTGCCCGGAATCGTGCCAGTTCGTCTGGATCGGCTCCGTCGCCCAGGCGTGCACCTTTTGCCTCGAGCGCGCGCTGCTCCTCCCACCAGCGTGGCTCCTGCTCCGGCGTTAGCCCGACTACCGCGACCGCCCGCAACCGCTCGGTCTCCGGTTCGATGGCGGTGATGCCGACGCGTGTGCAGCCCAGAACCCGGCACGTGAGATCGGCTATTCGCCGTGCGACTAGCATTTCTCCCTGTGGGTGTCCATCCGCGGATGCCGTGCGGCTATCATTCATCTCAGGGGCGGACATGGCGCCGTTCGCGTCTCCAGAGAGATCGTCGGGAAGCGTGACGAGCATTTGCGCCATCTCCAGAAGAGCTTCGAGCGTGGCCTCGGTGCGCCGCTCTAGCTGGCGGCGCAGCGTCACATCCCGGTACAGGAGCACGGCGCCGATGATCTCTCCATCCGCATTTCGCACCGGACTGCCTACGACACCAAGCTCTACCCGATGCCCATCTGGCGTTTCCGTCACGATGTCCGCGGCGTCACCACCGGTGAGCGTCTCGCCGCCATGCAATATGCGCTCGAAGGGAGACTGGTTCGGTGAAAGCGGATTGCCATCCACATTCCGTATTCTGAGCAGATATCGCCGCGCGTCGCTCGATTCGACAAAGAACTCGCGACGATCATCCAGCGCGAATAGTCTGCGAAACGCTGTATTGACGAACAGCACTTCGCCATCTTTGCCGAAGAGCGCCGCCGCGTCTGGCATAGCCTCGACGAGAGTCGCCAGCTCAGCCGCGCGCTCGGCCAGCTGGCGCTCAAGTTGCCGTCGCGCCGTTACATCGCGGTAGACGATGACGGCGCCGGTGATGTTGCCGGAGACGTCGCGAACGGGTGCCGCACTCGCACTGACATAAATCTCCGTGCCATAAAGCGTCGAAATGCGCAGGTCAACAGCATCCGCTCCCATCAGCGTCTCGCCAGCGAGCGCGCGCACCTGCGGCAGCCGCTCAACTGGCAGGCGCGAGCCGTCGACATCGCACACCGTTACCTGTTCCGCCCGCTCCGCGATTGGCAGATCAGTGAAGTCGGGTATCAGATGGTAGCCAAAGAGCTGGCGCACAGCGGCGTTGGTCTGTAGAATACGACTGTCCGGCCCGTAAACGATAACGCCATCGGTCATCGCGTCGAGGATGGTTTCCAGTTCCTGGGCGCGCGCCAGCGCCGCCGCCTGACTGATCTCTAGCGCTTCGCGTGAGCGCTGGTGCTCAGCTTCGAGCCGCCGCTGGTCAGTGATGTCCTGAAACACGACCACGGAGCCGCCCGCATGCCCATGCGGATGCTGGTCTGATCCTGTTTCCGATGGTAGTGGCGCTCCGCTGGTCAGGATGTGCGTCTCCATGCCACGCGCGCCCGCGATGATGTATTCAAGGTTGGTAAACGTCTCTCCGCGACGCGAACGGCCAGAGGGTGACTCTCGCTCTGGCATGGGGGTGCCATCGGCCCGGCGCATCGCGTAGCGCGCCTGGCGCTGCTCCGCTGTCTCGCCAGGGATGACCTGCCGCTCCGTGAGGTGCTGGCCGGTGGCATTGAGTGTCAGTAGTTCGCCGTCGGAGTCGTAGATGGCGACTCCGACCGGCAGGACGTCGAGAACCGCGCGCAGCCGTTCGCATTCCGCCTCGGCTCTGGCGCGAGCCTGGCGTTCGCGTGCCAGCTCATCCGGCTGTGCGGTCTCCGCGTGCGTCCGGTAGGCGCTGATCGCCCCTACGGTTACGCCGTTCTCGTCACGAATCGGGCTGGCTGTCACCGCGCACGTTCCTGTCGTGCCGTCTTTGCGCAAACAGGCAATCTCACCTGACCAGCCGCCGCGTTTGATGCCCGCGAGCATCTCTTTGGAAAGAGCCGGCACATCCTGTGGCAAATGGAGGCGTGTGACGCTCTGGCCGCGTATCTCCTCGCGCGTGTAGCCAAAGAGACGCTCAGCCGCTGGATTCCAGTCGAGGATGTGCCCATTCACATCGCTGACGATGAGCGCATCGCGGCTGACAAGAAACGCCTGCGCGCGCCACTGGTGTTCCGTACTGCCGATACGCGGCCTTGTCGATGCGATTGCGCCGTCACCTGACTCGTGCTTCTCCACTACCCCTGCTTTCTATCCGTCGAACGCGTCACGATGCGCATGCCCTTGGCGTCGGGCCATACTGGTCGAGCACGGTGTCCCGAAGGGGGTACTTGCCACATATTGTACCGGAGCACGCGAACCATCCCATGACTACGATGCAATGTGCCGGCATGCGAAACGTTATACCGCCAGGTATCATCGCGTCCGGAAGGACGTACCGCGTATGGAAATCGCGAACAGCCGCTATCGCCGCTTGGAACGGCTCGCCGAAGAGCAAGCGAAGTATGCGCCGTTACACGTGCGGCGCCTCGCCTGGCTGCCTGGGCGGCGCGCTAATCGTGTCCAGTTCGTGGGCGGCATGAATCACGGCCCGGACGATCAGGGCGCTTACGCTAATGAATGCATTGTCATCGCGCTGCTTCAAACGGGCCAGTGCCTGAAAAAAAGCCTCTTGCTGAGCAGGAGGCACCGAAACGCTGATGGTCGGTCGGTGCCATTGGTTGTCAGCCGCATGCTCACTCATGCGCCTCGTCCTCCATAATGCTTTTGATTGCTGTTCTCATGTTCAGCAATACTCAGGCCGGTTTGAAAACGTGCGCGGCCAATGACGGCAGGTGAGCGGGCAAAGCGTGTGCCTCTCGAAGCTACGGGCCGGCCTGCTCATCTGGCAGCGGGGCAACGGACGCCTGTGGCACCAGCGCACGGCACAGGTGGACGGCGAAGAGCGGAGGAGTAGACTGCGGCACGGCCGCGAGCGAGATGGTCACATCTATTTGCTCTCCTCCGCGTGTCATGATGGGCGCCATCGTTCGCTGAGCGCGCTTGGACGGCTGCCCGCTCTCGAATGGGTGTGCCAGGCAGGTCATGTAGCGCGCCCGCAGGTGTGGCGGCACAACGAGCGCCATAAAGTCTTTGCCCAGTACCTCCGCACGAGCATAGCCGAACAACCACTCGGCACCTGTGTTCCATTCATGGATGCGGTGGTCCGCCCCCAAAAGGATGACCGCATCAGGCACAACACTCATGACGGCGTGAGTGCGCGCGTGCGCGCTGGCAAGCGCGGCCGAAGCGCGTTCATGGGCATAGAGCTGACCGAGCAGCGCTCCCCAGAGCGGGGCGGCATGCCGTACCTCCGGCACTTCTTCACGTGGCGGCCGCGAGAGGAAAGTCGCCACTGCCACCTGCGCTTCACCCAGCGTGACCGGGAACCCAAAGGCACTGCGCAGGTCCATCTCGCGCGCAAGGGTCGTCCGGCTGATGCGCGTACTCGTCACGAGATCGCTGACCCACAGCGGTTTTCGCGCCATGTAGATCGCTCCCGCGACACCCTCATATGGCAGCCGCGCGACGGTGCGCAGACGGGCCGTCTCGTGCTCCACGCCACTGCCTGGCCGTGCCCATGCCGCGCGGTTGCAGAGTAGCCCGGTCGTCTCGTCAAAGCTCCAGATGGCACACATATCGGCCTGGCAGGCTGTGCCGATGATCGCGAGCGCCTGGCGAGCCGCCTCGGACCAGGAAAGCTCTGGCGTCCAGACAATCTGGGCGAGCCGCGTCTGCACGTCCAGCAGGCATGCTATCATTGTCTCTCTCGCCACCCGGGCAAGCACGTCCGACGCGAACTCCGCTATCCGGCTCAAGATATGCAGATGTTCTGGCGACCACGTACGCGCGCCGGTCTGCATGGCAGCAAGAGCGCCAAATGCCCGGCCGTTCGCATCGAGGAGCGGTACGCCACAGTAGGAGCCGAAGCCAGGTTCACGAGTGGCCTCGTGGTCATGGGTCCAGGCGTGCCGGCGGGCATCGCGGATTACGAGTGGAGCACCAACGGCGACGGTGAATGCGCTCAGGCTGTTGCTCAGTGGCATCTGTCGCGATGTCGCGTAAGGCTCAGGCAAGCCAGCGGCTCCGACGATCCGCTCATGGTCAGCGGCGAGCAGGGAGAGCGTCACGATAGGCGCATGCAACATCTCGGCCGTCAGTCGAGTGAGCCGATCCAGCTCTGCCTCAACGTCGCGCGCGATGCCCGCTACCAGACGCTCGACCACAGCCAGGCGCAAAGGGTTCCGCATGACGTCCGCGACTGGTGGAGGCGGGCCCACCACTTCGCTGCCTACGCGGATCCAGCTCAAGCCAGCGATATGCGGGATGATGCCCCGCGCCGCTTCGACGTGTCCTGCCTCCATACCGATTCCTCCGCCTCACGCTGCCCGCCAGCGGGCACCGGTCCAACCTTCTGCCACAGATAATCAGGCGACCATCCGCGCGGCAAGGTCTGTGCCGAGGCAAGAGGAAACGCGTGGTTCTATCCCTGGCGGCTATCTCCCTGGTGATGCGTTAAGCGCGAATTCCACTTTCAGCCGGCGAACCGGAATGGTCGTTCGCGGCAATCAGGCGCATTGTGCCCATCCAGTGAGATTGGGCGTCACGATTGTGATGCCGATATCTGCATCGCGCTTATATGCTTGCTGTCGGGCGGGAAAGCATGGAGACGTGTCTAATCCGGCTATGAAAGACGCATCGCACCAATCGCTCAGGAGATGGACTGCTGGTCCTGATGGGTCTTGCTCTTCTCATGGCCGTTCTGCTCGGAGCCGGTTCGCTGCAGGCGATTGCAGCCAGTCCTACCACATCCACTGTGTTACAGTCCGCTAGCCTGGCTTACAAGGTGACGATCTGGGGTGAGACCAGCATTGATGGTCCCGCGCTGGCCTGTCGAGTGGATACATTCGAGGGAGTCACTGACTTTAACACCATACTCGCGTGGGCCGAAACCGACTCGCTCCACCACCTCAATCTGCTCAAAAGCACGAATGATCCGGCCGCTGGAGCGTTGGCATTCGGCAACAAGGTGACGCCCCACGAGACATCATTCGCTCGCCCGGCTGTGCTCCAGATGAGCCCGGCTCCGGTGGCGTGACGATTCTCGCCTGGACGGGCACTGACAGTCCCCATACCTTGAATGTGGCAACGTGGGATGGCTTCTAACCTGATGTGCGATGCTTGCCAGTGGCATGAGGGCGAGCGCGCCACGGACAAGCGCGTGGAGGGATGTCGTGTGTTACCAGTGCGGGCGTAGCACAGCAGCACACGACAACTCCATTCGGGTGCGTACTGACCTGTTATCAGGCGAGCCGTATCCGCCTGCATGGTCCCATTCACCTTGATGACCTCTTGATCGGCGCGCACATCTTCTCTTTATCTTGCGACGATACAGTGACTACATATAGGTGATGCGCGATAGAGACATTCGCAGAGAGAACAGGCGGATTCCTCATGATGATGGGAAACTATGGCGGGCTCGCTGGACCCGCCGGGGCATGGATCCTGGGCATCGTCGCGTTCTTTCTCCTGGTAGCTGGCGTAGTCTTGCTGGCCGTCTGGGCACGACACGAAGCGGTGGGGACACGTCGCCAGCGTGAGGAGATCGACGAACACCAGATCGCGGCCAACGTGCTCAAGGAGCGGTATGCCGAGGGAAAAATCACCCTGGCTGAATACGAGCACGCGCTGAATAGTCTCGGTGAGCGCGCGGTATCGCCACGCGACGATAACAGCGCGGCGCGCAGGCACCCGAACAGGTCCATTACATGACCGGTGGTCGCGGCGAAAACGAATCGACCGGCGCCGTGTGATGCCGTGTGATGGCAGTTGATGGCGGATTTTTCCGTGCGCAGTGGTGTTTGATATGCGGATGAGACCCCCGTGCCGCGCCACCAGGAAAGGACCGCAAGTGATGACCACCATGCCTGATGTGACGGGAATAGGCTCCGCCAGCGAAGCACTGACGACACAGTCAGTTCAGCGGATTCTGGCAGAGGGCCTTGGCGGGTTGTCGCTGATGGCAAACGCGTGCTGGTCATCATCCCGGACGGCACACGTACGGCGCCGGTTCCATTGATGTTTCGGCTGCTCTACGAGCTGCTCGGACCACACGTGGAGGCGCTCGATTACCTGATCGCGCGCGGCACGCATCCGCCCATGCTTCCTGACGCCATCGACCAGCTAGCAGGCGTGGCCGCTCCTGAACGCGCGGAGCGTTACCCCAGGGCTCACATCTTCAACCACGACTGGTCGAATCCGCGAGCGCTGGAAACCATCGGCGTCATCTCGCGTGCGGAGGCATATGAACTGAGCGGCGGGCTGCTCGCCGACGACATTCCAGTGACGCTCAATCGCATGGTCGGCAGCTACGATTATGTGCTGATTTGCGGGCCGGTTTTTCCGCATGAAGTCGCGGGATTCTCCGGCGGAGCCAAGTACCTCTTCCCCGGAATCGCCGAAGCCGATATCATCAATTTCACGCACTGGCTGGGCGCACTCGCCACGAGCATGCATACCATTGGCGTCAAGGATACGGCCGTCCGTCGCATCATGACGCGCGCGGCGGACTTCGTGCCGGTGCCGATTATCTGCCTCGCGCTGGTAGTGCGCGAGGAGGCGCTTCACGGCCTGTATATCGGCTCGCTGGTAGATGCGTGGAGCCGTGCGGCCGACCTCTCAGCGCGGCTCAACATCATCTATGTGGACCGGCCGTTTCAGCGGGTGCTCTCGGCTCCGGCGGAGCGGTACGACGATCTGTGGACGGCAGCCAAGGCGATGTATAAGACGGAGCCGGCGATTGCTGATGGCGGCGAGGTTATCATCTACGCGCCACATATCACGGAAGTGTCCTCTACGCATGGCAGACTGATCGACGCCGTCGGCTATCACGTCAAGGAGTCCTTTCTCAAGCAGTGGGAGCGCTTCAAGGATGTGCCCGGTAGCATCCTCGCCCACAGTACCCACGTTAAGGGAGTGGGCACATATGACCCCGAGACAGCCACTGAGACACCGCGCATTACGGTCACGCTGGCCACGGGCATTCCTGAGGAACGGTGCAGGCGCATCAACCTGGGGTACGCCGATTATCGCGAGATTGATCCACGCACCTGGATGAACCGCGAAGATGAGGGCATACTGTACGTTCCACACGCTGGCGAGCGGCTGTATTGCCTTCGTGGCAGCTGAAAGCGCCCATGTTGGCGAGCGCCGGATTCACACTGTCGCCCCCCGGCTCACTGCTGCGGTATACTGACACTGCCAGCGCTGTACGTCTCCCGGATGCACCTATTCCCGGACGTGACGGCGTCGTGTAACCGGAGTCTATCAATTATGCGCAGAGACATAGCACATCAGCCGGATCGGTCATATGGCCGGTTGTTTGTGGCATGTGTTATGCTGCCGGGAGGCCTTACATTGTCGTCTGCGCGAGGCATGACGCATGGTGCCAGCATCTTTAGTGGGGGCGCACCATCCCCCATGCGGAACATACGGGAGGTGGTCAGATGCTGACGCAGCCAGACCCGTCTGGCGCAACTGACCGCGTCGAAACATCTGAGGTGAACGCATCATCTAGCGACATCGCACGGTCCGAAGCACGCTTTCACGCGCTGGCACAACAGGTTGGCGAGATCTTCTGGACGGCATCGGTCAATCAGGAAGATCACCAGATGGAGGCGTGGTGCGCCTTCACGGGGCAGGACCCCGAGACGATCACCCTCAATCAAACCCTCGAAGCGGTGCATCCCGACGACCGTGACAAAATGCGGCAGGCTATCGCTGAAGGCTGTGCCACGAAACGCCCCCTCGTCTTGCAGTTTCGCGTCCGTAGAGCTGATGGTGTGTATCGCCTGCTGAGCAGTCGCGCTGTGCCTATTCTCAACACGGATGGCTCGCTGCGCGAATTTGCCGGCATCGCCACTGATATTACGCCAGAGAATGATTCACCCGCGACAGGCATCCTTACCGGCCCGCTGACTGCTAGCGACGCGGACGCGGAATCTCCCACCACGCCCGACGCTGGCGAGGAGCGCGTGCCCTCATTTCATCTGCTCGTCCACGAGAGCCTGATCGGCGTCGTGCTGGCAAATGAAGATCGCATCGTCGACGCCAATACCACATTCCTTGCGTTGCTCGGCTATTCGCGCAATGATGTGCGCGGCAAGTCGCTTACATGGCGCCGGCTTACCCCTGAAACGGAGCCATCGCTGGACGAGCGCATGCGCCATGACTTGCTTGAGCATGGCGGCTGCAGGCCGTTTGAGTGTGTGCTCAAGCACCGCGACGGGCATCCCGTCTACGTGCTTCTGGGTGCGGATCTCATCCAGGTGCAGCCGCTCCAGTGGGCAGGCTACATCGTGGATATCACTGGGCGCCGCGATGCCGAGCAAGCCATGCGGGCATTGCAGGAGGTGACCGATAGCGCCCTCGCGCACTTGCAGGTAGATGACCTTCTGCGCGACATGCTTGAGCGCACTCGCGTCTTGCTCCATGCCGATAATATCGCCGTCTTGCTGGCGGATCATGAGAAGAACGCGCTGACGATTCGCGCGACCCGTGGCTTTGGGGCCGAAATGACGATGCGCGTATTCATCCCTATCGGCAAGGGATTCGCGGGCAGAATAGCCGCCACGCGCGCTCCGGTCATCGTGGAAGATGTGACCAAGTTCGACGTTGTCAGCCCGTTTCTGCGGGAGAAGCTGGCTTCCGCGATGGGCGTTCCGCTGCTGGTTGGTGAGCGGCTTATTGGCGTGCTCCACGTCGGAAACGAGCAACACCGCAAGTTCACGCCGCACGACGTCGAGCTGCTGCAGCAGGCAGCTGACCGCATTGCCCTCGCGCTGGACCGCGCCCAGCTGTATGAGGCGGCGCAGAAGGCACGCTGGGAAGCTACGGAACGTGCCAGCCAGCTGGAAGCGACGTTCGATGCGCTCATGGATGCGGTGGTCATCCTCAATCCGATGGGCAACGTAGTGCGGGCAAATGCCGCGGCGCATCAACTGTTTGCCAGTATCGGCCTGGACAAGTTTGATGAGATGTCCATTGAAGAGCGCAGTCGCAAAATCACGCTCTGGGATAGCGAGAACCAATTGCTAGCCAGGGACTCCTGGCCTGTTTATCGCGTGCTCAATGGCGAGACGATACACGGCACGGCGAGCGTCGATGTGCAGATCAAGGCAGTCACCGGCCACGCAATTCGCTTGAATACCACTGGAGCGCCTGTACTGGATCCTGCCGGCAGGTCATTTGGTGCGGTGCTCGTCTACCGCGACGTGACCGAAACGCATTTGCTGGAACGGCGAACGCACGACGCGCTTTCCGCGTTGCTCGCGATGGCTGAGGCGCTGGTCGAGCCGCCAGGTAACGAAGGCGGGGAGATATCCGCGGACCAGGCTTCGATGCGCACGGACATCGCGCATCGGCTCGCCGCACTCACCTGCGATGTCCTGGGCTGCTCGCGCGTTGGGATAATGGCGATAGAGCCTGAGACGCAGTTGCTGCGCCCGGCTGCGGTTGTCGGCCTTACGCCGGATCAGACACGGCAGTGGTGGCAGGACCAGGAAACACATGCCAGTCATTTCGGCGAAGGCGCGGACCCCGATCTGATAGCGCGATTCGTTGCCGGCGAAGCCCTCGTTGTCGACATGCGCGAGTCGCCGTATAACGCACAGCCCAATCCATATGGCAGCACGACCAGCCTGGCCGCCCCCATGCGCATCGGTGATACGCTCGTGGGCATCCTCTCGCTGGACTATGGCGGGCCTCCACACGCCTTCACCGGCGAGGAAATGTCGCTAGCGGCGGCGGTCGCGAAGCTCGCCGCGCTGGCCATCGAGCGTGAACGCCTGCTCCGTGAGCGTGAGGAGGCCCGCGCGGACTCAGTCGCGTTGCGTCGAGCGAATCAGCGCATGGATGAGTTCCTCCATGTGGTGAATCACGAGCTGAGCACACCGCTGACCAGCATCAAATCCAACATCCAGCTCGCGCAGCGCCGTCTCGTCGGGTATACGACGGACGCCGCTACGGTGGATCCTGATGTCCGGCTATCACAATTCACGACGCTACAGACCTTACTTGAGCGCACCGAGTCCCAGGTCAACCGGCTTAGCCGACTACTCAGCGATCTGGTGGACGCGTCGCGTGTGGAAACCGGCAAGCTCGATCTGCGCATGGAGCCATGTGATATCGTGCCGCTGATAAATGAATGCGTGGAAGTCTACCGCCAGCTTCACGCCAAGCGCCGCATCGAGCTTCAGCAGTCGGCTGCGCATGCCTGGGTGGAGGCCGATAGCGACCGGATCAACCAGGTCATCACCAACTACCTGAGCAACGCGGTCAAGTATTCTCCGCCAGACAAACCAATATACGTTTCGCTTGAAACGATCGATCACCAGGTGCGCATCGCTGTTCGCGATGAAGGGCCGGGCTTGCCGCCGCAGGAGCAGAAACGCATCTGGCAGCGATTCCACCAGGCCGCGGGCGTTGTCGCGCAGGGCAGCGGCGGCGTCGGGCTGGGGCTGGGCCTGTACATCAGCAAGCAGATCATCGTACAGCATGGCGGTGAGATCGGCGTAACGAGCGAAGCGGGCCGCGGGTGTACGTTCTGGTTCCAGCTCCCACTTTCACAGCCAGCCCCGTAAGACCGGGGTTCGGCGGGCGCGGACGCTCGTCACTCTCTTCGCGGGAGCGGCCCATGCGGCTCTGCGGCGCGCACTTCAGGCGTGGCCAATGGGCCGCGATCAGCGGAAGATTTCCCAGCGATGCGCTCCGCTGTCATATCATGCAGTGAAACGCTCCATACCGCAGAGACCTGTGAGCGACTCATGCACTGTGTATAGATAGATGCCCGTTGGTATTGAAACGGCCATTGGGATACACTGTATATCTGGCCCTGCGTGGCGTTACGAGTGGCGGCAGGGGAGCAGAAGGAAAGATATGCGACACATGGAACATGAACCTGACGACACCGCAAATCAGCCCGACGGGGTGAGCACCGCTTCACAGACCCCCGCGCGCGCTGATGATAGCGTAACCGCGAACGCGCAGCCAGAGGAAGCGACATCTGCGTTTGCGCGCCTTGGCCTTACCGCCTACACGCTGCGCGCCATTGAAGAACTTGGGTACGGTGAGCCAACTCCCGTGCAGGAGCAGGCGATTCCCGCACTGCTCGCTGGCCACGACATCATCGCGCAGGCGCCCACCGGCACTGGCAAGACAGCGGCATACGGGCTGCCTATCGTCGAGCGGCTGGATGAGGAGATACTGCAGCCGCAGGCGTTGATCGTAGTACCTACGCGTGAGCTTGCCATCCAGGTTTCTGAAGCGCTGCATGGCTTCGGAAAATATCGCGAGATGGTCACGCTGCCGATCTATGGCGGACAGCCATACGACCGCCAGCTGCGCGCGCTCGCGCGTGGCGTGCAGGTGGTTGTCGGCACACCCGGCCGCCTGCTGGATCACCTGCAGCGCGGGACACTCCAGCTCGGAGCGGTGCGTACAGTGGTGCTGGATGAAGCCGACGAGATGCTGGATATGGGTTTCATCGAGGATATCGAGGCGATTCTCGCCCAGCTTCCTGAGCAGCGCCAGAGCGAGCTCTTCTCGGCGACGATCCCGCCGCGCATCGGCGCCCTGGCCGCGAAGTATATGCATGAGCCAGAAAATGTTCGCGTCGCCGCCCGGGAAGCCGTGGCTCCACGAGTGCAGCAGGTATATTACGAAGTGGCCAACACGGCCAAGCCCGAGGCGCTTTCGCGCATCCTCGATCTGGAAGAGCCGGACTCCGCTATTGTGTTCGTGCGCACGCGCCGCGATGCGGACGAGGTGGCCGAGCAACTCAATGCGCTGGGCTATCTGGCGCAAGCGATTCATGGAGAGGTCAATCAGGCGCAGCGCGAGCGTATCCTTGAGCGATTTCGCGCGGGACGCACCCAGCTGCTCGTCGCGACGGACGTGGCGGCACGCGGCCTCGACATCCCCGAAGTGAGCCATATCATCAACTACGATCTGCCGCTGGATGCCGAATCATACGTCCACCGCATCGGCCGGACGGGACGCGCCGGGCGCAGCGGCCAGGCGCTTACGCTGGTAACGCCGCGTGAGATGCGCCAGCTTCGCTTCATCGAACACGCCATCCACCGGCGACTGCAGCGGCTGCGGCTGCCAACCCCGGCTGATGTCGCCGCGCGCAGGCGCGCATCCTTCCGCGAAGATCTGCTGCAGATCCTCGATGGCGGGCAACTCGATCCATTTCTCACACTGGTGGAAGATCTTTCCGGCTCGCGTGATCCCGCCGAGCTGGCGGCCGCCGCGTTCAAGATGGCGGCGCAGGCCCGCGAGGCGGTTCGTCCGGCGCGCATCGATATCTGGTCACCTGCCCTGGCAGCGGAGCCAGAGCCAGCCGCGCTCGAAGAGGCAGAAGAACCGCGCGCCGTGCCGCGTGGCGCTCGAGCTGGCCGTGGGCGTCGCGAGCAGGTGGAGCGCGGCACGCGCGGGATGAGCCGCCTGTTCCTGCGCGTCGGCCGGCAGGATGGCGTGCGCCCCGCGGATGTGGTAGGCGCCATCGCGAACGAAGCAGGCATCGCAGGTGACTCGATAGGCGATATCGACATCTACGATACGTTCTCATTCGTGGATGTGCCGGCTGACGCGGCCGAGCAGGTGCGCGCGGCTCTGAACCGGACGACGATCCGTGGGCGGCAGGTGAAGGCGACGCTCGCGCGACCGGCGGGCACCTGGGATGGACGAGGAGATGGCACTGGCGAGGATCTGCGTGACGAGCGCGACCTGCGCCGGCGACCGGTTGCCCGCTCGGAAGACGAGCGACGATCACTGCGCGCCCCCTACGGCGCGCGACGCACGCCCAGAGCGGCCAGTGCTCCGGGAGCGCGGCGCGGCCCCGGGCGGCCATCCGGCCCATCGGAGCGCAAGAGCGCCTCGCGCCAGAAGAAGTAGCGGCCCGGTTCGCGTGGCGGTCACCACAAGCGCGCCTTCGCGTCCACCAGCTGCCATGAGTGACCATCTTGTGACCCGCCTGGCAGAGCGCCAGATATGCCTGTGATACCTGGCGCATACACTCCATGTCGGGAGAGAAGGCATTCGGAGACGCGCCGTTTCTTCGACGTCGCCAAAGGAGGTGACACATGGTCCCCTCTGAAACTGGCCCTCGTGGCCATTCGCCCGGATTCACAGGGCCGGAGAGCGCACCGCAGTATCAGTATCCACCGCAGTTTATCGAGGAGCCACCGCCCCCGGTCGTTCGCAGCACGAACCGGCGCATGCTGCTCCCCGTGCTGGGTGCCGTTCTCGCGCTGATTTCTGGATTGATGTATGGCATGCTGGAGCGGGCAGGCACGTTTGCAGGTACGGACTTTATAGCGTTCGCGACGATGCTGATTCTCGTGCTGGGTGCGATGGCTATCGTCGCGGGATACCTGCTGGGAACCTGGTGGTCCCTGCTGATCGTGCCCGTCGTGTTCTTCTGCGGCATGCTGGTCGCCGATAGCATCTACCTTGTAGGAGGAGGCGACTGGATAGCGGTGCTGGGCTACCAGTTTTCGCTGCTGGCCGTCTACCTCATGCCAATGGTCGCGGGCGCGGCAATTGGGACGGCGCTGGTGCCCTGGCTCACCACAACCAGGCGGCGCGCCGCCAGATAGGCCGCGGGGCGCGGCGGCCGCATCATCAGCGCGGGTGCGCTACCGCCGCGGCATGCCTTGTGGATTACGTCCCGCCGCCTGGGCAGACAAAAAAGTGGCGTAGCGAGAATGAACTCGACTACGCCACTCGATGGAGCGGGAGACGGGATTTGAACCCGCGACCTTCTCCTTGGCAAGGAGACGCTCTACCCCTGAGCCACTCCCGCGGATACCGGCGAAAGCAGTGCTCCGACCGGCTTACCTGTTATACCGCATAGCCCGACGGTATGTCAACCCTGTCTATCGCGTCGTCGTCACAGGTGGAGCCACTTGTCACAGTCCGCACACAATGCTCGCTGGATGCGCGTGCCGGCGGCATCGCCAGCTATACTGTGAAGTAGAGCGCATCGTGCGGTGGGCAGCGTGTGATGGTACTCGCGCGGTAGTTGGTCAAATCACACCCGCTTTCGTTCCTTGCGCTACACGGCCAGCCACCGCCTGACTATGCAGTGCTTTACGAGAGGCAACAGGCAGGAGAAATCCTCATGTTCGAGGAATCCATAGAAGCAGCGACCACCGACCCCTCAAGCTTCTGGAACGTTATTCCCCACGGTCCCGTGATACCTGATCGCGAAGATTTCGCCGTCGCCGACCATGATTTTCCGCTCTCCGCGAACGCCAGCCGAGCGGACTACGACGCTCACTACCGTCTGGCGCAAGCCGCCAAAATTCTGCGTCTCCATAGTAAATGGAAAGCGGCTACTGGTTCCTAGTTTCCAGCATGGGATAGCGCGGCTCACCATGCCTCCGCCTCCTTGCCACGTGCCAGCGTGAAAACCTGAAGCAAAACCAATCGCATTCACGCTATTGGCGATGCGATCTGCTATTCAACTGCTCCGGCCCGTAGCAGCCACCTGCGCATCCTACGCGATGGGCGTCGTCCAGTTCGCTCGCCAGCGCGTGCAGGTGGCACGTCTTCTTCTATCCACACACGGCACGGTACGATAAGAAGGTGATATGCGAAGGTACCATACGAGGAGCGAAAACGCATGACGCAATCCGGCGCGACGGCATATTCGGGGCAGTTCGAGTCTCTCGGCACAACCACTTTGGCGCAGGACGAGAATGGGCAGAGCGATTACCAGCGATGGACATACACCGCTGCTGACGGCGCCTCCGTCCAGATCGCTGTGCTCGCGAGCGACCTCGTCCGTGTTCGCTACGTGCCTGCCGGTCGTTCCGCCGCGCGCTCCTGGTCCGTCGTGCGCGACAGCTGGCCCGCTCTAGCCGTGCGAACGGATCAGGGTGAGAACGGCACGTTGCGCGTCACTACTGACGCAATGCGTGTGGAAATCGCGCCCGATCCGTTCCGTCTGGCGTTTAGCTGGCCGGACGGCGCGCCATTTGCCGAGGACGATCCCGCACGCGGCATGGGAATTGTCTCCGCGCCCACACCCGAGCGTGTGCCTGATACCAATCTCCCGCCAGGCATGGTGCGCTGCTACAAGCGGCTTGCTCCCGCCGAGCAGATCATAGGTGCCGCTGAGCGCGCCTCCCGGCTCAGCCTGCGCGGCAGCACGATGACGTTCTGGAATGTGGACCCGCCGCTACACCACCTGGAACATGCCGGCCCGATGTATGCCAGCATTCCCTTCTGGATGGGCCTGCGCGGTGGCCGGGTCTATGGGATCTTTCTGGATACGGCGGGCAAAGCTGATCTCGACGCCGGCTCCGCCCTTCCGGATACGCTCAGTTTCGGGGCAGCGGGTGGCGATCTGACGTATTACGTTTTCGCTGGGCCGACGCCGCAAGCTGTCCTCGCGCGCTACGCCGACCTCACGGGCCACATGTCCATGCCGCCGAAATGGGCGCTTGGGTACGGGCAGAGTCGCTGGAGCTACTTTCCAGATACGTACTTGCGCGCTGTCGCCACCGAACTGCGCCATCGCCAGATCCCCGCGGACTCTCTCTGGCTCGACATCGACTATATGGATGGCTACCGTGTCTTCACGTGGAACTCGCGTCGCTTTCCGCACCCAGCGCGCGTTTTGCGTGAGCTGGCCGCTCAAGGCTTCCGTGTCGTCGCCATTATCGACCCGGGCGTGCGGGCGGATCCGATGTATTCCGTTTTTACCGAAGGGCTGGAAAAGGACTATTTCGTTCGCCACCCCGACGGCACGGTCTGTATCGGCGTGGTCTGGCCGGGGGAATGCGCGTTTCCCGATTTTAGCCGCGCGGAGGTGCGCGAGTGGTGGGGGCAACAGCAGGCCACACTCCTCGACGCGGGAATCGCGGGCATCTGGGACGACATGAACGAACCAGCGATGTCTGGTCTGTTCGCTCCGGGTGCGGGTGTTGTGCATGGCGATACGCTGCCGCTCGATGTGCTTCATCTCCCCGATGGACCCGACGGTGAGCCGCTGTCACACGCCGCGTTCCACAATGCCTACGGCATGCAGATGGCGCGCGCGACCTACGAGGGACTCGCACGATACCGGCCAGAACGGCGTCCGTTCGTGCTGACCCGCTCTGGTTTTGCTGGCATCCAGCGGTACGCCGCTATCTGGACGGGCGACAACGACAGTTCCTGGGACTACATCCGGCTAGCCGCGCGCATGTGCCTGACTTTTGGCCTCTGCGGCGTGCCGTTCGCTGGATTCGACGCGGGTGGATTCTGGGGCGACGCGGATGGCGAACTGCTTGTGCGCTTCACTCAGCTCGGCGCCGTCATGCCATTCTTTCGCAATCATAGCGCGATGTACACCAAGGCGCAGGAGCCGTGGGCTTTTGGTCAGCCGTGGGAAGCCTTCTGCCAGCAGGCGATCGAGCTGCGCTATCAGCTGCTGCCGTACCTCTACACGGAGGTCGCCGCGGCCGCGCGCACCGGAGCGCCTATTGCCCGCCCCCTCATCTATGAACATCCGGATGAAGCCGATTTCATTGACATCGACGATGAGTTTCTCATCGGCAACTCGTTGCTTGCCGCGCCGGTCATGACGCAAAACACCACGCGCCGGGCTGTCGTCTTTCCAAAGGGGATCTGGATCGACTGGTACTCTGGCCGTCGCTATCAGGGATCGCAGCGCCAGGACGTTGAAGCGCCAGTAGATGTCTTGCCGCTTTTCGCTCGCGAAGGTTCGATCATTCCCATCGCGCCCGTCATGCAGTATGTTGGTGAGCGGCCAGAAGACCCGCTGACGCTGGCGTGCTATCTGTCATCCGATGCTACACCGAAGGCGCGGGGCGTGCTCTACGAGGATGATGGCGAGACGCCCGCCTGGCGATCTGGCAAGTGGCGCCTGACGCACTTTGCCGCCGAACTATCGTCCGATGGGCTAACGTTCAGCGCGAACCAGCCCGAAGGCGCATATAGCGGAGATGTGCGCGAGTGGCTGCTGGAGTTCCATCTGCCGCACGCGGGTGGCGCGCGCCCGACCCTGGGAGGAGCGCGGGTGAACGATCAACTGCTTGATGATGACTGGGAAATGGACGAACGCCGGTATGAGACGGTGGTCCGCATTCCCGTCGGACGGATCGCAGCGCCATTCACCATCACCCTGACGTTCGCGGCGCGCCACTAGCCGCCCGGCGAAGCCGGAAGCTCCCGTCCTGGTTGCGGGAGCCTCGCTGGCACACCTCACTGTATCAAGCCGCCACATAACTTGCGCTGCCGTTTCGTGCTATTTGCTGCCGTGCTGGCATATGCGCTGCGAACCTCCCGGCGACTGCGGCGGACATCCGCGAAAGCTGATCGCACGATGAGCAACGTTGACCGTTCCACCGGAATCGCGCTCTAAGGAGGTAGGGAGTGCTGCGTCAAGTCGCGTCATATGGAGGATTGCTGGCTGCGCCGGGAGAAAAATCTGGGGAGGCATGCGCTGGAGCAGCGCATTCTACCGCGCGGCCGTCGGTTCTGGAGCGATGGTATGCGCTCACTGCGCCCAGTGATCCGGGTCGCAGTGCCACAGCGGAGCAGCGCAATCGAATGCTGCAGGGACGTATTCTCAGCGCGCTGTTGCTGTGCACCCTCATCGCGCTTCTGGTGCTTTCCCCGTGGGAAGCGCCGAGCGCGACTGCCTTTAGCAGTGTGGTTATCGGGGTCATCACGGTCATCTCGCTCTATCTGAACCGGCAGGGGAAAGTTGGGCTGGCAGGTGTGGTCGTGGTAACGGGCCTTGAGATCACGCTCATGGCGGCGATTCTCAGGGCGCCAGGCTTTGTGATAGGTGTCACGTCAATGGAGTCATCGAACCTGCTCGTCGGCCCTGTGCTCATCGCGGCTACTGTGCTGACGCCGGCGAGCGTCCTCATCGTGACGGGAGTCAATTGCGTCTTCTTCTTTGGCATCGCCTGGTTTGCGCCACACTCCCCGACCCTTAGCCTGATTATTCACCATCATGGTTTTGTAGGGTTGGCTCACGTCATCACCATCCAGATATTCACCACGGCGGTAGGTATTATCTGGGCACACACGAACCGAGAGGCGCTCCAGCGCGCCGATCGCGCCGAGGAAATCGCCACACTGCGGCGAGAAGAAGCCGCGCGCAAGCGCGAACTGGAGGATGGCGTGCGCACGCTCGTCAATGTTCACGCGCATCTCTCGAATGGCAACTTCCGCGTGCGCGTGCCACAGTTGCGTGACCCCGCGCTCTGGCAGCTTGGCGTGAGCACGAATACGCTCATCAGCCGGCTGGCTCGCTTCGCGCACGCCGAGTGGCTGCTGCAGCGCGAAGACCACGAGGCGCACCGGCTGGCCGAAGCGATTTATCGGCGGCAGGATGGTTATCAGGCTACCTTGCCGTCACCGAGCGGCATACCGCTGGATGTCGTTCTGGCGGCGCTCGCGCGCGCGGAGCAGGCGCAGTCATTTAGCCAGGAGAACTACACGTCTCCAGGTATGGCGGGCATCGAGCGGGAAGTCACGGGGCGGACAACACATCCCCTCGCGCCAGACGGACGGCAGGAACCGCAGGATGGTCTGTCGCGTCAGCCAGCGTCGCAGTCTGGCTCCGGCCCGCTGGGGGAGAGCCGAGCGGATACACGCGGAGAACACCGAGACATGATGCCTGGCGGCTGGTTGCTGGAACGCGGCTTGCCAGCATGGCTTAGTGCCTCGTCAGATAAGCTGTTGCCATAGCCTGCCAGTGGCAGCAGACGGAGAAACCCTTCGCGGGCCGTGATCGTGATGGACGTGACCCATCTAGTGAGGAAGAGCGCCATGGAGGAGATTGTAGAAGAGGCATCAGGAAACGCGACGCCGTCGCTCTGGCGTCGGCCGCGCTCTGATCTCTTTGCGCGAATGCTAGTGCGGCGCAATCGCCTCACCGAAGACGCGCGTGAGCGTGAGCGCCTGCGCCGGATGCACGCGATACGCCGTCTCTTCCTTCCCGTGCTCGCGCTCAGCTGTCTGCTCGTAGCTGTGTGTTTTGCAACCGGGCCGCGCACAGAGCATCTCTCCGGCTGGGCTGCCGCAGGCGCCATGATGGTTACGCTCGTCGCGCTTACGGCCTTCAGCCTGCGCGCCGGCAAGGCACGGGCCGCTGGTAGCGCGCTCGTCGCCCTGGCCATTATGCCCGCCACGCTGGTCACCAGCATGAATGCCAGCTCGACTCCCCAAATGGGGGTGTACGTCGTGCCTGTTCTGCTTGCGCCAGCTGGTCTGCTAGCAGCTACCGTGCTGCCAGCATCCGGAGCTGTGGGGACGGCCGCGTTGCTCAGCATCTACGCGGTCGCCGCATTGCAGTGGCCCGTGGATGGTCCTGTTCTTCACGGGCCGCTTACCGTCGACCTGGACGTGATACTCACGCTTAGTGCCATCGCCCTCCAGTGGATCTGCGCCGTCGCGGGCATCATGCACACGCGGGCACTTGTCGCGATGTCGGATCGTGCCGAACAGGCCGAAGCGGCGGCGCATGTCGCCTGGCGAGAGACCAGCCGCGTGCAGGAGGAATCGCGTCACTTCACGGTGCTGGACAACGCGCTGCGCCAACTTGTTGGCGCGCTGGGCGCTGTTTCTTCTGGTGATCTGGAGAAGATACGCGACCTCGAGCCTGCGGATACCGATATTATCCTGCTTTCGCACGTGTGGGAGGCTGTGCGCGCGCTTGCCATGCGCATGGACGATTTGCTCCTTGAGGAAAGACTGCTGCTGAGAGAGCGTGAGCAGATCGAAGCGCTCATAGCGGTTCTGGCTGCCGCGCGCGCCGGAGAGCAGGTGAACTGGCCTGCGGCGAGTGGTGTACCGCTGGACGCAGTGGTGGAGGCGCTGGCTACAACAGTACAAACTCCTCTGACGCCACCCAGGCCTCAGCGGGCGGAGAGAGGAACCGGCACGCTCAGCTCTGGGTATGCTACGGAAGCGCTTGGCACAAACACCCCGGTGAATAGCCGCCCGTTTACTTCACACCGACTGAGCGGGATGGGGCTATCTGAGACAACCGGCCCGCTGCATCTCACGAATCCGCACATGCCTGCCAGTTCACCGCGCGTCTCGGTACCATGGCCAGGGATGGGGCCGCTCACTGGCATGTCGTCATCGGGAGAGCTCTTCTCCCATCTGGTGAGTGGTCCATTACCTCCACACGCGGTGTCGGGCGAGCTTGTTGACAGCAGCGACCGCGCGCCTCATGCGCCGCAAGACGACGAACGTCGCGCGGACGGTGATACGGCGGAAACTGAGCCCGGTCGGTAGCAGCGCGTATGGGTGCGAGAGTTGCCTGTATACATGAGCTACGTTATACTATCGACAGACTACCAGGATCTGCCGCGCAGGGACGTAGCTATCCAGTGTCGTCACGGTTCCGTTCCTCCATTGATTCTGCGTCTGAAGCTTACATCTTGCGAGCAAGCGCAACAGGAGGTAGAGCCATGAAGCCCGGCATTCTCGTTGTAGATGACGATGCGGGCATTCGCGAGACGCTTCGATTGATTCTGGAAGATGCCGGCTATCACGTTCGGGAAGCGGCAGATGCCGAAGCGGCCATACAGATCATCCAGTCTGATCCTTCTCCTATGATTGTGCTCCTCGACCTGATCATGCCACGCTCTAACGGGATGCTCGTTCTGGACATCGTGCGTCAGGATGACAGCCTTCGCCAGAAAAAGGCCTGCATCGTCATGACCGCCGCGCAGCGCAACCTGCCCGATACGCTGGCGCCCATCGTGAAAGAGCTGGCGATTGCCATTATGTATAAGCCGTTCGAACTGGAGACGCTCATCAATCTGGTCGCTGATGCGGAAACGAGGCTCTCAACTCGGTGAGCTGAACTCGCTCACTGGGCGGTTTGTTCGCCACACTTCAGGAGAATGCCGCCTGGATCTGACTGATGCTCCCTTGCACGACCATCGCGATCACCAGGAAGGCGATCATTGCCATCGCAAGGATCTGGGGGCGCAGCAGCCGCTCGCCTTCCGCGCTCGCTGTGGCAGGTGACACGCGCCGGGGCCAGAGGTACAGCGCGCCTGACGCTGCCCACGCGAGGACGGCTCCCGCTGGCCGGAGCAGCATAAAGTATGGCCGAAGCGCAATCGACCCGGCGTACGGGCCAAGGACGAAGTGGCTGGCGCCATCATAGCCGAATGGCATGTTACCCATCGTCAGGGCATAGCCCAGCGCCGCGCAGAAGGCAAGCACGATCTCCGGATGGATATGCCCCCGCTCGTCGCGCAGACCGCGAGCCGCGTGTGGAAGCGCAGTGAAAAAGCTGATGAAGAGCGCCGGAAGCAGCCACACATCGTGATGCTCCCACGTGAGCGGCGAAATGACGACCATCGTGGCTAGTGCCCAGAAATAGCCGAGCGTATCATGTTCAGCGCGCATGGCGTCGGGCAGTATTGGCTGTCGTTGTTCGTGGCGTATGCCAAGGATGAACAGGATCGCCACCAGCGCGATCAGCCCGTAGCCGGCGAGGGCCGCGGCGCGTCCCGGCGTGCCACCGAGCGCGTATGTGAGCCAGAGCGGCACCCGCGCCAGAGCCATATTGTGCGCCATATTCGCCATGTGCCCGCCATTCGTGAGCACGAAGCGTGTGGCGAGAACGCCTTGGATGCCAATGATGGGAACCATCCCCAACCCGATCAACAGGCACGCGCTGGTCGCCCATATGACGACACGCCAGCGCCTCTGAAGCAGGAGATACACGACCAGCAGCGCCGGAAGCAGCTTGATCCAGATCGCCAGCGCCAGAACGACCCCCGCCACCCGCGCATGTCCATGTTCCAGCAGCAGCCACGCGAGCAGCACAAGAAACAGGATGGCGCCGCTGACCTGTCCCAGACCGAGATTCTCGCCGAACGGAAGATAGATCGCCGTGAGAAAGAGCACGAGCGTCAGCGCGAAGCCCGCGGCAAGGCGCGCTGGCGCGTCCCGCAGAGTGGCGGCGCGAGAAGCGCCCGTCATCAGCGCCTGCCATGACCAGCGCGCCAGCATCAGCCCGCATCCGACCCAGAGCAGGCCGTTGCCGATTATCCATAACTGAAGGGCGGAGCGAAACGGCAGGAGCGTCAGCGGAATGATGATGACGGCGAGGAATGGCGGATATAAATAGGTGACGCCGCCGAATGGTATGTGGTGAGCGGCAGTGGCTGCTTCGAGCACATGGATGTTGAAGATATCGGCATGCGGATTCGAGCGCAGCGCGAGCGCGGCGGCGTAATAGCTGCTGAAATCGAAGCCCGCGCCCTGAAAGCGGATGAACGTCACCACGCCGGAGATAAACCTCAGCAAGGAGAACGTGATGAGTACGCCGAGGCCGGAGCTGAGGAGCACGCGCGCTGGATTGATGCGCACATGGCGGCTGGCGGCCGTCTCCGGCTCCTGGCCATCGGGCGCTGGCTCCGATTGGGTGATGTTCGCCTGGGCATCCATTCCTGTCTTCCTCCCACTCTCGCATCATTGTAACGAGCGATGTCCACCGGGGCGCTGTTCCTTGCGCTCTGCAACCTCCAGACCGGCAGAGCTCAAATCGACACATAAGCGAGAGCGGCATGCCTGACGCGTACGTAGATGTACCGGCCGTTTTCCATCAGATTTCTGTATCCTCACTTCCCAGTGAACATGCTACAATGGCCTGCGGTGGATCGCGCATCTCACCAAACGAGGGCAGTGCCGCGCGGCGGCTGCCACGCTCACCTTCCATCACTATGAGGAAGACGCCACATGCACAACAGCCTGGTTCAGGTCGGCAGAGGACTGTTCAGCCGCGGGCGCTGAGTCTATCGCCGATCACACGATTCTTCATCCCCACCTCTCAGCCCGCTCCCGCGAGCGCCGCCTGGCGCCCGGACGTCTGCGGTGGGATGTTGCTCCGTGCAGTGAACCAGGAGGTCCTCTCATGGCCGCCGATGGCAGGCCAGAGCCAGCAGCGAAACGCTGCGGCGAAGCCATAGCTCGTATCCGCACCATTCGTGGATGGTCACGCGCGCACCTCGTGTTGCGCCTCTATAACGACATGTCGCCTGATGATCCCAGCTATGAAAGCCTGAGTGAAACGTGGCTCGCCCGGCTGGAAAACGGGCGTATGGTCAAGGTTCCACGCCAGACCGTCGAAGCGCTGTGTACCGCCTTGCGCTGCTCGCCACAGGAGCGCGCGTGGGTGCTGCTGCATGCCGATAGAAGCGTGCTTTGCCCGCCCGATGGGCACATCGGCCTGGTCGAAGAGGCGCTCAATATCGTGCTTGAGCGCCTTTATGCTGAGGAGCGCGACACGCTGGCGCGATTGCTCGAAAGCGGGCCTGGTGAGTCACTCGATGAGCACGACCTGATCGAAGCCACCGCAACCGCGCTCCAGCGTCTGATGGCCCGCAGACGGCCTCGCCAGCAGCCCGCGGGCGCGCTTCAGGCATAGCCGGATGAAGCATGTCATGCCGCGTCCCGGCGTGTACCAGACGTGGCTGATCCTGAATGGCGGCACGTCACTCATTTTTTCGATGATCGTGACAGCCAATCTGATCTACCAGGTGGAGGTGGCGCGGCTCAATCCACTGCAGTTAACGCTTGTGGGCACAGTGCTGGAGGCTACGGCTTTCGTCTGCCAGGTGCCCACGGGCGCGCTTGCCGATGCGTGGAGCCGTCGCGGCGCGATCATCCTCGGCGTGTTTCTGACCGGCGCGGGCTTCTTCTTGGAAGGACTGTTTCCACATTTCGGCGTGATTATGCTGGCGCAGATCATCTGGGGCGCGGGCGCCACACTGATGGATGGCGCGGATGCCGCGTGGATCGCGGGTGAAGTGGGTGAGGAACACACGGCGCATGCCTTTTTGCGCGGCTCTCAGGTCGGACAGATCGCCGACGTTCTCGGCGTCGTAGCTGGCGCGGCGCTCGGAAGTGTGCGCATCAGCGCGCCCGTTGTCCTTGGTGGCACGCTGGATATGACGCTCGCTCTCGTCCTGCTCTGGCTGATGCCGCGCGAGCACGACCACGCTATCGTCACGGATGGCAGGCCGCGGCGCACTACCTGGCGAGCGGTTGGCGAGACCATGCGCGAGGGGTATCGTGCCGCCAGGCGGGATCGCGTGCTGCTGCTCCTGCTCGCGGTCGCGCTCTGCTTTGGCATGGCGAGCGAGGGCTACGACCGGCTCTGGACGCCTCACCTGCTCGAAGATATTCCGTTTCCGTCCTTTCTGAATATCCAACCCGTCGTCTGGCTCGCCGCAATTGGCCTCGCCAGCACGCCGCTCACACTCGCCACTACCGAGATAGTGCGGAAGCGTCTCGCCGCTGGCTCAGCGAACACACTTCCCCGCATGCTCCTGCTGCTGACAGCGCTGCGCATTGTATCTGTCGTGGTGGTAGGTCTGGCGGGAAGTTTCGCGTTCGTCGCCCTGGCATCATGGGGCGCTTCCGTCTCGCGCAGCGTGGCCGAGCCGATCTACCGCACATGGCTGACGCATGCCAGTGATGCGCGTATGCGGGCGACGGTGTTCTCGCTTTCAGGCCAGGTGGATGCCCTCGGCCAGATCGTGGGCGGTCCTGTAGTTGGCGCCGTGGGAACGCTCGCCTCTCTTCGCACTGCCATCGCGTTTTCCGCTGTGGCCCTGCTGCCGTCACTTCCCCTCTTCACGCGCCAAACAGCAGAACCCTTCAGCGGGTCACTGAGCATGGCTACCGGGAAGTAATGCCAGGCACCCTCGATTTTCGTGAGCAACGCGTGACGCAGAAGCGGCGCGCTGTGCGGCAGTTGTGGCTGGAAGCATATAGCATGGGAGCACCAGGACTGTTTCCGGGCGCGGCCTGATCTGCGGGAACGTTCAGAGTGCGCGCTTCCATGCTTCTCATCGGGGCGCGGCATTCGCTCGGGAAGGGGAGGTGCGGCCATGGCTCGCAACCTCTATCGTGTCTACCTCTATGTCGTTGGCATGGGCTCGTTCATTATCGCTGCCGTCGGCGTGTATTTCCTGCTGGATGCACTGCTGATCGAAACGCCGCTGCGTGCCCCTGGACAGCTCGCGCCCACATGGGACGCGCAGGTGCAGCGCATTCTCCTTGGCGTAGTGTTGTTCGTGATTGGCGGCGCGTTATGCGCGCTGCACTATTGGCTGATGCGGCGCGACCTGGCACATGATGTCGCGGCTGGAGGCAGTGCCGTGCGTGCGTTCTTCCTGAATGGCGGCGAGGCCCTTGCCATACTCGTTGCTCTGGTGACAGCAACCTCCGCTCTCACCGGCCTGGCATACCGGTTCAGTCCGGGCGATATGGGCTATGGCGGATTCGACGCATCCGGTCTTGCCACAGCCGCGCTCGTCACATTCGTTATGGCCGCGTTGCTCGAATGGGAGCGACGACGCACGAAGGCCGCGGCCGGCGTTGCCATGACGTTCCAGCGACTTCACGTGTATGGGGTGCCGCTGTTGATCGTGCTGATGTCCGTCATCGGCATGATGAACGCCATTCAGGCCGCGATCAGCCAGACGGTGGGACAGATCCTGTACGTCTCCGGACAATATCCCGTGTGTATAGCAGGCGCGGGAGGGCCGTGCTATAGCCAGCCAAACCTGCTGCTGCTCTGGGCTGCCGCGTTGCTCGTGGCAGCGGTGTGGGCGGCATACATACCGCTCGCGCGGGGCGACACCGGATCAAATCTGCGTCAGGTGGCGCATCTCGCTGGCTTCGGTTTCGGCTTAATCTTCACGCTGATCGGGCTGGAGCGCGGAATTGAGCTGGCGATGCGAGGCGTGGTGGGCATGTCGATCTCCTGGATTGACATGGTGAGCTCGTATGAGTTCGTGTCCCTGCTGCTCTTCGGGCTGATCGTCGCGCTGGCCTATGGATTCCTGCTGCGCGGCGAGGCGGCGCGTCTGCCAATGGGCGCGACTGCGACGGGCTTGAGCGTCGAGGCGCTGGTCGCGGCTGGATTTTCCGTACCCCTCGGTTGGGGTGGCGGCTACATTCTGCGCAACATCATCGAGAGCTTTGCCGCGACCGTCGCTCCCGATCAGGCGGCATGGGCAAGCGCGCTGGCCTTGACGATCACCGGCCTGGCAGCGATCCCGTTCGCGGTAGATCTCTACCTGCGCACGGTTCGCACGGAGGTGACGGGACCACATCGCGCGCTGACTTTCGGCTCACTCGCGGCCAGTGCGCTCACCGCGGCAGTTGGCGCGGCCATCGCGCTCTATTCGCTGGGAACCGTGCTGCTGAGAGCGGAGCTCGCGGACTGGCAGGTGGTGGCGCGTACCGGTGGGGTAGTGTTCGTAGTCGGCGTGGCTGGCGTGCTGATCTACGGCTGGCTCGGCATGCATATGCGCTACTTCCGGGCGGCGCCGCGTGCGCCTGAAGAAGCCGTGGTGGAGGCGCCCAGGCCGGAACCTGAATCTGTGGAGGCTGTGCTCGATGCGTTCGCCGCTGGCAAAATGACCCGCGATGAAGCGGCATCGCGCATCCACCAGATCGATGACCGGCATTTGCTCCCAGCGTAACCGCGGGGAGGCGTGCTACGCGGGTACCGGGTGATGGTCACAGCGCCTGTCCAATAACACTTCGCGTGCGGTTGGACAGGCGCATTATGCCGGACCGTCCTGAGGCTCAGACCGCATTGCCATCGAGCCGGGCGTGAGTGAGCCGGATTCGAGCGATGGATGCGGCTCTGGCGGCTGGTGCAGACCTCGCTGAAGCGCCTGCGCCGCCATGGTGAGCGCCACGTAGGCGATGGTCAGCCGGTGCATGGCGATTGCCAGCGTGCGGCAGGTCTCGGCGGTCGCGAGATAAGCGGTGAGTCGCGGGGCAAACTGCGCGGCCCGCTCGGCAATGCCCTCGAGCACGATTCCATCCAATACGAGTGTGCCGTTGCGATTGCAGACCAGATGGCGCAGTCGAGCGGGGTCTCCACCTGGCATCTCGATGCGTAGCGCCATCTGTCTCTCCAGTTCTCTCGCGTGTCACACTATCCATTCAATGCGCTGGAGCCGGAGGGCATGGGGCGTATGATCTGCTCGGCACCAACCCCTGGCTAGACGTGGTGGGCAGCTTCAGCGGCATCTGCCTCCGCTTTGGTTGCGTGGACGGTGCCCGGGGCATGTTCGGGTGGCGCATAGACGGTGAAAAGCTTCAGTGGCTGCTGGCCAGTGTTGATGAAATTGTGGCGCGTGCCGGCGGGCACGAAATACAGCGAATTGACGGTGATCGGGCTGCGCACGCCATCCAATATCGCCTCTCCCTGTCCCTCGACGAATACCAGCGTCTGGTCAGTATCGGCGTGCACTTCTTCGCCGATTTCGCCGCCTTGCGGAATGCTCATCAGGACGACCTGGCTGTGAGCGCCCGTCACGATCTCCTGGCGAAAGGCAGTGTTTTCTCGCGCTCGCCCCGCGATATCAGCATGAAATGACACGGTGGCTTCTCCTCGTGTGCTAGTATCTTCGTTGACCGCTGCTTTTCCGGCCGCATAAAGATGGCCACAATTCGGCGTGTATGGCTGGCGTGATCTCGTTGTGACCGCGCTGAGAGCGCTCACCAGCGTACCAGCGCGACGTGAGCGGCTGGGAGGCTCCGCGCAGCGTCGAACTCGCCAGCGTGGCAGTCTCACATGTGGGGACAGCCAGCCGCTGCCGCGGCCAGGCGCATTGATACGACGACGCGTTTGTCGCGGGGTTGACGCCTGGGCTTGCCTTGGGTATCTTCTTGGGTGCAGCGCCAACACTTCACGCGCTGAAGCGATACACTGGCGCGCATCCATGTGGGTCTCCTCGTCCTGATGCGATGCGTCACGACCATGTATTGTCGTATCCGGTCAGATTGTCCCTTAACCATTGGAGATGCGCATGAGTCGTCGCGTCGTAATCACGGGTATCGGTATGATCACTCCCGTCGGCAATGATACCTTGACTACGTGGGAGGCGCTCTGTGCCGGACGCTCAGGGACTGGCTATATTTCCTCATTCGACGCGAGCGACCAACTAGTGCGTATTGCCGCCGAAGTCCATGATTTTGATCCTTCTGCCTATCTCGACCGCAAGACGATCCGTCGGACTGATCCCGTGACGCATTTCGCTGCCGCCGCGACTCAGCAGGCGCTGGTGGATGCCGAGTTTCGCATCACCGAGAGGCTAGCGGACTCAGTGGGCGTCGTGTTCGGCACGGGCGTCGGCGGGATGCACACGCTGAGCGAGCAGTTTCGCGTGCTCTATGACCAGGGACCGGAGCGTATTTCACCGATGCTTGTCCCGCGTATGATGGCGAACGCCGCTGCCGGCCACATCTCGCTCATGACTGGCGCGCGCGGGCCATGCATCGCGACCATCTCCGCCTGCGCGACCGGTGCGAACGCCATTGGTGAGGCGGCGGAGATCATCCGGCGGGGAGATGCCATCGCCATGCTGGCGGGCGGCGCTGAGCGCGGCATCACGCCGATTGGCATCGCGGCATTCGCTGCGACCCATGCCGTCTCGCAGCGCAATGATGACCCTAGCCACGCCAGCCGCCCATTTGATGCCGAGCGCGATGGCCTGGTAATCGGCGAGGGCGCAGCAGTATTAGTGCTTGAAGATGCCGAGCACGCCGAGGCGCGTGGCGCGCATATCTATGCCGAGCTGGCAGGGTATGCCGCCACCGCGGACGCCTACCACATCGTCGAGCCAGCACCCGAGGGCGCGGGACTCGCGCGCGCGATCCGGCGAGCGATCCGCAAGGCGGGGATCGATGCCTGTGAGGTGCACTATATCAACGCGCACGGCACGAGCACCCAATACAATGACCGTACGGAAACCGAGGCAATCAAGCATGTCTTTGGCGAGCATGCCTATCGTCTCGCGGTCAGTTCCACGAAGTCCATGATCGGCCACACGTTCGGGGCCGCTGGGGCGATTGAAGCGGCGGTGACAGCGTTGTCGCTTGCGCATGGCGTCCTGACTCCGACGATCAATCTCACGCATCCGGACCCTGCCTGTGATCTGGATTACGTGCCGAATGTCGCCCGCACGGCTGAGGTACGTGTGGCGCTCTCAAATTCGATGGGCTTCGGCGGCCACAACGCCGCGCTGATCTTTCGCAAGGTGTAGCCGGAGCGGCTCGCGGCGCAGGGGAATCGGTAGGCCAGCCGCCTGACATCTCTCCGAGACAAATGGGCGATGCTGCGCGCATCTCTCAGCCCTCTTGTGTCCCATCCGGTATCCGTCGCAGAGCGACGCGCGGCTACCGCATCCAGCAGACCATGTAGGCGACGAACTTTGCCGCCGTGCTGAGCAGTAAGTGGAGCTGGAGCGCATCCGCTGGCTGAACGTGCCCTGCACGTTCAGCCAGCCACTCACGAAGCGAATCCACGGCGGCACGCTGGCCGCAACGACATGGCATGCCGCGAACCGCACGCTTCCCAGCGGCGGCACACTCGTCGTAGCCGGGAACGACAATCAGGCGGCAATTGATAGGGGAGGCGGGCTGGATGGCGTGCAACGCCCCGCATCACCTGCGCGCATAGCAGGCGTGCGTGTCCGTCTGATTCTCTTGGGGAGCTCTTCGGCAGCGCGGTTAGCACCTCGCGTGGCTCATCTTCCAGCACGACACGGGGCGGACGGAGCCAGTCCTCCAGTGTACGCGTTTCGGCATGGCAAGCGCTCAACCGATGACCATTCTGTTAGTGTTCTTAGTAGGCTGAAGAAGTGCAGAGTGCTGTCGACAAATCTGCTGGTCTCGTCGTTTGACTTTCACTTCGATAAGGCGGGCGATTCTCTCTCGTCATTTCTGCTGTCTTGAGCTTGGCTGCAACGATTGCGCTATGATGTTGGCTACCACGTATGAGCTGGTTACATGGCTGTTGAGTAGACCCACAACGACAACCAAAGCGGCACTTACAGCGCCGACATCTACCATGATTTCTTCGCCCTGTTGTCCATAGTCCACTTGTCCACTACACGCCTTTGAGTACCTCACGGACAGCAAGAGCGATCAAGCTGTAGATGGCGTCAAGTGGCTCAACAGTGGACTTGGCGCGTCTGCGGAGCTAATCCAGAGCACCTCTCGTGCGCGTGTCATGGCGACATACAGCAGGTGGCGCTCGCGTTCCTCATGGTCCGCATGCGCCGCTTCTTCATCCTCTCCTGTATAGGGCTGTGGCAGCACATCGGCAGAACAGCCGACCAAAAACACTCCACGAAATTCGAGGCCCTTTACGCGGTGCATTGTGCCGACCTGCACGCCAGGAAGAGTAGTTCTCTCGGCATCCAGCTTGGACGCCTGGATATTCGCGGTGGTCAGTGCATGCAGGTACGATGTCACGAGCTTTCCGGTACGTGCCACTACGGCAATCTCCTCAGGTGCCATAGTAGTGAGCGCATCGCGGACAGCTTCGATCACAGCAGCCACCTCTTGATCCTCAGTCGTGAACGTACGGATTATCGGATGCGGACCGCTCAACAGTGAAATGCTGTCATCGGGTGGTAATGGCTCACCGGTAAGCGCTTCAGCAGCGGTGAGGGCGCGCGCCGCCATCGCGCGAATTTGCTCAGTCGTGCGGTAGTTCACGCGCAAGCGGGCATGCCTCCGCCCAATAGGCAGATTGAGGAGGCGTACAAACGATCCTCGCGCATAGATCTGCTGGCGGCTATCGCCAAGGAGTAGGACACTATCAGGTCCCACACCAACCAGTGCAAGGAGCAAGCGCATTTCTGGGGCGCCCATATCCTGTGCTTCATCCACGATTGCGGCCCGATACCGATAAGGAAAGGTTACGGATCCACTCTCGACCAGCTCTCGGGCGCGATGCACCACAAGTGGCCACTCCTCACGCTTCGCTGTCGTTAAGGCATCTCGATATGCTTCAAGTACCGGCCAGATAGCCGCACGCTGCCGCCGATTGAGTGCTTTGCCGCGTCCGCTACGATCAACTTCGAGGTACGTGGCTTCTGTTAGCGCCTCTCGCTCCAGCGCTACCTCGCGCCACTCGGCCTGATAGAAACTCAAAGGCAAGCCAAGGGTATCGCGTCCCTCCATGGCCTCCATCATCAACCGCGTCGCTGCATCAGACTGGATGATGCCAAACGATTCTCTTGCCTGGCGGCGTATCTTTGTCGCGAGAGAATGCACACTCACGACCTCTATGCGCTCACGCAGATCGTGGTCATCTCCACAAAGGCTATCCATCAGCCGGGAAAGGTTCGCGGCGAGATTATGGGTGAACGTGGTGACCAGCACGCGATCTTCAGGTGCAGGGAAGACCGTGCTGGCCAGGTAGCGTGCGCGATGCAGTCCCACCACGGTCTTGCCCGTACCGGCCCCGCCACTAACCAGAGCGGGGCCAGTGTAGTGACGCGTGACGATAGTCCGCTGATCTGGATGCAGAAACAGGCGCCAGCGCTCCATTGGATAATTCAGCGCCTGCTCAAGCTCTTGCTGACTGCTCAATACGACGAAGCGACGCCCACTCTCTGGACGCTGAAGGGCTGCGACGACAGGGTCTTCTACAGGTTGGGCACGCTCTGGCTGGGGAGCTGAAACGATTTGCTCCCCGTCATCGTCGCTCGTCACAAGCGGAAGCGTATCACCGACTGCGAGACGAAGAACTGGTTCCGATACCTCTGGGCGGAGCGCGCCAAGAAGGACGAGCAAATCATCCTCATTCTGACATCCTCGCAATGCAGGTAACAGCGCCTGTGGCACGCCAACCGCGAGCAACTGTTCATCGGAACAGTCGCGCAGGATACTGGAATCTTTGGTCAAAGCGGACTCTTGCAGTGCATGTGGCGCGTCGGTCCGCTCATCCACCGTGACGATGGCCAGTCCGCGCCGGTCATCGCCAATATCCAGCCGGTGGCGCACAGCCCATGCATACGCGGCGTCATGGTTGTCTACCCAGAGCAGTATATAGGTGCCGCTTCCATCGGGATGCGCAAGGATGATGCGATGATGTATGCTCGCTCGTATAGATCGCATACGTGAGTCACCGGCATTTGCGATGGTCTCGTAATTGAGCGATGGATGCGATGGGTTGTTGCGCAAGATCTCCAGCCGCTCGCGGATGCTTCTTCGCGCCGAGACAGGCAATGCATCATACGCTTTCAGAAAAAGATCAGACATCACGATCTGCCGAGTGACACTTTGGACTGCCATGAAGTACTGCCCTCACGATCTCGAAGAAGCAGGACCGGCGTGGCTTCCCAATGCCTCTGCCACGGCGCGTCCGACAGTATCAAGGTGCTCGGGATGCGCGGTAATGACTTGCCAACCGCCACGGCCCAGCGCATCCAGCTGTGCTGGCGCGACCTGCCCTGGGAGTGCCACGCAGAGGTGCCGGGAGGCCCAACTCAGTTCAATCGTCGCGACCACCCGTCCATCAACCGTGATATCGGCCCCTACCTCATCGGGCGGCGGTATATGTGCTTGCTCCAGCTCATGCAATAGCGGGTGCAACACTGGCGCACTGAACGTAAAGATCCAGGATGGCCACTCGCTTCCGGTATCCGGTGACATGTTCACGGTTGTTTCAGCCGCTGAAATTACGCGTTCGGCCCTGGCCATATGGTCTGCTGGCGTGCGCAACGCAACACCCAGCCGCTGGGCAAGCCGCTCGAGTCCAGGCACAATCGCGTTGTGATGGATGACCATAACACTGTAGCCAGCGTTCTTGAGACGGGCGCGCCGCTCGTCGTCACCTACACGCACGTAGTCCTGGGCATGCGCAGGGCCGTCTACGAGGATGGCCAACGCGTGGTTGGCATAGAAGAAGTCTGCTGACGCGATAGGTGCACCTTGTGCGTCCGTGCAGAGATGCTGCGCATCTGAAGGCAAGGACAAGCCATGTGCGTACATCTCACGCAGGACGTCCCGCTCGAGTTGGCTCTGGCATTGGGCAAGCAACGCATCCAATGTCATGTGGTCTGGAAATGGACTCCCTGTGGTTGCCCGCGTGATCACCGGAGCACGTAGCCGCTTCAGCAGGGGCAGCGCCAGGTGGCGGTCAAGCAGATCGTGCTTGCGTTGATTGTAGAACGAGCAGAGACAGTCATAGCACGCGCGTTCACATCCCCCCTGCATGGAGTCACCAGTCTGCGCAGCAGCTTCATCTTCGGGCAGATGCAACAACTCGCACGCACGCGCCGCGATCTCCGCTAAGCGTGCGCTGCCGGTCAGCGCCTCTACGGCACCCGCACCACCCTCCGAGGTCTCGTACAGTACGATGCGCCAGCGATGCGGGTCCGCGGGCTGCGGCATGAGAAAGCCGTTGAGTTCGCTCTCGTCAAGATTGAGTGCCACGACGGTCGCGTGTAGGAATGCTGTCGCGAGCGTCGTGTAGAACGCTTCCTCTTGCCCGCCTGTTACCTCCTCTGGAACCGGCACGTCCATGGTCAAGACATCCACGCGCGCGTCACTCACCAGGACCACATGGTGGAAGATGTCTTCCTCGGTCGCACCATGCCGACAGGCACGACTGTTCTGTGGATTAAGATGCGCCGCGATCGCTTCTTCGCTCATCAGCCAGCGGTTACAACGCCGGCACAGCACGAATCCATATTCAGCATCATTGCGCTTGGCCTGTACCGTGCCTTCGTTGACGAGAATGATGCGTCCATTGTGCTCATAGGTGATCTGAATGGGCGACTCTCCCGGCGCTCCAGCATCCCCGCCGTTTGGCATTGCCACGGCATAGCGCTCAACGACAGGTCCTGGTTGATAGTGATAGGTGATTTGGTAACCCAGACGAGTGCGCTCTTCCTCGTCCGCGGTGATGCTCGTGCGGCGCTTCGCCAGCATATCGGGCATAGACAGTGCGTGCCGGTTGATATGTGTTGCCGTAAGCGCGGTGCCGCAACTCGCGCAAGCCGCTAGCTTGGCATTTGGACCGAGATACGCCGCACTGCAAGCCGGGCAGATGAGCAGGTCTTCAAAGGAGGGGGCCTGCAGGTCGGTTCTTGGCCGTGCTAATGTGACTTCATAGCGGTTGCCTCGATAATAGATCGAGTTGCCGGGGGCATATTCACGGAGCGCGAGCGGCTCATCACGGGCAATCTCTTCTTCGATCTCGTAAAAGCTGACTGTAGTGGCCCGGCGTGGAAACGCGTAATTGGGCAGGAACCCCTGTGCCCCCAGATAGCGGTAGGTATAGAACCCCTTCCGCCCCTCGCGCATATCTGCCAGTCGCTCACTGACCACCTCCAGACGCCGGCGCAACTCATATGCGGGCGCGACGTCTGTGATGGTATGGTAGATTTCCGCGCTTTCCTCCTGAAGACGCCGGTACTCCGTGCGCCACGCGTTAAAGGCGTCGCTCAGGTGATCGACAAAGCCATCAATCGCGGTACGGATGAACGCGTCATTCATCCACGCGAATGCCCCGCGCTCACGCGCAAACGCGGCGCATACCGCCTCATAGATTTCCTCGTGACGCTCCGCGATATCGGCCCGGTAACCAGCATCCAGGTCAGGGTAGAGCGGAAGGTCCAGCGCCTCCAGGTCGAGAATCTCACGAGGACGCGTCGGCAACCTGCGCTGGCGGCCAAGGGTTTCCAGCACCAGTGAGCGGATATGCGTCTGGAGCAGTGCCCGGTTATCGAGCAGAAACCGTGGTGCCGCGATGGTGCCAGCAATGATCTTGTCCGGATAGCGATAGAAGTACTGGTCGTGCGGACCGCGCGCGAAGCCCACGCCGCAGAAGACGGAGATGAGCGAGGATTGTCCCTTTCGACCAGCGCGACCGGCACGCTGGGCATAATTGGAAGGCGAAGGCGGGACGTTGCGCATGTACACGCTGGTGAGCTGGCCGATATCAATGCCGAGCTCGAGCGTAGGCGTACAGACCAGCGTATTGAGCGAATCAGCAGGATTGCGAAACCGTTCCTCGATCTGTCGTCGATCCTGTCCACTGACCTGCCCGCTGTGCTCCTCCGCCTCGATGCGCACATCGCCGTCGAGAGGTAACAGGTACTCGCGCCGGAAGTAGTTGTCCGCGAAGTCCTGCTCACGCAGCGCCCCACAAGTACGTCCGGTGCAAAGACGAACCGCTTGGAAGTGATGGACGAGCCCGCACTTCGGACAGGCAGGATGAGCTATCGCGGTGCTGAGCTGGAAACGCAGGAGGTCCGGATTCACCATCGTGAGTGTGCCAGCGCCACGGATGTGCCGGTCCACGAGGAAACCCGCATCCGGATGCCGCATGGCAGAGGCGACCGCCTGAACGATGGTTCCCGCGACCTCCAAGGAAACACCCAGCACACGCTGCGTCCAGCTCGCGTGTGCGCTGGCGCGCGATGTCCACCGGTAGACCGTAGCCTCGCGCCCGGAAGCCGCGGCATCGGAGTAGCCAACCGAGCCTGTACCACCGTAGCCGCCATGGTGAAAGAAGACCGATTGATTGAGCTTGCCTAGCACGTCGAGGTCGAACGCGTCAAAGTTGAGGAGATCGTCGTAGGCGATGGCACGGTTGCGGCGCATGATGTCGAGGAAACCCTGCAGGTAGTCTACTCGTGTCGCTACGGGCTGCTCAGCGAGCGCCGGAATACCACGCCATACCGCCTCGTCGGCAGCGAACGCGGACAATCCATCGTACGTGACTACGAGCAGTCCGGCATCATCGAGGTTCAGGTGATTGCGGTGACCCGTACCGGCAAGCTCTTGCAGCACACCGAATTGCAGATAGCGCTGGAAGCGGCCTTCATCGCCGCGTGAAGTGCCATACTTGCCTTGTGAGCGCGAATATCTCGGCAGCGCGCCGTGCCGTTCCAGCGCGTGAAACACCTGCTTGCCTACATCGGCGAATTCCATCGCCTCCGCCTGCGCGCCACACGGATCGGCATCCCCGGCGATCACACATCCCGCTTCAGTGAGCGCGGTGACCATGCCACGGCGAAAATGCATGCGACGCTGGAGATTGTTGAGATGCGCCGCCTGTAGCGCCGTATCCTGGCGGTTGTCGGAGAAGGCGATAAGCTTGCGCTCATCTGTCGGCAAAGCGCGCAGAGTTTCCGCGACGACGACATCCGTGGCGGTTGAGCGGCCAACAGTGCCGAACGAGAAGAGCTTACTGAATTCACGTGGCCGACGATCGTAGGTGACGCCACAAGCGGGGCATAGCAGCAGCGGCTCCGCTATCGTGGCAACAGGGCGTATACCCGGGCTGTCGCACCCGCAGTCGAGCTTGTTGTGTACCGGGCAATAACTGGCGACATGTGGTACGGCATCACGATAGTCTTTCTTGATCGCCCCTCTGGGTGTGCGCCAGTTCTCCGGTATGGGCGCGGCGGTTTCGTCATACTCGCCGGGATAGAGGTACAGCGCGTCGCCCTCGACATCAATATCATCCAGGCCGCGGGCCATGAGTGTGCCGTCCGCCTGTACAGCGACGCCATAGAATTCCTGCCCACAGCTGCGGCAGAAGGTGAGCGGAAAGGTGCGCACATCCTGGCCTGTCTGGGCGCACATCGGGCACGTCAGTTCGCCGCGGTCATTGAGATGGGGACCAGTCGCGCTCAGGCAGGCATGCAACGTGCGCCCCTGACTGAAGAACGCGTGAAGCTTGGGCACGAGCCGTGGTTCCAGCCCGCCATAGAGCGGCACCAGCGCCACCTGACCGACCAGCAGTGCTGCCAGCAGCTCGCGTCGGCAGGCCTCACGCGCGTGCCCTGGCCGGTACATCGACTGATACTGGTCCACGGCAACTTCGAGCGAGACCGGCTCGCCGCCCAGCACATGATCGAGAAAGTACAGCGTCGCCTGTTGCGCCAGCGCGATGCCCAGCCCTTCGCCCGTGCGTTCCGCTGGCAGCAGGATGCGACCAAGCAGCGCTTCCGCTAGCGGCACAGCGTGCTCCATGCGTCGCTCCGCCGCGCCATCAAGCCTGTTGAGCAGGTCGTCTGTAACCGTAATGGTGGGAGAGAGCACGGCATCGCCCGTGTTCACTGGAAGGATGTACTGTTCACCCAGGACGTGCTCAGGTGTGAAGGTCTCGCCGAAGAGATCAGTAGCGAACCGCGCGATCAGGGTTCGCGCTTCATCCGGCGAGCCACTTTGCACGGTGGCGCTCGTGCCGATGCAGCGCAGCGTGCCGATCGTCCCGGTATGCTGCTTGAGCCGGCGAATGAGGCAGGCGACGTCCGCGCCGCGCTTGCCCGTGTACGTATGCACTTCGTCCAGCACGAGAAAGCGCAGGGTGCCGCGATGCTCTGGTGGGAAGAGGACACGATCCTCGAAGCGGGTGAGAATCAACTCCAGCATCTGATAGTTGGTCATGAGGATATCGGGCGGGTTGGCCTGAATCTCATGCCGCGAGAGCACCTCGCTGTCGTAGGGCGCGCTGCGTCCTGTTGCCTGTGTGTAGCCCGCCAGCGCTTCGTCTTCGTCATACTCGGTATCACCCGTGTACAGCGCGATACGCAGGCCTGAACCAGCAAGCCGCCTGGCAAGGTCATCGTACTGGCTGTTGGCGAGCGCGTTCATCGGGTAGATGATGACCGCCTTGATGCCAGGCTTGCCCGGTGCGCTCAGGCACTCTGAAACGATAGGGATGCTGAAGGTGAAGCTCTTGCCAGAGCCGGTGCCAGTGGCGACGATGGTATTCGCGCCGTCTCCCAGAATGCTCCGCACGGCGTCAGACTGGTGACGATGCAACTGGATAGGCGCCGCGTCTCGATCTCCAGCCGTGACGGTGAAGCAGCGTGAGGTATCCGGATGCAGACGTACGAGAGGGTTCGCGGCAAGCTGCTCGAAGGTCTCTCCGCGCGCGAAGCGCCGGCCAAGCTGCAGGAAGGGCACCCGCCAGAGGATGTTGTCGTCACCTTCGGTGTTCACCCGCTCCCGGATCCAGGCGTCTATGACAGGGCTGCGAAACTGCTGGAACGTGCTGACATAACGTTTGTAGGCCTCGCGCACGCTTTGCAGGGTCAGGAACGGGTTCACGGATCATCTCACTTTCGGGGCCGAGACGAGATGAGCGCTCATCTGGCAGCACAGCGGGAGGAGTCCCCCGCGTTTTTCTGGCTGCTCTAGCAGTAGAGCTATCTTACTCTATCCAGACACGTAGCACAAGATTCATTCTGCACACACACTGCGTTCGCGGCTGGCTCGTGCGCGGCCTTCGAGGCATCATCCGGCAACCCTATCGTGCCATCGCCTGAAGCAGCAACGCGCTCACCTGGCAGTCGCCCAGCGCCCGGTGCGCGTGCTCGTGTGCGATGCCCATCTGCCTGCACGCGTCCGCGAGTTTGTGTACTCGCAGCCGTCCGGCATGCGCGTGACCAGCAGGGTAGCGCTCGCTACGGTAGTGCGCGTATGCGCGCATGAGGCACGCGGAATCTACCGGCTGCCATTCGTGGCCGCAGTGCCGGCTGATGTTCTTGCGAATTACGGGGACGTCGAAGCTGACGTTATACGCGAGAATCTTACGGCTGGCAAGCTGTGGCAGCAATACCTGATGATAGGCGACGGCGAAGGGAGACGCGTCAGCTACCATCGCCTCGCTGATGCCGGTGAGTTCAGTGATGAAGAGCGGGATGGATTGCCGCGGGCGAATAAGCGTATCGACCAGCGTCCTGCCAGAGGGCGTGACGGCGGCGAACTCGATGATGTCAGCATCGCCGTGACCCGTCGTCTCGGTATCGACGATCATCCACTCGTCATCCTGAGCTAGGATGTCTCTGGCCCACTGTCGCCACTGGGCGCGCTCCGTGGCTATCCCGCGTGGTGTTGCTCCCGGCTGCCGGTTCGTGCCGGCCTCCACCGCGTGTTCGCTATTCGCCATCACCACACCCTCTTCCTTACCGCTCTACCATCCTACACCTTGTACACCGCACACACGGGCAACCGGAACGCTGCGTCCGAATGTCACAACAGCACTCTGCTACTACAACGCATGAGTCTGCTATCGCCCCATCACTCCGTGCCGCGCTGGTCCGTGGAATGCTCATGGACATCATGATCCAGGCCGCGTACGGCCGCCGCGGTCAACTCGCTGGCGAGCGCAAGCGCGTCCCGTGCGCTCAGTTCCAGCGCAACCTTGAATGACGGCATCAGGATGTCTTCGGTTGTTGGCACGTTCCGGCGCAGCTGAAGGATAATCCGGTCGCCATTGCTGTAGACGTGCAACTGACCACCCCCCGCGAGGCTGCGTACCCACGCTCGCATGCCTTCTGGTGTGCTCAATATCGTGTCCTTCGCTATTTTGCGATATTCGCCCCATCCCGCTCTATCACCTATGGCGCTAATGCATTGGCCATATGTCGCGACGGCAAGCGTCATCATGCTCCGGCCCCTCCCTGCGCGCACCAGTCTCAAAAACACGCGGCATGCCCGGATACTCTGGCCTCCCTTCCAGCCGCTCGCGGCAACTCAGGCGCGGATCGCACTCGCGAGACGAGATACGCGGCTGCATCGTCGCTGAGCCGCCGGGCCGCGTGTTGATGGCTGCCCAGGGCCATCAATGTATCCGGTTGTGGAAGCTCCGCGCATTCCGAAGCACAGAGAGCATATGGAACGGGAGCCTTCAACGCTTTGCTCAGCGTCTCATCGGCGACGATATACGGTGCTGTAATACGGCGGCGCCAGTCGGCATGTGGATCCCAGAACGAATGCACGTAGTACTCGTCGTTCAGCCGCAACGTATAGCGGCACGGCGCGTTGAAGACGCTGCCGGAACCTGCCTTCAGTTCGCGGAGGACCGATTTTTTCTCCTACCAGGCAAGCTTACTCGCGTGATCGCAGACGTTCGCGGAAACCCTTTCCGTGAGTGACGAGCCAGACGGCAGATGGTCCAAGATGACGTTCTGCCGGCAGGGAAAGCGTCTCACTGCTTCGTCCTGCCCGATCCACTCGGCCACATGGAGGTACGCGGTGAGATAGTACCGTTCGTCGATACAGCGTTTATGCCCGCCATCGGGATAGGCGACGAAGAAGAGATCAGTGCCCGGCGTTGCCCAGCGGCGCAGAGTGGTCCTGCAAATGCCCCACGTCATCGGCGTTTCACGCAGGTCCGGTTCGTTACCCACATCGATGAAGGGCATCCCAATATCTCCAGAGAGAGCATGGTAGACGGGAAGATACGCCCTGGACATCATCTCACCTCACTCATCGATAACCTGCCGGGCACACATAGTGGATTTCTTTCGGTTCTTTCTACAATAAGGGGAATTCTCCCTTGATTTTCAACGCCAGGTGGTGTATCCGTCAAGTAAGCTGAGCGACACAGACTCGCTTGATTGCGATGAGCAGAAAAGCGGGGGAGCAGACATGTCGACCCCATATTCCTTCACACCTCCTGCCAAGCAACGCACGTTCTCGCGGCGCGCGCTAGTCGCGGTGATCGTCATCATGTTTATTATTCTGGCAGGCGCCATCCTACTTGTGCGCTGGAATGCCATTGGCCGGGCGGTTGGACCTTCTTGCACTATTGGTGTGACCGGGACGGCTGCCAACATCACGGTGCAAGGCTGGGGAGCGGACAGCAGCTGCCACTCCATGCTAGGCGCACATACGTACGACCTTCGCAGCGGTCCGCAAGGTGTGGTAGTTTGCCAGTACGTCATTCATAGTGATCTGGTGACCGTGCGTGACGAAGGCCTGTTGAAATTAGTCGGAGCTGCTCTCTGCTCTAAATTGCAGCAAGAAAGCCCGTCTTCTACGTCATGATGCGCAACAGGTCGAGAGCAGGCAGAACGCGCCGGGTCTGTGACGCGGCATCCTATCACGACAAAGATGGAACGGAACCTTTAGCATGAGAAACCGGCGGCGGCTGCCGATATGGGAACTGGCAATGGCCATTTCAGTTGGAACCAGTGTAGCCTTTTCCGTCCTTCTCGTGAGCGTCGCGTTTGGAGTGCACCACTCCATCAGTCAGAGCCTCTCCTCCCCGCTCATTCGCCGCAGCGGCCTGGTGGATGTGCATCGCATCAATACGATTCTTATCTTGCTTACTCTCGTGGTTACACTCGGCATGATGGCGCAGACTGCCGCCGCTACATTCGTGCTTGGGGTAACCAGTATGCGCTTGAGGCGGGAGGAGATTGCCCTTCGCCGCCAGAGTGGCGTGCTGCGCATGACGTTGATGATTGAGTTCGTGCGATTCGTCGCTCGCGTATGCCTTATTGGAGGCGTGGCCGGCGAATGCGTTGGCGTCGTACTCGCTATCATGCTCAGTCACGTCACCGTGCTTCCGACGCAATTCAACATCGTATCCATAGGTGCCGCTTTTCCGGTCACAGTCATCCTGGCAGTGACTGCTACGCTCATACCTGCCTGGACAGCGGCCGGTGCGAGCCCAGCCCTGCTGCGGAAGGAGTAGGCAGAGAATGCCTTCAGCCGAGCCACTGATCCACGTTCGCAATCTGCGATTCCGCTATCCGGGAGCATCTCAGGATACGCTGCACATCGCAGCGCTTGATATAAGCGGCAAGGGCCTCATAGCCCTGACGGGTCCGAGCGGCGCCGGCAAGAGCACGCTGATTGAATTGCTGGCCGGAACTCTGCGCGAGCCATACGAAGGAACGGTGCAAGTGCTGGGAGCCGAACTCCGCGATCTCACGCGTGACGCGGACAGACAGCGCCACATCCGGCGTGTGGGCCTGATTCCCCAGGACTACGGCCTCTTGCCAGGAAGGACGATAGAGGAAATCTTGCGTCAGGACCTCTCCGATGCGCAGGTTCCAAAGGAGGAGCATGCGGCACGGATCGAGAAGGCTCTGGCTCAGGTGGGCTTGAGCGAATTCGCGCAACGGGCAAGCGAGCGCCTTTCCGGCGGACAGCGCCAGCGCGTGGCGATTGCCCGGATGCTGGCGCGCGATGTCGATCTCGTCATCGCTGATGAGCCTACCGCGAATCTGGATCCGCAGCTAGTCGGGGAAACACTCGATCTCTTCCGTGAGCTAGCGGCGCGCGTTCCCGTGATCATCGTGACACATGATGGGCAGGTCGCTGAGCGATGTAACCGCACGATTGTGCTCCAGCCTGCCGTGACGGGAGAGCCCTCTACGCTCTCATCCGGCGTCCGCCAGCAGGCGAGCACGTTCAGTTCGCATAGGCATCTGGTTGCCGCATCCGTCGTGGGTGTTGTGCTTCTGGTTGCCCTTGCCGGTGGAGTTGCCGTGGCATTCCACCGTTCCCCTGGTCATCCAGCTCATGCGGGGGCAACAGTCGCGCGTTCAACGCCTACACCAAGCCTGCCATCTCCCGTTCCTACCCAACCACACCCCACCGCGACGCCAGCTCTTTCGGCCGCACCCGCACTCAGCGATCCCAATCGGCCGGCGGGCATCTGGTGCCCGGTAATCAATGGAGAGATGCCGCCCGTTCCAGGGTGTGAACTGTACCCTTCACCTCCAACGCTGGCAAGCCCTCCCAACTCTGAGCCCGTCATCGCGGGAACACCGGTAGGCCCAACACTTGGATCGAATGGCACGAACGCGACATCAGGCACCATGCATGACCCGTGGGCGGTTAACGCGGGCTGCGCTGGCGCAAATGCCGCGATACGCGTCACGCTGGAGACATGGACAGCTCAGGCGGAATACTATTCCTGGGGTGATATCCCATGCGAGCCGCAGCCGACCGCTCCATATTATGGGTACGAGTTTCGCCGGATCGCGAATGTGCCGGTCCAGATGACCGTCGTGCCTGAGACAGGCAATGTCTTCTCCTGGTGGGCGCAACTCCTGCAACGGTAAGGACGTCGCATCATGTGGCCGCTCGGCGACCACTCGCTGGCTCATGGCGCGCTCGTATCTATCGGTGAAAACGGGTGAGACTTCATCCCATGAGCGGCGAGGGAATATGCTCCCCCGCCAGCGCGTCGTAGGCCGCCAGCGCCAGCCGCGCCGTCCGGTATTCGCCGTACGCGCGCCGCTCGTTCTTCTCCAGCACCGGGAACGTCGTCAGGATGTATTCGAAATCCTCCCGCGAGAGGCCGTAGAGATGGGCGTACATCCCGTCCAGCTCGCCGCGCAGCGCTGCTCGCCTCGCCTCGTCCCACGCGAACGGCGGCCCGTCGTAGCCCAGATCGAGCGCCAGCGGTCGCATGTTCCAGCTCGTGTAGGTCAGCTCCAGCGCCCGCCGTGTGACCCACTCAGCCAGCCGCTCGCCGCTGCTCAGGCGTTGCTCGTACGCTGATGGCGGCAAGACGGGGAGCTGCTTGACGAGGTAGAAATCGAGATGTATGCCACCGCACTTCTGCCTAGCAGCGAAATCAAAAGCGATAGTAGATAAATTTGCTGCAAGTGCCGGCATTAGTGCCACGAGGTGATCAGGTAAGAGGCATACTGGCGCAGGATCTCCAGCACCTGCTCGTGGGGTGATCGTAGCAATATATGTTCGCTCATCAGTAGCCCTTGCGATGCGACGATATAGCAGCATCCAGTGATTTTTCCACGCCTTTAATCGAGTCTCTACCTCGCTGCGCGGCACCCAGTAGCGCGGGAGCGGCACGTATCGCGGATCGCGGTGCTCCGCTTCGGTCGTGTCGCGGGCCTTGTCGTCGGCGGGGCCGCCCTCGAACGTGGCGAAGCGGTGGTCGTACTGGTGGAAGAGCTTGGCCTCGTAGAGCGGCAGGTATGCCGCCTCCCCTCCACTATGAGGGGAGTGGATGGGGGAGAGGTGAAATACCCCCTCCTCATCGAGCGTGTAACCCTCGGCTTCGAGTTGCTCCCTCGTGCGGAAGAGGTCCGAATCACTTGTCATATTGAACAAGCCTTGCCGGAATGAAGCACCCCACGGGCTGACTGGCTCCGGACCGCTCTCGTCCACCAGCACGGGCGCGGCGCGGTACATCCGGCGCGTCAGCTCGGCGTCGTGCCGCGAGCGGAAGATGGGCAGCGTACGCGTATTGGGGTTGATGAGCGCGAAGTCGGCGGGCGAGAGCGTGATATGGCGCTCGCGGTCAGAAAGATCATCAGGGCGCAGCGCGAAACAGAAGAGGTCGGCCCGCTCTGGTCCGCGCCAATCACCCGCCAGTGTCAGCAAGCTGAACTTCATGCGCGAGTCCACAGCTGGAAACATGGCGGCGCGGTTCTCGAAGTCGTAGACGCTGACCAGTGCGCGATGCGAGACGACATCAGCGAAGAAGTCCTTGTTCGTGTCGTCGGTGGCGATGCCGGTTGGCACTATGAGGCCTGCGCGCCCAGGAGGCGAGATCAGGGTCCGATCGTTTTCGGCGAAAACGCTATACGAATTGGTCCGCCCGCGCCCGGTAAGAGGGAATCGCCCGCTGTTCTGCAGGAACTTGCGCTGGCGGTCGTATGTGAGCCGCGCCTCAACGAAGAGTTGATAGAGCGCAGGTTCAGTCTTCGCCAGCGCCTCGATGCGGCGTTTGCGCTCCGCTCCGGTGCCTGCGGCGACGACATCAGGCGCCCGCACTGCGAAGAACTCCTCTTCCTTCAGCTCTACCTGTTCCCACGGCGGGTTGCCGAGCACGCAATCGAAGCCGGGGTCGCCGCCCGCGAAGATGTCGGGAAACTCCAGGTGCCAGTGGAAGAAGCGATATTCCCGCGCGAGACGGCGCACCTCCTCCTTGAGGAAGATGCTCGCGCTGAACGGGCTTTGCTCCAGCCTGCGCACCTCGCCATAGGTCGGCGCGTCGCTCAGGTGGTCGCCATCCAGCGGCCAGAAGAATGCCGCGCACCAGGCGTCGGCGAAGAGCCGGCCGCTGAACTCATCGCCCATCTGCGCCGCCAGCCGCTCATATGCCGCGCGCTTGGCGTGGACCTGCTCCGGCGTATTTTCCGGCATTTCCACCAGCCGCTTATAGTCGGCGGCGAGATTGCCCAGCAGGGGAGCGGACGAGGCAAAGGGGAGCGTGAGCTGCGTCTGCTCCTTCGCGTTGCGTTTCTTTAGCTCGCGGGCGACAATTTTGTCATCGCCCGTCACCGGATCGAATGCCGCATCCGGCACGCCTTTCGCCAGCAGCTCCGGCGTCGCGCCGATCAGCGAATTGCCGCATTTGATGTGGTGATCGAGGAAGTTCAGCGGCAGATCGGTCACCGCTGAGGTGATCCAGAGGCTGACCTTCGCCAGCTCGACTGCCATCGGGTTGAGGTCCACGCCATAGACGCAGTGCATCAGCACGTCGCGCCGCGCGCGCCGCAGGTCATGGTCGGCGGGATAGTCGTCGCCCGTGCGGATGCGCGCCAGCTCGCGGCCCAGATAGTCCGTCGCGGCGATCAGGAACGCGCCGCTGCCGCACGCCGGATCAACCACGCGGAGCGAAAGCAGAGCGCTCTCGCGAGCGATGGGATCGCTTCCGGCCTGTTTGAGCCGCTCCTCCAGCACGGGCTTGAGCGCCGACTTGATCAACTCGGCTACCAGCTCTGGCCGCGTATAGTAGCTGCCGGTGGTCTTGCGCGAGGTGCCACGTGGATCGAGGTAGAAGCTGTTGGCCGGGATGGTCTCGGTTTTCTTCTTTTCGATTTCGACGACCTCGGTTGTCGTCGTCACGCGCGGCACGTATTCCAGCAAACTCTCGTAGACCGCGCCAATCTCCTCCACGCCAACGTCCGCGTAATTGATGCGCTGCAAACCGCCATCCCGCTCGACGAAGGTCAGCGCACGTATCGCCTGGAGCAGCAAGCCGTTGCGGCAGGAGAGCCGGTTGAGGGTCGGCGTCTTGATCTCGCTGAACAGCTCGCCGTTATAGCCGAAGATGCCCAGCTCCGGCACGCCCGCCGCGACCATGCGGAACGTCGCCTTCAGCCCCTCCCAGAGGTCGCTGTGCGCGTCACTGGCGGGGAAGGCGCGCGTCACACGCTCGCGCAGCCGGGCGATGCTGTATTCCTGCGCGTAGAGCGTCGTGCGCCCCGGCAGCATGCCGCGCTGCTCCGCGTAGAGCAGGAAGAGCAGACGATAGACGACGTGCAGCACTTCGCCGTAGAACTCGCGGGTCGCGTTCTCATCGTCACGCAGCCGGTTGATCGTCGCGGCATCGAGGAACCCGGTCGCCAAGTGCTGGATGGAGCGGCGCACGTTGCCCTGCAACTGCTCACCGACTTTCACGCCGGTGGCGACGCTGTCATCATAGAGCCGGTCCAGCGGGCACTTGCCGTCGCCGTCCTCCCGCACATAGAACCGGCTCGCGTGCGCCAGCCGGTAGAGCGCGCGCCAGTCCGCTGTGGCCCGCGATTCGCAGATGCCCTCCAGATCGAACTCGACGTAGGCCTTGCTGAAGATGTGGTGGTACGTGTGCAGGATGCGCAGAAAGCGCCCATTCGTGACGATGGCCCAGCGGTCCTCTGGCGAGGCGTTGAGGTAGGCCTGCACCATATCGTGCGGGCTTTTGCCCTTGATGCCGCGCTGGCCCGGCACGCGCTCATCCAGCCCCTGCGAGGGCGCGACCGTGTGGATGACCGGCCCGCGCGGTTCCCAGCCGCGATGCGAGAGGCCGAAGCGAAGCTGCTCATCCTCACCGAGCACTGTATCGCCGCGCAGGTAGACCCAGCGGAAATCCAGGCCGTCGAAGAGCGGCTTCAGCCAGCGCTCGCGCATGGCGGAAACGGACATCTCCGTGAACTGCTCGCGGATGCGGTCCCACTGCTCCACCACCAGCTCGAAGATCAGCGCGATGTTTTCCTCCAGCTCGCGGGGTGCGGGCGCCTTTTCCCAGAGCGTCGCGAAGGCGTCGGGCTGCACGGCGGGATGCCCCGCTCCCGGCTGCATCATGGACTCGATGAAGTGCTCGGTGAAGATGCCGCCCGAGGTCGAGATATGCACTCCGCTCGTCCCGGCGCTGGCTGGAAAGAGGCCACCCTGCTCACGAACCGTGGTGGCGGCCGCACTGCGCGCAACACCTGCTGTCATTGCCGTTTCGCCCTTCTCTCGCTCTGGGTGTCATCCAGCGACCGGGTAATACACCGTTGCCGTGAGCACGTCGTATGAAGCCGTCGTCAGATCATCAATGCCGCGCAACCACTGACGCTGCGGCACACCCTCCCACTGGCTGTCGCGCGCGAGCATCGCCTGCCGGTCCGCCACGAGCGCCTGCCGCCGTGCCTCCACCGCGGCTCGCAGCAGCGCATCCAGATCGGGACGGCCTAACGCCTCCCGCAGGTCTTCGCTCACCTCGTCATCCGGCTTTAGCTGTGGTACCGGTTCCGCATCCACCAGCGCGCCGGCAGCCTCTTCGGCAAGCGGCTGGCGGTCGCTGCCATAGATGGGATACGCTACGGGAATCAGCTCCTCGATGATCGCGGGCGGAGTCGTTCCGACGACGTACCGTGCCAGCACATGCAGCAGCGCCGTCGTGCGCCCCACCCCACGTGTCACCATCGCCGCGGTACGCCCATAGCGCTCACCACGGTCGTTGAACGCCGTATCCTTCACCACGTCGGTAAGCCGTCGCACGAGCGGATGGCCGAGGTCCAGCAGGGTCAGGCGCTGGGGATCGTCGAGCGCCGCCTGCGGATCGAATGTCGCCCGCTCGATCACGTCCGGCACGCCTTCAACGCGGAGATTGGCGTCCGTGATCGCGAGCCGGAACGTGTCGTCTGGATTGTTGGGGGGCGTGCAGCCAAACGCTTCCAACCCGCTGCGCACGAAGGCCCGCACCGCTTCAGGTGAGCCGACCGTCGCGGCTGTCTGGCGCAGCCGCCGCTCCACATCCGGCACCGTCACATCCGTGGCGCCGTAGAAGCTCTCCGCCTTGATGCGTGCCAGCGTCTCCTCCGAGAACGGTGTATCCGAGGCCACGGGTTGGGTTTGCACACTCTCAAAGAGCGCGAGTTGCTGTGGGCGCAAGCTCACGCGGATGCCCTGCTCGCGCAAGAGGTCGAGCACGCTCTCGTCATCCCCGAAGTAGGGCGGCGCGAAGCCATAATCCTGGCGAATCTGGGCGGCCTTCTGCACCAGCACCTTCAGGATCCAGCCATCGAGCGTATCGTCCATTACCAGCAGACGTACGCGCACGACCGGCTCACGCTGCCCGAAGCGATCAATGCGCCCTACGCGCTGCTCCAGCCGGTTCGGGTTCCAGGGCAGCTCCCAGTGAATCATCTGGCAGCAGTACTCCTGCAAATTGATCCCCTCGCTGATCGCATCCGTCGCGACCAGCACGGCCCTGGCGGCACGCCCGAATTCCGCGAAAGCCTCGCGCCGCTGCTGCTCCGAGAGACTGCCCTCGATGCGCACCACCGTTACATCGCGGTAACGTTCCGCCTTCTCGATTTGCTCGGCTACATACTGCATCGTGTCGCGGTAGCGCGTGAAGATGATTACCCGTGGATGCTTGTGCAGCAGCTCCGGCAGCTGATTGCGCAGGACTTCCTGGAGCTTGGAGTCCTGCGCCGGCGTGATCTTCTCCGCGAAGGAGATGACCGCATCCAGATGGCGTAGCTCCGTCTCGATCGCTGCCCGCACGTGAGCGCTGGCGACGTAGACGCCGCGCTCCACGCGAACGCCCGCCTCCTCCTCTGTCAGCCGCTCGCCGGGATCGTTATCGAGCACGTTCGCGCGCGCGGCGGTCAGCGGCAGCGCATCACCCTCATCGGCTATAGTCAGCGCGATCACCTCATCCGTACGTGCCTCCAGTCGCCGCCTGAGGGCGTCCCGGCGGTTCCTGAGCGAGATGCGAAGCGCGTGTGGCGAGGAAAGCGCCCGCTTGTGCAGATGCATGACCGCCCATCCGGCCATGAGTTGCCGGGGGGTACCCTGCGCGTCACGCAGCACCATCTGGCCGTACGCTTCGGCGGCGTCAATCGCGGCCCGCTCCACTGCGGTCGGCGAGATCACGCGCTCGATCTGCTCACGCTCAGGGAACATATCAGGACGGCCCTCACGCGTGAACCACTCGCGCAGGTCACGACGTGTCCGCTGGCACACGTGTCGTCGTGCGATCTCTTTGTGAATGATGGGTGCATGCGCTGGACCTTCCACCGCGCCCACATCCAGCATCCGGAGCAAGCTCGCGAACGAATCGGTGTAGCCATTGTGCGGCGTCGCCGTCAGCAACAGCAGGTGCCGCACGCGCGCGGACGTGGCAAGCGCCTCCGCGAGGTGCCATCGCTCCATATCCACCTTGTCGTCGGCCATGCTCTGGTGGGGTTTGGCCAGCGTGTGCGCCTCGTCTACCAACACGATGTCCCACTGCTGCTCAAGGATTTGCTGGCGGATTGCCGCTTCTTTCGCGTAGTCCTCAGAGACCACGAGGCAGCGGTAGAACTCCCAGGGATTCGCGCCCACAGGCAACTGGCGCTCCAGCGCGCGGCGATGGGTGGACGACATGACGCGTGCATCATCAAGGTGGAAGAAGTAGTCCAGCGCCTCGCGCCACTGCTCGCGCAGGTTCGCCGGGCAGACTACCAGAACCCGCGATGCCATCTGCCGCGCCAGCAGCTCCGTGATGATCAGTCCGGCCTCGATCGTCTTTCCCAGGCCGACATCGTCAAAGATAGCCAGGCGCACACGCGGTTCTTCAAGCGCCAGCGCTACCGGCACGAGCTGATAGTTGGTCGGGATGACGCGGCTGCGCTGCAAGCTGAGGAGCGGCGCGGACCCGTGCAGCAGGGAAAGTCGGTACGCGCGCAGCAGCAGATCCTGCGTGGCGACGTAGCCAATCCGATCAGCATCGGGAAGCAACAGCCGGGCCGCTTCGATGCGCTCGAAAGGCTGCCCCGCGATATCATGGCCAAGATAGAGCCGGTGCTGCTCCGATTCGCCTCCGTCAATCGTCGTAGCAAGCAGGATGTCGCCTTCCTGCCGGTCCACGCGCCAGAGCCGGTGCCGAGCGCGTATGACCGTGCCTGGCTGGTAGCTGCGAGCGGAAGCAGGAGCGCTCATCGGGCGAATCCTTTCTTTGCGGGTTTCTGCTCGAAAGCCACCCGGGCGCCGCGACACCACCAGATGGCTCAACGGGAAAGCGCTGTCAGTATACTCCTACTGCAATTCTCCAGCAAGGGGTGAGTGAGTCAGTAGAACGGCGTGGTTGGTACTGGCTTTCCGCCTTGGGCACATGTCGTGGTATGGGAGAACATATGGCCTGCCACGAGAGGGCTGGCCGGGCGTTGTGTGTTGTGTGGGATGAATGAGGTGAGGCTGTGGCACGTGAGCCAGGCGCACAAGCAAATGCCATCTATGCTGCGGCGCAGCGATTCGCGGATGCCGCGTTGCGAACGGACGATTCTCTCTTTACGCCAGGTCAGCCGGTCTGGGCGCTCAGCACGATAGATGATCTGTACGATCGGTTCGTCACCCATCCAGACGAATCGTACGATGCGTTCGAGGTCAAGCTGGAGCGCCAGATACGTGACGCCTCTCCTTTGACTATCCAGCTGGCGGCGGAAGCTCTCTTTGTCGTCTTCCTGATGGCATTTCACGAAACGATTAGCGACGCTACAAAACGCAAGGTTATCCAGCGGGTGCTATCCTGGATGCCCGCTCCCGTCTCGATTCCCGTTGAGCTGAACACCGCACTCTCTACCGGCCTGGCGAGCAGTATCGCGTTCAACCTGGGCCGTCCCAATCAACTGCGCCTGCTGCTGGAATTTGTTCGCCACTGGCGGTCGCTTTCGCCATCAGCGTGCTCGGCTGCGCTCGCCGATCCCTGGCTCTTCAAGCAGGAGCTCATGTCAGTACCGCATCATGGCGGTTTCGCGGAGCGCGAGGCCCTGCTGCATTTGCTCTTCCCCGATACGTTCGAGCCAATCGTCTCGGGCAGTCACAAGCGGCAAATCTGGAAGGCTTTTTCTTCCTTGATTCAGGAGCCGAGCGAGGACATTGATCGTGACTTGCTACAGGTGCGTGCGGGATTGGAAGAGCGGTACGGTCGTGACTTTGACTACTATCGGGCACCTGTGGTGAGTCTCTGGCAGACACCCACCAAGTGGGATACGTTCGTCCGCTGGGCGAGTCGTTTTTATGAGTGGCCTGGATTTGATGCCGGCGAGCGCGACTACAAGCTACAGATTGCCGCGAATCTTCGACGAGCGCGAGCGAGTGTGCTCTCCGGGTCCGCGACGTGGCATGACGACCTGCGCAAAGCCTTCAACCCACCCAACAATCTGACGCCATGGCAGGTGAACGACAGCTTCCTCAAGTGGTGCGCGGCACAGCCGGATGCCGCCATCTATGCGCTCAGCACGCTCTGGACCGAGACGGAACCGTTGGCAAAACGTTTCCAGGCGTTTACCGGGCTGGTGCCCCGAGATGCGTACCGTGGAATGGCTGTTGCCCTGACGTCGTTCTTGGCCATGGCCGAAGACCCGGAGCATTACCCCATCTATCGTGATACACCTTTCCGCAAAGGGTTTGCCCTCACGGGATCTCCCGCACCCACAAAGGATGTGAGCGGCTGGCAACTCTATGAACATGCCCTCGCCTTCCTGGACAGGTTTATCACGGAGGCTGGCAAGCGTCGGCTCACTATCCGTGATCGGCTGGACGCCCAGTCTTTGCTCTGGATGATCGCCAAGTCCCAGCCAGACAAGGATGAGCCGCTCATGTCGTGGCCAGAGGCTGACCAAAAGGCTTTTCTGTCTTTCCGGGGCGACCTTCCTCCAGAGGAAGTGTATGAGGTCGCCCTTATGGATGACACAAGCCCTGAACCCGTTATAAACACACTACACCAGCTCGCGGATGACCTGCTGCTTGACCCTACCGCTCTGATCCAGTATGACACGCTGCTGCGCGACAAACATCAATTGATATTCTATGGGCCTCCCGGCACCGGCAAGACGTATGTTGCGCGCAAGCTCGCCGAGCACTTTGCTGGTTGTCGTGAGCGCGTCGAGATCGTGCAGTTTCACCCATCCTACGCGTATGAGGATTTCGTTGAGGGCTACCGTCCGCATACGATCAATGGGCAGCCGGGCTTCCAGCTGGTCGCCGGTCCGCTCAAGCGCATCGCTCAATCCGCCCAATCCGATCCCACCCATACCTATATCCTGTTGATTGACGAACTCAATCGCGGCAACATCGCCAAGGTGTTTGGCGAGTTATACTATCTGCTCGAGTATCGGGATGATGCCATCCAGCTTCAGTACTCCGAGCAGCGATTTGCCCTACCACGTAACCTCTGGATAATCGGCACCATGAACACCGCGGACCGCTCCATCGCGTTGCTCGACGCGGCATTACGCCGCCGATTCTACTTCGTGCCGTTCTTCGCTGATGAGGCACCTGTAGAGGGTCTGCTGGCGCGCTGGCTGTCACGGCATAATGCCCCTATGCTCTGGGTCGCTGCTGTCGTCGATGAAGCGAACCGCCGGCTGGGACAGCGCCATGCGGCGATCGGGCCGAGCTACTTCATGCGGAGCGATCTGGACGATACCTGGGTGGGGCGCATCTGGCAGCACGCGATCCTCCCGTATCTCGAAGAGCAATTCTTCGGCGAAGAGGATCGCCTTGTCGATTTCGACCTGGACAAATTACGCCAGTTTGCGATGGCGCGACAGCAGGCTGATGCGACTTCGGAGCGGGACGATGATGCGGCTGCTGACGCTGACTGAGTATCAGCCCACGGCGGGTATCGAACTTGCGCTGGATGAGCTTGACGGCCTGCGTCGGATGACCACCTCTATCACTATCGCTCCCTCAGCGATGCAGCCGGGGCTGTTTGATCTCACTCCAGCGTCGTGGATCGGTACGATCAATCTTGGTACGCTCGCGCTCGAGATTCGCCCCAAGCTGCCGATTGATCGTGTGCTGTTCTTGCTGTCCTATGCGCTCGATCCCAAGCGATGGCGGGATATCCCGTTTGCTTATGGCGAACGCGCCTCACTCGTTGAAGCCATCATTCCAGGCTTCGTGCATCAGGTGAAACGCGCCTTCACCCGTGGACTGCTCCAGGGTTACCGCATACAGGAGGACGCGTTGGCCACAATCCGGGGCAGGGTACGATTCGAGGATCAGGTCCGCGCTCACTGTGGCTTGCTGCCGCCGATCGAGGTCCGGTACGATGAGTTCACTGAGGACATCGAAGAGAATCGCCTCATCAAAGCGGCGATCGAGCGCTTGAGCCGGTTACGGATTCACTCAGACGCTTCACGTCATGCCTTGCGCACGTTCGATGGGGCGCTGACGCTTGTCAGCCGCAAGCACTACGACGTGCGCCAGCTGCCCGAGATCCAGTATACCCGCCTCAATGGACACTATCGGCCCGCTGTGGAACTCGCGAAGCTCATTCTGCGCGCGACATCATATGAACTGGGGCATGGCGGCATTCAGGCTTCTACTTTTCTCGTCGACATGAACGCGGTCTTTGAAGACTTCATGGTCGCGGCACTGCGGGAAGCTCTGGGCATATCGGTCCGTGAATTTCCTCAGGGTATGCGGGGACGAACGAACCTCTACCTGGATACTGCACGAGCGATCCGGCTCGAACCAGATATCTCGTGGTGGGGCGGAAAACGCTGTCTATTCGTCGGTGATATCAAGTATAAACGGATCGACGCGGCAGGTATTCTCCATCCGGATCTGTACCAATTACTAGCCTATACCATCGCCACCGGATTGCCCGAAGGACTGCTCATCTACGCGTCTGGCGAGGACACGCCAGTTGTCCATGAGGTTATACCGCCCGGCAAGCGATTACACGTCCTGACAGTGGACCTGCGCGGTACCCCCGACGATATCCTCGCGCAGGTGCGGTACGTCGCCACATCCATTCGCCGGTTGAGCCTGCGATCTGGATCAGCTGCGCGTGCGGTCAAACCGCTGACATAGGCGCGAAAGGCAGCATATCGCTCAAGCAATCTCGTCCCCGAGAACTCCTCTCAGCCAGACTAAAGACCATGGAGGCTACTCAGTACACGGGCTACGCGAGCCATGGACATCGCGACTGTGATCACTGTAGCGATGGGCTTTCGATTTGGGAACCATGTCGGTGACGTGCTGTACGTACTCGCAGTCCTGCTATGATCCTGTATGTCGACAATAGGATCTGATGCTACCCTGTACCATTTGCCGTGTCCCGATTGGGAGCCAAGACATGAGTGTCGAGCACGGAGTGGACATGTAGACAAGTGGACAGAAGGACATCTTATCGTAGCGTCAATTTCAATAGTCGCTGACCCCAACTGCCCGTCCCGCAGCGCACGGCATACATGCGAGAGGTTCTCCGAACACAGTGTCAGACTCCCGTCAGCTTCGGATATGGGGATGATCAAGGTGATGGAGTGAAACCCTGATTCCAGACCAGGGAGGCAAGACAACTCGGTCGTGAGCCTGCGGTACACTGAAGTCAGAGACCGCAGACAGAAAGCGAGATGTGCCATGCCTGGTCGCACCTTCACGCGCGAATTCAAACCGAAGATCGTGCGCCAACTGGCCAATGGCACGAAGCGCCCAGCGCAGATGTGCCACGAACACCACTTGGCTGACAGCCTCCTGGCCCGTTGGCGGCACGAATATGCTGAGCGCGGCGAAGCCGCTTTCACGCCGCGCGCGGGGACAACCGCTGCGGCGAGCGCCACGCCGCTCGAAACGCGGATTGTCGACTTGGAGCGCTTTTGCGGGCAACTGGTGCTGGAACACGCGGCGTTAAGAAATGCCTTGCAGCAAGCCTCGCGCAGCACGCTGACCCCGTCGGGGAGCAGCATGCCATGATCGCTCTGCTTCAGGACCAGTTGCCCGCGCTGGCGCGGCGCCATCTGGGCGCTTGCTCGGCGTGAGCCGCAGTTAGCATTATGCGCACCCCACGCCTGAGGCGCTGGCCAAACGCGAGCTGGATCTGCGCGACGCGATTGAGCGGGTAGTTGGACTTTCCCTGCTATGGCTATCGGCGGGTGACGCATGCGTTGGCGCGCGAGGAGTGGACCGTCAATCACAAGCGGGTGTTGCGGATCATGCGGCAAGACTCGTTGCTGTGCCACCTCCAAAGCCGCTTCCTGACGACGACCGATTCGGCGCATGGGTTGCCCACCTATCCGAACCTTCTGGCGCAGACGCTCGTGAACGCGCCAAACTAGGCGTGGGTCGCCGACATCACGTACGTACCTTGCCCACCAGCTTTGTCTATCTGGCTTGTGTACTGGACGCTTACTCGCGACGTTGTGTCGGCTGGAGCTCTCGCGCCAGATTGATATCCAGCTTGCGCTCGATGCGTTGCAAATGGCGCTGGCCCAACGACACCCTGCGTCGGGACTGATTCACCATTCGGATCGCGGCGTGCAGTACGCCTGTCTCGTCTATGTTGCCTGTCTGGAACAGGCCGGGGCGCGCGTGAGCATGCCGGCTAAGGGCAATCCCTACGATAACGCCAAGGCCGAGAGTTACTTCAAAACGTTGAAACGCGAGGAAATGTATTTTCAGGAGTGTCGGTCGTTCGCTGAGGCCGAAGCCAACTTGGCCCACTTCATTGAAGCGGTCTATAACCAGAAGCGACTGGACTCCAGCCTCGGTTATCTGCCGCCGGTTGAGTTTGAGGCCACTTGCTCGTTATCCACTGATGAGTTGCCTTGCCCCGTGGTCCGGTAAGTGGGGTTCAGTCCAAAATGTTTCATACCTACCGCATCGCGCAAGGCATACAGAATTTGGTCAACCCCAGATGGCGTCAGCGAGCCGTTGCCCCAGAAAGACATGCTGGTCGCCATGCGGGCCGGTATGAGGGCGTTACCAGTGTATGTAGCAGTGGAGCGCAGGCAACAAGTCTCCAGCTGAGAACTTGTGCTGACTTACCGTTCGGCTGTACCGAGCCAGCTTGAATTATGAAGTGGTGAGCCCCCAGGGACTCGAACCCTGAACCCGCTGATTAAGAGTCAGCTGCTCTGCCAATTGAGCTAGAGGCCCGCGCCAGTACGAATACTGACCGCACAGACCAGTATAGCAGCGACATGCGCAACACGTCAAGCGACTTGACACGCGCCCCCTTTTGGAATATGCTCTTCTATGCGTCGCGGGGTAGAGCAGTGGTTAGCTCGTCGGGCTCATAACCCGGAGGTCGGCGGTTCGAATCCGTCCCCCGCTACCAGGATGCTCTTGCCAGCATCCTCTTTTGTCGCGGGGTAGAGCAGTGGTTAGCTCGTCGGGCTCATAACCCGGAGGTCGGCGGTTCGAATCCGTCCCCCGCTACCACTTACAGCACAGCGTGAAGATGCTGTGCTGTTGTGTTCCTGGCGGTGTAGCTCAGAGGTAGAGCAGGGGACTCATAAGCCCTTGGCCGTAGGTTCGAATCCTACCACCGCTACCACTCTCCCTCTCCTCCAACCACTCCGCGTTCGCGGCCACAGGGCACTTCCCCCGTGAGGCTGAGTGATGCTTTCCTCGGAGTGACCGACTCACCCTTCCTTGGCCTGGTCTTCCGGCAACTTGCGAGGCTATCGCTGCCACTCACAGACTTTCATGCGCCGCCGACAAGGCATACAGCCTATCGGTGAGCATGCTCTGCTGACATAACATCATATTTTAGCGAACATGTCTCTAACCTGGACCGTCTGGCAGGGCGGTCCCTTGTGCGCCCGTGTGGGCATATATTCTGCAGGCACGTTCTCATATACGCATTCCATGCGTCACAGACGCGGGTGAGCGACAGTGGCTTGCGTGGACGGCAAACGCCCAGTCGCGGCCACGACATCGCCGCCGTGCTCTAGAAGGAGGTGACGAACGTATGGACGAACGTGCACCGGCGCGGGATGGATCTCAGTATCTGGAAACGCTCGACCGCATACTGGATGAGGGGGTCGTGCAGGAAGGACGTATCAGCGTCCATGAGCCATTACTAGACCTTGAATTGCTGAGCATTGACTTCGAGACGTTTGTGGCGTCGTGCGAGACGTACCTGGATCTGGCAAACGCATTGAATGAAGCGGAGCCATTGCCATCCGATACGCCGCCAGTCGCCGGGGCAGGCAACGAGGTGGAAAGCGATAGCAGCTTACTCCCGCGCTAACCCCGCGACGTCTGGCGCATCGCCAGCCAGAGCTTCAGCTAGCACGTCCTGGTCGCCACACCGCGACGCCAGCTTCGCCCCAAGACATGTGGTGTTTCGCATCCCCAACCTCGGGGTCGTGCCGCTGGCACTCTGGCGCCTACAGCGTATCCGCTGGCCCTCCCATTTTCACTGCATTGCGCTTCAGCAAGCTACCGGCATTCTGTGCCAAAGCCCACACGGTATTGGCGCGTAACCCTGCGGCCCCGCCGTGTGCCAGACGAGGCTGACGTTGGGCCAGTTCGCCAGGCACACGGTGTGCGCACCCGCAGCTGCCGGCTACGCGAACTTGGCGACATTGAGATGATGCGCCGCGTCTGTCCCCGTCCAGGCGATTTGATTGCCAGCGTTGATCGCCAGCGCCGGGCCGCCGAATGCCGTGTCGCTCAGAATCGTCTTGGGATTGGGGAAGCTCGGGTATGTCGTGGTGGACTCCAGGTTCAGGTGATGGGCCGGGTCGGTCCCCGTCCAGCCTATCCAGATTGGACCATTCTGATACTCAAGGTGGATGGTGGTATCCGGAGCGAAAGCGCTCGCCTCCGGCAGCGCGGCGACAGTGAAGTCCAGGTCAGGAAAGCGCCCAATCGCGGCCATGGGCCTGAGCGCGCGGGATGTCCAGTTCAGCACAATCGAGTTCGTCCCTTCTTCAAGCCTGTACCCCGCCGGCGAGAGCAGAGGCCCGGCGTTGCTGCTGAACTGAGAAAGCACATGCTTGGTGCCGAGGAAAAACTGGAACGTGGTTGTGCTGATGGTGATCGGCAGGATGTTGAGTGAGTGGTTGGGGTCGACGCCGGTCCAGGCCAGGAACAGGACATTGCCAGCAGGGTCGCTCTCTCCCTGAAGGAGGCCCGGCGCAGCGAGACTGCTCTCATCTCTCAACGTCAGCTTGGTAGGATGATTGCCCAACACGTCCCATTCCACGTTGAGCGAGTGGTTGGCATCGCTGCCGGTCCACGCGATGCTTACGGGGCCGGTTTGTGAGAGCAAGGTGACAGCGGGGTGGAAAGGCGAAGTTTCGTTGAGGACGCGCTTGTTGCCGAAGTGCAGGCCGTCGCTGCTTGTCTCGACATTGAGGTGATGGGCCGCGTCAGTGCCAGTCCAGCCCAGCACAGACTTGGTCGTCTCGGTGGGGGCTGCGGGAAGGATGCTGGCGAGCGCGGGACCATCAATGCTCGTCTCCGGGAGCGTAACCTTGCTCGTGATGCTTGCTGCGGCCAGCGCTGCGGTGGTGCGCGCCGCTGGCGCTGCCGTAGCAACCGCTCCCCCAGCCGTCAGAAACGTGCCGCCGACTAATGCGACGGTCGCTACAATGCCTATAAGCCATCCAATCATGCGTTGCCAGCTCATAAGAATGCTCCTGTGTGCCGCGGCACAGCGCGGCTCACCCGCGCGCCCTCTCCTCGATGGAGGACACAGCGATTCCCTCGGTAGGCAGGCAGGCACCCACGTGGAGACGTCCCTGGCTGAACGCATTCCGCACCAGCGGCATCCCTGCGCCGGCCTGTAGGTATGCTTTAGCGAGGCATAGCAACGTCTCGCGAGGGTCTCAATGTGCGCCCCCATGTTCACAGGCAAGGCACACTATCCATCAACCGGAGCGCCGCGTGGCACATCACGCCGCGCTGGCTGGCAAAGCGCGTAAAAATCGGCGCGATAGCGTGCCAGGAGCACCTGTAGAACGCGCGTGAATGAGCAGGGCGGGCAGCACTCAGCGCCTCATAGTGAGCAGCGCCGCCTTCACTGAATTCACAACATCACGCTACGAGGTGAATGGCACAGCATCTGCGGTCGGCGGATACCGCATTCCCGGAAGATTCCAGATCTCATCGCCAGGCACAGACAGATGACTCTATGCGCCTTTCGCGAACTTCGTCCCGCAGTCGCACATAGAAGGACTCTCGCCGATGGAAAACATTCCCGCCACCAGCACCCCGTCTTTGTCAACACTCCGGCATGATCGCATTGCGTATGTACGCGGATTTACCATTTTGGGAGCGGTTACTCTCATTGGCCTCTACATTGCCAAGTGGAATCCCTACTATCACAAGACATTTGTCGCGGCAGCCAAACATTCCCTGGGCGCATCCATCATTTCCGGCAAGAGCGCGGTTGCACCCACCCCTTCGCTAGGCGCCGCTCTCAGCTACGCCGTCACGTATTTCAATGCGATCTGGATCGCGCTCGTGGTTGGCCTGCTGATGTCCGCTACCATCGAGACGCTCATTCCGCGCGAATGGATCGCTCGCGTGCTGGGCAGTCCCTCTGTTCGCTCCTCCGCTCTTGGCGGACTGCTCGCGCTTCCGGGGATGATGTGCACCTGCTGCACTGCGCCGGTCATCGTTGGCATGCGTAAGAGCGGCGTCTCGGAAGGCGCGGCGGTCACCTTCTTCCTCGGCAACCCGACGCTCAATCCCGCCGTCCTGGTCTTTCTGGTCTTCACGCTTGGCTGGAAGTGGGCTGTGCTCCGGCTTGTCCTTGGCGTGGCGCTGGTAGTGGGCGCAGCGGCGCTGGCCATGCGCCTGACGCGAGGCACCTCCAGTGCCGCGGTAGTCCTGCCCGAGGCGCGGATGCCCGTCCCCGACCAGAGACACTGGCTGATCCGCTGGTTTCTTGCGCTTGGCCGGCTGGTCGTCAGTCTCATTCCGGAGTACGTCGTCATCGTCTTGCTGCTTGGCGCGGCTCGCGCCTGGCTCTTTCCCGCGAGCGCCATCCTGCATGGCACTACGCTGCTGGTTGTAATCGGCCTCGCCATCGCCGCTACGTTCTTCGTGATTCCGACCGCTGGCGAGATTCCGATCATTCAGACGCTGCTGGCATTTGGCCTGAGCACGAGCGCCGCTGGCGTGCTGTTGCTGACGCTCGCTCCCATCAGCGCGCCATCGCTTGCTATGGTCTGGCGCGTATTTCCGAAGCGGGTGCTCATCAGCATCGTGGGACTGACGATTGTGGCGGGCATCCTGGCCGGGGGTATCGCGTTCGCCCTCCACCTCTAATCCATGCTAGCAAGATGAGCGTAAGCTAACCCCGGATTCCTTTCCAGGGCTGGCTCATCCTTTCACAGGACAACTCAGGCCAGCAGCTTGCCGCCCGTGACGCCGAGGATCTCGCCCGCGATGTAGCTCGCGTCATTTGATGCCAGGAAGACGTATGCGGGCGCGACTTCAACTGGCTGCGCCGGTCGGTTTGTGGGATCACTCTTGCCGAAGTTGGCAACATGCTCCGCCGGCATGGACATGGGAATCAGTGGTGTCCAGACCGGACCGGGAGCTACCGCGTTTACCCGCACGCCCTGCTCGATCATCGCTTGCGCCAGCCCCTTGGTAAAGGTGACGATCGCGCCTTTGGAGCTCGCGTAATTCAGCAGCACGGGCTTCGGCTGGTACGCCTCAATAGAAGCCGTGTTGATGATGGAGCCACCCGGCCGCAGATGCGGCACGGCAGCCTTGCACATCCAGAACAGCGCCAGAACGTTCGTGCGGAAGACGCGCTCGATCTCCTCCGATGGAATTTCGGTGATGTGCTCGTGCGTCTGCTGGTATCCGGCATTATTCACCAGAATATCCAGATGCCCGAACTCCTGCATGGCGCGCGCGACGACCTGCTGGCAGAAGGATTCTTCGCCAACATCGCCCTTCATGGCGATAGCCTTGCGTCCCGCCGCCTCAACGACGCGCACCGTCTCCTCGGCATCCTCATCCGCTTCGAGATACGTGAACAGCACGTCCGCGCCCTCACGCGCATAGGCAAGCGCTACGGCGCGCCCGATGCCCGAATCGCCGCCCGTGATGATGGCCGATTTGCCGGTGAGCTTGCCGCTGCCTGCATAGGACTGCTCTCCGTAGTCGGGCCTCGGCCGCATCTGTGCCTCGATGCCTGTCGGTTGCTGCTGCTGGGGTGGAAATGGTGGTTTGGCTCCCTGTTCAAGCGGATTCTGCGTCTGACTCTGCGCCACGGTTCGATCTCCTTTCGTTCGCTCACAGTATGTTCAGCAGCCATGGCTGTCGTGCGAAGCCGTCTCACCCGCGCGGTACATGCGCGAAACACGCTTTATCTTCCGTTGCAGGATGCGTACCGTGCGTCGGGAGTCTCGCCGGCGGGAAACGAGCGCGGTGACGGGCGTTCCGCGTGCTTTTTCCCGCCTTTTCCGCACTCGCCCAGGCCCGTGACCGGCACTGTTGATGCTGCGTCTGAGGCATCTTGCGTTGCCACTGACTTTGAGGAGGGGAAACACTATGGCGAATGGGGCACTGTTTATCGGCTGGGGCACGCCGGTACACGGCAGAGAGCAGAAGTCGCTCCAGGTTTTCAATGAAGTGATGCAGTACTACAGCCGCCTGCAGCAGCAGGGAGAGATTGAAAGCTTCGTGCCGGTAGAGCTGGAGCCTCATGGCGGAGACTTGCAGGGCTTCGTCTTGATTCAGGGCGATCGCGACAAGCTCGCCCGCGTGCGCGCGAGCGAGGAGTTCCAGCACTTTACCAATCGCGCCACGCTCATTGTGGAAAACTTCGGCGTCGTTAGCGGCTACGTCGGCGAAGAACTGAACAAGCTGTTTGCCGATTTCAGCTCACAATCGTCTGAACTGGCATAGGCCGTGAACACGGGGAGCCGGGGGTATCCCTCCGGCTCTGGCGTCTCCATCATGCGCCCGGCAGATCAGTTCGTGACGACCACCTGCGCGGTCATGTACTCGTGTATATCGCAGTAGTAGGTGAACGTGCCCGTCCTGGTGAACGTGTAGCTGTACGTTTCGCCTTGTTGCAGCACGCCACTGCTCTTGAGCGAGCTATCGCGGAAGGTAACAGTATGCGGCGCGACGTCGTTATTGGTCCAGGTGACCGTCGTGCCAACCTTCACCTGCAAATTCGCCGGCTGGAAGGCCATATGCTGGATGACGACGGCATCACCTGTGACGGGCGCGGCGCTGGCAGGATTCTGCTGATGAGAGTAGCCGCCCATCATGCCGCCAGACCCCATCATGCCAGGGCCATAGCTGCCGTTGCGTCCCATCATGCCGGGGCCATAGCCCGTTCCCTGCCCGTTTGAGACATTCTGCGTCGTGGCCCAGGGACCGAAACCGCTGTTCTGGCCCCAGGCCCGCGCCACACCGACACCTCCAAGCACGAGCGCGCCCACCACCAAAACCGCGCCCAGAATGCCAATCCAGTGCCGCCTCATCGCCGCACCTCCTCATGGTCAGGCGTGAACACGCTCTGCGGTCGCTCTGGCCGTCCTTCGAGAATCGACATGGCTTGCCGGAATTCGGCTTCCGAGATTTCGCCCGCGGCATAGCGACGGCGCAGCACTTCGGTCGCGACATCCTGATCGGTGCGCCGGTCGCGGGGCAGCAGCTTGCCAATGCCCCAGATCAACAACAGCACCAAACCGATCCAGAACAGCGCCATGAACAGGAAGCCGAAGATGCCGGCACCACCAAATCCATACCAGCCCATCATGCTCGTGATCTCCCCTCTATTGTGGAGTGATACCCACTCATCAAAGTGGCCCCAGCCTGGAACCCGCTGCGGATTCCTTCGTGATCTTTCGTGATCTGTGGAGAGGATATTCCAGCCAGATCAAGGCGGAATGCGGCTCAGATCAAGATCTGATCAAGCAGGGACGTAATCTTCTGGCCGCGCGTCTACTTCGCGATGGGCAAGGTGAAGGTAAAGGTGCTGCCCTGGCCGATGCCAGCGCTCTCCGCCCGGATGCTCCCGCCCATGGTTTCCACCAGTGACCGCGCAATCGTCAGGCCGATGCCAGAGCCGCCCAGCGCGCGCGAACGTGATTTATCCACCCGGTAGAAGCGCTCGAACAGCTTCGGCAGGTCTTGCGCGGCGATGCCGATACCGGTGTCGCGCACATGAAACGCGAGCGATTGGCCCTCGCGTGTCACGCTTACATCCACATGCCCAGGCGTGGGCGTATAGCGCAGGGCATTCGTCAGCAGGTTTGTCAGCACCTGCACCGCACGGTCGGTATCCGCTGTGACATCAGGTAGACCCGGAGGCATGGAGACGCTCAGCGCCAGCCCCTTTTCGTCATACTGCGCGGCAACCCGCTCGCGTGCGGAGTGTACGATGCTATACGGGGTACTGCGCGTGATACGCATCGGGATCTGGCGCGCTTCTGCGCGCGACAACTCCTGCAAGTCATCCACCAGCCGCTTCAAGCGGCGCGACTCGGTGTGCAGTTTTGCCCACGTTTCTGGAGTTGATTCGACGACACCATCCAGCAGCCCTTCGAGATAGCCAGTAAGCGTCGTGATGGGCGTGCGCAGCTCGTGCGCCACGTCGCCCACCAGTTCCAGCCGTCGCCGCTCAGTCTGTTCGAGCGCGCTCGCCATATCGTTGAAGCTCTCGGCCAGCGCGCCCAGCTCATCGCCCGCGTTGGCCGCCGGAACGACCACCCGCTCGGCATAGTGTCCTGCGCCGATACGCCGCGTCGCCCTGAGCATCCGGCGGATCGGGCCCGCGATCTGGCGCGAGACGACATAGGTGAGCGCGAGCGCGAAGGCCGTGGCAATCATCGCCGAGAGCACGAGCGCCTGCATCAGCGCCTGGCGGAACGCGTCGTTCAGGCTGGCGGTCTGGGCGCTAGTGAATGTACCCTGTCCCATCATTCCGCCCATAGCGCCGCCCATCATGGCGTTCATGGAGGACGTGAAAAACTCCGGCGCGACCGCCGAGACGATGACGAATACAGTGGCCACGCCCACGAGCACAACGGCAAGGTAGGACACGAAAAGCTTCGTTCCGAGGCTGACTCTCGCCCAACGCACGACTGCGCCCCCATTACTGCGCTATGCGATACCCTACGCCGCGGACCGTCGCGATTGCCCGCGGATGCGACGGATCATCTTCCAGCTTCTTGCGCAGATTCGCGACATGCACGTCTACGACATGATCATCGTAATACTCATCGCCCCAGACGATCTCCAGCAGCTGCGTCCGGGTGAAGACACGTCCTGGATGGCGCGCAAGCGTCGCGAGCAGTGCGAATTCTCTCGCGGTCAGGGCGACCGGCTCACCAGCGCGCGTCGCGGTATGTGCATCCTCGTCGATCTCGATATCACCCACGCGCAAGATGGCGTGCTCCTCAATGGCGGAGACGTCACCCCGCGTGCGCGGGCGCCGGAGCAGCGCCTTCACGCGCGCGACCACCTCACGGGGACTGAAGGGCTTGGTCACGTAATCATCCGCGCCGACGGAAAGCCCGATGATCTTGTCGATTTCCTCAGTACGGGCAGTCAACATCAGAATGTAGGCATCCGAAAAGCGCCGTATCTGGCGGCAGACCTCGATGCCGTCCATGCCTGGCAGCATCACATCCAGGATAATGAGATCGGGCGCCTCATGACGCGCCGCATTCAGCGCGGCAGGGCCGGTATCCGCGACGAGCACGTCGTACCCCTCGCGGCCGAGATAACTCGTCAGCAGCTCGACCAGACTCGGCTCATCATCAACCACGAGAATCTTCATAGCATCAGTTGCTCGCTCGTTTACGTCACCACCAGAAATGCCGCTCACCCCCTGCAAGACCACGGGGCGCACAGCCTCACGTTCATCCTGGCGCTTCGCGCTCACAGTCAGGGCACACGGTGGATAACGTGCCTCACAGTCACATCACACGCGAAACAGAGAGAGATGCCACGTGCGGCGCTGGCGATCCATGAAATCAAGGACAGTTGCGCTGATTCGCGGCGTATCTTCCCCTCCCTGTGCCGCAAGAGCGGAGCCGTTGCCACGCGGATTGTGAACCCGGCGTGACGTTCTCTCGCTTTCACGTGATGCATACGTGATCGCGTTCCACTAGGTTGACAGAGAACAAATGCGCCATCATAGACCGGCATCAGGAGCACCGAGCCTGCGCCTCGCCAGACGCACTCTCCCGGTTGCGTCTCCGTTCCGGTCGAACAGTACCGGAGGCAGGCATGGGAAACCGAGCATACACCACGATTGACGCAAACGAAGCGGTCGCCAACGTCGCGCACCGCTTGAGCGAGGTCATCGCGATATATCCAATCACCCCTTCCACCCCCATGGGTGAGCTTGCGGATGCCTGGTCCGCGCAGCGACGCGCGAACCTCTGGGGCAGCGTACCGCAGGTCGTGGAGATGCAGTCGGAAGGTGGCGCGGCGGGCGCGCTCCACGGAGCAATTCAGGCGGGCGCGCTGACGACCACGTTCACAGCCTCGCAGGGCCTGCTGCTGATGATCCCCAACATGTACAAGATCGCGGGCGAACTGACACCGGTTGTCTTTCACGTCGCCGCCCGCTCACTGGCAGCGCAGGCGCTTTCCATCTTTGGCGACCATCAGGATGTCATGGCGACACGCGCGACCGGTTTCGCCCTGCTCTCGTCTCATTCCGTCCAGGAGGCGCAGGATCTCGCGCTCGTCGCTCACGCCGCTACCTTGCGTGCTCGCATTCCATTCCTGCACTTCTTCGATGGCTTTCGCACATCGCACGAAATCAATAAGATCGAGCAACTCACGGATGACGACCTGCGCGCCCTCATCGACGACAAACTCATCCAGGCCCATCGCGCACGGGCACTCTCGCCCGATCATCCATTCATCCGCGGCACATCGCAGAATCCGGACGTCTATTTCCAGGCGCGTGAGACGGTCAACCCATTCTATCAGGCAACGCCCGCTATCGTGCAGGAGACGATGGATGCCTTCGCGCGCCTCACGGGACGGCAATATCACCTCTTCGATTACGCGGGCGCGCCCGATGCGGAGCGCGTGATCGTCGTCATGGGCTCCGGCGCCGAAACCGCGCGTGAAACCGCCGCCTATCTGACCGCGCGTGGCGAGAAGGTCGGGGTGGTGAGCGTGCATCTCTACCGGCCATTCTCCGGTGAACATCTCGTCGCCGCCCTTCCCGCGACCACACGCTCGGTTGCCGTGCTGGACCGGACCAAAGAACCGGGCAGCGCGGGTGAGCCGCTCTACCTGGATGTCGTCTCGGCGCTGGCCGAGGCGCGCGAGCGCGGTGAGATGCCGTTCCGCGAGATGCCGCGCGTCACAGGTGGCCGTTACGGTCTCTCCTCCAAGGAATTCACGCCCGCGATGGTGAAGGGCGTCTACGATGATCTGGCAAGCGGCAGTCCGAAGCAGCACTTCACCGTGGGCATCGTGGATGACGTCTCGCACATGAGCCTGGAATACGATCCGGCATTCTCCATCGAGCCGGCGGAGACGGTGCGCTGCGTCTTCTGGGGGCTTGGCTCCGATGGCACGGTCGGGGCGAACAAGAACTCGATCAAGATCATCGGCGAGGAAACCGACAATTACGCGCAGGGCTACTTCGTCTATGACTCGAAGAAATCCGGCAGCGTGACGATTTCGCATCTGCGCTTCGGCCCGCATCCCATCCGCGCGCCATATCTCATCTCGGAAGCCGATTTCCTGGCATGCCACCAGTTCACGTTCCTGGAACGCGTCGATGTGCTCAAGCTGGCGAAGCCGGGCGGCATCTTCCTGCTGGATAGCCGCTACGGGCCGGATGATGTCTGGGAGCATCTGCCCGTTGAGGTGCAACGCGAGATCAGCGACAAGCATTTGCGGTTCTACGTCGTGGATGCTCACAAGGTCGCCGCTTCGACGGGCATGGGCAGCCGCATCAACACGGTCATGCAGACGTGTTTCTTCGCGATCAGCGGCGTGCTGCCGCGCGAGCAGGCCATCGCGAGCATCAAGGAGAGCATCCGCAAGACCTATGGCAAGCGTGGCGAGGCAGTCGTCCAGCGCAACTTCAACGCGGTTGACGAGACGCTCGCCCACCTGTACGAAGTCCATGTTCCCGCCGCGATCAGTCCGCAGGCGAACGGGCACGTCAATGGCCATGCGCGGCTGACACGCCGGCCACCGGTGCCCGTCAACGCGCCGGTCTTCGTGCAAAACGTGCTCGGCCCGATGATCGCGGGCGAAGGTGATGTGGTGCCGGTAAGCGCGCTGCCAGCGGATGGCACGTATCCCTCCGGTACGGCGAAATGGGAGAAGCGCAACATCGCGCAGGAGATTCCGGTCTGGGATCCGGATATCTGCATCCAGTGCGGCAAGTGCGTGCTCGTCTGCCCGCATGCCGTCATCCGCTCCAAGGTCTATGATCCCGCGGAGCTGGCGGATGCGCCCGCGAGCTTCGTCTCCGCGGATGCGCGCTTCCGCGAGTTCCCCAACATGAAGTACACGCTGCAGGTTTCGCCAGAGGACTGCACGGGCTGCAGCCTGTGCGTGGACGCTTGCCCGGTGAAAGACAAGCAGCAGGTTGGCCACAAGGCGATCAATATGGCGCCACAGCCGCCACTGCGCGAGCGGGAATCGGTCAACTGGGAGTTCTTCAGCACGATTCCTGAGACGCAGCCGGATGGGCTGAACATGCGGGCAATCAAGAATATCGGGCTGATGGAGCCGCTCTTTGAGTTCTCCGGAGCGTGTGAAGGCTGCGGCGAAACGCCCTACATTCGCCTGCTGACCCAGCTATTTGGCGATCACATGCTGGTCGCGAACGCCACCGGCTGTTCCTCGATCTACGGCGGCAACCTGCCAACCACGCCGTGGACTGTGAACGCGGCCGGCCGCGGGCCGGCATGGTCAAACTCGCTCTTCGAGGATAACGCGGAATTCGGCCTGGGCATGCGGCTAGCCGCCGACCAGCAACAGGAACATGCGCGGATGCTCCTCACACAGCTCGAAGCCGCGCTCGGCACCGATCTCGTGCGCGATCTGCTTTCGGCGGATCAGTCCACGCATGAGGGCATCCAGGCGCAGCGGGCGCGGGTGGCGGACCTGAAGCAGCGGCTAGCCGGGCTGGTAGACGCCGGAGATGCGGCGGAAGCGGCGCGCGCGCGTGACCTCTACAGCCTGGCGGATGCACTCGTGCGCAAGAGCGTCTGGATCATCGGCGGCGATGGCTGGGCGTATGACATCGGCTATGGCGGGCTGGACCATGTCCTCGCCTCGGGCGAAAACGTCAATGTGCTGGTGCTCGATACCGAAGTCTACTCGAATACCGGCGGCCAGGCGTCGAAATCCACGCCACGGGCGGCTGTCGCGAAATTCGCCGCGAAAGGCAAAGGCATGCCGAAGAAAGACCTCGGCATGATCGCGATGGCCTACGGCTATATCTATGTCGCGCGCATCGCGATGGGCGCGAGCGACCAGCAGACGGTGAACACGATACTGGATGCTGAATCGTATGACGGACCGTCTCTGATCATCGCGTATAGCCACTGCATCGCGCATGGCATCGAGATGAGCCAGGGACTCCAGCAACAGCGGCTCGCGGTGCAATCCGGCTACTGGCCGCTCTATCACTACGATCCGCGCCTGATTGACGAGGGCAAGAGTCCCCTGGTGCTCGACTCCAAAGATCCGACCGTGCCGCTGGCGAAGTTCGCCTACAACGAAACGCGCTATCGCATGCTCGCGCAGAGCGATGAGCAGCGCGCGGAGGAACTGCTGAGGCAGGCGGAGAAAGACGACCGGGCGCGATGGGAGCATTACAAGGAGCTGGCAACGGCGCTTGCTCCGGAAAGTGCCGGCGGCACGAATGGCAGTAAATAGCGCGTGCTGAGCGCGCCGTCCAGCATGCCTGCGCAACGGCGGGCAGGAGAGCAGAACGATGAGCTACATGGAGACTTCCGATACGTCCGATACATCGGTGGAGACACGCGAGGAGCACCCGGATATCAGCACGACGTACCTGGGCATTGGCCTGCGCAGTCCGCTCGTTGCGTCTGCCTCTCCGCTCTGGCGAAATCTGGATAACGTGCGCAAGGCGGAAGAAATGGGCGCTGGCGCGATCGTGCTGTACTCACTGTTTGAGGAGCAGATCACGCACGAGAGTCACGAGCTTGACAGGTATCTCAGCCAGGGCACGCATACCTATGCCGAAGCGCTCAGTTACTTCCCTGACATGGAAGATTACCGCCTGGCCCCCGAACGGTATCTGGACCACCTGCGTCGGGTCAAGGAGGCCGTTGATATTCCGGTGATCGGCAGCCTGAATGGCATTTCATCCGGCGGCTGGACTCGCTATGCCCAGCTCATGGAGGAAGCCGGAGCCGACGCCATCGAGCTGAATATCTACTATCTGCCCACTGATATGCGCGTGAGCGGAGGAGAGCTGGAGAACGCCTACATTCAGCTTGTGCGTGACGTGCGCGCGAGCGTGACGATACCGCTCGCCGTCAAGCTCAGCCCTTTCTTTACGTCGATCCCGCATGTCGTCAGGAGCCTGACGGATGCGGGCGCGAACGGGCTGGTGCTGTTCAACCGGTTCTACCAGCCGGATCTCGATATTGACGAGCTGGAAGTGGTGCCGCGCGTCGAGCTGAGCACCTCGCTGGACCTGCTGCTGCCGTTGCGCTGGATCGCCATCCTCTACGGGCGTGTCCAGGTGGATTTCGCGCTCACCAGCGGCGTGCATACCGCGCAGGACGTTCTGAAAGGCATCATGGCGGGCGCCAGTATCTGCATGATGACGTCTGAGCTGCTGGCGCATGGCGTAGGCCGCATACGCGACATAACAGACAACATCCTCGCCTGGATGACTGAACACGAGTATGAATCCATCTCGCAGATGCGCGGCAGCATGAGCCAGCTTGCTGTCGCGGAGCCAGCGGCTTTCGAGCGCGCGAACTACATCCGTGCGCTGCAATCCTATCGCACGTCGTCATTCGAACACTAAGGGCCAACCCACGAAGGGAGCGGGACAATGCTGTCATACGAGCGAACGCGCGCACTGGTCATCAGCGATGACAGACGGACTCGCGACATGGCGCGCGCCACTTTGGAAGAGCACGGCTACACGGTGCGCATCATCGCGAGCCAGAGTGAAAGCCTGGCAGCCATCAAGGAAGGGCCGGATGTCGTCCTGTTCCAGGTGGATCTACCGTTCACTACGCTTTCCACTCCCGACGAGGTGTTCATCCTGCGTGAGTTGCTGAACGACGATGGACTCGCCGCGCACCATGCGTTCATCCTCTTGTCGCGCACGCCTGATGAAACCAGCGAAGTGCTGGGCCGCATTCTGGAGCGGCTGGCAGTGCCGCTGCTGCGGGTTCCATGTACAAGCACCGAGCTGGTGGATGTGGTAGCGGGCGCGCTGGCACAGCACGCCACAGCGCTGACCAGCGTGGCGAGCGGCGCGGCTTTCGATCACCATGCCCCGTAGCCGGGATCGGCGCACGGCGCTTGGATGCGCACCACAACCGTGAGCCGCGTGCCCGCGCGAGCGGGCCTCACCGCACGTTTGAGATGACCCGGCTACGGACGGGATCGGCGGGGGATGGCAGGCGATGCGCCTGATCCGTCGCCACCTTGAGCACATCCAGCAGCGTCAGCGCGTTGCGGCCGGCATCGAAGCGATCTTCAACGGTGGCGCGGCCACGGTCGCCCATGGAGGCGCGCAGCGCGGGAGAATCCAGCAGTTGTCGGATCGCCAGGTAGAGCTGTTCGACGTTGCCCGGATCGACCAGGATGCCTTGCTCGCCATCCTGAACCATCTCAGGAATGGCGCCGACCCGCGTGCTGATGACGGGCAGCGCGGCTGCCATGCCCTCCGGCACGGCCAGCGGCGCGCAATCGGCCAGCGTGGGGAAGACGAAAATATCCGCTTCGGCATAGAGCTGTAGCAGGGTATCGCTATTCGGCGTGACGTTGTGATACACGTGCAGGTTGCGGCCAGGCGCGACGGGTGACTGCGTGACGATGGAAAGCTCGCACTCGTGCTGCAAATACCGGTTGAACGCTTCCAGCAGCACGTTGCCGCCTTTGCGCTCAAAATCGCCGCCGACGAAGAGCAGCCGTGGCAAGCGGTCCATCGAGGCGCGCACTCGCTCAGCGCCATTGTGGCGCGGCCACTGGGCAAGATCGACCCCCGGCGCGATGACATGCACCTTCTCCGGCGCGACGCCATAATCGCTGACGAGCGAATCTTTTGCCCACTGGCACCACGTCACAAGCTGAGAGGCATGCTCGAAGGCGCGGCGGTTCGCCTGGAATTTGTACTTTTCCAGCCGCCCGCCAGTCTTATGGCCGTAGAGAATGCCGACCGAATCATAGTTGATGGGTGTCGCGTCCAGGGAGATCACCGTGGGCAGCTGGGGATGATATGGCGCGAGCAGCGAGGTTACCTGCGTATGGTAAAAGACCGCCTGCAGATGGGTCTTGCTTTGGGCGCGCCGGACTTCGTTCCACGCCTGCAAACTGGCTCTCGCGGACCAGTTGCCGCGCACGCCGGGGATATGGCGCATCAGACCCGCTGGCTCGAACTCGATCGGCATCCAGACCGGTTCCACCGTCGCGTCATTGCGCACATAGCGCAGCAGATTCCGGTAGTGCGTCCGGTGCCCGAGGTTCTGCTCCATCACAAAACCAAAGCGATAGGAAAGCAGGCGGCTCTGTGCCATGCGCGTCATCCTTCTCCGAACACGTGATGGCCTCCTCATCACGGAGAGGCATCGGAAGAAGCGTATCATGTCCCCAGACACGCATAACGGGAGATTGCGTTGCGATACGATTGAGATGCGCCGCGACACGTTGAGACACCCTCCTGGTCAGCACGAAGCAGCGCGCCGCGGTATCATCCGCTGGCGGGGCGGAAAGACGTGACTGGATCGAGAGCGCGCCGTGCCTGGCGTGGGACGCCCCTGTGATGGCCGCATGCCATCCCTGTACCGGTATCAGCGGCAATCAGACGAAAAGGCTAGTGGTCTCGATGCGAACGCCGCCGAGCACTGTATTGGCATTTCTCGCGTCAGCCGTGTTCTGGGTCGCGCTGGTAGGGACGGTTGCGCTCGCGGGCCAGCGGTGGCCGTGGCTGCGGGCGTTTCGCGCGCGCATGCTGGCGCAGTGGCGGCCCGCGCTGGTCATCGGGGGCATCTATAGCGTGGGCGTCATTGCTGGCCGGGGAATTTCGCCGGGCGCGCTCGGCGGAGCTGTCATCGGCGGCGTGGCGGTCATTTGCCAGGCGATGGCCGGGCTGGCGCTGGCGCGCTCCATACCCAAGTTCGATCCGCTGCCAGCCTCCACCGCTCTCGCGCGCCGCAGCCGGATCGCGCGGACGCTGGCCATCTCGCTCGCACTGGCGCTGCTGGCCGTTCCGGTGAGCCTCGTGCTGGGCAGCATCGGCTCCATGCTGGGGCAGCAACTCTTTGGCGAGCGCGTCATGCACCAATCCCTGACCGCGCAATTGCCCGCCAATCCAGCGGCGCTCTTTCTGTACTTTCTCGCGGGCGCAGGCATCGCGGAAGAGACGCTCTACCGGCTGGTTATCCTCTCGCTCGTCTGGCGGGTGACCGGCCTGAAGTGGGTCGCCGTCATCACGGCGGCGCTCGCCTTCGCGGCCTACCACCTGACGCCACTGGATAGCTTCTATCTCACGTTCTGGCAGTACCCCGTCAGCCAGTTCCTCTCAACTGCGCTGATTGGCCTCGCCTGGGGCTGGCTCTACGTGAAGCGCGGCTTTGAGGCTGCCGTCCTGGGGCATACCCTCTCGGACTGGCTCCCGATCATGGTATTCCTGCGCTGATTGAGCGCCCGCTGCCGCGCCACTCATCCGCGCAGCCAGGCATCGCGCTCGCCTTTCGCCCGCGTGAACGTCGCGCGAAGCGTCTCGCCGTCGCCATCCCTGATGGCCGCCCGCGCGGCTTGCAGGTGCGCGATGTAGCGTCCGAGGGCGTCATCTAGCGCGCGGGCATTGGTCAGGCAGATGTCGCGCGCCATCTGTGGATCGCCCGACGCCAGCCGTGTCGTATCGCGAAACCCGCCCGCGGCCAGCAACCTCGCCACTGGCCACGCCGGATCGTCCGCCGCCGTCAGGGCAAGCAGCGCGGAGGCGACGAGCGGCAGGTGGCTGATCGCCGCCACAGCCTCATCGTGCCGCCGCGGCTCCAGCTCGACCGGCTTGGCTTCGAGCGCGCGGGCGAGCGCCGCCACGCGAGCGAGCGCATCCGGCGCGGTGCGGTCCGTTGGAGTGAGCGCCCAGACGCATCCGGTCAGCAGGTCCGGTTGGGCGGATTCAATGCCCGCATGTTCTCGCCCGGCCATCGGATGCCCGCCCACGAAACGCGCTGGCTCCGGCAAAAGCTCCTCCGCCCATCTGACAACGGCTGCTTTCGTGCTGCCGGTATCCGTCACCAGCGCATCCGGTCTGAGCGCGGGGCCGATCTCCGCCAGCAGCTCGCGCATCGCCAGCACTGGAACGGCCAGTATGACCATCTCCGCGCCAGCCACCGCCTCCGGCGCCGTTCTACACGCCTGGTCAATCGCGCCGCGCTCGCGTGCGCGCCGGGAAGAATCCGGCGCCAGATCGTATCCAGCGACTTCCCGCGCCGCCCCGCGCTCACGCAGTGCCAGACCGAGTGATCCGCCGAGCAGGCCCAGCCCCAGAATCGCCACACGCCCGGCTCTCAAGCCATCCATATCGCCCCGCCGTTCCGATTCCGCTCCCGCATCTCACGCACGGCCATTGCCGCTGTTCGCCAGCGCGCCATCCCGCTTCTGGGCGAAATCCGGACGCAGCCGGATGGCTTCACGCAGGTAGATGTGCTGAAGCTCGGTATGCGACTTCGTGGTGTTCACATGCAGCAACACGCGAATGCAGCGCGCCACCGCGTCTGGTACGGGAATCTCACGGGCGCAGAGTAGCGCGGAATCCACCCATCCCATCTGCCGGGCGGCCAGCGCGGGATGCACGGCATCCAGATCGTCCGTCACCGTGAAGAAGATGCTCGTAACGTCCTCCTCGTCGATCTCGTTGAAGCGGACCATTTCTTCGAGCAGCTCGCGTGTGCTCGCCAGAATGGCTTCCGCCGTATTCGCGGCGGCTGTCGTCGCGCCGCGGATGCCCCGGCAGCGGATTGTTGTCATCGGTGTTCTCCTCACATCTGGCGTCCAGCGCAGTCGCACGCGCCGCTCAAAAAAGAAAGGGCAGAGGCGTATGTGCCTCTGCCCTCCGGCTGACCGCGGGTGCCGCGCTGTTCTGAATGGCTTACACGCGCCATCGCTCAGCCCACCCATGCCGAAGGGCGGGCCGATAATACGAATATCCATACGGACGCGCGCAAGCGAGTGTATTCATGCGCTGAGTGTATACGCCGTCGCGCCGCCCGTCAATACGCCAGACGAGATGGCCTCCGGCCACCGATTCTCCGCCCCGCGCCCGCTTCATCGCGGCATGTGGCGGATGCCTCGCGAGCGCGCCCGAGGCGATGCCTCAGCCATTGCACTCTCGCTCGGACTCGGCTATTCTGACTGCATAAGGCAAGCGGACGCATCGACCCCGGCCCGCGCAGGGAGGTATGGCATGGCTGGTGGCTCCCCCAACGTCTCCCCCGTGGCGACAGCCGGGCGATCCCGCCACGGGACGTGCGATGATCGAGGAGGCGCTCGCGATCAGCACCGATCTGGGCGATGTTCAGGGCATCGGTGATTGTCACCAGTTCCTCGCGTGGATCGACGGGCGCGAAGGGAACCGGAGCGGCGCGATTACCCACTACCGCGAGGCGCTGGCGCGGTTCGAGCGGGTCGGCTCGCCCGATGCTGAGGATGTGCGTCGCGATCTGCGCGCGCTAGGCGAGCAGACGTAGGAGCTACTGCCCCTTCAGGGCGTCGCGCGCCAGCCAGAGGCCGATCACCGTCTTGCCATCCACGATCTCCCCCCGCCAGCACATTGCCATCGCCGCCGCCAGCGGCACCCAGCGCAGCGCGCTGATCTCGTGCGGGTCGGGCGCGGGCGAGCCGGGCGCGGCGCGCAATCCGGTCGCCAGATAGATCGAGATCGCCTCATCCATGAAGCCGGGGGAAGGATAGTGGCGATGGAGAAAACGCAGCTCGCTCGCGATAAAGCCGGTCTCCTCGGTCAGCTCGCGGGCGGCGGTTCGCTCGGCATCGTTCTCATCATCGCCGCCGGTCAGCCCTGCGGGAATCTCCCACGTCACGGCCCTGATGGCGGGCCGCTCCTGCTGGACGAGCGCCACCAGCGGCTCATCACCGGCATCGTTCCGGACCGCGACGATGGCCGCCGCATCGGGATGCTCCACCAGTTCGAAGCGCGCCGTGGAGCCATCCGGCAGCGTCACCGGCGTGAGCCGAACGGTGATGAGATGTCCCTTGAATGCTACTCGCGCCCGTGGTCTGGCCGGCATAGCTCGTGTTCCTCTCCAGTGGTGTCACGCCCCTGCTGTCTCGTGGTCAGCAAGCATAGCATGTGTTCAGGCGAAAGAAAATCGCGCCAGGTGATTGCCAGACGCGCTATTCTCGTATACGGTTGATCGTACCGCCGCGTTGGTCAGCGGCGGGCGTTACGCGGATGAGCGATCCGGCGCGCTCGCTGATGGATGGCGGCGCGGCGGGAAGCATCCGTTCATGCAGGAAGGCGAAACGATATCTTCATGCCCGAGCACTTCAAAGCGAGCGGAAGTACCGGCGTTCCGGGTGAATCTCCCATCGACGCGGCGACCCTCGCGCCATCTGAGCGGAAGCCAGCGGGCCACGCGCCGTGGGCTTGGGCGCGCGAATGGGAGTTCTGGCTCGCGCTGGCGCTGGGCGCGTTCCTCCGGCTCTGGCAGATCGGCACGACCCAGTTTCTCGACGACCAGACGCGCATGATGGCGCTGGCCCGCGCGGCAGTGCTGCATGGAGCGATTCCGCTGACCAGCATTCCCTCTTCCATCGGGTCGTATAACCCGCCGCTGAGCATCTACCTGCTGCTGCCGTTCGCGGCGTTGACGGCCAGCCCGCTGCCCGCCGTCCTCTCCGTCGCGGTGTGGAACGTGCTGGGCGTCGCGCTGACGTACATCTTCACCGAGCGCTATTTCGGCAGGACCGTTGCCGCCGTGGGCGCGCTGCTCTTCGCCGCGGGCGGCGCGGCAGTGAACTACAGCCGCTTTCTCTGGCCGCCCAATTACATCCCGACGCTGCTCCTGCTCTGGGCGCTCACGCTCTTCGCGGGCTGCGTGCGGGGCGAGCGCCGCTGGTTCGCGGGGAATGTCGTGCTGCTGGCGATGGCCATCCTGCTGCACCCGACGGCCGCGCTGCTCGCGCCGGTCACGCTTGTGGCCCTGCTGCTCGCGCCGTGCGCGCCGAAGGTGCGGGCATATGTGATCGCCGCGCTTGGGATTCTCATCCTGCTGCTGCCATCCGTGATCTTTCAGGTCATCACGCGCGGCTACGATCTGCGCAAGCTGGCGCACTATGCCCTGCAACACAGCCACTTCGATCCGCAGGTGGGGCTGATGCTCTATGGCGCGCTCGATGGCCCCCACATGAGTGATCTGGGGTCCACGCCGGCTGGCCTCTTCGTCAACGCGTGGGGGCCGTGGGTGACGGGAGCCACCTTCGCGCTGGTGGTGCTCGGCTGGGTCGTGCTGACGGCGCTGGTGCTGAGGCCCGTGCCACCGCTCTGGCGCGCGCAGTCTGCCGGCGTGGGACTGTCGAAACGCCTCCGCGATGCGGGAGTCGCGCTCTGGCGGGGGCTGCGCGCCGATGCGATGTGGCGCGCTCACCTGCTGCTCTGGCTCTGGATGACGGTGCCGCTGGCCTATATGCTGCGCCACTCGACCCGGCTCTACGTGCATTATCTGCTGGTCGTCTTCCCCGTCATCTTCATCGTCGCGGGCTTCGCCGTCAAAGCCGCGCTGGACCGCGTCAGCCGCGCCTCGCTGCCTGCGGCGGGAAAGCGCGCGCTGGGCGTGGCGCTCGCGGCGCTCGTGGCGATGCTCACGCTTGGCTCCGGCCTGCACTTCGCGCTCTACATCCAGTCGCTGGCGGATGGCCAGTTCACGGCCTACACGTTCTATGGCTACCCGCTAGATGAGGTGCAGCAGCTCAGCGGCGAGCTTGCGGCGCTCCAGCGCCGGACGCATACGACGGGCGCCATGATCGTAATACCCGATCAGGACCGCTATCGCCTGCCGGAGCAGTACCTGCTCTCTGGCGGCCAGACCGGTGCAATCACGACGCAGCGGGGCTGCCTCGCGCTGCCCGCGAGCGGGAGCGCGCCCGCCCTGGCGCTTGCCCTGACGCCGGACCCGACGGCACACACACTGCTGGCATCGCTGCCGGGGGCGCGGCCAGTCTCGCGGATCACGCTTGCGGGCGGCGCGCCCGTCACCGTTTATGAGGTGCCGCCGGTCGGGGCGCTGCCCGGAGATGTGCCAGGGCATGCGGTGGCATTCACCGCGGCGAATGGAAACGGCCTGCGGCTGGAAGCGGCCGCACTGGACGCGCAGGGCATGTTGCGCCTGTGGTGGGGCGTCATCGGCGGCGCGCCGGCCAGCCCCGGCAGCCCGTATTACCGTGTCATGCTGAGCAGCGCGAGTCATGCCGCCGCGCCCATCTGGCTGGATTGCACGCCCTCCTCGATCGCGGCGGGACAGACGCTGGTGACGTGGCAGCAGGTGCCCGCCAGCATGCGGCATGATCTGGTCGTGAGCGTTCTGGCGGGGAGCGTCTCGCCCGATCTCGTTTCCGCGGGTCCGCTCACGCTGCTGACGGATCGCCCGGCAGGAGCGCCGCTCACGCCGATGCGTCTGGCATCCGGTGGGCGCGATGTCGCGCTGCCACCGCTGGCTCACCCCTAATACGGATGGGCAGGCAGCAGAGCGGCGCGGTACGCTATGCTATGGTAGAGCGGATAACCGGTTGCCATCTTCGACGGGACTCCCGTCATCAGATTGTTTCGAGTGGAGGGTTTCTCCTTGGCCGTACGTATCGCTTCAATGGGACTGCGCGTTCTCTTTCTCGTGAATCTGGTCCTCGGCATTCTCTTCTGGACGGGGAATGCCGACAGCCTGACGCTGCTGCACATGTTCATCGGCATTCTCTTCGTCGCGTGTCTCTGGGCGCTCGGCGTCTTTCAGGCGATGCGCGGCGGCAGCCTCGGCCTGACCCTCGGCACGTTCATTCTCGGCCTGATCATCGCGCTCTTCGGCCTCTTCCAGAAGACTATCCTTCCGGGGTCTGGCCATGTCGTCATACAGGTGGTCCATTTGCTGCTGGCAGTGCTAGGCATTGGTCTGGGCGAGATGTGCGCCGCCCGATACAACAAGCTTTCCCGCCAGGCGAAGGCGATTTAGCGCCGGCATGGCCCCTGCGTCAAGCGTGAGGAGGTGCGACAATGCCCGATAGCGCGCCGCCTCCCTATGCGCGGCTGCTCGGCATCTGCGCGGGCATGCTCGCGCTGCTGAATGTGCTCGTCTCGGCGTCCTCCGCCGCGTTCAATCACAGCGCGGCCATCCGCGTGCAACGCTCGTTTATCGATGATGCGCTCGGTGGCGGCGCGATTGTCACGCCGCCGCTCGTCGCCCTGGCGCCTGTCTGGGTCGTGACGTATCTGTCGATGTTTCTCGTCTTTTTCATCGCGCTGGGATTCGCTGCCTACGCCGGATACATCGCCGCGAGCGCGGATGGCACCGAGCGCCGGGGAGCCGCGGCGGGCCGCGTGGTGCTCTTCCTGGCGACGCTCGTCTGGTCCGTCGCGCTGCTTTTTGCGAGCGTCGCGCTCCAGCTCGACGGCACGTTCTCGTGGCTGGTGGCGCTGCTCGCGGGTCTGGCCGTGAGAACGCCCTCCCGCACGCAGCTTTTCACCCAGCACCCCACGCTGGTCTATATCGTCGTTCAGGTGGTCATGATGCTCGTCCACATCCTCTTCTTTGGCATCCTGGGCGCATGGCTGGGCGGCGCGGCGGGCCACGCGGGCGCGCGCCGCGCTATGCGCGATCACTTCACGCGGGCGAATCCATCCGGCCATGCGACTCAACTTTCGCCACAGTAGCAGCGTATTGTGATGCAGGATGGTCGTGAGATTCTGGTCAGCCGTGCCTTATCGTGATCCGCGCTTACTTTTGACCATACACCATGTAACGACGATTCTTGAGCGCCGAGGGCTTGCCTGAGGGCGAGGTCGGGTGTACCCTCACGTCATCCAGATGAAGAGCGGCGTGGGCAGGTGTTTCCTCGCCGCGAGGAAAGAGGACTCATCCATGAATAACGGGAACCCGGCGGTCCAGCAAGGGCTGATCTTCGGGGGAATCGCGGCAGTGCTGGATATTATCTCGTCACTTCTGCGCTTCACCTCGGGAACGTTCGCCACCTCGGCCTCCACTGGTGTCGCAGGGGCGCTTGGCGGGGTAGGCTGCATCTTCTTCCTGATCAGCCTGGCCCTCTTCGTGTTCGCGGGCATACGGGCTTCCGCGCAGACGGGAAGAACGGGCTCAGGCGCTATAGCTGGCTTGATCGCTGGCCTGATCGGCGGCATCGTCGCGGCCGTGCTGGGCATCATATCGGTCTTTCTCATCAAGCGCTCAACCCTGGAGAGCATAGCCGCCCAGGCCAGCGCTAATGGAGGGACGACGGTTCCCGCCAGTCAGATGCGCACGATCATCATCATCGCGGCCATCGTCGCGTACGTTATCGTAATCATCTTTGAGCTGGGGCTGGGCGCTGGCCTCGGCGCGATTGGCGGGCTGATCGGCAAGGGGCGGTACAACGGACCTTCCGCGCCCTACGACGAGCAGATGTATCAGGGCATGCCACAGCCCTACCAGCCGTATCCACCGCAGAGTGGCACGCCATACCCGCCGCAGTATCCGCCACAATATCCGCCGCAGCCCCAGTATCCGCCACAATACCCACCGCAGTATCCGCCCGCTCCGCCGTATGGCGAAGGGCAGCAGGGGCAACAGGCGCCGCAGTATCCGCCACAATATCCACCGCAGTATCCACCGCAGCCGCCGCAATATCCGCAGCAGTAGCGCTGGCGCTCTGCCTGAGATACGCGCCACAAGAAAGCCCTCCCCACCGGAAAAGCGGGGAGGGCCGGCAGACGCGAAAGCATGCCACGAACGGGGAACGATCAGTCCAGATAGTCTTTGAGGCGGCGGCTCTTGCTCGGGTGGCGCAGCTTGCGCAAAGCCTTCGCCTCGATCTGGCGAATACGCTCGCGGGTCACCTTGAACTCTTTTCCGACTTCTTCAAGGGTGCGGCTGCGGCCATCATCCAGGCCGAAGCGCAGCCGGAGCACTTCCTGCTCGCGCTGGGTCAGTCCGCAGAGGGCATCCTGCACCTGCTCCTTGAGCAACTGGTGCGTGGCGGCGTCGGCAGGGGCGAGCGCGCCGTGGTCCTCAATGAAATCGCCGAGGTGGCTGTCATCTTCCTCACCTATCGGCGTCTCCAGGCTGACGGGTTCCTGGCTGATCTTGATGATCTCGCGCACTTTTTCCGTTGTGATCTGCATCTCGAGCGCGATCTCCTCGAAGGTTGGCTCGCGGCCAAGCTCCTGCAAAAGGCGGCGGCTCGTGCGGATCAGGCGGTTGATGGTTTCGACCATATGCACGGGAATGCGGATCGTGCGCGCCTGATCGGCAATGGCGCGGGTGATGGCCTGGCGAATCCACCACGTGGCATACGTCGAGAACTTATAGCCCTTGGTATAATCGAACTTCTCGACGGCGCGAATGAGGCCGATGTTGCCTTCCTGAATAAGGTCCAGCAGGCTCATGCCCCGGCCAATGTATTTCTTGGCGACGCTGACCACAAGGCGCAGGTTCGCTTCCGTCAGGCGACGCTGCGCCTCTTCGCCGTCACCGATGATGCGCATGCTGCGCTGCGAGACGTGCTTGGCCAGCTCCAGCTTGCCGCGCTCCATCCGGCGTGCCAGCGCCACCTCTTCAGCCGCGGAAAGCAGCGGAACGCGGCCAATCTCGCGCAGATACATGCGCACGGGATCATCCAGGCTGGTATCGAGCTCGGCAGTTAGCGCGGAGAAGCCCTCGCGCAAATCATCCCACTTGTGCGAGCCGGTCGTAGATGTCTCTTCTTCCGGCTCAGCGGTACTCCACGTGTCTTTCGATGGATCAAGCGGATCTAGCGCCATTGGCTCTTCCTGTACTTTCAACTCGTCACCGATCTCGCCGTCATCTCCGCCCATACTGGCGAGAAAGTCTGGCTCGATGGCAGGCGTATCGAGCAGGTCCGGCAGAAGAAAATCCGCCTCCGACTCGTCCTCGCCATACGGTTCTTCAGTCACCCCAGATTGCTGCCTGCGCTCTGCTGTGGCAATGCCCAACGCGTTGCCCGCCAGCATCGGCCGGAAGGGCGCATTGCGGCTATTCGCCGCCACATCCGGTTTGCTCTCAGGCTCCGTTTTGTCCATGACACTAGACAAACCGGCGTAGAGCGCGTCTGGCTCTCGAACGCGCTGTTGCCGGGCACTTCGCTCGCGTCTGCCCATCTCGCGAATTCCTCCTGGAACGTCGCACCAGTGAGGAGATTTCCCCCCTGCCTGAAAAGAGTGCCCCATCATGAGGTCTTCCCAGTCGCTGTCGCGTCCGTCCGTCCGTGGCACATGGGATAGCGGCCTGCGCCGCTGCTTCTCGTTCGTTCCAGAGCGCTCGTAAGAGCTGGCGACTGCCTGGCGAATTATCCGTGGAGCCGTGATGCGGCGTCTATCGCACGCCGCTGGGATAATAAGTGCAATTTGCGCGTGAGCAGCGTGCGGCGAGTGTCAAACTCTCCTGCCTGCTCGGCTTCTCGCTCCAGATAATCCAGCTCGGCCATTTCCTCTTTCAAGCGCGTCAGCTTCAATCGGTATGCTGCGATACTTGCGTCTTTGAAAAGTGCTTGCCCTTCCAGCCGGCGACCACGAGTGATGCGTTCGCGTGCGCGTTCAGCCGTTTGTCGTAGCTCATCGGGCAAGGTGGTGAGAAATACCTCCGCATCCAGCCCAGGATCTGCGCGGACTGCCTCGCCAAAAGCGCGAAAAAGGGCGCGCGCCTCGGTGAGGGTAAAGTCGCTTTCTGATAATATGCCATGAATCTCAGCCCAGACGGGCGGAGTATCCAGCAACAGACCCAGGCAGTATTCTTCTAGCGCCTGCCCCGCGAGCAGCCGGGATGCCAGACCTGCGGCTGGGTATTTCGCGGATGTGGACGCACTATACGACGTGGCAGGACTTTCTTGCTTACTTTCGTGTGACTTTTGTCCCAGAGCCTCGACAGATTCGTCGGCCTCTGTCTCGTCGCTCCTTTCCCTTTGCTCGTCACGCCGGGATTGCGCGCGGTTCTCACGCGCGAGTTTCTGGCGCGCATCAGCGAGATCGCGCCGGACCACAACCTCATCCACACGGATGCGCGTCGCCAGCCGCTTTACATAGGATTCCGAGAGTGTGCGGTCGCGCACTTCCGCGATCATCGGCAGAATGCGCCGGGTGGCTTCGAGCTTGCCATGCGCTGTGGAAACGTCCAGGTCGGCGGTCTGCGCCTCGATCAGATAATCAATGAGCGGCTGCGCCTGCTCAACCGCCCGGCTCCAGCCTTCGCGGTCGCGCCGGACGAATTCATCAGGGTCCTCATGCGGCGGCAGACGCACAACGGTCATCTCGGCATCCACCTGCTCCTCGAAGCGCACGATGCCCTTGGGTTCGCCGCGCCGGTCGCGAGCCGGGCCGTTCAACGCGACGGGGACGGGAACCACCATCCGGTCAAATGCCTGCTGGGCGACGGTGATGCCGCGCAGTGTGGCGGATTCACCGGCGGCGTCGGGATCAAGCGCGAGCGCCACACGGCGAGTCAACTTCTTGATCTGGCGGATGTGCTTCTCGGTGATGGCGCTGCCGATGCAGGCGACGACATTGCGGTAGCCATATTGATGCGGCACGACGACATCCACATATCCCTCGACGATCACCACGCGGTCGCTCCGGCGAATGGTCTCACGCGCAAGATCAAGCCCGTACAGGGTCGAACTCTTATCGAAAAGAATCGTCTGCGGCGTATTCAGGTACTTCGGCTGGCCGCCACCCAGTTCGCGGCCGCCGAACGCGATGGTCTGCCCGCGGATGTCGCGGATGGGAAAGATCAGCCGATTGCGGAAATAATCGTAGAGGCCGCCACCGCGCTGCGCCTCGCGCTCACGCGAAAGCCCGGCGAGAATCAGCTCCTGCGCGCTGAATCCCTGGCCCAGCAGATACTGGCTCAGACGGTCACCATCGGGCGCGTATCCCAGCCGCCAGAGGGCGATGGATTCACCGTTGATGCCGCGCGACTCGAGATAGCTGCGCGCGTACTGCGCTTCCGTGGCGCGCAGGAGCTGGTGGTGAAACCAGATGGCGGCCGCCTCATTGAGCGCGCGCAACCGCTGCCGCGCGCCACTTTCCGCCGCCGCTTCGACTCGCTCGCCGGGATCGCCACGCTCGAGCGCGACGCCCGCCTTTTCGGCAAGCTGCTGGAGCACCTCGCGGAACTCGACGCCCTGCTGCTTCTCGATGAACGTGAAGATGTCGCCGCCCTCGTTGCAGCCGAAGCAGCGCCACGTGCCTGTTTCAGGGAAGACATAGAAGGAAGGAGTGCGCTCACCGTGAAAGGGACAGAGCCCCTTGAAGGCTTTGCCCGATTTCTTGAGCTGAACAACGGCGCCGATCTCGTCGACGATATTCAGCTTCTGCTTGATTTGCTCGATGACACTGGTCGGTTCGGCCACGGCTTTCGCGCTCCCCACGTCAGTCAGACTGTCATGGTGTGTTCAAGGAAGTGCGCGGGCGATGCTCGCGTCCATGTTCCCCGCTCAGGTCTCGCGATGCGCGCGGCGGGTGCGGGAGCCACCAGCCGGTCTGGCTGACATGCCGCGCTGCCACGGTGCTGCCAGGCGGCGCGCGATGACGAGTATCGCGGAGAGGACTGCCATGCCGAGCGCGACACCGGAGCCGAGCCAGAGGAGCCGCTGCCGCCACGAGACGATGGAGACCTCGTCTGCCGCCGTGAGTGGTGGGAGGGTCACGATCCTCCCGCGCGGAGTCCGTACGGTAAATGAAAGCCTGCGCCTGGCCGAGCGCGCCGCGCTCCGTAAGGCATCGCGCGCTTCCGCCGTTTCTTCGCGCGCGCGAAGTCCATCGCTGAGCCGCTGGCAGAGCGTGCGCGCGACGTCCTGAGCGGTGGCAAGCGCGTCGTCGCCAGAGAAGCCCGCGACGCTGAGGTCGCACACATACGCGCCAATCGTTCGTGCCTCATCTTCGACGAGATCAATCGTGAGCTGTCCGCTCAGCGGGCCAGATGGCGCATGGCCGCGCAGTTCCAGCCGGAGATGCGCGGGCTGGCGGGCGGCAACGGGCATCGCCGTGACGCTACACGTATCCGTTCCAGCCGGCAGGCGAACGCGGGCTTCGAACGTTATCACGCCTTCAGCGGTGGGCGGGCCAAGCTGAATAATCTGCTCAGCACCGGGGATGGCCTGCGCCAGCAGTTCAGGGTCGGCAAGCGCGGCAAAGACGCGATTCACATCCGCGGGGAAGGTGTAGACCCCCTCAATGCGCATGCGCTCGCCCGCCTGCCGCCCGGCTAGTGAACTCGCGGACCCCAGCTCTGGCCCGTCAACTCCCATACGATGCCGCTTTCTGGGTAAAGCTCGTCTCTGGTCGACTGTCTTACAGGTGCAACGATTCTAGACTATGCTACAACGCGGCCTGATGTCCAGTGCGGGCGGCGGCTCTCCAGAGATCGCAATGAATCGGAAGACATGGCAGGGGGATATCATCCTTGGTCGCTGCACGTAACACAACAGGTTCCAGTGGCGAGAAATCAGCGATTCTTGTCGCCCTGACGCGGCCTCACAGGGCGATCACGCGCCTTGATAGCGCTAATACAGATGTGACGCGATTGTGACGCACGGTCGCATAAAGAAATATAAATGACCAGATATATTGCGGCTTGGGGTTCTATCATGCTAAAATTGACGGCAGTGGCGTATGCATCCTGATTGCGCCCGGTCGAACACGTTGTCATCCACCAGGGCAACTCTGTAGAAAAACGAGGACGGTGCTGTGAGCGGTCTTTCAGCCTACCGCCAATATTTCCAGGTCGTGCAGATCATCATTGCGATTGCGCTCGTTATCGTCATCCTGTTGCAAGCGCGCGGCGCAGGGCTGGGGAGCGTATTTGGCGGCACGGGCACCGTCTTCAAGACGCGCCGCGGCATCGACAAGTTGATGTTCCGGATGACGATCGCGTTTACGCTTCTGTTCGTCGCCCTCTCGATTGTAACCGCCGCGATTCCCGCGCCGGCCTAACCCGCGGATAGCGGTCGTTCAACTGGTCTGGTGGCGACACACAAGCGCGTCTGACGCACGCAGGACATACGCGACACACACGATGAGGTGGGTGTTCAGCAAGCCGAGCAACGAGGCCCGACTTCTCCTGAAGTCGGGCTTTTTGCGTTCGTTTCCTTGCCGTGGCTGACATGGCCATTCCGTCTAGAGGCGTGGCGTGGCATTTCCTGTGCGCGTCTGGCAGAGAGATCAGCGGCGAAAGTAGTGGGCGTTGATCTGGATGAATGGCGTCCACTCCGGCGGAACGGCGCTCTCCTCGTAGATCGCATCCACCGGGCACGCGGGTTCACAGGCGCCGCAATCGATGCACTCATCGGGGTCGATGAAGTACTGTTCATCTTCTTCTCGCGCCTGGATGCAGTCTACTGGGCAGACGTCCACGCACGATGCATCCTTGACGCCGATGCAGGGCTGGCAGATCACGTAGGTCATGGGTCGTATCCTCGATTCCGCGACTGGCGTGGAGTGAATCCGCGAATCGGCGGCGCGTGGCTGTTGCATGCGCCAGGCTGGTAGAGCGAGTGCTGGCGCATGCTCTGGCCGAAGATGGCCAGGCACGAGTTCGCGCTCAGAAGCATGATAGCGCTGCGGGTGCGGCGCGTCAAAGTGTGAGCGACACACAACGGCAAACGTCCGGGCGCAGCGGCTATGCGCGCGGCAGGATCTGGCGGTAGCCAGAGTTGAGTCCGGGTGTTCCCGACGAATATCGTATCTGAGCGGCACGCTGGCTTGAGGCTGCGACGGGCAGACGCGGAGAGCAGAGGCAGCGGCCACGTGTCGAGTGAGCGCCTAGCGGGCGCTGATCCCATCCGCTGGATGGGAAGGAGACTTGTTTCATGGCCATCAGGCAGGCAACGCTGGCAGGATTGAGCCGCGAGCAGTTGCACGATCTGCACTACAAGATGGTGCTCCTGCGGCGATTTGAAGAAAAGGCAGCCGAGGAGTACACGCTGGGCAAGATCGGCGGATTCCTGCACCTCTACATCGGCCAGGAGGCGAATGGAGTCGGCATCGTTTCCGCGCTCGAGCCGGATGATTACATCCTGGCGGGCTATCGCGAGCATGGCTTCGCGATCCTTAAGGGCATTGATCCCAAGGCCGTCATGGCGGAACTCTTCGGCAAGGCGACTGGCAGCAGCCAGGGCAAGGGCGGCTCGATGCATATGTACAGCGCCGAGCATCACCTCATCGGCGGCCAGGCCATCGTCGGCGCGCAACTCGTCCAGGCGGCGGGCATCGGCTTCGCCGTGCAGTATCTCGGCCAGCAGCGGGTCGTCGTCGCGCTCTTTGGCGATGGCGCGGTGGATGAGGGCGCGTTCCACGAGGCGCTGAACCTGGCCTCCGTCTGGAAGCTGCCGGTCATCTTCATCTGCGAGAACAACCAGTATTCGATGGGCATGGCCGTTCACAAGGCGTGGGCCGTCAAGACGCTGGAGACGCGTGCGGCCGCATACAACATGCCCTATCGCACAGTGGATGGCATGGACCTGCTGGCCGTTCATGAGGCCATCTCAGATGTGCGCAAGCAGGTCGTAGCGGGCAATGGACCCGTGTTGATCGAGGCCAATACATATCGCTTCCGCGGGCACTCGATGGCTGATCCAGCCTACTATCGCACGCGCGAAGAAGAGAAAATGTGGCGCTCCACGCGTGATCCGATCACGCTCTTAGAGGAAAAACTCAAGAGCGCGGGCCTGATGCGTGACGAAGATATCCGCAAGACGAGCGAGCGAGTGGATGCCGAGGTCGAGGAGTGTGTGCGTTTCGCCGAAGAAAGCCCCGATCCCTCGCCGGACGCGCTCTATGAGAACGTCACGATCGAAAACGCGGGCGCGATTGCCTGGCGCAACAAGCCGAGCAGCCCGCGCGACTAGCGGACGCCGGTGAAGTAGTAGAAGCTGCAACCTGGAGAAATGATGACGATGCGGACGATTACGTACCGCGACGCGCTGCGCGAGGCAATGGCGGAAGAAATGCGCCGTGATGAGCGCGTCTATGTTCTGGGTGAAGATATCGCCGGATACGGCGGCACCTATGGCGTTACCAAAGGACTCTTTGAAGAATTCGGCGAGAAGCGCGTACGCGACACACCGCTCGCGGAAGAAGCGATCGCCGGGACGGCCATCGGCTCCGCGCTGGGTGGCTTGCGCCCCATTGCCGAGATCATGACGATGAACTTCAGCCTGCTGGCCAGCGACCAGATCATCAACAGCATGGCGAAGTTCCACTACATGTTCGGCGGACAGCCGCGCATTCCGGTTGTGATCCGCATGCCCGCGGGCGGCGGCGCGCAGCGTGGCGCGCAGCACTCGCAGATGCTCGAAAGCCTCTACGCGCATATTCCCGGACTCAAGCTCGTCATGCCCGCGACGCCCTATGACGCGAAGGGCATGCTCAAATCCGCCGTGCGCGACGATGACCCGGTGCTCTTCATCGAGCATGAGCTGCTCTACAACGTGAAGGGCGAGGTGCCGGAGCCGGATGAAGACTATACCGTTCCCCTCAATCGCGGCATCATCCGGCGCGAGGGCAAAGACATCACGATCGTGACGTTCTCACGCATGGTCCACATCGTGATGCAGGCGGCGGAAGATCTGGCGAAAGAAGGCATCGACGCTGAGGTGATCGACCTGCGCTCCATCCGCCCGATCGACCTCGATCTCGTGCTGGATTCAGTGCGCAAGACGAATCGCGCACTGGTGGCCGAGGAGGGCTGGAAATACTACGGCACGGGCCAGGGCATCACGGCGATGATCTACGAGCACGCGTTCGACTGGCTTGATGCGCCTGTGGGGCTGGTAACGGGCAAAGACGTTCCGATGCCCTACTCGAAGGTGCTGGAGCGCGCGGCACTGCCGAACCGGAATGATGTGGTCACCGCCGTGAAGGCTATCGTGCCGGCCCGGGCTGGCGCGCGATAGGGAGGCGGAGCGCATGCATACGGTAGTGATGCCCAAGATGGGCGATACGATGGAGGAAGGCAAGATCCTCCGCTGGATCAAGAAGGAAGGCGACGAAGTCGCCAAGGGCGACGCGATTGCTGAGATCGAAACCGAGAAGGTCAATATCGAAGTGGAGTCGTTCGCCGAGGGCGTTTTACGCAAGATCATCGTGCCGGAGGGCGAAAGCGCGCCAGTCGGTGCGCCGATCGCGCTGACGGGCACGGCAAGCGAGCCGATCCCAGCGGAATTCGCGGGAGACGCACAGGCAGCGGCGCCAGAGCGAAGCGGTGCGCAGGCCGAGGCGGCACCAGTGGTCGCCAGCACGTCTGCCCGTGAGGCGGGGCAGAACGTGACACCGTCGGTCGAGACGCCAGCCGGGGCGACGCCCGCGACGCCACCCGCGCACGAGAACGGCCACCAGACGGTGAGCAACGGGCGCATCTTCATCAGCCCGATCGCGCGCCGCATCGCCGCGGAGCACAATCTCGACGTGCGAACCATCCAGGGCACTGGTCCGGGCGGGCGCATCATCCGCGAGGATGTGCTCGATGCGCTGAAGCAGCAGGAGACCGGCGCGGCGCGGACACCGGCCCAGCCAGCGGTTCCAGCGGCAGCGGCGGGCGAAGAGGTCGAGGCGATCCCGCTCTCGAACATGCGCAAGACGATTGCGCGCAGGCTTCAGCAGAGCATGCAGACGGCGCCGCACTTCTACGTGACGATGCAGGTGGACGCGACGAAGCTGGGCGAGCTGCGCAACCAGATCAACGCATACGCGGGCACGCTGCCGCAGCCGATGAAGATCAGCTTTAATGACCTGATCGTGAAGGCAGTGGCGGCGGCAATCACGCATATGCCGGAGGTGAACGTCTCCTTCGATGGAGAGCGCCTGCTGCGCAAGAAGCACGTCAATATCGGCGTGGCAGTCGCGCTGGAGCAGGGGCTGATTGTGCCGGTCGTGCGCGATGCCGACAAGCGCGGCGTGCTGGAGATCGCCAGCGAATCGCGACGGCTGATCGATGCAGCTCGCGCGGGCAAGCTCAAGCCGGAAGATTTCCAGGGCGGGACATTCTCGGTGAGCAACCTCGGCATGTATGACGTGGACGAGTTCACCGCGATCATCAATCCGCCGGAAGCGGGCATCCTTGCTGTGGGCGCGATCGTGCCGACGCCGGTGGTGCGCGATGGGCAGGTGGTCGTGCGCGACATCATGAAGATGACGATGTCCGTCGATCACCGCGCGCTTGATGGAGCAACCGCCGCGCGCTTCCTGCGCGACGTCAAGCATCTGCTTGAAGAGCCACTCGGCATGCTGGTGTAGGGCTGGCCCCCACCACAACCCCTCCCCCGCAGCGCGCGGGAGAGGGGCTTTCTTTTTGCCATGCGAATGATGGAGCTGACGCGGACACCCACCGGACTCCCCTGCGGAGTCCCTATCGGACAGATCTATGCGGACATGTCCGCGCTCTCCGGTTTGAGAGAAACCAGGCGGAAAACCGGATAGGCCGCGGCGATGTTCTCGAATTCAGCTAGCGGCGCATCCTTGTCCACGGGCATGTGAGAGCGCGCTCCTGGCGCGCGCCGCAGGTAGGCCTTCAGGACGGCCGCGCGCTGGTTGACGGGGACCTCTTCGAGATGACCCTCCTCGCGATCACCGCTTCGGATCGCCGCGCGCCCGCCAGCCGCGCGCCCGCCAGCCGCGCGCACGTTCTTGACCCACTGCACGTTCTCACCGAGCATGGACACCAGGTAGCGCTGTCCGTCAACGATGGCGACCGCGACCGGCAGTGAGATAATCCGACCCGACGTGCGCCCGGTCACTTCCAGTGTGACCAGCCCATACCTGGCGCCTATGCCCCGTGATCCCAGTGCCACGTCCACCCGAAGGAGCATCCTTGCCAGCCAGTTGGGCCGTTGCCCGCGATACATCCACTTCCTGAAGGTGTTCTTCTTCACGCCAGCGTCTCCTTACCTCTCCCGGCTCCGCGGTACGCGAGGACCACCTGGGCTAAACAGCCCTAGCGTAACATGCAGATGCAATGGGAAGATCACAGGTTGGTATCGAATACGTAACTGCTGTTAAAAGACATAGGCACACGCCTGCAGTGAGGCGCGTGCCTGGTAATTCCCTTCGGAGAATGTCGCCCGAGGGTGAAGAACACTTCTGTTTTGGTTTACTCCGCGCTACTGCTGTGCGGGGTCAAGCGAAGATATACGAAACTGTCGAGCCATTCCGCCTCTTGCTGTGTAAGCGCACAGCATTGTTTGAGGCTGTGCAAGAAGATACTACTCGGACGATTACGGTTGTGTTCGAGTCGCCAGATATGCGTACGATGGCATCCTAAGCGTTCTGCTTATCGTTCCTGTGAAAGTCCTCGCCGCCGCCGCATCTGTTGCAGGAACGTAGCGAAGTCCTGCCAGGTTACGCGGGAAGCTAGTTCAAGCACTACAGGAGAGTTGACGAAATCTTTTGCCATGGAGTTCCTCCCCTTCTGTGGTGCAGTCAGCGTGTTTACACTGCTGTCCTCAGTAGCAAGCTCTGATGACGCATCCTGCATCTGCTTGCTTAGGTTGCCCCCCATTGGTGTAGCGGCACGCAACGTTGCGTGATGCTACTTCTCTTGTGCCCGCTAGCTAGTCTACACTACACGAGATAGCGTAGTACGGATAATGGAGGTCATCTTCACAGGTAGGTTCTTAAGCTTAGCAAGCTGGCAAAACCCGAGAGGCGCAGACTGTCAGCCTCTCAAAAGGCAGATCCATCTCTCCCTCATGAAAGAAGGGAAAGTCAGGGGCTCTAGTTCTCGTTGTAGAAAGGACTGCCACTCGTGTTCAACAGTCCACGTCAGGAAAGATAGCATCAGCGTCGGCCCATCTGGAACATGCTTTTCGTCGTCGTTGCCGTCTTGGGCATGCTTGGGTTCTACTCTGGTCACGTGGGACAAGCCCACGCAGCGAGCGCCCATGCGCTCTTCAACGCATCCAGCGTTCCCATCAATCGATCAAACCAAACGTAGTGCTGCTTCCTATCATCCAACACCCGCCGAAGTAGCCTATGCAGCCGACAAAGGGCGGCTTTCTCAGGAATATGTACACGGGGTGCTCACAGGCCAGGAAACGCTCGCAACCTTTGAAACGCACTATCGCACTTTCATGATCAAATGGAACTTGGGCAATGTCGCCAACCTGCACACGGCACTGACGCGCAGCACCACGCGTTTGCTGTCAGGAAGGCCAGTCGCGTCCTTGTGCCCCTCGCTCTCGAGTTCCTCGTCCTTGAGTGCCAATGGTACGACCGCGTCGTGCCCAGTGTATGCGGCACAGTTTCCAGAGGAAAATTGGAATTGGTGTGGCCCAGCCACGCTTGCGACGACACTTGTGGAGGATAGTTGGGCCTGGCCAGGCACCAACCAGTACAGTGGCTATACCCTGAGCTATGATGCTTATTAGGTAACCCAGCCGTCTCAAACGGCGTACAATGATGAGTATTGGCTGGCCACCCACGGGGTCATCAGCGGGGACATTTGGAACAACGGCACCAGCCCTGACCAGATGACCACCGTGGTGGATGACTTTGTCAACGGCAAAGGCGGCTGGTATGCCCAGGAGTGGCTCAGTGGATCTACATCGAGCCAGATCTCGGATTTCCAGGGAAAGGTCTCAACCGACATTGGCACCAGCTGGGATGTCCCGGACGGGATCTACATTGCAGCCGGGAGCTTTTATTCGATGCCCGGCTATCCCTATACCCACGACGTGATTGACCATTATGTGCCAGTCACCTTTATCAGCAGCGATCAAAACACCACCTATTATGCCGACCCCATCTACGCTGCACCGGCGTATTCGGGCTGGACTGTCCCGCCTCCATACGAGAACACCTCCACGAGCAATATCGTGTGGTGGACACAGCTCATCATATGGTAAAGGTTGCGTGTCCTGACCAGCAGGGCCAAGCTATAACGTACGGGAAGGAGGGCACCCGATCACGATTCTTCGTGATCGGGTGCCGCACGGTGAAACGATGAAACGCTGGAAGGCTTATCTGGTTGTATGCATTGCCTTGCTGTTGTACGGTTGCTCCAGTGGACATGCGGAGGGAACACATGCCAAGGCGTCTCCCACGGCGGGCCCACACGCCGACACCCGTCACGGTGAACCTGACCCCCTTGACGATGCAGCAGGCGTGGAGACAGGTCCAGATCAGCCAGTTCTCCCTTGATCTGGGCGATCGGTACTTTGCACCCTATGCGGAGCATAACGGCATTACTGATGACGGTCAGGTCTGTGGGGGCACGTTAGCCATGCGGTCTCAATCTGCGGACTCGTCCATCGAGTCGGTTGGGCTTATGGACGTGCATACGGGCCACATCACCCTGTTCACCACGATGCCGGCAGGCTGTTTCGTCCTGGCATGCACGGTTACCGAGTCGTGGGTGATCTGGACGCAAACGTATGGTAACACCTTTGAAAGCTATGCTGCGCACTGGATCATCAAAGCGTATAATCGGCAGACTGGAGAGGTCATTAAGCTCGATCAGGGCCACGGGCCTGACGGGCAACATCCCTATGCCAATATCCGACCAGAGCCGGATGCCAGCAACGGCCGCGTGGTCTGGACCACGTACTCAGACGATACGCCTGGGGCGACCCAATCGGAGATGTATACCTTTGCCACAGGCACGAAAACCGTGCTCGCTCCTCGCACATCCGGCCCACGGATCTCCTGGCCCTGGGTCTCGTGGGGAGATGGGACCGCGAGGGCGATTGTGTTTGAGAATCTTGAGACTAGACAGCAAGTGCGGCCGCCGATGACCTATCCTCCGACCAGCGTGGCGTTTGCCGGGACATCTTTTGTCTATACCAATAGCGATTACTCCCAGGTCATGTTGGTGCCCTCGATCCTGGCACAGCCCATGGGCTCCTATGTGATTGAGGACAAACATACGGATGGAAGTGATTTCGACGAGTTTCCCACGCTCAACAATCGCCTGATCTCTTGGGTGGGACCCAATGCCTGGCTGGTATTTGATCGGAAGCTCCAGCGTCCGGTGAAGATCGCGATTGGCGCCAATGGGCTTAGTGGCTTTATTAGCAGCCATTATCTGGTGGCAACACCTGCCCTCACGCAGGCAGACCTTAACGCCCAACGCCAAGGTCTGCCCTATCACCATGTGATGTTCGTCATTGATACCAACACCTTGCCGTAGCTAACGGCTGTACAGAGAGTATTCGTTAAGCCAGGGGTAGAAGGTTTGGCGTAGACGAGCACATCTCAGTGTTTGCGCGGATCCGGTGCGAGAACGAACAGGGCGGCGTCACGCTCTTCGATGACGAGCAGGCGGGATACGGGCGTCCGCCAGATGTCCCTGCGGCGCGACTGCGGGACGCCATTTCGCCGTGTGGTCACACGCTACGAGAAGCATGCGGCAAATGTTCGGGCGAAGGGCGCTATTGCCGCTCTCCTTGTCTGGCGAGAACGATGTGCCTCTTGCCGGTGCTTCCGGAAAGGCATGCCACAGAAAGACATAGTGCAGTGGGTACCGCTGCCATTGGCAGGCAACGGTTGGGGAGACGTAGACTTCCGCCTTCGGATGAAGCGGAACCAGCACAGGGAGGAGCCACATGCGCAAGATCATCGTTGGAGAGTTCATGTCCCTGGACGGGGTAATGCAGGCGCCGGGCGGTAAGGACGAGGACACGGAGGGCGGCTTCACTCAGGGCGGGTGGACCCGGCCCTACTGGCACGATGAGATCGGCGCTGTCTTCGCTCAACTGATGAGCGAGAGCGATGCCTTTCTCCTCGGGCGCAAGACATGGCAGATCCACGGTGGCGCCTTCGAGCCGATGGCGGAGGGCGACCCCTTCGGCGACATCATGAACGCGATGCCGAAGTACGTCGTCTCCACTACTCTCAGCTCGGCCTCAGCCTGGCGGAATTCCACCCTCATCAGCCGCGACGTGGTGGACACGGTGCGCGCCCTGAAGGAGCAGCCGGGCCGGAACATTGTTATCGATGGCAGCAGTGTGCTCATCCACATGCTGGCACAGCACGACCTGATAGATGAGTACCACCTCACCATCTACCCGCTCGTGCTCGGCGGCGGCAAGAAGGTGTTCACAGATGGGGTACGGCGCAACCTGCGACTCGTCGAGGCTCGCCCCATTCCCTCCGGGGTCGTGCTGACGCACTATGCCGTGGAGCACCCCGCGTAGGCGCTGAGCGAGCCAGCACCTCGTCGCGTTCGGTCTCGCGCCGGCGCAGGTGACGTCGTATACCGGCCTGCTCGCCGCGCTGACCTGGGATCAATCCGGCATGCCAACGGCAGGCTGGCGTATTCGCCCGTGTATGCAACATGCCGTGACATCGCGTTCACGTCACAATAGTAGCCATCTTTGCACATATAGTTGAATGGTCGCCTCCTTCGGTCTACAATGGCGATGCCGCGTATTGACTCCGGCAAGAGATAACCTGATGTGCGGCGAGTACCGCGCGCGAGGCTGGCCGCTCGTAGGTCCGCTCATTGGGGAGCGGCGCCGCGGCGGGCCTCTCATGAAGGGGCGACCATGAGAAAAACGCTCTATGCTCTGGGAATCCTGCTTCCTGTCATGGGCATCATCGCGTTCACCGTGATGAGCCATTCGGGCGCGCGCCAGGCGGCAGCCGCCACGACCTGCGCGCCAACAGGGTACACGCGCGATGGCATCAACATGACGGCGGCGGTCATGAACCCGACTGGAACCGTGACCGGCCAGATCAATGCGACAGGCTGCAACATCGGCGTCTACTTTGGTCCCGGACACGCCGGAACGGTGCAGGACGCGGAAGTGTTCGGCGCGAACTACTTCGGCATCGTGAATAACGGCGGCGCGGCAGACGTGCGGCACAGCAGCGTCCACGACATCGGCGAGAACCCGTTCAACGGCTCGCAGCACGGCCTGGGCATCTATTACACCAACGGAGCCAGCGGCATCATCGCTGACAACTCCGTCTGGCGCTACCAGAAGAACGGCATCACCGTGACTGGAACGGGCACCTCGGCGGAGATTACCGGCAACGTCGTCAGTGGTCTGGGCCGCATTAACTTCAATGCCCAGAACGGCATCGAACTGGCGTTCGGCGCGACCGGAACGATCAGCCAGAACATCGTCAGCGACAATTACTACACTGGCGAGGTCGGCGTCACGAAGGCGAGCGGCAACCCCAGTCCGGAAGGCTGGGAGTATGTCGCGACCGGCATCCTGATCTACCAGCCCACGAGTCCCGTGAAGGTCTACCAGAACTACTTCAGCGACAACCAGCGCAATCTGTACCGCTAAATCCGCGCGAACGTTGGATGCGTGCCCCTGCCGCCGTTGCGTGTCAGGGACACATGTGTGTCTATCCGGCGTGACCTTCCTGCGGGCCAGGCTGTTTGTGTTCGGTGACACGGCCCGTCAGGATATCGACCGCATGGGGCAGCGCGGGCATGATCGCCTCAAGGCACTCGCGCACGCCCTTGGGACTCCCCGGCAGATTGATGATAAGCGTCTGGTTGCGGCAGCCAGCCACCGCTCGCGTCAGCATCGCCATGGGCGTGTGACGTAGGCTCTCCATCCGCATCACCTCCGCCAGGCCGGGCACCTGCCGGTCCAGCACGGCCAGCGTCGCTTCGGGCGTCACGTCGGTTGGGCTGAGGCCCGTCCCGCCCGTTGTGAGCACGAGCTGGAGCGAAAGATCATCCGCCCAGTGGCGCAAGATTGTCTCGATGGCAGAAGGCTCGTCCGGCACGATCTGGCGTTCGGAGACATGCGCCTCCAGGGGCGGGGCCGTGATGAGCTCCGCGATGGCGTCGCCGGAGGTATCCGCGCGCGCACCCGCCGCGCCTTTCGTGCTTACTGTCAGGATGCCGGCTGTGATCATAGCTCATCCTCCAGTCTCGCCCGTCAGCAAAAGCAGCCGGGCCGAGCTTGACGCGCAAATTATGCGGTGTTACACTGGAACTGTCTGTTATAGACGGCACTCGTATATGCTTGGGAATACGGCCCAGGCGTCTCTACCAGGCAACCGTAAATTGCCAGACTACGAGCTGAAGAGCATCTCAGGGTTCCGTTTTCACATGTCGCGATGTAGTGCTCATCGTAGCGCACCTGTGGCGGCGCGTGAAAGGGCTGGACCGAGCGATGCAAGTGTGCCGGTCACTCCCACCGGGGAGGCGCACTGCGCGCACTACACCACGGGGACAAAAGCCCGGATGGTAGGTTCACTCGATTGGAGGACCTGCCGCCGAATTCGCTCATGATTGCGGCCAGCTTCCTTCAATCGGCATTTTCGGCCTGGTGCACTCATCCTGTATCTGGAGGACGCACCATATGGCGACTACCAATGTCGCACCCTCGAACACCCCAGAAGCTGATCTAGGCAAACGCACCTTCGCTGACGTGTTGCACCCTGAACGGCGGGGCAGCAGCCACCGCATCGAATTCGTAGCCGGACTGACCACATTCGTGACGATGGCCTATATCATCTTCGTCAATACGGAGATCATGTCGGCCGCCGGACTCAATCCCACCGCACTGATCATTGGCACCATCTTCGCCGCCGTTGTGCCGACGCTGTTCATGGGCCTCTGGGCTGATCTGCCGTGGGCGCTGGCGCCTGGCCTCGGCTACAATGCGCTCTTCGCGTACACGGTCGTCCTGGGGTACAAGATACCCGTCGGCGCGGCGCTGGCGCTGGTTTTCCTCGATGGGCTGGCATTCCTGCTGCTCGTCTCGGGACCCTGGCGCGAGAGCATCGTCAAGGGCATCCCGCTCTCGATCAAGCTCGCCGCTGGCGCGGGCATCGGCCTCTTCATCGCTTTCATCGGCATGGTAAACGCCGGTATTGTCAAATTCAGTGCATTCGCAAACATCAAGGCGAATGCGCTAGTGCCGTTTGGCAACACGAATGGATTGCCGCAGCTCAGCCCGCTGAATGATCCGGTGGTCGTTGTCGCGCTCGTCGGCTTGATTATCACCGGGCTCCTGATGGTCTGGCGCGTGCGCGGAGCGCTGCTGCTGAGCATCATCATCACAACAGCCCTCGCCTGGGGCACAGCCATCGTGCGGCCCGATACGCGCGCGGCCCTGCTGCCCGACATCAACAATCCGACCGGCATTGGCAGTTTCATCTCGCTGCCCGACATGGGCACGTTCTTCTCAAAGGGTGTTGGCCAGATCGACTTCCCCGCGCTCTTTGGCGGCGGACACGGTATCGTCGCGGGCGCTGTGCTGTTGTTCTTCATGACCTTCCTCGTGACGGACATGATGGACTCGCTCGGCACCTTCAGTGGCCTCGCAACCAAGCTCGGCATCCTCAGCAAGGACGGCAATTTCCCCGGCTCCGGGCGCGCGCTGATCGTGGACGCTGCCGCTGGGATGTGGGGTCCGCTGACCGGCAACGCCACCATCGCGACGTTCATCGAGAGCGCGTCTGGCGTGAGCGAAGGCGGCAAGACGGGCCTCACCTCGGTCTGGGTCGCCGTGTTCTTCCTGCTCTCGCTCTTCTTCGTCCCGTTCATCGGGCTGGTCCCGCCGGTCGCGACGGCTCCAGTGCTGATCGTCGTCGGCTTCCTGATGATCGAGCCGGTGATGAAGATTGCCTTCGATAATGTCACGGAGGGGCTGCCCGCGTTCCTGGCGCTGATCACCATGCCGGTCACGTACTCCATCGCGGACGGTATGTTCATGGGTATCGTCAGCTATGTGCTGCTCAAGGCTCTGAGTGGGCGCATCCGCGAGGTCAGCTGGGTGATGTGGCTCTTCGCCGTGCTGCTTGTCCTGGCGAAAGTGTTGCAGGCGCTCAACGTCTAAGGGGAGAGTTATTCCTCAATCGCGTATCTCATGGCCCCTTCACCCCGTGGTGAGGGGGCTTTCTTCTTTCCACGAACTTACCGCCTGGCCAGGAACCACCTGCCCGCGCGAAAGGCAACCCATAACGAGAGAATTGCCAGCGGCACCTCGGCGCATATGGCCGTCACAAGCGAGAGAATATGCTCCGTTCCCGGCCTGGAGGTCAAGACATCGAACCAGGCGTCTGTTAGCAGAAGCGTCGCCGTCGCTGTGGCGGCCAGAACGATCCAGCCCGATTTGCGCCAAGCAAGGTACGCGGTGAACGCGAGAGAACAGATGAGCGCGCAGTCGAAGCCGGTCCAAGCCAGGTTCCAGTGAGGGTCTAGATGTGAGACGGGCAGGGAATAGGACAGCCAGATCGTCCACGGCACAAGGAACAACGCTGCTCCGCCGAACAGCCGTACGATCCCGCGAGATATCGCTCCATCCCCCCTGCCTGTGCGCCTTTTCATGGGTACTTCCTTGCGGATCCTAACAGCAGCTTGCCGCCGCGCGTGCCAATCTGTTGAATCCACAGCGCTCGCGCCTCCGCGCATGCGCTCTCTGTTCTGTATACGGATTTCGGGTGCGTCTTGTGACTCCACTGCCCGCTCTCCATCCTCCAGGACTCTCACTCTTCCGCTGCTGCCGTACCTGGTTAAGCGTGCCACAGTCCGGTCGCTGGAGTATCGCGTATCTGTCGCAAAGCTGTTGCGATGTGACATAGAGAACACACCGGAGCCGTTCGGCGCGTGACGCCCGCGACACATGCCGGTCTCTCACCGATCCAAAACTGCTGGTATCGCGGATGTAGAATGCCAGTCAGCATACGAGTACGACGAACTCTGCGATATGCGGCACGGGAGGAACCGAAGGAGTTGATGTATACGCTCGGCATCAATGCCACCTGTCATGACTCGTCGGCGTGCCTCGTGCGCGATGGTCACGTGGTCGCGGCAACCTACCTCAGCTATGACGGCTATGCATGCCGTGCCGCATGATCTCCACTCCTGATCGTAAGAACTTCGGCAATATCGCGGGGCAGCGCTTCGCCACGCTCTGGCGTGGAGCGGACTACCAGGCGTTCCGTGGCCAGCTCGTCTCCGACAAAGCGTCGGAGCTTTGCCGTTCCTGCGCGGTCTATTCGGGCACAGTCTGAGATGAGCGTGGAGCCTACCGGAGAGGATACAAAGGCAAGCGTGGATGTGCTGATCGCGACGTATAACCCGCCAGAGTCACTGCTTATGACACTGGTAGGGGTAGCGCCCCAGACGCTGCGCGGCCTGCGGGTAATCGTCGCCGATCAAAGTGTCGACCCTGTTGGTGAGCGACAGACGGTCCTGAAGGTGCGGCGCGTGATTGAGGCGCGCGGCGGCACGGTGGATGGGCACGCGCCCGCCCTGCTTCCAGGTATGGTGGCGCGCTACATCGACCCGTTCACCACGCGCGGGACAGGTGACGAATCCGCCGCGATGCGCCAAGCAGGATCGCCAGTCGGAGCACAGTAGCACCTCGCGCGGGACGGCAAAAACGCTCACTCTCCCGCTTGCGCTGAGATCGCGGCTGCTGCGGTGGTGCGTGCACGAGCGGAGGCGCGTCCCCGGAACGTCGTGATGACGGCCACGGATCCGATGATGATAGCGGCGGCAGCCAGCGTCCGCCCGGTCAGTTGCTCGCCGCGCATGGCCCAGCCCAGGAATACCGCAACCACTGGATTGACGTACGCGTACGTGCCTACCCGCGCTGGCGAGGCATGGCGCAGCAGCCACACATAGGCCGAGAACGCCACCAGCGAGCCAAAGACGACCAGATAGGCCAGCGCCACGAGCGATGATGTGGTGATGCGCTCCGTATGCAACTGCGCTGGTTCACCGGTCACAAGGCTCGCGACCAGCAGCATCACCCCGCCCGCCAGCATCTCAATCGCCGTACCCATCTGTGGCGAGGCGGGGAGCGCCGCCGAGCGTCCATAGAGCGAGCCTGCTGCCCAGCAGATGGACGCGACGATGACGATGAACAGGCCCAGCGGATTGACTCCTGTACCAGCGAAAATCGCTGGTCCAACCAGAACGGCAACGCCCGCGAATCCTATCAGAACGCCAGCCATTACGCCGGCACCGGGCCAGACTCCTCCCGGCCGCAGCCAGTCAAAGAGTGTCATCCAGAGGGGAACGAGCGCGACCAGCACAGCCACCAGGCTCGACGGCAACATCTCCTCCGACCAGACGACGCCGCCATTGCCGGCCACCAGCAGCAATCCACCCATGATGACGGCAGTCCGCCAGTGGAGAGCACGCGGCCAGGCAGCTCCGCGAAAGCGCAGCCAGGCGAGCAGTATCGTGCCGGCGATGAAGAAGCGCGCGCCGGCCATCAGGAACGGCGGCAGCGAATCAATGGCATACTTGATCGCCAGATAGGTCGATCCCCAGATGATATATACCGCGCCAAACGCCATCAGCAGCTGGAAACGCTCGCCAGCCAGAAGTGAACGCGCCCTGGACATGTGCGATCTGATCCTCCCCGAATGCGGCGCAATGCGACGCGTCGCACGCCGTAGCGTATCATAAGTGCGGGACACACGCATGCCGCCCGCGTCACACGCTCTCTACCAGGAGAAACAGCGCGTGCGAGCGATTCGTTGCGGCATATCCCAGATACGGGCAGCAACGGCACGAGTGATCCGCTCGCTGGCGCAAGGAGATAGCCCAGCAGCGGAGCCACAGCGATGATATCGAGCCTAACGCGCCGTGCGGGGCTCCGGCTCAATCGCACGCTCTTCAGTGAACTGCAGTCGCTCGAAATGGCGCGGCGTCCAGAGCAGGACGAAAATGTTCACCACCGCGATAATCACCAGACCCCAGAAGACCTGATGGACGGCAAGGTAGAGTCCCTGCCGCGCGTAGTCGGCGGCCGCTCCACTGACCGTGAGTGCCCCTCCGCCGAGCACATCACTAACCGCGTTAGCCGATGACGGAAGCTGGCGGGCCACTTGCGCTGGCGCGTGGCTGAACCAGCCCGCGAGCACTGTATTGACGACGCCGCCGAAGACCGCCGCTCCCAGTGCCTGCCCGAGCTGGCGGGCGAACATGTTCGCCCCTGTCACAACGCCGCGCCGGTCCCAGTCGACAACAGACTGGAGGCCAACAATCAGCGGCGTAGAGAGCAGACCGAGTCCCGCGCCCATGACGAAGCTTCCCAGGCCCGCCATCCACGGCGAGGCATCTGGAGGCAGCGCGACGAAGATCAGGCCAGAGACAAGGCTGAGCACTGCGCCAAGCAGCGCGGAATCGCGGAATCCGATACGCAGATACAGACGTCCCGAGAGTGCCGAGGCGACCGGCCAGCTAATCGACATGACCGCAAGGATGAAGCCTGCCACGACGGCATCCACATTCAGCACGCCCTGCGCGAAGGTAGGGAGGAAGGTCGTCAGCCCGATAGAGAGAATGCCAAGCGCGAGCGTGGCGAGATTCGCGCCCACCAGCAGGCGCCGGCCGAGCACCCAGAGCGGCAGCACTGGCTCCGTGGCATGACGCTCCCGCAGGAAAAAGAGCACGAGCGCCCCCGCCGCTCCGGCGCTGACGATGACGGTCTGCGAGGAAGCCCACGCCCAGCCGACGCCGCCTTCGAGCGTCTCCAGAATGATGAGGCCGACGCCAATCGCCAGTAGAACAGCACCCGCATAGTCGATATCGTGCTGGCGATGCGTGACGTTTTCGTGGAGCGAAGTCCAGATCATGAAGAGAGCGAGGATGCCGATTGGCAGATTGATATAGAAGATCCAGCGCCATGAGGCGTACTGCGCGAAAAACCCGCCGATAGCGGGACCCACAACTGCTGATATCCCCCAAGTGCTGGAAATCCAGCCCTGTACGCGTGCCCGTTCCGCGATGCCATAGAGGTCACCGGCCACTGTCGTCACAATCGGTTGGATGGCGCCCGCGCCGATGCCCTGGATACCCCGGAAGATGATAAGCATGACCATAGTCTGCGAGGCGCCCGAAAGCATGGAGCCGCCGAGAAAGATTACCGTACCAATCAGCAGGACGGGCTTGCGGCCGTAGAGATCGGCGAGTTTGCCGTAAATGGGGATGGTGACCGCCTGCACGAGCACGTAGATTGAGAAAACCCAGGCAAAGAGCGAAAATCCACCGAGGTCGCGCACGACAGATGGAATCGCCGTCGCGACGATGGTCGTATCCATCGCGGCCAGCGCCATCGTGAGCATCAGCCCGAGCAGCACGCGCCCGCGGCCATCGTGTGATCCGCCAGTGTCGGCTGGTAGTGGAGAAGGCCGCTGCGAAATGTCGGTCATATATCTTTATTCCACACTGAGCTGTTGCCTGGGAAGACGCGCGCCCGCGCACCACAAATTTCGGACACATATGGCATATAGCATAACAGCCCGCGCCAAGAGGCGATGAAGGGCGCTGCGCTACCGGAAATCCCCGGCCCTCACCGTCGCGAGAAAACACCCACGTGCGCAACCCTGCTCGCGAGCGTTCTTCATCTCCTCCAGCATATCGCCCGTCGCTGCGTTGACAGGCTCGCGCGTGGTCATCTACCGTACAAGCGGACGTATGATCTGACATGGCATGCATGCTTCAGCGCGGGTTGCCCGATGCGCGACATCGTGCCGCTGCGCGTGTGGTTGATTATGTTTTTCGACGTCCACTCGTACAGGAGAGAGGACACGCCCATGACACAGCCCGACCTCGCGGATATCTTCGCGTTCGTCGATTCGCGCCGAGACGAATATCTTGCCCGTGTGCTCAGCTATGTGAGCCAGCCAAGCATCAGTGCGCACGGGGTGGGCATCGCCGAAACAGGCGAGTGGCTGCTGGAGCGATTGCGCGCGCTGGGCATGCAGGCGCGCCTGATGCCGACCGCTGGCTGGCCTGTCGTACTGGCCGAGCGGCACGATGTTCCCGGCGCGCCGACGGTGCTTTTTTACGGACATTACGACGTGCAGCCGGCCGACCCTCTGGACGCGTGGGTCTCACCACCATTCGAGCCAGAGGTGCGTGATGGTCGCATTTATGGCCGTGGCATCGCCGACAACAAGGGCCAGCACTTCGCCCAGTTGCTCGCGATAGAGGCCACTCTTGCCTGCCGCGGCGCGTTGCCGTGCAATGTGATCGTGCTGCTGGAAGGCGAGGAGGAGATTGGCAGCCCGAATGTGCCGGTATTCGTGCGCGATCACAAGGACCTGCTGAAGGCTGATCTCGTCGTCACGGCTGATGGCCCCGTACACGCGAGCGGCAGAAGTTGCATCGAGTTCGGCGTGCGCGGTGTATTCAACTTCGAGCTGCGGGCGCGCGGCGCCAAACAAGACGTCCACTCCGGCAACTGGGGCGGCATTGTTCCGAATCCCATATGGACGCTCGTGCACCTGCTCGACACGATGAAGAACGCACGCGGCGAGATCACTATTGACGGCTTTTATGAGAACGTCGCCCCGCCGACTGACCTGGAACGCGCGGCGCTGGCAAACTTGCCGGTCGACGAGGATGCGATCCGGCGCGATCTCGACCTGAAGGAGTTCGATGCGCCGTTGGAGCGCGGCTTCTACGAGCGGCTCTCGCTGTGGCCGACGTTGACCATCAATGGACTACACGGGGGCTATGGTGGCCCAGGCTCCAAGACGGTGCTGCCGCATGAAGCGTTTGCCAAGTGCGACATCCGGCTGGTGGCGAATCAGACCGTCGAGGAAATCGCCGCCAAGGTGGCCGCGCACGTGGCAAAGCACGCTCCCGATGTCGAGATGATTCCGCAAGGGGGCATGGACCCATCCAAGACGCCGCTTGATTCGCCCTTCGCGGAGCCGCTCCGGCGGGCGCTTGCCCTCGGCCAGAATGAGGAACCGCTGATCGTCCCGGCGATGGGCGGCAGTCTGCCCGACTACGTCTTTACCAAGATTCTTGGCGTACCCGCGTTCGTCACGCCATATGCCAATGTAGACGAGGCGAATCACGCGCCGAATGAGAATATGGAAGTCGAACGGTTCTACAAGGGCATCAAGACCGGCGCGGCGGTAATGGCATATCTGGGCACGCTGCGCGATCAGCAGAACGCCTGATGAGGTCCACGCCACATTTGACATCGCGGGCCGTAATCGGCTACCGTATGAAGCGGAATACGACGAGAGCCGCTGGCACACGCCGGCGAATGAGAAGCAGAGACAGACAGGATCATGAGTACACGCGCACGAATCGCCACTACAGTTCGGGCTGACAGGCTCGCGGCGTCTTGTGGCCGGGCGCGATCACTTCCTCATCACCACAACTAGGGGTGAGGGTTAGGGGTATATGCCCCTGGCGTTCGCTCCGTAATACAACTGCATAGAGTGCGGGAGATCCCGGTCGGCGGGAGCTCCCGCTCGCGTTTTATCTGGGGCGGATGCCTTCGTCCAGAGGATGCGGGCGAACAGGAAAAGGAGGGTACGACACTGGTTGCGATTGATCCGGCTGGCGCGCGGGCGCAGGGAGCGCTCCGTCTGGCTGTTCAGAAAGATGGGCGGCTCACCGAGGATACGCTCGCACTGCTCCACGGCTGCGGACTGGATTTCGACAGCTACCGGAGCAGGCTTTTCGCGCCCTGCCGCAATTTTCCGCTCTCGATACTCTATGGCCGTGATGACGATATCCCCGGCTACGTCGCCAGCGGCACCGTCGATCTCGGCATCGTTGGCCGGAACATGCTGGGCGAGCGGCAGGTGGATGACGCCGTGCGCGAGCTGCTTCCGCTAGGGTTCGCGCCCTGCCGGCTCGTCGTCGCCGTTCCGAATGACTCGCCCGTCCATGCGCCGGAGCAGTTGCGCGGCAAGCGCATCGCCACTACCTTTCCGCATCTGACCCGCACCTTTTTTGAAGAGCTATCGATACCCGTACATATCATCGAGATTTCCGGCGCCGTCGAAATGACACCCGCGCTTGGCGTTGCCGACGCCATCGCTGATCTCTCCGCGACCGGCAGCTCGCTGCTCCAGCACGACCTGCGCCCGATCACCGCCATCCTCGAATCTGAGGCGGTGCTCGTCGCCAGCCCGGCCGCGCTCGAAGATGCGCGCAAGCGCGACACTATCGACCGGCTTCTCCTGCGCATGCGCAGCGTGCTCGCGGCCAGGCGCTATAAATATGTGATGATGAATGCCCCACGCACGGCGCTCGCCAGCATCCGCGAGATCGTACCTGGGCTGCGCATGCCGACCGTGGTGCCGCTGGCCGATCCAGAGTGGGTGGCCATCCATACCGTCGTGGAGGAAGTAACCTTCTGGGAAATCATCGAGCGGCTGCATGCAGCCGGAGCATCCGAGATTCTCGTGACGCCGATAGAAAAGCTGGTGATGACCCCGTGATCGACATCAATAACGTCCTGACCATTGAATATCTGGCGGCGATGTCTCCGGAGCGCCGACGCGCTCTGCTCAACCGCAATCGCGGCAGGCTGCGCGAGCTACAGCCCGCTGTGACGGCCATACTCGACGACGTGCGCACACGTGGAGATGCGGCCGTCCTCGAATATGCGGCACGCTTTGACGCGATGCCCGCTCACCTGCATGTGCCAGAAGACGAGATCGCCGCCGCGCTGGAGCGGGCCGATCCGGACTACGTCGCCGCGCTCCAGCAGGCCGCGCGCAACATCGAGGCGTTCCACCGCGCCCAGATGATCGAAGAGCTGCCGGTCGAGACCGCACCCGGCGTGCGCGTATGGCGTGTCTGGCGGCCTATCGAGCGGGTCGGCATCTATACGCCGGGGGGAGGCGCGCTCTACCCGTCGTGCCTGCTCATGGCGGCGATTCCGGCGCGGGTCGCTGGATGCGCGGAAGTCGTCGTCTGCACGCCACCCGCGGCGGATGGTCGCGTCCCAGACGCCGTGCTGGCGGCGGCCTCCGTCGCTGGCGTAAGCGAAATCTACGCCATCGGCGGGGTGCAGGCGATTGGCGCGATGGCTTATGGGACCGAAAGCATCCGCGCGGTAGACAAGATCTTCGGTCCGGGCAACAACTACGTGGCGGCGGCCAAAGCGGTGGTTGCCAGTGAGATCGCGATTGATCTCTTTGCCGGACCTTCCGAAGTGCTGATCGTCGCGGATGAGACGGCTCATCCCGCTTGGGTCGCGGCTGATCTGCTGGCGCAATCCGAGCATGGACCCGATAGCGCCTGCGTGCTGGTCACGCCGTCGGCGCGTCTGGCGGAGGAGGTGCGTGAAGCAGCGCAGCGCCAGCTCATGAAGCTGCCGACCGCCGCCACCATGCGCGCCAGCCTCGCCCGCAACGGCGCGGTGATCATCACGGATACGCTCGAAGAGGCGCTATCCTTCGCGAACGACTACGCCACCGAGCACCTCGAGTTGATCGTCGCGGATGCTGACCGGGCGCTGGAGCGCATCCGGCATGCCGGGTCGGTCTTCATCGGAGAGTGGTCTCCCGTCGCGGCGGGCGATTACGCTTCCGGCGGGAACCACACGCTGCCGACGGCGGGTTACGCGCGCAGTTTTGGCCCGCTTGCCATCGAGGCATTCGGACGCAAGATGCAAGCGCAGCGACTTAAACCGGGCGGGCTCTCGACCATCCGCGAGAGCATCGAGCGGCTGGCGCAGGCAGAGGGGCTCTACGGGCACGCAGCCTCAGTGCGAATCCGGTTCGACGGGGAGGCAGACGCATGAGCACAGGTTCTACCACTCCTCCCGCGGCGCGCTACTTCGGACCACCTTCACCATGGACGCTCGCGGAGCGCCTGGGGATACCTCTCGACCAGATCTGCAAGCTGGACGCCAATGAAAGCCCCTACGGGCCACCACCTTCAGCCGTGGCGGCGCTCGCCCGTTTCGCGTCACACGCGGCTACGCTTTCCGGAGCGGGACGCTATCCCGATCCGGTGGGCAGGGAGTTGCGCGCGGCGCTGGCCGCCTATACTGGCGCTGAGCCGGAGAGCATCGTCATCGGCAATGGCTCGGACGAGATCATCGCGCTGCTGGCCGAGCTCGTAATCCAGCCAGGTGACGAGGTCGTTGTCGCCGAGCCGACCTTCGGCGTCTACGGGCTGGTGGCTGACAGGCGGGGGGCGAGTGTCGTTGATGCCGGGCGTGAGCCGGATTTCACGCTGGCTGCCCAACGTGTCATAGGAGCCAGCACCGAACGCACGCGTGTCATTTTTCTCTGTAGCCCGAACAATCCGACCGGCACTCCACTTTCACGCGAAACGCTGCTGGCGATCCTGCGGGAGACCGCACGAGCCGACGGCATAAGTCCGCTGGTGGTGATGGATGAAGCATACTACGAGTTCGGCGCGTTCTCAGGCGCCCCGGACGCGTGGAGTGCCGCGCCTCTCGTCGCGCAATTCGGCCGGCTGGTGGTGCTGCGCACGTTCAGCAAGCTCTTCGGGCTGGCAGGGCTACGCATCGGCTATGCGATCTGCCCGCCAGAGCTTGCCACCCGTCTGCGCGAGCGCAAGCAGCCGTATAACGTCAATGTGGCAGGATTGCTGGCGGCGCGAGCGTCGCTCAATGATGTGGACTGGCTCTCTGAACGCGCGCAGGCCATCGTGGCAGAGCGCGACCGCTTGGCGCAGGGGCTTGGCGCGTTTCCGGCGCTGCGGGTCTACCCCTCGTCCGCGAATTTCCTGCTGGTCGAGACGCTTGACGCTCTGGCGGAGCCACTCTGGTCCGCGCTGCAGGAGCGTGGGATCATGCTCAGGCGATTTTCGGGTCCGCGGATGGCGCGCTATCTGCGCGTTACTGTCGGCACGCCACTCGAAAACACCCGACTTCTCGACGCGCTGACCGGTATATATGGTGCATCATCCAGAGAGGGAGACGATCATGAGTGAGGAGAGCACGCAGCCATCACCGGCGCGGCTGGCGGAACGCCGTCGCGTGACCCGCGAGACGGACGTTTTCGCCAGCGTCAATCTGGATGCACTGCCAGCCGATCCGAACGCGATGGCGATTTCGACGAGTGTCCCCTTTCTCGATCACCTGCTTTCCGGCTTCGCGCGGCACGGGCGCTTCACCCTTACTATCGCCGCCACGGGAGACACGGAAATTGACGATCACCACACGGTCGAAGACGTGGGCATCGTGCTGGGTCAGGTTGTGCTGGCAGCGCTCGGCGACCGGCGGGGTATCGCGCGCTTCGGCGATGCGTACGCGCCGATGGATGAAGCGCTAGCGCGCGCGGTGGTCGATATTTCCGGCCGTCCGTATCTGGTCTATGAGCAGGGCGACGTCACGCTGCCCGCCCGGCTTGGCACATTCGATACACAGCTCGTCGAGGAGTTCTGGCGCGCTTTCGCGAACGAGGCTCGGATTACGCTGCATCTTGATCTGCTTCGCGGTCGCAATGGTCACCACGCGCTGGAGTCGCTTTTCAAGGCGACAGGGCTGGCCTTTCGCTCGGCTACCCGTGTTGACGCCGCGGATATGCACGTCCCCTCCACGAAGGGAGTCATCGAATGATCGCCATCGTCGATTACGGCGCGGCCAACCTGCTGAGCATCACGCGCGCGCTCGAAGCCTGCGGCGGGGAGGTTCGCGTCACCAGCGCACCTGATGAGGCGCTCGCGGCCGATGGCGTCGTGCTGCCCGGCGTTGGGGCAGCCGGAAGCGCGATGCAACGCCTGCGCCGGCAAGGCATGGATACGGCCCTGCGCCAGATCGCACGCGATGGCAAACCGCTCCTTGGCCTGTGCCTGGGCATGCAACTCCTGTTCGAGGAGCTCGAAGAAGACAGCGCAACGGGCCTCGGCGTCCTGCCTGGCAGCGTACCGAAGCTCGCGCCGGGTATGAAGGTTCCGCATATGGGGTGGAATACGATCACGTGGACTCCCGGTGCGCGCGGCACGGAGCTATTCGCGGGCCTTGAACCCGGTTGCCATGTATACTTCGTCCACTCGTACCACTGCGTGCCCGCCGATCCGCGAGATACCGTCGCGGTCACCACCTATGGAGGAGAGATCTGCGCCTCCGTGGCCCGCGACAACACCTATGGATTCCAGTATCACCCGGAGAAGAGCGGAGAAGTGGGATTGCGCATGCTGCGTACCTGGCTGGAGCGCATCAGCGCCGCGCCCAGACTAGCGGCGAAGGGCAAGGGGAGCATATGACCAAGCTCACTCTCTATCCAGCGATTGATCTGCTGGGCGGGCGGTGCGTTCGCCTGCTGCAGGGCGATTACGATCGCTCGCAAGTCTACGACGACGATCCGGTCGCGGTCGCCTCGCGCTGGCGCGATCTGGGCGCGGAGTGGCTGCATGTCATTGATCTGGATGGCGCGCTTGCCGGAACGCCCGGCCACCTCTCCATCGTAAAGGCCATCGTAGAGGCGACGAACCTGCCGGTGCAGGTCGGTGGTGGGCTGCGCACCGAGGAGGATGTGGCACGCGCGCTCGATGCCGGAGCGCAGCGTGTCATTCTGGGCACGGCTGCCGCGCGTGATCCGGAAATGCTCGCGGGCTGCCTGGCGCGCTGGAATGAGCGCGTCGCCGTCTCCGTGGATGCACGTGGCGGCCAGGTCACTGTGGCGGGCTGGCTCGAGGTGCTCGCTGAATCCGCGCTCACCTTCGCCGGACGGATGGCACAAGTTGGCGTGCGCACGCTCATCATCACGAACGTGGAACGCGATGGCACGCTTGCGGGCAGCGATACGCAGGGACTGCAACGGCTGCGGGCGGCGCTTCCAGATACGCGTATCATCGCCGCCGGTGGGCTGGCTTCGCTGGATGATATCCGCTGGCTGGCTGGCGCCGGACTTGATGGCGCTGTCCTTGGTCGGGCACTGTACGAAGGCATGCTGAATCTTGGGGAGGCGCTCGCGCTCGTCCGGTCGATTGAGATGGGTGAGGAGGTCGCCGATGCTGGCTAAACGTGTGGTTCCGTGCCTGGATATTGACGCCGGGCGCGTGGTGAAGGGCACCCAGTTCGTGCGGCTGCGCGATGTCGGTGATCCCGTCGAGCTAGCTGAGCGCTACGAAGCGCAGGGCGCGGACGAACTGGTGCTGCTGGATATCACAGCGGCATCCGACACGCGCGACGCCGCGCTCGACGTCTTGCGGCGAGCGGCTGGGCGCGTCTTCATTCCAGTGACGCTCGGCGGGGGAATGCGCAGTGTCGCGGATATGCGCGCCGCGTTGCACGCGGGGGCTGATAAAGTCTCGATCAACTCCGCCGCAGTCGAACGCCCGGAGCTGATCTCCGAAGCGGCGCGGGCGTTCGGTACACAGTGCGTCGTGCTGGCAGTCGACGTGCGGCGCAATGACGCGCTCTCCGGCTGGGAGGTCGTTACGCATGGCGGACGCAAACCGACTGGCCGCGACGCGCTGGCATGGATGCGAGAAGGATTCGAGCGCGGCGCGGGCGAAATCCTGCTCACAAGCATGGACCGCGACGGCACTCAATCGGGATACGATCTTGACCTCCTGCTCGCGGTGAGCGCGGCGGTTCCCCTGCCGCTGATCGCCTCCGGCGGGGCCGGACATCCCGATCACCTTTGCGCCGCGCTGAAATCCGGCGCGGATGCCGCGCTTGCCGCCTCAATGTTCCACGACGGGCAATACACCGTCGGTGAGGTCAAGGCGCGGCTGGCGCAAGCCGGGCTGGCGGTGCGCCGATGAGCGCGGAAACCATTTCCGTCCGGTTCGACGCGGCGGGTGTTGTGCCGGTCGTGGCGCAGGATGTCGAGACGGGCGAGGTGCTGCTGCTGGCGTACATGAACGATGAGGCGCTGCGCCGCACGCTAGCGGAGGGCGTGCTCGTCCTCTGGAGCCGCTCGCGGCAGCGGCTCTGGCGCAAGGGCGAGCAATCCGGCCACTCCCTGCGCGTGCGGGAACTGCGCATCAACTGCGAGGAGAACAGTCTGCTGGCGCGGGTCACGCTGGAAGGTCCGGGCGCGTGCCATGAAGGGTATCGTTCATGCTATTTCCGGCGGATCGAACAGGATACGCGGGGAGCATTTACGGCAACGATTACCAGCGAGCGCGTCTTTGATCCCACTCAAGTGTATGGCGAGCGAAACAGCGGAGGGAATGCCGCTCAAGTGCTACAAGGCCAACCGCTCGAAGCGGACGCGCGCGCGTTATACGCCGCATACGAGCGGCTGCGCGACGAGGACCACACGGCGCGCTCGCGCACCTCGCGCCTGCTGCGCCGCGAAGATCGCGAAGCTGTGGCGGCCGAGGCGTTGCGGCGAGCGCGCGAAGAACTGGAGGAGCTGCGCGGCGTGCTGGCCGGAACGCATCGCCATCATGGCGGCGAAGCGGATGTCATTCTCGAAGCCAGTCAGGTACACTACTGGTTGCTGGTGGCTGCGGTCGCGCTGGGGTATCCCTATGACGCGTGGCAGCCCCATCTGATCTGGCTGGGCGGTTCGAGCGCGAAACCTGCCGCGCCGCTCTCGGGCAAAGACGAGCATCTGGCGAGCTTTGCGGACGTGTTGGGGCAGACAGCGTCCCTCTGCGCAAACGCCGGTGTGGCGCCGGAGCGGGTGATCGCGGCAGATCTGCGGGCGATGCGCGAAAAGCATGGCTCCGGGTCGCAGGGAGCCAGGTGCGACTGGCGAGGATGCGCAGATGAATGAGGATGGGCGGAGTCAGGCGGGCAAAGCGGACGATGACAACTTCACTCTGGAGGAGAGCGACCTCCGCGAGAAGCCGCCCTCAGCCCTGCGCGCACTCTGGAGGGCGAGCGACATCGCCGGACGGGGGCTGACCTCGCGCCAGCGCGCCCTGCGCGTGGCTCTGAGCGCGGGTTCCGTCCTGCTCGCGCTCACTATCCTGCTGGCAGGCTTCTACGGCATGCGCCCACGGCTGCATCTCTTCGAGAGCACGCCGCCCGCCCCACGGGTCATCCTCACGGCGCACGCCGACCTCAACGACGTCACGGATGCGGTTTGGTCGCCCGATGGGCGGCTCATCGCTGTGCTCGGCTCGCAGAACGGCAGTGGCTACACTGGACTGGAACGCGAGCCGCCCCCATCGGTCGTCATTTTCGACGCGCGGACCGGCTCCGTACAGCGCAGCTACTCCCTCGACAGCGAGATTTACCCCGCGCTGATCAATGCTCTGGGCCAGGATCTCGTCCTGGGTGCGTCGCCAGCGGGTATCTCTGACGGGAACCTGCTGGTATTCTCCTCGCTGCAATGGTCGCCAAATGGCCGCGAGATTGCCGTGCCGTTTTACTACGTTGTGCGCCCGATCTCACGTGACATCCTGATTAACGGACTGGCACTGGCCGATACTGGTGGACCGCACGTGCGCGTGCTCATTCAGCGGCAGATGAGCCCGCAGCAGCGGTTCCGCGGCTGGGACGTCGCGGCGGGCCGCATGATTCAACTCTCGCCGAATAGCGGTGATACGCTGTCGCTGGGTTTTGCATATACGTGGGCCAAAGGGGATCAACTTACACCAACGAGCTTCGTCAGCGCGGCGCTTCCACCTCGAGCAGAGAGCCTTTCGCTGATAGGTAATGCTGATGGCGGCAGGTCGTTCTCCATCTGGCAGCCTGGGCGTCTCGTACCTATGTCCGATATTAGCGAGGGACCGGGGCAGGCCAACTACAGCTGGCAACCTACTATCCTCACCTGGTCGCCGGATGGTCTCGTGCTCAGTATGCTTGGGCCATCCCCTGTCTCCGTGCTGCCGCGTGCCACCGCGGCCGGACCCGCGCCGGCAAAACCGACGTATGCCGTCATCCGCGCGCGCGACGCCGCGATGGATGCCCTGCTCACCACCCCGCCAGCCCAGGCCCAAAATGGCTGGCAGCTCGCGTGGCGTCCGGATGGCAGCGAACTCGCCGTTTACGGGCCCATCGTGCGCGAGCCGTCGAGCGTATCCATCCGGTCCACACACACGGGTGACTCGCTGGCCTCGCTCACCCTTCCCCGTGTCGCCCCGAAAGATCAGACGCAATCCGGAACCATCGCTCTGCTCCGGTGGTCGCCTGATGGCACGCACCTGCTTTTCTTCAGTTCGCTGTTCGGCGCGCTGTATGTCTGGGGGCCAGCCACGCTGCCGCAAGGCTAGGACAGTGAGCGAGGCTGCCATGCCGTCAGACGGCGGGACGGCAGGCATGGCACGGCCGGTACCCCTCGCGCGCGGCCGCATCCGCTGACGTGAACGTGACGCGATGGCGCGGCGCAATGCGCTGGGCATGCTGGCAGGACGGGAAGCAGTAGATGCGCGTTGTGTCGCTGCCGATGAAGCGCACTCCCCGCTCGGCAAGCGTCTCGACCTCGGCCGGATTCAGCCCCTCAGCCTGGAGCAGCTTGCCTTTCATCGCGTCGTCGCCTAGGCTGTAGCGTCCCAGATGCCCATCGCTCCGCACAACCCGATGGCATGGGATGAGCAGCGGGATGGGGTTCTTCGCCAGTGCCGTGCCGACTGCGCGAACCGCTTTCGGATGGCCAATCTCGCGCGCCACCCAGGCGTATGGACGCACCTGCCCACGCGGGATCTCCAGCGCCTTGAGCAAGACTTTGCGTTCGAATTCCGACACACTGGAGAGATCGAACGTCAGCCGGTGTGGCCGCTCGCCGCGAATCGCCGCCTCCACCGCTCGCGACAGCGCCGGGGGCAGCGCCGCCACGCGCCGCGCTGGTCGCCCGAAGCGCTGCGCGAACATCCGCTCGAACGTTGTGTCGTCTCCACTCAGGTTCACTGCTGAGATGCCACGTGCATTGTAGGCCATGTAGAGTGGGCCAACAGGCGTCGCCACCTCCGCGTAGCCATCCGCCAGTCCTGCGGCGACCAGCGTCGCGGCGCGCAGACCAACGGGCGCGCTCACATCCGCAAGTGAGCGCAGATCGCGCAGCAGCCCGCTCATGGATTGGGATGTCACTGGATCGTTCATATCACTCACCTCACTTCATCCGGCACACGAACCAGAGATTCGCGCAACATGACGATGCCACGATGCACATGCGCCTTCACGGTCCCCTCCGGCTTGCCCAGCAGCTCCGAAATCTCCATGTAGCTCAGGTCCGCTACGAAGCGCAGGAGCACCGCGATACGAAAATGCTCCGGCAACGCGCGGACACGCCCGGCCAGCTCCCGCTGGCGCTCGCTCCGCTCCGCGATTGCCTCTGGCTGCTCGCTATCCGGCACGCTGAACCAGTTCGCGAGCGCCTCGTCGCCGTCATCCAGAGACGCCTCCCTGGCACGATGCGAGCGCAGGCGATTGCGCGCGATATTCAGCGCGATCTGGAACAGCCACGGGCGCAGCCTCAGCGTCCGGATGCGCTCCGGCGCGTAGCCCGCCAGCGCGCGATAGGCTCGCACGAACGTATCCTGTGCGATCTCCTCGGCATCCTGCGGCTGAGCCGTCAGACGCAGGGCAAACGCGTAGACGCGCGGCTGATACGTTTCCATGCAGCGCTCGAACGCGCGTGAGAGATCAGTGGCAAGCTGATCAGCTAGTTGCGTGTCGTTCACGACGTACCCCTCCCCTTCGACTCGCTATAGCCTATAACACAGCGGCGACGCATACCGTTGCACGTGGCGCAGCGGCGACTGATGGGAGTAGAATCGAGCCGTACAGCAACACGATCTTCGAGGGTATACAGGAGAAGAACGAGCGTGACCACAGCAGAATCCGCCTTGCCGCACTGGGACGTATCAACCGTCTATCCCAGCCTGGAATCCCCTGAATTCGCGGCGGGCTTCCGCGAGACCGTTCAGGCGATCCATGATCTCGGCGCTCTTTTCGATGAGGAACACATCCAGCAACGCGAGACGCCCGCCGTTGATGCCACTACCGTAGCGACTTTCGAGCGCATAATCTCCGGCTACAACGACGTGATTACCCGCGCCCGGACGCTGAGCGCCTATATCTCGTCCTTCGTTTCTACGGATTCGCGCGATGCTACGGCCCAGGCGCGGCAGAGCGAGTTGCGCCTGCAATTCGTCGCGCTGGCCCAGCTCGGCACGCGCTTCACGGCGTGGATCGGGTCGCTGGATGTGGATGCGCTGCTCGCGCAATCGGAGGTGGCACGCGCCCACGAGTGGCTGCTGCGCAAGACGAAGATCGAGGCCGGGCATCTGATGTCGCCGGTGGAAGAGACGCTGGCCGCCGAGTTGAACCTTTCCGGCGGCTCGGCCTGGGCACGACTGCACGGCGATGTCTCCTCGCAACTGGACGTGCCGGTTGAGCTGGATGGCGAGATGCGCCAGCTTACCATGAGCGCTGTGCGCAATCTGGGATCGGATCCGGATCGCACGGTGCGCCGCCGCGCGTTCGAGGCGGAGCTTGCCGCGTGGGAGCGCGTGGCTGTGCCGATGGCGGCCGCACTGAACAGCATCAAAGGGCAGGTGAATACGCTGACGCGCCACCGCCGCTGGGAATCCGCGCTGGATGCGGCCATATTCGACGCGAATATCGACCGGCAGACGCTCGACGCGATGATGAGCGCCGCACACGAATCGTTTCCCGACTTCCGCCGCTACCTCAAGGCGAAGGCGCGTGCTCTCGGCCTAGAGCGGCTGGCCTGGTACGACATCACCGCTCCTGTGCGCACGAGCGGACGCGCGTGGACCTTTGACGAGGCATCGCGGTTCGTCGTCGAGCAGTTTGGCGCGTATTCACAGCGGCTGAGCGACTACGCGGCCCGCGCCTTCCGTGAGAACTGGATTGACGCGGAGCCGCGCCCCGGCAAGGAGGACGGCGCGTTCTGCATGTGGCTGATCCGCGACGAGTCGCGCGTGCTGGCGAACTTCAAGCCGTCATATGACGGCATGAGCACACTGGCGCATGAGCTTGGGCACGGCTACCACAACCTTTGCCTCTCCGACCGCACGATGCTTCAGCGGGCGACGCCCATGACGCTCGCGGAGACGGCCAGCATCTTCTGCGAGACCATCGTACGGCAGGCAGCGCTGCGCCAGGCGGATCGCGACGAGCAGATCGAGATTCTGGAGGCGTCGCTCGAAGGCTCGTGTCAGGTTGTGGTGGACATTACGAGCCGGTTTATCTTCGAGCGCAACGTCTTCGAGAAGCGGCGCGAGCGCGAGCTTTCCGTGCGGGAACTAAACGAACTGATGCTTGACTCCCAGCGCGAGACCTACGGCGACGCGCTCGACGATTCCACGCTGCACCCCTATATGTGGGCGGTGAAGTCGCATTATTACAGCCCAGGTCGCTCGTATTACAACTTCCCGTATATGTTCGGTCTGCTCTTCGGGCTGGGCCTCTATGCCCGCTACCAGCGTGATCCCGAGGGCTTCAAGGCGAGCTACGACGACCTGCTCTCCTCGACGGGCATGGCCGACGCGGCAACCCTTGCCGCGCGCTTCGGTATCGACATTCGCACGCCGGACTTCTGGCGCGCCAGCCTCGACGTGGTGCGCGACGATATCGCCCGCTTCGAGCAACTCGTGGCCGAGTAGCGACGGAGATGCTTTGGGCGCGGTCGTTGCTGAACTCACTTCGGTTACCAGGGGCATGTGGCCGTCGAGCGGAGCGGATTCGAGCAAGCCGCTATTCGACGCATTCCTGGCTTGAGTGACTTCAAAATTGTCGATACTTAGGCGGGATTCTGGCGTAGGCGTCGCTTCGAGGTTCTCAGCCTTACAACACCTACGCCAACGTTGGTATAGCATCGGAACTTATGTTCAACATCAGACTAAGGACTGAAAGAGGTCAGCCCGTTGCTGAGAAGAGACAGTGCAGCCCAATCGCGATATACGGAGTCAACGGTCGGTAGGCAGCGGTGCCCACTCCTGGCGTAGAGATAACCGATCAACAAGCCGATCGTCAGAATTTGTTTTTCAGCCGGCTTGGTTGCTCACCACCGGAGACGATATGTGCGCGACTTTGGCCTCACATCCACCAAGCTACCGTTAGATGAGAGATGCGATGGTCACGCTACATCACTGTTTTGTCCACGTGCCGCATCCCGATGACTGGAATCCCTTGTCGGAGGCTGCAATGGTCACAATGGCGACAGAGTCCACGTTATTGTTCGAGATGATGTCGCCTAAAGTGCCTCCAAATCCACTCAACCGCGCATAGTAACACCCTTGCACACCGGTATTCTTGTATGTCCCCGGCGTAATGTCCGTGCCGACGATAAAGGTTCCGTCACCAAAACTTGTCTTACTCTGCGTGATCTGCGACAGATCCTTTGTCCATGTGCCACAATCCTGCGACTGGAAACCTTTATCGGATGCTGCGATGGTTACAACGGCAGGAGCGTCTGTGTTGTCATTTGCGATGATTTCGCCAACCGAACCACCGAACCCGCTGAGCCTTGCCCAGTAGCAACCCGGTGAGCCAACACGAGTGCGATACGTCCCCGGCTGAATGTCTTTGCCCACTTGGAACGTGCCATCGCTAAATTGTGCGTAGCTCGGTTTCGGCGTAGACGTAGGTTTCGGTGTTGCAGTGGGTGCATAAGTAGCGGTTGGGGCGGCAGATACCTTGGCTGTAGGGCTGGCTCCGCCGCCGACCGATGCGGTGCTAGTCGAACCAGAGTTGCCGCTGATGCCCTGGACAAGGCTACCGCACGCTCCACACATTACACATAGGATAATTAGACCAACAACGCCAGCGACTATGGGACGTTGTCGTGCAAATGCCTGTGCCTTCTGCACGGCGCCGTTACCAGGAGATTGAGCGGGAGGAGTTGTAGACATGCCTGGATGACCTTTCTAGCAGGAATGATGCTGAAGTACTGCTGCGTGGAAGTGATATCTACTACAACTTTACATGAAGGTAGCGAGCAGGTCAACAGCCAAAAGTACTTGCAACATTCTGCCTAATGGTCCATGTCTAGTAATAACGCAGCAGGACACCGGCAAGCGAGACACTGCCTGCACATCGTGGAAATGACGCGTGAATTGACACAGCGGAACACGACGGCATATATCGACCCAACTAGCATGATGCCAGAGCAACCTGTAGAGTGGCTGGGCTTTGTGGATGTACGCACGCCTTGTACAGTTCTACTCCATACAAGCGTGGGTACAGTAGGTCGCTTAGGTTCGATGGGATTCCTTGGACATTAGGAACATACACGCTCATGTGCATGTGCATGTGCATGTGCGTTAAAATGCACGCTCGCCAGCCAGAGAGCGATAGAATCATTCATAGCGCTGGCGAGATACCGGCACAGGTGGACGTACAAAATGATCGTGGCGACACTCAGGTGATGGAGCGCGTCGGTGCCCCTCCCGGGCGGAGCGTCACGGTTGATCCACCAAAGTAGCCAAGAGCCGGACCACCCAGCCCCGTCTCGCGCAAGGTCAGCTTGGATGTCGGCTGCACAGGCAAATACGCGGGATACAGCAAGTTCAGCGAATGCGTCGGATCTATACTAGTCCAAGCGAGATATGTGCGCGCGATATCAACGGCTGGCATCAGCCCTAGCATGGCCAGCGCCGCTGTGCTTCTGTTTGCTTACTCGTTAATGTCTCTATTCGCTGGTCAAGGTCGTCTGGATCGATTTGAAAGGCGGGAACCCTCGATAATGGTGCAGTGTTGTCAGGAGAGACCGGCAACTGTAACAGTGGAGACGGCTGCCTTAGAAATCTTTTGACATAACTCACTAGAAACTGTTAAAGACCTGACGTCGATAAGTGGTAGAGTGCGAATATGCCAAGCATACGTAAATTCTATCTCTCCGATGTCAGCGATGACGAATGGGCGTTCATCATGCCCTATCTGACACTGTTGGCCGAAGATGTCAGTCAGCGCAAGTATCCGCTGCGCGAGGTCTTCAATGGCCTGCGCTAGCTGGTCAAAACCGACGCCCACTGGCGCATGATGCCCCATGATTTGCCGCCGTTGCCGGTGGCCTATTAGCAGATGCGCCGCTGGACGGCGGCGGGCTGCTTTGAGGCCATCGTCCACGACTTGCGCATGCTCTTACGTCGGGTATCCGCTCACACGGCACAGCCCTCGGCAGCGAGTGTGGACAGTGGCGTCCTGCAGTCGACGCCGGAAAGTGGTGCGCGGTGGGTATGATAGGCACAAGCGACGACACACAAGCGGGGAAAGCCGCAAAAAGTTTAACGTGTTCTTAACATACAGCTAACATGCGTGTAACACTGGTGGACTAACGCTTAACATAGGAAAAGAAAGGCATGACCTGGTATGTGTGCTGGTGGATCCTAGGAGGATTCGTTCATGCAGTCTGAAAGCGCGAGCCTGGCTGATGCGCTGAATAAGGCACCGTTTGATCTGTTTCACTTGCGGGCGATGGTCACCGCCGGAATGGGCTTCTTCACCGATGCCTATGACCTGTTCATCATCGGCGTCGCCCTCGTCCTCATCAAGCAGGACTTTCACCCTTCCCCCGTTGAATTGAGCCTCGTCAGCTCCACCGCTCTGATCTCCGCCTTCGTTGGCGCCTTCATCTTCGGGCCGCTGGCCGACCGGCTCGGTCGCAAGACGATCTACGGCCTCGAAGCGCTGATCATGACGGTGGGCGCGCTGCTCTCGGCGTTCGCGCCCAACATCATTTGGCTGATCATCTTCCGCTTCATCCTGGGCATCGGCATTGGCGGCGACTATCCGGTCTCAGCGGTGCTGATGAGCGAGTACGCCAACACGAAGGATCGCGGGCGGCTCGTGGGAATGGTCTTCTCGATGCAGGCGCTGGGGACGATTATTGGGCCTGTGGTGGCGGTGACGCTGCTGGCGACGGGGATCAGTCCCAACCTGGCGTGGCGCATCATGCTGGGGCTGGGAGCGCTGCCGGCGCTGGCGGTGATCTACTTCCGCCGCTCCATGCCGGAATCGCCTCGCTACCTCTCGCAGGTACGCGGCCAGACCGAGCGTGCCGCGGTGCAGATCGCGCAGTATAGCAAGGGCATCGTACGCTCGACGGCGCACGTGGAGAGCCGGGTGAAGGCGACGATCTGGAACCGGCGGTTCTTCCTGACGCTGCTGGGGACCGCGGGGACGTGGTTTGTCTTTGACTACGCCTATTACGGCAACACCATCTCGACCCCGCTGATCATCGGCACGGTCGCGCCTCATGCCACCTTGATCCAAGCCGAGGCGTGGACGCTGATTCTCTTCGCGGTGGCCGCGGTGCCGGGCTATGTGCTGGCCTTCTTGACGATGGACCGGATCGGCCATCGCCGCCTGCAACTGATCGGTTTCACGGTCATGGGGCTGTGCTTTCTGGGGCTGGGGGTGATTCCCGGCATTACCAGAGTGCTGTTGCCCTTCATCGTGCTTTACGCGGTGAGCTACTTCTTCGCGGAGTTCGGGCCGAACACGACGACGTTCGTGCTCTCGGCGGAGCTGTATCCGGTGAATCTGCGGACGACGGGGCACGGGCTATCGGCGGGTATTGCCAAGCTGGGGGCGTTCATCGGGGCGTTTGTCTTCCCGCTGATCGTGGCGAGCGCGGGGTTGAGCGGGACGCTGACGATCACGTTTGTCTTCGCTGTGGTGGGCATCCTGCTGACCCTGCTGCTGCCGGAGCCTGCGGGCAAATCGCTAGAGCAGATTTCGCATAGCGCTACCGACATTATTTTCGAAGCGGATGAGCAGAGCCAGCTCGCACCACTCGCTCGCTAGCAAGCGAACACTCGGCTCCATCCACCCGCAACACATACCTTCGAGCCGGCGCTCGCCTACGGGCGGGTGACCGGCTCGCTCCGTATCCTGGCGTCAAGCGGCTGCATTCGAACGGTGACCGTATGCATCCCGCGTGGGCATCTCGCGCTTGACAATCCGCAGCCAGGCACTGCTATGCTAGAGGCATTGGCGATGAGGCTCGCCACGCACTGTCTCACTTCTGCGGTGATGCACCAACGTGACACGGCAGCGAAACTTCCCGACTCGGGCTGATAGCCTCTACGTGATGCCAATTGTCAACTGGCAGGCACGCGTGGGTCTATTCTCCGCTTGCCGCAGATTGAGGAGTGCAATGGAAACTCAGACTGCGCAGTCCAACCGCTCTTCCGCTCCCTTGCCCAGAGCAGCCGCGTTGCGATTCGTCGTGCTCATCGGGGTCGTCAGCTTTTTCGCGGATATGACCCACGAAGGCGCGCGAGGCATCACGGGGCCATTCCTGGCAAGCCTGGGCGCGAATGCCGCGGTCGTCGCTGGCGTGGCTGGTCTTGGTGAGTTACTGGGCTATGTGCTGCGCCTCTTCTTCGGATACGCGACTGATCGCACGCGCCAGTACTGGGCGATCGCATTTATCGGATACGGCGTGCAGCTGGTCTGTGTGCCTCTGCTCGCGCTCGCGGGAAACTGGCCGCTCGCGGCCCTGCTGATGCTCGGTGAGCGCGCAGGACGCGCGATGCGCAACCCAACGCGCGACGCGATGATCGCGCATGCCTCCGGCACACTGGGCAGCGGCTGGGTCTTTGGCCTGCGTGAGGCGCTGGACGCGCTGGGCGGGATGCTCGGTCCGCTGCTCGTCGCGCTGGTGCTGTTCATCAATCGTGATCAGTACCGCCCGGCTTTCGCTGCGTTAGCCATACCGGTCGTGCTGACGTTTGTCTTCCTGGTCGCAGCGCAACGTCTCTTTCCACAGCCCCACAAGCTCGAAGCGCAGGCACGGGGCATCGAGCCGGAGGGTTTTCCCGGTCGCTTCTGGGTTTACATGCTGGGCATGGGCATGGTGGCGCTGGCCTATGCTGATTATCCGCTGATCGCCTACCACTTCAGCACGGCTCACGTCATTTCGCTGCCGTTTATTCCCGTGCTCTACGCCGTGGCGATGGGAACGGAAGCTGTTGCGGCGATTGTGTTGGGACGCCTCTTTGATCGCATCGGGCTCATAACGGTTCTGGTGGCGACACTGTTCACCGCGGCGTTTGCCCCACTGGTCTTTTTGGGGAATGCCGCGCTGGCGGTTGTGGGCATGATTATCTGGGGCATTGGCATGGCCGTTCAGGAGTCAATCGTCAAGGCGACGGTGACGGGCATGGTGGCATCCACGCGCCGTGCTACGGCATATGGCTTGTTCGATACTGGGTTTGGTATCTTCTGGTTCATCGGCAGTGTCGCGCTGGGCCTGCTCTACGATCAATCCGCTGTGGCTCTGGTGATCTTTTCGGTGGTGCTGCAATTGGCGGCGATTCCAGTGCTCGCGGTTGTCTGGCGCAGGCAGCGCCCGGCTGCGCGCTAGCGCATGGTACGAGTGCGCGCGAGGTTACGCATCACTGGCTAGATGTACGACCTCGCCGCGCGCGGCGCTGGGGCTAAGATGTCATGATGGCGGAGACCTCTAATCCGTCTGTCGCCGTCACCAGAGGAGCATGAAATACGGAGCCGCCGTGACCGTATCCAATGATGGCTACGCGCAGGCTCCGCTCTCCGGCTGCTGAATCCCCTGTCGCCATGTCTATCCTCTCCGGCGGATATGGGCGCTTGCGTCAGCGCGTACAGGTCACTTTAGTCAGGCTGCGCCGCTGGTCCGGGTTTAGCCCCTTGTGCAGAGCCAGGTGTTGCGCGAACAACTGACCCGGGACACTGTACGCGAATGGAGCGAGCCGTTCATCTGCACTTATCGTGCCCTACGCCGGGCTGGCCGTGTTCGTCTTCGCTTCCCGCTCGCGTAGCTCCCTGCGCAGGAACTTGCCCGTCAGCGTTTTGGGCAGCTCTGGCAGAATCTCCAAGGCGCGCGGATACTTATACGCGGCCATCTGTTCCTTGCAGAACGCAATGAGCTCATCCGGAGCTGTTTTGCCCTCGTAGTCACGCTTCAGCGAGACAAACGCTTTCACCGTCTCACCCCGATATGGATCGGGAACGCCGATGACGGCTGCTTCACGCACGGCTGGATGCTGATAGAGCACATCCTCAACTTCTCGTGGCCAGACCTTGAACCCGGATGCGATGATCATGTCCTTCTTGCGGTCTACAATGTAGAAGTAGCCGTGTTCATCCATGCGGGCGACATCGCCAGTGAAAAGATAGCCATCCCGAATCGCGTGACGCGTCTCCTCTGGCTTTTGCCAGTAGCCCGCGACGATTTCGGGTCCCTTGGTAATGAGCTCGCCTATCTCGCCCACCGGAACTGGCTCGCCGCTCTCCAGATCGACGATCTTGCTGATACTGCTGGGGATCGGCACACCGATAGAAAGCGCGCCGGACGCGCTGTCAACGGGCGCCTTGCTGCCCATGGGCACAGCATGCGATGGCGAGGTCGTCTCCGTCAGGCCGTAGACGTTGTGAATATATGTGCCCGTCATGGCTTGGAATCGCTCCACGATATTCGGGGCGATAGGCGCGCCGCCGCTGTACGTCTTGCGCATGCTGGAGAGGTCGCGCGTTGTGATGTCAGGACATTCCATGAGCGCCAGAAACGCCGTGATGGCCGCCACAGTGAACGAGCCTTTCCAGCGCTCAATGAGGCGCAGGCATTCGGCGGGATCGAACCGGTAAAACGTGATGATCGGCATACCCACGAGCGCCGCCACGGCGACATGCGCGATCAGGCCAGTGATGTGAAAGAACGGCGCCATGCCGATGACGACATCATTCGCCGTCAACTGCATCCACGTGCGGTAGACATGCGCATTGTAGACGACATTGCGGTGCGTATTCATCGCGCCTTTCGGGCGGCCCGTGGTGCCGGAGGTATAGGTCAGGAAGGCGATGTCATCCGGAGTGAGGCGCGGATCGGGCGCCTGCCGCCCGGCAAACTCTTCGAGCAGGGTCTGCCAGTCAAGTGTTCCCTCGCAGGAAATCTTGCGCGAGCCTCGCAGGACGGCAGGAAGGTCCGGCGCGTTACCGGCAGGCTGCGCCAGATAGTCCAGCTCGGAGGTGGCGATGATGGTCCGGACGCTGGTATCGGGCACAGTCTCTCTGGCGACGGACTCCCACAGTGATTCCTGACAGATCAGCGCGATTGCTCCGGAATCAGTAAGATGGTAAGAGAGCTCGCGCTGCTTGAACATCGGGTTGCAGAGCACCATGATGGCGCCCGCTTTCCAGATGCCATACTGGCCGATGATGAATTGCGGGATGTTCTGGCAATACATGGCCACGCGGTCGCCGCGCTGGATGCCGCGCGCGACGAGTCCCGAGGCCAGCGCATCGCTCTCGCGGTCGAGATCATCATAGCTGATGGCGCGATCGAAATAGTAGATCGCGGGATCGCTGGCATGCTCGCGCACAGCATGCCGCAGCATCGCCAGCCCGCTCTCAAATGGCAGGGTAAGCTCTGGGGGCACATACGACTGATATTCTCGCAGCCACGGGCGCGAATCATATGGATCGGGCGCAGTGGACATGGTTTTGCCTCCGGCTGTCCTGGCAAGATGATAGATACCTCTCGCACTACCTGAGACACCCTACGGATATGTCGATCTCAAATGCTTGGGCACGAGCTTTCCACGCCGGGTGAAGCGCGCGCGTGCAGCGCAGCAACTATGTGCCTCCTGGCCCGCCGAGCAGCGGTAGGTTCGTGAGAAAACCGGTACGGTCCGCGTCCTCGCGGGTGGGGAACACCTTGCCTGGATTGAGCAAGTGGTCAGGATCAAACAGTCGCTTGATATCCACCATCACGTTTAGAGCATCATCTCCAATCGCGTCGCGCAAAAACTCGCGTTTGAGGCTGCCGAGCCCGTGCTCGCCACTGAGCATGCCGCCCAGATCGAGTGCCGCGTGGAATATCGCTTCCGCCGCTTGCTCGACACGCTCCAGCGCGCCGGGCTGCTGCCGGTCGAACAGGATGTTCGGGTGCAGATTGCCGTCGCCGGCGTGTCCGAATACCGCGATCACCAGATCGAACCGCGCTGCGATTTCCTGGACCCTGCAAATCATATCGGGGATCCTGTTACGCGGCACCACAATGTCCTCGCCGAGCTTGTTTGGCTGGATGCGTCCCATCGCGCCAGAAGCCGCGCGCCGTGCTCTCCAGAGCTGCGCCCGGCCCGCGGCGTCAGCGGCGACATCCACCTGGAGTGCGCCAAAGTCGCGACACATCCGACCGATTTCATCGATCTCTTTCGCCACGCTCCCCTCGTCGAAGCCGCCCTGCTCGATGATCAGCATCGCCTCCGCCTCGCCCGGCAGACCCAGATGCTCCACCTGCTCCACCGCGTTGAGCGTCGTTCGGTCCATTAGTTCCATCGTCTCCGGCAGCATGCCTCCGCTCAGAATGCCCGTCACGGCCTGGCTGGCGGCATCGAGCGAAGGGAAAAGCGCGGCAGCTGTGGCGCGCGCGCGTGGCAGTGGCAGCAGCCGCAGCACGGCCTCCGTCACAACGCCAAGCGTGCCCTCGGAGCCGATGAAGAGCTGCATCAACTGATAGCCGGTCGCGTTCTTCAGAAGCTTGCCGCCAAGCCTCAACACACGACCGTCGATCAGCACGACCGTCATGCCGACGACATAGTCTTTGGTCACGCCATACTTCAGGCAGTGGGGACCGCCCGCGTCGCAGGCTATGTTGCCACCAATCGTGCATTGCGCGAGGCTGGCCGGGTCCGGGGGGTAGAAGAGGCCATGCGCTTCTGCCGCGCGCTGCAGATGGCCATTGATTACGCCTGCCTGCACCGTCGCGGTAGAGGTCGCGGGGTCGATCTCTATGATCTGGTTCATATGCGCCAGCGTGAGCACCATGCCGCCAGCGAGAGGTATCGGACCACCCGCGAGACTGGTGCCGCTGCCGCGCGGGATGACGGGGATGCGGTGCTGGCTCGCGACCTTGAGCACAGCGCTCACCTGCTCTGTGCTGGCCGGATGGACGACGACATCCGGCAGGCGCTGCTGAAACGTGCCATCGTAGGAGTATGCGATGCGCTCCGTCGCATCGTAATGAATGCCATCTTCTCCAACGATGGCGCGGAGCTGCCCCAGGACTTTCTTGGCGAGCATAGCCTGTTCCCCGGTCGTCACATGTGCCGTCACTCAGAAGATGAACATAGCGGCCCGTATCGGCCACCATGCACATCCTAAGCGGCACATCCATTGTAGACCAGATGCCGCTATGGCGCACGGGCGTCGTTATGGGCGTGCGTCATGCTCGACGCGTGGTGTGCCTCGCTGGATGGCGTCTCGCCGCCGCTATGCTGATGCTCGTGAGGGTGTGTGTGCGCGTGGTGGTGAGGGCTGTCCTTCACCGGGGGATCGATGGCTGTGCCCGCGCCGTTCCGCAAGGCAGGGTCGCGCAGCTCGGGATAGCGCTCCTCGAGCCGCGCTTCACGCTCGATTCTGCGCCTCCAGTAGTGAAGCGTTTCTGGATCACCCCCGTTCGTGTCGTTCCAGCTGGTGGGCCATGCCGCGCGTCCGGGTCCGGGATTGGCCCGGCCTGAAACGGCGAATGTCGACATCAGGCGCCGCGTTTCGCCACTCCCGCAGCCAGGGCAGGCTTCGCGCTCGCCCGCATCAGCGAAATGCTGGAAGAAATGGGAAAAGACGTCACCGCACGCGAGGCAGCGGTACTCATAGATGGGCATGGCGATATCCTCCCCGGCGGCTACCAGCCAGGCGACCGCGGGCCCAGAGCGCCGCCCGGAGCTTCCTCATCGAGCGGCGGACGGCGCTCAGACTATCACCAGTATTCGAAGCTGTGCCGGATGACGTGATCCAGCTCTTCGGCGCCCGCGTCACGCGGGCAGTTCACGAGCAGACGCTGCTGCTTGAGCGTGCCCTCGATCAGCGCGCCGATGTCGCCCTCGCCATAGCCCAGCTCGGCAAGGCCGTTGACAATGCCGGTATCGCGCATCAGCCCGATCAGGGTATTCGGCAACACCTCGCGCTGCTCGGCGGATGAAAGGCCGCTCACTTCCGCGCCCAGCAACTGCGCGGCCCGGATGTGGCGCTCCGGATTCACGGGATAGGTCCACCGGAAAGTAGCCGGGGCGGTAATGACGACCGAAAGGCCGTGTGGAATCATCGGCTCCTCCTTCGGGTAGTCCGGAGGAGAGAAGCTCTTGACCAGCCCGGCGATTGGGTAGGCGATGGCATGCGGCACATGCACGCCGGCATTGCCAAAACCGATGCCGGCGTACGTGGCGGCGAGCGCCATATAGGTTCGCGCCTCCACATCCATGCCGTTGATCACGGCCCGCCGCAGATACATTCCGGTATACTGGAGCGCCTTCTCGCACCACAGATCGCTCACGGGATTCGCGCCGATATAGACGGGCCGCTCCTCCGGCTTGTGGCGCGGGCGCGTGTCGTATGGGCGGCTGGTATACGATTCGAGCGCGTGCGTTAGCACATCGAACCCCGGATACGCTGTAGCCTTGGGCGGCAGCGTGACCGTATTCAGCGGGTCGATGATGGCGACTGTCGGACGTAGATAGCGATGAGATATGCCCGTCTTGACCTTTAGCGACAGGATATCCATAATCGCGACCGCTGTCGTCTCACTGCCCGTACCCGCCGTAGTGGGAATGGCTACCAGCGGCTTAAGCGGGCCGGGGACTGGCGCGCCTTTGCCGATGGGCTTGTTCACGTAATCCATCACGGGCGCCGGGTAGGTGGAGAACAGGTTCGCCGCTTTCGCCGAATCTATGCTGCTTCCACCGCCGACCGCGACGAAGCCATCGTAGTCGCGCCCCTGGACGTAGCTCGCGATGGCCTCGAACGATTTGTCCGTCGGCTCCACGTGCGCGCCATCGAAGATATCGACGCTAATGCCCTCCTCTTTGATGATGTCGCGCACACGCTCCGGCAGACCCAGCTTCATCACGCCGGGATCGGTGACGACCAGTGCCCGATGCACGCCGAGTCGCTTCAGCTCATAGCCGGTTTCGCTGGTAGCGCCCGGTCCGAACTTCATCGGTGTGGTTTCCAGCGTAAAAACGGTTTCATTTGGAATATCGAGGCAGCCCATGAGCTCTACCTTTCTTGCTGCCTAATCGTAATAGGCTTCCGGAGCCAGCCGGATTTCCTTGATCTGGTTCGGATCGTGGCCAAAGATCACGGTGGCGTTCCGCAGTGTTGCGATGGCGCGGATGCGCTCGATAGAACTGAGCCACGCGAGGCTGTCGTTGACAATCGCGGCGCCAGCGGGCGGCGGACCGTAACTCTCGCGCATGTAGGCGGCATCCGAGGTAAAGATCATCGTTCCTGTATTCGGCAGGTCTACTGTAAGGCACATCGTGCCCCAGGTGTGTCCCGGGACTTCGAGCAGGTGAACGCCCTCCATGACCTCAGTATCTTCGGTGAGCTGCACCCAGTTCAGCCCATCAATGGTGTAATCGGCTTTGAGGTGGAATCCCTGCGCCTGCCCCGGCACGGAGAACGCGCCCTGATACTCCTTGCGGTGCACCAGAATCTGCGTGTCGGAGTTCTTGAATAGCCCCAGGTTGCCAGCGTGGTCCAGATGGAGGTGGCTCAATGCGACGTACTTAAAGTCGGATGGGTCGAGCCGGAGCTGTTTCAGCCGCTCTTCGAAATACTGCTCTGGCGCGACATCCTCATAGGGAAAATACTCTTTGGCGACCGTCGGCTCCCAGCGCTGCTCCCAGTCGCGGGGGCAGGTCGTATCAAAGAGCAGCTTGCCATCGGGATGGTCAACGACGACGGTGTGCGTGGGGCACGGCCCCCAGGTGGAAGGAGTGGTTGGCGCGCCGCGATTCGCGAACCAGTCGGCCCGAACGACCAGCCAGTGGTAATCGCACATCATGTTGCCGTGGTGTTGAACGTAGACGCGGGTACCCGGTTTTGCCATAGCGTGCCTCCTCGACGGCAGTGTCGTGTGAGCAAACTATCCGGTTTCGCACTTACAAGAGCTCGTTGTCCTTACGGGGCGACACCACACATTCACACAGCATCAGGGGCGGGGAAACGGAAGATCCTGCCAAACGTCCATCGCGACAGGCCGTAGCTGGATACCATGTCTACGAGGTGAACATACAATAGCCGGTGTACGCTATCTGAGGGTATCCCGAGTTCCGGAACACGCTGCTATGGTAACACATCGTGGGCCATGTCTACGTGTTCTGTTTGTTGTGACGATTCTGTGTGCATACCGCTATTGGCGTACGGGTGATTCGCTCCGTACTCTGGTAGTATGTTCTCGGTGGAAGCCTGGCAGTGCCGTGCGGTAGCACAGGAGGCGCCGGTTTATGTACGATTTCAGCCCTTCACCTGAGCAGCAGGACGTGCTGCGCGTGACGCAGCGGATCATGGAAGAGTTCGTGTATCCAGCCGAAGCCGACTTCCACGAGGAATCCGGCTTTCCCGAGGCGCGCATGCGCGAGCTGCAGCGGCATGTGAAAGATGCGGGCCTCTGGGCGCCACACCTGCCGCGAGAAGCGGGCGGGCTGGGCATGGGCATGGTGACGCTGGGCCTCATGAACGAGATTCTCGGTCGCAGTCCCATCGCCCCGCGTGCCTTCGGAACGAATGCGCCGGATACCGGCAATCAGGAAATTCTCTGGCTGGCAGGCACGCCCGACCAGAAGGAGAAGTATCTCAAGCCCTCGGTCGCGGGCGAGATCTACACTTCGTTCGCGATGACCGAGCCGGAATTCTCCGGCTCTGACCCGGTGGCGATGGGCACCACTGCTGTGCTCGATGGCGATGAGTGGGTCATTAACGGACACAAGTGGTTCGCGACGAGCGGAAGCCGCGCGGCGTTTCTGATCGTGATGGCGGTGACGGATCCCGATGCGCAGCCCCACCAGCGTGCCAGCATGATCATCGTTGAGAAGGGAACACCTGGTCTCGAGATTGTGCGTGATGTGCCGGTCATGGGTGACACGCTGGGCGGTCACACCGAGTTGCGCTTCACGAACTGCCGTGTGCCGAAAGAAAACCTGCTGGGCAAGCGGCAGGAGGGATTCAAGCTGGCCCAGATGCGGCTCGGTCCGGGCAGGATTACCCATGCCATGCGCTGGATCGGCGTCATGAATCGCAGCTTTGAGATGATGCTGGATTACGTGCAGAAGCGGGAAAGTCGCGGACAGACGCTGGCGGCCTTTCAGACGGTACAGGATGCCATTGCGGAATCCTACGCCGATATCCAGTCATCTCGCCTGCTCACGCTGCATGCAGCGTGGACGCTCGATCAGGGGCGTGATTCGCGCAAGGAAATCTCGCTCATCAAGTTCTACGGTGCCAATGCGTTGCAGCGGGTCGTGGACCGTGCGCTACAGGTACATGGCGCGCTCGGCTTCTCGAAGGATACTCCGCTTGAAGGCTTCTACCGCGAGGCTCGCGCCGCGCGCATATACGATGGCGTGGACGAAGTACACCGCATCGTCGTTGCCAAGCGCCTGCTCAAGGAGTATCGCGAAGGGCTGCTGTTCGCCTGATCGCGCCCTGATACACCAGCAAGAGTGAGGATGAACGGCCCGGAGGAAGTGACAGCCTCTTCCGGGCCTCGTCATTTCGCGTGCCGTTTCTTCTCCTGTTGTCGTGATATTCCTCAGCGCCCTATACAGCGTGCTATACAATAAGGGCGAATCCGCAGATCCGGGACCAACCGTGCGCGCAAGTCCGTACGATCAGTGACGTTATCGCACTGAATGCCAGAAAGACTTTTCGCATTGTGCCTGTGGGGACGCCGGCAGTAACCGCCGGGCGACTGATGCCTATCTGAAAGCCATCTCAACCCGCGGGCAAAAGATGGCTCACCTATGAGCAGAGACAGCGTGTGTTTTGTTCAAGTGAGGCAGCGTCATGAACGCATTTCAGTACACGTTCTTTGCTCAGGATGTCACCTTTGGCGCTGGATCACTTGGCCAGCTACGCGAGAAGATCGACCGCTTCGAATGGCGGCGGCTGATGCTCTGCACAACGGCCGGCTCCCGTGCCCGCGGGCAGGTTGGGTTGATCGAATCAGTGCTTGGCGAGCGGTTAGTGGTGACGTACGACCACGTCGAGGCGCATGTACTGGAGAGGCAGGTTGCCGAAGCGACTGCCACGGCTGCGGAACATTCGGTGGACGCGATTCTCGGGTTGGGCGGCGGAAGTGCGGTCGGCATGGCGAAAGCGGTTAGCCTCGCACTGGAGGAACTGCGCACCGGGCATCCAGCACGCGCCACGTTTCCGACGGACCAGCCTCGCGTGCCCGTCGTCGCGATCCCCACGACATATGCTGGCTCTGAAATGACGCCGATATCAGGCGTGACCTATCGCTCCAACGGCGCTGATCGCAAAGTCACCGTCACCGATCCCAAGGTCACGCCCAAGCTCGTTATCTATGATCCTCTGCTGACGCTCGATCTTCCTCCTCGCGTGACTGCTGGCACCGGTATCAATGCCGTCGCTCACTGCATCGAGGCGCTCTACTCCATCACACGCAATCCGCTCTCCACGGCTGCCGCGCTCGCCGGATTGCGCCTCATCACGCCAGCCCTCCCGCGCTGCTTTGCGAATGGCTCGGATGAGGAGGCGCGCGGCCAGATGCTCGAGGGCGCGTTCCTAGCGGGGACCGCGCTCTCCAACGTCGCCATGGGCTTGCATCACGGCATCTGCCACGTGCTCGGCGGTTCCACTGGCGCCGCGCATGGCGATGCGAATAGCGTCATGCTCGCGCACGTCATGCGCTTTAATCTGGATGCGACGGCGCCGGAACTGGCGCTCGCGGCGGACGCGATGGGCATTCCCGTGAGCGGGCGCAGCGCGGCGGAGTCTGGGGCAGCGGCGGCGGATCTGGTGGCAGACCTGGTGGCGCGGATGCGGCTTCCGCAGCGGCTGCGCGATATTGGTGTGCGCGAGGAGCAGCTTTTAGAGTTGGCGGAGATGGGCTATGCGAGCCGTACCGTGCGGAACAATCCCAGGCCAATCACCGACGTGGCCCAGATCAAACAACTGCTGCTGACGGCATGGTGAGTGGAGAATATGGCACTCACGTTCGCGTAGGCGCTGGTCAACGACGACCAGGCAGAGTTCTCCCGGAGATGTGGCGGCAACGTGCCCCCTACGCAACGCCACAACGAAGCATCGCAGGCGACCATTCCAACGTGACCGTGGCCGAAGCGCAACCAGCCGGTTGCAGTACGTCAGTCTTCCAATGGAGGTGATCCATGCCGGTCAACCCGATGGATTTCGGTGCCAAAGATCTCGTGCTCGATGTCGTCCGGACGGAACGCGCCAACTTCTACCAGATTATTGATGTTCCCGAAAACTGGGAATCGCCCACCAGGAGCGGCCACTGGGAGGTGCGCGACCTCGTTGGCCACCTCATCGACGTGACCGAGGGATATTTGACGCGCTGGGATATGGCCCGGCGTGGCGAGCCCGCCACATCTCTGGGTCTGCTCGTGATGGCGCAGGAACTGGACCGTGCCGCTCTTGCCTACCGCAGTCTGCCTCGCGAGGAAGCGATCAGCCGCCTCAAGACTGCATCCGACAAGCTGATGGAGCTGTTCCAGGGGCTAACAGCCGAGGAGTGGGGCGGCTTTAACGTGACGCATGTGTATATGGGTCCACTACCCATGTTCTTCTATCCTGCCTTCCAGATCATGGATTATGGCGTGCATACCTGGGATATGCGCTGGGGGCTGGGCGAGAAGAATGCCAAACTGGATGAGCGCACGGCAGGCGTGCTCGTACCGTATATGTTCATTCTGATGCAGTCCACGGTCGATCAGGAGTCCGCTCAGGGGATGGACGCGACGTATGGCATCGTGGTGGATGGCGATTGGGGCGGCAAGTGGCGTGTGCAGGTAAAAGATGGCCAGTTCTCGTACGAGCCGGTTGACGACCATTCCAGCCTTGCCGCCGTTTTCCGGTTCAAAGATAGCTCAGACTTCGTGCTGACCGCTTTCCAGCGGATGGAAGGCGGCGAGACGAGTGGCGATCCGCAGATCATCAGTAGAGTGCGACACCTGTTCTTCCGGATCTAATACCCCCGCACGGGATATCAGATTCACGTTTCAGGAGGCATTCACGTGGCCAGACTCCAGGTTCAGGGCGTCCATCACCTCACGTTCGTTGGCTCGAATCGTGAGGCTGTCATCGAGTTTTATCAGGGCCTTCTGGGCATGCGGCTCGTGCTTGACCAGCCGAATCTTGATGTACCGGGAGAAGAACATCTGTACTTCGATGCCGGCGACGGCCGCCTGCTTACCTATTTCGTTCGGCCCACCCGTGTAAACGACCCGACTCCCAATCCTGAAGGCATTGGCAACCTGCACCATATGGCGCTGACCGTTTCACACGTCGTATATACGCAGGTCGTCGAGCGGCTGCGGGAGATGGGAATCGACAACACCGGCCCGATTGATCGCGGCTTCATGGATTCTATCTATTTTCGCGACCCCAATGGACAGCTCATCGAGCTTGCGTGTTACAAGTTCGTGCCGCCGGAAGGCTACACCATCGCGGATGTGCTGGCGACGGCCCATCGCATTCGCGTGGAGGCTGGCGACTACAACGTGCAGGATCAGCACCTTGCACAGGCTATTGAAGAGCTTAGCCAGCGCAAAGTAGCAATCGAGCCAGTTCGCGAAAAGACCACCGCCGGATAGAGGGGACCACTTTCTCTGATCCTGTCGCTGGCAGCGCCTCGGAGGGTATTCTCGCGCTGCCATGCCGTCCGGCACTGGTGAGGAGCGGTGTATGTCTCGTCGCCTGTGGATCTGTGAACGTGGGGTCATGTGGATGATGGACCTCCAGACATCGGCGTCACCCAGTTGGGCGTATGCTGATGCCATCGTCACTTTCCACGAGGTGTCCGTGGAATCCGCGACCGCGCTCGCTCTGGCTATGGGGATTGCGGAGCGGGAGATTGTGCGGCGCTTCGACAGCGGCAGCCGGTGCTTCGTATCCCAGGCTGCGAACGATGGCATCCTTGCCTATGGGTGGATATCGCAAGGTGCGGAGGAAATTGGTGAACTGGAGCGAACACTCCATATGCCGCCCCGTGAAGCATATATCTGGGACTGCGCCACCTTGCCTTTCTTTCGCCGCCGCGGGCTATATAGCGGCTTGCTGCGATACATAGTCGCGGCGCTTCACGCAGAAGGCTTCCGCCGCCTGTGGATCGGGACGTCACTGAGCAATATCGCTTCCCTGCGTGGATTCGCGAGCGCGGGATTTCAACCAGTCGTGCGCATCACCTATGTGCGGGTGCTGGCATTTCGTCACTCCTGGCTACGCGCCGAGGCAGGCGCACCACCCGCGCTCGTCGCGAGTGCTTGCGCTGCGCTGACGAATACCGGTGGGCGACGACGTCGCTATGCCGAGGTGCGCTGAGGGCGACCGGATCCGCACGCGGCGCATCGTCGTGATATAGTGCCGCCATCAGGCACGACATTTTCCGGGGCGCACCTCAGCGTGCCGTTCTCATTGGGCGCGCCAGAATCAGAGCACGGGGAGTTTTTGCCATGTCGGAGCCAACTGATGGGAGTGCCGGTCTGCCTGAAGGCTTGCGTGTGCTGGCCGCGGGCGAGCCGCTGGCTCGTGCGCGAGCCGCCATGCTTCTGGTACATGGTCGTGGAGCCACCGCGGAAGACATCCTGCTCTTCGCGCGCGAGCTGGCGCAGCCGGGCTTCGCGTATCTCGCTCCCCAGGCTCCCGGCTACACATGGTACCCGTTCAGCTTCCTGGAGCCAGCCGAGGCGAACGAACCATACCTCTCACGCTCGCTTGGCGTACTCGACGCGCTGCTCGCGCGCATCACTACGGCAGGCATTCCGTTCGAGCGTACCGTGCTGCTGGGGTTCTCGCAGGGCGCCTGTCTCGGGCTCGAATACGCCGCGCGCCATGCCCGGCGCTATGGCGCCATCATTGGCTGGAGCGGCGGACTCATCGGGTCTGATGACGCGCCGCGAGACTATCCGGGCGATCTCGCGGGTACGCCAGTCTTTCTGGGATGCAGTGACGTAGATCCGCACGTTCCCAAGCCGCGAGTAGACCTCACCGCGGAGGTGCTTCGACGTCTGGGCGGCAACGTCACCGAGCGGATCTATCCCCGAATGGCGCACACCGTCAATGAGGACGAAGTCGACTTCGCGCGTGGCATGCTGGCCGCGCTCGCGCCTGAGTAGCAGGCAGCAAAACGTTTCCGGCAGACGTCTCGCGTCTGGCGTGGCCATGCCTGTCAGATCGGTATCGCTTCGACGCACCCGGCGAGTAGCTGCGCGAAATCCGGATCGCGTAGGCGCTGCCAGCTCTCCGGCGCATCGACCAGCGCCGCCTTGAGCTGTGCCTGTTGGGCCTCGAGATATGCCGAGGCTCCTGCAGTCACCGGTAGCTTTCGTGTAATTTCGCGGGCCAGCGTGATGCATGCTGAGCAGTCGTGGAGCGCGCCGAGGCCTCGCTGGCATGCGATCAGCCGCGCCATCATCTCGCTCGCGTGCTCATCCCTCCCTGCTGAGACCGTTTCCAGCAGATAGCGGAGCCGCCGGGCTGCGATGCGAAGTTGGTGCCAGGGCTCGATGGTTGGGGCAGGGAGCGCATTCGCGCTGGCGATGATCGCCCCATAGGCATGCCAAAGCGCGATGCTCGCGAATTCGCCCGTGCTTGCGCCTGCGAGCGCGCGTGACAGGTGACTTGATGGTTGCGCCTGCCGCCGCGTAGCGTGGAGGATGCGCTTGAATCGGCGTGTGCTCACCACGCGCACAACGTGCCGGTACGCCTGCCGCCTTCGGCGGATGATCTCGGCATGCAACGCTTCAACGTCTGAGTGACATTCACCGGCGACTGGGTGACCCTGAGCGAACATCTCGACATTCTCCAGCAGAATATCGAGATCGCGAGCGGGTCCGAGTTGCCGCGCCAGCCAGCTCAGTTCGCTATCATAACGCAGCATCCATTGCCGCCGTCCGTGGCCCGTCAAGATCAGCTCGCGTACAACGGCACGTGAAGCCCGGATCGCCGCGCGCATATCGTGTACGGCTTCGACATCCGGCCTATGCCGCAATGAGCGCGCGCAGTGGCGCAGCGTGCGCTCGTTTCGCCGCAATGCCGCGCTGACCGTCGTTGCGAGTGAGGGAGAGCAACATGGAAGATCTCTTGCTTTGCTGACGTCCGCCGGTCTGGGTAGACGCGTCTTTCCCATGATGCCTCAAGGCAAACTCTGGCGGGGTGCGGCAGTTTGCCCAAGTGTCTGTCTGCGGGCGTATGCTCGCGCCAGGACCTGCCCTGGCGTCATTGTATCCCTGCAAAGCAACGGATGACAAATGACGGCACCGTCACTGGGCGCCACGCGGAATGGCACGCTATACGGACAGCTCGATCAGCGGGAAGGCCCTGTGGGCACGCGGCGGCACCAGAAAATTCTGGCGGCGTGTTGCGTGAATGAACGCGTTGATGCCATTCGCGTTAGGCGCGATATGCTCATCCTTCGCGATGGCCGTCGCGTCCATCGCCTGGCGGCTCTGCTGGAAGACCGGTGATCCTGGCGTGAACGAGAGGAAATGCAGGCCAGGCGTAGGCGCGGAGCCTTGCGTATCCAGCGGATCCATCGTGTTGAAGTCTACCCGCAGTTGCAATGCCTGCCCTTCCGGAGACCGGCTGCCCCGCTGCACGGCTTCGTTGTGCCCGATCACGCCGCGTTGTTGCGCATCAAGCAGGGTCGGATTGGGATGGAGCCACTGCGTACCCACGGTTACGCGGCCGGGCTGCGCGGCGACGTTCAGATGAAACATGCGGGCCAGCCGCTCTTCATACGACAGCGCGTACCACGTCTCCAGATCTTCCAGCAGGTGAGAGACATGCAGCGATGTACCGCCAGCGAAGTAATCGCCGTGCCGTGCCGTGGTGAGCGGCTTGAGCAGAGGATCGGGCGGGTTATCAAAGCTGACAGCGATTTCTTTCGCCTGGCCAAGCTGTTGCGTCGAGGTGAATCCCATGAAGAGCGGCGCTTGTGCGGGAATGCGGTCCGCTACGGGCAGATGCGCCTGCTGCGCCATGCGCAGGGGCATGCCAACGCCAACGAATCCCGTGCGCACGGACGTGACTTTGAACAGATCGGCGATATTCGCCTCTGGCGCGGCACGTCCCGCCAGCGTTCCGCTGCGCTGGAAGAGTGCCCGCTGCACGTCGTGGAGGTTGTCGAGCACGTCGCTGCGCAGGTGGAAAACGACGTCATTGGCTTCGAGCACGGTAGATGGAGGATCGCTAGCGAAGCGGATGGCGTCAATCAGGACCGGCGCGCCTTGGGCGTCAGCCATATGCGGGATGTGCGCCGCGTATACGTCGGGCCGCACGCATGAGCGGAAGTACGGCAACCCGTAGCCGACGAGCGCGAAGACTCCCGCGGGCGAGTACGGATACGCCCGCTCGATAGACGCCAGTGCCCCTTCCAGCCGTCGCTGCTCCGTCACGCCCACCTTGCGCGTAAGCGTGGTGGTAATCACCAGATTCCAGACGGGCGGGATGATTACCTCGACTGCGGAGGCTGGATCTGGCCGCACCTTCACGCCATAGTCGATAACCTCGTACTGTCCGGTGGGGTAGCCGTGCGGCGGCGGAGAGACGGTCTGCCGGTCCGGTGGGGAGACAACGCGCGAAAGGCCCGTGTAGAGCGCGCCCCCAGCGACGGCGGCTGCCGCGCCAACTCCAGCAATCCGTATGAGCTGGCGGCGGCTCATGCGTGTCTTGGTTGACTGCGATTCCGGTTCGGGAAGCTGCCGCTCATCCATATCGAATCCGCGTTTCATTCAGGGTGCCTGTCTCGCGCATGTCACTCTAGCGCGCCGGGGGGCAGGGGTCAAGCCGTGGCAGCGCGGAGCACGAAATTGGGCTGTACCAGTTGACCCGTGAATGTCGTTTCCTGTATGGTATGAGGTGACGCTTGCTCCGTTGCACTGACTATGCGGGTGGTCGGCTTACCCCCACGCTGTCTTCCGGGACGCACCCGCACTATGCCGCGCTGAAGTTGATGATGTGGTATGTGAGGAAGGAGGGGGGCAGGGCGCTTTTACCTCGCGCGGAGCAGTGGCTAGCGTGGCTTTCAGGGAAACAATCGCATCCGGTTCCTGGTAGGACGATGTGCGAAGCACCGGGGCAGACAGACCCGGTTTCTTCCGTACGTGAAGGGACACAGGCATGCCATTTCGTTTCAACACGCGTTTCAAGGTGATCGCTACCACTATTACCCTCGTAGCGACTGTTGCCGGGCTGGGCCTGGCTTCGCTAGTCAACACGTCAGCCAATACGACGCACGCCGCGCAGGGGGCGGCGACAAGCAAACTGTCTCCATTCTGCACGATGCACGCGCAGCTTTGCTCAGAGACGACAAATCCGTGGAACTACGCGGGACAGTATACCGGGCATGACGAGCCATCGGCGCTCTTCTATTCCAATGTGCCCGGCTCTGGCAATTCCAGCGTGTACAATCTTGTTCTGCCGAAAGACCCGCCAACGCCGCCCGCGCAGAATGGCAGCGGCGGCACCTGGAACTTCCAGTTGCACCCGGCGTTCTGGTTCGGCATGGCCATGTGCGACACGCAGTCCGCGCCTGATCCTGGCGTGCCCTGCGCCGCGGATAGTGATTCGAACATTTACAACAGCACGAATCCCCAGTCCGCGAACTACATGGGCAAGCATCCTGGCACGGCATTCATGGAGATGCAGTTTTATCCGCCGAGCTGGGCACCCTGGCCGGCAGGCGTAAGCTGCGATCCCACGAAGTGGTGCGCCGCGCTGAACATCGACAGTTACTCCTCCAATTCCAACACTGGGCAGCTGAACAATCCTTCGTGCCAGGCAGTGGGCGTCGAGTACGTCAACTTTGCCTTCATCACGCTCAGCGGCAAGCCGCAGCCCGATTCGCCGCCGAATCCGGTGCAGGCGACTCTCGACACGTACACGCCGAATCCCGCGTACGATCTCTATATGGGGTCGGGTGACCGGCTGGTCGTGGACTTGCACGACACGCCTCAGGGCTTCCAGGTCGTCATCCATGACAAGACGACCGGCCAGACGGGCTCGATGACAGCCAGCGCCCAGAACGGCTTCGGCCAGGAACTCTTCGACCCGACCGGCACCTCCTGCCAGAACATCCCGTACAACTTCCATCCGATGTACAGCACCTCCAGCCCTGAGACGCGCGTTCTGTGGGCGGCGCATTCGTACAATGTCGCCTACTCGGATGAAATCGGCCACTTCGAGTACTGCAACGCCGTCGACGCGAACTTCAACTGCACATCGGCTGGTGCGAATGATCCATCGGGTCTGGATGGAGACGACACCTACTGCCTGTCATCTCCGGTAGCCAGTACTGGAACAACGACGACGGGCTGCATCAGCACCGACAATGATTTCGACGGGCCTGAATACCAGAATAACTGGCCAGGCACGAACAAGAACCATGGCATCGACGCCAAACTGCACTCTACGCCGGTCGCTTTCACCAGCCCGCTCTTCAAGAGTGATGAAAATGGCGAAATGCGAAATTATCAGCGTGTGGCGTTCGAAACGGACCTGCCACGCATCGAGGGCTCGGATGTTTCGTCAAATAACGACTGCCAGCGGCACCTGACGGACCCGAACCCCGGAGCGGGGTGTGTCAACCCGCCGAATGGCGCGAGCTTCTACCCGATCTACACGACCAAGACCATGTATGGCGCGTGCTACTGGGTTGAGGGCGGCCCGTATATTCCGGGCGCGTCGCATCCCGCTGGCAGCACCTCCGCCCAGCAGTATGGCGGTCTGATCAAGCTCGCGTATCCGTCGGTTGGCGGTATCCTCTATCTGCTGGAGGATTTCCGCAATGTCCTGAACAATAACCCGTGTACCGCGCCGACTGTCGGCCATAGGTAGCATTTCATTCGCGCGCTGGTGATGCCTCGCTGGCGCATGGCGAAAGCGACCATCAGGAGCCTCTTTCGCGTTCCGGAGTATCGGAGCGCGGGAGAGGCTCACTGGTGTCTTGAAGCTGCCACGTCTGAGATATGCGGCACGGCTACGTGGATGACCGCCCCCTGCGCCACTCATGGTACATCCACGCCGGGTCACCTCCGGTCGGGCGGATGCCCGCGATCCACGAGTTGAGTTCTGCGCCGAGCAGGAGGATGAACCCAAGATAGTAGAAGAACAGGAGCAGGACGATAGCAAACCCTGCCAGCGAGCCATAGTTATCTGGGCGGAAGAAGTGCTCAATGTAGACAGGGAAGAGCGCCTCATAGAGCACGAAGAGCGCGGATGCCAGTAGTGTTCCGGGCCAGATTTCCCTGAGCCGCAGAGGCCGGTTTGGAACGACCAGATAGAGCGCTCCGAAGAATACGCAAGCCACCAGGGCGAGGCCAACGAGGCTGAGCACGTAGGCGACCGCGTTTTCCGTCTCGCCGTCGGTCACGGGGCCGAGTATGCGTGTAACGGTTGGTGGAATGATGGAGGCCAGGGCGACGAGAGGCACAAGAACGACATACAGCAGCAGCATGCCATACGCCATGAGATTCTGGTGAATGAAGTCGCGTCCGCGTTCCTGGAATATCACACCGAAGCAGTTTTCCATGACGACGAACAGGTGAGCGCCGGAGAGCGCGGCGGTTATGACGCCGATAATGAGGAGGGGAAGCGCGCTGGTGGAAAGACGTTTCCCGATTGCCGCGATCAGCTCGCCGCCGCCTGGCAGTGCCTCATTGGCAAGCTGTTCGATCTGCGCGAGAATTTGCGGCGTGATACCGCCTAGCAGGAATCCAACTGCCGCGAGCAGCACGAGAGCGATTGGGAACACCGTCATGAGGAGGTTATAGGCCAGCAAGCCTGAGAGATTGAATATCCAGTCGTTGCCGAGTTTGGTCCAGAACTGGAGCCAGGGCGCAAAAAGCTCTCCCACACGCCGCAGTGGATTCTGCCGTGCCTCACGCTGCCGCCTCAAGTGAATAGCGTCATTGGGCAGAGATTGCCTGGCCATCGCCAAAATCTCTCACGCGCGGATGTGCTCACGTGCCGCGCATCGCTGCGAGCCTCCTGCGCCCGTGCACAGTTCATGTCCGCTTTCTCGGCTCATCCAAGCCGACAATCAGCCGGTGAGGGACGTGCAGACACTTCAGCCGCACACAGCCTACTGTTTCTACGAATGGCTCGCATGTCAAGTTCCGCGAGCGGCATAACGGCGCCCCCGCGACAAGAAGTTGCCTGCCGTGCCTTATGTTTCAATGAGCTTGCCATCCGAAATGGAGAGTACACGGTCGGCAATGGAGACGATGGCGTTATCGTGCGTCGCGACGAGCATAGCGATGCCGTGCTCGTGAGCGATGCTTCGAAGAAGCGCCCCGATGGCCGCGCCAGTCATCGAGTCGAGGTTGCCGGTTGGTTCATCCGCTACGACGAATTGCGGCTGGTGGGCGAGCGCACGCGCCAGCGCGATCCGCTGCTGCTCGCCGCCGGAAAGCTCCAGTCCCCGGTGATGTGCCCGCTGTCTCAGCTGCACCATCTCTAGCGCCGCGACTGCCAGTGTGGCCCGTTGCTTCGCGTCGGCACGCGCCAGCCGCAGCGGAAGCTCCACGTTCTCTTGCGCTGTGAGCAGCGGAAACAGATGCGCGTTCTGGAAGAGCATTCCCACCTTTTCGCGTCGCAGGATGGCACGTGCCGTCTCATTCATGCCCGCCAGCTCGCGGCCCAAAATGGAGACATGCCCTTGCGTGGGATTGTCTATACCAGTCAGGATGTTGAGCAGGGTGGTCTTGCCGGAGCCTGAACGCCCGCGCAGCGTCACGAATTCGCCTGACTCCAGGCGTATGTCGATGCCGCGCAGCGCGTGTATCACGCCTCCACCAGTTTTGAAAACTCTGGTGATGCCCTGGCCGATGACGATGGCTTGTCGTGTCTCTACCGGCTGCTCCATCTCACGCCTCCTCGTGTGCCTGTGGAATGCGGGCGGGTGCCAGTGCGTCGTCCGCGGTGGATGGGTTCCATGTGGGGGCGTCAGCCGGCCAGATCTCCACATGGTCATCGAGAATCCGCACGTCCGCGCGCCCGTTGAATGCGATTCGCTGTAGCGCCTCGTGCGGCAGCTGCAACCGTCCGACACGGTCAATCAGGATGGATTCGCGGTGCGTCTCGCTCGGCAATCCGATCACTGCGCTCGCGCCGCCAGTCGCGATTGTAGAGGCCAGCGGCGCCTCGCGGCGCACGGTCTCTGTGCTCGTGCGCCCGTCACGGATGGCGATAGTGCGATCTGCCACGGAAGCGACGGCGATGTCATGGGTTACGATAAGGATGGTCAACTCAAGCTCACGGTTCAGTTCGCGGAGGAGCGTCAGAATCTCGCCGGCTGTCTGTGAATCCAGCTCGCCTGTCGGCTCATCGGCGAGCAGCAGCGCGGGTGAATTGGCGAGCGCGACGGATATCGCCGCGCGCTGCTGCTCACCGCCGGATATCTGATGGGGCTTTTTGCGGGCAAGATGCGAGATGCCCGTTCGCTCCAGCAACTGCCGTGTACGGCGGGAGCGAGCGCGACCCCTGGCGCCCCCTAGCATCTGCGGCAGCGTTATGTTCTCGGCGACGCTCAGCTCCGGCAGGAGGTTGCGCCCGACCTGTTGCCAGATGTGTCCGGCGGTGAAGCACCGGTAATTCGTCCGCTGTGCCTCGTTGATGCGGGTGAGGTCGTACCCCGCCACAACACATCGGCCGGCGCTGGGAATATCGAGCGCGCCCAGCATATTGAGCAGCGTCGTCTTGCCAGACCCGGACGCGCCGACCAGCGCTACCATCTCCCCTGGCGCGATCTCCAGATCCAGCCCTTGCAGGGCCACGACTTCCAGATCCGCCACCTTGTAGATCTTGACCAGGTTCTCGCACGTAACAAGCGCGTTTTCCATGACGTCCCCCTCAGTCTTCGTTGAGTCGCAGCGTCTGCCCGAGGGAGAGCCGCGCGAGCGCGCCCATCGTGAGGATGAGAGCCAGGACACATATGATGATGAGAACCCCCAGCGCTGCCGCGAGCGTTATACCCGGCACGACGACGCGCGCGGGAGGCACGTTTGGCACGTTCTGGAAGTTGCCTCCGGTTGCCAGCTCAACGAAAATCACCAGTGGCAGTGCTGTGAGTGAGAGTACCCAGCCAAGCACGACACCGAGCCCGAGGCCGGCGATGTAGATGATGACCTGCTCCCACACGAGCATTCCACGCAGTTGCCGGGGTGTGGACCCGAGCGCTCGCAGCACCGCGAAATTCACCAGCCGGCTGCGCGCGTTGAGCCACGAGCCGACCCAGATGCCAATCAATGCCAGCAGCAGCGCGATCATCGCGCCGATCAGCAGCGTATTCGCCAGGTCGATCTGGAGCGGATTGCTGCGCTCGTTCGCGAGAACTTGCCGCTGATCCTGCAGTGAGTCGAGCGCGAGGTCTCCGCTGTGGAGTGCCTTGCGCACGTTGGCGAGCGCGCTGGCATCGCTGGCCGAGGCGATCCAGGCGGTGTTCACCGGCGGCGCACTGGTCGAGAGATCATGCTTATAGATATCCGCATAGGTCTGGTAATCGACGAGAATACCGCCCGCGCCACTGAAGCCGCCACCCTGGATGCTGTCGTAGACCGTCGGAATGTACTGGACGCGTGCGATGGCGGTAAAGCGCATGCTTTGCGTATCGTAGCCGGGCGGCTGCAAGGTGAACTGCGCACCGGGAGTGAGATGGAACTGCTGCCATGTTGCGCTGTCAAGAATGGCTGGCACGCTATCCTGCGCGGCAGCCGTTGTGCGAGCGGCTGCGAGTTGCGTCATCAGATCGCCGAGTGGCTGGCTGGAATCCTGCGACGTCCAGGTGGCGCTCCGTGCATACGTATTCGCGTCTACCGCGAAGAGCTGCACGGGGATGCCCGACGGCACGCTGCGTGGGTCGATGATTGTGGAATAGCCCAGTGACGCGGAGGTAACACCCGCGATATGTGCATACCTGGCTGTAAGATCAGCGGCGGTCGTGCCCTTCGCAACGCTCGCGGGTATTGTGCCCGCAAAATCAGCCCCTGTCTGGAAGGCCGCGACATCCACCAGGCGCTGCGCCTGCGACGCGCTGTAGATCAAGGTGAAGATGGTAAATCCGGTAGAAATTGCCAGCAGGAGTGTCATGCGGATGGGCTGCTTTGGCGCGCGTGCCATCTGCGTGAACGCGAGCATGGTTGACGCGCTGCGCCCCCGTGTCGAGAGCCGTGCGCCCAGACCGAGCAGGATGGGGAGCAGACGCAGGAAGAACAGCGCCGCGGCCACGAGCATAACGAGCGCGGCGATCAGTGAGAGTGGGGAGAGAATCAGCTGGATGCGCGGTTCGATCTGGCGAACGGCGATTGAATATCCGGCGTAGCCGAGCAGCGACAAGCCACCGAAAATGAGATCGAGATTCAATCGCTGCCAGAAGGGCTTGTTGGTGGCACGGGCGCTTTCCTGCCGTAGCGTGAGGATGTTTTTGCCCGCGGCGCGGTTTGTCGAGAAGATCATCGCGAAACCGGCGGCTACCACCGCGACGAGCACATACCAGCGGAGCCCCCAGGCAACAGCCAGCGGATTACCTGAGATGGAGTCGACGGCGGCCTGACTCTCCAGCGGCAGCGACTGTAGACTCAGGAAGCGCACGAGTGGAATCGCCGCCAGCGGGCCGACGATCAGAGAGAGCACGCTCAGCCCCATATTGTGCAGGGTGAAGGCGTTGAATATCTGGCGCCTGGTCGCGCCACGGCTGCGCAGGTTCGCGATGGCATCTGCCTGCCGGTCTACCAGCATCTCCGCCATCATGCGGACGAAGAGCAGGACCAGCGCCATAACCTGCAACAGCAGCAGCAGCAGTGGAATCTGAAGGACGATGATCTGGATGCGGAAATTAGTCAGCGCGTTGTAGATGCGCGAATCGAGGAAGATGTCCTGCACATTATTGGACCCATTGAGCCGGCCCGGAACGTCGGTCTGCACCTTTCCCAGCCGGTCCAGCAGATCATTGAGGTCACCGGTGTTGATATGCGAGACGTCTAACGGGTAGGCCCAGGAAAGCTGCGGTGGCGGGCCGCTCTGGAAAGCCTGCGCGGCGGCAGTGTTGCCCGAGAGCATCTTGAGGATGGCGTCACTCGATGCCAGCGCGGTATAGAAATGCGGGCCACCAGGGCCGGAAAACACGGGGGACGGCCCGCCACCGAACTGCTGATTCGTGAGGTTGGCAAGCGAGCCGGCCAGAATGCCCACAACATGCACGTCTATGCTGGCAGGCTGCTGGGGGCCAGGCTGCTGCACCTGTAGGACGGTGCCAAGCTGAGCATGGAGGCTCGTGGCGTCCGCTTGCGGAAGCGCGATCTCAAGGACGCTGCTCGATGCCAGCGGGAGCCGCCCTTCTGAAAGCTTGTACTGACTCGTGTCATGTGTGAGGTCGCGGCCATAGACCTGCATCTGGCCGATGATGGCGGTGTCAGTCGAGGACGTTGACTGATTGCCAGCCGGAATCATCAAATTCTGGAGCGTGATGGAGAACGAGCCTTTGCCGGTTACATATCGGCCCGCATCAGTCGTTACGATCTGATCGAGCCTCTGCTGGATGGCCGTCACCATATCCTGTGTGGCCTGTGTGCTGAATGCGGTGATGGTGATCTGCGCGCCGTTGCTCTGGTCTGTGAGTACGCCACGCAGGCCCGCGCTCAGCGCCACTTGCGTGAAGAGCGGCACGATGCAGATCAACAGCACGGCGGCGATATTGCCCAGACCCGCCACGAGCAGCAGCCGCCACAGCTGGCGAATGCGCCAGACCGCGAGAGTAAGCGATGATGAAAACGTCGCTCGCCGTCTGCGAGAGCGTATCGGTGGGGCCGCTGTGGTCGTGGGTGAACGGGCCATATGTCATCTCTCCTCTACTGTGCGCGACGAAAGGGCTGTCCCAGACCCGCCCGGACCGCTTATCGCGATGCGCTGCCTCTCTGCTGGCTCAAGTGCATTCGCGAAATTGGAACATCAGGCAACTGCTCACGCGCGACCGAAACAGAGCGTGCCTATTGCAGCATGCTAGCTCTGTGCTGTCAACAGCAGACATGCGTATGCGGTGATAACTCATCCATAGAGTGACGCTTGCCGGCTCTGAGAAGTTCCCGGCGCGCCTTTCGGTTACTCCATGTGTGCGGCCGTGGATGCGACAATCAGTTCCGTGGGCAGCCGGTGTGCGGTGAATGCTCATGCGATCCAGAGCGTGGCGCAGATGCTCAGCGTGATGAGGTGATGCCAGAATGAGGCGAGCGCAGCGAGAACCTAGCAGGTGAAGCCGATCAGCGAGGCGATCACGCGCTCGCGCTGGCACTTCCGCTTGACTCCACATACCATCGGCTTCGCACCCTCTGGCCCGCTCACCCCGTACTCCAGCGTTGAGATAGAAGATCATGATGCTGGCATGCCAATCGAGAGGGCAGGCACTATACTATAGTGTACGCATCGTTCAACTATTCTGCCGCGCGGTACCTCCAGGATCCGCCTGCCGTAACATACCGAAGGAGCGAGTAGTGGCGATCCCGCCCTCTGAAACAGGCATGCCGGAAAGACGGCGTTCGACCTTGCTAGCGGCGGCAACGTTCTCCCAGTTTGGCGCGTCTCTCACTCAACAAGGCACGCAGGTTCTCGGCGTGTTCTTCGCCGCTACGTATGCGCTGGGGCTTGGAGGAATGGGCACGCTTCTGGCTGTGCTGACGGCAGGCTGGGTGGTCTCAGCGCTATTCGTCGGCTCGCTGGTGGACCGCTTTGGGCCGCGGCGCGTGCTGCTGGTTGGCACGCTTTTGCTGACACTGCTCTCCTCAACCCTGGGCATAACCACTAGCCTGCCTGGGACGGCCGTGCTCCTCTTTTTGCTTGGCCTGTCGCTTGGCACTGTGCCGCTCTCTGGAACGAAAGCCATCCTCATGGCGTGGCCCCGCGCACGGCGCGGCTTACCGATGGGGGTCCGGCAGATGGGCGTACCTCTGGGCGCGATGGTAGCCGCGCTCATCTTGCCCACCCTCGCGAATCGAGTGGGCTTGCATCCTCTGTATTTCGGTTTCGCGCTGCTGCTCGCCATCTGTGGATTTACCTTTGTGAGTGTGCTGCCTAGTGAAATGCCTGGCGATACGCTTGAGGCGGGAGAAACGCCAACACGCTTGCGTGCGGAGGCGAAGCGTGTGACGGTGCCGGCGATCTGCGGCTTCCTGATGTCCTGGGGGCAGTACTCGCTGACCACGTTCTCAATCCCCTTGCTTCACGGCAGCCTTGGTTTCTCACTGGCAGTCGCGGGTATCTTACTCGCCGCGTCGCAGGCGGGCGGTGCGGCGGCGCGCATGCTGCTTGGCGCGCTCTCAGACAGGCTTGGCGCGCGTCGTGAGATCGTGTTGACGGTCACAGCAGCCACGGCATCGGCGCTCGCTTGCGTTCTCGCGTGGCTGCCGCACAACATCGGTATCGCTGTGCTCGCGCCCCTGTGGGTGCTGCTGGGCATGGCGTTTGTCGGCTGGAACGCGCTGCTGCTCACCTGGGCGGGTGAGCGTGTCTCAGTCGCGAATGCGGGCGCCGCGATGGGCCTCACGACGAGCGCTATTCTCACGGGCGCAACGGTTTGCGCGCCGATTTTTGGTTTCATCGTAGAGGTCAGCGGCACGTATCGGGACGCGTGGCTCACGCTTGCCTCGCTGCTGCTCATCGCCGCTTTGCTGCTCTGGACCCAATGGCGGCGTGAGGGGCGCGTGGCTGGAGTTGCCAGCCGGGAACAACTGGGCACGATCGGGCGCAGGTAGCGCAATCGCGCTGCCCAGCCTACCAGGCTCGATATCTGGACCACGTATTGCTATGCAGAGGCGCAAACGCCACTACCGGAGGTTCTTGTCCTGTTCAGCCAGTATGCCACTGCGGGCATATCGGGCGGCATCGCAATGAAAGCGAGTTGCGTATGTCCTCCTGGCACGCTCGTGACGCCGCGGCTGTCGAATGGCTCGATGGCGACACGATGGATATACGCGATCTGGAACGCAACCTGCGCGACATCCGGCGCATCAACGCGCTTCTGGGGTGGACGGCATTCACGACGCGCGCCGTGATCGGTCTGGTGCGAAGCCAGCCTGAGCGCCCGTGGTCACTGCTGGATGTGGCGTCTGGCTCGGCGGATATACCCGTCGCGATTGCCCGCGCGGCCGCCCGCGCCGGGCTGGATCTCCGCGTGACAGTGACCGACCGCAATCCACAGATTGTCGCCGTCGCGCGCCAGCATTGCGCGGCTATCCCATCGATACGCGTTGAGCGGCAAGACGCGCTCGCGCTGACATATCCGTCCGGCAGTTTCGATCTCGTGCTCTGCACACTCGCGCTGCATCATTTCGCGCCGGATGACGCGCGTGCGCTGCTGCGATCACTGGCGCGTGTCGGGCGCCGCATATTGCTCTTCGACGTGGTGCGCTCGCCACTGGCATATGCCGGGGTAGTGGCCCTTACCCGGCTGGCTCGCATGCATCCAATGACCTGCCATGACGGGCCAGCGTCGGTTCGACGTGCGTATTCAGCGGAGGAGGTGCGGATGCTGGCCGCTGAAGCCGGACTCGAGAACGCGCATGTGCATGTCGGCGTGCCGTTCCGCCTGGCGCTCGCCGCTGATAGCGCACGGCTCGATGGGAGTGTGCCCCATGCGCTATGATGCGGCGATCATTGGTGCGGGTCCAGCGGGCGCCGCCAGCGCCATCCATCTCGCGCGGGCCGGTCAGCGTGTCGTGCTGGTGGATCGGTCCATGTTCCCGCGCGACAAGCCCTGCGCGGAATATCTGAGTCCAGCTGCTGAGCCGCTGCTGCGCCAGCTAGGGGTTGACGACCTGCTCGCGGAAGCGTGCCCTAACCGGCTGCGCGGTTTTCGCATCTTCGCTCCCGGTGGCCGGATGTTCCAGGGAGATTTTTCCGCGACACGCGGCTCGGATGGCGAGAGCCTGTATGAAACAGGTCTGGTTTTGCCTCGCGGCAGACTTGATGCCGCGATTGTCGCTGGCGCGCGTCGCGCTGGCGCGGAGGTGCGCGAGGGGTGGCGCGCAGGGCAGGTCGAACGCATTGCCGGCGGTTATCGTGTGCATCCGGTCGGTGGGGCTGAGCCGGTCGATGCTCGACTTCTCGTGGCAGCCGATGGCGTACACTCGACAGTCGCTCGCCGGCTGGGATTACACATGCCCAGCCGCATGCGCAAGATCGCACTCGTGGCGCATATACGTGGCATCACGGATCTCAGCGCATACGGCGAGATGCATGTCGCTGGCCGCCGATATGTCGGTATCGCGCCGCTGGAGCCTGGGGCGCGGGATGCTCTCTGCAACGTGGCGATGGTGGTGGACGAACGGCGGGATGGGCCGGATATTGCGGGAAGAGCGGAGCGGTATCTCCTCGATGCGCTGGAGACATTTCCCGGCTTGAGTGGCCGGGTAGGGCACCTGAGCGTGGAGCGGCGCACGCTGACCATCAGCCGCCTTTGCGTCCACTCGCGACGGCTTTCGGGTGAACATCTGCTACTGGTGGGCGATGCGACGGGCTACTATGATCCATTTACCGGCGAGGGGATCTATCGCGCGTTGCGGGGTGCGCAACTGGTGGCCGTCGTCGCGCTTCCGGCACTGGCATCGAATACCCTGGGCTCTGCGACGCTTGCCGCCTATGACCGTCTGCAGCGCGAGACATTTCGTGGCAAGCGTATGGTCGAGCACATCATTCAATTTGCGGTGCAGGCGCCGCCACTGATGGATCACATCGCCCGCCGTCTGGCCCGCCACAAGGCGATGGCCGACACGATTGTGGCGGTGACGGGCGATTTTCTCCCTGCCAGCGCGGTTTTGCGTCCTGGCTATCTGTTGCGTCTGGTGGTGTAGCGAATCCGCACGCCTGACGGCACGTAGAATAGGAGCGACTCCGTGCCTGCGTATCCACGCATACTAGCGATTGCTTCGGCTTCGCCGCCGTATCACTACGGACAGTTCGAGATGCTCGACACCGTTCAGGAATACGTCTTGGGTCCGGGCTGGCAGAAAGACCCGGAGCGGGTCAGTCGCGCCAGCGCGCTCCGGCACGGATTCGCCGCGGCTCACGTCGAGCGTCGCCAGTGCGCGGTGGACGTGCGCAACTTCTACTCGCGGCAGCGCTCCACGAGTGAACGCATGGCGCTCTATCGCGATCTGGCCTACGCTCTCGGCAAAGACGCCCTGAGCAATGTCTTCGCGGCAGCGGAGGCGTACCGCTCGATTGCGGATGTGTCGGATTTCCTGCTTGCCTCATGTACAGGGTACGCTGCTCCCGGTCTGGATGTCCTGTTGCCGCGTGACTTTCAGATGTCGGCGGCTGTGCGTCGCGTGTCGATTGGGCATATGGGCTGCTTCGGGGCGATTGTCGGCCTGAGGCAGGGGCTTGCCGTCACGCGGGCATACCCCGATGCGACCGTCGCGCTGCTCTCCGTCGAAGTATGCAGCCTGCACCTGATGCCAAGCGAGGACCACGAAGTGATGACCTCGTTCGCTCTGTTCGGTGACGCGGGAGCGGCGCTGCTGATCGGCCATGATGAGCGAGCCATCGGCCCGGAGATCGTGGATACACATTGCGGCGCCGACTTCACCGCGGCCGACCAGATGTCATGGAACATCACCGATCAAGGCTTTATCATGACGCTGTCGCCGCGTGTGCCGGTCACGCTGCGCCGCAACGTATCGCGGGTGGTGGAGGGATTGCTGGCGCCGCACGGACTGCGCGTCTCCGATATCGCGCACTGGCTGATTCATCCCGGCGGGCCAAGCATTCTGACGGCCATTCAGCGGCAGTTGGAGTTGACGGATGACCAGATGTCCTTCTCGTGGCACATCCTGCGCGAGCACGGCAACTGTTCTTCGGCCACCGTGCTGCTCATTCTGGAGGCGTTGCTCAAATCCGGCAGGGCTCGGCGGGGAGAGTGGGGCATCATGATGGCATTTGGGCCGGGTCTGACGCTCGAAACCTGTCTTTTGCGGTTCTAGGTGGGGGCAGGATATGCGGGTCGGGATCATTGCGGAATCTCTCGCTGAGCGGCTGGCACTCGCGCTGGGCAAGGTGCCGGAGCCAATTGTGGACGCGTTCCCTCCCCTGGTGCTGGCACGCAGCATCATGGCGGCGTCTCGGCTGGGCATTTTCCATGCGCTCGATGACTGTCCGCTCACGGCGTCGCAAGTTGCGGCCCGGTGCGGCACTGATCCCCGGGCGACGGTCGCGCTGCTCGACGTGCTTACCAGCGCCGGCTACGTGACGGAGCGGCGGGGAGCATACCGGCTCGCGAGCAAAATGCGGCGCTGGCTCGATCACGAGAGCGCCTCAGAGGTGGATGCGTATCTCCGCTTCAACTACCTGCAATGGACGTGGCTGGATAATCTTGAAGTGTTTCTGCGCTCAGGCACTCCGGTCGCGTTCCATGGCAAGTTATCGGCCGCCGAGTGGAAGTTCTATGAGCGCGGCATGGTCGCGCTTGCCCGCCTGACGCTTCCGGAGGTCATCTGGCGCGTTCGCCTGCCGCGTGACGCCAGCACACTCCTTGATCTTGGAGGCGGCCACGGACTGGCGGCTGCCTCCTTCTGCCAGCGCTATCCCGTCTTGCGCGCGACCGTGCTCGATCTGCCTTCGGCCCTTGATGCTGCTCCACAGCTACCTGCCGCGCTGGCAAGTGTTGAACCACGAATGAGTCGCGTGGCTGGCGATGCACTGACGGCCGATCTGGGCCGCGAGGCGTACGACGTGATCTACGTCGCGAATCTGGTGCACCACTTTGACGCCGCCGACAATGAGGCGCTTGCTCGCCGGATTGCGGCCGCGCTGCGGCCAGGTGGACTCTGGGTCATTCAGGATGGCATACGTGAGCACGCGCGCCGGAGCCAGCGGATGCCCGCAGCCATTGGCAATCTGTATTTCGCGCTCACCAGCGCGTCCGGATTCTGGTCGTTCGAGGAGATGGCGGGCTGGCAGCAGCATGCTGGATTGCAGCCACGGCGCGGCATTCACTTGCTGACGGCCCCTGGCCAGGGATTGCAGATCGGGATCAAGCCACGGGCGGGAGGGCAGAGGCCGTGACTGTGCAGACGCGGGTAAGCAGGCGGGAGTGGCTGATCGGCCTGTGGAGGCTGATGCACCCGGGACCAAGCCTGGTGAGCGCGCTGGCGTACGCACTTTTCGCTGTGCTTGCCGCGCAAGGTCGGCCTGATCCCGTGAAGCTGCTCGTGACGCTGATGGGCATGGTCGCGCTCCAGTTTGCCATCAGCGCGCTCAATGACTTCTGTGACCGTGAAGCAGACGCGCAGAGCCGGAAAGTCAAGCCCGTCGCTTTAGGTGTGCTCTCACCGCGCGTGCCACTGATCGCGACTGCCGTGCTGACGGCGATCATGATCGCTTGCTACGCGCTATACGGGCTAGCGCCACTCGCGATTGCGACGGCGTTTCTCATTCTTGGCTTCGCCTACGATGTAGGGCTCAAATCCACACCGCTCGGCGGCGTGTTGATGGGACTGGCGTTTCCATTGCTGCCTTTGCTGGCCTGGAATCTCTTCGCCACGATCAAGCCCGCGCTTTTCTGGACGTTTGTGATCGGTCTGGCGCTGGGCATCAGCATTCATCTGGCGGATGCCTTGCCGGATGCCGAAGCCGATAGCGCCGCTCACGCGCACGGCCTCGCGCAGCTGTTTGGCAGGCACGCGCTGCAAGCCTGCTGGCTCTTTCTCGCGGGCGCAAACCTGCTGATTCTCCTCCTCGCGATGGCGCGCTTCACGCCAGCGCGACCAGCGGTGCTGCTGATCTCCGAGCCAGTCGCAATGGCGCTGCTGCTGGCGAGCGCATGGGTCTCGCGGCAGCGGCTCCGGGCACAAGAGCAGCGGCTGCGTGCAAATTTCATGCTGACCGTTGGCGTGGCGCTCGTCACAGCAGTGGGCTGGCTCATTTCAGCCGTGCTCTAATGACGGGAGCGGTGGCGTCTATTTGTTGTGCGCGTTGCGCCGCGTGGGGCGTCTGCGGAATTGGAGCGGATTGTCGACGTCGCTCAGCTCCTCCGGACGGACCGGTCCAGAGATAAACTCTGGCGTATCGCTCGCGGCCTGCGCCGCGTAGACGCGCTCCTCGAATCTATCCAGCAGTTGCTCGCAGCGCCCGATCCACTCCTGAGCGGCCGTTCGCCGTTCCGCGTCGAACCAGTCGCGCTCGACCACGCGATCAAACCAGCGGCGAATCTTGTCGAGGTCCTGGCGAATTTCCTCGGCCTCAGCATAGGTGAAGTTCTGCCGGAACGTCTCAAACTCAATTTCCTTGGAGAAGTTGATCTCGCAATACTCGATGATCTCGTCGTACTGGAGTGTGCTCTGCGCGCGAAATCCCTCGATGATCTTCCGTTCTTCCTCCGCGGGTAGCGCGCGTATGGGCAGCAGGTGATAGGTGCCGCCTAGTTCGGTAATCCGGTGTGTAATCCGTTCGAGCTGCCCGCGTGTGGCCGCTGTGCCCGGAAGGATGCAGACGCTCTGCTGCAAGTAGAGCGCGCCGGTGCGCTTCAACTCCCGCCAGATACCGACGCGCGCTGCCGATGGCTGGCTGGGCACCTGATAGATCAGCAACAGAAACTGGCGTCGCGGTCTACTCATGCGTGGCTCCTCACCTCTCCGGCAGCGAACTGGCTGCTAGCATGTCTCGCGGATTGTCCGGCAGACGGTCGAACCCGATGATTGCGTCTAGTATATCCACTGGTAACAGGTGTGATATTGTAACGTGTGCTACAGTAAACACGTGCGAAATGGCCGGTGGCCCGGCGCAATGCGTATAGCTGCTTCGGCGTTTCCGCTCGCGCCTATGAACTGGCCGGTCTCCCACGCGCGCGTCGTTCATACGCGGCGGAGAGAGCAATGAGTGTGGAGGAATCATGTCAGGTCCATTATGGGCGGTCTTTATTGCCGCTTTTCTGGCCTCAACGGTGGAATTTGTCGAGGCATTCACCATTGTGCTCGTCGTTGGGGTGACAGTCAACTGGCGCAGTTCCCTGGCGGGCACGGGGCTTGCCGCGGTGGCGCTGGCGATTATTGTCGCCATCTTCGGCACGGCGCTGGTCGTTTTCGTACCGCTGGGTGTCTTGCGTGTTGCCGTTGGCGTGCTGCTGGTGCTCTTCGGCCTGAAGTGGCTGAAGAAGGCCATTCTGCGCTACGCGGGGCTGAAGGCGACGCACGACGAAGAGGCGATCTACGAGGAACATCTGGCGGAAATGCGCGCGCGTGGCGAGGTGCCGGAGCAGCGCCTCGATCCATTCGGTGTTGTGACGTCCTTCAAGAGTGTCCTGCTCGAAGGTCTTGAAGTCGCGTTCATTGTCATCACATTCGGCGCACAGGTGAAGGATCAGAATGGGGTCGCTATCGCCGCGTTGGGGGCGGTAGCGGCCTGTCTGCTGGTGGTCGGGCTTGGCTCCGTTGTGCGCGCTCCGCTCCAGCGTGTGCCGGAGAATACGCTCAAGTATGTGGTCGGTGTCATGTTGACGAGCTTTGGCACGTTCTGGGGCGGCGAAGGGCTTGGCATCTCGTGGTGGAACAGCGACCTGTTCCTCGTCATTCTCGTCCTGTTCTACGCGGCGGTAACCGGCCTGCTGGTGCTGTGGCTGCGCCCGTATGCACCGAGCCGCCAGCGGGTTCGCGTGGCTGGTATTGTTGATCAGCCTGGGCAGGAGGTGCTGCGATGACGCGCGTAGTTGGTATCGCCAGGGCAACGTACAACTTTTTCGCTGGTGACGCGATCATCCTGACAGCTGTAGTCGTGGCTTTCGTGCTGGCGGCACTGCTGGAAGGGAGCTCTGCGGCAGGCAATGCCGTGACAGCCGCGCTGTTCATCGCGTGTATCGTAGGCGGACTGACCCTGACCCTCGGTCGCGAACTGCGTGGACGCAAGCGCTGATCGCGCGTTCACCGAGCCTTCGCTCGCATGACTCTGCCCATGCTCCCCGGATCATCCCCGTGAGCATGGGCAGCTCACTTTCTCAATCAATCCAGACCGTACTCGCGGCACGCCTGCGCGCCGTCGTTGAAGACAGATCGTCTGCACGCGTAGTGTGTGCAGACTGGCCGCTTGCCCTAAACTGGAATTCGCGCATATACTCTCCTCATGCGTGCCTCCGCTGGGTACGGCGAAATGCCGCGCGGATGGCGGAGATCGGAGCGATGCGCATGCTGCGGAACCGGACCTTGCTGGCTGTGTCGATTGCCATTTGCATGGCCTATACCGGCATCGGCATGGTGGGTCCGGTGCGCGTCCTCTACGCCCAGTCGGAAGGTGCCTCGCTCGACATCATCGGCGCCATGGCTTCGGCGTACCTTATCTCCAACTTCGCGGCGCAGTATCCGGCGGGCTGGCTTGCGGACCGTGGCGGGCGTGCCCTCCTGATGATGGCGGGCCTCATCGTGCAGGCCGCTCTCTCGCTGATTTATCTGGCCGTCAGCGATCCGGTGCTGTTCGTCGTGTTGCGTTTCGCGGAAGGGATAGCCGCCGCGGCTGTCTTGCCCTCCGCGCGGGCGCTGATTGCGGATGCCTTTCCTCCAGAGCAGCAGGGCCGCGCGTTTGGCCTCTTCTCCGGCTTCTTCAATGCGGGCTTTCTGCTAGGTCCGGCCCTCGGGGGCGTGCTCGCGGCGACCGGCTATGCGACGGCGTTCTGGGGTGCTGCTCTTTTCCGCATTGTGGCGCTCGTCATCGTTGTGATGTTTGTCCCGCGTGGCGACCGGCATGCCGTGGTGGTGACTGGAACGAGGAGAGCCAGGTGGAGCGAAGGAATCTTTCGCCTGCCATTGGTCGGCGCCTATATCATCGCATTTGGCGACTTCCTCTTTTTTGGGTTCGACCTCGCGCTGTTGCCGCTCTGGCTGCACGATCATCTGGGCGCATCCCTGGTTGAGATTGGTCTGGCGTATACGGCGTGGGCCGTGCCAAGCGTCATCCTGGCACCGGTTGGCGGTCTCGTGGCGGATCGCGTCCGCCGGTCCGTGCTCATCCTGATTTTTGGGCTGGCGCAGGTGCCGCTGTACGTTGCGTATGGGCTGGTAAGCAGCGCCATCGTGGTAGTTGTGCTCTTCGCGGTGCATGGCATCGTCTATTCGTTCATCCAGCCTGCTGTCGATGCGCATGTCGCGTCGTCTTCCACGGGCGCGAACAGGGCACGTGTGCAGGGCATGTATGCAGCCATTGGCCTACTCGGCGCTTTCGCCGGTGCGAATGGCCTGACGGCGCTGTACGCGATAGATTTTCGCTTGCCGCTCTATGCGATTGGCATGGTGTACGGGACGTGTGTGCTCATCGGGGGCCTGATCATCCACGGTGTGGAGACGCGAAACAGGCGTCTTGCCGCGCTCCGGTATGCCGCTGGTTCCACCGCGCTCCATCCGGTGGAATAGTTTGCGGGGATGTGTAGTACCATGCGAGTGGCGCCATGCCAGCCGCACCCGTGGGTGCCTATGCTACGCTATAAGGCAGACTGGGCACTGAGCGCGTTCTGGATGTTCTCCCCGCAGCTTACCCCGTGTCACATAGTCACTGTGTCTGTGAGGCGCATATGTCTACCATCGTCATTCTCGAAGGCGACCAAACCGGACAGGAGTTGCTCGAAGAAGCGCTCCGCGTGCTCGACGAGCGTGTCATTCACCTGCCACTTATGCTGCAGCGATTCGACCTGAGCCTGGAGAATCGCCGCGCCACGGCCAATCGCGTGGTCTACGAAGCCGCGGCCGCGATGAAAACCGCTGGTTTTGGACTGAAGGCCGCGACCATCACGCCAGAGCGTCCGGGCGATGTCGGCTCGCCCAACGCCATTCTCCGTCGCGAGATGGAGGCCAAAGTGATCCTGCGTACCGGGCGGCGTATTCCCGGCGTGCGGCCGATTGGCGGCGTCTACGCGCCGATTTCCGTCGTGCGGATGGCCGTCGATGATGCGTATGGCGCGCGTGAGTGGCGCGAGACACCAGAGACACCAAAGGGTGACGAAGTGGCGTATCGCACCGAAAAGATCAGCCGGAGCGTGTGTCATGCCGTGGCTGAGTTTGCGTTCGCTCATGCCGCGCGCAATCACGCGAAGGTATTTGGCGGCCCCAAGTATACCGTGAGTCCGGTCTATGAGGGGATGCTCAAGGAAGAAATGGACGCAGCGGCGGCGCGCCACCCGGATGTGCCCTACGAGCCACAACTCATCGATGCGACGTACGCGCTGCTGCTCTCCAGCTCCGGCGAGGCGCTCTCCATCCCGACGCTCAACCGGGACGGCGACTGCCTGAGCGATTTCGTGCTGCAGCTCTTCGGCTCACTTGCCAGCGCGGAATCGCTCGTGCTGGGTTTTGACAGCGACTTCCAGACGCGGACGGTTATGGCGGAAGCGCCGCACGGCACGGCGCCCTCGCTCTTTGGCAGGAATGTGGCGAACCCGATGGCGATGATTCTGGCGGCGGCGGCGCTGCTGGGCTATCTGCCGGAGCCGGGGGCACGACGTGTTTCGGATGCCATACACGAAGCCGTGTTCGAGGTCGCGAGCGCGGGCATCAAGACGGCGGATATCGGCGGCCAGGCATCGATGAGCGATTTCACCGACGCCGTGATCGACCGATTGCGAGAGAAGCTTCCAGTATAACGGGCGTGTTGAAGATTCAGGGCACATGGTCGGCATCATGTCAGGTGTTTGTATGTCCTGCCAGTGAGTGGAGGAGCGTGCACGAATGCAACAGCGGTTTGATGTGCTCATCACCGGCGGCCGCCTGATCGATGGGACGGGCAACCCGTGGCGCTATGCGAGCGTAGGTATCGTGGGCGACAGGATTGCCGCTATCCTGCCGCCCGGCCTGACCGCGCCCGAAAATGCCTCCACCGTCGTGGATGCGACTGGCATGGTCGTCTGTCCCGGCTTCATCGACATGCTCAGCCACTCGATTGTGCCGATGATGAGCGATGGTCGCAGCCTTTCCAAGATCACGCAGGGCGTGACGACCGAGATCATGGGAGAAAGCTGGACTCCCGGCCCCATCGGCGGCCACATGGACGACCCGTTCGCTGGTAGCCCTACCGGGCGGCGCGCCATCGAGCGTCTTGGTTCCTGGCGAGAGCGGGCGGCAAGCTGGACACACTTTACCGACTGGCTGGAGGCACTGGCCGAGCAGGGAGTCTCGCCCAACATAGCGTCGTTTGTTGGAGGGGCCACACTACGCCGGTACGGCTGTGGCATGGAGATGGGCCAGCCGGATGCCGAGGCGATGGCCGCTATGGAAGTGGCCATGCGGCAGTCGATGGAGGACGGGGCGCTGGGTGTCGCCTACGCGCTGATCTATCCACCGGAAACGTATACCTCAAGCGAAGAATTGATGAAGATCTGCTCTGTCGTAGGCGAGTATGGCGGCGTCTACGCCACGCATCTGCGCTCTGAGTCAGCCGGGCTGCTGGATGCCATCGAGGAAGCCATCCAGATCGGCACGACGGCGCAAGTTCCGGTGGAGGTCTACCATCTGAAGGCGTCTGGAGAGGCGAACTGGCCGCTGATGCGCGCCGCGATTGAGCGCATCCAGAGAGCGCGCGCGGAAGGCGTGGACATTACAGCGGATATCTATCCCTATACGGCTTCTGGCACAGGCCTGGATTCGATCATTCCGGCGTGGGCCGCGGCCGGGGGCCGTCTGTTCGAGAACCTCAGCGACCCCGCTACGCGACAGCGCATTCGCGACGAAATCCTGCAAGCAGGAGGGAACGCCGATGGGCTGGGCGCGCGCTCCGATCCCAGCCGGATCATGCCGGTTGGATGTGAGCAGTCGGAGAATCTTGGCTATCGCGGGCGCCTGCTCTCCGATATCGCCTCCGAGCGCGGACAGCACTGGATCGACGCCGCGATGGACCTTCTGGTTTCCGAGCGGCAGCGCATCAGCACGCTCTATTTTCTGATGGATGAGGACAACGTGCGGATGGCGCTGCGTCAGCCGTGGGTGACGATTGGTTCGGATTCGGGTGGATTGAATCCAGAGACCGCCGAGCCGGATGGTCCGACTCACCCGCGCACCTATGGCACGTTCGCGCGTATTCTTGGCCACTATGTGCGTGACGAGGGTGTTTTGAGCCTGGAAGAGGCGATTCGAAGGATGTCCTCCGCTCCCGCGCGGCGACTCAACTTACAGGGACGGGGCCTGATCGAGCCGGGCGCCTTCGCCGATGTTGTCGTCTTCGATCCAGCCATAGTAGCTGACAAGGCGACGTGGGAACACTCGCACGTGCTTTCCACCGGCGTGCGCGATGTTTGGGTCAACGGTGCTCGCGTGCTCGCCGGAGGGCAGCATACAGGTGCGACACCCGGGCGCGTTCTCTATGGCTCGGGAAAGCGCAACGCCTGATCTCGCCCAGGGGTCTGGAACCGGCAGAGCTTGGATATTGCTGGTGAGCGACAAGGATGTTTTCCGCCAGATGACCGTGCGGTGGCGGCATCTGCGCGCATATCCGAGGATGCGGGCGAGAGGCTCCTATCGCTCTTGACGGACGTTCAGTTTAGTGCTAAACTATTGGTGCGGTGTGATCGTAGAAGTATGCTTTGAAAAATGACTTTGGCTTTCGCGAGCCAGGCGCGGACTAGTGCGCACTGGCAGTTGCTTCGCGCAACAGGAGTGTCTCGATGGATTCACTGGAACTGACGGGCTTGCACCACGTCTCCGCGCTAACAGCGCAGGCCGCCAAGAACGTCGAATTTTACACGCGCGTTCTGGGGATGCGGCTGGTCAAGAAGACCGTCAACCAGGATGACGTATCGTCCTATCACCTGTTTTACGGCGATGAGCACGGCAATCCGGGAACGGAAGTGACGTTCTTTGACATTCCTAATGCCGCGGGCCTTCGCCCAGGCGTAAGCAGCATCTCGCGCATTGCGCTGCGTGTGACAGGCAAAGAGGCGCTTTCGCTCTGGCAGGAGCGGTTCGACACGATAGGAGTCGAGCACGACCCGATCACGATGGAGGCAGGGCGCGCTGTGCTGGCCTTTCGTGATCCTGAGGGGCAGCGCCTCGCGCTGGTGGATGATACAGGCGCGCCACTCGCGGGCGGCACGCCCTGGGCGAAGAGCGTCACGCCAGCGGTAATGGGCATTCGCGGGCTTGGTTCTGTCTCGTTGACGGTTCGCGCTGCCGAGCCGACGGCGCGTGTGCTGACGGAGATCATGGGGTTCACGCAGCGCGGGAGCTATGCCGCAGCTGATGGGCCTTCGCGTGACATTCTTGTCTTCGGGACGGGTCTCGGCGGCCCGGGCGCTGAGGTGCACATTGACGTGCGTCCGGATCTGCCGCGTGAGCGTCTGGGAGCAGGAGGCGTGCATCACGTGGCGTTCCGGGTGCCGGATCGCGAGCAGCATGAGGCGTGGCTGGAGAAGCTGGAGAGCGCGGGAATGCGCACATCCGGACTGGTCGAGCGGTACTACTTCCGCTCAATCTATTTCCGCGAGCCAAACGGTGTTCTCTTCGAGCTGGCGACGGACGGACCGGGCTTCCTGACGGATGAGGACGAGGCGCATCTGGGCGAGCAGCTGGCACTGCCGCCATTCCTGGAGCCATACCGGGCGCAGATCGAAGCGGGACTGCATCCGCTCGATACCGTGCTCGTCTAGCGCAATCTGAGCGCGCGGTGTGGGACTACCAGCGGGTCCATGCCGCGCGCCGTACTTGTAGTCCGCGTGCCTGTGCCGCGCTTCGGACAGTCGATACACCCAGCCACACCGTATCGACGTGTTGCCGCGATCTCATGCGCGCGCGCCTACTGAACCGGATTGGCCGCGCTCTGCGCCTGCGCGAGCCAGACCGGCTGAACGGCTTGCGCGAGCGTGCGCGCGATAGCCGGCCCCTCGTAAATGAAGCCTGTGTATACTTGCAGCAGCGAGGCACCGGCATCGAGCATCCGAAGCGCATCCTCTGGCGTGAAGATGCCGCCGCAGCCGACGATTGGCAGCCGACCGCCCGCGCGGCTGTGAAGCGCCCGCACTACTTCAACCGCGCGCGCATGCAGCGGCCTGCCGCTCAGTCCTCCCGCTTGCTGACGCAGCGCATCCGGTGCGTACCGCAGTCCCGTGCGCGTGATGGTCGTATTCACCGCGATCAAGCCCGCGATCCCGCGCTCGAGCGCGACCGTCACCACGTCGTCCAGCGCGGCATCGTCCAGATCCGGCGCGACCTTGAGGAGGAGAGGCTTCGGCTGGCTGCGACTCTCACGCGAACCACGCTCGCGAAGTCGTGTGGCGAGCGAGCCGAGCAGCAGGTCGAGTCTATCGCGCTCCTGCAAGGCACGCAGCCCCGGCGTATTGGGGGAGCTGACATTGACAGCGAAATAATCGGCATACGGATACAGCAGATCGAGTGAGCCGAGATAGTCTTCTACGGCATCGTCGAGCGGGGTCGTCTTGGTCTTGCCGATGCTGATGCCAAGCGGAACCGGCAACCGGGGCGCATGCGCCAGGCGCGCGGCCATCGCCTCAGCGCCCGCGTTGTTGAATCCCATGCGGTTGATGAGCGCCTGATCCTGTGGCAGACGAAAGAGGCGGGGACGGGGATTTCCTGGCTGGGCGTAACGCGTGACGGTCCCGACCTCGATGAAGCCGAAGCCGAGCGCCGCCAGGGCGGCCGTTGCGATGGCATTCTTGTCGAAGCCGGCGGCAAGCCCAATCGGATTGGGGAAGCGTAAGCCGAAGATCTCACGCTCACCGTGCGGAGGATGGTCCATAGCTAGCGCGAGCGCACGCACGAGCCGTGGGCTGCGCGAAACCTTCGCCAGCCCGCCCAGAACACGCTCATGCATGCGCTCGACATCACGCCCCGCGCCAAAGAGCACAGGGCGCACAACTCGCTGATAGACCATGCCGTCATCCTCCCGTCAGTGCCGCAACCTTCACAGTATACGGCACTGGCCGGGAGGTTAGCAGGCGTTATGCCTGAACGGCTGGCAACTCCTGCGAGCGGACCAGTTCGTTGAACGCCCGCACATCCTCATCGAAGACCTGCTGCGCGTGCGCTTGCGCCTCCTCGATCTGCTTCGCCAGCAGCTCGTAGACCTCACGCGCGCCCTGTGTGGGCTTGTCATCAGATTCATCAATCATCAGGCTGAGCGTCGCCAGCTTTTCTTTGATCCGGTTTGGACCCGGCTGGGGCGTATCAGCTTTCGTATTGATGAACTCGTCCTCGACCGCGTTGAGCTTGTCTTTGAGCGCGGCCGCCGCTTCACGCATCTGATCGCGCCCTTCTTCACCCTTGACGCGCGCTTCCCATGCCTCCACCTGTGCTTTCGCCCGGCGGATGCGATTCACGGTCTGGTGAATGTCGCTCATGCGGTCACGGATGGCCGACTTCAGATCGAACTGTTGTTGCAAGTCTTCCGCGCTGACGGGCAGGCGCGGATCAGGCAGCACGGTGAAGCGCTGTGTCTGCACGGTATCACCCACGGTCAGCCGGACCTGGTATTCTCCCGGTACGGTGCGTGGAGCGATTGCGGTTTCCTGCACTTCCGCGTATGGATCACCCTTCTTCGAGCCGCCTTCCAGCGCGGCCGGCTTGCCCGTGCGGAAGTCCCAGACGAAGCGGTTCGCGCCCGCCTCCGCTGGCAGCTTCTGCCCGTTTTCGCTCTTGCTGGAGTACGTGCGCAACTCGTTGCCTTGAGCGTCGAGAATGGTCAGCTTCACCTCTTCGTCCGTCCTGGCCGGCAGGACGTAATGAATGATCACGCCGAAGGGCGGATTCTTGCCCGCATCGAGCATCTTCTGGTAGGTTTCGCCGGTTTCCTTCTCCACCGGCTTGAAGGCAACCGTCACCGGCCCGGTCGTCTTGTAGCTGGTATAGCCCGGCGTGGCCCGGTCATACATGCGGTCATACGAGCGGAACCGGTACGTATCGCGCGGCTTGAAGAGCATGGCCTGGCCGGACTGGGCGCTCTCCATCTGATACAGCGGCGTGATGTCGTCTAGAACCCAGAAGGCGCGCCCGTGCGTTGCCGCGATGAGGTCCGTTCCCTTGACGATAAGGTCATGAATTGGCGTCACGGGCAAATTGCACTGGAATGGCATCCAGTTCGCGCCGTCATCAAATGAGACGAACACACCCGTCTCTGTGCCGCAGTAGAGTAGCCCGCGCCGGTTTGGATCCTCGCGCACGACGCGGGTGATCGTATCAGCAGGCAGTCCGTTGGTGATGCGGGTCCACGTTGCGCCATAGTCATTGGTGCGGAAGATATAGGGAGTGCGATCATCAGACTTGTAGTTCGTCGCGGTGACGTACGCCTTGGCGGCGTCGTGCGGTGAAGGTTCGATAATGCTGATGAGCGCCCATTCCGGCAACTCTGGCGGCGTGACTTTCTGCCACGACTGGCCGCCATCACGCGAGATGTGGACAAGGCCATCATCCGAGCCGGCCCAGAACACGCCCGCCTCGTGCGGCGACTCCGCGAAAGCGAAGATCGTGCAGTAGATCTCAGCACCGCTGTTATCCGCCGTGATCGGGCCGCCGGAAGACTTCAGTTTTTCCGGATCGTTGCGGGTCAGATCCGGGCTGATGGTTTCCCAGCTCGTGCCGTTATCCCGCGTGCGATGCACGAAGTTCGAGCAGGCGTAGAGCACGTCATCGTCGTGCGGCGAGAAGACGAGCGGGTACGTCCACTGGAAGCGATACTTCAGCACCTCAGCGCCCGCGCCGCTGCCGACATTGCCGAAGACCTCCGGCCAGACGGTGACGTTGCGCTTGTGGCCGGTCTTCGGGTTCCAGGCGAGCATGCGCCCGTGGCCCGCGCCCGTGCCGATGCCGCCGCCAAAGACCATGTGCGGCTCTTTGCGGCTGACGGCGATATAGCCGCTCTCGCCGCCGCCCGGCTCGGTGTAGTCTTTCCAGCTGATCGCGCCCTCGAAGTCGATGCTCGGCAAGCGCATGGCCCAGTTATCCTGCTGCGAGCCATACAGGTGGTACGGCACCTCGTCGTCTGTCGTGACGTGATAAAACTGTGCCGTTGGCTGGTTCAGGATAGACGACCAGGAATGACCGCCATCGAACGTTACGCAGGCGCCGCCATCGTTGCTCTCGATCATGCGCTCGGGATTGCGCGGGTCGATCCACAGGCCGTGGTTATCGCCGTGAGGCGTCGGCACCGCGATGAAGCTCTTGCCGCCGTCAGTGGACTTCCAGCACTGCAGGTTGAGAATCCAGAGCGTGTCGGCGTCCTTTGGGTCGGCAAAGATGTGCATGTAATACCAGGGCCGCCGGCGGAGATCCATTTCTGGATTGATCTTCTCCCAGGTTTCACCCCAGTCATCTGAGCGATAAACGCCGCCCGCATCCTCGCTTTTCTCGTCGTGTGCCTCCGCGACAACCCAGACCCGGCCCGCGCGCGCCGGTGAAGCGGCAACGCCGATCTTGCCATAGATGCCCTTGGGGAGACCCTTGGCATGGCTGATGTCGGTCCATGTCTCGCCGCCATCGGTCGATTTCCAGATGCCGGATTCTTCGCCGCCACTCCAGAGCTTGTGCGGGTAGCGTTGCACCTGCCAGATCGTCGCGAAGAGCACTTCAGGATGGTGCGGGTCCATTGCCAGATCAACGGCGCCCGCGTGGTCGCTCTTATAGAGCACCTTGCGCCAGGACTTGCCGCCGTCAGTGCTCTTGAAGACGCCACGTTCTTCATTCGGCCCCCATGCGTGGCCCAGCGCGGCGACGTACACGATATCGGGATTGGTTGGATGGATGACGATATCGCCGATGTGGCGCGTATCCGAGAGGCCAACGTTGCGCCATGTGTGACCGCTGTCGACCGACTTGTATACGCCATCGCCATGTGACACGTTGCCGCGAATCGTTGATTCGCCGGTTCCCGCGTAGATGACTTCGGGGTTCGAGTCGGAGACGGCTAGCGCGCCGATTGCTGAGGTGTTGAGGAATCCATCAGAGACGTTCTCCCAGAGCGCGCCGCCACTGGTTGTCTTCCAGATACCGCCGGCACACCCGCCGAAGTAAAATACGCCTGGCTCGGTGGGATGTCCGGCAACAGCTACAACGCGGCCGCCGCGATGTGGTCCGACGTTGCGCCATTCCAGTGATCGAAAGAGGGCAGTGTCCATTCCGGTGTGATCCTCCCTTTCAAGAGTGGGGACATAGGGTGAGGAACGTGTTCCGGTGCTGTTCGAATGCTGTCTACCTTGTATCACGACCTTATACCCAGACGTCAAGCATACGTACGCTGAAGCTGTGCGCATTTGGCCCGCGTTGGGCCCTGCAAGACGTGTCGCTCAAGACGTTCACGAGCGCAAAAAAACCGGGCCGCGTGGAGCGACCCGGCGCTTGGCGTGCGTGTTGTGGATCAGGCGGCTGTGCGAACCCTGGTGCGCGAGTGATACATCTTGACCTTCCAACCGCGGCGGTGTGCCGTGGCGCGCGCGCCCTGCTGCAGCGCGGCGGCAGTCGCCACGAAGAGGCCACCCATCGCAACCGTAATGTTCAGGACGTTCGTGATCATCGGCGGAATGTCGCGAATAGGGAAGAGGCGCAGCACTGTCGGGATAGGATCGCCGCCCACGCCCTCGGCGTTGCCGAACGCGATGTTGCCGGCGCTGAACAGGGTGATGAAGACGAGCATCACGGCAACCGCGTACCCGACCAGCACCGACTCACGGTTCAGCTTCCATGCCGCCATGCCGGCCACACCCATAGCCAGCCAGATCAGACTTTGCACGAGGTCGACATGCAAGAATCCAAGGAACGTGCCATTCACCGTGAACCACGGAATCAAAGTCACGATGCCAGCGGTCGCGAGACCGCCACCCGCCAGGAAGGCGAAGTAACGCGCGAGTGGCGCACGTGTGAGCCAGGACAACTCCTCCTGGTGTTCGACGAGCTCCACGGATTCGACTGTATCCTCAGCGTCCTGCTGCAGAAGTGTTTCTCTGGTATCCGTTAGATCAAGCATGCCTCTGACCTTTCCGGCGGCATCATATCCATGTATTCGTGTGTACCCGCTGCATCCGTGGCCGGTTCGCCTCGGGAGCCATAATCAGCACCAGTCAGGAGACCCACCGGTGGATAGCCGCCACACCGGCTGCCCTCGGGAGGAGTCTTTCGACCACTCTCCGAGCCAACCATATGACGCAATTGCTGGCCGTCAAAACGAACTCGGAAGTCTCCGGACAAATTGTCTGGAAATTCCTGACAAGAGGGAGCGATGTGAGGCGCGGCGCGCGCGTATGTGCGAGAGTGATGCGGCCAGTGGGCTTTCGCGCGGGCAAATTGTTACGCTATTGTGAGGCTGGCATCACTGATGCTGTTCTTTCAGCGCTATTCGGACCTTGCGCGCGTGGGTCGTGTCGTTCCCCTGTGGAACGGCGGATGACGCGACAGAACCACTTGCTACGCGAGGTGCTTTCCGTTACCGTCTTACGTAGCCTGGAACGCGAATCAAGCTGGTCGTGCATAGCGTCGAGGCATCGCACAACCGCATTCATCATCTAGATCAGAGAGGGTGGCATGGCCGCAGGAAGCATCTCCACCGAGCGACGTGCCGAAGTGCAACGGCCTAGATGGACCCGTACGGCACTTGGCTCCTGGATTACCACAACCGACCACAAGAAGATCGGGATCCTGTACATGTACACGGCGATCCTGTTTTTCATGCTTGGCGGCATCGAAGCGCTAATTATGCGCACACAGTTGGGATCGCCGAATAACACGCTCATCAAGCCAGAGCTGTACGACGAACTGTTTACGATGCATGGCACGATCATGATCTTCCTCTTCCTGATGCCCATGTGGACAGGATTTGGCAATTACATTGTGCCGCTCATGATCGGCGCGCGGGATATGGCCTTCCCGCGATTGAATTTGCTGGGCTACTGGTTCTTCGTCGCTGGCGCGTTTGTGCTGGCAACCAGTCTCATCATTGGCCAGGCGCCAAACGTCGGCTGGTTTGCGTATGCGCCGCTGACGGAGGCAACTCCGGCGTGTCTTGGTGGCGCGCACATTTCCCTGCAGGCGCAGGCGGCTGCGGCGGCTTCCGCTTCAGCGGCAGGCACGCAGGGCTGTTTCTCCCCCGGCATGAACACTGATATGTGGACGATTGCCATCACCCTGCTCGGCATTTCGTCCATTTTAAGCGGCGTCAACTTTATCGTGACGATTCTCCGGCTGCGTGCCCCTGGCATGACAATCAACCGGATGCCGCTTTTCTCGTGGATGATGCTGGTTACGTCCTTCCTGCTGATCTTCGCGCTTCCGAGCCTGACCGTTGCCGCCATCGAACTCTTCTTTGATCGCCACCTGGGCACGCACTTCTTCCAGGCCTCGCAGGGAGGTGATCCGCTGCTCTGGCAGCACCTCTTCTGGTCTTTCGGCCATCCTGAGGTATACATCCTGATCTTGCCCGCGTTCGGCATGATATCCGAGATCGTGCCAGTCTTCTCTGGCAAGCCGATCTTCGGCTATTCCTTCATCGCGTGGTCGGGCGTAGCGATTGGCTTCCTGAGCTTCACCGTCTGGGCGCACCACATGTTCACTGTGGGGCTGCCGCCGGTAGCGCAGGCCTTCTTCGCCGCCTCGACAACGCTCATCGCCATCCCGACAGCGGTGAAGATCTTCAACTGGATCGCGACCATGTGGGGCGGCAGGATACGATTTCACACTCCGATGCTTTTCGCCACCGCCTTTATCGCGCAGTTCGTCATTGGCGGCCTGAGCGGCGCGGCGCTGGCCGTGGTGCCGTTCGACTATCAGGTGACGGACACGTACTTCGTCGTAGCGCATATCCACTATGTGCTCATGCTTGGCGCGGTATTCGGACTCTTTGGTGGCATTTACTACTGGTTCCCGAAGATGAGCGGCAGGCTGCTCGATGAGCGCCTGGGCAAGATCCACTTCTGGCTCTGGCTGGTGGGTGCCAACCTGACGTTCTTCCCGATGCACATTCTCGGCATTTTTGGCATGCCTCGCCGCCAGTATACCTATCCCGCGGGCCTTGGCTGGCACGGACTCAACCTGGCCTCGACCATTGGCGCATACTTGCTGGCTATCGGCATGCTGGTCTTCATGGCTAACTGGTTCATCACGATCCGCAAGCCCGCGACCGCTACCGCCGATCCGTGGGACGCCTACACGCTGGAATGGATGACCAGCTCGCCGCCGCCGCCGGAGAACTTCGTGACGATTCCGAAAGTGCGCAGCCGCCGCCCGCTGTGGGATGTGAAGCATCCAGCGCAGGCAGACTGGCGCAATCAGGCGCACCGGCGGCCCGAAACGGCTGCCAGAAGCTGAGCCCTAGACCCGTCTCTGCATGAGTGAAGAGTGGGAGCCAGATTCGCTCTGGTTCCCACTCTTTATCAGCATCCGGAGCGGGGCCTAGCCGTGTGCCCTGGCGAGCGGGTATCATCACTGCTACCATGATGCGCAGCGGTGGGCCGTCCCATTGGATGACGCTCGAATGTCTGCTGCGCACAGGGGAGGAGTCTGGTATGGATGCGCAACCTGTACTCGATCGCCTTGCACAGGCGGGTCTCGCCAGCGTGAAATCTGATCTCGCACGACTGTTGCAGCCAGCCATTCGCGTCACGCCGCAACGGGCAGAAGATTCGGCGCTCGCCATAGGCGCCTCCCGGCTGGGCGGCGCGCCAGACCTGCCCACTGGCACGGCATGGCCGCGAGGCAAGAGCGGCTCGCTTGGCTTTATCGCGCAGATTCGCCTGGATGACATGAAGGGTCTGGCCGGCGCGGACGCGCTTCCGGAGAGCGGCTGGCTGCTCTTCTTTTATGACGCCACGCAAGAGACCTATGGTGATGATCCTGATAGCCGGGGCAATTGGCAAGTGCTCTATGCTCCAGCGAATGCGACACTCCAGCGAGCTTCTCTTCCTGATGATCTGCCTGCCGAAGCGCGCTATCAGACGTGCACGGTAACGTTCAGCGAAGAGCTGACGCTACCGGTCCAGCCAGAACTGGAGATACCCGGTCTGAGCTGGTCTGATGACGAGAAGACGCAGTACGAACAGGCGCTGGCGACGTTCCCGACACCGGAGGAGCACGGCACCTTCCACACTCGCCTGCTCGGACACCCTGATACTCTGCAGGACGACATGCGGGTAGAATGCCAGCTGGCATCGCATGGCATCTCCAGTCCTGACGATCCGCGGGCCGCGCCGCTGATTCCGGATGCCAACCAGTGGCGTCTGCTGCTGCAGGTGGATTCGGATGATCGCGCGGGTATGCGCTGGGCGAGCGCGGGCATGCTGTATTTCTGGATCGAGAGCGTTGCGCTGGCCGAACAGCGGTTTGATAACACCTGGGTCGTCTTGCAGTCGGATTGAGGCTGTCGCGAGGTAGCACAGGACGAGAATGAACGGGGGACTGGAGATGGGGAAACATCGAGGTGGGTTGGTAGCGCTTCTGCTCGCGCTCATGGTTGTGAGCGGGTGCGCCGGCCAGAGTTCGAGCAGCGGGGGTACCGGCTCCGCCACCGCAACGCCCACGCATCAATTCGGCGTGCAGACGAAAACGAGCGGCTGCGTCGCTCATAATGGGCTGCCGGATTCCGCCTGCACGCCGGGCGCCATTTTCCCCAATGCCACCAAAACGCAGATTTGCACGTCAGGATACGCCCAGTCTGTCCGTAATGTGCCGCAGAGCGTAAAGAACAAGGCTTACGCGGAATATGGGATCACCAGCCACTATGCAGGACAATATGAGGTAGACCATCTGGTGAGCCTCGAACTTGGCGGCTCGAACGATATCTCCAACCTCTGGCCTGAGGCGGCAAGCCCCAAGCCCGGCTTCCACGAGAAGGACAAGGTGGAGAACTATCTGCATGATCAGGTGTGCTCAGGGAGTATCAGCCTCCAGCAGGCGCAGATAGAGATTGCCACCAACTGGCTGGCTGTCTACAACCGGATGCCCAACAAGTGACACGGTCGCGGGCAGCGGATACCCGGCAGATATCTCAGTTGACGCCGGTTCCTATCAGCCGGTAGCGGGCTTGCCGTGCCACGCGCGCCAGTCCCCTGCCGCGGGCATATGCCTCCGTAGCAAGAGCATGCAACTTCCCGTTCGGCTTTCGCGTATATTTGTCATATAACAACTAGAACAATATACAAAGAAGCGCGACGAGCATGTTCACTATCCATCGCCTCGGACCGGACAGCTGTGACGGGATTGTTAGCTCCCTGTTGCATGCTGTGCCGGGCGGCTATCTGGTGGCAGGCGCATGCGCCCGCGCGCTCGAGAAGGGGGGCAGCCATGAATGCGCTACACGTGGATACTAGGCTCATCCTGCTGCTGGCGCCGCTGGCGCTCATCGATCTGATCATGATCGTCTACTCCATCGTCGATCTCTACAACCCAGAGCGGCGCGTGAGAGGCGGCAATAAGCTCATCTGGCTGGTGGTGATCCTGCTGGTGAGTACATTCGGCTGGCTTATCTACTTGCTGGCTGGCCGTGAGGAGGCCTAGCGATGACGACGGCCGTTTCCTGTCTCGGTTTGACGAAGCGCTATGGCGAGATCATCGCGGTCGATCATCTCACGCTGGATGTTCCCGCTGGCTCGATCTTCGGCTTCCTCGGACCGAATGGCGCGGGCAAGACGACGACATTGCGGCTGCTGACGGGCCTGGCGTCTCCTTCTGCTGGCAGCGCGACCGTTGCGGGCATGGATATTTCTTCGGGCGGCACGGCGCTACGCAAGCAGATCGGCTTTCTCGACCAATCGCCCCAGTATTATGGATGGATGCGCGGACGCGAACTGCTCGCCTTTGTGGGCGAGATGTTTGGCCTGCGTGGAGCAGCGCTGCGCTCACGGGTTGATGAGGTGCTGACTCTTACCGGGCTGGCCGAAGCGGCAAACCGGCGTATTGGCGCGTATTCGGGCGGCATGCGGCAGCGACTGGGGCTTGCTCAGGCGCTCATCAACAAGCCGGATGTGCTCTTTCTGGATGAACCGGTGAATTCGCTCGATCCTGCTGGCCGCCATGATATTCTCGGCGTCATTGCCGGGTTACGCGGCCAATCCACCGTTTTCATGTCGACGCACATCCTTGCGGATGTCGAGCGTGTCTGTGACACGGTGGCGATCATCGACCGGGGTAAACTGCTGGTTTCCTCAACGGTCTCCGAACTGCAGGATAGATACGCTCAGCCTGTCTACACCTTCGAGCCGGAGCCGGGCATGGAGCCGCAGGTGGAACGCCTGCTGGTGGCTCTCCGTGCGCAACCCTGGGTGGGCGAGTTGCGGCGGGAGCAGGGCAGTGTGCGGGTGCTGGCGCGCGATCCTCATGCCGCCAGCCGCGAGATTCTGGGGATGCTGTCGTCCTACGGTGTCGCGGTTCAGCGATTCGAGCGTGGGCGTCCCAGCCTTGAAGATATTTTCCTGCGACTTGTCGGGGCGCAGAATACAGAGAAAGCGACGGCTCATTGATGCAAGGCCTGGGTGTTTTGATACGCAAGGAGCTCCGCGAGGCCGTCAGAAGTAACCGGTTGTTGGTCGTGGGCGTGATATTTCTCCTGCTCGGCATCATCTCACCGCTGACCGCCAAGTATACGCCGGAGCTGCTCAAGCTCGTTGGCACGGGACAGGCGGGCGTCAAGATCATCCTGCCAGCCCCGACGGTGGCTGACGCGATAACGCAATATCTCAAGAATGTAGCTGGAACGGGGATTTTCGTCGCCATCCTTCTGCCGATGGGGATGGTCGCGCGTGAGAAGGAACATGGGACAGCCGCATTCGTGCTCACAAAACCCGTCTCGCGGGAAGCGTTTCTCGCGGCCAAACTGATCTCACTGCTGTTCATGCTCACGGTCGGGGTGGTGTTGGCGGCTTTGGCGACGTATTTCTATACCGCCATTCTGTTCGAACCGGTAGCTATCGGGGGCTTCATCGGTTGCACGCTGCTCATTCTGCTCTCACTGCTGGTCTACGGGTTACTGACGTTTCTGGGCAGTACCATCGCTCGCTCGCAGTTGCCTGCGGTTGGCATCGGGCTGGCGGCATGGGTGCTCATCTCGCTGGTGGGTATCGCGCCAAAGATAGCCCAATTCACGCCTTCCGGTCTGATGGAGCCTGCCACGGCTCTGGCTCAGGGAACGCAGCCGCAGCATCTCGCGTTTTCACTTGTAGGCAACGTTGGGCTCTGCGTGCTCGTGTTGGTGGTAACGTGGCTTGCCTTCAGGCGACAGGAGCTGGCCACGGCTGGCGCATGAAGGCTGGAGGCACCTAAGCTCTACTATTGGCTGTGAGCCGGGTGTGAGCATATGTCCACGATTTGAGATGAGCGCGTGAAGAACGTGCCGTATACCTATCAGTGTCAAGCGGAACGATCCGACGCGAGCAGCGCCGCTGACGTAAAAGGATCCTGCACTTCAGGTATCGTTCCCTGGAATGTGGGTCGTCAGTAATCCTCAACGTGTACATGCGAAAAGAGGATATGCTAAGTCCAAACGGCGAAAAAACAGGAGGCAGCGCACCTCCTCACCGCAAGGCAGATAGTCCCCACCATGTAGCAGCATGATGGGGACTTTTCTTGTGGCGCGCGTCGACCGTCTCGGACGGATCTGCGCCTACATCGGGCGAAGCGTGCCGGAGAAGATCTGCCAGGCCAGCGCCGACTTCGCCACAAGGCTTAGCACGATATACATGCGCTCACCGAACAGGTAGTTCTTCCACGGACCAACGCGCTTATACTGCAGCAGCATATTCAGCGCGAAGATGTTGAAGAACACGAAGATCGAGGCGATGATCGCGTAGACAAACCCGGGAATACTCGTATCCACAGAGCTGGCCGCGCCGACGAGATACAGCACAATCGCGATCCACGGCACAACACCAGCGAAACACCCGAAGATATACGCCGTCCAGTCTACGCGCCCAGCCAGCCGGTTCTGCCGCTCCATGAGCAGGCCGAAGAGGTTCATCGTCGCATTGAGCGAGAAAATCAGCAGTAGGCTGGAGAGATCGTACATGCCCACCAGCATCGCGATAATCACGATCATCAGCGACGAACTGAGCGCGTACTCATACCAGCGCGCCGGATTACTCTCCGCTTTCAGGTGCTGCACATACCACCGATAGCCCACTGTGGCGAGAAAGAAGTGGGCCGTCGCGGAGATCAGCAGGAACACAGCCACCGCCGGCCCAACCTGCACACGGAACGCCTCCTGAATGTTGCTCGCCAGGGTGCGCGTAGCCGGCTCAAACTTGAGATACGCCGTTGTGACGGGCAGCGTGAACGCATTGCTGAGCCAAAGCATCAGCAAGCCCTGTACGAGGTGAAAGACGCCCATGATCGCGTTGAAGCGGCGTAACCCCTGAAAAGTTCGCTCGCTCGCGGACGCGGCATCAGAGAGGGCAGTGCCGCCAATATCAGCAGTTGCGGACATGAGGAAGCTCCTTCGACAGGCTCACCGGCATCCACTGCCGGCTAGACATATCATCTCGAAGGAGCATGAACCACGTCTGAAGAAATGCTGAAGTCTGGCTGAATTACACCGGCAATTGTGCGTACGGAAAAGACTCCCGCGTTGGGGCGAGCGAATACTCTTTCGCCGCAGCGCGGGGTAGCCGGACGCTGGATACGGGATTTCCTGCGCCCGGCACTCGTGATTAACTAAGGGCTGCTACCAGTGCTGGCACGTTCGGCGCGCCGAGACCGGTGACATCATCCCAGCCGGAAGTTGTCCGGAGTGATGTGTCGGCGCCCTCGATGACGTTGCCCTGCGCATCCACCGTGGAATTGACCGTGCGGAGCGTTGGCGTGAGCGTGGCTTCGGTGCTGCCGACATTGCGGAGCATGCCTTGCGCGCCAACCGGCGCCATGATATCGGTGATGGCGCCAGTGCTGGCCTTCAGGCTATACAGCGCCGGATTCACGAAGCCAACCGCGCTTTCGTTCTTGGCGAAGCGAGCCTGATCGACCGACGCGAGCACGCCAGCGAAAAGCGGCGACGCGAGGCTTGTGCCTCCGATGCGGCGCTCGCAGTATTCGAGCTTGTTGCTGAGCTGCAGGCAGCCCTGATCGACCAGCGCATTGCCGCTGATCTTATAGGTCTCGCCGTAGAGTCCGCCCGTATTTGGGTCGGCATCCATCGCGACGTCTGGCGTGACGCGATGCGGTGAGCTAAAGGTGACCGTCTGCCCGCTGGCGGTCGTGGTGCTCGTGGCCAGGCTGTTGGGCACGACGCCAGCCTGGTATGCCGGCTGGCCGAAAGAAAGGCTGATGCCGCCGCCAGAGCCGTAGAAGAACTCGGGTGGCATCGGAGACCAGCTATCGCCAGTGAGGCTTTCTGCCGGAGCGCCGTTGTTCATCAGCTCGCTGAAGTATGTGCCCCAGCCATACTCGCTCTTGGCGCCGCTCTTATCCAGTTCCAGCGTGGTGCCGCCGACCGCCGTGACGTATGGGCTGGTCGCGGGCCAGCTGCCCTCAGCGATGCCGGTATATGCCGCGACGTCGCCGTTATCACCGGAGGAGAAGAGCACGCTGATGCCCTCTACCGCGGCCTGCTCGAACGCGAACTCATCGGCGTGCAGGTGTCCATACTGAGCCGGCTCGCCCAGCCAGCCCCAGCTATTGGTGATGATGTTCACCGAATCGCTGTCAATCAGGGCTTCAAGCGCGTGATCGAGCGGAACTTCGGAGTTCTGCGCGCCGACGTAGATGATCTTCGCCTTGGGCGCCATCGCGTGTACCCACTCGACGTCGAGGCTTTCCTCACCATACCAGCCCTGTGGATCGAGCAGGTTTTCCGGGAAGTGGTAGGTGCCCGGCACGACGATCTGCGAGAAGTTGCTGGAATCCAGCGGCGGCAGATGATGGTTTGCCGAGAACTGGTTGGCGTCCTGCACGATGGTCGGCGAGGCGAACGCGTCCGTGATGCCGATCGTCACGCCTTCACCTGTGTTGTCACTCGTCAGACCGTACGCGGCGCGCATCTGCGATGGCGTGTAGCCGCACGGCTGCCACGGCATCGTCCCTGGGTACGGCGCCGGCGCGGGACTGACGGTTCCGAGCGTATCGCCGTAATACGTCGAGCAGGGGCCGGGCGTTGCATAGCCATATCCTGGAGGCGCATCCGGCTGACCGGTCGAGATATTCGGCTGGATCAGCTGGTTGGAGTCATCCAGGCCGCCAATGAAGGTGACGTACGGAGCCAGCGAGTCGGGGATGGACGGCGCCTGCGCGTTGGCTTGCAGCGTCTTTCCCTTGTACGTGTACTGGTTCTCCGTTACACCGAACGCTTTCTCGACCTGCTCGACGGAACCGGTCGCGTCAACGTACATGTTGCTGCCAGCTGTTGCCTGAACCTTAAGTCCCTTTTGCGAGAGGAAGCCTTGCACCGCGTTCACGGTGCTTGCGGTTGGCGAGAACTGCGCGTGGAACTGCTGCGGCGTGAGGAAGTGATGATACTGAGCGGTTCCAGGCGTATATATGTCGCGAATCAGCTGTTGAAGCTGGGCCTCGTTCGTGGGCGACAAATAGACGCTCACTGTCATCTGGCCGTTGGGGTTGGATTGTCCAACCAGCTTGGCCTGCGAAAGCCATGGCGCCACATTGTTGGGCACCTTGACGTTCCCAGGATTGGCGTGCGCCCCGGATGTGCCTCTGGATATGCCAAAGATCGCCCCGAGGACCATGACACCTGCGGTCCCAACGAGTAACGCGCGCTGTTTGGCGGTAACTCTCACACGTGTCCTCTTTCTAGTAAGACTGGTGTGTCATCAGCCGTTGGGTCTACCAGATCATTGTGGAGAACGCAGATTTCGGACGGCTACCGGCGGCAAGCCACCGGGCAGAAATGCTTGTTATGTCCGGCGGGATCTTCCCTGGGTGGTTCCGTCTATCGCCGCGACTTGCCTATACGTGCCCGCCCAATTTCAGAGCGTTGCTTTCAGGTTCAGTCCGCTCTGGAATCAGTCGCTGAGCGCCACGCGAGCGGAGCTTAACATGCGGGATGTCTACTGACCGAGACACTTGATGATACGGCAAGTGCGCGTTGAAAGTGGACTGATCTGCCGCTGCCTGTCGGGAAGTGCCGCGGCTGCCCTCTGCACCCTCGCGCTGTGCCACCACCTCCCCTCTACACCACCGTTGTGCTGAGGCTACGACTCACCGTTGAGCCGTAGGACAACGTGCATGTAGTTGAAATGGTGTACCACCCAGGCAAGCACGCTGTCAAGAAAATGAGCGCATGTTAGGTACTTTGGACTGTCGCTCCGCTGAAACAAGCGGGCGAATGACGCCGGTATGTGAAATCAGCGAATGTTGTTGATGAGTGTCGCTAGGGCTGGAATGGCGCTCGCCGGTCGAACTCGGCTATAGCGGCATCCACGCGGGCGAACACCGCGCCGAGGTCACGCAACCGCTCGATCAGGCGCCGCAACATGAGCATCCTGTGGCCGCGCCCGGTGACCTGGGGATGGAACGTGTAGGTCAGCACGCCCCAATCGAGCGAGTCGGTCATGTAGCGGAAATCATCCACCCAGTTCGCCAGCACGTCATCGGCACGCATCAGCCCCTGTTGCAGATGCGTCGCCGTCCAGAGATATTCGAAGTGGGGAAAGTCATCCAGTGACCAGCTGATCGGCATCTCCACCAGTCGCGTTGGCGTCCCGAAGCGGGCGGGCGCGTCCAGTGGGATTTCGTCACCGGTGCGGGCACGGTACGGGGTGTAGTCATTTGCCATCATGCTGCTGTCATAGAGGAAACCGTGTTGCAGCAGCAGGTCAACGGTGTTGGGGCTGAGGTCCCACGCGGGTGAGCGATAGCCGCGCGGCGGCGCGCCGGTAATGGCCTCTATAATCGCGCTGCCGCGTTCCAGGATGCGCTCTTCTTCTTCGCGCGCAAGGTGCACCGGCGGCTCGTGGGCGTACCCATGATGGCCGATCTCATGCCCGCCGGCATGAATCCGCCGCGCGAGATCCGGGTACGTTTCAATCGTATGCCCCGGTATGAACCATGTGGCCTGAATGCCATAGGTCGCCAAAAGCGCGAGGATGCGTTCCGCGCCTATCGCTCCAAATTCGCCCTGAGAGATGGGAGTGGGCGTGGTCATTCCGCGCGGGATCCAGAGAGAAAGCGCATCGAAGTCGAACGTCAGGCAGACGAGATATCGCGACATTGCCGGGCCACCTTTCCGGAAGGTCTACAAGCGGCGGGTGCGCGGGGCACGTTAGCATGTGCCGGTTAGATATGGTGACGTATCGCGAGCAGCCGGGCTCAGCCTGTTTCGTCGCCGGATAGCAGAATCATCGTCGCGAGCATAGTGGCAACCATGCGCTCCTGCCCATCCCGTTCTATGAAGGCGTCGCCAGCGCAGACGGTGATCGTGCGTCCCGGCTTTACGACACGCCCGCGCGCGATCAGCCGCTGGCCGCTGGCAGGCGACATGAAGTTGACCTTGTATTCGACAGTCAGCACCTCAGCGCCTTCTGGCATCAGGCTCAGGGCGGCGTAGCCACAGGCGCTATCCGTCACGGCGGTAACAACGCCCGCATGCAGGTATCCGTGCTGCTGGGTCAGGTCGTCGCGCACGGGCAGTTCGATCTCGACGAACCCCGGAGAGACGTCAACGAGCTTTGCCCCGATCAACGTCATCACGCCCTGTCGATTGAAGCTGGAGCGCACGCGATCATGAAACTGGGGATCGCGTGGCTCGAAACTCGACATGCCGTCCTCCTCCCGTGGCTCACCGCTCGCGCTGGGCATCGTCGTACGTCCGCTTGAAGCGGCGCGCACAACGCGCACACAGCTTACGCCAGCAGCGAAGATACGTATTCCGCGATAGCTGGCGACGAGGTCAACCCCGGCGATTCGATCCCGATCAGGTTCACGAAGCCGGGCAAGCCTCGACCCGTCTCGTGGGCGATGATAAAATCGCGCTGCGCCTCTCCCGGCCCAAACACCCGTGGCCGCACGCCCGCGCCTTCCGGTGTGACGTCATCCGGCTCCAGCCAGGGAAGGTAGCGCCGAGCCGACTGCCAGAAGAGGTCGCGCTTCCCCGGATCCACCTGGTACTCGGGATCGTCTCGCCAGGAATCGGGCAGCCAGCGTGCGTCTGGGCCAAGGCGCATGCGCCCGGCAAGATCGACCGTCAGGTGGATGCGCGTTCCGGAGTGCTCGCTGCCGGTGGCCGCCAGCGGATAAATCAATCGTGAGACGAGTCCCGTCCGGGAGGGCGCGATGCCGAAGTATTCGCCCTTGCTGAAGTGCTGGCGATAACCGGCTGCATCAATGTCGATTCCGGCGAGCGAGGCGATGTAGTCGGCCCAGAGACCAGCCGCGTTGACGACGGCATGCGAGCGCAGATCGAACCGCTCACCGCTCGCGTCAATGCCTTCCACCAGATAGCCATCACTCAATCGCTCGATGCCGTGCACCTGCGCCCGGTAGACGATTTCCGCTCCGTTCGCACGTGCCTGGCGGGCAAAATACGCCATCAGGCCGTGCGCGTCGATGATGCCCGTAGAGGAGACGTAGAGCGCGGCGGGTGCGCGAACCTGCGGCTCCATGCGCTCTATCTCGGAGCGGCTGACTATGCGTAGTCCTTCCGCGCCATTAGCTTCCGCGTTCATCCTGAGCGCGTGGAGGCCCGGCTCCTCGTCATCTTCGACGGCGATGACGAGCTTGCCGACGCGCCGGTGTGGGATACCCGCGCGCGCGCACAGTTCATACAGCAGGTGGTTGCCGCGCACACACATGCGCGCTTTCAGTGATCCGTTGGGATATTGGAGACCCGCGTGAATGACCTCGCTATTGCGGCTGCTGGTCTCCTGCCCGAATGCGTCGTTCTTTTCAAGCACGAAGACCGCGTGACCGTTCGCGCTCAAACGTGCGGCTGTGGCCAGCCCGACTGCGCCCGCGCCGATGACGACCACTTCCGTATCAACGTTCTCTCCCATGCCTACCCTCACGCGTCGCGCTTATGTTGCCAGCTTGCCTGGCATCCGACGACTTGAGCACGCTTGCCGTGCGTCGGGACGTCTGGTTCACTATATCGCGTCTGAGGGTCCGCGCAAGAGGAGAAGCTGTCGTCGGTAAACACCCTCTCCTCTGACCTGCGCATTTGGATGCGGTGATATTCTGGCCGGCATGCCGTCGCCGTCCCGCGTGGATGGTCTTAGTCGATGCCCGCTTCGACGGCAGGAATCGCGTCTACTCCTTCAGGCATCGTTTCCGGCGTATGTCTCACGGTGTAACGGTCCATGAGCGTCGTTGGTATGCGATAGACATCTTTGGCGAGGCCGACCCGCTCAAGAGTCCAGATGAGGTAGCCGGAGAAATCGAGCTGCCACCAGCGCAGGCCGTGGAACGCTGAACGGGGGAACGCATGGTGGTTGTTGTGCCAGCCCTCGCCGAACGCGAGCAATCCGACAATCCATTCGTTGCGGCTCTGGTCAGTCGTTTCATATGGGCGCTTCCCGAACGTGTGGCAGACGGAGTTTACGCTCCACGTGACGTGATGGGTCAGGAACATGCGCACTAGTCCGCCCCAGAGGAGACCACTCCAGGCGAGGGGCCACCCGCCGATCACGAAGCCCACGCTAAACGGGATCGCGAGCGAGAGCAGCGCCCAGAGCAGAAAGGTGTTGCTGACGAACATGATAACGCGATCCGAGAGCAGGTGGCGGGCATATTGCCGCGGATCAGCCATGCTATCGCGGAAGACCCAGCCAAGGTGCGCGTGAAAGAAGCCATCGACCGGGCTATGCGGATCACCCTCGCGGTCGGACTTCGCGTGGTGCTTGATATGCGTTGCTGCCCACTCGATGGCCGGCCCCTCGAATGCCATGGAGCCAAGCACGAGCAAGATCATCTTTACCGCGGGGTGTGGCCGGAAGCTCCGGTGGGTCAACATGCGGTGAAACCCGACTGTGACGCCAAACGCGATCAACGAATACATGACCGCCAGCACTACCAGGTCAGATGGATGAACGGCGCGCTGCCACAGCAGACGAATTGCCGCGAGCGTGGCGACCAGTGGAACGACGACGACGGTGAGGACGGCGAGCTTGTACATCGCTGTGTAGAAAGGACTGGACGACGCGTGCGCGGGGTTGGGGGTCATGTATCCTCCGGACTGAACGGGGCCACACATTACTGTTGATCGTTCGTAGGAGCGTTTCCATGGGCAGAATGTTTCATGCCATCGTTCACCAGCAGCGCTTCGTCCTGCTGTGCCTGCACTGTCTGATACGAGCAAGCATGTCCTCTTCCCCACAGAAAGCAGGGCAGGCGCTCGTGTGGTCGCACTCCTGCCCCGCTGCTCTGGCGTACAGCTGCCAGGCTGTCGCTACCGATCCAAGCCCGGATAGCGCGTGCTGGATGCCCGCGTTGCCGGCGATTCATCAGGAAGATGGATCTGCTGGATATCGCCCAGCAGGAGGACGTAGCAGATGATGCCGATTGCCAGAATGACCGCCGCGACGATAAAACCGATGGCGAATGAACCGGTTCCAGCGACGATGAAACCAGTAACAATCGGAGCGAGGATGCCCATGACATTGTTGAAAAAGTTCATGATCGATCCGACCGTGCCGACCGTGCCCGTAGGCGCTACCAGTGCCGGGATGCTCCAGCCGATAGGCGCGGCGAATGCCAGACCAGCAAGCGCCAGTGTGATCCAGAATATCGCGATATTCGGGTTGCGCGTAAACGCCGCGCCGATGACAAAGAGGCCCATCAGCATGCCGATGACAATGAGCGTCTTGCGCACTCTGGTCGGTTCATGGCCTGCGGCGATCAGGCGATCCACCAGCCAGCCGCCAACAACGAGGTCGGTAATTGTCGCGACGGCCCAGGGGATGATTGTGTACCAGCCGCTCGCCAGAACCGTCATGTGATATGTCTTCTGGAGGTAGCCTGGCAGCCACGTCAGCAATAAGTAGAACGAGTAGCCATACGCGGCGAAGCCAATGGTCATACCCCAGATCTTCGGTTGCTTCAAGAGGAAGCCGAGGCTCGCGAGAGCGTTACCCGAAGCCGCGCCTTCGCTTTGCGCCCCACCGACACGGATGTAGTCGAATTCTTCACTGCTTAGGTTCTTCTTCTCGTGAGGGTCGCGATACCAGATCCACCACGCGACGGCAAACAGGGCGCTCAAGACGCCGGTCAGCCAGAAGCCGCCTTGCCATCCCCACGCCGTCACAGCCCATGCGACAATCGGCACGCCAATCACGTTCGAGAATTTGGCCGCGGCATCAAAGGAAGAGGTTGCCAGGCCCCGCTCCTTGAGGGGGAACCAGTAGCCGGTAGCTTTGGAGGCGCCTGGGAATGCCGGAGCTTCAGCCGCGCCAAGCAGCACCCGCGCGAGAATGATCAACCCCATCCCGCTCACGATGGCTGTCATGAACGTGGCAAGTGACCAGAGAATGGTGCCGATGCGTACCAGCCACTTGACGCCGATTGAGTCGAGCATCTGGCCCACAGGAATCTGGAGCAGAGCATACGACCACAGAAACGAGGAAAGAATAATGCCGTACTGTCCTGCTGATAGTCCATATGCTGCCTGTAAAGGGTGGGCTGCTACGGAGAGGTTTACACGGTCGAAGTAATTGATGACGATGCCGACGAACAGCAGAATCGCGATACTCCAGCGCACGTTGCCGCGTGGGCGTGCCAGTCGGATTGCCGCGACCGAGGCCGGCTGACCGACGGCGGCGGCACCCGCAGTTCCCTCGGTGTGTCGAGCCTGTTCGCGATTGTTTTCGGTCTGCTCACGGCTTGGGTAGCTCCCGAGAGATCCGCTCATCATCGTGCTCCTTCACACGGTTCTTCCGGCGATGGAAGAACATGTTTGCGCCAGCGGGGCAAGCTCGCCGCGCATTCAACTATATGTGATGGCGTGTGTTGCACAATGTGTACCCTTGCCGGCATCTGCATGCCAGGCGAACAGGTGGCACGTCGTGACGCTTGAGGATGATGCATGTGCCCTTAGCCTGTTCGCTGCCCTCAGGAATGGGCTGTTTGCTGAGGTGCGCGATCTCCCGGAATGTGTTCATCGAGGAGCGCTTGCGGCTCAAGCTTGGCGTCTCGGGCAGTCGCATATACGCACCGAAGGTCATATGGGTGAAGCGCCGCCCGGCGCGCGCTGGCCAGTACAAGCAGCGCTTGCTCGCGTATCGCCGCCGCGCTCGCCTCGTCTCCCTGTTGACGTGCGATGGTGAGGAGCGCACCGAGCGTGTTGAGAAGCGCTTGTGCCACCTCGGGCTGAGTCCCGGAAACCGCGCGGATCTGGTTAAACGCTATCCCGATGTAGTCCTGCTTTTCGTATTCCGCAGGTCGCTCCACCTGACGCCCCTCCGCGTCACACTGCACTTTTGACGGGAGCGTGCATCTGAGCAGCGTTGCAAGCACCGAACCAAGATGGACTATAGCATCGATGGTGGTGTTGGGATCGTTTATGCCAGGAGAGAGCGCACGAAGCGCGATGTCATTGAGTTGCCACAGGCCGAACTCAATATCTCCCTGCATCGAACGCTCCGACCGGATATCAATCGCTGTCTGGATGAGCTGTTGTGTCAGTTCCACGTCACGCGGAGGAGGATAGATCATACACAACGGCAGATCCTTCTGCACATAGGCACCAACACGAACAGCCAAGCGGAGTGTATGGTTCGGGGGCAAGGCGAAGAGGAGCGCATCTGGCGGCGCTTGCTGAATCCAGCCCGCGCGAGTCGATCGAACGATGCAGACATCATTTTCCGGAAGTTCGCGTGGAACGGCATCTGGCTCACTTGTGGTCCGCCCGTCTGTTGACAGATTGAGAATGACTCTGGTTGTTTCGCCGGTAATCTGTCGAACTAGGTGACTGACTTGCATGGCGCGAGAGGTACGGTCAACATAGGCCAGAATTACGAGCACCGCGAGGATGGCGAGCACGAGGCCCGTCGTCGTTGCGAGGCTGGGAATCACGTCCTGCGAGCTGGCATTGTAGAACGAGCGAAGCGAATGCAGTACGAGAAGGCAATAGGTGAAGGTGCCGACCATAAAGCCCATTGTATGTTGCTGCAAGCGGCTGCGGAAGAAGATGCTGAGCGCGCGAGGTGAATACTGGGAAGAGGAGAGTTGGAGCGCGACCACTACCAGCGAGAAGACGAGGCCAACGATGGTGATGATGCCGCCCGCGACGGCTCCAAGCTAATTGCGACCTCCATCAACGGTTGTGCGCATGAATTGAGGGACATCGGTGACGGCCGGACGCGCATCTACGGATATAAGCGATTCTGCCAACGCGATGGCACCGATCACATAGAGCAGCGGGACGAAGAAGAGGTTGCTGCGAATTTTGTCACTGACCGTGTGTACCTGGACCCAGGCGACTCGTACGCGTCGGTTCTGCCAGATGGTGATCATGCCGGCCCTCCGAATTCTTCAGGTGGTGAAAGGCCAGCACTGCGCATCAGCTGCTCGTGTCCGTCGGTTTGTGATGTGCGCTTGGTCAGGGCGTATTGGCACAGGGCTGGTATCCTTAACGGCTTGCCGTTGGCCGCGTCCTCCGCGATGAGCACGTCTGCTCGGACCCGAAACGTGACCCGTCTTTCGGCAATCGCTGTTGCAAAGTGATTGCCATGTGTGCATCCCGCCGGATCCTGCTGTCCGCGTGTTCCAGTAGCGCTTTGTTGGCGCGGCCTCACGTCGATTCCCTCCGGACGCGCGGGCGCCCTCCTGCATCCTCACGTGGAGGGGCAGAGGAAGCCGCAGGACGAGTGCATATCGTCACGTGAACGCGACTGCCAGCGTTTTCCGTCAAGCGAGCGTTGCAGTTCAGGCCTGCGCCAACTTTTCGTGCGACTTCTTGCGAGCTTTCATGAAAGGCCGCTCAAAGCACAGGTACGAGACATACGCGATGGGGAGCGTGCATATGAGACCGAGGAGAAAAAGCACGATTGTATGGTTCTGGAATGCCCATCCATGTATGCGTGGAGCGAGCACCACAAGCACCGCATGATGCCAGATATAGAAGCTATACGATATGAGTCCGACGAAGCGCACAGCGAGCGACTCAAGAGGACGCCGGAGGATCGGTGAACCGAATAGCACGCCGAGGAGGACACCAGCGTACGCGATGCCAAAGAAAACTTGCTGCATCCAGATGTTCTGTAACGCAGGTATGATGCTAAGGAGAACGGCTAGCACTATGCCAGCCGCGAATGCGACATTAGCGAGCGTGCCTTTTCGCTGAACGAGCGGCGCGCTGGGTTTCAGTACTCTGGTTACGTACGTGAACAGGATGCTGCAGGCGATGCCGCTGCCAAATACCGCAAGCCAGTAGGGCATGGCTGAATATTGCACTAGAAAGCTAGAAGTCACAGGCATGGAGACAAGATTGAGCCCCCCAATGTGAGTGACATACGTGCTGGCCATTGAAATGGCGAATAGTCCGAGGAGTGTCGCGACTATGCCGGCGACAAGGCCGAAGGATTTCGAAAGTCGGTACATGACCCACCCAACAAGTGGCAAGACAGCATAAAACTGGACTTCGATCGCCATTGTCCAGTACACGCCGTTGATGCTAAACGTGCTTTCCCAGGTTGTATTTGAGAGAAATACAATATGCAGAAGCACGTCGTAGAGCAACGCGCCGTGAATGAGAACGGTGATGACAAGGCTTGCCCAATAGGCCGGAACCACCCGCAAGGCACGACGCTTGTAGAACATGAGGGCCGCTGGACGCGGGCGCAAACCGAATAGCCATTGCGCGTACGGCAAGAACAGAAGAAAGCCACTGAGCACAAAGAATAGATGGACCCCAGTCTTGGCATACCACAGGGGGTATACAGCAGGATCTTGCCCATGTGCTACGTAATTCGGCACCATGCTCCAGGCATGAAAGAGCAACACGAGCAGTGCCGCAACAGCCCGCAGGCCATCCAGAGCAGGAATCTGGCTCACGGCTCCGCTTTCTGGCCAGAGAGCATGCCTCGCACGCCAGATCTGATCGAGGTGAGTTGTCCTGGCTGTGGAGCGAGTGACTGGCGCTGTCCGTACTGCCATTTAACAAGCCTTTCGTGTTTCCATTACGTGTGTGAATGCTATTTGTAACCTTATTGCCACTTTTGCGAGTCGACACTCTACACTATATGGTGCACTACGGACGTTACTGGTAAGTGACTAATCGGTTACAGTGCAGTGGAGAGGCAATATGTACTCCCACACTGCCTGGCTGGGCAGCCAGTAGACACGGCGCCATGAGTTCCTGAATACCCGGCTTGAGCGCATGGCGGACCTGCTTCACGCCGGTAAGTGGTCTCACGCAAGCGATCACTGTCTGCACTCGTATGTCTGTCAGTCGTTTCGCATCCTTCGATATTTCCTATCCATCACCGTCAATTTGGTCCCTTGCAGCAACCTAAGCAGGCTGCAAGGAGAACAAAGCAGTGGGTGTTGTGTTGCGATATGTGGCACTTAATACTGCGGCGTGTCAGCGGTCGACTGTTATTCTGTACTGGTGACGAGTGAGCGTGGAGGAGAGCGGATGCAAGACAAGGGCCCGACGTTGAGATCGATTTGCGTAGCGACGCTCATGCTCGGCGCCGTGCTTGACGGATGAGGCACGACGACCAGTACTGTAGGCGCCACGACGCCTGCTCCTTTTCCTGCCGAATCTCGTCCGATGCCGTCTCTGGCTGACCTTGAATCGAATGGGTGCCCGGCGATAGCCAATCTACATACATCGTCTGAACCTCAGTATGGAATGATTGGCACGCTCAAGATCTCTGTTCCCCGGCGCGTGAGAGACTATCCGAGCGAATTACTGCCAAGCGGTATTCCTAGTGCTCCATATCAGGTACCGGCAACCGCGCTGAATCCCTATGCTCCCAATCCTCCCGTCAATCCACGCCTGTCTCAGACAGCCGGATATGCGTTCGAAATCTGTAACCAGGCTGGCGCGCGTCACCGGTCACCAGCCTGACGGTGAGAATCGCCAGTTTTACCCCCCAGTAGAGGGACCTTCAATATCTGGCACATCTGCCAGGACGGGCCGTACGATGTGGCAAACCAGCAGTCCATCGGCGGATGCGGTGGAGGCATGGGATGCGTCGACATGCTCACCGCAACGCTGCCGAGCGATGCCACCGACGTCTCGGCGGCGGCCACAACTGCCACCCAATACGGAGGACCAAATCCGCCCATTCGCCTTGATACCAATTAGTCTATTGTGCTAATCGTCGGGGCGGAAGGGCTGACCAGTCAATGCACGTGCGCATTCAGCTTTGATGCCAGCATTGACGCTGCCACGCCCGTGTCCATGAACCTGAGCGATGGGTCGTTCCTCATGGCATCATCAGCGACGTTGTGGACGGGCACGGCGTGTCAAGCGCCGTCGATGCTGGCGCACATCCCCGCCTCCAGCACGGACGCCTATTATGTTTGCCCGCCCGCTCAGTGATGGAAGAGATGAGAGTCGTCGGTCTAGCACCGCGGCTGCGAGTTAGAAGTGCCACGCGCGCGCCGTATAGTGTTCAATTCGCGTTTTCGATGCGCGGACGGTACTGCAGCGCCTCGGCGATGTGCGGCGCTGCGATCACCTCGGCTCCCGCTAGATCGGCGATGGTGCGGGCGAGCTTGAGCACGCGGTGGAAGGCGCGGGCCGAGAGCTGCAGGCGCTGTGACGCGGCTTTGAGCAGAGGTTGTGCCGCGGTATCCACCGCGCAATAGCGCCTGACTTCCGCCGGGCCCATATCAGCGTTGCACATGATCCGCGTTCCCGAAAAGCGGCGCGCCTGCCGCTCGCGTGCCGCCTGCACACGCTGGCGTACCGCAGCGGAGCGCTCGCCATCATGGGTAGCGGTCAGCTTCTCGTACTCGACGCGTGGCACGTCGACGTGGATGTCGATGCGATCCAGCAGTGGGCCGGAAAGCCGCTTCTGGTAACGGGCGATGGTAGAGGGTGAGCAGGTGCATTCGCGTGTTGGATCTGTGGCGTAGCCACACGGGCATGGATTCATCGCGCTGATGAACATGAAGTTCGCCGGGAATGTGACGGTGCCTTGCGCGCGGCTGATCGTGACGATGTGGTCCTCCAGTGGCTGGCGCAGCACTTCAAGTACGTTCTGGCCAAACTCGGGCAACTCGTCCAGGAAGAGCACCCCCCGGTGCGCCAGGCTGATCTCCCCCGGGCGCGGCCACCGACCGCCGCCGACCAGGCCGGCATGGCTCGTCGTGTGATGTGGAGCGCGAAATGGCCGCTGGCGCACGAGCGGCTGATCGGAGGACAGCATACCGCTCACGCTATAGATTTTCGTCGCTTCGAGAGCTTCTTCGATGGTCATCCGTGGCAGAATGGACGGCACGGTGCGCGCCAGCAAAGTCTTGCCTGACCCTGGCGGGCCTATCATGAGCATATTGTGACCGCCGCTCGCCGCCACTTCGAGCGCGCGCTTGACGTGTTCCTGACCACGCACATCGGAGAGATCGTAGGCGAACTGGCTTTCGTCGATGTCCGCGAGGGTAGATCTGTCTGCCACATATGGCACGATGCGCGACTCGCCGCGCAGATGGGCGGCAAGTTGAGCCAGATGCTCGACGGGATATACGAGAACATCTTCCACCAGCGCCGCTTCGCTGGCGTCGACAGCTGGGACGTAGACTGCGCTATGCCCCAAGTCACGGGCCAGCGTGACCATCGGCAGGATGCCGTGCGTATGGCGCAAGCTGCCGTCCAAGCTGAGCTCACCGAGGAAGAGACTGCTTTCTGCTGTGCCGACGCCGCCGGAGGCTTCTAGCGGTGCGATTTGCTCTGATGCCATGAGCACGCCGATGGCGATGGGCAGATCGTACGCGGGTCCCGCCTTGCGCAGATCAGCGGGCGCGAGATTGACGGTGATCTTCCGCTGCGGAAAGATGGCTCCGCTATTCTTGACGGCTGAGCGCACGCGCTCTTTGGCTTCGTTGACCGCCGCATCAGGCAGACCCACAATCGTGAACGCAGGTAATCCATGCGCGATATCCACCTCAACCTCGACCAGCGCGCCGTCCAGTCCAATGACCGCGCACGTGTTGACCTTCGCCAGCATGGCAGCACCTTCCCCCCATTCCCATTGATGCGGGCACGGATCGCCCACCGTGCCAGCATACCGGTTCACCTGACACAAGGCAAGCGGCAGGCGCGTGCAGACCTCGAATGTGACGGTACGATACTCTTCGCGCTGCCGCAGATAGCAATGTCGAGAAGAAGGCTTGCCAGCTTTCGCGTAACTCGCTATTCTGGCACATATCATGTTACTAACCAGGCATGGATCTGATGATTCAGCGTTGCGGAGATACCTCGTCGAGCGTCGTAATCTAGTGAAGACAGTGACGCATCGCCGCGCTCTCAGCGCTCTTATCAGGCCCAAGGCGCACAAGACGCTTCATGGGACAACCGGGAACCAAACAGCATACTCATCTCGTCTATTCCATGCGTAGATGATCGAGAGCGGGGAGCGCAGCACAGCGGCATGACGCTACGGGTGCGCGACGTGCAGGATGGAGAGGACAGCAGTAGATGGCATGGCAGGATGTAATGGCGCCTTCTCTTGCACGTCTGGACGTGGAGGATGAACGGGAAGAGCGCCTCGCCGCGCAGGTGCGGGCGGGGGCTAATTGGGCGATGGCCGCTCTCGTGGCACGTTACCAGCCAAGCGTCACCCGCTATTTGACGCGCCTGACAGGCAGCACGGAAATGGCGCAGGAGCTCGCGGTCGCGATTTTCCTGCGGATGGAGCGCCGGGTTCGGGGTCCGCAGGGAGCACACCAGTTGCGTCTGTGGCTGTTGCGCGCGAGCACAGAGGCAGGACTGGAAGCCATTCGCCCACGCGCGCGTGAGACTGCACAACGCCTCGAGGGCCCACGCCTGGGCGGTTTGCTCGCTTCGGCGCGCGAGGACTCGACAGCGGGGCGCATGCGCACGGGCCTGGCCGCGCTGGCCAATTTTGCCGGATCCACTTCGCGCCAGGTACGCAAGTTGATCTGGTCTGAGGCGCCCGATCTCCCGACTCATCCCACCGAAGCGCAGAACACGTCCGTGAGTGATGGTTGGCATGCTAGCGAAGATAGCTTTGAACAGGATCCGCGAGACAAATTACGCTTCCAATTGGTGCGCGCGGTTCTGGCGGAATTGCCGTATGGCGATGCGCAATGCCTTGCGCTTCACCTCATCGCTGGTCTGAATCAGGCCGAAGTGGCGCGGGCGCTGGGCATTACAAACAGCGCGACGCGCAAGCGTATCGTGCATGGCCTGCAACTGTTCGCGCAGCGCTACGAGGCAGCCGCTGCAAGTCTCGGCTTGCCCTCTGATCTCCGCGATGCCGGGCAGCAAGAAACGGCGGCGGACGTCATTGAGGGCGCGGGGAGATGGGATCCATACGTCGACGGCCTGCAACCGGGTGCGAGCGATGATTCGGCTATCGCTCCCGACCCTTCCAGCTGGTCAATCGCCTCCTCCCTGCCTCCAGCTCCCGCTCTGCCCGAGATGCCGGGTGCTGATCTCATGGATGGCAACCCCGCGCATGAACCGGAGGTACAGCGGAATTTCATAGTTGATGCGCTGCCTGCCGCGCCAGATGTCATTGCGGGGGCCGCTGGCTTGCTGGAGAACCTTGAGGCGGCGCCTGACGTGCCAGCGAATGCCTCCATATCGGAGTCCGCGTTCGAGGTGCCAGCTGCGGAGCCGCCACTAGCTTTCGATGGGCACGTGAGCGATGACCAGATGGTGGAGAGTACGCTTGTGCCTGTCATCGCTGATGTGGAGGGCACGCACGAAGGCGCAGCGGCTGGCGAAGTGACCGCCGGGGCCGACGTGCCGCAAAGCTGGAGCGAGCGCGCGCCAGAAGCCGCGGCGCCTGTGATTGCCACGCTGGTGCCGGTGCTGACGCCAGCGCCATCGGAGATCGTGGGCAGCAATGGGCGGGTAGCCAGTGCGGATATCACCGAATCCAGTGCGATGGCTGCACCGTCAGTACTTCCTGAGGTGCGAGCGGTTCCAGTTCTTACACCGGCTGAACCGATCGCCGGTGGTTCAGCGGTAGATACCGTGGTAGCCAGCGGCTCGGAGCCAATCGCGAATGCCGGCAGGCGAACGGATGTTCCTGTCGTGCCTGTGTTGACCAAGCGTGAGCAAGTGGCCGTCGGTCAACGATGATTCGCGGCCTGTGAAATAGCGCTGGATGCGTAGCATGCTGAGGATTCCTGACCCACCGGGATGGAACCTTGCCATATGCAGTGGTTGAGGGGATGGGTATGGCTGATCTCTATACGCCGCCAGTTCGGATCCACAGGGTCACGACGCGGCGGCGCACGATTCGCAACGTCGAGTGCCCGCTCGAGCCAGAATTGCTGATAGCGGAGTTCGCCGGTGAATTGCCGCCGGAAGTGGCCGTAGCCGTGCGCGAGCATATCGCTACCTGCGCGCTTTGTGGAACCCGCTCGCGCACGTTGCATGCGCCCTACGAACTCATCGCCTCGCTTGGTCATGAGCCAGTTTCACATGTGCCTGATCTGCGCGACCGGGTGCGATTGCGTATGAATGCCCAGGGCATATATCGCCGGCTTCTCCGGGCTATGGTGGCCGTCAGCAAGGGTGGAATCGTCGGCGCGGTGGCCATTGTCAGCATCGCATTACTGGCCGTGTTTGTCGTAGGGACCGTCCTCATGAATGTGCAGGCTCAGGCGACGGCGCGCTCCATCAACACCCTGAGCAGCGTATCCGCAGCCGCTCCGACGGGAACGCTGATCGCGCAAACGAACAAGCTCGTCACGATTCAGGACGCCCAGGGCACAAACTGGCAAGTTGCCGAAGTTATCGTGGTTAATGAAAAGACGGGAGCGGTCGAGCGGTCTCTGCCGGTCTCCAGCTCGGGGCTGCAGACCGGAAGCGGACAGCCCGTCGCGGTGGTGCTTTCGCCGGATAAGAGAACCGTCTACGAGGTAACCGCTCCGCAAGCACACCATGAGCAGGCACTCGTGGCTTTCAGCGTTGCCAGCGGTAATGTGCGCTTCGTCAAGCCGCTGACCTATCCCAATGGTCAGGCGCTCGCGCGGAATAACCAGGCAGTGTCGCTCGCTATCTCGCCGGATGGCGGCATGGCCTATATTGGACTGAGTGTCGTGTCTCCGGTGCAGAACCGCGTGCGCGTCATCGCGATTGATACCACGTCGGGCAAGGTAATCCGCGCGTTGCAGCCGGGCTATATTGCGACGATTCCCATGCCTCCGCCGCCAGGCAGTCTGCCCGCATCGGCCTTCCCCGATGTCGTGCCGCAACTGGATGGAAGGTACCTGCACTCGGCTCTAGGCGCGGGTGGAGCAATCGCGGTATCCCCGGATGGGAGCTCGCTGTTTGATGTACTGACCCTGACGGGCAACGATGGATCGAGCTATGCTGTTATCCAGCGGATTGATGCGCAAACCGGCCAGGTACAGCAGGAACTTGCCATTCCTGGTGATTTCTCCGTGTCGGCCCTGGTGATGGGGGATGCGTCCAGTCAATCCGCGAGCGCGCCGCTCTTCTTTATCCAGGGCGGATCCGGAGCGGAATGCTATGTCATCGATTCCGGCGGCACTGGCCCGACGCTGATCGCCTCTATCGCGCTTGGCGGGCCGAGCGCACCTCCTGGAACGGCGTTTACTGGCACGATCACCATGAGCCAGGCGGCTGACCGCTCACACTTCTATATTTCGCAACATGTAGTCAGTCGCGATGGACTCATCACAGGCAATGATATCTGGGAGATCGATACGTCGAGCATGAACGTGCTCTCGCATCGTATCCCGACATCGACGGTAGACGGCATTCAGGCGAATCTCGCCGGTCCGAAATACGACACATTCCTGCTGCGTGCCGGCAATATTGACATCATCGCGCCCGGATTGACGGGTAATGCGGTTTCCTGGCTCGACCTCAATAGCGGGAATGTCACGCGTTTGCTTGGCACCGACAAGTAAGCTCGCCGTCCGTTTCGATAGCTGTAGCGCAAGCCCCGAGCGGGACGGAAGTACGCATCCGCTCCGCTCGGGGAACTTCATGTGCGTTGCTCTTCATACGTGCTCGACCCATGCGAGAGGGCTGAGCCATCTCTATGCGACCGCTATGTGGGCATCTAGCCGATGGCGCTCAGCGGTCGGTGACGTCCTTCGAGGACTGTTCTTCCCAATGGGGCCGGGTGACGGGCCGGCGCGCTTTGCGGCGGTAACCGGCGAGATCGTGCAACTCGTAGATGGCACGGATGATTGCCTCTTCGTTCCATCGGAAATCCAGTACGGGTGGCTCGCCGAGGGTATCGGGAATCTTGTCGCTGCCGGTCAGCCCGAAAAGCACGGTTGCCGACACCTGCGCAACGACGTCGAGATCGTAACCGCCTTCCTGGATGGCAACGAGCCGCCCGTTGCAGTAGCGGTCAGCCATCTCAACGACTTCCAGCGTGAAGTCTGAAAAGTCGGCGTTGCACAGGCGCATTTCCGCCAGCGGATCGTGCCAGTGGGCATCGAATCCGGCGGATAGCAGGATGACATCCGGCTTCACGCGGTCCGCTAGCGGCCAGAGGACCTGTCTGAAGATCGGGTCATAGACGCTCCAGCCGGAATCAGGCGGCAGTGGCACATTAACGGTGGCCCCCAGGCCAGCGCCTTCGCCGATATCCGTTGATGCGCCCGTTCCCGGATAGAATGGTGTGCCGTCGCGACCATAAGCCTGATGCGTCGAGAAGTAGACAACGTCTGGATCGGAGTAGAAGATCTCCTCCGTGCCATTGCCGTGATGAACGTCGTAGTCGACGATGAGCACACGCTGCCATCCCCAGCGCTTCTGCGCGTAGCGGGCGGCCACGGCGGCGTTATTGAACACGCAGAAGCCCATCGCCTCATCTGGGCGAGCGTGGTGGCCCGGTGGCCGGACCAGCGCATAGCCATTTCGAGCGCGTCCCTCACCGATCGCGTCCAGGGCGACGAGCGCCCCGCCAGCGGCTTTGAGAGCGGCGGTGTAGCTGCCGGGAGAGAGAAACACTTCCGAATCAAACTCGCGCGGAGAGGCGTCGAACCCGTAACCTTCCATCAGCCGTTCCACCGCGTGCCGTACCCGCTCGACGTAGAAGCGCGTGTGGACTGCTGTCAGCTCCTCCATGGTCGCGGGCCGCGATTCCATACGCAGCACGTGTTCTGGCGGCAGGATGCCCTCGTTGAGATAATATTCAATCAGGCCGATGGCGCGCGCAATTCGTTCAGCGGTCTCAGGGAAGCCATCTGGAACCTGATGGTCGAGAAACGCGGGATCGTATACCAGTGCGGTAGGAAGGCGCTTGGCTTTGGGGGATCCACCGGTTTCCGGGTCAGAAGGCACGTCAGCCACGCCTGGGCTCCTTCTAGCGCTCTTGCGCTTCCACTTCGCGGCTCGCGTGTAAGCCGGCTCTTCTGATGGCTACCACATTGACTTTATGCCTGTCAATCGGCGGATGCAAGCACATGCCAGGCATACGCCTGAAGGGGGCGACACGATTACCATGCGCTGGCAAGCCCAGCGGCCGGCAAATCCTGGCCAAGCCGCCGTTTGACCGTCTGGTACCGGAATGGGAGCATGCGGCAAGATATCGTATAATAGCGAGGTCGCGCGCGAAAGTGGGCAGGGCCTCGACTGGCAGGCACGCGCACCTGGGTAGCCCCGTCCGTAACCAGTGCGAAAGGAGCGCCCCGTTCATGGGCATCAACTTCAAGGCGCTGCAGCAGATGCAGGCGAAAATGATGAAGATGCAGGAAGAACTGCAGAACTCCGAATATCAGGGCACCTCTGGCGGCGGGGCGGTGTCAGTCACGATGAACGGCAAGTTCGAAGTGACCGCGGTCAAGATCGAGCAGGAAGTCGTCGATCCAGAAGATGTCGGCATGCTTGAAGATCTCGTCCTGACCGCCCTACAGGATGCATTCTCGCATGTCACGGATGCGCAGGCCAAAGCAATGAGTTCGATCACTGGCGGGATGAAGCTCCCTCCAGGTCTTGGCTTCTAAGCCCATCTAGAATCTCTGTAACGGTCAAAAAATGCCCAATACCGCGGCGCCTGTTTCGGCGCTCATTGAAGAATTCGCCAAGCTGCCGGGAATTGGCCCCAAAACCGCCCAGCGGCTTACGTTCTTTTTGCTGCGCAGTCCTGCTGATCAGGCGCGGCGCCTGGCTGAGGCGATTGTGCGCGTCAAGGAGAGCATCGTCGAGTGTTCCGTCTGCTTCAACCTGACGGAGACCGATCCGTGCCCGATCTGCTCAAACGTTGAGCGTGACCGTGGCTCGATCTGTGTGGTAGAGGAACCGCTGGACGTCCTGGCAATTGAGAAAACCGGCGCGTTTCACGGCGTCTATCACGTGCTGCATGGCGCGCTCTCGCCAATGGACGGCATCCGCCCATCGGATCTGCGCATCAACGAGCTGGTGGCGCGGATCGAGAATGCGGCGGAATATTCCGTGCGCGAAGTCATCCTCGCTACCAACCCGAACTATGAAGGCGACTATACGGTCGCGTATATCGTGCCGCTGATCAGCCGGCCGGAGATCAAAGTGACGCGTCTCGCGCGTGGGTTGCCCATTGGAGGCGATCTGGAATACGCCGACGAGGGGACTCTTGGGCGCGCGCTCGAAGGCCGTCGCGAGGTCGAAAGCTGATCGTATCGCGTCGTGTTGGAGGAGCAGATGGACGGCAATGAGGTCATTCAGCATGTGCGTCAGGCGCGCTACACGACACTCGCGCTAGCTGACCAGATCAAGGACGATCGCTGGAATCAGCCTCTGCTCCCCGGCGAGCGCACGATTCAGGATCTGCTGTCGCATGTCATCGCGTGGGACGAATGGCTGATTGCCGTGCTGGATATCAGCCGGGTGCGCGAACTGCCTCCGGGCCTCGTGCACGCGCTCGGCGATGTGGATGCGTACAACGCGAAAGCCGTGGCACGCTTTCATAATCTGACGCGTGACGTCATCCTTGGCTCTTTGCAGGGCGCGAGCGACCGGTTGCTCAAGAGCGTCTTTGCCACCGGGCCAGACTGGGAGCGGCGTGAGTTGCCGCCTCTCGTGCTGCTCACTGGCGAGACCGGGCAGCTGAGCTTGCGGCGCGCGCTGCGCTATCTGGCGCAGCATGAGGTGTCTCATCATAGCGAAATTGAGCTGGCGTACGATGTTCACCTGCCAGAACGTGACACGAACGCATCGGATAACTAGCGGCTTCAGTTTCCATGTGAAGGATGGTGAGAGACTTCCGCCAGTCAGTCACATACAAAGAATAGGCTATTGACGTCCGGAGAGACCTGACATACAATCGGTGGTACATCCGTTCTAATCCCGTTCCAGGCGACGACCTACACTATCGGGCAGGATTGCGGCGTAATTTCCCCGATCCATCCAGGTACGAGCAGCAGAGCCGTCCGCGCAGTGGCGCGGGAGAGCGGCATGAGAGGAGACATGCATGCCTGCAGACCGCGGCAGCAACCTCGCCACTACCGTGGCACCTATCACAAACGCAAGCGACCGTGAGAAATCTCTTGAGCTGACGGTTACCCAGATCGAGCGGCGCTTTGGCAAGGGCGCGATCATGAAGCTTGGTGAGCACCGCGCACACGTGAAAGTTGACGCTATCCCCACTGGCGCCATCGCGCTCGATCTCGTCCTCGGCGTCGGGGGCATCCCGCGCGGGCGCATCACCGAGATCTATGGCCCGGAAAGCTCTGGTAAGACGACGCTGTGCCAGCATGTCATCGCGAGCGCGCAGAAGCGCGGCGGGGTCTGCGCCATCGTTGATGCTGAGCACGCGCTCGATCCGACCTATGCCGAGCGCTGTGGCGTCAACATCAACGAGTTGCTGATCTCGCAGCCGGATACCGGTGAGCAGGCGCTCGAAATCGTCGAGATGCTGGTGAGAAGTGGCGCGGTGGATGTTGTGGTTGTCGACTCCGTGGCCGCACTCGTGCCTCGCGCTGAGATCGAGGGCGAGATGGGCGACGCGCATGTCGGCTTGCAGGCGCGGCTCATGAGCCAGGCGCTGCGCAAGCTGACCGGCGCGATCAATAATTCCAAGACCGCCGTCATCTTCACGAACCAGCTGCGTGAGAAGGTGGGCATCATGTTCGGCAACCCGGAAACGACACCGGGCGGTCGCGCGCTCAAGTTCTACGCTTCGGTTCGTCTGGATATCCGGCGCATAGACTCCATCAAGGTCGGTACGGAAGTGACCGGCAACCGCGTGAAGGTGAAAGTCGTCAAGAACAAGGTCGCCGCGCCATTCCGTACAGCCGAATTCGACATCATGTTCAACGAAGGCATCTCTCGCGAAGGTAGCCTGCTGGATATTGGTCTGGAGATGGGCATCGTGAAGAAGGCCGGCGCGTTCTTCTCGGTTGGTGATATCCGGCTTGGCCAGGGACGCGAGAACGCGAAAGAGTATCTGCGTCAGAATACGGACGTGGCCGAAGCGATCGAGAACCAGATTCGCTCGGCTCTTACGCCAGCCAGCATGGCCGCGGATGAAGAGGATATCCCACCACTCGAAGATCTTTAGCTCTGCGCTGATAGATCTGAAACGAGCGACCCTACCGGCATGTCTGGCGGGGTCGCTGCGTTTTCTCCGAATGCCTGTCCGCGGCTCGCTGGCTATTGCTCGCGCTCCGTCATAGGCCTGGTCGCCTGGCGCAGCTTGTCATGAGGTGTTGGATGTCGCTTGCCGGCGGCGATGCGCGCTTGTTCCTGATGCTGTGTGCGCTCCGCGATGATGCGTACTGCTTCATCTACATCATCGGTGAGCGTCCAGATCTCAAGATCACCTGGCGCAATCGCGTGCAGTTCGTCCAGCAGCACAGATTTAATCCAGTGCGCGAGTGGCTCCCAATATGCGCTGCCCATCATGATGACGGGCACATCATGGTCGATTTTGCCGGTCTGGATGAGCGTGATGACCTCGAAAAACTCATCCAGCGTGCCATAGCCGCCGGGGAAAAAGACGAAAGCCTCGGCGGAGAAGTCCAGCATGACCTTGCGGCTGAAGAAATAGTGAAAGCTCATGGAGTGGCGGACGTAGGGGTTGATGCGCTGCTCGCGCGGGAGCTGGATGTTGAGGCCGACCGAATTGCCACCCCCTTCTTTTGCCCCCTGGTTGCCTGCCTGCATGATGCCTGGGCCACCGCCCGTCACCACCGAAAAGCCGTGTGAGGCAAGCGCGCGCCCCATGTCACGCGCGAGCTGATAGTAAGGATGATCCTCTGGCAGGCGCGCCGAGCCGAAGAAGGTGACGCTATGTTCCACATCCGCCAGAAATGTGAATCCATCCACAAACTCCGACATGATGCGCAGGATACGCCATGACGGGTCAATATCTGTATTGATTTGCCCTTTAAGGGTGCTTTGGTCTCCATCGTCATGGACGGACATTTCCGTCTCCGTTCTTTGTGTGCGAGGCATGCGGTTTCATCCGGTGCCAGAGATGACGGCTGTTGTGCACAGAAGCGGCGCTCTACGCTTCCGCTTTACCCATGTGCGGACAGAATATACCAGCGCGGAGGCTGGACCCCAAGACCCCCTTCCCTGCGAAAGGAGAATCCGATGGAGAGCAAGGCGATGGACGCGCGCGAGTTGGAACGACTGGAGCGCCGCATGGAGCGCAAGTGGTACGACCTGGCGATGGCTGAGCAGCGCCAGCAGCCCGTTCATGTGCTCGAGCGGATGTACGATAGCTACCTCAAGGCGCTCGAAGAGTTCGTCCAGTACCAGCGACGCGCGGCAGACGGGCAGGATGAGGGACGGCGGGCCTCCTGAGCAGGAGGCATCGACTCCTCACGCGTCGCCTAGCTGGCGAAGCTCACAATTTCTTTTGCCACGAGATTGGGAGCATCGACCAGCGCCATATGCCCAGTGCCAGGCAGCGTCACGAGCTTCGCGCCAGGAATCTCGCGGGCCAGCCGCTCACCGAGCGCAGGCGGCGTCACACGGTCCGCCTCGCCCCAGAGCACGAGCACAGGAATGTTCAGCCGCCGCAGGTCTGAGCCGACCGAGTTAAGATAGAGCGGCTTCATCAGGCGGACGTGCTGGAAAAGCAACTCCTTTCCCAGCTCTGAATCCCACTCGCTCACATAGGCTTCCAGCCGCTGAGTCACTGTCTTGGGCTGCGCGGAGCCTTGCGCGAGCGTGGCGCGCAAATCGTTCAGCACATCGCTGGTCTTCGTATGCTTGGGCGCATCGGGATCCTGCCGCTTCTCCATATCGGTGAGCGGCCAGTTGGGCGCGAACGCATATTCATAAGCGTACGAGTTGATGAGCACCAGCCTGGCCACGTTCGCCCGGAAGAGGCGTGTTGCCAACACCTGTGCGACCGCGCCCCCCAAACCGATGCCGACGAGCACGATATTGCGCAGGTTCAGCGCTTCGAGCGCATAGTTCAGGCAATCGGCCTGCCCCCAGACGGAAGTATCTGATGGCCAGGGATGCGCGGACTCGCCGTACCCGAGCATGTCGAACACGTAGATGGCTCTGTTCGTGGCATCGAGCGCGGGTAGCACATCAGCCCATTCGAAAGCGCCGCCCGGCAGATCATGCAGCAGCACGAGGGCGCCATCGGTTCCTCGCTCGCCGTGACGCAGGATGTAACTGAGGCTATAGTGGATGCTGCGGACGACAGCGCGCTGGCCGAGAGGGGTGGAGCGTGGTGCGCCGGACTGATAGGTCGTGGCAGGTGTGGATGGCGGCGATCCCGGCCCGGAATCAAGCTCGTCAATGACCGGTTCGGACTGATCTCGCGGCTCGCTCATGGCGATCGTATCTCCCTATCCTACGATGACTGCACCCCGTGGGCGGCTCGTGGCAGGCCACCAGCGCCCACAGGACGATGTGCGTGCGCAAGGTTGTATCAGGCGTGGCTAGCCAGCGATGGCACGTTGTAGAACGCGCTGTAACCGGCATAGTGCGCGCTCTCGCCGAGCTCTTCTTCGATGGCCATGAGCCGGTTGTATTTCGCTACGCGCTCAGATCGTGTCGGCGCGCCCGTTTTGATCTGCCCCGCGTTCGTCGCGACGGCGAGGTCGGCGATAGTCGTATCTTCCGTCTCGCCAGAGCGGTGCGATACCACGTTCGTATAGCGCGCGCGTGCCGCCATGGTCATCGTCTCAAGCGTTTCGGTCAGGGTGCCAATCTGGTTCAGCTTGATGAGAATGGAGTTGGCGATGCCTTCGCGGATGCCGCGGCCGAGCCGTTCCGTGTTTGTGACGAACAGGTCATCACCCATAACCTGAACGCGACCGCTCAGCCTGCGCGAGAGCTCCGCCCAGCCCTCCCAGTCGTCCTCGGCCAAACCGTCTTCAAGGCTGATGATGGGATACTTGCCGATCCAGTCCTCATATAGATCAATAAGCTGGCTGGACGTCAGCGTGCGGTTCTCACGCGCGAGCACGTATTTGCCATTGTCGAAGAATTCGCTGGCCGCCGGATCGAGCGCGAGCCAGATATCCTGGCCGGGCTTGTATCCCGCCGCTTCTATGGCAGCGAGAAGCAGCTCCAGCGGCTCGCGATTGGAGCCAAGAGATGGTGCGAAGCCGCCTTCATCGCCGACGTTAGTATTGAGCTTCCTGTCATGCAAGACTTTCTTGAGCGCGTGATAGACCTCGGAGCACCAGCGCAGCGCCTCGGTGAATGATGGCGCCCCCACCGGCATGATCAGAAACTCCTGAAAGTCCGTGGAGTTCTCGGCATGCTTGCCGCCATTGAGCACATTCATCATCGGCACGGGAAGCGTTCGCGCCGCAACGCCGCCGATGTGCCGGTAGAAGGGAATATCCAGGGCGACCGCTGTAGCGCGGGCAAGCGCCACCGATACGCCGAGAATGGCGTTGGTGCCAAGCTTCGATTTATTCGCGGTGCCGTCTAACTGGATCATCTGCTCATCGAGCGCGATCTGATCCAGCGCGTTCAGACCCGTCAGGGCATCTTGCAGCACCTCGTTGACGTTGTGTACAGCGGTGAGCACGCCCTTGCCGCCATACCGCTTGGGGTCACCATCGCGTAGCTCGATTGCCTCGTGCGCTCCGGTCGACGCGCCCGAGGGCACCATCGCGACCCCCTGAGCGCCGCCGATCAGCGACACGGTAACCTCGATCGTCGGATTGCCCCGTGAATCCAGGATTTCGCGGGCATACACATCTTCGATGATGGTTGCATCGCCACCGCTGAGCGCCACCGCTTGCCTCCTGTGTATTCAACTCGATCCATCGTGGATGTTTGGAGGATAGAGGCCTGAGACACGTGGTCAACGACCACGCGCCCACTTGAAGAACGGCCCGCTACCCCACGGGATTATAGGCAGCGGGGCAAAGCAGCGTCAAGGCGAGCAGGGCGCTCAGATAGATCACAATCTGGGCGCGGATGGCACGAGCGAGCGCGCCTCGTTCTATTCCTCAGGGTCGATGTCGCTGTCTGAGGAGCGCTTCGGATGCGCGTCTCGCGGTGGATGTGGCCGCGTTCCACCTGGCGCGCGCCGTGTGCCAGAGACTTCTGGCTGGTGCGCCGAGCGTGGGATGAAGCGTGGCGAATCGCTTGGCATCTTGCGGGCACGTGGATGCTGCCCCGTAGTGGCTGGTTTCGCACCGGGTATGACGACACGCGCTGTGGGAGCAGTGGCCCCGGTATCCATCTCCGCATGCTGCTCGCGCGGCGCTGTTCGCGTGCGCCAGACGCCACGCAAGAGCGGCAGTGGCAGGATGCCGACGCGGTGAACAAGCCGCTGCCCGAGCGTCATCTCGACCGATTCGATGCTCTCGCGCAACGCATGCGACGAAGCCCTGATCGCGTTTCCACCCTTGGCGATAAGCTGCCCCTCGGCCATGATGTGGTTGAGCATCGCGACGACCCTGCGGCTGACCATCTGCGCGTCACTAGCGCTTGTGCCCGTGCGGGCGGCCGCTACCGCCGTCTGGCGAGCGAGTTGCATCGTGATCTCGCTATCCGGCATGGCCCCGGGATGCGAAACTTCCGCCCAGAGTTCCCCCGTCGAGCTTTGCAGCATGGATTGGTCCTGGCGGATCGCAGTGGCAATCTTGTCAAGGGAGCGTGCCTGCTCTAGAATGCTGCGAGCGATCTGATCCTGCCGCTCGGCGCGCGCCACCTGCCGGTGTGCGGTATGCTCCAGCTCTGAGGCGATAGTCGCCACCTCCCGCAATTGCTCATCCAATCCCGTGAGGAGCCGTCCGGATATCCGATTGAGCAGCCAGCTTCCTCCCACAAGGGCGATAAGTGCGACGAGCAGTCCGACCATGACGAGCAACACGACAAGCTGCGCGACCGGGTGCAGCACTGTTTGCTGTGGAAGCGCCGCGCCAAGCGCTCCGACAAATACGCCCGATGCGTTGAAGAGTGGCTGTATCGCCATCACATACTGGCTGCCGCGCACGCTGATCGTTCCGGAATAGCTATGATGGCAGACTGGATCTGCCGTCGCGCCGCAGGTTCCCACGAGGGCGGTATACGCGTCGGCTGGCAGGATAACGCCGAGCGCGCGCGTACCAGTGACGGCACGGCCATTCGTGCTGTTCGGCACATTCGTGGAGATTGTCACCAGACGGTTGCCTTCCAGCTCATAGATGGAGATGAAGGCGCCTGTGAGCGCGCGCGTGCGGTCAACCACGGTTGAGTCGTTGTTCAGGTTATAGGTGGTGGCGCCCGTGGGAAGCACAAGCTGTGAGCCGCGCTGCTCGACAACTGGCCCATGCTGGCTCAACACGTCACGCTCCACCGCCACGGCGGTTTGCGCACTCGCTTGCGCTGCCGTGAGCGCTTCGCTGCGCGCTCCCAGATAGGCGATCAACACCACGCCGCCGGTTGCCAGAGCCACTATGGCTGCCAGCAATGGCAAGACCGTGCGGTAGAGAGGGATACGCCCCAGGCGAAGTGCGCGCGCACCGGGCCCAGGCGCTTGCTGAATCTGAAGTTCGTGCGCGCTCTCACGCATACCGCCAACCTCACGTGCCACCAGACCGAACACTGCGGCTCACGGGCCATGTCGTATCCACACTGATCAGTGCGCTGATTGTACAGGGCAGAGCTTGTGTTGCGCAACAGCCAGGGCACGATGTGCTGATCGCGCTGGCAGGGCGCTCTGGCTGGGAATACCGCTCGCCATACCGAGCGCCGCTCGGTATAATGTAGAAGCGGAGTCGAAACCAACGGCGGTATTCGCTTCTACTGGCCCATGCCTGCTCAAAGGGGAGAGTCTGGATATGCTCAAAGATACAATGCTTCATCTCGCGCAGCAGGAGCGCGTGCGCGAGTTCATTTCTACGAATAGTGCCAGCCGTCGCGTAGCACGGCGTTTCGTTGCTGGCGAGACGCTTGATGAGGCACTGGACGTCACGCGCGCGCTCAACGCGCGGCATATACACGTCACTCTCGACCACCTCGGCGAGAACGTCGCCGATGCGGCTGAGGCCAGAGCTTCCGCCGAAACCTATTGCGCGATCCTGCAGCGCATCGCGGATGCGAATCTGGATGCCAATATCTCTATCAAGCTTACCGCGCTGGGCCTGGATATTGATGAGGGGCTCTGCCGGCAGAATCTGGCAACCGTGCTGCGTGCCGCGCGAGAACACGATATCTTTGTGCGCGTGGATATGGAAGGCTCGGCTTACACCCAGAAGACGCTCGATATTGTGCTCGATATGCGCAAGGAATCTGAACTCATCGGGACCGTCATCCAAAGCATGCTCTATCGATCCGAGAAGGACGTCGAGCGGCTTATCGAGACGGCGACACGCGTCCGGCTGGTGAAGGGCGCGTATCTGGAGCCGGCATCGGTCGCGTATCCGCGCAAGGCCGACGTGGATGCCGCCTATGTGAAGCTCATGCACCGTCTGCTGGAACACGGTACATATCCGGCCATCGCGACGCACGATCAGGATATCATCGAGGATGCCCGGCACTTTGCCGCCGAGCACGACATCGCCCGCGCGCGCTTCGAGTTTCAGATGCTCTATGGCATCCGGCGCGATCTGCAGGAGCGGCTCGCGCGCGAAGGGTATGACGTGCGCGTTTACGTGCCCTACGGAACGCATTGGTATCCGTATCTCACACGGCGGCTGGCGGAACGGCCAGCCAATCTGGTGTTTGTCTTGAGCAATGCCCTGCGCGGATAGCGCGCTCCGCCGATCAGCGCGGCCCGCCGAGATGCGCGCTTCCCTGCAAGCATTCACATGCGGGCCGCACGTCCTCAAACACTTCTCTTACACAACTCCTACACCTCTCTAATACGCCACATATGCGCATCTAACGCTCTAGCTGCGATACTAGCCGACGGGCCGCCGCCCACAAGCAACTTCGCGGGCGATCAGCGGCACACCAAACACATCACATGCGCATGGTGCGCAACTCACGATGATGACTATGCCAATGCAGGAGGGTGTACACGTGGCTACCAAGATTCGCCCGGTCGGCGATCGCGTGGTGGTGAAACCCAGCCAGAAAGAAGAAGTCACCAAGAGCGGTATCGTGCTTCCGGATACCGCGAAAGAGAAACCTCAGGAAGGCACTGTGGTTGCTGTGGGCAGCGGCAAGCTGACTGATAAGGGCGACCGCACACCTCTGGAGGTGAAGGTCGGTGACCGCGTGCTTTTCGCCAAGTATGGCGGCACGGAATTCAAGCTGGATGGAGACGACATGCTCGTTCTCCGCGAGACCGATATCCTGGCTATCCTGGAAGGCTAATGTCGTCTTCCACCTGACATATATTCGGTAGAGAGCCGTACATCGCCGCCCGGACCATGTGCAGTCCGGCGCGGAAAAGGAGCAGGCAACTCAAATGGCTAAGCAACTCGTCTTCGACGAGCAGGCCCGCCGGTCCCTGAAGAAGGGCATCGACACGCTGGCCTCCGCTGTGAAAACCACCCTTGGCCCCAAGGGCCGTAACGTCGCGCTCGACAAGAAGTTTGGCGCGCCAACCGTTACGCATGATGGTGTGACAGTCGCGAAGGAAATCTCCCTCGAAGATCCGTTCGAGAATATGGGCGCGCAGCTCCTGAAGGAGGCGGCCACCCGCACGAACGATGTCGCCGGTGACGGCACCACGACAGCGACTGTTCTGGCCCAGGCCATCGTGACGGAAGGCCTCAAGAATCTGGCAGCCGGCGCGAATCCGATGCAGCTGCGCGCAGGCATCGAGAAGGGCGTCGATGCGGTCGTCGAGTACATCCGCAGCGCCGCCACGCCGGTCGAAGGCAAGAAGGAAATCGCCCAGATCGCTACGGTTTCGGCGGCTGATCCGCAGATCGGCAACCTGATCGCGGAAGTCATGGAGCGCGTTGGCCGCGACGGCGTCATCACGGTGGAAGAGAGCCGCGGCACGCAGTTCGAGACCGAGTACGTCGAGGGCATGCAGCTCGACAAGGGCTACATTTCCCCGTATTTCGTCACCAACTCCGACCGCATGGAAGCCGTGATCGAAGACGCATCGCTGCTGATTACCGACAAGAAGATCAGCGCGGTAGCCGATATCCTCCCTGTGCTCGAGAAGCTCACGCAGACTGGCAGCCGCAACATCGTGATCATCGCCGAGGACGTCGATGGCGAGGCACTGGCGACGCTGGTTGTCAACAAGCTGCGCGGCATTCTGAATGTGCTTGCGATCAAGGCGCCCGGCTTCGGCGACCGCCGCAAGGCCATGCTGCAGGATATCGCGATTCTCACTGGTGGTCAGGTGATCTCCGAAGAGACGGGCCGCCGCCTCGAGAACACCACGCTGCAGGACCTCGGCCAGGCGCGTCGCGTCATCTCCAAGAAGGATGAGACGACGATTGTCGAAGGCAAGGGCGACCCGGCAGAGATTCAGGCACGCATCAAGCAGATCAAGGCTGAGATCGAAAACACGACCAGCGACTACGACCGCGAGAAGCTGCAGGAGCGGCTGGCGAAGCTCTCCGGTGGCGTGGGCCTGATTAAGGTCGGCGCGGGCACCGAGGTGGAGTTGAAGTTCCGCAAGACGCGTGTCGAGGATGCGCTTTCCGCGACCCGGGCCGCCGTTGAGGAAGGCTACGTCCCAGGCGGCGGTGTGGCGCTGCTCAACGCCGTGAAGGCACTCGATAATCTCCATCTCGAGGGCGATTCGGATACCGGCGTGCAAATCCTGCGCCGCGCGCTTGAGGAGCCGCTGCGCACGATCGCGCAGAATGCCGGTAAGGATGGCGCGGTTGTCGTGCAGGAGGTTCGCCGCGCACAGCGCGAGAAGAAGAGCGACCACATCGGCTACAACGTCCTCGACGATACGACTGAGGATATGGTCGAGGCCGGCGTCATCGATGCCGCGAAGGTCACGCGCTCCGCTCTGGAGAACGCTGCCTCCATCGCCGCGATGATCCTGACGACCGAGGCGCTCGTCACGGACATCCCTGAGAAGGAGAAGCCCGCCGCGCCCGCGATGCCGGAATACTAAGCCGACCCATCGGGAGTGGGAGTATCACCCGCTCTCTGAACGAGAACTTCAGCCCCTTTCTCACCCGCGTGAGAGAGGGGCTAGTTCTTCTGTTTCTTCTGTAGCGCCGTCACCTGTCCGCGACGAAGCGGCTCCGGGAACAAAACGGCGGAACACCCGCCACTGCGTGACCGCCAGGATCGCCCCGGCGGCGATACCGAGCGGCGTGGCCAGTGCATAGAGCAGCAGTGGATCAGGTTCGTTGGCGTCGATTATGTGCCCGTTCAGCATGAAGCGCCTCCAGCATGCCGGGACCACAGAAATGAACTGCTCTACCAGCGACGCAGGACGGCGCACGCGGCGGTCACAGAGCAGCGTTTGCGCGTCACAGACGCGCATCGTCAGGTGGACCAGTGGCGCGCGGCTGGATGGCTGCTTCTCTCCCGAAGGCTTTACGAAGATCCGCGGCTCCAGTGGCCCGTCATTTCAGGAGCTGGGATGCCACGACTATCTTCTGAATCTGATTCGTGCCCTCATAAATCTGCGTGATCTTGGCGTCGCGGAAAAGCTTTTCGACGGGGTACTCGCGTATATAGCCGTATCCGCCGAAGATCTGCACAGCGTCGGTGGCGACTTCCATCGCGACGTCGGATGCGAAGTTCTTCGCCATGCTGCTCTCGTAGAGATAGGGCCGGCCTGTCTCGGTTACTCTGGCTGACCACCACGTCATAAGCCGCGCTGCCTGCACCTTCGTCGCCATATCCGCCAGCATGAACTGAATGGCCTGATTAGTGGCGATGGGCTTGTCAAATTGCACACGCTCTTTCGCGTAGGCGAGGGCGTACTCATACGCGGCGCGGGCGATGCCCAGCGCGATGGCCGCCACCATCGGACGCGAGCGGTCCAGCATCGTCATCGCGAGCTTGAAGCCGCTGCCCTCCTCGCCCAATCTATTTGCGACGGGAATTCTCACGTTATCGAGGATAACTTCACCCGTGTGTGAGCAGCGAATGCCGAGCTTCTTTTCTTTCTTACCGCCGGAGAGCCCTGGCGTATTCCCAGGAACGATAAATGCCGTTACACCCCGGTGGCCGAGCGAGCGATCTACTGTCGCGAACATGACGTAGAGATCGGCAATGCCGCCATTGGTGATGAATCGCTTGCTGCCGTTGAGCACGTACTCATCGCCCTCGCGTCGTGCGGTAGTCGCCATCGCTGCGACATCCGAGCCAGCCCCTTGCTCCGTCAGCGCCATCGCGCATAGTCCATTTCGCTCCACCACTGGCTTGAGAAACGTCTGCTTCTGCTCATCGGTTGCCGCGAGCAACAAGGGGATGCTGGCGAGGTGCGTGCCGCCCAGCACCGTGGCGACACCCGCGCAGCCCCAGGCCAGTTCTTCCGTAATGATGCAGTTCGTCAGTTCATCGGTGATGCCAAGGCCGCCGACTTCTTCTGGAAAGGCGAATGTCGTGAGGCCCAGCTCACCCGCCTTGCGCACCAGCTCCCACGGAAATTCCTCGCGCTCATCCAGTTCCGCGGCGACGGGGCGGATTTCTTCTTCGGCGAAGGTATGGGCCAACTCCTGCATGGCCTTTTGCTCGTCGGTGAGGGTGAAGTCAATCATCGCTGCGACTCCCTGGCTCGGTCATGATTCACGGCACGCCAGCGCTGGCCGGCAGCGCTCGTCCCACATGCCGCCGTGAGTGTAGCATCTTTGCTATCCACCGGGCAAAGTGCGGCTGCCTCGCGAGCGCGTCCTCGCGGCATGAACCAACTGCCAGGCGAGTATCATGCTCTCAGTGCTGTTGCCGGGTGAGCGCCTGTTTGGCTGCCATTGCCGCAATGCCTCCGAGCGCTGCTTTCACGACGGAGTTGCTCATGAGATTGGTTGATGGCGCGTTTCCGTGCGCCGCGGCGATCCGCGCGAGTAATTCCGGCTGCTGCTGGTGCAGGAGGCCGAGCGTCTGCGCGAGAACGCCGCTGTTCTGCAAATGGCGGGCGGGTGTGCTTGCGCTCAATCCCGGGATCGAGATACCGTTCTGTTCAGCCATGGTCGTTATGAGCTGCCCAAATTGCTGGCGCTGCTGTGGCGACAGCCGCTCAAGCGCGGCTTCCGCTGCCTGAATGTACTGCGCGGTTGGCAAGACGGTTGCTACCTGCTGATACCGGTCGAGTGCTTCCTGCTCGGAATAGCCTTCGCGAGGATCTCCCTGCTCATAGCGCTGGATAAAGTTCTGGAGTTCACCGCGTGCTGAGCCGCTCAGCAAATCGTCGAAAAGGTTCATAGATTATCCTCCTCTAGCGTAGGGTACCGCAGTGCCATCTGCGGGCTGTCCGGATCGTGGGATGTCGCGACGGATGCACAGATGCGCGTCGCGCTGGCCAGCTCACAGCAATATCGCAGCATGGTGCGCGCCAGTTTACGAGCAGAGCACGTGCGCGCCTTCGCCGGAGCACATCGAATGAGCGTTTCCTAAGAGAAGTCACTCCGCTCGGCTAGTTTGCGGATGCGTCCATTTTCCGCAGATTGGGCATATACAGGCTGGCGCGTTGCTCTGGATGGCGCTCACGGGCGGAGGTAAAGAGGCCGGCGAGAGGCAGGACGAGCACGAGAAGTCCCATCCACATGAGCACGGTGCCGGCGCCCGCGCGCGCCGCGATTGCGGTGGCGATGGCCGCTCCAATCGGTCCAAACGCCTGATAGAGCGTCCAGAACGCGGAGGTGACGCGGCCGAGGAGATGATCTGGCGTGATCTCCTGCCGCAACGACATCGAGTTGATGCTAGAGATTGTCTCTCCGAAGGTGAAACCGATCGCCAGCGCCGTGATCGCGCCGACGTTCGTGAGCAGGCCGATGAGCGCGAGCGTCGCACCGTTTAGCGCCATCCCGCCGAGCCAACAGGGGCCAAACCCGAACCGCTTGCGCATCCACGGTGCCAGCGCCGCGCTCACTATGGAACCAACGCCTGCCGCGCCAAGCAGGACTCCAACCGCAGCGCTCGTCTGATGCATATCCGCTTTGAGGTGATAGATGAAGAGATCCATACCGCCCGCGACCAGCGAGGTGAATATCGTCAGCAAGATGGTGACGGCTCGCATGACCGGATCGCGCCAGATGAACTCTACACCCGCCACCATCTCTTTCAGGCGCGCGTAACGGCCCGACGGCTCGTGCTCAGCCAGACGCTCCGGCCGTGCCTGACGCAGGCGTATGGTGCTCAGCGAGACTGCCGAGAGCGCGAACGTGACGGCATCGAGCGCGACGGCGCCTGCTGGAGTAAAGGCCTGGGCAACCAGACCCGCTAGCATCGGACCGGCCACGTATGCCACGGCGAACGTTCCCTGCAAGCGGCTGTTCGCCTCCGTGATCTGATCTCTGTCCACCAGGTTCGTGACGGCCGCGATGTAGGCGACCTGAAATGCCATACCGAAGACCGCGCCCAGACCAACAACAACGTAGATCATCCAGATGGCTGGGCCCATGAGCCACCAGCCTAGCGGAATCGCGCCATAGAGCAAGGTCCGGAGCGCGTCGCAGGCGATCATGAGCTTGCGGCGATCAACACGGTCAACGATCGCGCCGGCGAAGATGCCTGACACGAGCTGGCCCACGCCGAATGTCGCCGTCACCAGACCCATCTGAGCCACCGATCCCGTTGCCTGCAGCACGAGCAGCGGCATCGCCAGCAGGGCGAACGCGTCGCCCAGAACGCTAAACGTCTGGCCGCCCCAGAAGATGTTGAAATCGCGATTGCGCCAGAGCCGTGCGCCAGGCGATGCCAGCGTGTGCTTCGCTGGAAGCTCATGCCCGGATTCAAGACGCATGTATCACCTGTTGGACCATCTTTGGGGAGAAAGATGCGCGGAAGTTCGCGCATCGCCGGTGTGTGAGAAGAAAGCCGCCCGCTCGCAGAGAATCAGGCGCCTATTCAAGCGACTCATCGCCCTTCGCGGGAGGAGTAACGCCAAAGCGCGAGCGCAGTGCGCTGCGCCAGTCGTCCGGCGAAGACTGTGCTTCGGGAGCGCTGCTGGACCACCGCACAGCACCATTCGCCCGACTGTGGGAGCGGATTACGCGAGGTGCCGGTCGTGGCCCAGCAAGATAGTGCAGGGCGCTCTGGGCGGCCTCGCGCACATCCTGCACGGAGTCTTCGAGGAGCGGGCGAAGCAGCGGTTCCGCTCCGGAGTCGCGCAGACGGCCAAGCGCCCGCGCAGCGCCCGCGCGTACATCTGCGGCGGGCGATCCGAGCAGCGAGCGCAGATCGGGCGTGAGCTCCGTAAGCTCCAGATCAACACCAAGGCGAATCACTCGCGCCAGCTGATTTGGCCGTCTGACTACCGCGAGTGCCTGCCGGATGGCCTCCGCCTGGCGCTGCCGGTCATTGGCGAGTCCGGCTTCGGCTATCGCCAGCGCGGCAGGACGCGGACGCGCCCCATCAAGATAGGGCAGAATCCATGGCGCGATCTCTGGAGCTACTTCTTGCGCGGGCACCTGATGGAGCGCGACTGCCCACGGGTAGTGCTCTTTCAGCCACCCGTAGAGCGCCAGCGTCATCTCCGCGTCGCGCGCGGCATAGGCAACCATCGCCGTGGTCAGTGGCCTACGCGACCAATCGGCACGTTGCAGGCTCTTATCCAACCGGATGTCATATGCACGATGAAGCATCGCCTGCAAGCCTGATTCACGCTGGCCGAAGATTGACCTGCTGACGGCTTCCAGGTCGATAGTATGTGTCGCCACAAGGCCGCGTGTCGCGAGCACCTTGGCGTCCGAGCCAATACCGTGAAAGAGCTTGAGGATGGCGCCATCCTCAAGTGCCTCTCGCAGCACGGAAAGGTCCGCCAGACGCAAGGCATCTACGATATACGACACCCTGTAGTCATTATCGATGGCGATCTGGAGCAGTGCCAGGCGATGTGACGGTTCATCGGGAGCACGCACACGTGGCTGGGCAAACTCCGCATCAATAGCCATGACGTGCGCGTGGGAAAGGTCACGGACCAGCGCGGTGAGATCGCTCTGGCGGTCGACAAAAAGCCGCCGCTGCCAGCGAGGGGCATGCATGGGCGGCGCGGAATTTCCCCGATATCCCCTGGCAAACGCGTCAGCGGCTGGCTCTTGCAGCGATGCCTGTGCCTTGCGCATCCTGCGAGCCCGCTGATCCGCATCATGCTCCACGCGCTCAGAATCCGCCATCAAAGACCTCACACAAACCACGTCTAGTCATCACTATCGTATCACGCCAGAGAAGCCACTCACCTGCTTTTTGTGGGGTTCGTGGAAATCAGGTATAGGACTGATGGTTCAGCGACCGGCCCACTTTGGTGATTGGCCCAGATTCGCAATACCCAACAAGCGCTCATACGTTACAGACATTGAGGAGGATTGCGAGCTTGTCGCGTTTTCATGCATCGTTTTTCATCCTGTATCACCGTATGTCTCATGTCGCATGCTGACCCGAGACCAGCCCGCACATCTTCCACGCTGTATATCTCCGCGACCATATGCAGGATGCGGAGCAGTACCGAGCTTTACTACAAACAACCTGTAAGCCCCAATACAGTACCGGCCAGCGCTGTCCACTCGACTCCGCGGATCGCATGCGCGTGTAGCGGCTGTGGGCGCGATCTGCCGGGGGAGGGGACGGGGAAGCAGGATGGGATGAAGGAGGCGCCACGTTTCATGGCGACAGATTCATTACAGCAGACGCCCAGGCATGTACGGTCCGGCCAGCGGGTGTCGCGCTTGCGGGCAACTCGCATACGGCTCATCGTGGCGCTACCGTTGCTGCTACTCTCGCTGAGTTTTGCCCCCGGCATTGTCTTCGCCTCAGGTTCGCAGCCAGGTATTGCCGTCTCGCCGTCATCGGGACCGGTAGGCACACGCGTGACCATCACGGGCAACGAGTTCCATCCGGGTGACGCGATCTCAGCCGGCTATGGCTCAGGGAGCTGCGCCTCGGTGACGGAGATCTCTGGCGCCACGGGTACGGCGGATAGCAACGGAAACGTCAAGATCACGGCGACGTGGCCGCAGACCCCAGCAGGAAGCTACGTCATCTGCGCGAAGGACCAGACATCTGGCGCCACGTATCAGTCGGCAACGCAGTTCCAGGTGACGGCGGCGAGCGAAGCGACGATCACGGTCAGCAGCCCGGTGGCCGCCGGTGCGCAGGTTACGGTGACCGGCTCGAATTTCATCTTTCAACCCGGTGGTGGGACGGCTGAGATTCTCTATGGACCACAAGGCTCCAACGGCTGCCAGACTAGCGCTGGAACCGTGCAGGTGGGGCCGGACGGCAGCTTTACTTTCACGTTCAATGCTCCATTTGTGCAGCAGGATACGACATACGCGGTAACCGCCGTTTCGCCTCAGGGGTCGTGCGGTGGCTCACCAGTATTGCAGGCGAAGGCTTCCATGACGGTATCGGCGCCGGCAGCAACCGCGACGGCAACCGCCACCGCGACAGCCGCTCCGACCGCTGTCCCAAATACGAACCCGCAGCCGAAGCCGCCGCTGCCCTGGCCGCCGACCTTCCCACCGACAGGCGCGTGGACGGTGATTTACTGTTTCGTGGGCCTGTTGCTGCTCCTACTCCTGCTGTTGCTGCTCCTCTTGCTGCTGCGCAGGCGCAGGCAGGAGGAACCGGTCACGATTGAGGAGCGCGACAACGTTGTGGTGAATGCCTCTTCACAGGCTGGCGCGGGCGCGGCCGGCTCGGCAACTGTGCAGCGGCAGATCATCGCGCGCGATGCACGCGGCCGGGAGACCCCAATCGCGGAGGAAGTATTCCGCAGTGAAGATTCGCTGATCGACGACGACCAGGGTTCGCAGGGTGAACCGCGTCGGTATTAGCGTTCGGTTTTCCCTTCATGTTCGGGTGGACGTCTGCCTTACACGAGGTAGGCGTCCAACTTTTTCTGTCGGCTCTGTCGACACTGCCGCCGCGTTGACGCTGGCTCGCCTAAGCCAGCCCGGTGGAGTTGTCGCCACGAGTTGGAACCGTCTCACGATATGCCAGCTTCCTTTCGTTCCGGGAGATGCACCATCATCAATCGACACGAAAGCGCTCCGTGGCGAAGCAGGCATTACAGCACGAAGAGATATCATTTGCGGCCGTTCGCTACGGCGATTCTCTTCTTCGTGTGGCCCGGCTTGACGTTCGCAGTCCGGTCAAGCTACGGGTGACCTGCAATAATCTCATGCCGATGCCTTGCGCATGGCCAGACTTGCCGCATGTCGGGATGCATGTGTTTTGACCCTCGTTATACCAGTCTCGCCTCGGCAATTGTGGTTTGGCATCGGGCCAAACCCAGGAAATTCCCGGGCGGAGTCAGCCTTTCTACAGCCTCCCAGACGAAACCCGAATTACTCCCATCTGGGACAATCTGGCCCGGCATGGTACGGATTCCGTTCGCTCCAGACGCGCTCGTGAGCCCGCCAGGCGAGGCGCCGGTTTCAGGTTGCGCTTGCGTATCTGTTACTGGCTAACACTTCCGGTCGCACGCGCATCGCACTCTCAAGCGACGGCGGGAAATAGGTACTACGCTTTCGCTCCACGCTGGACATCCTTCCTGAGTGATCTGCTACATTCTCCCTCGTGCTCGCGGCCCGGTATGCCAGGGTCCGGACGCAAACGAGACCAGTTCTGTCGAGCGGGCGCATTGGACTGCGATCAGTGGCGCTCGCGTCTCTGGAAGGAGAAAAGACACACAGCAGGACAAGAGCCAGATACGACCAGCGAGAGCTGGTGGACGGCTATTTTCTGACAGTTGCGATGTTGCTTCGGGCATCGGAGCGTTCGGTGATTTGCCTCATCGTGGCAAATCTGTTGAAACGAATGGCTAATCAACCAGACACAAAGCACTGCTGAAAATAGCCAATAAGTACTGTATCGACAGTGGATAACAGGCACTTTCTCAGAGCGATCAGGTACATTACCCCTCGTGCCCAACTGGGAGTTGCAAGCAAAGGGATTTGAATGGCGGTCCCGAGGGGTGAGTGACGGAAAAGCTGCGGAGGCGGACGTAGCGGCGTGCATGTGTCGCTACAAGGAGAGGGCTGCGTTGGAGACGCAAGACCCTCAAGGAGGGAAATGATCGCGGTTTAGCAGCCGCGACGGCTTCATTTATGAAGCCTAAGGAGGTTTCAGCTTTGACACTCGCAACACTCGTGCGCTCGAAGCGCGGTTCACGTGGTATGGTTCGTCTCGCCCTGGCTCTTGCCGGCGTCGTCGGGATAACTCTACTTACTGGCCAGGGGGGAACTGCTTCGACCGCGCATGCGGCACCCGGCCTCTACTATCGTGCCGGTTATTCTGTGCAGGGCACCTGGCTCTGCTATGGCTGGAGCAACGGCGCCTACCACTGCACACAGCACTGGGCAGTCCGTGACGGCCACTACGTTTCCTACAATCCCGCCTGGGTGCCTAACTACGCGCAGGGCGTAGCACGCATGGCAACCACAACTGTGCGCCGTGCGGCGCCGGTCCAGCGGGTGGCTAGTGGCGCTGGCTCGCATGTTGGCGTCACCTACTCTGCCACTCCAGGCGCCATCGGGCCCTGGGTCTACACCGGCCATCCAGCGTACGGCATGAGCGATTTCGCCGGTGACCCCTATGGCGGCTACTTCGGCAACTGCACATGGTACGCGTGGTATCGCCATCAGAACGAGCCGCTGATGCAGCTCGGCAATGCGGCGCAGTGGGCATACAACGCCCGCGCGCACGGCCTGACGGTGACGTCTACCCCGGTCGTCGGCTCTACGGTCGTCTTCCAGCCGGGCGTCCAGGGTGCCAGCCCTGAAGGTCACGTCGCGCATGTTGAAGCAGTGTACGCGAACGGCTGGTTCCTCGTCAGTGAGATGTCGTTCTACTGGAATGGCGGCGGCTTCGGACGCGTCAGCTACCGTTATGCTCATGTGGGCGCCGGTGTGTCGTTCATTCTGTAGGCGATAGCGCCGGTCAGGCGCCACGAAAGGGCAGCGCGAACGCTGTATCCTTTCGGTACCTTGGCTGTTTCAGATATGCGGTCTGCTTAGTACAGACCACCTCCGTCACCGCGTAACGCAAGCGTCGTGAAGCCGTGGGTAGATGCCACTCACGGCTTCTCTCCATCCCAGTAGCACTGTCTGGCACATTCCGTTTATGGGTGCATCAGCACGCTGAGGACGGCGACGGCCGCCAGCGCGTTGTTGAACGCATGTAGCGCCATTCCTGGCCAGATGGATGCGGTCCTCCAGCGCACGAACGCCAGCACGAGGCCGATCGCGAAGAGCGGCACAAACGAGCCTACATCCCCGTGGGCGATCCCAAAGAGCAGCGCGGAAACCAGCCCGGCCAGCCAGGGCTTCATGCCACTGACCAGACCGGTAAAGACGAAGCCACGGAAGAAGATCTCTTCGCAAAACGGCGCGACGAATACGGCGCCCGCCAGCAAAGCGATAACCGTGATGGGCGCGTACTTCGCCTCACTCATCAGCGCATCGGCGTTCGTCTGCAAATTTAAGTGGAAGACCTGGATTGCCAGCCCATAGAGCGCGCCCACCGCGTAGACGAAAATGACGCCTAACACAACCCAGCCGAGCGCGGGCAGCAGCGGCGTCGCACGCATGCCGAGAGCGCGCAACCCATCACGCCGTGTGGCGACACCCTGGCGTCTCAGTGTGTAGTACGCGGGCACCAGCAGAAACGCGCCCTCGACGATCACGGTAAAGGCGAAGACGAACACCGCGCTCAGGATATCCGCCGCGCGGGGCAGCGGCTGTGTTTGTGTGGTGGTGCCTCCCGTGATCCGTGAGGTGAGCACGATGAACGCAATCCACGGAATCAGTGTGATCGCCGTGCCAGCGAGCGTTTGCCGAAAGCTCCAAACTGGCTTGCCCATCTTGCCGAACCGCGGATCAGGAGTCTGCTGCTCACCACCGGCAGGCAGCCATCCGCCCTGATATGGCTCGCCCTGATATGGCTCGCCGGGATAGCGAGGCGCATAGGGCGAATACGGCTGCATGGGCACGTTTAGCGGGTGCGGTGGGTATGGTGGATATTGTTGGGAATACGGCGGATACGGCGTCGCTCCCGGAGCCTCATTCCCGTGAGCGGTACCCTGTGGTCCGCCGTCATAGGCTGACATAATGAAATCCTCTCAACGAACGCAGGGATCGGGCTCGCGCCAGAATGTGCGCACGAGAGCCTCTCCATGAGTTACTTCCAGCCGTGTATAGTGTGTATACGCATGAGACGAGCCAGTAGGACAATATCTCAAGCTTGCCAGTGCGGAGAGGGCAAGCTTATAATAGCGTGGTCCGGTCCTATGCGACCTCAGCAGTCAGGATGGCTAGCGAGGGCACAGGGATTCGGCGGCACATCATGTCGCAGCAGAGAGCAGGTAGCAGGTGGTCCAGGAGTTTCACGAGAATCCGCGAGACGGCATCAACTGGCGCAGGAGTGCCAGCTGGTGCTCTGATTATCGGGTGCGCTGGTTTCCGGAAAGCGATCTGGAGGCGGGTGAGCCCATGTATCAGGTCTTCTGTCTGCGCGACACGCCCCCCACAACCTACGAAGAGCAGGAGAAATGTCTCTCCAGCCGTTCGGAGTGTTGGCGTATCGTCGAGGCGAGACGCGCTGGACAGAGTGATATCCCCATCAGCAGCATCAAGCGCCGCAGGACGACGCAGCGTGCCTATTCTCCATCTGGCGCGCAGGCGTAGAAACCAGGCATGCGAAAACGCGCGCAAAAAGCCGCCCGGTGGCAAGGGTGCCATCCGAGCGGTCACGCCTGAACAGGTGGCGTCGTTAATCGGCCATAATCCATTTGTCGCTTGCCCGCTCGTACGTCACGAGCTCCTCGGGTGAGAAGAAGAGCGCGATTTCCCGTTGAGCGGATTCCGGACTGTCGGAGCCATGGATGATGTTGTATGACATGCTCACGGCGAAGTCGCCGCGTATCGTACCGGGCGCGGCGTTTGCCGGATTGGTCGCGCCCATCGTCGTGCGTGTGATGGAGATCGCGTTTGGACCTTCCACGACGCCAACGATAACTGGACCGGAGGTAATGAACTCTACCAGCCCCTCATAGAACGGCTTGCCTTGATGCTCGGCATAATGCCGGCTGGCGAGCTCTCGCGAGATGCGCATGAGCTTCAGGCCCGCGAAGCGCAGCCCGCGTGCCTCCAACCGTCCGAGCACTTGCCCCGCAAGGCTGCGCTGAATGCCATCCGGCTTCACGATAATGAGCGTTCGCTCCAATGATCTGCTCCTCAATACTCAGGCATCCCTGATAACCAGGGACCCGATAACGTTGCGATTGAGCCACGCGCGGGCAGCATCCCGATACCCAATAATGCCGCGCGCACGCATGATCGTGGACAAGACCGTCTCACGACCAGGACCTGGCCGGCAGATACCGTGCGCCTGCTAGTATGCCGTCACCTGCTCGGAGAGCCGCAAGCTGGCCTGCCCGCTCTCCATCCGGATTCTGCCAATGCTCGCGGCATAGTTTGAGCGCACGACGATCAGCATGTCGCCGGCATCGGTGATCTGCACGACGCCTCCCGGCGTCTCAAACATAGCGTGACGCACATCGCCCATGGCGAGTTGCTCAATATAGCGAGAGGAAGCGTCGAAACACGCTGCGGCCATAGCCGCGAGATACTCTTCGTCCTCGCCTTCCATCGTGCTCGCAATCACCAGGCCGTCTTTGCCCACAAGGAGCGCGCCTGTTACGCCTTCGATGTCGAGCAGTCGTTGCAGAACTGTTTCCACGTCGTTCTCTCCTGATCAAACCGGCTCAGATGGAGGAACTCTGGTTTTGCGCGAGCGCCACAGCACGATTATACGACTCCAGCGCGCTCAGATAGTCGCCCTGCCGTACGCGCGCATCACCAAGGAGACGATGTAGCTCTGGCTGGTCTGGTTCGCTCGCGACGGATTGCTCCAGATCACTGACGACATCTCCCAGCAAATCTGGCGCGTTCTTCAGCACCGCTCGATATTCGGCCAGTGCTTCGCTGAGCCTCCCCGCCTCGCGGCGTTTGCGTGCGAGATCGAGCCGCGCCGGAAAGTCTGCGGGATCGGGAGCCGACTCGGCGGTTGATGCCTCGCTCGTCTCATCCCGCTCGAACTCCGGCACTGAAGGCTGCGCGACCTCGGCTGGCGCTTCATGCCGCGCCTCCGTACCGCTGAGCGCCTCAAGACTACCGGGGCGCAGATCGTAGGACTCGAACCCCGACTGCGCAAATTGCCGCTCCAGCGACTCCAGCGTCACGGGCGCGTCGTCACCTGATACATCGTGCTCCACGACTGGCTGCTCGGGCCGCTCTTGGCTTCCATAAAGTGGCGCGGTGGCGTCAAGGTCGTCCGTCGAAACGTCACCCTCGCTCAGCGCCTCAAACTGACCAGTTTCCATCTCTTCAATGTCGTCGGCCTCAGCCGCTGATGGATGTGAAAAATCTGGTTCCTGGTCTGCCGGCTCGGGCGGGGCGTGGAGCGCGCCCTCATCCGCGGGTTGCTCCGGCTGCGCGTCGAATGGGGTGTCCTGCTCATCCGCGCGCGGCATGGTAAATGATTCTTCCTCCACAGAAGGAACGGGTACGCTCTCCCCCATCTGCGGGTGGGCTGGCTCCTGCTCAGGCTCCGGCTGGGGCGCGACTTCCGTATCGACAATATCTCCATCGACGATCCGGTTGTTCCTGTCTGGCTCCAGCTCGGCAAACATCGCGCGTAATGCCTCTGGTGTGGGCGCCTGCGTCGAACCCGCGCGCGCTGGTGCGCCAGCGACCCAGGGCGGCAGGGGACCAGTCACGACATCACCCCCGTCATGCCGTGCAGGGTATACGTCGGATGGGCGAAGCGCCTGGCTGCCAGTCGCCCGCTGCACCATCTCGCGTGTGATCGCGCCCTGAGCTTGAAGCCAGCTGAGCCAGTTGATGGCGGCTCGCGTCTCCGTATCATCGAGGCTTGCTCCGTGCTCACGCAGTACCGGTGGGATGAACATGTTCGAGCGAGCGAACATATCCGCCCGCGAGCGCTCAAACGGTGTCTCCTGTGCGCGTCGTTCTCCTGCCTCGTTCTCCTCGTCGTCCCAGAGCATGTTGCGCGTCTCAGCGAAGATCTTGTCGAAGTTCGGGGGCAACTTCGAGGGATGATTTTCTCGCCCGATTGGGGGCGTGCGGGGCGGCATAGTAACAGCGCGTACCGGCTGAGGCCGCGCCGTAATGGGTGCCTGTTCGCGACCTGCGGCCACCGGTATGGGAGCTTCGCGCTTGAGCTTAAGCAGCTCACCGACGGCAGGATCGCCCGCGGCGATCTGATCGGCAAACAAATCCTGGCCGATGCGCAACTCCGGATCGAGCTCTTCGACACGCTGCATCAGGCGGGCGGTTTCAGCTGTGTTCCCTGCCTGCTGCTCGATGAGTGCCAGTATCAGCAAGGCTTTGACGGCTGTTGGCGCCTTTAGCAGCGCCCTCCGGCAGCGATCTGCCGCTCCATGCTCGTCACCTGCGCGCCAGAGCGATTCCGCCACGCCCACATGCGCCGCGATCGAGTCGGGGTCATCCGCGAGAATCGATTCCCACTCACGAGTCGCGTGTTGCAGCAGATCGGCTCGCAGATAGAGCCACGCCAGGCCCAGTCGCGTGGGCGCATAGACTGACTGGTTGAGTGAGCTCGCCAGCTCGCCATAGGCGAGGCGCAGCACGCGATCTGTCGGCCGGATATCGCACGCGCGGCGATACCATGCGAGCGCGCCAAGAGAGTCACCCTGTATCTGCTGCACGATCGCACGCGCGCAGCAGGCGCGAGCGTCTTCGGGGTTACCCGCGAGCGCGCGGTCCAGAGCGGCAACCGCTTCGCGCGTCTTGCGCAAGGCCAGATAGACTTCCCCCAACACCTGTTGCACATGAAGCGAGCGCGGAAAGCGCGACTGTACATCCTGGCAAAGGCGGAGCGCCTGCTCCGGGCGTCCGGCGGCGATTTCTGTTTCCACCGCACGCAGCATCTCACTTAGCGACGTCTGCCCCATGGCTGTGCTCCCAGTCCCAATCGCGCATGGCACCCCAGCGTTCGCCGTGCTGCAAAGCGGTCTTCTCTAGCTGCGTGGATGATAGCAACCATGCGCGGGGCGTATCTTCCGCCATTATGGCCTCAGCCAGGTGGGGCGTCAAGCGAAGTAGCCATGTGCACAAGTCTGTCGTATATGCGGCGTGCCCGGAGCGGGCGAGATTCGACACACCGACTTGCGCGCGCTCATCACCTGATAATGCAGCGGGAACGAGTTTATGGCCCGTGAATTACTTCTCACGGAGCCCTGAATGGTCGGCGCACCTGTGGGGAGGGCATGGCTGCTGCGCATAGTGCCTCACGGCAGTCTCCCATGTGTGACCGTTCTCGCTGATTCAAGGCGGGTCAGGTGAGCACACGCTGTGGCGAGGTATTGAATCACACGGGTATACTAAGTGAAGTGTTTGTTGCAGACAGGAAAGGCACGCGCTGCACGATGACATATAGCGCCTGTTCCGGCGGCCAGTTGCCGGCGGAAGAAAAGCTCGCGGCCCAGCAGAGTGAGGGCAGGTGGCCGCGCATCTGCGCCAGATCGAATGCTCAGGCGAGGCAGGCATCGAGGTGCGCCCATGTGTTTTAGGGTCGCCATGATCAGCCTGCACACCTCGCCACTCGCGCCCCTCGGACGTACCAGGGATGCCGGCGGCATGAATGTCTACGTTCGAGAGCTATCGCGCGAGCTTGGTCGCGGCGGCATGTATGTAGATGTCTTCACGCGTCGCTCTGATCCCGATCAACCGCTCGTTCACTGGATAAACGAACACGTTCGCCTGATTCATATTCCCGCAGGGCCAGCCGAACCTCTGCCTCCATCTGAGCTCTTCCCCTATGTAGAGGAATTCGCACATCGCGTCATGCGCTTCACGGAGCGCGCCAGCCACAGCTACAACATTGTCCATAGTCACTACTGGCTCTCAGCTGTCGCCGGCGAAACGCTGGCATGCGCCTGGGATGTGCCGCACGTGACGATGTTTCATACCGTCGAGCGACTCAAGGGGCAGCAATATGGCGCGAAGCCCAGCCGGAGCAGCGCGGTGCGCATCGAGCACGAAAGCCGGGTGGCAGCCGCTGTCGATCGCATCACCGTTTCTACGGAGCACGAGAGCGAACAGCTACGCGCGTTGTACTGCTTGCCTGAAGAAAAGATTCGCCTGATTCCATGTGGCGTGGACCTGGCGCGCTTCACCCCCGGCAGCGAGGCGGTTCGACGTTCCGCGAGGGAGCGACTCGCGCCGGGAGCGCAGCCAGTGCTCGTCTTCGCGGGGCGGCTGGACCCCATCAAGGGCATCGATCTGCTGCTCGAAAGTGTTGCCCGGATGCACACGCAGCCGCGCCTGTTTGTTATCGGCGGCGATCCCGCGGGTGATCCTGAGGTGGAGCGTCTGCGTGTGCGCGCAACCGGGCTGGGCATCGCCGAGCGCATTCATTTCCCTGGCGCCGTGCCACAGAATGAGCTGCCCGACTATTACCGCGCGGCGGATGCGGTCGTCGTGACCTCTCGTTACGAAAGTTTCGGCCTCGTAGCTGTCGAGGCGCTGGCGTGCGGCACGCCGGTGGTTGCCTCTGCGGTTGGTGGTCTCACGAGCATCGTGCGCGACGGCGAGAATGGCTTGCTCGTACGGACGCGCACGCCAGAAGCGTTCGCTGGGCAACTGGATTACCTGCTGACGCATGACGACATCCGCGCCCGGTTCAGCCAGAATGCCAGATCTTCTGTCGCGCACTTTGGCTGGCGCCGTATTGGCGCTGGCGTGCGCGCGATGTATCAAGAACTCGCGGTGCGCCAGTGCGATATTCAGGCGTGCTCGTGCTTCTGAGCGTCAACGCGTGATCAGATGCCTGGCAGGAAACGTCCGGGATTCATGCGGCGCGCCGGATCGAAGCGATGTTTCACTTCCTGCATGAGATCGAGCGCGGGCGGCGCTGGTCCCCAGATATCGAGGGATGATTTGAGGCCGGGCGGGCAGTCGAGCATGATGGAGTTGCGCCAGCGGTGTGCGAGCACTGACTGCAAAGCGCCCAACCCAGCTGCGAGTGCCCGCTCGTCCATACCGTCTGCGCGCTCGCCTTCCGCTCCAGTACGCAGCCAGACGGCTCCCGAGACTGAATCGACCAGCCAGTGCAGCCACAAACCATGCTCATGAGCGACTGTCTGCGCGAGCGTCAGCACGTCTCCACACTCCACTGGCAGCACGGAGAGCCGCAGCAGTGCTTCGAGCGGCTGGCGCTGTGCCGTCTGCGCGAAATTATCCAGTGTGGACCAGAACGCCAGATGCCTCTCTTCCGCAAGTAAGCGCGTATCGAGTGCGGCTGCCGCGTCAAGCATGCGTTCGGCCTCACGAGTCGCGCGCTCGACTGCCCCGCGCGGGCCGGGAAAGCGCGCCGCGACAAGAGCGTGGTCACCTTCCTCACGGAAGCGTTCATGCGCGTCTGCTGCCAGCATGCCATGCGCGACAGCTACCGCGGCGGGCCTGATCGCGATACTGCCAAGCGATTCAGCGGCTTCGAGGGCGGAGGTCTGCGTCGCGAAGACTCCCACGATTGTCATTTCCGCCTCGGGCAGCGGAACGAGTTTGAAGTTGGCCTCGGCGATGATCCCGAGGGTGCCGTGCGAGCCGGTGAACAGCTTGCTCATATCGTAGCCGGTGACGTTCTTGACCACGCGGCCGCCTGTTTTGAGGATCGTGCCCGAGGCATCGACAACGCGCAGGCCAAGCACCAGATCACGCACGCCTCCATAGAGGCCGCGCCGCAACCCAGGCGTGGCTGTGGCGATGGTGCCGCCTATCGTTGCCCGTTCCGGAACAGGAACGTCGAGTGGCAGCATCTGCCGCGAGCGGGCAAGCGCCTGGCTGAGCTGCGCGTGTGTGATGCCGGTCTGTACTGAAATCGTCAAATCTTCAGGATCGTACGCCAACACGCGATTCAGTCGCTCGGTCGAGACGACCAGATCGCAGCGCGCGGGCGGAAAGCCGTACGCGTTCCGCGTGCCGTTGCCCCAGGGCAGAACCGCGGCATCGTAGTGCGCCGCCTGCGCGAGAACCGCTGCCATCTCCTCGATTGTGCCAGGCAGAGCGACCACATGCGGCACGCATCCCTGCACTTCATACGCCGCGCATGCCTCTCCCGCGCGCGTATGTTCTGCGCCTACTGTCCGCTCGATCGCGCCGCTGAGCTCCCGCAGGCGCGTATCATCTTTCATGACGCGGGGGCGCTCAAACTTCGCTGGTTCCTGAGCCATTCGTTACGCCATCTCCAGCTCTGCGAGAGACGTGTGCCTGGAATACGCTCTCAAATAGAGGTATCATCCGTGCCCAGCCGATCTGGTCGCGTGGACATGCACCCGATAAGACGCCTGGCATTCAGTTCGCAGCATGCATACCGCGATCTCACCTTGCGCGCCATTTCGGCCACTTCATTTCTCAGCGGGACGTTGAGTCCAGCGCGAAGGGGATACGATCACCGTGTGTCCGCAAACTGCGCCTGGTGTGTGCGACGGTGACGCGAATGCGTCGTGCGCAAGCTCACTGCGCTATGATACCACGGTATGCATCCCGGCGCCCGCGCAGTCGGATGGGTTGCCCGCGGCATGGCGGCGCATGAGCAACATTGTCTAGGCAAAGTGCCCATGCTATAATGCCTTTGCTCTGGCAATTTCGCTAGTGCATGTTCCCCTTTCGGCAAGACGGATGGCCGGCATATCGTGTGGGGGATCCGCCTCAGGGTAGAGCGGTTCTTCTTCCTGGGCTGAAGCGCGTGAGCCGATCTGACTGCTGGTTAGCCGGATTGTGCGGAGCAGGTGCGAGGCACCGATGTCGTGGAAGATTCTGATAGAGCGCGGTAACCTGGGATTTAGCGCCGCGCACTTTATCACATTTGATGGCGAATGCGAGCCGTTGCACGGCCATAACTATGGCGTGCGCGTGGAGGCAGCAGGTGAACTCACCTCCGACAGCTATGTCTTCGACTTCGTCACCCTGAAGAACATCGTTCGCACCCTCTGCAAAGAATGGGACCATCGCTTCCTCCTTCCCCTGCACAACCCTTACCTGCGCATCACTGAGCACAACGACGCGTGGGAAATCACGTACGGGGCAAGCACCCGTTACCTCCTGCCTCGTTCATCCGTTGTTCCGCTAGCGGTTGATAACGCGACAGCGGAGCGACTGGCTGAGTTGCTGGCACATCGCATCATGCAAACGCTGCGGGATCGCGGGATAGGTGACTCGCTGGAGCGCCTGACCGTCGGCATCGAGGAAACGGAGATGCAGACGGCATTCTTTACACTGGACCTTCGGGCGCTCCGTACCGCAGAACCCGGTACGTCTTGACTGAAAGCGCGGGATCGAGCAAACTGGCATATCACTGGCAAACCTATTGCACATGAGATTCGTAGTTTTAGAGCGAGCCGTCGTCCGAGAAGAGCGATGGAGCGCTCGTGAAGAGGCCGGTGCTATGGGCCTCGAACAGCCATTTGGCTGGGAGCAATGGTGCTCCAACGGGGACGAAGGTGCCCATAATCAGGAGGATGAAATCCGTGGCGATCAAAGAACCGGAAGTCCTGAATCCGTACGCTCAGGCGGTGGCGCAATTCGATGTGGCAGCCGAGCGACTGAATTTGAGTCAGGAACTTCGCGCGATCTTGCGAATGCCCAAGCGTGAGCTCACCGTTAATTTCCCTGTCCGCATGGATGATGGCCGGGTGGAAATGTTTACCGGTTATCGCGTCCAGCATAACATCAATCGGGGGCCGGCCAAAGGTGGCATCCGCTTCGATGCCAACGTCTCGCTGGACGAAGTGCGTGCCCTGGCCATGTGGATGACCTGGAAATGCGCGGTCGTCAATATTCCGTTCGGCGGAGCCAAAGGCGGCGTCATCGTTGATCCGCGCAAACTCACCCGTGCGGAACTGGAGCGCATGACCCGCCGGTACGCGACGGAAATCGCGACGGTGATCGGTCCGGAGAGCGATATTCCCGCGCCGGACGTGAATACGAACCCTCAGGTGATGGCGTGGATCATGGATACGTATTCCATGCACCACGGTTACTCGATCCCCGCCGTGGTCACTGGCAAGCCGCTTTCTGTCGGCGGCAGCGAGGGTCGCATGGAGGCTACGGGACGCGGGGTCTACGTCGTGACGCGCGAAGCCTGCAAAGCGATTGGCATGTCATTCGAGGGCGCATCTGTCATTGTGCAGGGATTCGGCAATGTCGGCTCGGTGACCGCGCGGCTACTTCACGAGGCGGGCGCGAAGATCGTGGGTCTCTCCGACGTGTACGGCGCTGTCTATAACGAGCGCGGCATAGATATCAACCGAGCGGTACGCCACGCGCAGGAGCACGGCGCACTCAAGGGCTTGCCGGATACAACCGCTGTCGACGGCAAGCAGCTCCTTGAGATGCCATGCGATATCTTGATTCCAGCCGCGCTGGAGGGCCAGCTCACCCACTCGAACGCGGGCCGCGTCCAGGCGAAGCTCATCGTCGAGGCCGCCAACGGACCCACGACGACGGAAGCCGACGCGATCTTCCGTGAGCGTGGCATTCCGGTCATCCCGGATATTCTCGCGAATGCGGGCGGCGTCACCGTCAGTTATTTCGAGTGGGTACAGGACCTGCAGCACTTCTTCTGGGCCGAGGATGAGATCAACAAGCGCCTCGAACAGATCATGGTGCGTAGCTTCGATGCCATCAACAGCAAGCGCCTGGAACAAAATTGTGACTTCCGGCTAGGCGCATATCTGCTGGCGGTCAGCCGTGTCGCTGAGGCGACTCAGGTGCGCGGAATCTACCCGTAGAACACGTACGCGCTTCAGCGTTTCACACGCACGTGGCATCTCGCGGCAGTCGTGAGGTGCCACTTTGTGTTGTCTGCTTTCCACATCCACTCGTGTGCCCAGAAATAGTCCGATTGCGTTTCTCCAGTGATGTGCAATGGGCAACTGCAGGTGAACCTTTGGAATTGGGTTGATTATGTAGGTTATGGTAGGCAAGGTGATCTCACTCGGGGATGGTTGTCCTGCGGGCATTCGAGCGCCAGGCTGGTGGGCGGATGCGAGCAGAAGGGATGCTGGGTATGATCCTACCAAAAGATCGCGACTCTCGTTTCGTTACGATCCGCCGTGGCGGGACCCTCACCGATTCGGATCATCATCTCCTCGCCCTTCATCATCTCCTCGCCCTGTGGGCGGCAGCCTGCGCGGAGCACGTCCTTGACCTCTTCGAGTCGGTTCAGCCTGAGGACCCGCGACCGCGTCAGGCGATCGAGCAGGCGCGTGCCTGGGCGCGTGGCGAGATCAAGATGTCCCAGGCTCGCGCGGCCAGAGACCTGCGTGGGGCAGCGCGGCACGCCGCGTACGCTGCCGGCCAGGCCGCGGTCGTCGCGCACGTCGCCGCGCACGAGCTCGGTGCGGCTGCCTATGCGATCAAGGCAGCGCGTGCTGCCGCGCCGGAAGGCGAGGGCGAGTGTGCGGGGCGACGCGAGTGCCGGTGGCAGCGCGACCAGCTCCCTGAGGCGATTCGCGAGCTCGTGCTCGACGACCAGCGGCTGCGAAACGACATTTGCTGGTCGGTGTTCGACTGCTGAGAGAGCATTGGGACTCTGGCACTGCCTGACAAGCGTAACCCGCGACAGAGCGAAGATGTCCTCGCGCTCCTCCACCAGTAGCGAGATCGTGTCCTGAAAGAAGCAAGCGAAAGCATTGCCAGGCATGTTCTCTCGCCGGATGACATGCCGTGGCTCGATCACGGCTTCCGGCGCCTCGTCATACTCGAGGATCGGATACGCGGCTGAGAATGGTCGCGTCATCGTCCACGTGTGCTTCTCCTGCCTTTCCACTGGCCGGAGGAGCCATGCTCGCATCCCGTCGAAGTTATCATTGCCCGTTTCGCAAGAGTCACCGGGTGGCATGCACCGTGGATGCTGTGGCCTGCCCACATGGCACACCAGCGGGAGTCTGGCCCCGAATGACGTTGTACCGGCCCGTCAGCGTCCCCGGGCCGCATGCGAAGCATATGGTCATTGAGGAATTGCCGGGCACAGAGTTCCCGACAACTCTGGCTGCGTCGCGTGGATTGGGCGATGCGTCGAGGGAGGACGCGCACTTGGCACGTGCCAGCCGTGCCCTCCCGGATATGCGCTCTAGTCGAAGACGATGCTTTGCTTTCGGGCGAGGTAGCCCAGCTTGCCGGTGAGGTTGTCGAGCACCTCTTCCCAGAGGAACTCGCTTGCCGTGCGCTTGCCAGCCACACGGATCTTGTCGCGCTCGGCGGGATGCTGCTGGATGTGCAGGAGATAGCCCACGATCTCATCTGGATCGTCTGTTTCCAGCGCTACCGCGTTCTCAAACGAGACGGCATAATCCTCGCCCGTTGAGCCGGTAAATGCGACGCCCTCCGCCGCCATGACTTCCAGGCCGACAAGGCCAAACGGCTCGTGACCACTGTTGGCCAGCGTCGCGTCAGCGGCGGCGTAGCACATGCGCACGAATTCTTCCGGCACGAAGAAGCGCAGGTTGTAGATATCCGCGTCGCCCGCGTTGCGCATCAGTTCGATGCACTCATCGACAGTCGGGCGCCTGGCTTCGATATCCTGCACTCTCAAACCGAGGTGGCGCGCGCGGGAGAGGACCTCGCCCCCGTGTGGCTCGATCCCGCCGCGAATGATCATCGAGACGGGATGGCCGCTGTACTTCAGACGGGCCGCCGCTTCAACCGCCATCAGCCAGCGCTTGTCTGGGTCGAACCGGCCAATCTTGAAGAGGAACAGCCGCTCGGGATCGCCTCGCCGCATGATCTCACGCAGCGTATCAACCCGGCTCCGGTCGACCGTCTCAAGGAAGCGCCGCGGTATGCCGTTCGGAATGACCAGCGCATTGACGTTGTAGTCCCAGAGCTTGTGCTTCATGTAGCGGCTGACGGTGGTGATCGTCGAGGTGAAGTTGAGCCGCCCCCAGTTGATGCGGTGTAGCGACATGAGACTGTTGCAGTTCCACATCAGGATGGCGCGGTCACGTACGCCGTGCCAGTATAAGAGGTCTGACGTGCGGCAAATCGCCTCGGCGGTATGCCAGTCTTCGCCGATCACGACAACAATCTTGCCCGCGGCAATGGCGGGCGCGGCAATCTCCTGGAAAACATGGTAGGGCACGGACTCGTTGTAGTCGTACAGCTTCTGTTCCTCGCCGTCGTACACCCCATTGGGATAATACTTGCTGATCCACTGTCCCCAACGCTTGAGATGCAACCTGCCCTCAACGCGATCTTCCACGGATGGCTTGTACGGGTCTCCAACGAAGATGAGGTATGTTTCATAGCCCTGTTGCGCAAGTGCCTCGGTCAGCTCTGTCACGCGCGTTCCCAGGCCGCCAGCCGTTGAATAGACGTCGGGCCCTTCGAAGCAGAGCGAGACAAATACCGTGTTTTGGGGTGAGATGCCGCCGTGTCGGGCTGCCACGTTCACCGTGGGCGCCTCTGCGACTGGTGGCATTTCCAGCGCCTCGATGGCTTTCGTCGCGGGCGCGGAGCGTGGGGTGCGTCGCCGCTTCGGTGTCGGCTTGGCAGGGATTTCCGCTGGCAAGGCATTCTGCGCCGTGGATACTTGTGGCTCTGTTGCGGGGCCATCCACGGCGATAGCCGTGCGCCGAGTGCGTGTGGTAGTCGTCTTGCGGACCGGTGCGGCTGCGCTCGTGTTCGCGCTGGCCCTTGTGGCCGCAGTGCGAGCGCGTGCCGTGGTCTGACGCGCTGGAGTGTTCGTCCGAATCATAGCTGGATCGTTGCCCTGTTCCACGTATGTATCCTCTCCATCGCCTGGCCCCTCATCCTAATTCCCCACTTGGCGGAGCGAAGATCGGGATACTCTGCCTGCTACTCTGCTGTAGCCAGACGAAACATAACGCTCGCCTGAGCAGCGTTGCTCAGCATATCATCAGCCAGCTGGTGCGCTGGGCGGGGTCGCTTTCCTTGCTCCTATGACGACCTGCCGTATGGACAGGTCACACAAGGTACTTTTCCGCGATTTATAGGCTGGCATGTCCTTTCAGTCGTTGATAGGCGACGCACAGGCCGCGCAAAATCAGATTAGGGTCCACGACATCAATGCACGGTGTCACCCGCGCGATAAGCTCGGCAAGGCCGCCATGCGCGATGACACGCGCGTGTTCTCCACCGGGCAGTTCCTTCCGCAAGCGCGAGACCAGTCCCTCTACCAGGCCAATGTGCCCGTAGACGATGCCAGACTGCATGCTGTGGATGGTATTCTTGCCCAGAGCGGTCGGTGGTGGTGTCAGCTCAACCTGATACAGTCGCGATGCTGTGCGGGCGAGCGCCTCGCCGGATATCGCCAGACCTGGCGCAATCGCCCCTCCGAGGAAGTCGCCTTCCGCGGAGACGCAATCGAAGCTCGTCGCGGTTCCAAACTGAATGACAATCGCTGGTCCACCGTAGAGCGTATGGGCGGCGAGCGCGCTGATCATGCGGTCGGAGCCAGTCTCCCATGGGTTATCCACAAGCAGCCGGATGCCGAGATCAGTCTGATGTGTGATGACCAGCGGTTCAATCTTCAGATAGTCCTGGGCGAGCGCCTGAAAGACGGGTGTCAGTGGTGGTACGACGCTGGCCATGATAACGTCTGAAATCGACTCCAGCCGGAGCCCCGCGTGGCGGCACAGCTCAGCGAGTTGCATGGCGTACTCGTCCGTCGTCTTCTCACGGTTGGTCGAGATGCGCCAGCGTGCTCGCAGCTGGTCGCCGTTTTGAGGGTAGATGCCGAACTTGATGCCGGTGTTACTGATATCAATGGTCAGCAGCAACTGGTCGTCCGGCTCGTTCCGCCGAGCCATGTGCTTGTCTTTCAACGAGGCTCCCTCAGGCCAGATTCGCGCGAGTCATCATGCGCGTGCGTCACGCTCGCGATTGTATGCCTGCGCGCGATGTGTGGTCAAGCCTGATGGAAAGGTCTCACCGCTGGCACCGTGCCGGCTGGTCGCGCTATGCTTGTGCTTGGTCGTGCCACCCGGCGGATTTGGTGTGTACGTGTCGTCACGCGAGGGAGGATGGCCCTGATGGAACTCATGCCAGGGATCCATATCGTAGATCAGGTCAGCTGCAATGTGTACCTGCTGCTCGAAGATGCGGATATTACCGTCATCGACACGGGCATGCAGGGGAACGCGAACAAGGTCATGGCGTATATCCGCGCCATTGGATGTCAGCCTGAGCAGATCACCCGCATCCTTCTGACGCATCAACACGTCGATCATGTGGGCGGCGCCGCCGCACTCGCCGGGCTAGCGCATCCGGGCGTTTACGCCCACCCGCTCGACATTCCGGCAATCACCGGCACCGGGAGGAGAGAAGCACCCAGCGGCATACTGGGCGTCATCTTTCGGACGGTGCTATTTCCACGCCTCAGGCCGATACAGGTGACCCAACCCGTTCGAGCGGACGAAATCATCCCCGTGTTCAGCGATGATGGTGGCTTACAGGTCACCGAGACGCCGGGCCACACCCAAGGCCACATCTCGTTTTATCTGCCGGGGCGTAAGGTGCTCTTCGCTGGTGATGCCTACCGCCACGCAAACGGCAAGGTCGTGTCGCCGCCAGCCCTGTTCAATTACGATAATGCACTCGCGCTGCGTACGATGCGTGAATTGCCGGAGCGCGTCGAGATCGAGGCGAGCCTGCCGGGGCATGGTGCCCCAATTTTGAGCAAGGCAGGCTCGCTCGTGCAGGGCGCCGCGAAAGTGGCGGTATAGGCCGCGCTCTGCGCATGTGCCTCCTTCACCCGTCTAGCCCGGCGCGCTAGAATGAATGCACGTGGCGATGGCTCCCTGCCTGTCAGTGCCGGAGCGCGAGAGCCTGTGAGCCGCTTCACCCTTCAGGAGGCGCATGATGGATTTTTCCCAGACAGAAGAGCAGCGCGCGCTCGTGGCACATGCGCGTGAGCTGGCCGATGGCCCATTCCGTGAGCGCGCGGCGATGTATGATCGTGAGGAGCGCTGGCCAGCCGAAAATGTCGCCGAGCTGGTGAGCGCTGGCTTCATGGGCATGGCGCTGCCGGAGGATGTGGGCGGCCAGAACCGCAGCGTTCTTGATACCGTGCTGGTCGTCGAGCAGATCGCGCGCACCTGCGCCACGACGGCGCGCATCGTGGTGGACGCGAATATCGGGCCGGTTTCCGTCCTGCAGCAGCTGGGGACGCCGGAGCAGCGACAGCGCTTCCTGCCGCTGGCTGTGCGCGGCGACAAGCCTGCCATCTGCATTACTGAGCGCGAGGCTGGCTCCGATGCGCCTTCCATGCGCACGAAGGCCGTGCGCGATGGAGCGGACTACGTGCTCACCGGCAGCAAGTGGTACATCACCGGCGCGGGCGTCTCGCAGGTCTATCTTATCGTCGCGCGCGTGGCGGATGAAGACACAATCGGCTGCTTTGTCGTCGAGGCTGGTACGCCTGGCCTGAGCACGCGCCGCATCCCGACGATGGGCGTGAAGGCGATGCCGGAAGGCGAGGTTTTTCTGGAGAACTGTCGCATACCGGCTGAGAATCGCGTCGCGACGCCGCGTGGCTTCAAGGATGTGATCACTGTCTATAACGCGCAGCGCGTGGGGGCCGCGGCAGTCGCGCTGGGCATCGCGCAGGGCGCGCTGGAACTGGCGGTGGAGCATGCCCGCGAGCGCCGTCAGTTCGGCCATCCGATTGGTGACTTTCAGGGATTGCAGTGGAAGCTGGCGGATATGCGGCTGGCCGTCGAATCCTCGCGTTGGCTGGTCTATCGCACGGCGGCTGGCGCGGGCCATGGTCTGCCGAACCCGACGGAAGCGGCGCTGGCGAAGGTGTCTGCCGCTGAGGCTGCCATTCGCGTTACCAACGATGCCCTGCAGGTCTTCGGCTCATATGGCTACAGCCGCGACTGGCCGCTGGAGCGCATGGCACGCGATGCGCGCATGTTTACCATCGCGGGCGGTACGGCGGAGGTGCTGCGCAACCTCATCGCGAAACGGACACTGGCGGGCAGGGATGGCTACTCATCCTGAGTGAGGCAGGCGGGGCGTGACGGCGTCCCAGACGGCGGTGGCGAGTTGATCGGGGGTGAGGGTGGCATCGAGGATGACCCAGCGGGAGGGCTCGCGCGCTGCCAGCGCGAGATAGCCCGTGCGGACGCGCTCGTGAAACGCGAGCGTCTCGCGGTCCAGCCGGTTCAGCTCATCGCCGTTGGCGTGGGCTTCATGGCGTCGGCGCAGCCCTTCCTCCACCGGTATGTCAAAGAGGAGCGTCAGGTCCGGGGTGAGTCCGCCAGTCGCCATGCGCTCCGCCGAGATGATCGTGTCCTCATCCAGCCCGCGTGCCGCTCCCTGGTAGACGCGCGTGGCATCGGCATAGCGATCGCTCAGGACGATCTCGCCCGCCGCCAGCCATTCGCGGATGCGCGCCACATGCTGCGCCCGCGCCGCCGAGAGCAGAAAGACTTCCGTGATCGGCAGCAGCGCCTCGGCATGTTCATCCCCAGGAGCAAGCCCAGCCTCAACGAGTGCGCGCAGGCTGGCCTCCGGATGCAGCAGCAGCGCCCGAAACGCGTTGGCAAGCGGTGTGCCGCCCGGCTCGCGCGTCTCGTGGATGGCGTACTGCTCCTCCCGCAGGCGCGCGGCCAGTAGCCGGAGCTGCGTCGTCTTGCCCGCTCCCTCGCCGCCCTCGAAAGTAATGAACATGTCGCGCTCTCCCCGCCTCACCCTACTTCTGATCGAAGCGCACCGTGTACTGCTGCTTGAGTCGCTCGATGGAGCCGCTGCGAATCAGATCGATCTCGTTGTTATCCTGTTCCGGCAGCACGCCCACAATGACATCCTTATCCTGATAGCGGCTCGGCCGTGGATCGACGGGGCCGGAGAGCGTCGTGAACTCTAGCTGGCAGAAACGCTGGCCCGGATAAATCCGCACCAGTCCGGTGGGATTGCTGTTGCGGATGGGGATGATAAGGTGGCCTGAGTAACCCGCATCGATGATGCCGGTTAGTTCGACCTCAAGACCCTGCCGGTTGACGGTTGAGCGCGGATAGAGGATGCCGCTCAGGTCTGACGGCACGACGATATGCTCCAGCGTCGAGACCAGCACCCGCTCTCCAGGCAGCAGCTCAAAATACTGCCCCGGCTCCAGCTCGATGGCGTCGAAATGCTCATGGCCGCCGTCCAGCGGATCGAAGGTCAGCGCCACCCGCCCCTTCTGCGTCATGTGCCACAAGCGCGGGACCATGAATGTGAAACCGAGGCGCAGGTCAATCGTATGCGCCTGATACTGGAACGCGTCCAGTGGTGGCGTGAACACCAGATCACCGCGCTGGATGCGTTCTTTGATATCCGCAAGCACGAGAATGCTCATATACTACCTGTCCTCTTCCTGCCAGCGCCGCCAGATGCGGTCAGCGTTGGCGCGATATGCCGGGAGCGCGAGCAGCGTGTGCGCCACGCCCGCGCCGGTGCGATAGCCGTCCGTCACGCGGCAGAGCCATTCTTCAATCGATTCGGCGCTGCCGGGAGAATCCGGCTCACCGTCCGCGAGGTAGGCATGCAGGTTATTGGCAATCACCGTGATTGTCCCTACCGGACGCCCAACCGCCGCGCTCGCCTCGCGCAGCCAGAGCAAATCGTGGTAGAAGTCGAGCGGCGCGCCGCCATCCACATCCAGTGAGCGGTGAATATGAATCGAGTTGACCGGATCGCCTGCCTCACCGGGCAGGTATTGGAAGAGTTGATACGGCGGGATGCCCATGCGCGGCTCCAGCTGCTCTTCCAGATGAGGATAGCAGAACGACGAGACGACGGCTCGCCGCGATTCTGACGTGCGGGCGATATCCGCGATGGCTGATGCCACCAGGTCCCGCCGCCAGTGCGCTGCCATCTCTGCTGCCTCATCGCGTCGTTCGATCCATCGCGCAAGCATCTTCGGCGGATACAACGCGCAGAGGCTCAGGACCGTCTGAAGATGCAAGCGCTCACCTGCTCGCGCCAGAAACCCATCGAACGCTTCCCGCGAACGCGCACCCTCGCGCACCGTGAGGCCATCCGCGCGTAGCGCCTCCACAAGCGCCAGCAGATAGCCCCAGCCGCCATCCCAGAAGCGCGAGCGGGCGGCGTATGTGTAAGGGAAGACGAGGTGGCCCGTATGCGTGGGCTGCGCGGGATCATTCTCGACCCGTTTCGCTACGAACGTATCCAGATACCAGCGAATGCCATCCTCGCCCCACGAGCCCGGCGTTGATGCATCGCGCTCTGGTTCACGCCAGGTGAGCGAAACGCCGTTGAGCGAGATGGTCGTGCCGCGCTGGGTGAGGTGCCGCGTGCCGTGTGCGATAACGCGCTCGCGTGCTCCGGCCAATAGTTCCGCCAGCGAATCCGCCACGAGGCTAAACGATGCTCCCACCGGCGTACCGGAAACATCTCCTTGAGCTGTCAACACCACATCCTTTCAGCGCTGCACGTGATACTTCAGGTGGACGGCGTGTTCGCCCAGCCGGGAGCACTCCAGTAACTCGCAGCGCAGGTCCAGCGACTCATCGCCAAAGAGTGAGATACCCTCACCGAACGCGAGCGGCTCGATGGTCAGCCAGAGCTCATCCACGAGGTGTGCGTCGAGGAATGCACGATAGGTGCGCGCGCCGCCTGAGATAACCGCCGTGCCATAGCCGCGCTCGGCGAGCCGCTCGATGATCCGCGCGGGCGAATCAGCAGTGAATTCGACCCCTTGCGGCACGACGTATGGTGGATTGCGCGTCATGACGACATTCAGCCGACCGGGCAGCGGCGCGGGAAACGTATCATACGTCGAGCGGCCCATGATGACGACTCCGGCCTCTTTCGTCGTGCGGACGAAAAGCCGCTTGTCTTCGCGCGATGACCACGTGACGAGTTCGCCCGGACCACGCGCTATCTTGCCATCGAGGGTAATGGCGGCCACGAGAAGTACCCGCACGGCATCACCTCACACGACGATCTTCAGACCAGGCAGTCCTGGCATGGGATGGTACTGTTCCGCGAGCCGCGCCTCTATCTCGCCGACGAGCGCGAAATCGCCCGACTCTGCCCGCGCCAGCGTATCCTGAGTGAGTTCCAGTTCGATTTCAGGGTGCTCGTGGTCGCGCTCCATCAGCATGCGCGCCGCCTCATAGTGGATGTCGTAGATGTGCGCGTTCGAGATCGAGTGCGTGTACTTGCCCACCTTGACGCCGAGCCGCGCCGCCAGAGTTCGCTGGAGCAGCGCGAAGCCCGCGACATCGTGCGGGCAGCCAAGCATGATGTCGTTCGACCGGACGACATTGTGCAGGTGCAGCGCGCCGCCGATGATATTGACCGTGAACGTGTAAGGGCAGGGCACATTCTTGCGCAGATATTCCGCTTCCAGCCCGTCGTTCGCCGGGTCCCACGCGATGACGACGCCCTGGCGCGAGCTGGGGTCCTTTTCCAGCATGGCGACGAGCTTGGCGATCTGGTCGCGCCCGAAGTGACGCCGCCAGCGGTAGCCGTAGGCCGTGGGGATGACGCCGCCGAGATTGGTAAACTCATCCCAGATCTTCGTGTACTGGCGCAGCGACTCCTCCGGGCGGCGGCTGCCGGTGAGAAACCAGATCTGCTCGGCGATGAAGACGCGCAGCGGGATGCGCCGCAGGGTCAGCAGCGGGAATCCCCGCGTGACTTCGATGGTCATGCCGGGGAGCGCCCGCACGGCGTGGCCCGTCCGCGCGTTGCGCTCCTCGTAGCCTTCCGTCATGATGCGCCGCACCAGTTCCCTATAGGCGGCGTCAAACTCTGTCATTGCTCTTCCCGCGTCGTGCCATAGTCTCATATACCCGCGCATCCCGCAAGCTACGCCAGTATATCATGGCAGGGGAGAGCTACCGCGCCGTCCTCCGGTTATAGACCCGGATCGCTACTGGAACGGATACCAGCAGGATGCCCGCGCACCATCCGATGGCCTGCCAGCTATCAACGGCAGCGGGCTGGCCAAGGCTGATCGCGCGGATCGCGTTGACCATGAGCGTGATCGGCTGGTGGTCAGCGAACGCCTGTAGCCAGCCCGGCATGCTCTGCGTCGGCGCGAAGGCGCTGCTGGCGAAGGTCAGCGGGAACAGCCAGATGAACCCGGCGGATTGTGCCGCCTCAACGCTGCGGACCGACAGCGCGATGACCGCCCCAACCCACGAGAACGTGAAGCTAAGCAGCATCATCATGAAGAGGATGCCGAGCCAGCCGAAGAGCGCCGTGTCGGGCCGGTAGCCCACAAGCAGTCCCACGACTAGCATCACGAGCGCGACAAACAGGTTGCGCACGAGGTCGGCGATGATCCTGCCCGCGAGCACGGCGGACTGCGCCATCGGCAGCGAGCGGAACCGGTCGATCAGTCCCTTCTCCATGTCTTGCGCCAGCCCGATGCCCGTCGATGTCGAGCCGAAGACAAGCGTCTGCACGAAGATGCCCGGCATCAGAAAATCCACATAACTCATGCCTGGCGTGGCGATCGCGCCGCCGAAAACGTAGCGAAACAGCAGCACGAACATCACCGGCTGGATCGTTGCGAAGACGATCTCTTCCGGGATGCGCGGCATCCGCACCAGATGGCGCTTCGCCAGCACCAGTGCATCCGCGACGGTCCAGAAGAGACGGCTATGCGTCGCCAACCGCCCGTCGTGTTCGGCTTCTCTCACCGTGATGGTCGTGCTCATGCCACCACCTCCATATCAGCGCGTGTGGACCGGCGTCGCACTTCTTCGGATGAAGCATCCGCATCACTCTCCGCGGCATGGCCAGTGAGCGTCAGGAAGACATCATCGAGGGTTGGCCGCCGCAAGGCCAGATCGTCCAGTTCCACACCGGCCGCATCCAGATCGCGCACCACCTGCGTAAGCAGGCGCGAGCCGCCGGATACCGGCACCACCACATGACGATGCTCGACGTTGATCTGTGGCTCGCCCGCAGCGTAGCGCCTGAGCGCCGCGACCGCGTCATCGAAGCGCCCGCCACGTGCCACCGTGACGTCCAGCCGCTCGCCGCCGACCTGCGCTTTCAACTCGTCCGCCGTGCCGCGCGCGATCACGCGCCCGTGGTCCACGACGGCGATCTGGTGCGCCAACTGGTCAGCCTCTTCAAGGTACTGTGTCGTCAGCAGGACGGTCGTGCCCTCCGCGACCAGACTGGAAATCACCTCCCACATGCCCAGGCGGCTGCGGGGATCGAGACCCGTCGTTGGCTCGTCAAGAAACAGGACGGGCGGCGCCACGATCAGGCTCGCGGCGAGGTCCAGCCGCCGCCGCATGCCGCCGGAATATGTCTTCACGATGCGATTCGCCGCGTCCACGAGTTCGAAACGCTCCAGCAATTCCATCGCACGGCTTCGTGCCTGTTTGCGCGGAAGATGATAGAGCCGCCCGACCATCTCTAGATTCTCACGCCCCGTCAGATATTCATCTACCGCCGCATACTGGCCTGCCAGACCGATGCGCGAGCGCAACTGATCCGCGTGGCGAACAACATCGAGCCCCGCGACTTCCACCCGCCCGCCATCCGGCTTGAGCAGTGTCGTCAGGATGCGTACGGCTGTCGTCTTGCCGGCGCCGTTCGGGCCGAGCACGCCCAGCACCGTACCTTCTTCAGCTCTGAGGTCAAGACCCTGCAGCGCGCGCGTCTCTCCAAAGCGCTTTTCGAGACCCTCGGCAAGAATGGCTGGGCGATTCCCTGGCATGGTCCCCTTCCTTCCCTCGACGGGACAATACGGATATATCGTGATGTATATCCGCGACATCTCCACGGTGGAGCATGTCTAGAGAGATATTCTCTCGTACCGAGTCGCGGACGGTAGGCGCATCAGATTGTTATGGGCAACGCGTTCTGTCGATATTCCGCGTGCGCGTGGGCAGTGGGAGCAGTGGAAGACGAACGCGGCCGTTTCCCCTGTATTCGGGTGCTGATGCTGGCAAGTTCGATCTTGCTCACTGCACCGGGGAGACAGCGGGCGTGAAGCCGGGCCGAAGGGTTTGCGCGGCTTTACGCCCGCTCCATCGAGCACAGTCAATCATCCGCGAGGCGCGTCTGGGCATGGACGCGATACGCCCCTGCCAGCTAGAAATCCGTCACGCAGCGAGGCGGCGTATCCGCGTGGAACATGCGCGTGAGCATTGGCACGGTGGCCGGATCAGAGACGCTCGCCAGACCATAGGCGTGGAGGGCGCTGAAGGTAACGCTGCCCATCAGGAGAGAGGAAAACTCGGCAACGTCGAGCGAGACCGCGACATCACTTTCCCCGCCAGCTGAGATGATCTGCGCCTGTCCACGATCCACACGCACGACGTAACGGCCCTCGTTCTCAGGCAGAAAGCTATCTGTGATGGTAAATTCGACGGATGCGGTTTGCCCACCGAAATCGTGCTCCGCCAGATGCGCAAAGACACCCGGCATGTCGAGCACGCGATACATCACGCCGATACCTTGAGCATTCGTTTCATGATAGGCATGTGGATAGAATCCGAGCGAGCCATTGCGCGGATCGGAAAACAGGAAATGCAAGTGCGGGTCCTGTGAATCGAAGACGATGCGCGTCACCTGATCGCTCTGGCTGCGCAGAAATCCGCAGAGCGCCAGCAACACATCCGGGCGCTCGTACATCAGCTCGGTGGAGAGGCGCAACTCGTTCGCGGTGAAGTTTTCTGGCATGGCGGGCGCGAAGCTGAATACCATGTAGCCGCGAAGCTGATCGCCCTCACGAAATCCCGCGATGTAATTGGCGGGGCCATCGAAGAGACGGTTGAACTCGCGCTCCGTTCTGGCGATGAGGCCGTGCGTCTGACCGAAAATACGCTGATAGCAGGCCATGAGGGCGGGCACATCGTCGCGTGAGAGCAACGCGACCCGCTCGCGCTCGCCGCCCGCTGGCAGGACGTCTGGCGAGATAGTGAAGCGGCTGGCTGGCGCGCCGTATCCAAATCCCATCTTGCGATAGAAATCCGGACGGAATGGCCACAGCACCGCCAGCGGCGCGCCGCGCTCGCGGTAGTGCCGCAGATACCAGCGCACCATGTCGAACGCGACCCGCTGCTTCTTATGCATCAGGTCAACCGCGACCATGCCCACGCCGCCGGTTGGGATGGCCTTTCCGTACACGTTCATTGCGAAGTCATGCAGACGCATCCCACCAAGCAGCGCGCCGCTGCGAAACAGTCCGTAATAGCGCATGCCAGGGAATGCCTCTGGCGTAGCGAGAGTATTTCGTACGCGCTCCGCGAAGCCCGTCCGCGTGCTCACATCCACGAAGCTCTGCGGGTACGCGTTTGCAGCGATTTCAATCCAGCGATCCAGATCATCGAGTGTGAGCGGGCGGATGAGCGTCTCCCCGCTCCGCTGGTCTGTGGTGTCTCTCACCTTTGCGGTACCGTCCGATTTCTGATATGCGCGCTGTGGGTAGCGCGGTTTCCTCTGCCTCTGCGAGAGAGAATGCTCAGCAGCATCCCGTGCATAGTACCAGATCGCGGAGGGTTTTTGGCCGCCGGACGCGCGCCAGGCTGACGCATTGGTCGCGCCCGGAATGATCATACAACGTGCGGTTTCCGGTCGGGCGCGTGGTTGCGCAGAACGTGCGGTGGTACGTATGATGACCTGAGCAAGGCAGCGTGATAGTAGCATTCAGTGGCCTGTGGACGATGCGGCAAACGACCGGTGAGGGCTGTCTCTTGCGGTTCAATGATGTGGAAAGGTTGCCCGTGGGAACGTGGATACTGGTTGCGGGAGTCGTGCTCATTGCCGCGTTTCTGCAGACCAGCACGGGATTTGGCTTCTCGCAGGTGTCCGTTCCCATCCTGATTACGGTTTTCGCCCCTCGTAGCGCCATCCAGATGACCCTCATTCTGTCGCTGATCATTTCGCTGACAATGCTGCGCTCGACACGCGCCGACATGGATACTGCGCTTTTGAAGCGCTGGGTATGGAGCGCGCTTGTGGGCATACCGGTCGGCATCATCCTCTTTCTCACGCTGCCGGTCCTCTGGATAAAAGTTGTGCTGATTGCGTCGCTGGGCGTAGCGATGCTTTTCCTTACACTCCGGCTGCCACTGCGACGTACCGCGCGCAGAGACGCGCTTGCCGGCTTTCTCTCTGGCGTGCTGACGTCGAGTGTGGGGTTATCGGGCCCACCGCTCCTGGTCTACGCATCGAGCGCGAACCTGAAGAAATCGGATATCAGAAACACCACGTTGACGTTCCATACGGTCGTATACGGATTCGGGATAGCCAGCCAGATCCTGACGAAAGGAATTATCCGGCCTACGCTTTTGACGACGGCACTGCTGCTGGCGCCGCTGCTCTCAGGCATCGGCATCGGACACGTCGTATTTCCTCTGCTCTCACAGAGAGTCTTCAAATGGTTGCTCTATGGCATCCTGCTTTGCACTGAACTCTATCTCATCGCCACAGTGACGGGCGTGTTTCACCTGCTGTAGCTACCATGCGAGTTGTGCTCGCAGACCGGACTCGATAGCTTGCTCGTTTGCCAGCAGGGCGCGCGGCGAAGCCACTGAATTCTATTCCGTCGTGGCATGGTAGGTGCATCAGGCGGATGAGAGACTAACTCAGGAGTACTCGGGCGCCCCACCTGTCGGAAGGTTCCATATTCCACGTAGAGGTACCGCATGATAGCGCAGGAACGCGAAAGCGCGACGCCGAAGGATCGACATGACAGAGAGGAAGAACTGGCTCCGACCGCGACGGTGCGCATGGCGGGACTGCGCTATGTGAGCGACTCGCGGCCAGGAATCCGGCGCAGGCGCGCGGGGCGGGGATTCCGCTACATGAGGCCGGATGGAGCGCCTGTGACTGACACCCGCACCCTGGCCCGGATCAAGGCGCTGGGCATTCCGCCAGCCTGGCAAGACGTCTGGATCAGCGCGGACCCGCGCGGACATCTTCAGGCGACAGGCAGGGATGCCAAGGGACGCAAGCAGTACCTGTATCATCAGCGCTGGCGTGAGGTGCGCGACGAGACAAAGTACGCTCGGCTGGCTCTGTTTGGTTCCACGCTTCCGCGGATTCGTGAGCGCACGGCGCGAGATCTCGCGAAACCCGGATTGCCACGCGAGAAAGTGCTGGCCACAATCGTTCAGCTCCTCGATCTTACCCTCATCCGGGTTGGTAACGAGGAGTACGCCCGCGCCAACGAGACGTACGGATTGACCACGCTTCGCCAGCAGCAGGTACAGGTCGAGGGTACGCATGTTCACTTCGAGTTTCGGGGCAAAAGCGGCAAGGAACATGTCATCGACGTACGCAATCGCAAGCTCGCGCGTATCGTGAAACGCTGCGAAGAATTGCCGGGCTACGAGCTGTTCCAGTACATCGATGAGCAGGGAGAGCGCCGCAGTGTGGATTCGGCGGACGTGAACGAGTATCTGGAAGAGATAACCGGCCAGCATTTCACTGCCAAAGACTTTCGCACGTGGGGAGGCAGTGTCATCGCGGCTCGTGCGCTGCGTGAGCTGGGCGCCGCTGACACCGAGACTCAGACGAAGAAGAACGTGGTCGAGGCCGTCCGACGCACTGCGCGCGAGCTGGGGAACACTCCTGCCGTCTGCCGCAGATCCTACATCCACCCGGATATCCTTATCGCCTACACCGAGGGCAGGCTCGACGAGCCTAATGCCGTTGAGGGTGCGCCGGATGCTGTCACATTGCCTGATGAGAGCGGGCTGCGGCCGGCGGAGAAAGCGCTTTTGCGCCTACTGACCCGTAACATGCGAGCTTGATTCACTTGCGCTTGAGAGAAAGCACACGGCGATAGCTGTCGCTTGTTCGCCTGCCGGCTGCTGGCATGTATCCTGCATGCTCGCACCCCTTACGCAAGCGCAAGGACACAAGCTGCCTCACCAGGTCGCGACAAGCCGAAGCCGGGGGCTGTCTGCCTGGGAGAACCGTGGTGAAGGGACGTGATCACGATTGGCGATTGACATACGCAAAGACATTATCGAAACCGTCATACGCCAGACTACGGAACTGCTGCATACTCGTGTCTGGGCTCTTGATCGGCATGAAGTCGTCATCGCCAGTTCCGATCCGTGCTGCATTGGGCTTCCGTTCGCGCAAGTGTCGACCGACTCTCAGGCTTGTCTGCGTGTGCCCATGCATCTTGATGGCCAGGGGCCCACCTGTGTCGTGACGGAAGTGGCCGAAAACGAATCCACGCCCCCGCACCTCGCGCGGGCCCTCATCGAGCTGATGATAAACCAGGCAACTGTTGTGCGGCAGCTTCCGAACCAGCAGCAGTTAGAGGGGCAGTTTGTCTACAGCTTGCTGTTCGAGCCTATCACTGACGAGGCGCTCGTCCTGCGCCGCGGACAGGCCGTTGGCATCGATCTGACTATTCCGCGGGCCGTGCTGCTCATCGATGCCTCAGAGCACATTCTCGGAACTGACGGCGCGGATGTGTGCATAGCGGATGAAGCGCGTGCGTACCGGAGGGCTGAAGCGGTGATTACTCACATCGTGGATTTCTTTCACCTGCCACGCTCGACCATCTGCACCTATATTGGTGGTGGCGAGATTGTTGTGCTAAAGGCCAGCAGTTCCAAAGATCTGAGCGCGTGGACTGACCGTGAAGATGTCGATGAGTTGCCAATCGCTTCGTGGGCCAACCTGACAGCCCTCAAGCGCGCGGCTTCCGCGCTCTTAGCGCGATTGCGACGTAGCACCGGTTCGACGATGACCATCGGTATCGGGCGGTATCACCCAGGCATCAACGGCCTGCCGCGCTCGTATGAGGACGCGCGCGCCGCGCTTTCGCTGGGCCGCCGTTTTCAGGGGCCGAACCTCGTGCACTGCCTGGATGACCTCGGCATCGCGGCATTCGTCGGCGTGTCCGATGTGCGGACAAAGATCGATCTTGCCACACACCTGCTCAGCCCGCTCGATCACGAAGACGAACTGCTGCTCACGCTCAACGCATTCTTTGATCAGGATTGCTCCGCCTCCGCCACGGCGTGCTGCCTTGGCATTCACCGCAACACGCTGAACTACAGGCTGGACAAAATCGCCTCTCTCACCGGACTTGACCCTCATCGTTTTGACGACGCCGTCCAGATCAGACTGGCGCTCGTCCTGCGCGCTCTTGAAAGCAGCCCGTCTTCTTGTGCAAGTGCACGAAATGTCGCGGCAAGACGTACGCAGACTTGGGCAAACGCATGATGATCTAGCGTGCCAATCTCGCTACGCTTTTCTACAGGACCGTTGTCGCCGGTACACGGGGAACCTTGTGGCTGTAGACGAAAGCGAGGCGCACATGGCACAAGAGGAGAGCCTGACACTAGCACCATTCGCACCTTTTCCTCTGCGGTCGCGATACACCGAAGCGGTACGTATCGCCCTACAGGCGCGACGGGCTGCGCTGGATGGAGCGCTCGTTGAGTTGGATGCGCGCAGCCATGTCATCGCGCAGGTGGCGATGCACCTCGTCACCGTGATACGGACGGGCCACAAGGTGTTGGTCGCCGGTAATGGCGGCAGTGCTGCCCAGGCGCAGCATTTCGCCGGAGAGCTGGTCGGGCGATTCAAGCTGGAACGCGCCGCATATCCAGCCCTCTCCTTGACCGTGGATACGTCCATCATCACGGCTATCGCCAACGACTACGGCTACCAGAACGTTTTCGCGCGCCAGATTGAGGCGCTCGGCCAGCCTGGTGACCTGTTTTTTGCCATCAGCACAAGCGGCAAGTCCGAGAATCTGCTCCGCGCGGCTGAGGCGGCGCACCAGCGTTCCATGCTGGTGATCGGTGTCACCGGCGACCAGAGTAGCAAGCTGGGGCGCGTCTCCGACCTGACCATTCGCGTGCCGTCGCCAGATACACCCATCGCGCAGGAACTGCACACGCTGGTGATTCACATCCTCTGCAATATCGCCGAGAAGGAACTTGCGGCGAGCGAAGGAGGTTGTCAGGGATGACAGATCGTGCGATCTTTCTGGATCGTGACGGCACGCTCGTCCATCCACGGCATTACCCATCGCGGCCCGAAGACCTCCTGCTCTATGATGGCATTGGTCCAGAGCTTCACGCGCTCCAGGGCGCTGGTTTCCGGCTCGTCGTGATCACAAATCAGTCCGCCATCGCTCGCGGCTTCTTCGCGCCCGCTGATCTCGACCGCATGCACGCGTACCTGTGCTCCCGGCTCGCGGAGTGGGATGTGCGCCTGGACGGTATCTACTACTGTCCGCATCACCCTGATGGCATCGTGCCAGAACTTGCCGTGCGCTGCGAGTGTCGCAAGCCGCGCCCCGGCATGCTGCTGCGCGCTGCCGAGGAACTGGACCTGCGGCTGGAGGAGTCGTGGGTGGTGGGCGACATCCTCGATGATGTGGAAGCGGGAAATCGCGCCGGCTGTCGGACGATCCTCGTGGATCTTGGAACGGAGTCGCCACCAGCGACGCGTACCCGCCAGCCCACGTACGTCGCTTCGAGCACGCTACATGCGCTGCGCATCATCCAGACGGTTGAGGGCAGCGAGATAGCGACTGACCTGCGCTACCTGCCGGTTTCCTGGCAGTCCGTCGTGCCGGCAAAGGAGGTGCACAAGGAGGCGCACCATGAAGACTAGCGCGGTAGAGATCGTCAGACGCTTCCGCCAGGTGCGCGCACTCGTGATCGGCGATGCCATGCTTGACACCTATCTGATGGGCACGGCTGCACGCCTGTGCAGCGAAGGACCCGTGCCCGTTGTTGCCAAGACGGATGAGCGGCGCGTTCCGGGCGGCGCGGCGAATACCGCGGCCAATATCTATGCGCTCGGCGCGGAAGTCATGTATCTTGGGCTTATCGGTGGCGATCAAAATGGGCACATTCTGCGGGATTCGCTGCGGCGGCTGGGCCTGAGTGACGGCTGGCTTATCGAAGATGCGACTGCAACCACGCTGCACAAGCTGCGCATCCTCGCTGATGGCCAGTATGTCGTGCGCTTCGATGAAGGCGATGCGCGCGCGAGTGGGTCCGAGAACCAGGAACGCGTGCTCGCGGCGCTAGATGAGGCGTTTCCGCGCTGCGATGTGGTGGTCGTTTCAGATTACGCTTATGGTCTGCTGTCTGATGCCGTCATCCGGCATTTGCGTGCGCTGCGCGAGCGGATGCCTCGCCCGATGATCGTGGATTCGAAGCAGTTGGCGCATTTCCGCGACGCCCAGGCAACCGTCGTTACGCCGAACTGGCTCGAGGCGCGTCTGTTGTTACAGCATGGCGAAGCATCAGATCAGAAATCCAGAAGTGTGTCGATTCCGGAAGCTGATCGCCTAAGTCGGAAACTGCTTGATCTGCTCGACACCGAGCATGTCGCTATAACGATGGCGGGCGATGGCGTCCTGCTGGCTAGCCGGGATGGCGCGGCTCTTCACTTGCCGGCGCATCAGGTCACGCTGGCAAGCGATGTGGGAGCGGGCGATTCATTCGCATCCGCGCTGTCGCTTGCGCTCGCCGCTGGCGCTTCACTGCCTGAGGCCGCACAGATCGGCATTGATACGGCGAGTATCGCGATCAGCAAGCGCTTTACCTCGGTCGTCTCGCATCAGGAACTGCTTCAGCGCGTCAGTCTGCGCGAACATGCCGATATGCCGGAGTACGGGCCAGGCGTGGACTATCGAAATGCCCTTGGGCAGCTGCGCCTGCACCTGACGGCTGAGCGGCAGGTCGGCAGAAAGATTGTGTTCACAAATGGAGTCTTCGATCTGCTCCACGCTGGGCATGTCGAGTTCCTGAAGCGCGCCAAATCGCTCGGAGATGTGCTGGTCGTTGGCGTGAATAGCGACCGCAGCGCGCGCCGGCTCAAAGGGCCAAACCGTCCCGTATCCAGCGAGCGTGAGCGGCTGGCGCTTGTGGCCGCGCTGGAGCCAGTGGATCACGTCATCCTCTTTGGTGAAGATACGCCCGCCGCACTGATTCGCGCCTTGCGCCCGCACATCCACGTCAAGGGTGGCGACTACGCTCACGAGGATTTGCCTGAAGCGGAGGCCGTGCGTGAGGTTGGGGGCGAAATAGTGATCCTGCCACTCGTCGGTGATTTGAGCACCACGCACATGATCGAACGCATCATGCTAGGCCGACAAGAGCGAGAGAGCGGAGTGGGGCGATGATCGATACGCAGTGGGCGCGGGCGAGACGCGTTTTGGCTGTCCGGCTGGATAACCTGGGAGACGTGCTGGTGACGACTCCGGCGATGCATGCTATCCGCGAATGCCTGCCGCACGCGCATATTACGCTGCTGGCAAGCCCTGTCGGCGCACAGGTGGGCCATCTTGATCCTGATATTGATGACGTCATTGTGTATGAGGCGCCGTGGATGGACCCGTGGCACAAGCTGCCACAGGAGAGCGCGCGTGAGCAAGGCATGATAGAGACACTTCGGGCTGGCCACTTTGACGGCGCCATCATCTTTACCTCGTACCATCAGAGCCCGTTGCCCGCGGCCTATCTCTGCTATCTGGCGGATATTCCGCTGCGCGTCGCGGCGTCGATAGATGGCCCCGGCTCCCTGCTGACGACGCGCCACAAGCATCCCGCGAGCATGATGCACGAAGTCGAGCGCGGTCTCGATCTCGTGAGCGCGATTGGCATGAGCGCCCGCAACGATGATCTGGTACTGCGCGTGCCGGATGAAGCGCGCGCTGAGATGCGCGAGGCGCTGGCTGTCGCGGATAATACGGCCAGGCGACCGCTGGTTGTGGTTCATCCCGGCTGCAGCATGCCTGCACGCACATATCCCTGGGAGATGTATGCGCAGGTCGTGGATCTGCTGGTGGAGCGGCTCGGCGCGTACGTCGTTCTCACCGGCGCTCAAGACGAACGGGACCTGGTGGAGCGGATATACGACACCCTCCGCGCAAAGACGCGCACGCGCGTCCTGCCGCTAGCGGGCAGGCTGTCGTTTCCCGGTCTCTGCGCGCTGCTTGAGGTCGCGGACCTCACCATCACCAACAACACCGGCCCAATGCATATCGCCGCGGCTGTCGGGACGCCAGTGGTGGCGCTTTTCGCGCTTACCAACCCGCCAGAGCAGTGGGGGCCGTGGCATGTGCCACATCGTCAACTCTTTCACGAAGTCCCCTGCCGCATCTGCTACAGCCGGGTCTGTCAATACGGGCACGAATGCCTGCGTCTGGTCGCACCGGAGCAAGTCGTTCAGAGTGCTTATGAACTGCTGAGTGAGACGGGCGAAAGCGTCCCGGATGTTTGCCGACCCTCGCTTCCCTTCGCGAGCGCGGCAGGAGGCGAGCGATGAACACGTGGCAGGAGGCGCGCAACATCCTGGCGGTCCGGCTCGATAATATCGGTGACGTCATCATGCTTGGTCCCGCGCTGCGCGCCATCAAGGAGACGTCACCTCAGGCGCGCGTGACGCTGCTCGCGAGCAAGGCGGGAGCAACAGCGGCTCCGCTGCTGCCCTGGGTGGATGATGTACTGGTCTGGCGTCCCGTCTGGCAGGACGTCGGCAATGGCATCCCCTTCGACCCCGTTCGTGAGTTGAAGCAGATCGTTGAGCTTGCCGCACGGCGCTTTGACGCCGCGATTATCTTCACGTCGTTCAGCCAGTCGCCGCACGTGCCTGGATACGTCTGCTATCTGGCTGGAATACCGCTGCGCGCGGGCGAATCGAAAGAATTCGCGGGTAGCACGCTGACGACGGAACTGAGCGGCGCACCGGATGAGATGCATCAGGCGGAGCGCAACTTGCGGCTGGTGGAGAGCCTGGGCTTTATCGCGCGTGACCGCGATCTGGCAGTGGCGATTCCGGAGCATGCGCGCGCTTCTGCCGCGAGTTTGCTGGCGCGTGTCGGCATACGAGAGGACGCGCCATATATTCTGTTGCATCCTGGCGCGAGCGCACAGGCACGGCGCTATCCCGCACGGCGCTTCGCGGCTGTCGCCAGCGAACTCGTCGTGCGGGGGTGGCAGGTGCTGCTCACGGGGAGCGAGCGAGAGCGCGATCTTATCTCCATCGTCACGCGGGAATCGTCCGGCATTCCGGTGCTGGCTGGCGACACGACCCTCGCGGAATATGCCGCGCTGGTGGAGCGGGCCGCTCTCGTCATCTGCAATGATACGTTGCCGATGCATCTGGCCGACGCCACCCGAACGCCTGAAGTCGTCCTCTTCGCGGGCACCGAATATGAGGAGCAGTGGCGGCCACGCGCTACGCGGGCGCGACTGCTCAGGCAGCGAACGTCATGCCAGCCATGCTATCTGTTCCAGTGCCCGATTGGCCAGCCCTGCCTGGATATTCCACCAGCCGAGGTGGTTCAGGTGGCGGAAACGATGCTCGCGGATACCTCAGCGCGCATGTATGGTCTCGCATCTACGCAGGGAGGTGAGCAGTGAGCGCACATGCCATTTCCCTTGCCGCGAGCTGCGAGGTGAGGCGCATTGCGGTGGTGCGGGCGCTTTATCTTGGTGATCTGCTGCTCGCGGTTCCTGCGTTGCGGGCGTTGCGGACGCGCTACCCGAAAGCTGAAGTAACGCTCATTGGCTTGCCCTGGGCAGCGGAATTTGTCCGGCGGTTTTCGCGCTATGTCGATCGGTTCGTCGTGTTTCCTGGCTTCCCCGGCATCGCCGAAGTCGACTACGACCCTGAGCGGTCACGACGATTTCTCGTGGCGCAGCGCGCCCAGGGATATGATCTTGTTATTCAGATGCACGGCAGCGGAGAGGCGAGCAATCCGTTCGCGCTGTCTCTGGGCGGCCGCGTGACCGCAGGTTACTTCACCGGCACTCCGCCGGAGGAACTCGCGCCTTCCGCTCCCTATCCCGATAATGCGCCGGAAGTCCTCCGCAACCTTGGCCTGGCACGCCTCGCGGGATGCCGCCGTCTTGACGCACGGCTGGAGTTTCCCATACTGGCCGGCGACCGCGCGGAAGCCAGCGCGTTGCTCGGGGACATCACGGAAGACAAGCCAATCATCGGCATTCACGCTGGCGCCAAGGCGCCTGCGCGCCGCTGGTCGGCGGAGCGCTTCGCGGCCCTTGCCGATGCGCTTATCGAGCGTTTCGATGCCACGATTCTGCTGACCGGCAGCGCGGCTGATGGCGAGATAACGCGCGCGGTAGGCGGTTATATGCGCCACGCGCCAGTTGACCTATCCGGCAGGACATCGCTCGGAGGGCTAGCGGCGGTTATCGAACGCATGCACCTCCTGATTGGAAACGACAGCGGTCCCGCGCATTTGGCGGAAGCAGTCGGCACGCCGAGCATTACGCTCTTTGGGCCGACAGACCCCCGCCGCTGGGCGCCGCTCGATCAGAAGTCGCATCGTATCATGCGCCGGCCAGTCGCATGCAGCCCATGCGCATACGTGACATGTCCGATTGATCACCGCTGTCTGTCACGCATCACCCCTGAGGCTGTGCTCGCGCTGGCAAGCGAGATGCTAAGAAAGGAAGTGGCAGCATGCGGCGCCTGAGGATTCTCATCTGGCATATTCACGGCAGCTACCTGAATTCGCTCGCGCGCATCGAGCACGACTGGTATCTGCCCGTCAAACCGGGCAAGCCGGAAGGATATGGCGGGCGTGGGGCGACATTCGATCTGCCGGACGCTGTGCGTGAAGTTCCCGCGGATCAGGTGCGTGATCTGGATCTCGATCTCATCATCTATCAGACGCCGAAAAACTACTTTGAAGATGGCCCCGAGCTCCTGAACGCGCGGCAACGCCAGCTGCCCTCAATCTACCTTGAGCACAACACGCCCAAGCCCGATGCTGTGCATACCCGCCATCCCATCGCGGAGCGCGACATCCTGCTGGTCCACGTCACGCACTACAACCAGCTGATGTGGGATAACGGACAGACGCCAACGATGGTCATCGAGCATAGCGTCGCCATCGCGCCGGACGCACGCTACAGCGGGCAGATGGAGCGCGGCATCACCGTTGTCAATGGACCGCAGAAGCGCCCGCGCATCGCTGGTCTTGATATCTTCTGTGCGGTCGCGCAGCAGGTGCCGCTCGATATCGTCGGCATGGAGACCGAGCGACTCGGCGGCCTGGGTGATGTCCCCTATCGCGATCTGCATCGGCGCATTGGAGCATACCGATTCCTGTTCAGTCCCATGCGCTATACAAGCCTGCCTCTCGCGGTGATCGAAGCAATGACGCTGGGGATGCCAGTAGTCGCGCTGGCTACTACTGAGCTACCAGACGTCATTGAGAATGGCGTGACAGGCTATGCGTCCTGTGATGTCGAGCGACTGATAGATGGCATGCGCCATCTGCTCGCACGGCCCGCCGAGGCGCGACGCATGGGCGAGAACGCGCGCATGCTGGCAAAGGAACGCTTTGGACTGCCGCGATTCGCGCGAGACTGGAACGTGGCTTTTGAGCAGGCAATGGATTTGCGATCCGCGCGGCAGACGTCTGTCGTCCGATGAAAGGAGCATCATCAGTGAATCACGCGGAGCGCATCGCGCTTCTGAGCGAGCACGCCAGCCCGCTCGCGCTGCTTGGTGGAATGGACGCGGGCGGTCAGAACGTCTACGTGGACGAGGTGAGCCGTCATCTGGGCTCTTTGGGCTTCCAGGTGGATGTCTTCACGCGTCGCGACAGCGTGGATCCGCCAGAGGTTGTGCCGCTATCCGCCGGGGTGCGCGTAGTACATCTTGATGCCGGACCCGCTCACTGCGTGCCGAAAGATGACCTGTGGCCCTTGATGCCGGACTTCGAAGAGGCACTGTTGGCTTTCTGGAGGCGCCATGATCTTGAGTACGCGCTCGTGCACGGCAATTTCTGGATGTCTGGCTGGGTGGCGGCCAACGTCGGGCGGCGCTTCGGCCTTCCCGTCGTGCAGATATTTCACGCGATGGGCAAGACGAAGCGCCGCGAGCAGGGCGCCGCGGATACCAGTCCCAGGCCGCGCATATCAGTTGAACATGAGATTATCCAGCGCGTAGACCGCTTAATCGCGCAGTGTCCGAGTGAGCGCGATGAGCTGATACACGACTATGGCGCGGACCCGCGCAAGGTCTCGCTTATTCCCTCGGCTGTTGACACGCGGACGTTCAGGCCAGTGCCGAGAGACGAGGCGCGCCGACGCATCGGCCTGGACTTTTCCGGCCCTGTTATCGCCTACGTCGGGCGCATGCTGCCGCGCAAAGACATCCGCAATGTGATACGCGCTCTGGCTGCGCTGAGCGAGTTGGCGGTAAGCGAGCATGAACCGGGCGGACGGACGCGACTTCTGATCGTAGGGGGCGAGACCGTCGACCCGGACCCTGACGAGACCCCAGAGATCGGGGTGCTGCAGCGTCTCGCCACTGAACTAGGGGTGCGCGATCGCGTGATCTTCACGGGCAAGCGCCAGCGCGAGGAACTGCGGGACTACTACAGCGCCAGCGATGTCGTCGTCACCACGCCGTGGTACGAGCCGTTCGGTCTCACACCTCTGGAGGCGATGGCGTGTGGCCGCCCTGTTGTCGGGTCGCGCGTAGGCGGCATCGCCTTTACCGTGGTGGATGGCGAGACGGGGTATCTCGTTCCGCCGCGTGACCCACGAGTGCTCGCCGCGCGACTACGCGAACTGCTCAGCCAGCCCGCGCTCATGGATCAAATGGGTAGCGCGGCGCGTGAACGCGTCGAACGCGAATTCACCTGGTCCGAGGTAGCGCGACGCACCGCTGGTCTGTATGCGACGCTCTGGGAATCGCGGCAGACCCGCCTGGGCACTGATTCTCGTGCATACATACAGCCGGCCCTGACGGCATCCATCGATAACACACTTGCTGAGGTATAGCGCGTGGCTCTTGTAGATGTGCTTATTCCAACCTACCGGCGCAAGACTGGACTCGCCGTCGTGCTCACGAGTCTGCTCGGCCAGACGTTCACCGACTTTGACGTGATCATTTCTGACCAGACGGAGGACGATGCCACGTATCTGGAGAGTGTCGAGATTCAGACAGTCGTGCGCGCGCTGCGCTGGCACGGTCACCAAGTCTCACTGCTCCGGCACCTGCCGCGGCAGGGTATGGCGGAACAACGCGCGTTTCTGCTGGAGCAGAGTCACGCGCCATACGTGCACTTTCTCGATGATGACGTGCTGCTCGATCCACCCGTCATGCGCCGCATGCTCGACGTGTTGCAAGCCGAGCATATCGGCTTCGTTGGGTGTGCCGCGACGGGCCTCGGCTATCTGGATGATGTCCGGCCAGAGCAGCAGCATATCGAACTCTGGGATGGACCGGTCGAGCCGGAGCCGTTCACCCCGCAGCTGCTGCCGTGGGACCGGCACAAGATCAACAATGCCGCGAATGCACTGCATCTGGAGCGCAAGCTCGCGCCTCATGGAGATGTCGTTCGCTATAAGGTTGCTTGGGTGGGTGGGGCAAACATCCTGTTCGACCACGAAAAGCTGCGGAGTGTTGGCGGCTTTTCGTGGTGGGACCGTCTGCCACAAGAGCATGCGGGTGAGGAAGTACTGGTTCAGTTCCTCCTCATACGCAAGTACGGGGGCTGCGGCATCCTGCCGAGCGGCACTTACCATCTTGGCTTGCCCACTTCTATCGAGGATAGGCGCCGCAACGCGACTGAACTGTTCGGCCAGCTCATCGAAGAGTATGACGCTGGACCGGAGCACTCAGGAGTGCATGAGTCCGGCGCGGGCATTTCGTTTCGCTCATGATCTGAAAGGAGATATCAGTGGCAGACAAGGAATTGCAAGGGAAAGTCGTTCTCGTGACGGGCGCGGGGAGTGGTCTGGGTGAAGCCACCGCGCATGCGTTTGCGCATGAGGGGTGCACCGTCGCTTGCATAGATATTGACCGTGAGGCGGCTGAGCGCGTGAGCCGCGATCTGGAGGCGATGGACGTGCCCAGCATGGCCTTCGCTTGTGATGTGAGCAATGACGAGAGCGTGTTTCGGACCGTCAATGCGGTTGCCGGTCAGGCCGGCCACGTCGATATCGTCGTAAACAATGCCGCCATCGACCACACCGTCTCCATCGAGGACATGACGGTGGCGCAGTGGGATCAGGTGATCGGCGTGAATCTGCGCGGCCCGTTTCTCTTCGCGAAGGCTGTATTGCCGCTGATGCGGGAGCAGCATGGCGGGCACATCATCAATATTGCGTCGACGGCCGCTACGCGCGCCTGGGCGAATGCCTCCGCATACCACGCTTCGAAGTGGGGCGTCGTCGGATTCAGTCGCGCGCTGGGTGTCGAGGGACGTGAGCATGGCATACGTGTGACGACCGTCATCCCTGGCGGCATGAAGACGCACTTCTTCGACCGCTTCACGTCTCAGGGCATTCCGATGCCCGAGGAGAAGAATCTGCAGGATCCGGCGAACGTCGCGCAGTTGATCGTCTTCGCCACGAAAGTACCCGCTGATTCTTCCTTGCAGGAGGTTATCTTCACACCTGTTACCGAAACAAGCTGGCCGTAGTCATTCGCGTCGTTCACTCAGCGCATATCCAGGGAAGGGAGGTCATCATGGTGATCAGTCGCGCGCCGGTCCGTATCAGCTTTGGAGGCGGAGGCACCGACCTGGAGGCGTACTACGCCCGCTTCGGGGGATTCGTGCTGAGTACCGCGATTGACCGGTACTGCTACGTGGAAGCCACCGAGCCGTCAGATGGCGGTATTCACATCTACGCAGCCGAGCCCCCGGGCTTTGACGCGCATGCGGTCGGTTTCCTTCCCGCTGTCGAAGGAGCGCTCGCGCTGCCCGCGGCCGCCATCGAGCTGTTCGCGCAGAGAGGGTTGGCGCAGCGCGGCGTACGCCTCGCCCTCTCATCTGATGTTCCGTCGGGAACAGGTTTGGGATCTTCAAGCGCCATGGCGGTCGCGCTCATCCACGGGCTCGCCGGTTACCTGGGCATATCATTGAATCCGGCGACAGTCGCGGATCTCGCCTGCCGACTTGAGATCGAACGATTGCAGATGCCGATTGGCAAGCAGGACCAGTACGCAAGCGCATTTGGCGGGTTGAACACCATCGAATTCACAACAACTGAGGTGCGTGTCACCCCGCTCGACCTGCCCGTGCGTATCCAACGCGAACTGCGCGCGCGTCTGCTGCTCTTCTCTACGGGGCAACGTCATAACTCCAGTGCCATCCTGAACAGACAGCGCAACGATTCACTGCGCAAGTCATCCGTCGCCGGGCGCCTGCACCGGATCAAGACATACGGACTTGCCATGCGCGACGCTTTGCTGGCGGCAGATCTGGATGGATTTGGCGCGCTGCTGGATCGCGCCTGGCGTGAGAAGCGCCAGCTCACTTCGGACATCTCGAATGCCAGTATTGACACCTGGTATGCGGAGGCACGGCGCGCGGGTGCGCTCGGCGGCAAGATCACCGGTGCGGGTGGCGGAGGGTTCCTGCTGCTTTACACTCCGCCGGAACGCGCGGGCGATGTGCGGTTGGCGATGGAGCGGTGCGGTCTGCGCGAACTGCCGTTTGATTTCGATCACGATGGCGTGTGCACGCTCGATTGCCTGCCCCACCGGGACGGCGAGCGCTTGCCACGGAAAAGCGACACCGGTCGTTTTCATATCGCGCGGCGCGTTGACGCTGGTATGGCTGGCTGTGGCGAGTGGCGCCGGGTCACGCTACCGCCTGTCGAAGGAGGAGTATCTCATGCGTAGCAGCATCCGACACTATTGGCAGGAGCTTGGCAACGCCATGCAGGCCATGCCTTTCCACCAGCTTGAAAAGGCCGCGCATATCCTGCTGACAGGGCACCAGCGCGACGCCACTATTTTTGTCGCCGGTAATGGTGGAAGCGCCGCCACTGCTTCGCATTTCGCTTGCGATCTTGCCAAGGGTACACGCATCGAAGGCGTGCGCGGGTTTCGCGTCGTGCCGCTGACGGACAACGTTCCGCTCATGACGGCGTGGGCAAATGATACCAGCTATGATCGCATCTTCGCGGAACAACTCGCGCCACTCGTGCGATCGGGCGATGTCCTGGTTGCGATCAGCGCGAGCGGCGATTCTCCTAATGTTCTGGAGGCGGCGATTGTGGCACGTGGCGCGGGCGCGACTGTAATCGGCGTCACCGGGCAGACCGGCGGCAAACTCGCGCATCTCTCACACCTTGCCATCCGTGTTCCCGCCGATGCCATCGAGCAGGTGGAAGACGCGCACATGGTAATCGCCCACAGTCTGTGTGTGACGTTGCGTGAACGCTTGCGCGAGCGTGAAAAGCGGCGAATCTCCACGCCAGCATGGAGGGACCTGCCAGCCGATCTTGGCGATCTCGGCGAGGCTGGCGAATCGCTCGTGGCGCTTTAGGTTTGGCGCGAGCATGGGACACCGGCTGCCAGTGCAATATCTTAGCGAGCAGGCAGAAGCGGACTACGGACGCGTATCGCGCGCGGACACATATGGCGCCTTGGTCCTACGCCGTTTGTCACGATCTCACAGGGGCAACCTATGCCGGTTCACGGTAGTCCTGCTTGCTGCGTGAGCGTGTTTGCGAGTGGAAAAAGGCGTCGTTCGCTCGCAGGGAACTCACGGCGCGCATGCGCAGATCATGTTGCAAGTCACTAAGCTCATAGATCGCGGACCGCGGTTCGGCGTCATGACCGGCCCACCGCCGTTGGCCCGAGCAAGTGCTTATTGTAGTCTGCCTCGAAACCAAAGCTGCTGGTACCGATGCCTGGCCGCCGCGATAGGTGCGCGGCCAGGCTTGAAATACGCTCTGGGTCCTGTTCTCCAATATTGGCTACTCCATCTGTCAGGAGGAAGCAGCGGGCCATCTGCGGGCCATCTGATTTAATCCCTCCGTCGAGCGGCCCATTTCGATTGCCTGGCATCCCGCCCGCCCGTCGTCGTAGAGAGCGGTGCTACCTCTGGCACGCAGTGGAGCACGTGCCGCGCGGATAGCCGCACTGGCTACGCTGGCTTCCGCGGATCTAGTCAACACGCACCTCCTGCATGCCAGGTTTGCCGGACACAGGTAATCTATCCGCTATGGTGCATGATGCTCACAGTGTATGATGTCGTCGCGGGCGTGAGCATATCGCGCTTGCCGGAACAATCAGGCGAGATGCCGGTTCAAGTGGGAGCAGGTGCAGGGTATGTCTGTGCATCAAAAGACCTGGTACGATGACGTTCGTCGCTTTACGTCCATACTCGTCAATATACGAAGTGTCAGCCCGGGCGAAGCGGAGAACGACGCTGCTGAGGCCGTGTTGCGTCTGCTCCGTGAGGATATGCCTGATGATGCCTATACCGCGTCGGGTCTCGATCCGATTGTGGGAGATCCCTGGGGGCGCGTAAACGCGTACGCCTTTATCCGGGGCGATTCAGCGGATACCGTCGTGCTCATGGGGCATCTCGACACCGTTGACACCACTGACTATGGAAGATTTGAGCCGTGGGCGCTTGATCCCGATCAGCTTGCCACACGTCTGGACGCACTTGCCGCGATGACTCCCGACGTCGCGGAAGATCTGGCCGCCGCGCCGGGCGACTGGATGTTCGGTCGGGGTGTCAGTGACATGAAAGCGGGAGTCGCGGCCTGCATCGCCCTTGCTCGCAGGTATGCGCACATGGCGCGAAGTGGCGCGCTGCCACTCTCGCTGGTGATGATCGCGACGCCAGATGAAGAGGTGGAGTCTGCCGGAGCGCGGCAGGCGGCGCGATTCCTGGCATGGTTGCGCACCCGCGAGGGCTTGCGGTACGCCGGCGCGATCAATACTGACTACATCACGGCGCGCTTCCTGGGGGATGACCAGCGACCGCTCTACACCGGAACGGTTGGCAAGGTGCTGCCGTGCTTCTATGCCGTCGGCGCGCCCTCACACGCGGGAGACCCATTCGCCGGTCTGGATGTGAATCGCGTGGTCGCTGAGCTGATTCGCGAGTTCAGCATGAATCCAGAGTACTGCGAGAGCGTTCGCGGGCAGACGACGCCGCCACCCGTGACCCTGCGCGCGACCGATACGAAGCAGCACTACGACGCGCAGCTTCCGTTCACCGCCTATCTCTACCTGAACGTGCTCACGCTCGAATGCTCGCCAGGGGATGTGCTGGCGTGGCTGCGCGCTGGGGCCGAAACCGCGCTTGCGCGTGCGCTCGCGGGCGTAGATGCCGCTGAAGAGGTCTGGAACGCACGCGCTGGCAGACCACGGGACGCCAGCACACGGCAGACGCGTACCGGAGCCGTCACAACATGGGCCGAGTTGTGGCGGGAACTGGCTGAGCGCATCGGAGAAGCCCGGCTGGAGCGGGAAATGACCTTGACGGCAGAGAGCCTGCCACGCGAACTCGATTCACGCGAGCGCAGCCTGCGCCTCGTTGAGCGGTTGTGGACGCTGAGTGAGCGGAATGGGCCTGCCGTCGTGCTCTACTTCGCGCCACCATACTATCCCGCTGTTCCTGCCCTGCCATCGCCGCTGCTGGATGCCCTTCGCGAGACCATCGCGGCGCACCCCGAGCTGCGGCTCGTTGAGGAGGAGTATTTCCCGCTGCTCTCGGACATGAGCTACCTGCGGCTTGACCGGAATATCGATGTCGATGGGCTGCGTCACAACATGCCTGTATGGCGTGACGAAGCGGATGGCGTGCCTCTGTCCGCTGGTGCCTACAGCTTGCCGCTCGACGCGATGCGCACGCTGGATATGCCGGTCGTCAACATTGGCCCGTACGGCAAGGCGGCTCATCAGCGCGGTGAGCGTGTCCTGATGTCCTTCGGATTTGAAGCCGTCCCGCAGGTGATCTATGAAGTGATTGAGCGGCTCGCGCAGCGCAGTGATCGTGTAGCCGCTCAACCGGCAGAGTGAGAATGACAGTCGGCTGCGCGTGCGCGGGGAACCACGGAGATGCGCCTTCACGGTCCCCGCGTGGCGAAGCGACGCGGCGAACCTAGACGACGGTCTCACCCTCGAAATATTCCACCTGTCCGCCACCGCCGCGCTGGCTGCCCTCGCCGCCATGATGGCCGCGGAATGTCTCGCTATTGGTGTAGGCTTCCATCGCCGTGCGTGACTCCCATCGAGCGACCGCTTCAAGTGTCGTGTCGTTGAGCCAGAGCTCAAACCCAAGGAAGCCCGCGAACTGCTTGAGGTCGGGCGCGCTGCGCCGGAAGGCGGCGGCCATCTGGTCGAGAGCGGGTTTGGGCGCCTGGATGCGGGTGACCGTGACGAACATATCGTTATCCCTTTCTGGAACGAAGTCAAAATCCTACCCCATATGATACTCCCCGCTGTGGTCGGCCGTGCCATGCCTCTTCCACGTGGCACGCGCGGCGCGAGCGGAGAAGCGCCGGACTGGCGACACATGCATATTTCCCTCTTGACAGTATTAGTGAAAATGATTATCATTAACAATGTCCACGCGAGACGGAGCGCGATCCGGCCGCGTGATTCATCGAGATACCGGTACAGCTAACTAGTGTAGGGGAAACACGTGGGCATCAACCTGTGGGATCCATCGGCGGCAGGGCTTTCTGTCGGATCTGTCCTGATTACAGCATTTCTGCTCGGCATCGTGCATGGGATCACACCTGACGAGCACACGTGGCCCATCACGTTTAGCTATGCCATCGGCAGCTACTCCACCCGCAAAGGCATGCTCTCCGGGTTCATCTTTTCGCTGTCCTTTACCGTGCAGCGGGCCATCGGCGCAGTGTTGGCGTATCTGGCGCTCGCGCGATGGATGCAATCCGAACGCATAGACCTGATCGTGTATGTGATCGTGGGCGCCGCGATGGCGTTCGCGGGAGGGTACGTGCTGCGTATCGGGCGCGTACTGCATCTGCACCCGCTCGCGGTTCTGCAACGCCTGCGACTGCCCGCGCCGATTTCGTCACGCTTTACATGGCTGCATGCGCACGACGCGGTTGATGCCGCCGATCTGCGATCCGTCACGCCGGGTATGGCGGCCATTCATGGCTTCATCGCGGGCTGGGGCTTCGGCGCTTTCGCCACGATCCTCTATACTGTGCTGGTGCCCGCGATGCCAAATGTGGCTACCTCGTGGATACCGGGCGCTGTATTCGGTCTGGGAACGGTGGTCGTTCAGGCGGCGGCTGGCGCGTTCTTTGGACGCTGGATGCGCCGGCGTAATCTGCCGGAAGCCGTCATCGCCCAGGTGGCGCGGCGTGTCGCTGGCATGACGCTCTGGTGGGGCGGCATCGTATTCGTGCTCGCAGGTATCGTCGGCCTGGCGTTTCCACAGGTCGCCTCCTGGCAGATTCAAACCCCGATACAGGTGCATAACCTGGACCATCTGGGCATCGGATTTATTCTGGTCATCGTGGTGGTTGGTGTGATCGGCGGCACGTCTCTCGTGAGCGCGCTGCGGCGTGCCAGACGTACAGACGTGCATGAACGCTCTCGCCTGCCACAGGTTCAGCAGGGGAAAGGTCAGGCGTAGCGTGTATGGGCGATAGACCCACGCTCCGGTGGAGCGATCAGACTGTGCATCCAGATGACGCGGAGGGGCAGCCGGTGACCGGCGAGGCTGGCGCGAAGGATATTGACGCCATCCTCAATTCACTGGAGGAACACGGACACCGGCTCACTTCGGCCCGCCGGGAGATTCTTGTGGTGCTCGCGAGCGATGGACGCGCCATGACCGCCGCTGACTTGTTTGCCACATTGCGCGAGCGCGGCAGCAACGCGGGACTGGTGACGATCTATCGCACGCTTGAGCTGCTGGTCGAGTATGGCTGGGTCCATGCGCTCTCATCCGGCGACCGTCCCAACCACGAAGTGCGCTACCGCTTCTGCGGGCCAGCCAAGGGCCCGCATCATCACCACATCACCTGTACGCGCTGCGGGCGGACGGAAAGCATTGCCGCCTGCAACATGGCCGCGCTCGAACGCTCCGTTGAGCAGACCAGTGGCTTCCAGATCGACCGGCACGAGCTAGAGATATACGGCCTCTGCCCCGCCTGCCGTTAGCCCTCGCGCTCGGATATCAGATGGCGCTGGCCGTAGTGTTCGCTCCAGAACGCGTGCAGCCGCCGTACCTCTTCCGGAGGCAGCAGGGAGGGCGTGCCGATGAGCTTTGCCAGGTAGTAGACCTTCGCCGCATCCTCCAGGGCGTGCGCGGCGGAAAAGGCGAGGCCGAGCGTCTGCCCTGTGACCATCGCCCCATGATTGCCCCAGATGATCGCACTGGCCTCTCCGAGCGTGTCCGCGATGTGCTGGGCGAATTCAGGCGTACCGGACATCTGATAGGGCGCTATGGGGATGCGATCACCCAGGCAGAGGGCTGATTCCGCCAGCACCGCTGGGATGTCTTGATACGTCACGCCAAAGACCGTCGCGAAGATCGAGTGTGTGTGCATAACGCAATGCACATCAGAACGGCGGCTGAGGATGAGCGTGTGCAGCGGCGTCTCGACGGTCGGCTTCAACTTCCCCTCGACGACCGCACCGCTCGCATCCACCACGACGACATCTTCAGGCGTCAACAGGTCATAATCAGTACCGCTAGGCGTCACCGCAATATATCCGCTATGAGGATCACGCGCGCTCAGATTCCCCTGGGTTGCGCGGACGAGTCCGCTCTGGGCCATTTTTCTGGCATAGCGGGCAACTTCCGCCCGCAGGTCCGGCAGCAGCATGGCGAAACTCCTTCTTCTGGTACAGCCAGTGTATCGCACACGGTGCCGCTGCCGGCGATATCACAATCCTGTGCGCGGAGCGCGGCAAAAGAACGTGTGGCATCCCCCGTGCGGCTATTATTGCTGAGCCTTGCGCATGCGGTAGCGTATCATGCGCGCTTTGCGGTCGCGTATGCGCACCTGGCATGCATGGCTCAGGGAGGGGGAAACATCATGGCCAGACACATCGCGCGCTGGCTGCTGAACGCGCTCGCGCTCATGGCGGTAGCGTATCTGATCCCAAATATCACTGTGACGTTTTGGGCCGCGCTGCTCGCCGCGCTGGTGATCGGCGCGATCAACACCATCCTGCGGCCTGTTCTAGTCTTGCTCACGTTGCCCGTAACCATCTTGACGCTCGGACTGTTCCTGTTCGTGATCAACGCGTTTCTTTTCTGGCTGGCGGGCGTGCTCGTTCCCGGCTTCGTCATCGACGGTTTTGGAGCGGCACTGGTGGGTTCGATCCTGTATTCGATCCTCTCGTGGATCATCACATCCATTACGCGTGGGACGCGCGAGTCCCAGCGCTCCGCGGGCGCATTCTGATTTACAGCTGCTGCGCGAGCCAGATGAGAACACGACTGTGAGCCGTACCCAGTGCGTGTACGGCTCGTGTACCAATGGACATATGGGCCAGTGACTATGCTCTTCCTCTGGCCAACCAGCGCATCACGCGCCGCCAGACGGGAGAGGTGCTGGTCCGCTGGGGCATCTGGCCCCGCAGGATGAACTCCGCCTCCAGCACTGCCGCAGACGCCTCTGGCAATTCAGCGACCGCCTGCCTGGCGCCGCGTTGCACCTGCTGTCGCCTGGGTGTATAACGCTGGACGTAGTCCGCTCCGCGCCGCATGGTGAGACATCGCTCGCAGACAAGCTGAACTGGATGTGCCCATACGGCGTGGAGTCCGGCGGGCGAGTGGCCCTGCCGGTACTCACGCGCGTGCTCACCGCACACGCCGCCGCCGCACCATTGACAGACACCGATTGCCGCCACGGTCTGTGCTGCGCGATCACAGAAATAACACTGCATGTAATGGTCTCCTCGCGTCCGTTCCCACCTTCGACTCCTCCTGGCAATATCTCTTCCGCGCCTGAGCCGGCTGGCAGGTCACACTCTTGGGGTAAGATGTGCGCAGTTACCGATATGTCATGTTCGCATGCGGGTCGATGTCGTGCGTCGGCGCATGCTTCAGCCAGCGCGGTTGTGATCAGCGGATCTGCACGTTGTCTTGTGCAAAAGTGATACCGCATTACATAACTATACATGTGTGTGTCAGCTCATGTATATGTCAGTACCCAGAAGTCCTTGAATGCCTCTTGCTTGTATACTCGTCTGTCTATTAGTCTGCCGGACTGTTGCGATATGCCCGCTTATGCATGGCGCCCCCGCAGTTTTCCGCACTCAGCATGAAAGCGCGAATACCTTCATGTGAAGCGTGCCCTGAGAGGGATGCGCACTACTTCGCTGCCAACTGTAGCCGTAGTGTGCGATAACCAGAGTGGCAGGCGACCAGGCCATTCGTTCGCGGTGATAGGCTGTGGCCTGTTTCGCTCGCATGTGAGAAGGAGATCAATGCATGAGTGTGCGACACGGGAATACCTACGATCTCAGTGGGCGCGTTGTGCTCATCCCCGGCGGTCTGGGTGGACTGGGCAGCGCCGTCTCGCGGGCGTGCGTCGAAGCCGGAGCGCGCGTTGTGGTTGCGGGCAGGCATGAGCATGTCACGGCACTGGATGAGCTACGCCAGTCGCTCGGTGATGCGGGTGACCTGGTTTCCTTCGAGCGCGCGGACGTTTTGAATGAAGACGAGGTGGAGCGGCTGGTCTGGTATGTCGTGAATCAGCACGGGCATCTGGATATTCTGGTTAACGTCATCGGCGGCTACAGCGCTGGCCGCCCCGTGACCGGACTCGATCTCGCCGCGTGGCGCTCCATGATGGATCTGAATCTGACGAGTGCCTTCCTGCTCGCCAAGCATGCGACGCATGCTATGCAGCAGCAGGATTGGGGACGCATTATCCACGTCTCGTCGCGAGCGGCGCGGGCGGGCAGGCGCAACGCGGCTGCCTACGCTGTGGCCAAGAATGCCGTGCTGGCGCTGACGGAGATTCAGGCGGACGAGTTGCACGATACGCAGATCACCGTCAACGCCATTCTGCCCAGCATCATCGACACGCCCGCCAACCGGACCAGCATGCCCGACGCGGATTTCAGCCGCTGGCCCAAAGCCGAGGAAGTCGCTCGCGTGATCCTGTTCCTCGCATCCGATGATGCCAGTCTCATCAGCGGCGCGAGCATTCCCGTCTATGGGAGAGCCTGATACGATCGGTCGCGTGGCGATTAGTGACCGCCGAGATTGCTGAGCCAGAGGGCGACACCGATGAGCAGGATCAGTCCGCCAAGCATCAGCAACTCCACCGGCGTGGGATACGTGTGCTGCAGGGCCTGTTGCAGCGCCTCGATAATGAGGATCAGCAGGACCGTCTTGCCCAGGCGGTTCTTCAGGTCATCCAGGTCACGGACGACGAGCAGACGCGAGCCGTGCTCGGTATCTTCCGCCGCGTTGATCTTGCTGATGAAGAGCTCGTACAGGCCGAAGGTGAAGATCAAGAGGATCGCGGCTACAAGGTAGGCATCGAACGACTTGATGATGGCAGCGATCAGCGTGGAAGGATCCGTTGCCGAGTGGCCGCCCAGCGACTCGGTCAAGTACGCTATCGACTTGCCCAGAGTGCTCAGATCTTCGGCGGTGGCAACGAAGATGGCCGCTAGCGCGAGCAACGCGCTGCCGACCACGGGAATCAGCATGATGAGGCGACCACGCCAGAGGAGGATCTCCATGAGGTGCTCGACATCCATCCATCGTTTCATGCGCTCTCTCCCCGCGCTCGCTGCCACACACATCGCTACTGCCAGCATACCGCGAGCCGACTCCCGCAGGGCACCGACTGCCGGCCACGCGAACTCGGTATCACGGGACTGTGAGGTAGTTGAGAGAGGAGTGCCCGCCACCCGCCGCGTCGCTCCCTACGGCAGCGCGCCGTTATAGAAGTCGACGACGTAGCCTTCCACGGCCTGAACGTAATATCCGTTCTGGATGCCATACTGAATGACGGCACCGGCCCCTTCGTTGTACGCGCTGACCGTCATTTCGAGTATTGTGTTGTCGCCGGACTTGGCCGCATACGGGCAGCTCCAGTCCGCTGGAGCCGAGAGCGGCAGTGCCTTGTATTGCGGCATAGTGGGGTCGTTGTAGACCGCTGGACAGTAATTCCCATCCGGGTATGACAGGCCCGACTGGAAGTAATACCACTCGCTGCTATCTGTCGCGGGCGACGCCTGCGTGCCGCCATAGGGGCCGCCGAACGTCCAGTAGCACTTGAGATAGGCAAGATATTTGGCGCCGAGATCCGCGTTGCCCTGAAGGGTATAGATGTCGTAGCTCGTCGTGGAGACACCGCAGACGGGATAATTCAGACTGTTGAAGTAGTCGGCGTAATAATACTGAATCTGCATCAGGCCGACCCCGCCGTCGCAAGACGTGACGTCCTCATGCCACTGGCTCTCCTGCCAGGCGACCGCGCGGATGAGATTGACGGGCAGGTTGTAGGTGGCCGCGGCAGTGTTGATGGCAGCCGCGATTTGCGACTGCGATGGATTGTTGCCGGCATAGTACGGGCAGCTCTGGCAGGGAGCGGCTCCGACAGACGCGAGCAGAATCGTCGTGGAACGGAATGTGGTCGCGCTCGGGCTGGGTGAAGCCGTCCCGGAGGTGCTGCTCACTGTGGGAGTCGCGGTACTGGTCGCCGTCCCAGTAGCCGTTCCCGTCGCTGTCGCTGAAGGCGTGGGCGTAGGCGGCGCGGGCGTAGCCGTGGGCAGCGGCGTTGGCGTTGGACATAGCGTCACGGTTGGCGTCGCGGGTGGCGGCGTCGGCAGTGGTGGAGGCGGGGGCGGCGCTGGGACCGATAGTTTCGTCGCGGGTGGCGGCGGTATATAGACCGGAGCGCGCGTTGGCCTGGGTGTCACGGTAGGATGCGGCGCGCTGGTTGGCGCGCTGGTCGCTGTGTAGGTGGGCGTGGTTGCCGGGACGTGCGCGACTGGCGTAGACGGAACCGATGGATCGCGTTGTTGCAGATTGAAGCCAAGCACGGTAAGGGAGATCAGGAGTACCACCAGCGCGCCACTTCCGGCTGCCAGCCACGTCCGGTGCTCCCGCTGGCTCACGAGTAAGCGCGCCCGCGCCAGAAGCGCGCTCATATCACCTCGCCATTGACGCATACGTCCCTCCTTAGCGCTTAACGGACGCGCTTGGGAGAGGTAACGATGCAAGGTGACGGTAATAGTGAGCAACTGAAGACGCAACGACCAGCGCGAATCGCATGGCCGTGTCACGCGCGAGTGGAATGGACTGGGTTACACGCCGCGATGACTCGGGCTGCGATGCACTCGCTTTCCGTGCTGGCGCTTCCGCCATGGGCATCCCTGCCGGTTGCTATCGAAGTAACGCGAGCCACGAAGCACGCGTGAGCCACAGTCCATTCGAAGATAAGCGGTTCATGGAAGCATACGAAATGGGCGCTGGAGGTTCCCTGGCGTATGGGGCGTTAGTGGACGTCCGGACTAAGTTCTACTGCCACAGGGAGACCGGTACGATTGCGCGCGTTCATTTCCGGATCTGTCTGGCCATCTGCATATTTCGTCGAGAGCATTTCGCGTATGTGGGTGGCTTCAGCATCGCTAGTGACGACACGCGCCATTCCAGCGAACTTCTGGTTGCCGATCTGAATGCTGACTTCCGGGTTACGCAACACATTCTGTACCCAGGTGGCGCGGCCGCTCTCCCATGAGACCAGATACAGCGTATTGTCCTCGATATAAAATAGCATCTCGTCGTCATGGGCTCCGCCTGTCTGCCGGTCATAGGTGGTCAGGCGACACTGACGCTGATTCGCGACATTCGCATATGGCTGGTTCATTTGCAGAGTCCTTCAATCTCCTCACCGATATACGGTACAATCCTCCCTGCGCTCATGCCGGTCGGGACCGGCTGTCATTGCCTGCCGCAAGGGCCGGCGATGCGGACGCAGTACCGTATTACGACGCAAAGGCCGTGCCGACGCTGATACGTGATCACCCGGGTGCGAGCCTACCACTCCGCTCGCGCGTTCTGCGCATGACGAAAGGCAGCGTATGGTACTGTGTGCGCAGAAGGTATCGGCCCGGCCGCGGCCCTCAGGAGTATGAAATCATGGACCAGTCATCCAGGCGCATAGAGACGATTGCTGTCCACGCTGGTGCGGAAGTGGACGTGGAGACTGGCGCGGTAACGCCCCCGATCCACCTCTCGACCACGTTCGAGCGCGCCGCCAGTGGCGAATATCCACGTGGCCACGTCTATATCCGCACCAGCAACCCCACCCGAGATGCGCTTGAAGCAGCGCTTTGCGCGCTCGAAGGTGGCGCGGTCGCAGCCGCTTTCTCATCTGGCACAGCGGCCATGATGTCGGTGTTTCAGTCGCTCAAACCCGGCGATCATGTGATCGCGCCAGAAGATGTGTATCACGGCACGGCCAGGCTTCTGCGGGAACTCTTCGTCACATGGGGGCTGGGAGTGACGTTCGTGGATATGACGAACCTGCAGCTGCTTAGCGCGGCGATGCGTCCGGAGACTCGCCTTGTGCTCGTTGAGACGCCATCCAATCCCCTGCTCAAGATTACCGACATCGCCCGCGTCGCCTCCATCGCGCATGCGGCTGGGGCACAAGTGGTCGTGGATAATACCTGGGCGACTCCCGTTGCGCAGCGTCCGTTTACGCTGGGCGCTGATCTCATCGTGCATGCGACAACGAAGTATCTTGGCGGGCATAGTGACGTGCTGGGCGGAGCCGTGGTAGCGAAAGACGGCAATGACCTCTTCGGACGCCTGCGTGTGGTTCAGACGTCAGGTGGCGCCGTGCCGTCGCCGTTTGATTGCTGGCTCGTGCTGCGCGGCATCCGGACGCTCCCGTGGCGCATGCGCGCCCACACCGAAAATGCCACGCGGGTCGCTCAGGCGCTAGCTGCTCATCCGGCGGTGGAGATGGTCCATTATCCCGGGTTGCCTTCACACCCCGGGTATGAGATCGCGCGTCAGCAGATGTCGCTTGCTGGCGGCATGCTCTCGGTGCAGGTGCGCGGCGGCGCTGAGGAAGCGATGGCTGTGGCGGGCAAGGTGCGCGTGTTTACCCGGGCGACCAGCCTCGGCGGGCCAGAGAGCCTGATCGAGCATCGCGCTTCTATCGAAGGGCCGCAGACGCGCACGCCGCAAAATCTCCTGCGCCTCTCGATTGGGCTGGAGCATCCAGACGATCTGATCGACGACCTCTCACAGGCTCTCGCGTTTTGAGGCATGGAGTCGTGCGCCGGTGCCGTCAGGATTGACTCGGTCGCGTCGGAAACAATCCCGGGCGGCGGCGGTGGCACGTCACGTACGCGAGATCGCTGTCGCTCGCAGCATGGATTGCCCGCCAGCTTTCCTTCGGAATCATCATCGCTATACCTGCCTGTAGCTCGTGGGTCTGATCTGCGATGATGAGTGTTCCCGCGCCCTCAAGCACAATGATCAGGACGTCCACCTCGCGGTTCACATGGCGCTCGATGGATTCGCCTTGGGCAAGCCGCACGACATTGACGTTCAGGTCTGTGCTCACCAGCGAGCGCACCGCACCCGTCCGGTCGGCCTCTCGCGCGGCCCGGATGGTGTCGCGCAGGTTCAACGGCATCGGTGGCTGAGCCGCATCGTCTCTTCTGGAATCCACGTCATGCTCTCCTTCTTGTCGCACCATATCTATTCTGGCCCCGGCTTGTCACTTGCCACAAGATCATCGGATTCCCCCACCCGGAATGTGGCGTTTCGTGCCGTGCTGGCATATAGGCTGCATCCGGCTCGCGACGAGCGGAGTGGTAACAGTTGCGCCGCGAGTAAGCATGGTCGCGAGGAAGGGTGGATCAGTGGTGGCGCAGGAACAGGCGGAAAACGGGGTAACGCGAAAGAAGAAAGCGGCACATCGGACTCGACATCCAAGACGCAAACCATCGGCGCGAGCGTTTCTGCGCTGGTGGTGGTCCGCGACGGTACCGCAGCTAGGAGCCGCCGAAGCCGAGCGCCGGGGGCGAGCACACGGAGCCAGCTCTCTACTGCTGGGCATGATCGGCGCGATGCTGCTGGCAGGCTTGCTCTGGATCGGGCTTATGGCGCTGGGCTACGTGCCCATTGAGTACACCGTGCTGGGCGGGTGGATGCTCGGCCTGACGATCTGCGAAGGTGCTGTACTGTTTTTGCGGCGTAACCACCTTGCGATAGCGGGCATACTGGTTGTCGCGGCGAGCCTGGCGAGCGGGCTACTCGCGATTCTGATGCGAGGGCCATTACTGGATACGGCGTCCGTGTCTCTACTGATGGTGCTTCTAGTGCCCGTCATCGTGGCGTTTGTGTTTCTGCGGCCAGTCGCTGGCCTGGCCGTGGCAGCGCTGGTCGTCGCGCTGATGCCGCTGATCCTGTTTGCAATGCCGTGGTCCGGCTCGCTGCAAGAACTAATCGTTTTGCCCGGCGGCTGGGCGCTGGCGCTGCTTCCTGAAGTTTCCGGCCTCCTGCTCGGCATTTTCGGATATCTCTGGTCCAGAAGCATTTCACGCGGATACGAGCGCGCTACACGAGCGACGCTCGAAGCCGAAGCGTACTGGGGACATCTGCCCTTGCTCCTTGATACGGTGCGCGAGAGCACGGAACGGATCGAGGTGACGCTGAAGCAGGTGGCAGAGGGAAAGAGCGATATGCGGATCCCGCAGGTGCGTGATGCGGCGCTGGCGCGTATCGCTAGCCGGATCAACTCTTTGCTCGATGAGCGCCAGCGGCCCGCTCAGTCACTGTCGCGGGAGCAGGTGGCCATCCTGCATAGGCGCGCTCACCAGATCGCCGTGCGTCTCGTGGCGCTTCGCGAGGGCACTATACCAGATTGGCCCGCGCCAGACGGCTCGCCGCTGGACGAGATCATCCAGGCGCTTGCGGACTGGCGGCCTTCCGCGCAGCGGGCGGGCGCCAATCTCCACACGGACATTCCATCCGCGCATGAATCCGCTGCTCTACGGGAGCAGCTTCAGGCGGCATACGCGTCGGGGCAGCGCGAGTTCTATGATCTGCACCTGGTCGGCGCTGATCTCAGCGATATGGATCTGCCGGGAGTCGAACTGGTTCGCGCGAATCTGGTTGGCGTGTCTCTGAGCGATGTGGACTTCACCGGAAGCTGTCTGCGCGAGGCCGTGCTCATCCGGGCCGATTTGAGTGGGGCACATCTGGCAAACGCGGAGCTCGCGGACGCTAACCTGACGGGCGCGCAGCTTGGCACGGCTGATCTCTCGGGAGCGGATTGCTCTGGAGCGGTGCTCGATGGAGTTAACCTGACGGGCGCTGATCTGCAAAATGCCAACCTTACCCATGCGCGGCTCGAACGCGCCGAAATGCACAAGGCCGAGCTTACAGGGGCAGACCTCAGTGGCGCCCTGCTCTTGTACGCGCGCCTTCACCGGGCCACGCTGATCGCGGCGAACCTCGAGCAGGCAGTCATGATCGGCGCGCACGTCACGTTCGCTGTTCTCACGATGGCGAATCTCCGCGGGGCTGATTTGACCGACGCCGACTTGCACGGGGCGGATTTGAGCGATGCCGATCTCAGGGGCGCTAACCTGACCGGTGCTGACCTGACCGGTGGGAATCTTTCCGGCGCTAACCTCGATGGCGCAATCCTGGCTGGCGCTGATTTGACGGACGCTGTTCTCGACATCGGCGGGAATGGCAGCTTAACATCGCGCGGCGCGTCGGTTGAGTCGGCGCTCTAGGGCGGCGCTCCGGCGTTTGCGCTTGGGTTCGGGTAGGGGTGGAGACAGGAGCACGTACGATGTATGTTCCCGGAGGCGATCCAATGGAGTCACAGGGACTCCCACCATCGGAGATGGACGGGTCTGGCGGCGATGTGCGTGACGACGAAGCCAGCGCCGCGCTGGCTCAGCGATTCAATATGTGGGGCTACGCTCGCGAGACGGTGGAATCTGCCGCTCGCGACGGCGAATCGCTTCAGAACGCTCGCTCGACACAGGACGGGCATGCCTCGAACTGGAGGCAACAGAAGGAACAATCCGCGAGTTCGTTCGCCTATGGCGACAAGCGCACAGCGCGCCTGGATGCCAGCGACAACCTGACTGAAACGTCAGCGCGAAGTGAGAAGATGACCAGCGCCCTGCATCGTGGCGAAGTCGTGGTGCGCGATCAGCGATGGAGTGATGCGGAGATGAGCGACTCCGCGACGGTGGATCGGCCCGGGCGGATCGTATCCCGGAGCGATTTCGTCACGAGCTCCGCGCCGCGTACTGCCTGGACCACTGTCCTCGGGACGTCTGATTCGCTGGCACCGGTCATCCAGAATGGCAGCCTGATCGATCCCAATGAGGTTCTGACTGAGAGCCAGCACGAATACGAGGAAATCGGCCGCGAGGTGCGCGATCTGCGAATCGTCTTTCAGCAATCCAGACAGGAAGTGTCGCGCCTGAACCAGAGGAAAGTCGAAGCCGCCGCCAAGGTCAGCGAGATGGAGCAGCGCCTCCAGCTCTATCCGCGCGAAGAAATTCGTGAAATATATCTCGCCGCGTCTGAAGCTGAAATGCGGGCCTTCATGATCTCTGAGCACTGCGAACACCTTGAATCCAAGATACAGGTGCTGGAGCGCTACCAGACGTTCTTGCAGCGCATGGTGCAGGTGCTCACACACGTACCGGCGCCAGCCGAACGCCTTGATGAGCCGCGCTTTGACGAGGCTCGCGCTGAGGAGCCCTCTGCGCAGGAGCCGCGCAGGATGCCGATATACGACATGGCGACAAGCCTCTTGCCGCCGCTCGAATCTGTGCTCTCCGTGATCCCCGATCCCTCCGCACGGCAGTTTTCCGCCACACCGGCCGGGGCGAATGAGCCAGCGCCTGCGCAGACGGGAGCCCCAGCACGCAGACCGGCCCGCAGGTCTCGTCGCTCGGCGACGAAAGTCCGGAAGGCTGTAGCAGCTCGCCGGATGCCGCGCGTTCAGCCTAAGCCCGCGCGCCTTGATGATCTTCACATCATGGTTATGCCCGAAAGTGGCGGCTTGCCTTCCGTGCAGTCACCTGTTGCCCAGCGTGTTGTGCAAGCACAGGAAGGAGTGCGGGCGCATGTGGCGGGCTATCTGCAGGAACATATCATGCAGCCGCTCGTTGATGTTGCTCTGAGTAGCGATATCTGCGCCAGAGCTGTGCGGACGAATCCCGCTTCGGCGGCGGGGGAACTGGATCACCTGCGCGAGCTAGTTCAAGATACGTTGCACGACGCGACGGAATATCTCCTGGAGGTGCGGCCCGCACCCGCGAACGGTGAAAGCCTGGCGAAGGCATTGCGGCGCTACGTCGCGGCCATTTCGGCGGGGCAACAGCGAGCGATCGAGTTTACCGGTCCCGAAGTCGAGGAACCCACTCCGCCAGCGACGGCGCTAGCCGCGTATCGCGTGGCGCAGGAAGCCGTCATGAACGCGCTGCGGCATAGCGGGGCAAGCACAATTCGCGTGAGTATCGCGTTTGCCGCTGATGGGCTGGCGGTTGCGGTGGAAGATGACGGCAAGGGCTTTGATGTTGATGATGTGCTTGCCCGCGCGGCCCGACACGAAAGCATGGGGATTCTGAGCATGCTTGAGCGCGCTGAAGCTATCGAAGGCATCCTGCGAATCCACAGCACACCTGGCCTCGGCACGCGCATCGAACTGGGCGCGCCGCTCAAGTAAACCGTTTCACTTGTTCGCCGGATACACCAGCAGAGCGCCTCGTTGATTTATCCGGCGATTATTATCACTTTCCGCCTGCTTTGGCCTGGCATATGCCAGAGAGGAAAACAGCCACATGCCTGACCGTGATGGTAGCCCTCAAGGTGGGGGCACACGGACAGGTTGGCTGGCGATATTTCAGTTGGTCAGCGACAATTCGCTGACACGGGAGGAGACATCATCAATGCTGGATCGTCTGTTTCGCCGTGAGCGCGGCCAGGGACTCGTCGAGTACGCGCTGATCATCGCGCTGGTTGCCGTTGTGGTGATCGGCACGCTGGTTCTGCTTGGCCCGCAAATCTCAAACATCTTCCAGAGCATCAGCAACAATCTCTAGTTCACGCGCGCGACGCAATCAAAAGCCGGTGTCATGAAAGCACCGGCGATTTCTTTGCTCACGCATCTCGGCGCGGAGGCGGCGGCGCCACGAGCCAGTGAAATGCGCGGCGCTTTGCCGGCTTGGGTGGCGTGTGGCGCGCACCGGCGGTGATGAGTGCATCGAGCATGGCATTGACGCTCTGCGCTACGCCTTCCACCATCAGATAACCAGATGGCTTTGCCGCGTCACCGACCTGAATCAGCCCGTGCAGTGTGGTATCCGGTCCGTCATCCTCACCCTGGATCGCGCGGTTCACCGGCCACTCTCCGCGGTATTGGCTCATCGTAAGCACGGTGATCGAGGTGCCGAATGCATCACCAAACAGCTTGCGGAGGTCCGCTCGCGCGGCCTCACGCTCGGCGTTGACGTCTTCGCTGCGCATTAGCTGATGAGTGATGAGCAGGTGCTTGCCCGGCGGCGCGAGGCTTGGATCGCTGTTGCTGGGCTGCACGATGCCCGCGATACGCTCGGTATCCAGGCAATACATGATGCCTTTATGCGGAATAATGGACGCATCACTGAGCAGATGCACTTTAAGGCCGGCGGCCACGCGTCCGGCCTGAGTTCCCGGCTGGTCAGGTTCAGGCATGTCAGTGATATCTGGCGCGAAGGCGGATCTGTATGTGTCACTGGACCCGGCACGCGCCAACGCGCGCTTTCGGGCGAGGCTGCGTGTTGCTGATGGGCCAATGTCGCTTACGACGATACGCGCCCGCAGCAGGATTTCCGCCCCAGTCTGGCGGTCAAGTGCACGCACGCCTGTGACCGCGTAGCCATCGTGCTCAATTGCGAGCACCTCATGCTGCAGCAGAATGGCCCCGCCGTCAGCGCGGATGCGCTGTTCCAGCTCGCCGGTCAGCGCGGCACAGCCGCCATCGACGATTCCCGGTGCACCATAGCGGAACATATTCTTGGTCGTTTCGACGATCTCGGGATAGAGAACATCATCGAGGTCGGCGCTGAGCGCGAAGTGACACACGCGCTCAAAATAGGCATATAGCTCTGGCGACGACTCGCGGCTGATGCGCCTGTCCAGCCATTCGCGATACGTCTGGCTGCGCTCGGCAGGAGCAGGCTGGCGCAGCAGCATGTCATATCCCAGTCGTACGAACTGTGCGAACTGGCGAGGACCAAGCACGCCCGCGAGCTGCAGCACGGAGCGGCAGACGTATTGCTTGCCGCGCACGTGGAACGAGCCGAAAACCTCCGAGTCGTGGATACGGTGCGGCACGCCGAGCGCCCGCAACATGGCGGCAAGCTCGCCATTGGAACCGAATGGAACCATGTGTACTGCGCCCGTGCTGACCTGCGCGCCGCGAAATGTCTTCGCCGTAAACCTGCCGCCGGGATGCACCAGTCGCTCCACCACGACGACGCGCTTGCCTTGCTTAAGAAATTGCGCGGCGGCGAGCATTCCCCCCAGCCCCGCGCCGATCACCACGACGTCTACTGTTTCTTCGCCAGTCATGAGTCTCGCTGCCCGTGCCTCTCCTGCCGTCATCCCGGTCACGCAAGCAGATCGTCGATACGCGCCCGCAACGCCTCCAGCCGCGGCCGCACGTCGTCCAGGGCCGTCGTTTGTTTCGCTTCGAGTGCATCCGCAATCTCGCTGGCGTGCGCAGCCAGATCCGTCACATAATCCAGATGGCGCGGGTTCTCGGCGGCTTGCCTGGCAATGGCGACAAGCTCACTGGTGCGCGGGTTCTGGTCCTCGCCGGACGGCACTGGCGGGGGCGTAGCGCTGATGGCGGCGAGCGCGTCCCGCACTTCTCTCAGCGCGGCGCGCATGTGGGCGTTCGCTCGTTCGTCCTCTTCCGCGTGCCGCGCCAGCGATGCATCGATCTCCGCTAGCTGTGAGCGCAGCGCGTGCAAGGATGTATCTTGCGCGACGTCCTCAACCGGCGCGCGTTCTTCCACTGACTGGAGGGCGATATCCGGAGCAGGTTCCCCGCCAACTGCGCCCGCCGCTTCTTGCGGCTGTTCCTCCGCGAGTGGCGACATGCTGGGAATGCTGGGGTTTGTTTCACCAAGCGGGGCGGAGGGGATGCCACGGCTTACCCGCGCTCCCGCGACCGACGCATTCGGGCCGGCGGGAGCGGTCGAATAGAGGATCTCGTGGCCGCCGACTTTGATCACATCGCCATCGTGCAACACGACCTCTTCGCGGATCTCCGCATCGTTGATGTAGGTGCCGTTGCTGCTGCCAAGATCGACGATGGTGTAATTGCCGTGACGAAATCTCAGCAGCGCGTGCCGCCGCGAAACGAGCTGGTCTCCGCTGAGCGCTATATCGCAGGAAGGTGAGCGGCCAACCGACGTCTCTCTGCCGTCGAGCACGTATTCAGCCTCTTCGATCGGCCCATCGGTCTCGCCAGCGGAAGCCGAACGCACCACGACCCTGGCAATCGGCGTAGCGACAGCGGCGACGACCGGCGGCGCAGATGCCTGCATCGCAGCGGCATCGCTCGAATTGATCGTGCCATTGGCGCCTTGCGCGTGGAGCGCCTCTTCTTCAGCCGGAGCGGAAGCGGATTGCAGGCGCATGCCACACCGCTGGCAGAAAACGTCTTCACTCTGAGATTCCCACCCACAATGCGAGCAGACCGCCATAGCGTCTTCCCTCCACCTCTTCCTGCGGACGATGCCACACGCTTTAACGTCCGGAATGCCTCGGGCTGTACGGGCGTAGTATAGCGCGCATCGCCGTGCCGCGCCACTGGCTGTATCCAATACGCAGTCAAGGGGAAACAACACTCAGATGGTATTGGTCTCGCATTGACTTGCGGGCGCCAATGATGGCAGTATTTGACGTAGCGGATATTCACCCTTTGAGTATTCAGACTGTGAGTATGGCATGGCGGCATCGACACTCGCTCATCAGCCTCCCAATGGGCTGGATCTCGCGCTGCTGGGCTTTCTGCGAGAGCAGCCAGCGCACGCGTACGAGCTATATCGCCGGATGGAGCAGGCAAGCCAGTTGGGACTCGTCTGGCGGCTGAAGCAAAGCCATCTCTACGCGCTGATCGGCCGCCTGGAGACAGCAGGCTATGTGCGGGCCGAAGTGATTCGTCAGGGCACCCGTCCCCCCAGGCGACTCCTCGAACTGACAGCCGCCGGTCAGGATGCGTTCACGCAGTGGGCCGCGACGCCCGTAGCGCGAGGTCGGGATTTTCGCCAGGAATTCCTCGCCAAGCTCTATTTTGCTTCCTGTGAGAGCCCGCAAGCAGTGAGAGAGCTTGTGGCACTGCAGCGAACTGCCACCACGCGCTGGCTTGGTGCGCTCCGCGCGCGTGAGGGAGAAGCGGCGCCGAGCCAGCCGTACACCGCGCTGGTATTGCGATTCCGCATGAGCCAGATTGAGGCGATTCTGGGGTGGCTGGACGAATGCGAGCGCGTATTCACGCGAGCGGGGGGCGAGCCTGATGATGCCGAGAGCTAGTGGGGCGTGGGGGCGGCGCGCTGGGGCGGGAATCCTGGTTGTTGCGACGCTCATCCTGGCGGCGTGTGGCAGCGTCGCCAGTGGACGTGGCACAACAGCAAGCCAGAACGTGACACTTCGCGTATTCGCTGCCGCCTCGCTCACCGGCGCGTTTGGCAGGATGGGGCAGGTGTTTGAGCAGGAGCACCCGGGCGTCACCGTGTCGTTCAACTTTGCTGGATCGCAGACACTCGCAACCCAGATCGATCAGGGTGCGCCGGCTGACGTTTTCGCGTCCGCTGATGCCGCGCAGATGAGTGTCGCCCAAAATGCCGGCAAGGTAGCTGGTACGCCGCGGATATTCGTACATAACCGCCTCGTGGTGATCTACCCGAAGAGTAATCCCGCGCACATCACGACTTTGCACGATCTGGCGAAACCCGGACTCAAGCTCGATCTGGCCGCATCGGCGGTTCCCGTTGGCCAGTATTCACTGGTGTTTCTCGATAAGGCGAGCGCTGACCCTGCCTATGGTCCCAACTTCAAGCGTCAGGTGCTCGCGAATGTCGTCTCGTACGAGGAAGATGTGAAAGTGGTGCTGGCGAAGGTCCAGCTGGGCGAGGCTGACGCCGGCATCGTCTATACGTCCGATGTCGCTTCTCTTGGCAGCGCCGTGGGCCAGATCGCTATTCCGCATGCGCTCAACTCGATTGCCTCGTATCCCATCGCGACAGTGAATGGCAGTGCGCATGCCGCCCTGGCGCGCGCCTTCGTGGCGATGGTGCTTGGCGCCGGGGGACAGCAGACGCTGAAGCAGTATGGCTTCATCCCGGCATCTGCCGGAACATCGAACGCCTCAGCGGATACGGCTGCGACAGGCTTGGTTGCTCTATCACCGGATCGCCGCAATGGTTAAGATGGCCACTGCGTCTGAGAAGCATTTGCGGAGCGAACCGCAGTCGCGACGCGCCATGCCAGGCACGTTGCTTCTGGCACTTGCGAGCGTGCCGTTTATCCTGTTTCTGGCACTGCCTCTGTTGGCCCTCCTATCGCGAGCCACCCCGGCGGAGGTGCTGTCACATGTGGTGGGCGGCCCCGCCGCTCAGGCCATTTCGCTAAGCGCGAGCACGACGCTCATCACTGCCGTATTGACCCTGATCGCCGGGACGCCGCTGGCCTTTCTCGTAGCGCGCCGGAGGTTTCGAGGACGTGTCGTGCTGGACGTGCTCATCGACGTGCCTATGGTGCTGCCTCCGGCGGTAGCCGGGATCGCGCTCCTTCTGGCGTTTGGCCGCGCCGGCATGGCTGGACCGGCGCTCAGCCATGCCGGCATCGATATCGCGTTCACGCGTGTCGCGGTGGTCATGGCGCAGCTGTTCGTGGCGAGCCCGTTCTATGTGCGGACGGCAATCTCAGCGTTCGCGCAGGTAGATCGCGATGTTGAAGCCGCGGCCGCGGTAGATGGCGCCAGCCCGCTGCAGGTCTTTCGTCATATCACCATCCCGCTTACCGCACCGGTGCTCTTCGGCGGCCTTGTGATGACCTGGGCGCGGGCACTTGGCGAATTTGGCGCGACGATCATCTTTGCTGGCAACTTCCCTGGTATAACCCAGACGATGCCGCTCGCGATCTACATGGGATTTCAGCTCAATCTCTCGATTGCTGTCGCGCTCTCAGTCGTCCTGCTGGTGCTTTCGTTCGCTGTTCTGCTCGTCGTTAAGGGCGTGCTTCGGCAGCGCTTACAGGTCGAGTAGCGGCAGGTTCCGTCGAGTCACTTGCCGGGACAGCGCTTCTCTCATCCATTACTGAAGTGCGGGTGGCTATCCTAACCGACCCGAACTTGCTGGAGCAGGAGGTTCAGCCCGCCATCGGTGATGCGCGGCAGGCTGGCGGCAGAAGCCGGTGCGGCCAGATGCAGGGTCACAGGCAGACGTACCGCCGGGCCTGGATTGCTGGCAGGCGCGCCAACGCGTACTTCAATTCCGGCCACGCGCATGTCATGCTCACCTGGCGGCAGGTAGATCGGCCAGGTTTCCATACGTGTGATCCGCCCACGCTGCCACTGCGTGGCGGGGAGCCACTCCTGTCCAATCAGATCTTCATAAATATCGCGTGTTCCATCTGGACGTGCCAGTGTGACAGTGATCGTCACTGGCTGGCGTACCAGCGTGAGCGCGCGCCAGTATGTGGTGACGAAGAGTGCTGGCTGGCCGAGCAGCGTAGGTGGCACCGTTACTGAGTAGGCCACGAGCTGAAGAGCATTGCCGAACCGCGCGTCGATAGGTTTTGCGGTTGCCGGTGGGGAAGCGTAGATGAAGCTATAGAACGATGATGGCAGCATCGCCGTTCCATGACCAGCGGCAACATGGTGCAGCAGCAGATATCCATTGTCAGCGGCGACAGGTACGTAGGCGCGTGAGGAGAGCAACCCCTGAATCACCTGCGTGAAGCTCTGTGGGCTGGTAAATGGATAGAAGTTCGCGCTGCTGGCATCGACGAAGACGTACTGCGCTGTCCGGATTCCAGCAGGAAACTGGTAGATTTTGAGCCGGTCACTGAGATGTGGAACCAGCATGGATTGCGCGGATACCGAGGCTCCTGCTGGAATGAGAGACAGCATGCGGGTGCCGACGCGGGTATGCGTGTTCGTCTGGGGCCAGATTGCCTGTACCGCGGTGTAGCCATGTGCTAGCGCGCCGCTCGATTCGCCCGCAATGGCAATGACAAGAAGCGCAATGATCGCCACTCCAGCGAGCGGGCGGCGCAACATGTGGAGTGGCGCGCGAGCGATAAGCTGGCTCCAGACCATCCGCAGTATGGGAACGAGCCAGGCCAGCGCGTCGATGGATGCAACCAGCAGCACCGCTGCGATATCGGTGTTGTATTGATAGCGTCCGGAATACATCGCCGGATCAGTGCTGAGCGCGTTCAACGCGATGGATGGCGCGGCCAGCACGGCCATCCATGGGCTGAGGAGAGGCAGAAATCCGAGCGGCAGCAGCAGCTTGACCAGGTAGGCGCGGCGGGCGCCGTCATGCAGCGCACCTAGAATGGTTTGCACGGGCTGGTGGAGCAGCGCATCAAGCCGACCGGTGACTGGTGAGTGGCCGAGAGGGCTGGTCAGATGCATGAGGGTCAGGGCCAAGGCCAGGGTCCCCACGCCTAGCCCGATAAGTGCCAGACCGAGGCGCGGACGGCGATGCACGATCGCGACGAAGCAGCCAATGGCGATCACGTCAAGCGTCATCGTCTCCTTGCACAGCAGCGCGAGCACGCACATGGCCACGAGCGCGCGATACCTGCGGACCGTCAGGAAATAGAACGCCCAGAGCAAAAGCGTCACAGCAAGCGTTTCTGGGTGAAAGTCGTCTATGACTGCGCCAAGGAGAGGTGGATAGACAAGCAGCGCCGCCGCCGCGACAACGCCCCAAGCGGGATGGCGCAGGCGACGCGTTGCGATTAGATACGCGGGAAAAGCGCCAGACGCGACGACGACGACCTGCACAATCAATATGGCGCTAACAGACGGGAAGACGCGATAGACCAGGCTGACGAGGTAGAGCATCGGCTCGAAATGAATGGCATAGCGAGAGGTGCCTGCCGCGCAGTTGAGGTCACTGACGGGATTGCAGATCGTCTGATGCATCCCGTGGCCGTGGACGATGGACCACAGCACTTGAATCATGATCCCCAAATCTTCGGCGTTCGTGCGGAAGGTGTGTTGCAGTCCCGTTGTGTAGCGACCAAGAATAATGGCGTAGCCTACAGCAAGCAAGGCAGTGAGGCTCAATCCGAGCGTGTTCGCGCGACCGGATGGATAGGGAGCCTGCAGTGCTTCATGCGCTTGTATCCAGCGCCAGAGTCTCCGGAGAGGTGCAGCACGTGTTCGCGCCGGATCAGCCGTGCCAACTCCGCCTGTTCCCCGTGTCATGCCGCTTGCCTCCGCGGACCACGCCGCGGTCCTTCCCTCTCATGCCGAACCCGGGCCGTTGCTCGCGCCTTCACTATACTGCCAGATTCTTGGAAATTGTTGAGGATAGTACGGATAGTGAAAAGCTCACTGGCACACGACTCATCAACGCGAGTATCAGCGAGCTTACGGCGGGATGCCACACCTATGCGATCATCTCATCGAGAACGTTTCGAGCGGCTGGCGGTTCTCATGCTCTTCCGGAATCAGGCGCGCACCACGCTGGAACGTGAGATACGCCCAGATCCACTGCATCATCACGAGCACTCGATTGCGGAACCCGACCAGATACGCGATATGTACACCTCCCCAGATCAGCCACGCGAGCAGGCCGCTGAATTGCAGAGGGCCAAGATTGCCGATGGCGTAGGACCGGCCGACGGTAGCCAGATAGCCACGATCGAAGTAGTGGAACGGGCGAGGTGGTCTGGCGTTGGTGACACGCGCTTTGATGACACGCGCGACGTACCGGCCCTGCTGCATGGCGACGGGCGCGACTCCTGGCAACGGATGGCCATCCTGCATGGCGAGCGCTGTATCGCCGATGGCGAAGATTTCGGGATGGCCCGGCACGGTGAGATCGGGGCCAACCTTGATGCGACCGCCTCTGTCTGTGTCGGCATTAATCCACTTGCCGGCAGGTGACGCGCTGACGCCAGCCGTCCAGACGATCACTCTGGCGTCGAGGTGCTCGCCGCCGATGGTGACACTATGACCGTCGATTGATTCGACTGGCGCGTTTAGTCGAACGGTGACTCCCAGGCGCAACAGTTCCTCATACGCTTTGCGCGCCAGCGACTCCGGAAAGGCGCGCAGCAGGCGGTCGGTTGCTTCGATCAGGATGATGCGGGCGTCTCGCGGGTTGACGTGGCGAAAATCCGTCGCAAGCGCCCTGTGTGCCAGCTCCGCGAGTGAGCCTGCCAACTCTACTCCAGTGGGGCCGCCACCGACGACGATGAATGTCATCAGTGCCCGTTGTATGCGCGGGTCTTTCTCGATCTCGGCTGCCTCAAATGCCAGTAGCACTTTCCGGCGGATTTCCGTGGCATCGGACGCGGTTTTAAGGCCAGGGGCGAAGCGTTCCCACTCAGGATGGCCGAAGTAGCTCTGGCCCGCGCCTGTCGCCAATACGAGAATGTCATAGTCCACCGAGCGGTCGCCCATATGAATTTGGCGCTGTTCCACGTCCACACCGGTAACGTCTCCGAGTATTACCTCGGTATTGCGCTGGCCGCGCAAGACGTTGCGGATCGGCGCGCTGATATCCGCTGGCGAGAGCTCGGCGGTAGCGACCTGGTAGAGCAGGGGCTGGAAGAGAAAGTGGTTCGTCCGGTCGATCACCGTCACGCGCACGGGGGCGTCACGAAGCGCGCGCGCTGCCTCAAGCCCGGCGAAACCTGATCCGACGATGACGACGTGTCGCGTAGGTACTGCTTCTGATGATTGCACGCTAGTCCTCCCATGCTCAGCACGTGATATTCGTATGCGCTGAACGTCTCGCGAGAAGGCGTATCTTTGTTCGTCGTAGCAGATCGTGGGCCGCGTTTACAGGCAGTCTCAGGCACGTGTGGCATCGCCTCTGCGTTTGAGCGTGCGTATGCTGTGCATGCGGGGTATGTCGTGGAGTGGGAGGAGTGGCGCGGATGGAAGATGTCAGAAGAATGCATGCGGGCGGACGCGTAGATATCCGGATGCCTGTGCGGCCGAGGCCGATTGCGGTGCCATCGCCTGCTCCCATCGGGATGCGCTCGCCTGTCGCGCAGCGGCTTGCCATGCCGCGCAAGCATGGCTCTCCGGACTACGTGCTGCTGGGTGCCGTAGTCGCGCTTCTCATCTTCGGCCTGGTGATGGTCTATAGCGCTAGCCAGTATGCGGTCAGCGGCGACCCGAGCTATTGGTTCCGCAAACAGGCTGTCTGGCTGTTTCTGGGCGGTGGCGCTCTGCTCGTGACGGCAACGATTGACTACTGGCACTGGAAGCGGTTCGCGTTACCTGGCATGGGCGTGACGATCATGCTGCTCGTCGCGGTGCTCATGTTTGGGCATACTGCGTATGGAGCGCAGCGGTGGCTTTCACTCGGGATTGTCTCCTTCCAGCCAAGCGAACTGACCAAGCTCATGCTATGCATCTATATATCCGAGTGGCTGCTCAAGCGCGGAGAGCGTGTGCGCTCGTTTCGCTATGGACTGATACCGTTTGGCGCTGTCGCTGGCGTCGTTCTGGCGCTGATTCTGATGCAGAACGACATGGGAACGACCCTTGTCGTGGCAGCGATTGCCCTGATCGTTTTCTTTGTCGCTGGTGCTACACCCACGCACTTGTTGCTCCCGCTTGCTGTCGGCCTACCGAGCGCCATTATTCTGGCAGCCGGCACGCCGTTTCGCCGCGCGCGCCTTGATGCGTTTTTCAATCCGTTGCCACCGCACTGCGAGCCGCAGACCGCCTATCAGGTCTGCCAGGGAATCATCTCGCTTGGCTCGGGTGGCATCTTTGGCGTTGGGCTGGGCAACAGCGTTCAGAAAGCGGGATACCTGCCCAACCCCTTCACGGATTCCATTTTTGCGGTGATCGGCAATGAGCTTGGGCTCATGGGCTGCCTCTTCGTGCTGGTGCTTTTCGCTTTGATCGCGTGGCGAGGCCTGCGCGCGGCGCGGCGTGCCAGCGACCCGTTCGGCGCCTTGCTGGCCTGTGGCATCACGTCCTGGATCGTTGTGGAGGCGCTGATCAATATCGGCTCGGTGGTGGATGCAATTCCGTTCACGGGGGTACCGCTGCCATTTGTCAGTTTTGGCGGCTCGTCACTGGTGACCTCCATGGCGGCAATCGGCATCTTGCTAAACATTTCGCGTTTTGCTTCCTAGCGCGACCTGTGCCGCCATCGTGCCAGGCAGAATCGCGCCGTCAAAATATGACAGAAAATGTTAGATAATTGATAGAAGAATGAGAGATAACTTGACAGATGATGGCATATCGAGATACGTATATAAGCGAAAGGCGCGACAGGCGCCACGTGGTCGCAGGCATGTATGGAGACAATTCTGAATGACGTGAAGGAGGTGTACAGTATGACGTCTCTAACACGCTGGGACCCATTTCATGAGATGACCTCGCTGCGCGATGCCGTGAATGAGCTGATGGAACAGGCGGTTCTGCGCCCGGGTTTGGGTGGCTTCTTGGGCGGCAGCGGCTACGGCTCGATGAACGTGATCGAGCTGGAGGGCAAGTACCTGTGCCAGGTGTTGTTGCCCGGTGTGCAGTCTGATCAGATCGAGCTGACGGCGCGGCAAAATACGCTTACTATCAAGGCCAAAGTCCCTGAATTCATGCCCGATGAGCAGCTCAAGAACGCTACCTGGCTCCTGCATGAATTCAGCTCAGGCGAGTTCAGCCGGACGGTGACCTTCCCGAAGGACATCAATAGCGATGCCATCGAGGCGCATTATGAGCACGGCGTGCTTGCCATCGGCGTGCCGCTCGCGCAACATGCCCAGCCTCGCCGCATCACGATCAACAGTGCGCCAAGCAACGACCGTGGAAACGTCACGGTTGAGGGCAGTTCCAGCAAGCAACTGGCTGGATCTGGCGTGTGATTCCAGCGCATCAGGGATGCGCCAGTTCTGGTTATGACGATATTGGCTCGCCCTTCGTGGCGGTTGGACGCCCGACCAGTTCACATTCCGGCTGGTCGGGCGTTTGCCATCTTGATGCGCAAGCGTGATATCGACTGGCGATTAAGGGGGGACTTGATGAGGCGCAAGCTGGAGCACGGCGTGAATTCTCCGCAGGATGCGCGTCTGCCCAAATATACGATTGGAGTGGCGTCGGAAATATCAGGTGTGCCGCAGCAGCAGTTGCGTCGCATGGAGGAGAACGGTTTGATCTCACCGGCGCGAACCAGTGGCAATACGCGGCGCTATTCCGATGAGGATCTCGCCCATATCGCAGCTGTGGCGAGCCTCAGCGAACGGGGAAGCAAGGCTAACAATATTCGGCTGATCCGGAACCTGGAGGCGGAGATCGCCACTCTGCGGGCGGAAAACGAGCGTTTGCGGCACGAGCTACAGATGCTCACCAGGAGGCGGCGCAAACACTCTTCTTCTGCCGCAGACACGTCGCGCTGACGTCTGCCTGCGGCGACATGGGGTGAGCGTTGCGCCGCGAAACATCTCTCTGCCATCCACCCATCGCATGTCTACGGTCCATGCGTGAGGGCATACACACTGGGGAAGTAGTCCATCGGGTTCACGAACTGGCCGTAATACAGCACGGAGAGGTGGAGGTGCGGACCAGTGGCCCAGCCTGTCGCGCCTTCCAGCCCGAGAACGGTTCCGGGAGCTACGATATCACCCTCTTTTACCAGCAGCTTCGACATATGCCCATAGAGTGTTTCGAGGTGATGGCAGTGATCGATAACGACGGAAAAGCCGAATCCGGTATTTGTCCATCCGGCCCAGAGCACTTCGCCATATTGTGCTGCGCGGATGCGGTGGCCAAAGCCATTGGATATATCCACGCCGTTGTGATACCACGTGAAACCGCGCACCCATGAGGAATTCCACAGTGGCGAGCGGAGATCGTAGCCGAGCGGGTTACTTCCGCCGTTCGGCGCGCAGGGTGCCTCTGGCAGTGGCGTGCCCGCGTAGGCCGTCCACCAGTCATACGTTGCCAGGCGCGACATCCCGTTTCCGCTTGGCGTGTATGGATACGTTGGGCGATAATTTTGTCCGTAATACGGATCGTCCGGTATCTTGTAGGCGCGGCCGACCTGAAGTTCCTGCCCAATCGGGATGTTGTTCAGCTCGATGATGCCGCCGATCTGAACGCCGAACTTCTCCGCGACAGACTGAAGGTCATCGCCCCATTTGGCGACGTAGATGTGGTAGCCGGGAGCGCCATGCACCACGACCGCCGACGAGAGCGCGTCGAATGCCGATGCCTCAGTGGTGGCGCTGGAGCCGAGTGGCGTGAGGGAGAAGAGTCCACTCACGACGATTGATACGATCAGCGCGGCGACTGCCAGGCGCAGGGTAAGCGGCCGCTCGCGCCGCTTGATGAACGGATTGCCCATCGAGACGCCGCTGCCGGGAATAACGACTGGCGCGACAGCTGGCCGATACGTATCGACCTCGCGCTCCTGGTCGTCGACACGGGCCAACTCCCTGCCGCCCAGAGGTAATTCACCGGAATCGCCCCAGTCGCCCGCCGAGCCGCTTTCGTTATCGGGGAAAGGATCAGGCTCAGCGAAATGATCGTGATACCGGTCGGGAATATCGCTATATCGCTCGCTAGCTGATTCAAACCAGTCGTCCTCGTAGTCGTGATCCCGCCTACCGCGCCTGCTCACACGACACCTCACCCTGCGTTCTCACGAACGTACCTCAACCGCAAGCGAGTGTATTGCGCCTGGCCGCTGGTGTCAATCAACGCTGGCCGGGTAGGTACGTTGGTACCATTCCGGCGCCCCAGCCCGCATAGCGCCGCGCCCTGAGTAATCCGGTGGCGTTTGGTGCAATGCGTCCGTTCATGCGACTATCCGGGCCAGACACCTTTTCATCATGCCTGCCGCGCCGTACACTGGCACGGTGGCATGTGCGCTCTCCACGCCGGTATATCGGGCGCACGACAGAAGATGAGCGAGAGATGCGAGTTCTGATATCAGGCGGAGGCACGGGCGGGCATATCTACCCGGCGCTTGCCGTGGCGCGCGAGCTTCGTGAGCGATATGACGCTGAGCTACTGTTTATCGGCGATGTGAACGGGCTGGAGACAGAGATCGTACCCAAGGCGGGCGTCCCGTTCGCGGGCATTGCGGCAGGCAAGCTGCGCCGATATCTCTCGATTCGCACGGTGACCGACTTGGGTCGCATACCCCTCGGGATGGGACAGGCTCTGTCGCTGGCCAGGCGCTTCAGGCCGGATGTCGCCTTCACGAGCGGCGGATATGTCTCGGTGCCTGCCGGGATTGCGGCTCGTCTGGCTGGCGCGCCGCTCGTGATGCATCAGCAGGATGTGCATCCGAATCTCGCCAATCGTCTGCTCACGCCGTTTGCCTCGCGCATCTCGGTTTCCTTCCCGGATTCATTGTGCTATTTCCCCCGCTCGCGCACGTCTCTGGCGGGGAATCCCGTTCGGGAAGAAATACTGCGCGTAGCGGGAGACGACCCCGCGAGCCACGCGCGCGCTTTCGGGTTCGATCCTGCTGTGCCGGTCGTGCTGGTGACGGGAGGCAGCCAGGGTGCGCGGCATCTGAATGAGGTGGTGGTCGAATCGCTGCCACGGCTATTGCCTCACTGTCAGGTGCTGCATGTTAGCGGGAAGTTGACCTATGAGGCGACTCGCTTCACCTCTGATCGCGTGCTGGCGAACCTTCCAGACCTCGCATCTCGCTACCGACTCTACGCGTACCTCGACGCCGAGATGCCGCGGGCGCTCGCGGCTAGCGCGCTGGTTTTCTGTCGCTCGGGCGCGGCTACGCTGGCGGAGCTTGCCGTGCTGGGTCGTCCCTCTGTTCTGGTGCCGCTGCCGCCGGGCTTCACCGGCTCGCCGCAGGCCATCAATGCCGGCATGTTCCGGGCAGCGGGCGCGGCAGAGGTCATTCTCGATCGTGACCTGACGGCGAAGCGCGTCGAAGAGATGCTACTGGGACTTCTGCGAGAGCCACAGCGCCTGGCCACGATGGGCGCCGCCGCGCGCGCTCTGGCGCTGCCACACGCCAGCACGTCCCTAGCGGAAACGGTGTTCGATCTCGCACAGAGGCAGATAAAATAGTCTACCAGGATGACAGGGAGCACGCGCATGAGCGACGGGAACGAGCCAGCACAGGAGACCTCGCGAACACGGACCTTCTCGTGGGCTGATCCACATGCGCTTGCCCGCGCTGGCCGGGACCTTTCCGGGCTGGAGTATGCTCAGGCAATCGTGGAGGGTAGACTGCCACCTCCGCCGATCGTTTCGCTGATGAACATGCGCCTCGTGGAGGTCGCGGAGGGCCGGGCGGTTTTCACCGTCGTGCCCGCCGAATATCATTACAATCCAATCGGCTCTGTGCATGGCGGGCTGGCCGCCACGCTCCTCGATTCCGCCACGGGAGTCTCCGTCAGCACGAAGCTGCCTCGCGGGACGACGTATACGACCCTCGAACTCAAGATCAACTATCTGCGTCCGCTGACGCATGAGACGGGCGAAGTGCGCGCTGAGGGCCACGTCATCCATATTGGCAGGCGCACAGCGCTCGCGGAAGGTCGAATTGTCGATAGCGCCGGCAGGCTCTATGGATTCGCTACCGCAACATGCCTCGTGCTCCGACCGTAACAGTCCTCGTGAAAACGCCTCCGCATGAGAAGTGATCGCCCGGTGATCACCTGTCGCGCGTTCTCGCGCAACTGCATTGTTCCCCCCAGCGTATACTAGTTATAGGACAGATAGAACAATATCCGGAGGCTACTGTGTTTCTCACCATCGAGCTGGACGACGAGCGCCCCATCTACCAGCAGATTCGCGATCAGATTGTGGTAGGCATCGCGAGCGGTGAGCTTGAGGAAGGAAGTGCGCTGCCATCTATCAGACAGCTTGCTGTCGATTTCGGCATCAACATGCACACGGTGAACCGTGCCTATGAGATGCTGCAGCGCGACGGATTTGTTCGCATGCGGCGCAAGACCGGCGCGGTCGTGCACGTGACGCGGGCCGCGGCGCTGGCTGATCTGCCTAGCTGGGAGACGCGGCAACGAATTTTGCTCGCTGAGGCGCTCGGGCGGGGAATTTCGGCGTCCTCCATTCTCCAGCACGTGCAGAAACTGCTTGGCGACTTCGAAACCAGCCATTATGAGCAGATGAAATGAGGGTTTCTGATGCAGCTGTTTTATGTGATAGAGGCAGTGGTATGCCTCACCGTCGCGTTTATTTACTGGCTGCTCCCTTCCCTTTCGGATAAGACTTTGGCATTTGGTGCGCGCATTCCCGTCGAGCGTGCGAGTGATCCATCCATCGCGCATGCCACGCGAATCTACCGTCTGCTCTTACTCATCAGCGTTTTCGTGGCGGCGGCAGCTACGTGGGCGTTCGTGATGGCTGGCGCATCCACTATCGCCATAGCCATTTCTCCGCTGATTCTGGTAGCGCTGGCGACATTTGGCTACTACGTGGCGCACCGGCTCGTCCGTCGGGCCAAGGAACAGGGCAACTGGTACTCCGGATTGCGCGAGGGCATGGTGGCTGAAGTGGCGGAGGCACAACGCGCGACGTTCCCATATGCGTGGGCCGCGCTGCCTCTGCTCGTGATCGTAGCGACGGCGGTTATCCTAGTTCGCGTCTTTCCGACGCTGCCCGCGACGCTGGCGACGCACTTCGATTTCAGCGGGCAAGCTAATGGCTTCTCGCCGCGTGTGCCCGGCGCTTTCTTACCAGTGATCTCCGAACTCTTCGTCACGCTGCTCATCGGTGGGGTTGCCTTCTTCATTCCGAAGTATCGCCACACGCTGGATCCCTCTGACCCTCAGGGCTCCGCCGAGCGGGGCCGTATCTTCCAGCGACGCTGGATGCGAGCGCTTATGGTGATCGCCGCCTTGACAAATCTCACGCAGTTGTATTCCGGCCTGATAATCTGGCAGGTGATACGCCCTGTCAGCATCATGATCTCGATCACCTCGCTTGTCCCCGCGTTCGCGATCATCGTCCTCGTTGTTGCGCTCGCACTCAATACCGGGCAAGCTGGAGCGCGGCTGCGCACTGGGCAGCAGGGGAAGGCGACGGGGCTTGTCTACCGTGATGATGATACCTACTGGAAAGCGGGCCTCTTCTATTTCAACCGCGATGATCCATCTCTGTTCGTGGAGCGCCGGTTCGGAGTTGGGTGGACGTTGAACATGGCGCGCCCCGTGGCCTGGATACTGCTCGTGGCAGTGGCGGCTCTCATAATCGTGAGCATCGTCTTGCTGCCGCATCATCCACGCTAAGCGTCTGCCGTGTGTCGCGCTCGGAGTATGATGCGGTACGATAACCTTGTGTCTGGCGGGTACGGCATGTGACCTGCGCAATGTGATCGTGAATCAGGGTGAGGCAGACAGATGGACGACACCATGCAGCTATTACGTCAGCTCCTGCGGCAGGAAGAACTGTTGCAGTTCACCACGTTCTCGAATGACGACGCCTTGCAGCTTGGCCTGCGCATGCTTGAAGAAGCGCGCTTGCAAGGGTATGGCATCACCATCGACATCTGCCGGAATGGCCAGCAACTCTTTCACGCGGCTCTGCCCGGTACGGCGCTGGATAACGATGAATGGATCAAGCGCAAGAATCGCGTCGTGAACCGCTTCGGCCATAGTTCATTCTACATGGGGCGCCACTACGCCAGCAAAAACTCCACCATCGAAGAAAGTGCCTTGCTCGATCCCGCTGAATACGCGGCGCATGGAGGCGCGTTCCCCATCATCGTACGGGGCGTTGGTCCGATTGGCACGATCACCGTCTCTGGCCTGCCACAGCGCGACGACCACGAATTTGTCGTGCGAATGATCGCAGAGTATCTGGGCGTTGACCTGAGTGCGTGAGGCGCAGCGGCGTTCGGTGGGTGTCGGCCCTACCGGCCCTGCCCATGCCATGTGTGGGAGCGGGAATGTCTGGCATGGAACATCCGCGTTCCCCGCGTTTCGCTGCGGGACGTCTGCTGTGTCTATTCTCCCGCGCCTGTAGCAAGTGGCAGCCGCCTCACAGTCCACACAGCGGGCCGGCGATTGACGCCTGTTAGATAATGTCTGCACGCACGTCGCATGAGACCCGCCTCATGAGCCTTCACCACGCCATCATAGCGAAGGACACACGCCGATGATGATCGCCATGCGCGCACGCATACCTCGTGAGCACTCGTTCAGCCGGCCCGCTGTTTCCCGCTTTGCCGTTCCCCTGGTGCTGACGCTGATCGTTGTGGTTGTGCTCGCGGGGGCTGATGTCTTTGCGCTGGCACAGCGGAATCCTTCTTTGCTTTTCGGGCAACACTACTATCTCGCGCTTGGCGATTCGATTTCGTTCGGCTATCAGCCTGATTTCAACTTCACGTCGGGATTCGTTGATGACGTCTTCGCAGATCTCAAGAAGGCGAACGTCACCACCCTTGTCAACTATGCGTGCGCTGGCGAAACAACAGTGACCATGATTTACGGCAACTGCCAGGAGCATTTGATTCACCATAATGCCTATACAGGACCGCAGCTTGCCGCTGCCGTCAGCTTCCTGAAGCGTTACGCCGGTCGGGTGGATCCTGTGACGCTGGATATTGGATCGAACGACGTGATCGGCGACTTCGATCTGAACACATGTGCCGTGGTCACAGGCTCAACTGCGGACCTGGCGCGTTTGGATAGCGATCTCACCCAGACGATCCTGCCACAGCTGCGCAACGCGATGGGAACTCACTATCAGACTGGTGATCTCGTGATGCTCAACTACTATAATCCCTATGCCCGTGCCTGTCCAAATTCGGTCGGATTCGTGCATGAACTCAATGCTCACCTGGCCAGTGACGCCGCGCAATTCGGCATTCCCGTGGTGGATGTCTACGGGGCCTTTGGCGGCGATGCGCACATGGCTGCCAATATCTGCACCTATACGTGGATCTGCAACGCTCAATACCATGACATTCATCCGACGACGGCCGGCTATCGGGTGATCGCGAACGCCGTCGAGCAGACGTTGGGCTATCCCGGTATTGGCGGCACGAATCCGCTCAATGTTTCCGCCGGACTTGGCAACTAGCGCCGAACTGCCGACGCACATAATACGCGCCCGGCAGAGCGAGGAGGACGTATGGCTGTATCCCAGCAAACGAACGTTCCGCGTTTGATTGGTCTGAATCTGGCCGTGTTGCTGGAAGGCGCAGCGGTGATCAGCGTCGCTCTACGGGTGACGCTGCTTCCCATCGGACAGTTCTACCCTGCGACTGTCTCAGTGCTGCTGCTGGTGCTGCCAATCGTTATCGGACTGCTCAGCAAGCGCATCGAAGCAGGTGTGCTCTTGCCGCTTGTGCCGGTGCTGGTCATCGCGGTGGTCTATCTCGCGCTCTACGCGCCAGTCTGGAACGTCGATCTCTTCACGCTAGGCGTACAAGCGGGCAGAACAGCCGGCGTGCTAGTCTTGCTAGCCGTGCTGGGGCTATGTGGCTGGCTCATTCGACGGCTGACGTTCGGACGCAAGGCGGCAACTGTGGCATAGTGCTGCTGACGAGTGTCTTCTCGACCGGATGAACGAAATGTGTCATAGTAAGGCGCGTATATAGGTGCGCAGAGATCTGCGCCGGTTGCTACTCCAGATATCCCTGAGTCGAGAGGTTACAGTCATCATGAGCCGAAAGCCGCGCGCCGCCGCGAGTGGGAATGCTCCTGCCAACACCACTCCTTCCTGGAAAGATGATCCCCGTGTTATCGCGTTCCTGTTGCTCTGGTTCGTCATTGGTGCGTTCATGATGTTCGTTGGCAGCGCGGTATGGGACACGCTCGGTCTGGTGCTGGTGCTGGCGGAGGCGATTCTCATCCTCGCGATAGACCGGCACGGACTTTACACCATGTATGGCTTCGTGAAAGTGGAGAACCTGACGCCCGCGATGCGCCGCTGGCTGCCAGTGGCGGAAGTCATCCTGTTCCCTGTCACGCTGGCCGTCTACCTCGTCCGCCGGATCATCGAAGCTCGTGAGACGGTCGCTCAGATGCCCCGGCGTTAGCTCGTGACGTATCTGGGTCCTGTGCGCGCCTGATGCCTGTGCATCTCTGGCTTCCTGCTGTATACTCGTGGCACTGGTCTGTATCCGCGTCCACACGGTGAGGGTCGCTGACGATCAGCAAGAGGGAGGAAAGCATGGCGCGTGACGAGGCCGGCCCTATATCGGAAGAAGCGAGTGCAGCGGTTCGCGAGTCCCGCACGTGGGAGCCTGCTACCGGTATGCTGGCGTCGATGCTGTTTCACATCGATTCACTCATCTATGCGCTAGTGGGCTTGTGCTTCTTTGCCGCGGCATTGCTCTCACTAGGCTATGGCGTGGCCAAGTTTATCTTCGAGATAGATACGCAGGGCCTGCAGTCGCTCATCTCTTCCTCTTCGGGTGCAACGGCTATCATCACTTTCGTGAGTGACCTCCTGCTGACGCTGATCATCATGGAGGTGCTTGGCACGGTGGTGCATTACCTGCGCACACGCGAGACGAGCCTGAAGCCATTCCTGTTCATCGGCATCATTTCGGCCACGCGAGGCATTCTCGCGGTGGGCGCGCGGCTCTCCATCGAAGGCGCCAGCAGCACTTTCTATCCCAATGACTTCAAATATGCGATGATCGAACTCGGCGTCAATGCGATCGTTATCATTGCGCTCGGAATGACGCTACGCCTGATCGGCAAGTATCTCGACGAGGAGCACCAGCGCTGACGCTCGTGCGATCACTCAGGCTTTTCTGTGCGGCGCATTGTATCGCGACGCTGCCAGTTGCCAAGGCGGGGGAAGAGCGTAGAGGCACGTCCACCTATTGCCTCTACGCAGTCGGCTCCACGAGCGCGCTTACTATTCCCGGACGATCATCGTCCCGGCGCCTGCATCGGTGAAAAGCTCGCGCACCAGCACATGCGGTTCACGGCCATCTACAATATGCACGCCCTGTGTTGTTTCCAGTGCACGCAGGGCAGCTTCTGCTTTGGGGATCATGCCACCCTGGATGACGCCCGTCACGATCAGTTCGCGCACCTGAGCAGCGGAAAGGCGGGAGATCAGCTGCCTCTGCTCATCCATGACGCCGGCAACATCACTGAGATACAGCAATTTGGCTGCTTTCAGCCCGCGCGCGAGATCAGCCGCGGCATCGTCTGCATTGACATTCAGAATGTCCCCATCCTCGCTTAGCGCGATGGGCGAAACAACAGAAATATAACCCGCGCGGCTGAGTGCTTCCACTGGTCCGGGATTGACCGCGATCACCCTGCCGACGTACCCCAGATCATCCGATATCTGCCGGCCAAGCAGTAACTCGCCATCCAGGCCAGAGAGTCCGACTGCCCGCCCGCCCAGGCGGGAAATCAGACGTACGAGATCGCCATTTACCTTGCCTACCAGCACCATGCGCACGACTTCAAGTGTCGCGCCATCCGTGACACGCAAGCCGCGCTTGAACTGGCGGGGCTGGTGCAGCCGGTCGAGCATCTCATTGATCTCGGGTCCTCCGCCGTGCACGAGGACGGGTCGCGCCCCAAGGTGGTGCAGCCAGACGACATCCTCCAGCGCGTCTCGCTGGTTGTCGAGCGTGCTGCCACCTAGCTTGATGACGAGAATCTGGTCCTGTAGCGCCTTGATATATGGCTGCGCTTCCTTGAGAACCTGCGCGATCACTTCGTGGCGGGCTATGCGTGTGGCCGCGGCGAGTTCGCCTACCGTTGGTGCGTTGCCATCAGCCATCAGGGATACACCCCTTCCACAGGTAGTCCCAGCGTTTCGGGAAGGCCATACATGACATTGGCGCACTGGATGGCCTGGCCTGCCGCGCCCTTCACCAGGTTATCTATCGCGCTGATCAGCAGTAGCCGTTCAGCTTGAGCGTCGTAATGCACGTGGATGTAGCAGAGATTGGACCCAAACGTCCACTTGGTATGCGGCGACTGATCGGTCAGCCGCACGAATGGCTCATCGCCGTAGGTTTCCGCGTAGGCGGCCCGCACATCGCGTTCCGTAACGCCAGCGCGAAGTGAGGCGTAACATGTAGCCAGGATGCCACGCGTCATTGGTATCAGATGTGGCAGAAACGTCAGCCGCACGCTTTCGCCGCCGATGTGCTCCAGTTCCTGCGCGATCTCTGGCTGATGACGGTGACCATCCAGGCTGTATGCCGCGACATCTTCATTCGCCTCACTGAAGTGGTTCGAGAGCTTCAGCGATCTGCCCGCTCCGCTCACGCCCGACTTCGCGTCGACGATGATATCTGGCTCGATGAGATGGTTGGCAACGGCTGGTCCCAGCGCAAGCAGCGTCGCCGTTGGATAGCAGCCCGGGCACGCGACCAGACGTGCCTCCGGAAGCTGTGGACGTACCCATTCTGTCAGCCCATAGATGGCTTCGTGGAGCAGCCCCGCCGCGCCATGCTCATAGCCATACCATCGCGGATAGAGCGAGGCGTCACGCAGGCGAAAACCAGCCGAGAGATCAACGACGCGCCTTCCCGCGGCGAGCAGGTCTGGAATCATCGAAATGGACGCGGCATCAGGCAAACCGACGAATACTGCTTCGGCTCGTGAGACGCTCTCGCTGAATGTGAGGTTAAGCCCGGCCAGATGCGGAAAGACAGCCTCTACCGGCTTACCCGCTTCAGAGCGGGCGGTCACCTCCACAATCTCAAATGACGGATGATGACGAAGCAGGCGCAAAAACTCTACGCCACCATATCCTGTGCCGTTCACAACCGCCGCGGGGATTCGTCGGGTGTTCCCCATCGCTGACTTCGCTCCTGACTGATCTGCGTGTGCATCCCATCTCCAGATGCTACCCGCGTTTCCTCCTGCCTGGGTAGATGCGTAGCGTCAGGCAGCAGAAAGCCCTCGCCGCCACGCTGATGCTCAGCGTAGGGACGAGGGCCGTATGGTTCCCCCGCGGTACCACCCTACTTGTCGCCTAGCCACACGTACATGCGACCGGAAGCGACCGCTCGATTGCGCATCCCATCTGGCGTGGGGATGCTCACCCGCGTACTTACCAGCCGAGGCGTCCAGCCGACGCCATCAAGCTGTTTTCTTCCGCCGGTCGCTCGTAAGCGGGTTCGCGCGGACCTGGCCCCCGGTTTCCCACCTGCCCCGGGTCGCTTCTGGCCGGTCTCCGCCTACTACTCTTAGTCAACGCGAGCCAGTGATACAAAGCAGTCTACCATGTTCTTCTAACACGTCGCGCGCGTAGTGTCAAGAAGTGAGCGTAGATGCGGATCGAACCACGCTATTTCTCATCGCCTCTGATGGGGGCGCGACGTGTGATGCTACCATCAGGCGCTGTGCCACGTCCGGGCCGTGATCGCCTCCTCGCATCCTTGGATTCTGACGTGATGCCCGCGCTTACGCCTGTACACGTAAGAGCCGCGCCTGGATGAAGGACTTGAGCGTTGTGTCGCCGGGCACTTGACGCCGCGCACGTCTGGCTGTGGCGCGTAGGATGGCGTCGCCTCGATTGAGCGCTGTGTGACCGCTCTATCGGCCATTTCGTGCCATATATGGGCGCTGCGCGCAAGCAACACGTCTGTATATGACGAAGGATATCTGCCACATCCAGAAGGAGCAGGTCATGGCTCGGACCGGAGCGATACGGATTCCAACGCGGTCGGGGATTGTCACTCTTACTGGCGATGCCATTACGCTTCAGTCCACGCGGCTCATCAAGGTGGCCCTGACTGAGGTCAGGGCGATTGAATGCCAGCCGGGACTTGTCTCCTGCGCCGTGCGGATCGAAGGGCCAGAGGCGCTCGAACTCGATGGCGTCTTGTTTGGCGATGCGCTGCGCATTATCATGCACGTTGGCTTCGATCGCTTGCGTGCCGCGCCTTTGCCCAATCGCGCGACTTCGATCTCCGCGACATCCCTCGATGGAAAGAGCACGCTCCAGCTCCGGTCAGAGACACTTTCCTACAACGGGTCATCATGCTGGTCGATTCCTGTGCAAGAGATTGAGTCTGTCATCGTGGAATCTGACGGAGCAGCGACACACCTTGCGTTCTCTCGGGCAGAGGGCACCATCCGCACCGAAAGCGCCATGCAGTCGGCAGGTACACTTCGCCTGCTGCTGGCGCTCGTATCCCTGTTGCACGCGCCCGCCGAGACACCCGCTGGTGAACAGATATCCGCGCCAGAAGGCAATGCCGGAAATGACGAGACTGATCCGGACCAGCGCGCTCTCACAACCCGGCAGACGCGCACGTTTCCGTGTTCGGTTCGAGCCGAAAGACCGCGGCAGAAATCGTCTGCGGGCTAGCACAGCCCGTGTTCACCATCAGCCCTTGGGCGCAGGCGGGGACGTGTGCGCCAGCGCGTAGGCCATCGCGCCTTCTTCGACCGGAACGTAGCGGTTTTCGCGCAAGCTCATATCCCAGGTGAAGTCGAGAATTTCGGCATACGTCGCGTACGTTGCGGCAGGCGTAGCCGATGGCATATAAGACTCCAGAAAAGCCAGCAGCGGCTTGTGGTAGTGCTCAAACCAGTCGCGCACAGCGGCTTCGGTGCCGATATCATGGCCTGCGCGCTCGCTCATGATCCATTTGTGGATCTTGATATGGTTGTAGATGCGCCGCGCTGAACTTCGCGGGACACGCACGCCCAGCATGGCCCTGACGCGCTGCACGTACCAGCTCGGCCGCAACGTCGCAACCAGGAACTCGACGCCATCCGGTTCGGTGATGGGCGATTCTTCCGTGAGATCGTGCTGGTGGGGATGGTAGTCTGGCTCTTCCGCTGGAAAGAGCGTGTCGTCGCGCGTACCGCGCAACACATTCCACCTGAGCCGCAGCACACCGTAGCCAAGAGCATTCAGCCGCTGCGCTCGCCGCTCCCATTCGAGAATGCGACCAAGCGGTGTCGTGTAGAGTGCCCTGGCATGCTCGCGCTCTGCGCGCAGCCCATGATAGCGAGAGATGAAGTAATCGGCGTCACCGGCGGTAACCAGGCGCTGCTCTTCGGGCAGGCCACGCGCTATGCGAATATCTTCAGCCTGCCATTCGAGCGATTCGACGAACGCATCAATGTCTTGCTGACGCAGCCCTTCATCCAGCGCGCCATTCACGAGCTGTGCTGTTTCCGCGTCGGCCATGACTGCCGTGAGGCGATGGTCACTCAGATCCATCAGCACATTGGCAAGAGAAGGATCACCCCAGAATACGCCAGCTTCGTGCAGATCGAGCAACAACTCGGCGATGGCACTCCAAAGCAGCCGTTTGTTGGTTTCGGTGAACGGGTAGCGGTAGAGGATCGATTGCGGGAGCACATGCTCCGCCAGGCGCGTCACGCAGTAGCCGGTGTCACCGGAAATATAGGCTGGACGCCCCATCACTGTGCCGATCTCAATCGGGTCCCCGCGCACGATGACGAAGCCTACTGCTTCCAGTGCGCGGCAGTTTCGGCTGCGCAATTCGTCGAGGATGCGAATCTCGCATTCGGCTGCCTCGGGGCTGGTTTCCTTCAGGGCGTATCTGCGCCGTCCAGCTTCGATAAAGAGCACGGGATGACGCGAGTCTCCGCGACGAACCGTGAGCGTTTGTACGCCATGGTCCGTCCATTCCTCCAGAGGCGTTCCCCAAGGAAGCGCGCGCATGCGAGCCCAGTCTGTGCGTGGAATCTTCGCCCGGCGAACGGCTTCCGGCATAGGGGAACGGCGCTTGCGTGTCTCTGGCGCGACAGCGCCTGTCAGCCGCCGCGCGATTCTGCCCTGTGGCACATCTCCCCGTTCGATATTCATACGGGGCACTCTCGCATTCACGTTCTGTCCTGTCAAGCGGTAATCCGCTCAAGCGTATTCCACGGTGGAAGCTCGGTCCGCGTGCGGTGCGGCTCTGTGGTCTGGCACGGCTGATGCGTCCGGATGTCGTCTTGCCGTCGTAACACACACCGTTGTTTTGCAGCGCCAATTTGGATGGAGGAACCGCATGGCGACACCAGCAGAACAGTCCGCGCAAAATCGGCTTGTTATCGAAGAGAGCGTACAGGTGCCCGCCCCCGCATACGATGTCTACCGACGCTGGGCGGACTTCCAGCGATATCCTGACTTCATGCGAGGCATAGAAACGGTGGAACCGCTCGGTGGCAACCGCTACCACTGGACAGGGAAGCTGTACGGCAACCAGCGAGAATGGGATACGGAGATTACGGACGAGCTGCCGAATCAGCGCATCTCCTGGAAGAGCACGAGCGAGCCCTCGTACACCGCTACCGTGTCGCTCTATTCTCCCTCCGCGCACAATACAGAAGTGCGCGCGAGGATGGAGTATGACGTGCAGACGGGACGCGGCGGACCCAACCCGCACCAGATGGAATCGTCTCTGCGGAAGGACTTGCGCGAGAGCCTTGACATGATGCGGCGGCTCTTCACCAGCGAGCCATCCCGCGACATTGGATTGACCGATGTCGGCCAGAATCCGCAGGGTGTCTGGCTCAGCATGGCTGGTCCGGTAATCGCGGGCGCTCTTGGCGGGGCCGTGGGATGGTGGCTGGAACGCAACAATACAAGTCGCCGGATAGGACGGAAAGTCACGCTGCCAAGGACGCGGGTAGAAATGCCTGCGGCAATCGCGAGCTGGATCTTTACCGGTGCGGGAGCTGCCAGCATTGTTGTTTCCGCTGGGCTGCGTCTGCGGAGCGATGGCACAAATGCCCTGTTCGTGGGCCAGTGGGCGCCGACACTGCTCGAAGCTGGCGTGCTCGCTCGTGCTGTGGGCCATCGCGGCGTGCGCACGCCCGAAAATACGGCTGGTGTTAGCTGGGGATTCGCGGGAGCGACGCTGGGCTCGGTGATTGCTTCAGCCGTGCTCCATGCGCGCGGCGATAGACAGGATGGCCTGTTCGTCGGTCAGTGGGCACCATCCCTGCTAAGCGCATCGCTGATGGCGCGCTTCTTCGATCGCTAGCGGTGCTTCGTCTCGCATCGGTATACTCGTGTGAGGTGCGCGCCGGTCAGGAATACTACCTGGCCGGCGTTCTTTACAGCTATAACGCGCCCTATTCGCCGGAGGGGACCCAGATATTCTTGATCTGGGTGGCCTCACGCAGGAACAACTCATCCTCGCCCTGCCCGAGCGCGTTCCAGTCGCGCTGCCCCTCCCGCTCGCACCACGTCCGCTTCATGTTGCCCGCCGACGCCGCCTCCACCTGCTGGATGCCCTCATCCGAGCCGACGTACCAGATGCCCTGCACATCGTCATGCGCCGCCAGCACCCGCGCCAGCCCCTCGCGCTCCCCCGTCACGAGGTTGACCACACCTGCCGGCACATCCGACGTCTGCAGCACCTGATAGAGATCCGTCGCGCTCAAAGGATGTCGCTCGGAGGGCACCACCACCACCGTATTGCCCAGCGCGATGGCCGGCGCGACCAGCGACAGGACGCCCAGCAGCGGCGGCATCTGGGGGCAGACGATGCCCAGCACGCCCAGTGGCTCCGGCACCGCTAGCGTCACGCCACGGACCGGCGTATGATGCACTGCCCCGTCGTACTTGTCGGCCCATGCCGCGTAGGTGAACAGCCGCTCAAGGCTCCGCTCCACCTCGGCTGCTGCCTCCTCCGCGCTCGCTCCCGTCTGGGCAGATATCCGATCAGCGAACTCGTCGGCGCGTGCCGCGAGATTCTCCGCCAGGTAGTAGAGCACCTGGGCGCGAGTGTAGGCTGTCGTCCCCGACCAGCCGCCGAGCGCCGCGTGCGCCGCCTCGACGGCGTTGCGGATATCCTTGCGGTTGCCCGCGCCGACCTCGCCCAGCAGTGTCCCCTGCGCACTCCAGACCGGCTGGGTGTAGCCGGAGTCGGGACGCACCTGCTTGCCGCCGATGAAGAGCTTGGGCGTGCGATCGAGCGAGGGCAGATCCATCCCACCCGTCGGCTCCGAGTGCCCGTTCGCCGCCGCGCGCGTCCCCGTGCGGCCGGTTCGCGTGGTCGCCGTCTCGCTGCTCGGGCGTCTGCCATCTGCGTTCGGCTCAGCCGTTTGCCGCTCCTCGTCCGCTGGGCGCAGGTAGGCCAGCAGCCCCTCGCGGCCGCCTTCGCGCCCAAAGCCGCTCTCGCGGTAGCCCCCGAAGCCAGACGCGGCGTCGAACAGGTTGGTCGCGTTGATCCAGACCGTCCCCGCCTGCACCTGCCGCGCCACATCCAGCGCCAGGTTGATATTCTCCGTCCAGATGCTTGCTGCCAGCCCGTACGCGGTATTATTGGCCAGCTGCACCGCTTCAGCGGGCGTGCGGAAGGTCATCGCCACCAGCACCGGCCCGAAAATCTCTACCTGCGCCAGCGTCGAAGCGGGCGCGACCCCCGTGATCAGGGTCGGCGGATAGAAGGAGCCGTCTCGCGGGCAAGTCCCTTCCGGCTGCCATAGCTCGCCGCCTTCGGCCAGTCCCTGCGCCACCAGCCGCTCGATCTTCGCCAGCTGCACCGGCGCGATGATCGCGCCAATATCGATCGCCTTATCCAGCGGGTCCCCCACCCGCAGATGCGCCATGCGCGCGCGCAGCTTCGCCAGCAGCCGCTCCGCGATATCCTCCTGCATCAGCAGGCGCGAGCCAGCGCAGCAGACCTGCCCCTGGTTGAACCAGATGGCGTCGACTATGCCCTCAATCGCCGAATCGAGATCGGCATCATCGAAGATGATGAAGGGCGACTTGCCCCCCAGCTCCAGCGTCAGTCGCTTGCCCGTTCCCGCCGTCACTCGGCGGATGAGCCGGCCGACCTCGGTCGAGCCGGTAAAGGCGATCTTGTCCACGTCGGGATGGCGAACCAGGGCCTCTCCGGTGCGGCCATCTCCGGTGAGAATGTTGAGCACCCCGGCGGGCAGTCCGGCCGCCTGCGCCAGCTCAGCGAAGGCCAGCGCCGTCAGCGAGGTGAACTCGGCGGGCTTGAGCACGACCGTATTGCCCGCCGCCAGCGCTGGAGCCACCTTCCACGCCAGCATCAGCAGCGGGAAGTTCCACGGGATGATCTGCCCCGCCACTCCAACCGGCCGCATGCCAGGGAACGCGCGCTCCAGCAGCTGCGCCCAGCCGGCATGGTAGGCGAAGTGGCGGGCTACCAGCGGGAGGTCGATGTCGCGCGTCTCGCGGATCGGCTTGCCGTTGTCCAGCGTCTCGAGCACGGCCAGCAGCCGAGCATGGCGCTGGACGGCGCGGGCGAGCGCGTAGAGATAGCGAGCGCGGGCGTGGCCGGGCAGCGCGCTCCAGCCGGGCAGGGCGGCGCGTGCCGCCGCCACCGCCGCGTCGACATCCACCGCGCCGGCCTGGGCCACCTCGATCAGCGACCGGCCGGTAGCAGGATTGACGCTGGCGAAATAGTCCGGCTGCTGCGGTGGCTGCCAGGTGTTGTCGATGAAGAGAGCGGTGCGCGGGGCGTGCGCCTTAAGCCAGGCCTCGGCGGGAGCGGCCGCTTCGGGCGCCGGTCCATAGGCCATCGTCGTGAACAGCTCGGCGATCTCACTCCTGTCAGTCGGTGCGCTCATTCGCTGCCTCGTCCTCTTCTTATCTCGTCTGACGTATCTGGTCGGGTCTGCGGCCCGCGGGCATAGCGTCAGCCGTCTCCCGCCCGCTCCTGCCGCATCGGTAGGCTACGGCATGGGCTGGCGCCAGGTGGCGGCATAGCGGCCACTGGCGAAGTAGTCGAGCTGGCGCTCGATATCGGTCAGCAGCCCGCTGGCTCCGATGCGGAAGCGCTCGGCGGTGAGCCAGGCATCGCCTAATTCCTCCTTGAGCAGGATCAGCCAGTCTAGCGCCTGCTTCGCCGTACGAATGCCTCCCGCTGGCTTGAAGCCGACTACCTGTCCGGTCGCCTCGTAGTAGGCGCGAATGGCGCGGACCATCACCAGCCCGACGGGCAGCGTCGCGTTGACGTTCTCCTTGCCGGTGGAGGTCTTGATGAAGTCGGCGCCTGCCATCATCGCCACCCAGCTGGCACGGGCAACGTTGCGCAGCGTGCCCAGTTCACCGGTCGCCAGAATGGTCTTGAGGTGCGCTGTGCTGCACGCCTCCCGAAAGGCGCGGATCTCGTCATAGAGCGCCTGCCAGTTGCCGGTCAGGACGTGCGCGCGGGAGATGACGATGTCGATCTCGGCGGCGCCCGCCTCGACGGAGGCGCGGACCTGGTCGAGCTTCTGGGCGAGGGCGATCTGTCCGGCGGGAAAGCCAGTGGAAACAGCGGCGACGGGAATGCCGGAGCCGGCCAGCGCGGCGCGGGTGGGCGCGATAAGGTTGTGGTAGACGCAGACGGCGCCGACGTGCAGGCCGAGGTGGGCGACACCGAGCTGGGCGAGCAGGTCGTGGCGGACGGGCTGGCGCGCTTTGGCGGCAAGGCGCTGGACGGTGCCGGGAGTATCGTCACCGGCCAGGGTGGTCAGGTCGAGGCAGGTGATGGCGCGCAGGAGCCAGGCCGCCTGCCACTGCTGCTTGACGGTGCGGCGGGCGGGCAGGGTGGCGGCGCGGCGCTCAACGGCGCTGCGGTTGACCTGGATGCTGGCGACCCGTGCCAGATCCAGCGCCATCCCCCGATTGCGCTCAGCACCCTCGATACGATCGCCAGTGGCTGCTGTTGGCTCTGCCAGAGTGGCCATACGACGCTCCCCTCACGTGAAGACCAGCAGGTGTCGCCAGTCAGAGCAAGACTTGCAGCGGCGCGAGGATTCTCTCGCTGAGTTTCACATACCACGGACGGTGCATCCAGCGGGCAAGCACGATTTCCTCGGCGTTCGTCTTGTCGCGCTCAAAAATGTCTTCCATCTGCCGCGCAAGTTCCTCGTTGTAGATTGCTACATTGATCTCAAAGTTTCCGACCGAGCTCAGGCGGTCGATGTTAGCCGTGCCAATCGTGGACCACTGACCGTCTATTGTACACGTTTTGGCGTGTATCATCGCGTTGCGATAGCCGAAGATACGAATGCCTGCCAGCAGGCATTCGTTGAAATAGCCCCGTGAGGCCCAGTCGGCGAGGATGTGATTTGATGTCATCGGCAACAGCACCTGCACGTCTACCCCGCGCGCCGCGGCTGCCTTGAGCGAGTCGAGCAAAATGTGGTCAGGGACGAAATACGCATTTGTCAGGTAGATGTGATGCTCGGCGCGGTCAACTGCCTCAATGTACATATCCCGAATGGGGAACGTCAGCCGCAGCGCGTCATTGCTCCATAAGCTGATATGCGGCTGGAACTTGCGCGCGTGGTGACGCGCAATGCGCTCGGATGGCGCGCTGTAGCGGTTCCAGAAGTCGACGAATGACTGCGCCAGATCCGCCGCTGACTGTCCGCGAATGCGCAGGTGCGTATCACGCCATTCCGTCGCGTAGAGACTCCCGATATTGTACCCGCCGATGAACGCGATGCGGCCATCGACGACCAGCAGCTTGCGATGATCCACGGCATAGCGGCGCAGATCGAATATGTGCAGCAGATTGCGAATGCTGCGGAAAACCTGAACGTGGACCTCTGGCGGAAACTGCTTGAATGCGCGCGGAACGACGAGATTGCCAAACGAGTCAAAGATGACGTATACCTTCACACCTTCGCGGGCTTTTCGGATGAGGCGTTGCTTGAACTCTTCGCCGATCTCGTCACCTTTCCAGATGAAGGTTTCGAGGTAGATGCTGTCACGCGCGTATTCGATGGCGGCGAGCATGGCTGTATAGAGATCCTGACCGTAGGTGTAGACCTTGACCTTATCGTCGTTGATGGCTACTTCTCCATACAATTCGTGAGGGAAATTAGCCGGCGCCTTGCGCAATTTACGGCGCGACGCCACAACCGTGAGCACTGCGGCCGTTACCGCCTGTAGGCCCACCAGACCCGCGGCTACCCATGCAGCGATGCGCAGCGCGGTATGGATCCGCCTGCGCCGTGGCATCAGGCTACGCCGTACTGTTGGGATGTATCGTTGCATCCGTTCCACCTCCGCCGGTGGAGATAGCCAGCCAACCACCGCATGCTGGCGCGACGTTTCGTGCTTTGCGTATGCCACACGATGTACGTGGCACGGCTGAGCTTTCGCGCATTTCTCGCCACTTTGGGCGAATAGTAGGGCGGCGGCGTCACATAAGGTGACCAGACTCCCGTCTTCTTCATGTGTCTCGCTGTGCCGGAGTCGCGGCCCGCGCGTACCTTCAGATAAAGTGGCATTCTCATCTATTGTATATATCCCACGGGAAAAACGCCTGCGCACTTCGGCGCATGAAACTGGCATGGGGTAGCCGTGATGACACACCGTCGGCGTTGTCTCTCGGACGCGCCTATTCGCTCCGTGGCTGATCTGACCGCTCCGGTATTGCCTGCACGAGCGCGCGGAAGCGAGTGCCGCGGTCGAATTCGTTGAGAAACATGCCGAAACTGGTAAACCCTGGCGAGAACAGCACTACATCGCCTGCCGCCGAGTCGCGACGCGCTTGATCCAATGCTACCTGGAGGTCGTCAAAAATCTCCGTTGTCGGATCTGGCCGGTGGGCAGCTCGTGCCGCGTCACGAATGGCCTCGCGAAATGCGACAGTCGCGTTGCCTTTCAGCAGAATGACGCGCTTCGCTCTCGTCGCGGCTTCGTGGGCAAAACTGGAGAAATCGAGGTTTTTCGAGTTGCCGCCAGCGATCAGCACGACCGGCTCGGTGAAACTGCGCAGAGCGGCTACTCCAGCGACCGGCGCCGTGCTCGCGCTATCGTTGATGAATGTGACGCCATCCAGCACGCGCACGACTTCCAGCCGGTGTGGCACGCCCGGAAATGAACTCACCGCTCTGCGGATCGTGTCGCTCTCGATGCCAATCAGTTCGGCTGCCAGTGTCGCCGCCTGCACGTTGCCGATATTATGCGCGCCACGCAGCCGGATCGCGTCACCGTAGATGAATGGCGTTGCACTGGATTCGTGTCCACGTGGATAGGCTAGCATGCGCTCCTGGCTCCAGAACCAGACGTTGCTCGCCGGGGCCATCGCACCGTAGCGCTGGGTGTAGCTGTTATCCGCATTGAAGAGAGCGATATCACTTGCCAGCTGGTAGCGAAATATGCTCGATTTTGCTTCGCCATAGTCATCCATCGAGTCATAGGCATCCAGGTGATCGGGCAGCAGGTTGGTGAAAATGGCGAGATGCGGGCTGCGTCGTACGGGATGAAGCCCTTCGAGCATCCAGTTCCCAAGCTCCAGCACGACCCAGCGGTTGGGAGTGATCTGCGGGAGCAGGGAGAGCGTCTCGATGCCGCCGAGATTGCCACCGAGCAACGGCTGAACGCCTGCTGCGGTCATGATGTGATGGAGCAGCATGGTCGTCGTGCTCTTGCCTCGCGTCCCTGTGACGCCCGCGATGCGTCCCTGGCAAGCGCGAAAGAACCAGGCGATCTCCATTTCGATCCGCGCTCCGTGCTCACGGGCGATTTGAAGCAGCGGCGACGTGCGCCGCACGCCTGGATTGCGCACCACGACATCGGCCTTGGCGAAGTCTGTTTCCTCATGCCGCCCCAGCACATACCGGATAGGCAGCCCGGCAAGACGCTGGATACTTGGGGCGAGGACCTCCGGTGAGCGCAAATCGGTGACGGTCACCGACGCGGCTCCGTGCTCGACAGCATACCGGGCAGCCGCGACGCCTCCGCCGAGCAGACCAAGCCCCATCACAAGCACGCGTCGCCCCGCGAGGGCATTTGGATCATCAGGACTACCGGCAATGTCGTGCCAGGCTTCGTCACCCATCGCAGCCTCCCGTTCGCGTTGAGAGTGATTTGCATGCCAGTCGCTATTATGGCTGATGACGACAGGTCAGGTCCAGAACGCAAGCGGCAAAGCAGGCATGATACGCTACAGATACCCCGGTGCGTCGCATGCAGTCGACGTGGCGGGAGAGAGCGTGAAAGGCGAGATATGGATACGAGGATTCCAGAGGAGAAACTTGAGCAGGCCCAGGCTTTACTCGATGAGCAGGGCATCGACTGCTGGCTGACGTTTGTGCGCGAATCAAGCGAGACGCCTGACCCCGTGCAAAAGCTGACCGTAGGGCAGGATGTCACCTGGCAGAGCGCGTTCATCATCACGCGCGAGGGAAGGCGAATCGCGATCGTCGGGGGACCTGATAGCGTCTTGACGCGCCAGCTGGGGCTGTACAAGACGGTGGTGTCGTACGACGAGAGTTTCGGTCCGGCGCTGCGAGCCGTGCTCAGCGAGATCGACCCGGCGCGCATCGCCATCAACTACTCCGAGGCGGATGTTGCCGGGGATGGGCTGACTCACGGCATGTATCTTCAGCTGGTACGCGCCCTCGATGGTACGCCATTTGCCAGTAGATTGGAGTCAGCGGGCGCGATAATCAGTCCGCTTCGCAGCCGCAAGACACCGGCTGAGCTGGCACTCATGCGCAGGGCGATCGACATCACCGAAGAGCTGTTTGCGATGGTCACCGCTTTTCTGCGGCCCGGACGGACGGAGCGCGAGGTGGGCGAGATGCTGCATGATGAATTGCGCAGGCGAGGACTCGGCACTTCCTGGGACTGGAGTCATTGCCCGGCCGTCAACGCGGGCGCGACCTCGGAGGCCGGCCATGCCGGGCCAACGGATATTGTGATGCGGGAGGGGGACCTCGTCCATCTCGATTTTGGCATCGAGTATGAAGGCTATCGCTCCGACTTGCAGCGCATGTGGTATCTGCGCAGTGCTGAGGAGCCGGAGCCACCCCTGGCCGTGCGAAATGCGTTCCAGGCGTGCGTCGATTCAATCGAAGCGGCACGAAACATGCTGCGTAGCGGAGTATACGGCTGGGTTGTTGATGACGTTGCTCGTCAACACCTCGTGGCCGCTGGCTATCCGGAGTTCAAGCATGCGCTGGGGCACAGCGTGGGGTTGGCGTGCCACGATGGCGGTCCGCTGATCGGGCCTCGCTGGCCGAGGTATGGGGACACACCAGAGCGACTGATCGAGCCGAACTCGGTGTATACGCTTGAGCTGGGAACGCCAACCGAGCGGGGATATATTGGTCTGGAGGATGAGGTGCTCGTCACCGCAAGCGGCGCGGAGTTCATCTCGCCCTTCCAGCGCGAACTGATCTACGTCGGATAGTATCGGAGATAGTATCCGACACGATTCGATTCAAGCGGGCACTAGACACGATGATAGAGAAGCAATCAGCAGATGAACGTACAGATGTTGAGCAATCGATTCTGCCGCTGCTCGAAAGCGACGACAGCCTCGATGAAACGGAATCCACACTCATTTCTGCGCACACTCCTCATCGGGACCGTCTGCCGTCCTCTCGTGATAGTGCCCCGCACGGATCGCATCTAGCTCCGCGTGGGCGTGGTGCCCGACCGGCGAGCGGAATGTCGCGTCGCCATGCTGGTTTCTCGCCGGCGCGCGCCTCACGCATGGAAGACCTCGCCCGCCAGCTCGACCTTGCCCGGATGATTACCGCGAGCATGGGCGAAAGTGTCTATGCCACGGACAGTGACGGCTGCGTGGTTTTCGCGAATCCCGCGAGTCAGCACATCCTCGGCTGGTCAGAGGCGGACCTGCGCGGGAAGAACCTCCACGACTTTTTCCATCTCCAGCAGGCTGACAGATCCGCATGTACGCCAGAGCAGTGTCCGCTGTTGCGTCCGCTCTGGTCGGGCGAGACTGTTCAGCGCGAAGAAGTCCTGCCCGCCAAAGATGGCTCCTTGCGTGCCGTTGCGTTTACGGCGTCGCCAGTTGCCATGAATCATGAAGTTCTCGGCCTCGTGCTGACGTTCCATGAAATCGACACGAAGAAGCGGGAGGAAGACCGGCAGCGGCTCGCGCTGCTGGCTGAGGCCGCTGTTCTGCTGGCTAGCCCGGAGCGCGATTTGCGCGAAACGCTCCACCGGCTGATACATCTGCTCGTTCCGGGCTATGCCACGTGGGGGGTGGTGTTCACCTTGCGGGACTCCCGACTGATACCCATAGCGTCGGCTTGCGACGTTCCGGCATATCGTGATCTGCTTGCTTCAGTGCTCGAGCGCGCGGAGGCCGGCGAGGTCGATGACCCGTTCGATGTGTCTGATGTTCTGATGAGCGGCATGCCCGCGCTAAAAATGCCTTCTCCTGCACATCGTGACCAGGATGACGTTGACGCGCAGGCGGAGACCCTCCTTCGGCGAAAGACAGCCACTCAGCTTGCCATACCACTCCGCGCGCGTAACCGTGCGCTCGGTGTCATGGTGCTCGGGTCCGATACGACCGCCCACAGATATACCGAGGATGATCTCGAGTTCTGCGAAGAACTGGCTCGCAGGACCGCAGTCGTCCTGGATAACGGGCAGCTTTTCCTGGAGGCTCAGGATGCCCTGGCACAGGTGCGTTCCATCGCAGAGCGCATGCAAAGCCAGACGCTGGAGATCGAGACGATTATCGAGGCAATCCCGGAAGGCGTGTTCGTTTCCGACATGGCCGGCAGGATCGTACGCGTGAACCGGGCAGGTGCTGCCATGCTCGGCCTGACGCGCGAACAGGCGATGCAACCCGTGAGCGGGCTCGGATCGGCCTGCGCCTTGCGTCGCGCGGATGGCAGTGCCATGCCGCAGGAAGAGTATCCGCTACATCAGGCCATCGCGGGCGTAACGTCCAGCAACGTTCATGTCGTCGTGCGTCGTGCGGATACCGGCGAGAACGCACATCTTCGGGTCAGTTTCGCCCCTATCCATGATGTCGCGGGCACGATTGTGGGCGCGGTCGCTGTGGTGAATGACGTGTCAGAGCAGTGGCAGCTGGATCATCACAAGAACGAGTTCCTCAGCATCGTGTCGCATGAGTTGAAGACTCCGCTGACGACGCTCAAAATCCTTACGCAGCTCGGGCGTCGCCGCCTGGTGCGTCTGGGCATCCCATATCTGACCGAGATGGAGCGCATGGAACTGGCCATCGGCCGGATGGAGCAGTTGATCAATGACCTGCTCGACATCTCGCTCTTCGACGCAGGCCGCCTGTCGCTGCGCATGGAATTATGCGATCTGGGCACCATCTGTCGCGTAGCGGCGGACGTGCAGGCTGCTTCTACCGACCGCACGATTGAACTAGAACTGCCGGAAGAGCCGGTGATGGTGCTGGCGGACGCCGGACGCATCGGACAGGTGCTGGCTCACCTGTTGATGAATGCGTGCAAGTTCTCCTCAGCTGCCGCGCCCATCACCATCACCCTCGAGCGTACCGCAAACGAGGCGCTCATCCATGTGCGCGATCGTGGGCTCGGCATACCCGGCGACGCCATGGAGCATCTTTTCGAGCGCTTCTATCGGGTGCCGGGAATGGAAGTGCAAAGCGGGTCAGAGGTTGGCCTCGGGCTGGGTCTCTATCTTAGCCGCGAGATCATTGACCGGCACAACGGGCGTATCTGGGTGAGCAGCCAGGTCGGTGAAGGCAGCACGTTCAGTTTTGCGTTGCCGATCTCTCCGCTGGATTGACTGACACCACGCAGCATCTCAGGTTCTTCCACCAGGCCATATTCAACGGGGCAAATCACTTGTTTTCCTCCGCACTGGCATGCCACTGGCATGAGCCGTGGTGTGGTGAACGCGCTCACGTGCTATCTGGTCATTCGCGCGTGGCCGCTACCCACCCACCAAGGAGTGAGGAGAAATCGATGTTCCTCGAAGAAGCGCCGAGTGATCACGACGCCACCGTATTGCCCCAGCGCCTCGCCTCGGATGCGCCTGAATACCTGCCTGTGTCGAGGCGATCTGAGCGCATCCAGCCTGCGCCCGCTGACAGCACGAACGTGCAGGAGCACGCCAACCACATCGCCAATGCGATTCTGCGCATGTTTGCCTCCCAACTCCATCAGGCACGTTCGCATGAGGATGCCCTGCTACTGGTGGTGGAGCAGATGGGCGTGAGTGGCGCGGTGCTCATCACACGGGACAACGAGCATGATGAAATGCTCTTGCGGGTGGCGCGTGTCAAGAGCGAGGCAAACCTGGCGGAAGTTGACGTTCGCTGCATCGACCCTCTCCTGCTGGATGCCATGCTGGAACTCGCTCATCGCACGGCGGATGGTCTTCCCTGCCCGCCTCTGCCAGGATTGTTGAGTGGACTTCTCGAGGACGACATGGCGGGCGCTGATCATGTTTTCACGCGTCCCCTGTTGCTGGATGGCGTGGCAACCGGCGCGCTGATGCTTCTCGGCGTGCGGGAGCCGCTGAGCGCCGCGCGCCTGGAGCTTTTCAATGCGATGTGCGATGCGCTGGCGGTCGCGATTGGCAACGAGGAGCTCCACGTACGTGAGGTTGAATCGATCAAGGCGAACATTGTCGCGACACTTTCACACGAGCTGCGCACGCCTCTGACCTCTATCGTCGGATTTGCCGAGGTGCTGGCCGATGGGGATACAGGGCCGCTGAACGATGAGCAGCGGGGCTTTGTTGAGATCATCGGCACCAGCGCGCTGCGCTTGCAGCAGCAACTGGAAAATCTGCTTACCCTCACCCGCTTGAATGATGGCACACTCTCTCTGCACCGTCATCCGTTGCGGATCGAGGATGCGCTCCAGGCCGCACTGGGACGCGCCAAGCCACGCGCGGCTGCGCGGCAGATCACTCTGGATATGTGCATCGCGCAGGCACTTCCCGAAGTATACGGCGATCCGTGGGCATTCGATACGGCTGTCAATCACTTGCTGGATAACGCGATCAAATTCTCGCCGCTGGGTGGCTCGGTCTACGTCAATGTCTCGCGTGTCGGGGGACATGTGATCATCGAAGTTGCCAACTCTGGCACATATATCACTCCGGAGGAGCGGCTGCATCTGTTTACCGCCTTTTACCGGACGCCACGTGCCGAACGCGACGTGGTGCAGGGCTCGGGGCTTGGGCTGACCATCACGAAGTCGCTGATCGAGCGCCAGGGCGGCAAGATTTGGGTCGAAAGCTCGCCTGACCTGGGAACGATGTTTTATTTCGCGCTGCCGTCGGGCCACAGGCCACGTGAGCTGCGGCGCCTGCGGGACCAAAGGATGTGAGGGAGTGGGATGGCACGGGTTCTGATTGTTGACGATGATGAGTTTATTGGTCAGCTGATACAGCTCAAGGTGACGCAGCTCGGTTACGAAGTTGTCCGGGCGCGGGATGGCGAAGAAGGATTGCGGGCTGCGGAAGCTGCCCGTCCGGATGTGATCCTGCTGGACCTGATGATGCCGCGCATGAATGGGCTGGAGATGTGTCGCAAGCTCCGCGCGGAAGAATGGGGCAAAGAGATACCAGTGGTCATGCTGACGGCGCGCGCGCAGGACCGTGACATCGAGCGGGGATTCGCGGTCGGCGCGACCGATTACCTGGTGAAACCGTTTAGCCCGCGAGAGCTGCAGGCACGGCTGCGCGCCATGATGGAACGCACCGCTCATCCAGCTCCAGCCGCTCAGTAACCGTGCGCGGGATCTCACGGGGGCAGGCTCCGCGCCTGCCAGAAGATCCTGCGCGCATTCCGCTATGCGTGGAGGAGAGGCAATTGCTTCTTCTCCTTACCTACTCCCACCGGACGACCGCGCATCGCATTTTGTGCCCGGTACCCTTTGTCGCGCGCTCTAGGGAACGGCGTAGTACAATGCGGCGGCAAGCTTCGCGTCTACATCGATAATGCAGGGCGAGCGCATTGCCACTGCGGGAGGATGGGTGAATATGTTCACTGTCGAAGATCGCAATCGCGTGCGTGATCGTGTGCTCGCGCTGGCAGAGGCTGATCCGCGCGTCATCGCCGGGGCCGTGGTCGGCTCGCTCGCGCTTCATGAGGGCGACCGCTGGTCAGACCTTGACCTGACGTTTTCCGTTGTGAACGGCGTGCCCATATTCGACGTGTTGAACGACTGGACGCGTACGCTCGTGGATGAGCTGCACGCGGTTATCCTGTTCGATCTGCCCGCTGGCCCCAGTATCTATCGTGTCTTTCTGCTTCCAGGCTGTCTACAATTCGACCTCTCATTCACGCCGGCAGCGGCGTTTGGCGCGACTGGCCCAAAGTTCAGGCTGCTGTTTGGCGAGGCTGTTGAGAAACCCTACACGCCGCAACCATCCGCACACGAGCTGTTTGGCTACGCGACACATCACGCCCTGCGGGCGCGCTTTTGCATCGAGCGCGGGCGTGTCTGGCAGGCCGAATACTGGCTTGGCGAGGCCCGCAACCACGCGCTACACCTCGCGTGTCTGCGCCGTGGGCTGCCCGCGCGCCAGGGCAGAGGCTTCGACGCCTTGCCCGCCGACGTGCTCGACGCCTTTCAGGACGCTCTGGCCCGGTCGCTTGCTCGCGATGAGCTCCAGCGAGCGCTCAATGTCGCTATCGCGGGACTGCTGCGAGAATCCGAGCAGGTACGCGAAATGGCAAACCAGGTCGAGCCATTTCTTCGCGACCTGACTGTGGCGTGGGAGAGCTAGCCAGAGCCTTCCGCACGCCAGCGGTCCGGCTTGTCACGAGTTGGGGGAGAAGAAATCCACGAGCGGTCTCGTCGCTGGGTCCGCCGCGTGGCCCGGCGCTTTCAGGTGCCAGGCGTCCGCTATCGTGCGCAGGAGCGAGTAATGATCGTATGGCTCTGAGACGCGCTTGCCCTTGGCGATGCTTGGCGCGATGACGAGCGTTACCACCTGCCCGCCGGTGGCGAATTTGCAGCAGCCGGAGTTGTCTGTCCCTTCATCCCATGTGATGATGAGCAGGCCGTTGTTTTTCCACGCGTATGAGTTAGTGATCTGCGGCACAAAGTACTGGAGCCACTTATCGCCGTCAGAGGCGGAACAATCGTGCATGTCGTGGCACATGTTGGGCGTGATCCAGGAGAAATCCGGGACCGACTTTGACGCGATATCGGACGTCAACTGTGTAAGCGGCACGATGTTCGCGCAGCGCGCCGGATTGTTGCGAATGTCATTGTAGTAGATGAATGGGTCGTGCTTTTGCATATACGGGTACTTATCCCCGACATAGCACGGCCTGGGCATGCTCTCCATGTACGCGTGCCAGGTCTTGCCGCCGGCCTCCAGAGAATCAACGATGTTGGTGGCGTTCACGAAGCAGTCAGTGCAGTCAGATGAGATGCCCTGCGTGCCGCCGCTGGTCGTCGCAATGTAGTTGGGCAGACTGGGGTGCGTGACGGCGTAGTAGTTCGTCGCGAGGTCGTACTGGCTGGCAAGCTGGTGAATATACGGCGTATTGCTGCTGTTCATGATGTCTGAGTAGCTTCGGTTTTCCATCATGATGACGAAGATATGCGAAAAGTTGGGCAGCGCCCCTGCTGTAGGCGTATACGTCGCGGGCGGAATCACGGTTCCTTGTGACTGGCCGCATGCCGCGACGAGGAGACTGGCGAGCAGAACAGCGGAAACGGCAGCCGCGAGCCTGCGCGCGTGTGAAGATACAATATGCATCGTTTCATTCCTGATCAAAGCGCATCTCAAGAAGCCATCCCTTGTGGTAACGCACCATGCGTGCCGGTGGTCTCGTATGCGCGCGAGGACGTAGCGGTGTTACACCTGTGAAAACGGGGATTTCGCGTCAATCACGGGATCCCCGCTCAACGTCCTAGCGGGTCGGCGGAGGCATTCGAGGTCAGGCACCTAGGTGTTCCGCTTCGAGCGCTTCCACTTCCTCCAGCGGGCGCTCCACCGGTATCGGGAAGCCGGGGAACCACCAGTTCCATCTGCCCAGCAGGCGCATGGTGGCCGGCACGAGCAGCAGGCGAATGATGGTCGCATCCACCAGTACGGCGACCGTCATGCCGAGACCGATCTCCTTCGTAACGATGATACGTGTGAACGTAAATGCGCCTGTGACGATCACGAAGAGCAGCGCGGCATTAGAGATAACGCCGCCCGTGCGCTCAAGCCCTATCGCGACGGCGAAGCGGTTGTTGCGCGTGCGCAGCCACTCCTCACGGATGCGGCTGAGCAGGAACACCTCATAGTCCATCGAGAGTCCGAAGAGGATGCAGAACAACAGGATGGGGATCGTGTTGTCGATGCTCCCTTCGCTCGTGAATCCGAGAACTTGCGAGAAATTGCCCCACTGGAAGATGAACACGAGCGCACCATAAGCCGCGCTCACCGACAGGACGTTCATTAGAATCGCCTTGAGCGGCAGGAGCAAGGATCGGAACATAATCAGGAGCAACAGGAAGGTTGCGGACAGGATGAATAGGATCGCCTTCGGGAAGTTGTCGTAGAGGTAGCGCGTGAAGTCGAGGCTGATTGCCTGGAATCCGCCGACGTAGACGTTGAGCCCACGCGCCGCGCTCGCGCGACCATTGCGGATATCATCGATCAGCGCCTTGCCTTCGGGACTATCCAGCTTGGTGTTGTTCCCGACCGAGATAACCGTGGTGTCACCGTTTGTCGTTGATTTGACGAGCGCGGCCAGGGCAGGAGATTGCGCGTACTCTCCGCTGCTATAGAGCGCAATGAGCTGTTCCTGCGTCAGACTGGGCGTCTGGCCGGTGTTCGGCAGGTTCGTCAGGCTCGTGACGCTGGTGACATGCTTTTGCTGGGCGAGCCAGTCGCTCAGACTCGCTATCTTCTGCAGATTGTACGGCGCCAGCATGCTCGATCCGTCGGGCGACTGTACGACGACGAGCACGGGATTTTGCGCGGTATGCGGATACTGCTGTTGCAGGATGGCAAGTCCTTGAGCGGCTTCGGTATTCTTGGGCAAACTGGAAGCGCTGGCTGTGCCGATATTCAACGAGAAGATGGGCCAGCCCATGCCGACGAGCAATATAGTGACCCCGATGATGATCGTCACCGGATGACGCATCACCCCCATCGCCAGGCTGTTCCAGAATCCGCCGCGCTCATGTCGCGCACGCGAGGTCGTCATGAATCGCCCGATCAAGGGGATATGGAGCGCGTTGATGCGGGGACCCAGGATGCTCAGGAGCGCGGGCAGGAGTGTCAGCGCGCCGAGCACGGCGACCGCGACCACCACTGCGCCACCAATGCCGAAGGACGTCATGAACTGGATGCCGATCAAGATCAGACCGAGGAACCCGATCATGACGACCGTGCCGCTAAAGAGAATGGCTTCACCTGCCGTTGCAACCGTCCAGCCAATGGCATCGCGTACGTGCCGGCCCTGCGCAAGCTCATCGCGGAAGCGCCGCACCATAAAGAGACTGTAATCGATTGAAATACCAAGGCCAACGATTGACGCCACGTTGGTGACGAAGATGCTGGTCTGCGTGTGCAGTGCGATGGCGTAGATGATCGCCAGCGCCACCGGCACGGCGATCAACGCCAGAAGCAGCGGCATGAAGGCGGCAAGCAACGTCCCGAATACAACGAAGAGGACGACAAGCGCGATGGGGAGCGCGGTCATTTCCGCGTTCTTGGTATCTTCCTCGGTGATGGTATTGAATTCGGCGTAGACCGCTGGATCACCGGTGACGTAGGCTTTGGCCGGCCCCGCGGATGCTCCACTCGGCACGAGCTTTTTGAAATCCGCCAGCTGGTGCTGCATCGTTTCCGCGCCTACATCGAAGTTGACGGTGACAAACGTGGTTTTTCCATCCACACTGGCTGGCTGCAATCCTGCCTGGGTGACTGCGGTGACATGGCTGAACGTCTTGGCGCGCGCCATGAAGTCTGTCACTTGAGCCTGAAAGGCGGGATCAGTCGCCGGAGTTGTCGCGGACTGGAAAACGACAAGGACTTGCGACTTCGGTTGATTAAGCTTGGCGGAATAGATATTATCGGCTTTGACGGATTCACTCGTCGAAAGGCTGTATCCGCCGCCGGTGAGCACAGACGTGACTTTCGCGGCGAAGGGCGCGCTCGCGCCGAGCGCGATAACCCATAAGACGACAATGATCCAGCGCGCGGCATAGACGAACCGCCCGTACGCGAGGCCGATACGATAGAGGCCGTGTTTGGCGAGATGCTCTTCCTCTGGACTCATGGCGCCGGATGACGCGGGGGTGTCCTTCGGATTTTCTTTATTCGTCAGCATATAGAGTATCCCTCTGGCTGGTGCTGGGCAAACGTGTCCCGTTCCAGTGCCGTGTCGGTGTTGACGATTTGCCGGTCATCCAGCCGGCGATCCTCATTTATGGGCACGCTCTATGGTCGCAGATAGCGAGAAACTCCGCAACTTCGCCGGAACTTCCCGCCTGTGTACACGCATATTCGTCTGAGATGTATACTTGTGTCGCGGCACAAGTTGCAGTGACAGCGCCATCGCCAGCCTATGCGAGCGCGCAGGTGGAACATATCAGATCGGTCCACGCGGTCTCCATAGCGCCTGCTTCTGCGGGCAATGACTCTGTCTATCTCCGGTACAGTAATTCACTGTCATCTCACGCGTGAGTCACAGGCACGCCGCTCGAAGCATGATCTTTTCATCACGCCTCCGCCGCGACGGGAGGCACAGGATACTGTGAGAGGCTATGGGCACGTTAGCAGTCTTTACGGGTAACGCGCACCCGCAACTGGCGCAAGACATCTGCCGGCATCTGGGCATCGAGGTTGGCAAGGCGCAGGTATTCCAGTTTCCTAATGAGAATATCTTCGTCAAGATCGAAGAGAACGTTCGGGGTAAGGATGTCTTTGTTGTGCAGCCGTTCAGCTCGCCAGTGAACACATCCATCATGGAACTGCTGATCATGATCGATGCGCTCAAGCGCGCCTCGGCCAAGCGGATCACGGCGGTTATTCCACACTATGCCTATGGCCGAACTGATAAGAAGGACCAGCCGCGGGTGCCGATCACTGCGCGCCTGATCGCGGATTGCCTTACCGTGGCCGGTGCCAACCGGGTGCTGACGATGGATCTGCACGCGGGGCAGATTCAGGGATTCTTCAACATTCCGGTGGATGAGTTGACCGCGCAGAATCTGCTGGCGCGCTATATCTCCGCGAAGGAACTTGGAGATTTTACCGTCGTCTCTACCGATGCCGGTTTCGCCAAGAAAGCGCGCAATTTTGCCGAGCTACTCAACACCCCGCTCGCGATCGTGGAGAAGCGCCGCATTGGCAATGATGGCCACATGGAGACGCTGGGGCTGATCGGCACGGTCGCCGGCAGGCATGCGCTGATTGTCGATGACGAGATTGATACGGCAGGGTCGCTCGTGCAGGCGGCGCGAGTAGTAAAAGAGCAGGGCGCGCGCGACGTGTATGCCTGCGCTGCGCACGGCGTGCTCTCTGGTCCGGCGATTGAGCGGCTGGAAGCTTCTGGCATTCGTGAGGTGATCGTGACCGATTCGATTCCACTGCTTGCCGCAAAGCAGCACGCCGCAATCACCGTGCTCTCGGTGGCTGAGCTCTTCGCGGGCGCGATTCAGCGCATTCATGAGGAACGCTCGGTAGCCGAGCTTTTCCGGTAGGTGTGCGATTGGGGCTGTGGAAAATACGTCAGATGAGCGCCTTGGGGCGGCACTCCGACACCTGCGCGGTCTGTATGCGCCCTGCGTTCCACCCATAGGTGTCGGCTCGTTCGACGTCCTCTACGCCAGCGAGCATGAGGTGGTCGTCTGGTACTCGCCCGCCAAGGAGGAGCATCGCGCGGGCGAAGTGACTATTCCATGCGCCTGCCTGGCAGATGCGCTCAATGCGCTGGAAGGTGGCGAGGTGCTGGATGAAGCTGCGCTTTGCAGAGTGGGCGGTTCGGTTGCGCGAGGTCGGTGGTTACTGGCTGTTCTAGCGCTTCTGCCAGGGGTGGCCGTGCGAAGTGATCCATTGCTGGTCAGCTGGTCACCCCCGCCCGTACACACGGTAGAGTCACCGCGCGCAAAGCGCAAGACGCGCGTCCGTTCGAAGAAATCCGTGCTGCCGGATGGCGCCGCCTGATGGATTGGTTGAATGGATCGTCTGCGTACACATTGTGGGAGTGTGCTGGCCATACAGCGCGAGGCTGGTCGCGGATAAGATGTCGCTTGCCTTGCGCGCATGTCTTATCTACAATAGCAGCGCTAGCGGCGCCCGCTGCGAGGCTGACCGATGTAACGATGGGTGCAAGGAGTGTGACCCATGAACCTGTTCGCGCTCGAGCTGGGGTCATTACTGACACAGCACGGGCTGACCCTGAGCTATCTGTACACATTGCGCTCGCCGGTGGGGGCGCCTGCTATCGCACCGGCCAAAATCGCGCGCCTGCAACGATCGCTTTCTGATGACGTATCGGCTCTCCTCGCGCACCACGAAATCGACGCGCTGGCTAACGCACTGGCGCTCACATCAGCCGAGGTTGCGCGCCTGCATGCGGCGTATGTCGGCGAGGCCGTGCGTCGCGTACTGGCGGGGAGAATTTCTGGTATCTCGGCGCTGGAAGAAGGCGAGCGCGTAATTGATCTCGTGATGCGCGAGGGAGCACAGGAAGAAGGACTGCGGGACGAACTCATGGCGGATCCATCGACTGGCGAGCTGAATCTGCCGAGCGCCGATGTGAATGCGGCAATTGCCGATGCGCTCGACGATGCCGCGGAAGCGTGTGAGCAGGGCGAACTCTGGACCGCCGTCGCCGCGACAGCGCCGCTCGCCGACCTGCGCGAAGACTTTCTCGCGATGGCGTGGGCCGCGCTCGACCGGGCCGCGCAGCTTCTCGCGGTAGCGGGGCATGTCGCGCAGGGAAGCAGCGCGCAATCCGAATGGCGATCGACGGTCGAAAGGGCGCTTGAAACCGTACGGAGCCTGCGGCGGATACAATAATGCCGGTCGCCCCGCCGGAAGCCAGTTCTGTTCTTCAGGTCACGTGTTCCGGTCTGGTGCCTCCCTGCTGTAGTGAAGAGATGCAGGGCTGTGAAACACTTACACAGCCAGCAGATTTCACTGGGAGGACACAGTCTCTTATGAGCCACATTCTCCGCTTTGGCGGCGCACGAGCGCGCGCCCTCATCGTCATCGCCGCCATGCTGGCGACAGCAGCCTCGATGGCCGCGTGTTCCAGCGGCAGCAGCGTCAAGAGTGGTACCGCTGCTACCAGCGCTCAAGTCAACAGCACGACCACACCTGTTCCTAGTACGCCTTTGCCACAGCCGACGGCCACGCCTGCCAACTTGTATAAGACCGTTGGCCAGACGCTTGAGCTCTACAGTGATGACAGATCGACCGACATAAAGGCTGTTGCCGTGTCAGTCCACACAAGCACTGGCTGGGATTACGATACGCCCCAGAACGGGCATATCTTCGTCGTTGTCAATCTCTCGCTCAACAATGCCGGCACGCAAGATTACGACTACAACCCGCTTGACTTCTACTTCATGACAACCGAAGGCAACCTGATAGATGCGGGTTCTCACATTGGAGACTCCAAGAGCCTTGACTTCGGTACACTGGCGCCTGGCGGCACAGTCAGCGGGGATCTCATTTTCGAGGTGCCGTCCAGTCAGGTTAAAGGCGGCAAGATGACTTGGCAAGCGGATTATAGCCTTCCCAAGTCCAAATACGGATGGGATTTGGGTCTCTGATTTCTGGCAAACATCGTAGCTGCCGGCCCATGCGCTCGGCAGCTATTCTCTCTCGGTCGAAAACGGGCAAAGCAACTGTCGGCAATACGAGGCTGGGGCACCAATCCACACGTGGCCCCAGTCTTTGGCGGAGATCGAACTGAGCCGCTTCCTCTGATCCTCTCCCTCATCTAACGAGTCCGTGGCGCGCTTCCCGGCGTGATGGGCATTTGCGTCGGCATACTCCCGTGATAAGCTGCCTTGCAGGTTAGCCGTGAGAACATTTTGCGACAAATGTTTGCTGAGGATCAGGAGCATATCATGGGTGATGTTGGTGATGTGAACGGCTCCGCAGGCCAGATAACCTATGAGGATTTCCAGCGTGTCGATATTCGTGTCGGTCGGGTGGTTTCAGCGGAACCGCTTGCCGGCGCTCGCAAGCCCGCCTACAAGATGCGCATTGATTTTGGGCCGGAGCTTGGCGAGCGGCAGACCAGCGCGCAGGTTACCGTCCACTACCGTCCTGAAGATCTGATAGGGCGCCTCGTGCTGGGCGTGGTGAATTTCCCGCCGCGGCGCATCGCTGGTTTCCGGTCGGAGGTGCTCACGCTCGGGGTGCCCGATCAGGATGGCGCGGTCGTGCTGATTGGGCCTGATATTGACGTTCCCCTCGGCGGTCGCCTCTTCTGAATGCATGCGCCTGACGGCAAAACTGGTTAGCAGGCGATAAACCCTGTGCTACACTGAGTGCGCGGCAGGTTCCGTGCCGTGACGTAGCCATAGACCATCACCACGATGCATGTCGAGAGGGATAGAAGGGCATGTCGAGCAGCTATGAGGCGCGCGTGGGCGCGCTAGCGGGTAATGTGACGATTGACCTGCGCAGCGATACCGTGACGAAACCGACCCCTGCCATGCGCGAAGCGATGTACAGAGCTGAGGTTGGTGATGACGTGTATGGCGAGGACCCGACAATCAATGAACTCGAAGCGCTCGCGGCGGAAAAGGTGGGCAAGGCTGCGGCGGTCTTCGTGCCATCCGGTACGATGGGAAATGCCATCGCGATCCTGACGCATTGCAGGCGCGGCGATGAGATCATCATGGGTGATCGTTCACATACCTATCTCTATGAGGTTGGTGGAACGGCGCGGCTCAATGGATCACCGGTCCGCGCCGTGCCGAATCTGCCCGATGGCACGCTCGACCGCGAGCGCCTGAAGCGCGCCTTCCTTGGTGATGATATTCACGAAGCGCGAACCGGCCTGCTCTGCCTGGAGGATACGCACAACATGTGCGGCGGCCGCGTCTTAGATCCGGCTACGCTGCATGAGTTGGCCGGGCCGGCGCGCAGCCGCGGACTGCCGGTGCATATGGATGGCGCGCGCCTCTTCAACGCTGCCGTCGCGCTAGGTCTGCCGGCCTCCGCGCTCGCGGCGGAAGTTGATTCCGTCATGTTCTGCCTCTCCAAGGGATTGAGCGCGCCGGTAGGATCAATACTCGCGGGCTCGCAATCGTTCATCGACGAAGCGCGCCGCGTACGCAAACTGCTGGGGGGCGGGATGCGGCAGGCGGGCATCATCGCTGCCGCTGGCATCGTGGCGCTGACAGACATGGTGGATCGACTGGCTGAAGATCACGCGAATGCTCGGCGCCTCGCGCGCGGCCTTGCCGCTATTCCGGGCATCGCGGTTGAGCCGGAGACGGTGGAGACCGACATTCTCTTTTTCGGCGTGGTGGATAGCGCGGGCAATCCAGTTGACGTTACGCCCCTGGTTCACGCGGCGGCGAGCGCAGGCGTGCTCTTCTCCTCCGGTGACGATGGACGCGTACGCGCAATCACCCACTACGGCATCAGCGAGGCTGACATTGATCGCGCGCTCGAGGTGGTGGCGTCTGCCATGAGCAGTGTGGTGGCGTAGAGCAGCCTGGCAGCAGGAGATATCTTTGCATGAGCATGGTGGATGTGGCGCAGGTAACGCGCAGATCGGCAAATGAGCTTGCGCGTTTGATCGCGGAGGGTGATATCTCGGTTGCGGAGGTGGTTGAAGCGCATATCGCCCGCATCGAGCAGGTGAATTCCCAGCTCAATGCCGTTGTGGTCAAGCGCTTTGAACAGGCACGCGCGGAGGCGATAGCGGCAGACGAGGCTCGTCGCCGCGGGGAGCCGCTCGGCCCGCTGCATGGCGTGCCGATTACGACGAAGGATGCGCTCGATGTCGCGGGTTTGCCTTCCACCTATGGCTTGCGTGGACGCGCCCAGCTCATCGCTGATCGTGATGATCCGTATGTCGCTCGCCTGCGCCAGGCGGGCGCGATCATTCTCGGCAAGACGAATGTTTCGCAGTTTCTTCTGTATACCGAATCGGATAACCCGTTGTATGGGCGCACCAACAATCCCTGGAACGTGAAGCGAACTCCTGGCGGCAGCAGTGGCGGCGAGGCGGCGATCATCGCGGCGGGTGGCTCCGCGCTCGGTCTGGGCAGCGACATCGGCGGAAGCATTCGCGTTCCGTCCGCGTTCTGCGGCATTGCGGGCCTCAAGCCGACAGCGGGCAGGCTGGACGACGGCACGTTCTTCGGTATCTCACTCGGCCAGCGAGCCATCGTGAGCCAGGTGGGACCGCTCGCACGCACTGTAGACGATGTGGCACTCGCGTTGGAAGTGCTCAATGGCGGGACGAATCCAGATATCGTGCCGAGCCGTCGTTTGGGCGACCCCGGCCAAGTGGATGTTTCCCGGCTGCGCGTAGCCTATTACACGGATGATGGCACGCTCAGCACGGCGCCTTCCGTGCGCAGAGCGGTGACGGAGGCAGCCGGTGCGCTGGCTGGCAGGGGCGCGCAGGTGGTGGAGTGGCATCCGCCTGAAGCGTCACGCGCGATGGATCTGTTCTTCGGCGTGCTGAGCGCCGATGGCGCGCAAAGTGCGCGTGACCTTTCCCGTCGAGATAAAGTTGACCCACGCATCGGCCAGTTGATTTTTCTGGCGAGACGCTCGCGGTTGTCGCTGAGCGTGCTAGGGGCGTTGTTGCGCGCCATGGGCCAGCGCCGGGCCTCCACCATGCTGCGCAATTTCGGGCATCGCCAGACGGCTCATTACTGGCGGCTGGTGGAGGAGATCGAGGCATACCGCAGACGGTTCCAGCAGGCGCTGGATACTGATGATGGCGGTCCATTTGATCTGGTGATCTGTCCTCCATATGCTATTCCCGCCTTTCCGCATGGCCTGAGCAAGGATCTTGTCACGGCCGGAGCGTACGCGGTGATCTACAATGTGTTGGGGTATCCTGCGGGCAGTGTTCCCGTTTCACGTGTGCGTGAAGATGAGGCCGTCGCCCGCAAGCGATCACTGGATGGACAGGAACGCGCCGCGCGCGCAGCGGAACGGGGAAGCGTGGGCCTGCCTGTTGGCGCGCAGGTGGTGGCACGTCCCTGGCAGGATCACCTGGTGATCGCCGCGATGAAAGTCATCGAAGAGGCCGCGCGTGGTACCGCTGATTTTCCGCATATGCCAATCGGCGGAACTGTGCAGTAGCACGTGACAGCGCGAGCGTGGCATGGTATCATGGCGCCGGTCACCGCTGACCATGGAGAGAGCGCTAGGCGTTTCCCGCCAAGGTCCTGGCGGTGGTTTTTACTGCCGCATACTTGTGGCAGAGGCGGCCGCACCGTTTATTCATGTAGCTGGGCAGGCCAGTCGCAGTGGAAGCGCATGATGTCCGTTGAGTCGTGACTGTGGCTGATCGAGTGGTTCTGAGAGGGTGAGCGCACGCGAAGTGGCTCGCTGAGCTGACAAGGGGGCCGGAGTGTCCATAGAGACCGACGTAGTCGAAACCGATAGCCGGAGTGTCGCCCAGGCTACCGCAGAAGGCATGCAGCGCTACTACCATCTGGCCAAGCGCCAGGCGTGGGACGTGCGCCAGCTGCCGTGGGAAGATCAGCCCCCCGTTCCCGAAGGGCGTGGCTCAGCCGAAAAGCGCGCGCGTCGCCATACCATGTGGCGCTCCGTTGTCACGCAACAGCTCCAGGCGGATATGATAGCGGTGCAATGCTCGACGCAGTTGCTCATCAATTCGCCAGACTATGAAGCGCGGTTGTACTACACCACGATGACCGCCGACGAAGCACGGCACACCGAAGCCTGGCTTCGTCTCTCAAACGCCATTGGCGGCGTCTGCGAGCCAGATCCGCACCTCGAAAAGCTTGGCAAGCTCGCGCTTACCACCGGCACGCTGGAAGAAATGATCTTCCTGTTTCAGTGTGGCTTCGAAGGACTCGTGATCCCACGGTTCCACCAGATAGCCAAGTCCGCGCCGGATACGGTTCTGGCGGATATTTGCACACGCCTCGCGATTGATGATGGCATCCATCACGGATCCGGCGTCTGCTATGAAAAAATGCTTCTGGATCGCACAACCCAGAAGACGAAGCGGGCGATTGAGCGTGCCACGCGCGAAATGTGGCCGCTGTATGCTGAACACATCATGTGGAGGCCACGGGAGCGCGCCTGGGCCAGCTCGATCATGCGCTCATACGACATCCGGCTGATCCAGTCGCAGCGCGAAGAGATCATTAAATTGGGAGCCAGCTTCGGTCTGGATCTCGATCTGCCCATGTAGTTCGCCAGGGGACGGTCGTCCGAAAGGTGCGGGTGAGAGCCTCGGTACTCTCGCTCGCACTGGTGTTTTCTGGCTATGGTCATCCTTTTCGCCGCTGCTGGTGATACACTTTTCACTATATTGCTCTGCCCGGTAGCTGTGGGGCATACCACCACAGTATGATATGGGCGGAGAACGGGATGACAGCAAGTAAAGGCCAGGGTTGCGATGACCAGCGCAGTGCGTGGGCGCGCGATGGCGCTCTTCGGCGAATTCGCACTGGAGCGAGAAGAAGCGCGTGATCTTATCCTTCGGCATACCGGTGCTGAGGGTGTGACGACGTGTGTGGTCAGCCCGGACGTCACGTATGCCTGGGTAATCGTGACGGGCAATAACGCGAATCTGCTCACTCCCGGCTCGCTGATGCTGGGCCAGGGAGCGTCTGCGGAAGATGCGCTAGACGACCTCTTCTGGCGCGTTATGGCGCGAGTGCTGCTTGGCTGAGCGCCGGTCACACGCGGGAAATGCATCTCGACCGGACCGTTCGGGCTGGTACCTTTGGGAGTGAATGGGCTGCGTTTCCCGGCTCACCGGGCACCCTGTGTTATACTCCACCATGCTCGGCGGGTGGCCATTCTTGTGGCTCGCGAAACACAAGATGCCCTGCGGGTCATGGTGCCGGTGATTCCCCTCACCGCGCCATAGTGAAGCAGATTGCTCAAGGATTCCGTAACGGCATTCCGCTGGCGACCTGGCAGCGCGGAGGATCGTGTGGCCAACGATGAACAGCGTATTGCAGACCTATCCCGTGCGGCCGAGGCGCTGGTTGCCGGACCGCCGGAATATTTGCGCGCATTCGTCGGCGACGAAGGCGGTGCCCGGCAGCAGCGTCGCGCGATCATCATCGCCTCTCTGCGCGAGCAGGAAACCATGGGCCGCGTTGGTGTCTCCGTCGATGAGCTGGCCGCTGATCTGGAAGCAGTCCTGCACGAGCGCAATCAGCCTATTCCGGATGACCTGCGCAACGAAGTCGTGGAAGTGCTGCGGCAACTTGAGAACTGGCAGGCGGTTGATGGCGGACTCGCGCCGGATCGTGCGGAGCGCGACGGACTGCGCCGCCGCGTAGAGCGCGACTACGCGCTGGCTCGTTCGCTGCGTGTATTTCTGCCGCACTGGGATGAGGTGCAGCGCTCGTTGCGCCGCCGCTACGTCAGCTTGAGCGCGAACTACTTCGCCCAGGCCGTCAGCTCGCTCGATACGCTTCTCGATGAGCTGCGCTACGAAGATCCCGACCCGCTTCGCTGTCACACGGCGTGGCACGCGCTGAGCCAGGCACTCCATGGCATCAACACCGAATCGCGTGATTTCGCGCGGGAATTGCGCTCATTGCAAGTGGATGGAAATCATCCGGAAGTGCTCGCTGACATCGCGGACCGGTTGGGTATCCTGCATGACAAGTTCTTCCGCGTCGCGGCTGAGAGCGCGGCCCAGGTGCGCGAGCGTCTGGCCGCCTTGCGTGATGAGCGCCATGCCGGTGAGAACGTCCGCCATCTGCAGGAGGCGCTGCGCCGTCGAGATGAGGAGTGGAGCGTCGGAGTCGGAGAGACGGAAGAGGAACTGCGCGAGCGTCTCGATGCCGTCGCGAGTGATGTTGAGCGCGAGCTGGCAATCTTCGAGCGGCTGATGGCGGAGAGCGGTCCCGGTTCATGGCGCGAAGGGGCAAAGGCGATCAGCCTGGCACTGGTAGACCTGACGGAACGCATTCACTCAGCCATTTCGCTTCGTCTACAGCAGACTCAGGCGATATCGGCATTGCTCCGGCGGGCGCACGACCTCGCGGAAGGCGGCGACGAAGCGACACAGCGCGCGCGCAGGTATCTGTGGGATGCGTCGGGGGCGATTCACGCGGCTGTCTGGGTGCAGCCGGTGCCATCTAGTGACGATCAGGTGCGACTGGATCGCTGGTTGGAGCATCGCGGCGGATCGCCGCTTCCACTGGTGGATTACGAAACCTGGCAGAAGACGCTGCGCCCGCGCAACCGGCCCGCGCCGCCGCTACCTCCGCCCCCGCTCGAAACCGGTGAGGGCTGGGCACCTGGTGAAGATCCCCAGACACGCGAGTTGGAATCCGCGCGCGAGCGACTCATCGACCGGATGATCACGGCTGGTTCCGCGGGCGCCCTTGGCCGCCTCGAGTCGTACAGCGAGCTTCGCCTGCTGGCATCGTTTCTCTGGCTGCCACGCGATAGCGCCCCACTGAAAAGGCTGGGCCTGCGCATTCAGCCGCCGGGGGCGGGCATGCCGCGGCGCGTGGTGCTCCAGGGTCCGGACTTCGAGGTTGAGCTGGATAATTACCGCTTCAGTGCGACCACCGCGCAGCGCCAGCATGCCGCTGACGCGAAACGTGCCGCCAGAGAATCCGCTGAGCGGCTGAGCGCCATTGTGCATCCTCCTGAGGAGGAAGTTCCCTTCCCCGCGGTGGCCGCGCTTCCCGTGTCGAAACCTGTAGTCCGGCCGCCGGTTGTGGCACCCGCCGCACTGGCGACGCATCCACTGCACCAGCCGGACGTACTCGACGACGAGGATGGCCCGCACGTGACGCGTCCACTGCCGGTTATCCCGATCGCCGCTGCGACACGCCCACTGCAAGGCGATGTCCAGCATGCGGCATCGCATCGCGAGGACGAGGTGGCGGGTGTGTCGGAACCAGGGCGGGAGGGTGATGTCGCGCGCGGGATATCGCGCCGGTTCTGGCCGTTTGTGGTTCGCAGAGGGCAAGACGCGCAGGAGCACTGACGCCGGATCAGGAGTAAGACATGTCAAGTTACACCTCTCCACGCGAGCAGGACCAGGCACGTCGGGTTCGCCGCATGCTGATAGAGCAGAGCGCGATATTGCAGGACGAGCACCCGGACGAATTTCTCTGGCTGACGCGCCACTTTGAGGCCGAGCAGCACTTCTTCGACGAGGAGCTTGGCGCGCGTCTGGAGTTGCGCCTTGGCCGCTGGGCGCGCGCCTACTGGCCCTCGCCGCCGCGCCAGCGGGAATTTTGCATTAGCGACATTTTCGATCTCACGGCGCGAAAGCAGACGGCTTATGCGTGCCTGATCCGTGCCTATCGAAGTGTGCGTCTCCTCGAATCAGGCGAGTCGGCCAATGTGTTTCGCTTTGCTGACCTTTTTCGCTATGTCGCCGAGGAAGGACAGCGCCAGTCTCCATGGCTTAGCTTTGATGAAGCGGTCATTAACGAAGCGCTCGCCGCGGGAGATGACGGGGACGTTGATGAAGAGGACGACATGGAACTGGATGCCAGCGGGGCGAGCCGCTCGAAGCGCCGGTCGGGCGCGCTCGGCGCGGTAGCTGGCCGTCCACGCCGGGGAGCCGCGACGCAGACGCAGCGGACGAGCGCGGCACAGCGCGTGCGCGCGAATCAGCGCGCATTTTATCAGGCGTTCGCGGCTTTTGAGCGATATCGTCTGGTGCGGCGGCTGGGCGCGGATGACCGGCAGCGTCCCGAAGAGCGTTACCGGCTGGATGAGCGGGATTTCAGCGGCATTTACGAGTTTACCGACCTGATCGACCGGTTCCTGCCGCCCGCTGGTCTGGTGGTCCACGACGATCTGAATCCGGATCGTGCCGAAGGTGAAGAATCATGAACATGCGTACCCCGTTGCCGTCGCGGAAGCCCGGGCGCGCGTGGATCCGGCGCATCCGGCTCATTAACTGGCACGGCCACGAAAACGCGACGCTGGAAGTGATGGGCGATATGCTCGCCATCATTGGCGATAATGGCTCCGGCAAATCACTCATTCTGGATGCTATTGACTGGGCGCTGTTCCCCAGCCCGAACAAGCAGTTCAACGCCGCCGCTCGCGAAGGAGGGCGCACGAGCAAGCGCACGCTGAGCAATACGATCCTGTTTTTCGATCCGCATGGAATTGATCGAGCGGATAAGGGCTGGCGTCGCCAGCGAACGGTCGGCTACTGCGCGGTGGAAATCGAGCACGAAGGCGAGGGCCGCTGGGTCTACGGGTCAGCGGCCTCCGCGACGCCGCAGAGCGCCAGCCCATTCTATTACGCCTTGCCCGCGCCACTTGATCAGATTTCGTTTCTGGACGTTACGCCGCGCGGCCAGGTGCCGTTGCAGTTTACGGAGTTCCGCGCGGTCAATGATGCACTCACCAACGCGGGCGGCAGTATCTTCAATGCCAGCCAGGGCGAGGAGTATAACCGGCTGGTCGCGCGCCGCCTGCTGAACATTGAAGGAGCGGACTGGCAGAGACGCTACGATGCGCTCTATGACGTGCTGCACCGCATGCTTGGCCTCAAAGTGGATGACGCGCTCGTCTCAGATCCCAGTGGTGTGGTGCGCCAGTTCCTCCCAATCGTAGACCGGCCCCACCTGGAGCGGCTGGTAGAGGGCCTCGAAGGCATCCAGCGCATTCATCGTGATATCGACGAATACCAGAAACTTCGTGACACGCTGCACAGTGTCGTGACTGCACGCAAGAAGTATCACGAAGCGGTATTGCAGCATGCGGGCCTCGTCTGGCTGCGCTCGTCGTGGTCTGATGAAGACGCGGCGCGGGAGCTGGAGCAGGCGGATATGGCGCTGCGCGAGGCGGAATCGATCGCGCGGCAGCGCGAGGCTGGCGAGGAAGCCGCATACGCGGAAGAGCAGGCTGCTCGCCGCGAGCTGGAGACCATCCAGCAGTTGCATCAAGGCGAAGTCGTGCAGGCGGTGGCCCGCGCAAATGAGACTCTGGAAGCCGCGCAGCACCGGCAGGAGCGCGCAGGTCGTGAACTTCGCCAGGCTGATGAGCGTGTGCGGCGCGCAGAAGAGAGCGTCGCCAGTGCCCGCCACACGCTGGAAAATGAGCGCCAGAGTGCCGCGGACCGTCTCACTGAGCTGGCTGAGCGCGCGCGCAAGGCGTTAGGTGTGCTGCCGGAGCCGCTTTCCTCTACCTGGGCCAACCTGATCACTGATCCCGGTAATCAGGAGCAGGCGGATGTGCTGCATACGGACTGGTTGCGGGCTGACGAAGAGCTCGGTCGGCTAGCGGCACATGTTCAGCGTATCGAGGAGGCCAGTGCCGCTACTCGCGCGGCGAAGCAGGCTGAACGCGATGCCCGTGCGCAGCACGAAGCGACTGTTCGCGCGCTGCAAAGTGGCCGCCAGGCACTTTGGGCACGCTGGGACAAAATGATCCAACGCTGGCCCGCCGGGCTGGGATCCGCGCCGTCTTCCGAGCCTACCACAATGGCGCTGCCTCCCCTGATGGAAACGTGCCACAAGGAGCTTGAAAGCGCTCACGAACGTGTACGCGAGGCGGCTGCGGCTTCCGCGCGGGTGGAAGTCCACATCGATGAGTTGCAGCAGGCGCTCAAGCGGCTAGAAGTCGAGATTTCGCAGACGCAGACCGAGCCGCTGCCGCCGCTCTCGCAGGATCGAGAGCGCGCGCTGGCTCAACTCACTGAAATTGACCGCAACGTCGCGCCGGTGTACCGTCATCTCGATCTCTCGCGTGACGGAGCGAGTTGGGCGGACGCGATTGAGGGTCTGCTGGAACACCTCGACGTGCTCACACTGCTGACAATCTCAGCGCCCATCGAGCAGGCGCGGCAGGTGGCGGGCAAAGAAGTTGACTGGCACGTCCTCATGCCGGGCTCGGGGCACGCGCGGACGAATCGCGGCTCACTGGCGAGCGTGCTCGTGACCACCCAGCCGGAGGTGCGCCGGTATATCGATGGCACCTTTGGCTCGGTGGCTCTGACGACTGAGCCGCCTCGTTCCGGAGACTATCTATGCCCGGACGGGCGGTATCGCATCGGCGATATTTCTGGCACGGTGCGGCTGGGGAAGCGGTCGAATTCGCTCATCGGCGTCGTGCGGCGGCAGGCGGCTGCCGCGGCTCGTCGCGACGAGCTGGCTCGCGAGCGCGCCGATGTGATGCGTAATCTGGAAGACGCGCATGAATCTCTGCGTATCGAACGCGAGCATCTGCATGGCGCGGAACTACGGGCGCGCGGTCTTTCCGAACTGATCCATATGATCGACGAGGTCGAGCAACGGCGCACTGAACTACGCGCCCTGCGCGATGCCGACGAAGCCGCTTCTGTGACGCTCGCCGCCGCTGGCCGTGAGGCCGAGTCCGCTGCCGCCGAGGAAGAGGATGAGCGCATGCGCTGGGCGGATGCCACGCGGGGCTATCCTGCCCTGGCAGATCCAGCGCAATTGGAGCGATCTCGACAGGCGCTGGCAAATTCCGTCGCGGATGCCGTGGCGCGTGCCGGAGAGACGCGCAACCGCCTGCTGCGCCTGGAGGAGCGCCTGCGCGCGGCCGAAGATGACGCAGCCGCTGAGCGTGAAGTGTATGGCATGGCCCGCGCCCAGATGGACCAGGTGGATGTCGAGGTGCAGGAAGCCCAGCGCTCGCTGAATCAGGCACGTAGCGCCATGACCGCAGCGGGCCTGGAAAATGTCGAGACACATATTCACCTGCTTCAGGAGCGGCTGAAAGCGGCTGAAGAGGCCGCGCGGCAGGCCGGAGTTGCCAAGGGTGTCGCGCTTCATCAGGTTGAAGCGGGACTGCGGGAACGTGATCTGAAAGCGCAGCAGCTCCAGCAGGTGCGCGCGCGGCTGGAAGACCGCAGCAAGGCATACGGCGCTCTTCTGCTCGCTGTGGCAGATAGCCTGAGCTTGCCCGCGAATCAGGTGGATGATCCCATTCGCTATGTGCGGCAGATGATGAAGGGACGTGACAGCCGCCAGCGTCTGGATGACGATATTCCGCGGGCCTACAGTGCCGCCGAGCGCGAGCAGGAGAATTTCCTGGTCGTGATCGCGGAATATCAGGCGCTGGTCGGGCAGGATACCCGCTTCGGTTTGCGCTCGCCCGGCAAGCGGGAGCTTGCGCTCGCGCCGCAAGGCTGGCTGCTCAATGTCGCTCCGCGCATGGAAGGCACGAGTGACGTGCAACTGCTGCTGAACTTCCTCGAGGTCTCGATTGAGCAGCTCCAGCAGACGCTGGCGCAGCGCGTGACGCGCGTCGTGCGCGACATCATTCTGGGCGAGGTCGTCAGCCATCTCGTCGAGCAGCTTAATCGCGCGCAAGGTATTATTGATGGTTTGAATGAGCGGCTGGCCAACGCGCGCTTCTTCGTCCGGAATACGCGCTTCCAGCTCAAGCTCGCCGTCCGGCTGGCGCGGCTGGCTGATGTGCCATTCGATCACGTCACAGTGGCGACGGCACTGCTGGAGCACGGACGCGCGATGCCAGCTGGCGTACAGGCGCAACTGACCGCTATCTTCTCGTCGTGGCTGGATGAGCAGATGAAGGGTGACGTCCAGCCGTCGGTGGAGTCGCTGGTGGAGCAGCTGGATTATCGTCGCTGGGTGGATATCTCACTCCTGCACAGCGATGATCTCGATTCACGTATCCGCCCATGGGACAGCGCGGTCTCCGGCTTTGGCAGCGGCGGCGAGCAGCGCGTGCCGGTATACGTGTTGCTGCTCACGGCGGCGGCGATGCAATTCGCCGTCTCCAACGCGCCGCTGCGTCTGCTGATGCACGATGAGGCGTTCGCCCGCATGGATCAGCGTAACGCCGATCTGGTCATCCGGTTTGCGCAGCAGCTTGGCGTTGGGCTGGTGATCGCCAGCCCGAACCTCGATCTTTTTGCCGAGGGCGTGGGCTATGCGACTGCGTACCGGCTGCGCCAGATGCCCAATGGGCTCATCGCGCGCGAGGCGTTGCACCTGCGCGCGGCACCCGCATCAGATCAGTCCGCGGCTGGTGGGGAGGATGCGGCGCTCCAGCCGGCGCTGCGCCAGATGGAGGCGCGCTGACGTTCGAGCCAGAGCGTTCTGGCATGACTGCCATTGAGGGAGAGTCTGATACATGGGTGTTTCGCGTGGTCATGGGCGCGCTCGGCATGCCGTACGTTCGCGTATCTCCGCACCCCCCTCGCCGGGCTCGCCGCTCGCGCTGGCGACTTCGGCGCATGTGCTGACACCATCGCCGACGCTCGAGATCAATGAACTGATCGCGCAGCGACGGGCAGAGGGGCAACGTGTCATCCATCTGGGATTCGGAGAGGCATCGTTTCCGCTCCATCCCGTGTTGCGGGAGGCGCTCGCGACCTATGCGACGCGGACGAGCTATGCGCCGGTGCTCGGCATTGAGCCGCTACGCGAAGCCGTGGCCGCGTATCTGACGCGAACACGGGGTTTTTCAGTTGGTCCCGCGCAGGTCGCGGTCGCCCCTGGCAGCAAGCCGCTGCTCTACGCACTGTTTCAGGTGCTCGCCGGTGACGTCCTGATGCCGGTGCCGTCCTGGGTCAGCTACGCACCGCAGGCGAAGCTCGCGGGCAAGCGCGTCATTCTCGTGCCGAGCGATCCCGCCGACCACACGCGTCTGCCGGTCGAGTCGCTGCGAGCGGCGACGGCCCGCGCGCGCCACTCCGGATTGGACCCGCGCATCCTCGTCGTCAATTCGCCAAACAACCCGACCGGCTGCATGTTCGCGCCGGAAGATGTGGAGGCGATGACCGGCTGGGCGCGTGACAACGGCATCACCATCATCAGCGATGAGATCTACAGCGAACTGGCGCATGGCTGGCGCGCTCACGTCTCGCCAGCGGTCTTCTATCCGGAAGGCACAATCGTCACAGGAGGCTTCTCCAAAGCGTTCTCGGCTGGCGGCTGGCGACTGGGCTATGCGGTGTTGCCGCCAGGCGAGCGGGGAGTGAAATTGATGTCCGCGGTGCGGGCGCTGGCAAGCGAGATCTGGTCATCAGCCAGCACGCCGGTCCAGTTCGCGGCAGCGCGGGCATACGCGGCTGGCGAAGAGATCGACCGCTACGTCCGGCGGTCTGCGCGCCTGCATGGGCACGTGACGGGGCGGTTGCAAGCGGACCTGGCACGGCTCGGCGTGCTGGCGGCTCGCCCGTCCGGCGGCTTTTACGCCTACGCGGATTTCACCCCGTGGCGGCATGCCCTGAGCGAGCGCGGCGTGACCAGTGGGGCGGAGCTTTCGCGCCACCTGCTGGATGAATGGGGCATCGCGGCGCTGCCCGGCGTCGCGTTCGGTGACGGTCCGGAGCACCTGCGGCTGCGGCTAGCTACGAGCGGGCTCTACAGCGGGCCGGATGAGCCGGCATCCGACCGTGAGGCGCATCTTTGGTCCCTGCTGGAGCGCGCGGATACCCTCCCCGTGGAGGATCCCGCCTCGGGCGAGCCGTTCGACCTGCCCATGCTGGATGAGACGGTCGCCACGTTCGCCCGCTTCGTCGAATCGCTCGGCGCGCCAGAGGCTACTGGCGAGTGAGTGAGCGCGCATCCCGCCAGGACCATCGCTCACAACAAGCGGCAAATGACAGGGACTCATCAGCAAGTTAAAGGCTTGGGGTCCGTTGGCTGGAACGAGACCAGTGCCGTGTTTACCCCTGTCTTATCGGCGGTTACCCACGTCGCCGGGATGGGCGTCGCTGTCGGCGGCGGACTAAGGGGGACATCACTCAGGGGTGCCAGGACACCTGGAATTGTGACATCGATCTGGAAGTGCGCGTTCTCCGTCACGAATATCGCCAGCGCGCCCGTATGCTCCATGCGGGTCAGGGTGAGCGGAGAGAAGTCCTGGCGCACGGGGTTTCCTTGGCAATAACTCTGGCGATCGGCGTCAGTCTTGATGGAGAACGCCAGTATGAATATCCGTGCGCTCCCCGTCCCCTGTGATGGATCGTGAAAGCTGACCTCTTCACCAGTCATTACGCTTCCGGTGCGGGAGTTGCCCTGTATGGGGCTTGCACCGACCTGCGCCGTCCATCCCGGCGGCAGCCGAAGGGTAAACAGGCCGAGCGGGTCATGATACGTCTGCCACTGCGAGGACGCCGTCGTACCGCCCGCTGACGAATTGGTTGTGGTCATACCCGGTCGGAGCAGCAGCACACCCACCAGAGCGGCCACGACGACCACCACCATCACCAGCGACAGCCACACGCCCAGGCGTCTCCGTAGTCCGTGCCGCTCATCTGCTGGCCGGCTACCTGCAATCGGCTGTTTCGCATCTGACGATGACACATGCATCCTCTTTCGTCATGTCAAGGATGATGTAAACCCTGCCGCGATTTCTGGCCAGGGCGTACGCTCGCGAACATCTGGGCGACTCGCTCGCGCAAGAAACGCACGGGAACGCGCTGGCCAAGATGGGACAGAAAACAGGCTTTCCAGCCGTGAAGCTCCCGCTGGCTGACGACGTTCTCTGCAGAACCCGTGACCTTCGCCTGAAGGTGTCCGTGCGCCTGCTGCTGTAGCGTGGCAAAGCGCCATACTATACCATACAGACGCCGCCGCGTCCTGGGTGGTTCCCTCAACGACCGCAGGTCAGGCAGCGAGGAACTCAAGGGTGATCGGTGCAAGCCTCGTCGAGGTTGAGGTCGCGCACACGAAGGTGACCCCCCCTCCACCGTGGTCACCTTATAGTGGAGCTGGCGGCTCAACCACACGGATGGTAGGGAGCAGCGCACGGGCGACCCGCCTCAAACCGAGGATACCCACTGCGTCGGGAAAGTGCCGGTCACCCGCCGGTGCGCTCCTGGCGCTTGCGGGCGAACTCGATGAAGAACTCGACGGCGGCTGGATTGCCGACCGCGCCGATATTCAATGCTTTTTCGGGTGGCATGCCCATCAGCAGCTTCTTCACCGGCACCTCCAGCTTCTTGCCGCTAAGTGTGCGCGGCACCTCCGCGATCTGGACGATCTCGTCCGGCAGAAAGCGGGGCGAGAGGCTGCTGGCGATATTCTGGCGGATCGCGTCCTTGATGCGGTCATCCAGTTCCACGCCTGGCCGCAGCACGACGAAGAGCGGCATATAGTACCCGCCTCCCGGCTGCTCGACTCCGATGATCAGGCTATCCAGCACTTCCGGCACGCCTTCAATCGCTGTATACAGCTCGCTGCTGCCCATGCGCACGCCCATGCGGTTGATCGTCGAGTCGGACCGGCCGTAGATGACCGCGCCTCCCTCCGGCGTGATCTTGATCCAGTCGCCATGCCGCCAGATGCCCGGATAGACGGAGAAGTAACTCTCCTCGTACCGCTTGTTGCCCGGATCATTCCAGAAGTAGAGCGGCATGGAGGGCAGCGGCGCGGTAATCACAAGCTCGCCCACTTCGTTGATGTGCGGATGCCCGTCCTCATCGAATGACTCAACCTTCGCCCCAAGCGCACGGCATTGCAGCTCGCCCGCACGCACGGGCAGAATCGGGCAGCCCGTCAAAAACGCGGAACAGACATCCGTGCCGCCACTTGCGGAGGCGAGCCAGAGGTCCCGCTTCACTTCGTCGTAGGCCCAGGCGAAACCCTCCGGCGGGAGAGGCGATCCCGTGGAGCCGATGGCGACGAGCTTGCTGAGATTAAAGCTCTTGCCGGGCGTGATGCCCACTTTCATGCAGTTGGTGAGGTAGCTCGCGCTCGTGCCGAAGACCGTCATGCCGGAATCGGCGGCGAACTTCCAGAGCGCGTTCATATCAGGATAGGCGGGGTTGCCGTCATAGAGCAGAACGGTTGAGCCGACCAGCAATCCGCTGATCAGCAGATTCCACATCATCCAGCCGGTCGTCGTGAACCAGAAGAAGCGGCTTCCTGGCCCGAGATTCAGGTGCAAATCGAGCTGATGCAGGTGCTCCAGGAGAATGCCGCCCTGGCTCTGCACGATAGGCTTGGGCAGGCCGGTGGTGCCGGAGGAGTAGAGAATCCAGAGCGGGTGATCGAATGGCATCTGCTCGAATGTCAAGGGATGGTCCGGCGCGGATGCGAGCGCGACATCCCAGAGGATGGTATCGGGCAGGCCCTCCGCGGAAGCCGCTGGATTCAGGTAGGGGACCATGATCGTCGCTTGCAGCGTGGGCAATGACCGCTGGATCTCGCCGACGATGGCGTGCCGGTCGAACGGCTTGCCGTTGTATTGGTAGCCGTCTACGGCGAAGAGCACCTTCGGCTCGATCTGGGCGAAGCGGTCAATCACGCTGCGGGTGCCGAAATCGGGTGAGCAGCTCGACCAGACCGCGCCGAGGCTCGCCGCGGCCAGAAACGCGATCAGCGTCTCGGGAATATTCGGCATGTAGGCGACCACGCGATCACCCCGGCCCACGCCCAGCTGCCGGAGCGTGGCGGCGGCTCGTGTCACCTTGGAGCGTAGCTCGGCCCATGAGATTTCCGTAAGCGGGTGGCGCTCAGACTGGAAGAGCAGCGCCGGATGCGCATCTGTCTCGTGCCGGAAGGCGTGCTCAGCGTAGTTCAGTTCAGCGCCGGGAAACCAGATCGCGCCTGGCATGCGCGCATCCGCGAGTACCTCCGCATATGGCGTGGAGGCCACTATCTCATAATACTCCCACATGGACCCCCAAAAGGCATCGAGGTCCGTAACCGACCACTCCCACAGCGCGGCATATGTATCGAATCGCAGACCCTTGCGCTCCGCCAGCCAGCGCATGTAGCGCGTCATGTTGGAATGCTCGCGGAATGAGTCGGACGGTTCCCACAGGAGATCGCCTTCCTGAACGGATGTGCTCATGTATTCGCGCTCCTCATTGAGTCATGTTGAGGGACGGCACGTTAGCCGGGAATGCGCCAGCGCATTCTCTGAGGTGATCACTATCCTGCGGCAGCGGCTGCCGTGGCGAGATGACCTATCAGCCATACTGCTTCCTGGCGGGGCGGATGTCAACAATGGTAAAAGTGTGTCTCCCATCCTCACTCATCCGTTTCAGGAAAGAAGGGCACTATAGGCGTCGAAAAGCGAGCGAGCACCGGTTGCCCGCTTGAATTGACACTCCAGGGGGCGTCAGCTATACTGCCTCTGATATTGTCCTGAATTTCGCATTGTGCAACCCGCCTGCTACCCATGCGGCAGCCGGTTTGCACTGGCCTGGGGCGTTTGATAGCGCTGTGTCTGGCGTCGCCCGCACCCAGGGCGAGTAGCGAGGGAGAAGGCTTCTTCCATGCGGCGAGGTACTATCCTCTTCTTCCTGTTCATCCTGGTACTGGGGGCTGCCGCGATTTACGTGGATAACCCAAACACTCCGGGTATCCACATCGGCGGTTACAACAATAACCTCGCGGTCAAACAGGGGCTGGATCTGCAGGGCGGCATTCAGATCGTCATGAAGGCTCATTGCCCGCCACAGCAGCCCAAATGCACCATCACCCAGGATGACATGTCGGCGGTCATCGCCAACCTGAACCGCCGTATCTCGCAGGGCCTCGCGGTCAATGAGGCGGTCGTCCGGCAGGAAGGCACTGATCGCGTGCTGATTGAGCTGCCGGGCCTGAAAGATGATCAGCAGGCGCTGTCCCTGCTCGGCAAGACCGGGCAGATGAACATCATCGATACCGGCAGCAACTACGTTGCGCCGAATACGAATGTGGCCTCACAGGTCTGTACCACGAATTGTAAGCCCGGACAGTATAAGGTGGTCTTCACGGGCAGCCAGCTCAATACGAGCCAGATCAGCGCGACAATCGATCAGACATCCGGCCAGCCAGTGGTGACGTTCGCGTTTGCGGGCTCAGCCCAGAAGGCGTTTGCGGACTATACACAGGCCAACATCGGAAAGTACCTGACGATCACGCTGGATAACGTTGTCATTGAGTCGGCGACGATTCAGTCGCAAATCAGCGGCAACGGCCAGATCACCGGCATTCCGAGCATTGCGCAGGCGCAGAACCTGGCGACTCTACTCAAGTATGGCGCGCTGCGTGTGCCGCTGGCGGTGGAGAGCGAGCAGCAGCTTGCGCCGACCCTGGGTCAGCAGGCACTGGAGTTCAGCAAGCGCGCCGCGGCGATCGGCCTCGGCATGGTCGCGCTCTTCATGCTGATCTACTACCGCTTTCCCGGGCTGCTCGCGGACATCGCGCTGGTGCTGTACGCGCTTCTGCTGTTCGCGGTCATCAAGCTGATGGGTGTGACGCTCTCGCTGCCGGGCATTGCCGCCGTCATCCTGACCATTGGCATGGCGGTTGACGCGAATGTGCTTATATTTGAGCGCATGAAAGAAGAGTTACGCGCCGGAAGATCGATGGCGGCCGCGGTCGATATCGGGTTCAAGCGGGCGTGGCCATCCATTCGCGACTCGAACGCGTCGACGATGATTACCTGCCTGATCCTGTACTGGTTCGGCAACAACTTTGGCGCGACAATCATCGTGGGCTTCGCTGTCAACCTGTTCATCGGCGTGGCGATCAGCCTCTTCACGGCTGTCGTCGTGACGCGGAACTTCCTGAACCTGCTGGTGCCGACTGGCATCGCGACTCACCCGGCGCTCTATGGCCTGAGCAAGGACGCGCTCAATGTGCCGCGCTACCGGCGCGCGCCCGCACTTGCATCCAGCCGTGCCCGCTCGGTGCTCGTGCCAGCGGGTTCGCAGCCAGCACAGTCGGAAGACGAGGATGCCGAGGTTTCGTCGAATGGCCACATGCAGAGCGATGATGTTACGAGCAAGGCGGAGGAGTAGTTACCCGTGTTTCATCTGACGAGATACAAGTACATCTTCTTCGCCCTCTCCGGAGTGGTGATCGTACCGGGGCTGCTCGCGCTCATCTTCTGGCACCTCAATCTGGGCATTGACTTCACGAACGGCACGACGATCAGCCTGCGTGTCGCGAATGCGAACGTCACAACGACCGAGATCACCAAGGCGTTCCAGAATGCACATGCTCAGGATGTGCAGGTGCTGGCGTCGAAAGACATCTCTTCCAAGACGACCAATTACTACGTGTATATTCAGTTTAGCCGACCAATTGGCAAGAGCGAAGAGACAACCGTTATGCAGCGGCTCTCCGACGCCAAGGCCGGACTGCCGAAAGTCACGCGCGATAGCACGCTCTACGTTGTGCAGTATCCTGGCGAGAGCACGCAATCGGCGTTGATGGTGGTGCATTTCGATAAGGCGGTTACGGCCGCACAGGTGCAGAAGGCACTGGCAAACCTGCCGCCAACCGACCTGCCGCCCACCGAGACGACGAGCGCGCCCGCCGCGACGGCGACGCCAGCGACAACTGCGACTCCGAAAGCGACTTCGACGCCAAATACCAAGGCCACGGCAACACCAGCCGCGACATCCACCGCGACGGCGTCGAGTTCATCCAGTTCATCCAGTTCATCGACCTCGACGACGCAGACCTTTCCGGTAAGCGTGTCGAACGTCGTGCTTGGCCAGAACGACAATATCTTCCAGATCAGCACGCAGACGGCATTGAGTGGTCCGCAGCTGGATAACATCGTCTTCGCGATCTCGAAGAGCTACGGTCCGGCATACGTCCTCCAGAAGACAGAGGTCGGTCCGGCCATCGCGGGTGAGACGGCGCGCAACGCAATCATCGCCGTGTTACTGGCGGCGGCGGCGATCCTGGTTTACATCGGCATCGCATTCCGCAAGGTGGGCAGCCTGCAGCTATCGTTCCGCTTCGGGGCCAGCGCGATCATCGCGCTGCTGCATGATGCCGTTGTCGTTCTTGGCCTGTGGGCCATATTTGGCAGGCTCTTTGACTTCAAGGTCGATACGCTGTTTTTGACGGCTATCCTGACGGTGATAGGCTTCTCTGTACACGATACGATCGTGGTGTTCGACCGGATTCGTGAGAACCTGCTGCGGCGAACGTCCGAGTCGTTCGAGACGATTGTGAACGCCAGCCTGATCCAGACGATGTCGCGGTCGCTCAATACGTCCCTGACGGTGCTCTTTACGCTGGCCGCGCTGACGCTCTTTGGCGGCCAGAGCACGCAAGAGTTTACCCTGGCGCTGCTCATCGGCATCGCATCTGGAACGTACTCCTCGATCTTTAACGCCAGCATGATTCTAACGGTCTGGCAGACAGGCGAGTACAAGACGTGGTTTGGCCGTGGCAAGAAGGGATCACAGCCCTCCAAACCGCAGCGCACGCTCGTTTCCTCGCGCGCATAGTCACTCTGAAGGACGCGCTGGAGACCTGTCCGTGGATGGAGCACTTCAGCGCGTCGCTCTTCAGTTCACTCAGCAAGCGGGTATGGTTTCTTGACGCGAGCCGCAACTGTTGTGTATACTCCATTACGCTGCGGATGCGACACGCGTGTCTATCCGACGCGATGATCCTCGGTAGCTCAACGGTAGAGCAGGCGGCTGTTAACCGCAAGGTTACAGGTTCGAATCCTGTCCGAGGAGCCTCAGTATGTCTCCCTGGTACCGTTATTGATTTCAGCAGACCTCGTCAGAAATGCGAGGTCTTTTTTGTTGGCGCCACAGAGCCATGAAAAGGGCGAAATTTTCACTCGCGGCATACAAAGACCCGGTAACTGCTGAGTTGGTGAGCGCAACCGACCGGAAAGCTCTAGCCATCTGGGCCATTGATTGCGTCGAGCGCGTCCTGCCGTACTTTGAAACGGCATACCCGAATGACCACCGTCCCCGACAGGCCATCGAAACGCTCAGGAGATGGATAGATACGGGGGTGTTCCAGATGGCCGTCATACGCAACGCCGCGCTCAACTCCCATGCCGCTGCCCGTGAAGTGGGCGAGGATAGTGCCGCTCGTTCTGCCGCCCGTGCCGCTGGTCAGGCAGTGGCAACACCGCACGTCCCCCTGCATGCTCTTGGCGCCGCGAACTATGCTCTACAGGCGATCTTCAGGGCCAACAATCCGGCTGAGGCCGAGGCTGCCGTCGCGCAGGAGCGTGAATGGCAACTACGGCATTTGCGGAGCCTCGCGCAGAGCTGGATTACCTGACGTGAGTCAAAGCCTTTACTCAATCGCCTTATTATGTGAAGTTGACTGCCCGTCGACGCACTCGCCACTCCGGCGGGGACTTCGTTATCGTCGCTCGCAACACAAGTCCGGGCCAACGTAGGGCCGCAGCATAGACGAATTTTCCGCAACCGGATTTTTGCCCTCCACGCCTGCCTGTTTCCGGCACACTAGTTGCTTGTCGTTTGCGTGACTGGCGCACGGAGTTGCTTGCATACCGTGTCGGGGCCAGCCTCCTATCTCATGTGCCGTTGTTCTGCGTCCAACCTACAGAAGGAGGGTACTCCCGGATGGTGTTTGCCATGACCAATATTACCTTCATCCCGACAAACGGAATCGCAGACAAGATCTTCCATCAGACCTGGCTGGCGGTTAGCGTGGCGGGCGCTCCCGCGGGCGGCTATCGCATTACACTTATCGACCTGCTCATTGTGCTGGTCATTGCGCTGGCTGCGAATGGCATTACCGAGGCGCTGACCTCGCGAAAGGTTGGCGGCCTGTTCGTCGCGATCGTGCTGACGCTCATCGGCGCATACCTGGTCGCGGCGTATGTGCATTTGCCCTTTGATTTCGCACTGGAGAACGTGCACATCATCGCGGCACTCATTGGCGCCGTCGTAGTCGCCGTGTTCTACACGCTGATCCAGGGACGCGTAAAGCCAAAGAAAGCATAGCGAATAGCGCTATGCGCTATCAGGCGCGGAATCTTCTTCGTGGCAGCGCTGTCGCTCAGGGTGCTTGCCCTGTACAAGGAAGTGAAGCGATACAGTGACCTGTCGCGGATCGGCGCCTACTGCCTGATGTATCTGCCGCTCGGAGAAGATATATCCCTCTCCAGGCGGCAGATCGAACTCACCAGCCATGCGCAAATCGTCCGGGCAGTGGCCCGTGAGCCAGCGATTGCGCTCCGTGCCACGCACCGTGGCGGCGCATCCCCAGCTGGAGTGGTCATGCGGTGGCGTTTGCTGGCCGGGCTTCAACACGACGGCAGTAAGTGACCAGCCATTTGGGTCGCTGTAGAGCGGTCTTGCCACATACTCGTCTTCTCGCGGCGCGATGTCCTCCTCAGGGAGGTCGATGTCTCGAGCCAGCGCGCACAGGTGCGCGAGCACGTCTTCTCTCGTAGTTTCCGGCGCCCGCAGACAGCGACATATCCGGTCAATATGCTCGGTGAAACGCTCTCGTGCGATCATTTCTGCATGTCCTTCCCGCTCGCTGTTCAGCATGCCCGGCGCCCTGTTCGCCCAGTCAGACGGCAGGTGGCCCCGTTCCTTTTCTTGCCGGACGTCCTTGCAACAACTTTGCCAGCGCGGGCGCAGCGCGGGATGGAAGGCACTGGTTATGCAATGACGAAATAGGGGTTCGGCTGGGAACCTCAGGCAGGATGAGCCCTATCAAGTGAGAAGCATATGGCGGAACAAATAGCGAACACATGGGATCTGTGGATACCAGATGCAGGCGCTCGGGGCGTCTCTTTCGCGCGAGGACGGCTCGACGCAACAGACGTATTGCTCGTGCACGCTGCCCCCGACAAGCTCCGGGTGGAAGTGCAGGATGACAGCGGCAAGCGCGTGGCGATGGCGGAGTCGCTAGCGCGGATACAGGATACCCCTATGGCGCGGCTTACGATGCGAAACGGCACGATTGCGCGAGAGGATATCTGGCCCTCAGAGAGCGACCTCGGAATGCCTGTCATTCTGGCGGGCGGCGAGATTGGCATACTTCAGCGCTGGTGGCATGCGGATGACAAGCAGCAATGGCGGTGGCAACTGGAGTTCTACAACCACCGGTGATGCGCGAAGATGCCCGCGCGTGCTGCTCACAGTGTGGTCACGCTTGCGTGATGTGATCCTCTATTTCCTTGTTCGCGGCGCCGCCCGCTGCTACGATGAGCGTAGAGAAAGCACATTGAGCCGATCCGTTCCGTGAGGAAGTTGAGATTTCGTATGCGCACATCTCGCTCGCCGCGCACACCGTCCACGAGCCGGGAGGTTGCCAGAAGCACGTCTGCTGGCATCTTCGCCGGTATCGTCGTCATCATCATTTCGAGCCGTCTCATCGTAACGCATCTGCCTTCCACAGTGAACGTCTTGACGGCAGTCATAGCCCTTGCCGTCGCGCTGGTTGCCTTTGCCGCGTATAATCAGGCAGGCGGTAGCGTGACCCGATCGGTGCTCTCGGCGGCTGGATGGGCACTCATGTTCCATGTCTGCGACGTCTTCTGGACATACGGTGTCATGTGGGCGCTCGTGGGCGCGCTGGTCCTTGCCCTCGGTATCAATTTTGCCGGGATCTACCGCGAGCAGCGACGTAACGGTGAGTTGCCAGCGCCGCGTCGCTAGCCTAGATATCAACCAATGTACGAGTCACGCCGGGCTTCGGGCTATCGCTGGTGTTCCAGGTGAAGAGAGGAATCTCCGGCGCGGATTGTCATGATCATGCACGAATTGAGCTACCTGCACGAATGGTATGCTCTTGCGATAGAGAGGATGGTGTGAGTGATGGCTCAGGATGCGCGCATCTCACCTGATCCAGGTGAAATGGGCGAGACCAACGAGATCATATCGACGATTGGCGATTCGGCGGAACAGAGCGAAAGCCGGCCGGCAATGCCACCCGAAGCCGCGATGAATGTTGCCGGAACAGAGCGTAACGACACCGCGCTTTCGCGCTCGGTCGCTTCGGCTGCTGCGCGTCTGAGTGGCGAACGCTTCGCACGGTTGCTCTATGGTCCGCGTGTGGAAGCGCATGTCTCTCCGTATGATGTCATATCACCTGCTAATCCACCCGTTGAGCGCCGACGCGGAGAATAGGCGGCTGTCTGCGCGGTCAAGCGGTGGAGGCGGGCAAGCGTGAACCTCTGTGACTGGGCGCGCCTCCTGCTCTCCACACGCGCGCCCGGGTTCACGTTCCGGCTTCATCATATAGTCTACCGGCTCACTGGCGGGCGTTTCCTTGCCACATCTGGTCGCATGCCGGTGCTGTCGCTCACGACAACTGGCCGCAAGACGGGCAAGCACCATGCTCGACTGGTCTCCTATTTTGAAGATCAGGGCAGATTTGTGCTGGTCGCATCAAACGTGGGCCGGGGCCGGCATCCCGCCTGGTATCTGAATCTTCGTGCGCATCCCGATGCCAGCATACAGATTGGGGCGGCACGCACGTGTGTGCGCGCTGAGATCGCGAGTGAGTCGGAGCGTGCGCGTCTCTGGTCCATCGCCGCTCGCCTCGACCCTCTTTATAGTGTCTACCAGCAACGAACGACGCGCATCATTCCCGTGGTGATCCTGCATCCACGCGCAGGCACCAGCCGCGATGGTGAGTGATACGCTCGAAAGGAAACAGACGCATGCGCAACTTTCGCGGACAGGTGGCCATCATCACTGGCGCGGGGCGAGGAGCCGGGCGGGCGATGGCGCTGGCACTGGCGCAGCGTGGCATGCGGGTTGTCGTGGCAGCGCGCACGCAAGCGGATGTGGAGCGCGTCGCGGACGAGATCCGGGCAGCGGGTGGCGAAGCGCTGCCAGTGTCGGTGGATATCCGCGTACCCGACGAAGTGCGCGCGATGACGGAGCGCGTGGCGCAGGCTTATGGACGCATCGATGTCCTCATCAACAACGCGGGGGTCGGTGGAAGTGGCGTGGTCGAGACGCTTTCACTCGACACCTGGCGGGCTTGCCTGGATACGAACTTGACGGGCGCGTTTCTCTGCTCGCAGGCTGTGCTTCCGGCGATGAAACAGCGGGGCGAGGGGGCGATCATCATGATTTCATCTGGAGCCGGCAAGCAGGGATATGCTGGCATGTCGGCGTATTCCGCATCGAAGTTTGGCTTGATGGGCTTCGCGCAGTCGCTGGCGCATGAAGTCTCCGACGATCATATCAAAGTGTGCACGATTACTCCGGGCTCCATTCTGACCGATTTCTCGAGCCACAGGCCCCGGCCAGGGGCGAAATATCTTCTGCCGGAGGACGTCGCGGATGCGGTAGTCTTTCTGCTGGAGCAGTCTGATCGGGCGTGGACGCAGGAGATGAGTCTCTGGCCGTTCCGTGAACCGTAAATGGATGAGCTTCGCAGCCTGGTAGCCATTCTGGTATAGCCCATGTGGTGTGGGCGAGCAGGTTGTGACTGGCGAGTCTGTCTGGCAGATGACATCGCGTGTGCTGGACCTTCGTTTTTCTTGATCGAGAGTGGCCGCGGCGCGGCTTGCTTTGCGGGATGCGCGGCTCCCGAGAAGGCCAGACAAGCTGATCACATGGCGGAATGAATAGGGCGAAAGTCCTGCGTACATGCCCTTTTACGGTCAAACTATCGGTACCTTGTGGCTCTGCTGTATCCCCTTTAGCCGCTGGCTAGTCCAAGTCACCTATTTACAAGCTGGCGAAGGTGGTCATATTCTCGTTGCGCTTTCATGTTGCCTGGTGTCGCGGCATGTATCAGGATGTTGCCGGACCGGGCTCGTGTACACAAATGACATCGGCGTGTGATAGGTTCCGCTCGTGAACATGCGGGAGCCACGCGGATGTCTGCGAGCGCTCGATGTGAGCGCGCTCTACAGGGAGGATAGTGTGTATGGCACAGGTTGCCGACAATCCTGGACGAAGTAGCACGACGGTGGCACGCCCGCCAGTGGACGATCCGGCTGTCACGGTTCCACATGTCGCTGACTCTGCCGGGTCTATCGATCAGGACAAAGTGCTGCCGTTGCCCGAATGGCTAAAGAAGGCGTACTTCATCTTCCCTGTGGTGCTCTACATCCCGGACGCGCTCTTCAACTTCTATGTCTATTCAGATGGCATCAAGCCGACGGGAGCGAATCCCGCCGTCCAGGCTGCCTATACAGCGCTCTGGCTTTTCCTGGCGATTGGCGTGGTCGGTATGGCCTATCTGCTCTCCGTTCTGGCACCGTGGCACTGGGGGCAGGGGCATCGCATTCAGGCGTTTTTTTGCGGAATTGGTGTCGTCGTTGCGACGGCCATCACAACGTGGAACAGTCTGGCCTACCGCAGCCAGCATTTCGTGCGTTTCCCGACGGATGACTGGGTGTGGCAACTCTGGCCGCAGCTCAAGTCCGCGAATATCAGCGTCACGATGATTCTGGTGGCCATCGCGCCGCCATTCTGGGGGCTTTTCTGGGCAATCGTCCAGCCGACCGAGACGGGTCGCAGTCTGCGCCAACTCCAGGAGTCACACGCGGAGCGTCTGATGCGAGTGCAGCAGGAGGCCGAGCTGAAGCGCATCAAGGCAGAGACATCCGCTCGGATTCGCGAGGCGCAGCTGCGCGGCATGGCCCAGACGGCGGCAGCCGCGCGTGATCAGGCGCGTGGGCTTTTCGGACGGCATGCTGAAGCGGGCGAGACCCCGGCGAGTGAAGACGGTGATGCTTCCCCAGCGGCGGAAGCGATGAGCGCTGGAGACCAGGGCAGTGAGGAAGTCTCACCGAACAGCGGGCCTCTGGGTGTCGTAAATTTCCCCGCGTTTACCTCGATACGAGAGTCTCGTGGACCCGTCATGTACAATCACGCGGCAGCAGCTCAACCATCGGCGCATTCCGCGCCGCTCGGTATAAAGCCTGTAGCCCAGCCATCCCTAATGCCGCAGAGTGAAATCTCTGGCGACGCGCGAACGTCCGCGGCAGATCTCGCTCCGCGCACGCCGCCCGTTCTGGGACGCTCGGTCACTGATGCATTGTTCTCTCCGGACGTGCAGGAGGCGGACGGCCTCACGGGCACGGGGCCACACCCCGCGCTGCGCAAGCCGGGTGACTCACAGATGATGCGCACCCTGAATCAGCCGCCGGTGATGAATCAGGTGGAAGCCGCCTTCAGCGAGCTGTCGCGCAGCGGCCGCAAGGTGACCCAGCGTGAACTGGTGACTCTGGTGGCTGAGCGCGCTCATCTGGATGAGCAGTCAGCCCGGACCGCGGTTCGCCGCTGGCGAGAGACGCGCAACAGCGGGCGCAGCTAATCCTCGATCTTTGCTCGTACATGGAAGCGTGGCGCAGCGCGATATGCTGCCCACGCTTTTCGTGTGTTCTGACGGATGTCGGGATGAATTCGCCTATGTCGGTGCGGTTGTCTCAGTCGGTGTTCCTCGACGCGGAGTGAGGTCATCTGCGATAATTCTCGTACGATAGTCGTCACGGCGGAGGTGTGAGCGGCGTGGCGGATGTGCTCATTGCCTGCTGAGGTGGCATCGGAGTCGCACATGGATGAACTGGCTGGTGAGATCGAATCGAGGCTTGTCCTGGCGGTTGCCTTCGAGCCGCCGGAGTTGCTTGCGGATCAGGTCTATGGGCTGGATGACTCCGCGCTGCGCAGGATTATCTCGTTCACTCTGGCACGCGTAGACCTGACGCGACCCGTTGAGTTCAGTCTGCTGCTGACGACAGATGAAGAGTTGCGCGTGCTCAACCGTGACTTTCGCGGACGGGACGAGCCTACGGACGTCCTCTCGTTTCCACTTCTGGATGAGCCGATCATCGAGGCGCCCGCCGATGAGCTTTGGCAAGCTGCAGGTGAGGAGGAGCTTGCCGGCGAAGATGTGATGCCCAGTGTATTCACAGACGACACTGACGCGATCTATGATGGCGCGGATATCGAGGGGGAGATGGAGCCAGGCGACGTGCAGCCGTTTATCAGTGCAGATGGCGAGTTTCCTCTGCATTTGGGCGACATCGCCATCTCGCTCGACGCGGTGAAGCGACAGGCCGCGCACGCGGGCCACAGTGCCGGCTGGGAACTGGCTTTCCTCCTTTCACACGGCGTACTCCATCTGGTGGGGTATGACGATCACACGGAGGCGGGCTACCACGCTATGGTAGCGCATCAGGAGGCAGCGCTGCTCGCGGCTGGAATGGTTCGCTAGAGCTAGCACTGGTACGTTCGCTATGAAATCGGGTTACCGCGCACAACGACAGGGTGCTCACCGGCGCGGTACCGTGAGCGGTCGGCGAGATGCCGTTCATTCCATCCCACGCTTTCGTTTCGAGTCTGCGCCGCCGGGCAGTTCGCCACATGTGCGGCTGCGTTCCTCTGGCTTGGTGGTGCGCCCGCCCTCCAAGCGCCCGCAGCCTCCACCACGCGCCGCGTTCCTTCGCAGCTTCGTCTACGCCTGGGCCGGCATCGTCTATGCCGTGAGAACGCAGCGCAACATGCGCGTCCACATTAGCCTGGCGCTGCTGGCCATTCTTGCGGGGCTGGTGCTGCGGATCTCTCCTGTTGAATTCGCCCTCGTGTTCATCGCGATCACGAGTGTGTTCGTGGCCGAAATGATCAATACGGTAGTCGAGGCGACGGTGGATCTCGCTGTGCAGCGGTATCATCCGCTGGCGCGTATCGCGAAAGATGTCGCGGCGGGCGCTGTGCTGGTGAATGCGGTGCTCTCGGTACTGGTGGGAATGCTCATCTTTGGACCGCACATCATCGCGCTGCTCCAGCGAGTGGCGCGCCGTTAGGCCGCGGGTTTGGCGCGTACACGCATCAGGCTGGGAACGAGAAACAAAACCGCCAGCGTCGCGAGGATGCATGCAGCGCCCCCACTGACGACCGAGACGGCGGGCGTGAAGATGCCTGCCACGATGCCGGATTCCACCTGCCCGAGTGATGGACCACCGATCACGAACATCGCATTGACTGCGCTAATGCGGCCGCGCAGCTCATCTGGGGTCGTCAGCTGGACGATGAGGTTACGCAGCAGCATGCTCACCATGTCCGACGCGCCAGCTCCCGCGAGGAATAGCGCCGAAAGCCAGAGCGGCCCGGTGGAAAGGCCGAACAGAATGACGCAGACACCCCACGATATGACAGCCAGGGCCACGCCCAGTCCCTGGCGCGAAACGCGGCTGAACAGACCGGTTAGTGGCGCGATGGCGAGCGCGCCAATCGAGGTCGCCGCCGTCAATACGCCCAGCCCCTGCGGACCGGCGTGCAGAATTGAACCTGCGTAGATAGGCAGGAGCGCGCGTGGTGAACCGAAGAACGTCGCGAAGAAATCCAGCGATAGCACGGCGAGAATGATCGGGTGCGCAGCCAGAAAGCGCATGCCCTCGAGGAGACCGTGAATACCCGCCTGCGCACGCTGTGCCGCGGGAATCCTTGGAACGTGCATGACGATCAAGGCGCCGATCACGAACAGATATGAGATGACGTCCAGCCAGTATGAGTTGGCGACGCCGATCCGGGCGATCACGAGGCCGCCAATTGCCGCGCCCAGAATCGACGTCAGCTGCATCATCGCGATGTTGTACGAGAGGGCGTCCGCGAGATCTTCGCGCGGCACCAGCATGGGTACGATTGCCTGACGCGTGGGAAACTCGAAAGCCGAGACGCTCGCAGCGACCAGAACGACCGCGTAGATGATGGGCGTCGAGATGACATGAGCCATTGTCGTCAGCGCAAGGATGCCGGAAAGCGACGCCAGGATAACGTTGACGACAAGCAAGAGCCGCCGACGGTCGAGCGCGTCCGCAAGCACGCCGCCCACGAGCGAAAAAATGAGCCGCGGAATCGCCTGGAAGAGGCCAATCAGGCCAAGCGCGATGGCCGAATGGGTCAGTTCGTAAACCTGCCACGCGACGACGACGATCTGAATCTGCGTGCCGCTCGTCGAAATCATCTGCCCGAAGAAGAGCAGGCTGAAATCACGATGTTGCAGGATGTGCAGCAGGCTGGCGCGATTCGTGCGCGCTGGACGCGCATCGCCTTGCGGACTGGATCGCAGCGGTCGGTTGGTTTGTGGTGTTGTCATGAATTCATGATGCCGGTGAGGTGTCGGAGGCTTCAGTCGACTTTGCGACTTGCGCCGTAGATGAAAGATCGGCGTACGCCCCCCGATACGCGGGCGGCAGCAGCACGGCTATGCTGCGCATGATCTGATCTGCAGCCGGGGCCAGAACATCGCGTTTGCGCTTCGCGCCGGCAAGATCGAGGTGGTACGGTGCGCCGTAGCGTATGGTGACGTGCGGACGCCAGGGACCGTAGCGGAACCCGTGAAACGTGTGCTCGGTCCCCGAGATGGCGACGGGAACGACCGGCGCATCGGAGCGCAGCGCGATATACGCGATCCCCGGGTGCCCTGGCAGAAGCTGCCCCGAGCCGCTGCGATGGCCTTCGGGGAAGACCACGAGCACGTCGCCCCGCTTAAGCACCTGCTCGGAGATCCGCAGCGCCTCACGGTCGCTCTCGCCGCGCCGCACGGGGAAGGCACCACACTTGCGCATGATCCAGCCCAGCACGGGCACCTGGAAGAGCTCGATCTTGGCCATATAGTGCGTCACACGCGGTACGCGCATCGAAGCCAGCGGAATATCGGCCCACGAGATATGGTTCAGCGCCAGGATGACGGGGCCATCTCGCGGTACGTTTTCGAGTCCCACAGTTTCAAGTCTCGCGACCAGTGGAACGATCAGCTTGGCGCCGATGCGCACGAACTCATATATCCATCGAGATGCGGTGCCAGGCACATGCTCGGATTTAGCCATGCTGGTGTCTCTCCACAGTGCTTCGCGGGTTATTCAGCCGCAGCGTGCGCGACGTTCTTCGATGAGCCGGACAATTATCTCGACGACTTCACTGGCTTCGAGATGAGTATTGTTGATCTCGATGGCGTCCGGTGCCTTATAGGTGTGCGGCGCGTCTATCGCGTCTCGTTTCCGGATTTCTTCGAGTACCACATCGAACGTGGGACTCTGGCTGCCGTATTTCGCAATCAGATCGCGATGACGTCTGCGAGCGCGCTCTTCCAGCTCAGTGATGAGATAGATCTTGAGATCCGCATCCGGCAGGACGACAGTGCCAATGTCGCGGCCAACCATGACGACGCACTGGCCAGAGGTTGGCTCCCGCATCCGCGCGATGAGCGCTTCGCGCACGGAGTCATGGCGCGATACGGTGGCTACCGCGGACTCCACTTCCGCAGTACGGAGCAGTGGCGTGACGTCTTCCCCATCGACCAGAACGGTGTACTGTCTGCCATCCGCTACAACTGGCGGCACGATAGCAATGCGCATGGAGCGCGCCAGCGTGGTCAGCGTGGCCGCATCGTCCGGCGCGATTCCACGCCGCAGAGCAATACAGGTCAACGTACGGTAATATGCGCCGGTATCCACATACGTGCATCCCTGCCTTCGGGCAAGCAGTTCACCAATCGTGCTCTTGCCGACACCAGCCGGGCCATCAATGGCGATGAAGGGATGCCCACGCATGCTTCTGATATCTCCTCGGCGTCGATCTCACAGGAGGGCTTTCCAGAAATGAGCGGCGCACAATTCCGAAGCATTATAGCAGTGGCGTTCGATTTGAGGCAAACGGTGCTATTTGTCCGCTAGGCATCGCGTGTGTGGGGGGAGTCGCTTTTGGCGTCTACCTCAGGATTATGCAGCAAGTGCGGGCCGTGCGCGGGCATATTCATATGTGGTGCGCCGCTTGCCTCCTCACCATCTTGGTTCTGCGGCGACGGAATGCGTGGCGGCGCGAGATAGTAGCTCGCTATCAGTGCCACCCCGACGGCGGTGGGTATGAGGCCAGGCAGAAGCCACGGTCCGATACGGCCTGGCGCGGCATTGAAAGGCGGCGGGAGGAGGTAGCCCAGGTTGTACAGGCCCATCGTGATCGCCAGACCTGTAAGCGCTGTGATGAGGCCGCCACGAAGAATACCCCCGCTGCGTGGCGCATGCGCGATGTGCTCATCGGGCATGAGGCCGCGTTCAATCATGGACATCCGCTCGCGGTGGCGCATATACCGAATGGCAATGAGGCAAACGAGAAACAGAGCCAGTGTGCCGAGCCATTCGAGGCCCACGATTGCGACTGCGTTCATGCGACGCTCCTCACGCGTAACGTACCGGGGCGTGTCGCCTCTCTGGCCCCGTACCATACTTTGAGAAGGTCAATGACCGGAATGTTTCAGCAGGCTCGTGACAAAACTGCATCAATACCTATACTATAGGGCACGTGATACACAGCACGTGGCGTGGTCTTTGCGGACATGGCAGAGGCGGATGCACAAGTAGTACACGAGTAGACGGAATAGCGTGGATTCACGAAACTTTGCGGCAGAAAGCGCACTCCAACAGGACATGACCGACGAAACTGGCGCGCTTATGCTCTCGCATGTGCGTACGTATCTGGAATCAGCGCTCGCGCGCGCTGAGTCGCCAGCGCGCGCCCATTCACAGACGAGCGAAGAGTCTGCGCTGGTGGCGCGTGCCCGTGCTGGTGAACAGGAGGCTTTTGGCACGCTTGTTCGACTGCATCAGCGCCAGGTATATAGTCTTGCGTTACGTATGCTCCGGAACGAAGACGACGCAAGCGAGGCTACCCAGGAAGTGTTTCTCTCTGCCTGGCAAGGGCTGCACGGCTTTCGTGAGGAAGCGCGCTTCGCGACGTGGCTCTATCGCATCGCATACAACTATTGCCTGAAGATGGCGGCTTCGCACCGGCGCGACGCGGTCGCGAAAGCAGAGCTGCTGGCGAAGGCCGACCGTGACCACACGCCGGATAGCGAGATGTCGGCCTTGCACGCGCATAACGCTGAAGAGGCCATGCGCGATACCGTCCGCGGAGAAATTGAACACCTGCCCCCGAAATACCGACTTGTGCTCGTCCTCCGGCACTTGCAGGACCTGAGTTATGAAGAAATGGCGGAAGTCATGCGCATGCCGATTGGCACCGTCAAGACGCAACTCTTCCGGGCGCGTGCTCTGCTGAAAGAGCGTCTGCAAGATCTCGGGCGCATGCGGGATGAAGGCATGACACGCGCCGGCGAAGTGCGAGCGGGTCTGGGTACGGGGTTACGCGGCATGCTCGATCGTGGACATGAGGCGTCGCACATGGAGGATCTATGACTACTTGCCACCGTGCCACGCGATGGATGCAGCTTTCTATCGACGATCGGCTTTCGCCAGGGTCCGCTGTTGCGCTGGAGCGGCATCTGACACGCTGCGCGAGGTGTCGCGCCGATTTTCAGACCATGCGCATCATCGCGTTCGCCTTGCGCGAGAACGACGATGTGGCGGTCCAGCCGGATCTGGCCCCGGTGATTATGCTTCGGATTGCTCGACTGGAGGCGCTCAAGGCGCGTCACGGCGAAGAGCAGGGATTGCTGCGGTGGGCGGATGCCTTGCTTGCCACACTGCTCGCAAGCGTGTTCACGCTAGCATTTGTGCTGGCTGATCCTCGCTTGCGCGATACCTTCCCCAGCGCGTTCTCTCATAGCTTCCCCGTGCTGGTAGCGGCATTGAGCACGCCCGGACCTGGGTCGATTGCATGGGTGGCGTGGGCCGTGTGGATCGGCACCGGTGTCTCGATTGCCATCTGGCTCGCCGGACCGGATGCGCGCTCCTCGTGGCGCGATACGCTCGCGCAACGTCTTCCTCATTAGAGACGCTGTGCGCGTGGCCGGGCATTCCACGTGACAGATGCATCGCGCTGGTATGCGGGTGACCGGGAAGATGTTACACTCTCTGTCGGATGTATTTGGCGCGGCGGCACGCGTTGCGCTAGCCATGCGGATATGTGCGCAGGCAGTGGCTGCGCGTCGCGTGAGCGTGTGAGGAGCGGCAGGAGTGAGACAGGATTCGAAAGAGCGACAGGATCGCGCTCAAGTTGCGGACCGCGGCCTACCCAGCGGAAAAAACGTCGCCTCCCCGACACGTGTGCCTCAGTGGATCTATCCGTTGCTGACGGTCTTTTCCCTGGCCTTGGGGGCAGAGGCCGTCGTCCGCGGGACCCGTGCGATTACGAGCATTAGCGATAGCGACCTCACGAACTTCTTTTTCAAGTCCGCTGAGTACATCCTGCGGGGCGACCCCTGGCACATGTACGCTGTGCGCGCAAGCGCGCCTCTTTCGACGTATCCCAACTTCAATCCGCCGCTCAGCATGTTTCTCATGGCTCCGCTGCTTGGCCTGGCCCAAGCAATAGGGTTCGCGGCGAATTATGGCGAGCAGATCACGTTTGTTTCCCTGCCATTTATCCTGCTGGTGCCGTTGCTGGGCTACCTCGTTCTGCGGGTGCTCCGGTTTCTGTTTCCAGAGATTCCTGAAGCGCAGCGCCTGTTGGCCTTCGCGGTCATCGTGCTATCGCCGCTCACGTGGCAATCCATCGCGACCTGGTATCACCTCGAACAGCCGCTGATGCTGTGCTTTCTTGTCGCGAGTCTGCTGGCGCTGCAACAGCGGCGGGAGCTGCTCGCTGGCGTCCTCGCCGGGCTGGCCGTGCTCACGCGTACAACCGCACTCATGCCGCTCATCGCCGTAGGCGTACTGCTGCTGGCATCCGGGTATTGGCGCGGACTGCTGAAGCTGGGTGTGACGGGCGCTCTCGTGGCGCTTGCCGGTGTGGCGCCCTTCTTTATCGTGGATCGGGCGGACGCGATGTATTCGTTCGTCTCGTGGCGCGGCACCGCGATCATCGGCGGCAATTCCATCTGGAGCATCTTCGCGTACGGCGGCACGGCTGGCGGCATCAGGCACGCGCTGGATGCCATCGCGCGTCGTCTGGATATGCCTTCTGTCGTTCTCTTCATTGTCGTCGTTGCCTTCATCGCCGCACGGCAGTTGCGAGTCTCCGCGTATGGTCCGGATATGTGGGCCGTTGCCGCGATTGCTGCGCTGGCCGTTCCCATGCTTAGTAAGACGAACTGGCCATACTATTACCTTGAGCCATTCATTCCGCTGCTGATCTGGGAGTTCGCCTCGATGCATACTCGCGTCGCGGGTCTGTGGCGCTGGCCGGTGCTGAGCGTGATGTATCTGGCCGTGACACTTACGCTCTCCCAATTCATCGGCTTGCAGAGCGTCGGCACGATCGACCGCGTATTTCTCGGTGTCCTTGAGTTTGCAGCCATGCTCGGCTTCGCCATCGCGATCTGGCGGCGTATGGGGGCGGTGAAGCCGATGGCACCCGCAATCGCTCAGGGGGCGTCTGGCCGCTCCTCTGAGGTCGCGCTTCGTGGTGCGATTGGCCCGGATCGTACAGCGGAACGAGCAGGTGGCGCGAACGGTTATGGTAATCAGCCGCCCGTGTCGCCACAGTGGGACACCATGCCTTCGTACGACTCCAGGCAGCAGGGGAATCGCTCGTGGGAGGGCGGCTCTGGTGGACTTTCCCCACGCGTACCGCCGGGGCAGTAGATTGCACTCGGACGTGGAAGGTTGCTGAGCCTAGCATGAATCTGATATCGCCTGTGCCCACGACACCCATGGACGGTGCCATCCGTCCGGCTGGTACGCGCCCTTTGCGCCGTCTGGGTCTGGCACTGGTGGGCATGGAAGTGCTTTTTCTCGCGCTGATGGCAATCGCGCCTGTTGGCGGCATGATACAGACCATTTCTCCGTTGGCGCGCGTATGGCCGTGGCTGTTGACTCCGGCACGGCTGGTGTTCGGGAGCCAACACGTCGAGGCGAAGATCTCCGCCGAGCGTGGCTGGCCGGCGCTGGCGGTTTACGCGGCACTGCTCGTTCTGGCAAGTGGAGTGGCCGTGCTTGCTACCCGCGCGGCCACGCGCATCCACGACCTCAGATCGCGGCATCTTGCTTTCATCCTCGCTGGCGCATGCCTTCTGGGGATAACGCTGGCACTGCTACCTGCGCTGCCCTCGGGCGACGTATTCAGCTATATCCTCTATGGCCGGATCATCACAGTGCATCATGCGAATCCGCTGATCGTGACGCCATCTCAGTTCCCGCGTGATCCTTTTCTCTCGCTGGTCTTCTGGCAGGGCGTGCGCTCGGTATATGGCCCTGTCTGGCTGGACATATCCGCTGGCGTGACGGCGCTGGCTCAGGCGCTGGGAGGATCGCTGGCAACCTATGTTGGTCTTTTCAAGCTTGTTGGTCTGCTTGCACATCTCGCGAATACCGCGTTGATTTGGGGCATACTCGGCATCCTCGCACCTGCGCGCCGGCTCTGGGGTACGTTGCTGTATGCCTGGAATCCGCTCTGCCTGCTGGAGTTCTGCGCAAGCGGTCACAATGACGCGATCATGCTCACCTTCGCGCTGGCGGGCGTGTATCTGCTGATGCGCGACTGGGAGGCGCCCGCGTTGGTCGCGTTCGCTTTCTCAATCGGAACGAAATATGTGCTCATTGCCGTGCTGCCGGTGTATTTTGCCATGGCCGTACGAGAGTCGTTGAGGCGTCATGACTGGAAGCAGGCCGCATGGCAGGTAGGCTGGCGGCTGGGTATCGTGCTGCTCGTGCTCGTCGCCGTGACAGCGCCCTATTGGAGCGGCGCGCGAACGCTGGAGGCAATCGCATTTTCGCCACCGGCGCAGCGTCTCGATAACTCGCTCCTCGATGCGATTTCATGGCCTCTCAGGAGTATCGCGCAGTTGTGCGGTCTCTCGCGCGGCGCGGCGGCGAGTATCGTCGATACGGGACTCAAGATCACTGGGGCGATGGTATTCGCCGGTATTGTCTTTCGCTGGATGTTAAGGGCGCGCGGGCACGAGGAGATGCTGCGGGGATGGGCGGCTATCCTGTTCTGGTACTCAGTCGTTGCCGCGGGATGGTTCTGGCCGTGGTATGTGACATGGCCTGTAGCATTCGCCGCGCTGCTGCCGTGGGACACGCTTAGTGGCGCGATTCTCTTGCTGGCCACTGGTGTACTGACGGAATACGCGTTCTTGCCGCTCTACGCGGCACCCATCTATGGCCTGCGCGCGTGGCTGGCATTTGGTCCTGCCCTCCTCTATCTCATGTGGCGCGAGCGGACTGCGCTGCACACGCTTGTCGTAGTGATGCTTCGTCCTCAGACGCGTCACGCGCTCGGCAGAGACGAATCGAAACCCGGAGGACACGGGACATTCGAGTAATCCGGGCTGGTGATTTCCTTTGCCGCCTGATACACTCACGGGGTATGTCCTCAGCGCCGCATGCAAGCGCGGGAGGCAAGGAGGGGTGAGGGAGCCGCGGATAGCCCGAAGGGGTGAGCGGGGCAATTGGCACTTGACAGGGTTGTGGTGAGGTGCTAATATCTTTTCTTGCCGCCTGGATGAAGCGGCGCTGCACGGATCGGCTCGCGAGAGCGGGATTTGGGGCAGGAACGGGTACCTTGACAACTGAGATGTGAGCAGCAGGAGCAGCGCGCGCGAGGCGAGCATGCGGGTGTCGTGGCGGCGAGAGCCGGCGGGGCGCGGGCATGGGGAGCCGAAGCGCGGCGACAACACACTTCGTCGGGCGCAGGTGACGCGAGTCGGCTGTGTTCGGTGGAGGCTGATGCAAACACACCGGGA